>Ga0187886_1000021_pt1 | contig 227307 bp, 176 predicted proteins | sample June2016WEW_20_1_FD_133001 | JGI IMG/M metagenome (GOLD analysis project Ga0187886, IMG submission 133001) | Peatland microbial communities from SPRUCE experiment site at the Marcell Experimental Forest, Minnesota, USA - June2016WEW_20_150 | ecosystem: Environmental > Terrestrial > Soil >...
CAGTCCTATGCGGAGCATAGGGCGAGAAAGGGAGGCAGGGCGACGCCGTTTTGTACCCTAGAGTACAAAACGGTGTGCCCGTTGGAAGGGGGAAACGCGAAGCGGGTTCCCCCTCCAAATTGACTCCGACAGAGTTTTTCCCTTCATCATATTGAAAACAGCGACGAACCCCGTTTTTTTATTTCCTGGTCTCCAAACTTTTTTTTTGCCCGCCGATTTCAAGCCCGGAGCCCAAAATTGCCGATAGGATTCTTTCTTCTCTGATCAGATCAAGAATAGAGGTGAAGTCCGGAATTCCAGGGAGACGATACCAAGTCCAGAGATTTGGTTCATGTCCCGGAATTCCGTAACGCTTTCTATCGGCAATTTTGGGCCGGACCGGATTTATTGAATTGCCCATTCTAAATATGTATAATTACCTGCCGTAATAGAGAGGGATTTTGGCTCGAGGCGTCCGGAATTTTTTTGAAGGAGCGATCGGTTTTTGACAGATCAAGAAAGGAAGGAGATTATGCCGGAAAAAATCATTTATTTGGACCGAAATGAAAACAATTACGGGCCGGCGCCTGCCTGCTACGAATTCCTAAGAACCGCCGGCCTGGAGCATTTTAGCTGGTATTCGAGGGATTTCGTGAGGAATGTGAAGAGCGTTCTTTCTGAGCGCCTGGCCAAGGATTTCGAGGTCCCCGAAAAAATCGTCCTTCTTGGATACGGCGCCGAGGATCTTCTCAAACAGGCCATTCACTGCTTTTTGGCCAAAAACGAGACGATCATGATTCCGACGCATTCATGGTGGTATTACAAATCCATCGCCGACGAGAAAGGAGGCATCACCGTCGAATATCCCATCGTCTCCGGTGCCGAGTCCTTTTCCTACGACATCGAAAGCCTGCTCCGAATCGCGGCGAAGCATCGTCCCCGGTTCATCCTCATCAGCTCGCCGAACAACCCGACCGGAAACTCTCTGGAAATCGCGGATGTTAAGTCCATCATCAAAAAAATGCCGGAGACAGTCGTCGTCCTGGACGAAGCCTATTGGGGGTTCGGCAACACGCGGACGAATTACGTTAAAGAGCTCATCAACGAATTTTCCAATTTGATCGTTATCCGCACGTTCTCTAAGTATTATGCTCTGGCGGGCGTCCGAATCGGCTTCGCGTTCCTGGGCAAAAACCTGGCCAATCTCGCCCAGTTCAGCGCCCGCTATCTCGGCTACCATCGCCTGTCCGAACGCCTAGCCCTGGCCGCGCTCGACTCGGCGGAGTACTATGCAAGTATCACCCGGAAAATGATCGCGGACAAGGAAACGTATTATCGTGAGGTCGGCGGCATTCCGGGATTCAAAACCTACAGATCCAACGCCAATTTTATCCTGGCCGAAATTCCCCGAGAACACAAAGCCTCGCTCAAAGATTATTTGAGTCAGAAAGGGCTGATCATCAAGTTTTTCAATGAGAAGAACCTCGACGACTGCATCCGGATCACTATCGGGACGCAAGAACAAAACCGTCTTCTTGTCGAAGCGATCAAAGCTTACGCCGAGGAGAAAAAGCTTCGTTGAGCATTTTCGCGGAATATAGACGATCCTTGAAGCTTATCGAGGTCGAAGAGATCTTGGATCTCTATTTGTACCGTCCCCTGGCCTTCGTCCTCGTCAAAGCCATCTATCGGACGAACATCACTCCCAATCAAGTCACCGTATTTTCTCTCTTCGTCGGGGTCATCGCCGGCGTCGCTCTCGGATTCGGCTCTCGGGCGGCCATTATAGCCGGCGCTCTTCTTTACGCCTTGTGCATCGTCCTCGACTGCGCCGACGGCCAGCTTGCGCGTCTCAAAAAGAACGGGACGCGGCTGGGACGCATCCTGGACGGCCTCATCGATTATGTCGTATCCGCGGCGCTCTATCTCGGTCTCGGCCTTGGATTCGCGTCGAAATCGGAACATCCCGCAGTGTTTTGGCTGTTCCTTGCCGCGACCGGCGCGAGCAATATTTTTCATTCGGTCACGCTCGATTACTACCGGTCCCGTTTCCTCGATATCGTCCAGGGCCCGGTCTCGCGAACGGAGGAGGACGACTGCCGGAGCTTCAAAAAAGAACTCGACGTCCTCAGGACCCAGAAAGGCAAGTCCTTCACAAAAACGGCCATTAAAAGTTACTTGAGATACCTGAACTTCCAAAAAAAAATGACTTTTCAGCGCGAAGAAACGGCATCGAGGAAGAAATTCGACCGGGAAGAATTCTCCCGCAGGAACAGGGCGGCCATGCGCGGCTGGACCTTCCTCGGTACCTCGACCGGGGGCACGCTCCTGATCGTCTCGACCCTTATCGGCCGGATCGAATTTTTATTCTGGGGATTGATCGTTGTCGGCAATATCTGGGCGGCGGTCATGTTCCTCATCCAGAATCGTATCGATAAGAGCCTCTCTAAAAAAACGGTTTCGTGAAGAGTTTTTTTTCTCGCGGCAGGCCTCGATGCCCGGCTCAGGCCGTTCATCAAGGGCCTCTCCAAAAGCCAATGGGACGTCTTTTCTCAGGGAAGAACCGGATCTTGTCTGTCGTCCGTCAGGCTTTGATCAGCCGCGCGAGTTCGGCGGCGACATTCTCCGAGGCCGATTCCCGACCCAGGCTCATCCGGATGCTCCGGAATCGCGTTTTCATCTCCTCGCGGGCCGCGTCCGACGAGAGGATCCTTTGCGCTTCCCGGGCCAGGTTGGCCGCTGTGAAATCACGCTGGATGAGCTCGGGGATGACCTTCTCGCCGGCCAGGATATTGACGATACTGTAGGTCTTGATTTTTACGAAATGAACGCCGGCCCAATAGGTGAGAGGCGAGAGTCGGTAAAAAGCCAACAAGGGGGCCTCGAGCAGCGCCGCTTCCAGGTTGGCCGTTCCGCACGCGGAGAGGACGAGATCGGAGGCGGCCATGGCTTCGTAAGCGTGCTCACGGAGGATCTTGACGGGAGGGGCGTCAGCAGGCAGGAGGGATTTGAGGACATCGAGGTCGAGGTCCTCGGCCAGCACGAGGACGAATTGGGCCGCGATTTCGCGATCGATCTTTTTCAAGGCTTCGATGAGGATGGGCATATGGAAACGGAGCTCGCTTCGCCGGCTCCCGGGAAGAACGGAGATCAATTTCCGGCCGGAATCAAGGCCGTATTTTTTCAGGAAGTCCGACCTGCCGAACTCCGTCTTGATTCTTTCGATCAGCGGATGGCCGACGAATCGCGCGGGAATGCCCGCCCGGCGATAGATCTCTTCCTCGAACGGGAAGATGAGGCACATTTCGCGGACGCATTTCTTGACGGTCTTCAGGCGCCCTTTTCTCCAGGCCCAGACCGTCGGGCTGATGTAATAGAGGACGGGAATCCCGAACTTGTGGAGTTTTTTGGCCAGACGCAGGTTGAAGTCCGGAGAGTCGATGAGGATCGCCGCGGCCGGCCGGCGAGCTTTGATTTCTTTTTGAATACGGCCGAAGATTCTCCGGATCCGCGGAAGCTCGGAGATGATCTCGAAGACGCCGACGACGGCCAGGTCGTCCATAGGAAAAAGGACGTCGACCCCTTCGGCCGCCATTTTGGCCCCGCCGATGCCGAAGAAATTCGCGCCGGGAAAGAATTCCTTGAACCTCCGTACGACGGCCGCGCCGTAATTTTCCCCGGATTTTTCTCCCGCGACGATGAGCACGCCCGGCTTCATTGCTTTTCGGTCCGTCCGTAATAAGAGATTTCCGGCTTGACCTTGGGGTCCTGGCCGTAATAAAAGAGCCATTTATCGTAGCTGTCTTCATCGTTATAGAGACGAAGCGAAGCCTTGGTCGAAATGCTAGCCACGCCGAGGACGCGGGGATTGGGTATATCGGGGAGGCTGGCTTCGGGGACGAGGAGAAGCCGTTGGCCGCCGGCCTGGGATTTGGCCACGCTGCCAGTTCCGGACGGGAAGCTCATATCCTGGAGGATGATGTTCCATCGGCCGTCCCTGGTCATGGGATCGCGATAACGACGCCGCAAAAAGCGTTGCTTATAAAGCTCCTCCATGGATTTCGGCCATTGGTTGGGAAATTTTTTCTGATAGAGCCGGATCGCCTCGACGTATTGGTTTCCGCGGAAGATAAGCTCGTCCTCGTTCTCTCTCTGGATCTGGGTCTGCCAGACAGGAACGGCGACGAGCAGCCCGACGGCCAGGATCGCGGCCGCCACGAGCAGCATGACGATGGCGTAGCCCTCGTTCCTTCTCATTACCATGCGCTGTAAAGCGTGCCGTCCATGCTCTTCTCTTCCGATCCCGAACGCACGTCCGAAACGCCGAAAACCTGTCCTGGCTCGAGCTCGTCCACAGACGGCTGCTCTTTGACTTCGATCCAGGTATCGGATTTGCCGGTGATCGGGTCGAGCGGGACCTTTCTCAAATAATTATCGTCCACCAGGGCCTGAAGGGAAGCGGGGTATTTTCCCTTGTCCGCGAAATATTGGTCGATGAGCTTGCGCAACTGAAAGAGCGTGTCTTTGAGAACGGATTCGCGCGCTTTTTTCATGGCATTCTGGTACTGGGGAAGGGCGAGGCCGACGAGGATGCCGATCAGGGTGAAAACGATGAGCATCTCGATCAGCGTGAATCCTTTGTCTTTGGAGCGAAACATCGGCGATCCCTCACCAATCCCTGTATTTTGTGCCGTCGAGCGCGATCCTCCGGCTCTTGGTATAGACGTCGAAGACGTTTTGTTCGCCCCAGGATTCGGCGTCGGGCGCGTCCTGGCTCGAGAGGAGTCCCCATTCCTTGGAATGGGTCATGGGGTCCTCGGGAATTCTCCTGAGGAATTTTACGATTTTTTCCCCGCCTTTTTTATCTTTGGCGTCCGCCTTCAGCGTAACGCCGTTCACCAGGGTTTCAAGTTTCGGGGGATAACCCTGGCTGTCGTCTTCGATGTCGATCTTTTTCTCGTCGGCCATCTTTTTGTAGGCGTCGATCGCCTCGCGGATGAGGCGGAGACTGCGCTGCAGCTCGATCTCTTTTTCCCTCTGGACGGCGATCTTGGCGAGCGGCATCGCCGCTCCGGCCAAGATGGCCAAAATGGCGGCCGCGACCAGCATTTCAGTGAGCGTGAAGCCTTTTTGCCGACGGATCGTTCGTAACATTATAGCCGGCCGCGAGCGATGAAAGGATCGATCGTTCGAAATATTCAGCTAGCGATCAGTACCGGCCCCGCCGATCGGACCGCGGGCTGGAGCTGCGGGGGTTATTGTATCGCCGCTCATGGTTCCGGGACCCTTCTTGGCCTTGTCCTTCCGCTCCGGGGTTCGGGTTCTCTTCCAACGCTTTCATACTAAGTTTTATCTTGCCGCCCTCTTCGACGTTAAGGACCTTGACGTTGACGGTTTGGCCGATCTTCAGGACGTCGCGCACGCTGGAGACCCTGTAGTGAGCGATCTCGGACACATGCATCAAGCCGACGAGGTTAGGCAGGATTTCGACAAAAGCGCCGTATTCTTCGATCCTGACGATTTTGCCCGTATAAGTTCGGCCGACTTCCGCCTCCGCCGTTATCTCGCTGATCATCTGTTTCGCTTTTTCGGCCGCTTCGATGTCGGTCGAAGCGATGGTGATCTTGCCGGTCTCGTCGATGTCGATTTTGGCTTTGGTCAGGGCGACGATGCGCTTGATGACCTTGCCCGCCGGTCCGATGACTTCGCCGACTTTTTCGGGGTTGATGAACAGGGTGAAAATGTGCGGGGCGTAGGGGGAAATGTCCGGCCGCGGCGCCGCGATGGCCTCTTTCATTTTCTCGAGGACCAAGAGCCGGGCGACCTTCGCTTTTTCGAGCGCTTCGCGGATGATATCGAACGAGATTGAACCGAGCTTCAGATCAAGCTGGATGGCCGTGATCCCCTTGTCTGTGCCCGCGACTTTGAAATCCATGTCGCCGAAGTGGTCTTCCAGTCCGGCGATGTCGGTCAGGACGATGTGGCGATCGTTCTCCTTGACCAGGCCGATGGCGATCCCGGCGACGATCATCGACAGAGGGACGCCGGCGTCCATCAGCGCCAGCATGCCGCCGCAGACCGTGGCCATCGAGGACGATCCGTTCGATTCCATGATGTCGGAGACGATGCGGACCGTGTAGGGAAACTTGTCCTCGTCGGGCATGGCCGGCAGGATGGATTTCTCCGCGAGCGCGCCGTGGCCGATCTCGCGCCGTCCGGGGCCTCGCAGGAAGCCCACTTCGCCGACCGAGAAGGGCGGAAAGTTGTAGTGGAGCATAAACCGCTTCTCGGTTTCCTCGCCTAGGCTGTCGAGTCTCTGGACGTCCTCGGGGGTCCCCAGGGTCACGGTCGCGAGGCACTGGGTTTCGCCTCTGGTGAAAAGGGCCGAGCCATGCGTCCGCGGCAGCAGGCCGACCTCGATCTGGATCGGACGGATATCCTCAAAACCCCGTCCGTCGGCGCGACGGCCGTGGTCGAGGATCAGGCGGCGGGCCAGTTTTTCCTGGACCTTATGGAAAAGTTCTTTGGTCTCGAGCTTTTCCTTGGCTTTCTCTTCGGGGATGGGCTCGAGCAGACTTTTCAGGATCTTCGTCACGGCTTCTTCGCTGGCCTTCTTGCCCGGAGTCTGGATGGCTTGGAATAACGCCAGCCCGATCTTCGTTTCCAGGTCGGTCAATTTGGCCGGGTCGGGCAGCTTGGGCGTAAATTCGCGCTTCTTGATATCGAGTTTCCGATATTGTTCTTTCTGGATTTCGATGATTTGGCGGATCGGGACCATGGCGGCGGCGATGGCGCCGAGGATCTTTTCCTCGTCCACTTCCTTGGCCGCCGCTTCAATCATGGTCACCCCGTCCTCCGTTCCGACGACGAGCAAATTGAGAGGGCTCGCCTCGAGTTCTTTGGCCGGCGGGTTGATGACATATTGGCCGTCGATCAAGCCGACTTTCACTGCGCCGATAGGTGTCGTGAAAGGAATGTCGGAAAAGTACAGGGCCGCGGAAGCGCCGATCAGGCCCAGAATGTCGGGTTCGTTCTCGAGATCGGCCGAGAGGAGCAGTCCCACGACCTGGGTCTCGAAGAAATAGCCGTCGGGGAAGAGGGACCGGACGGGCCGGTCAATCAGCCGGGCGACGAGAATCTCGCGCTCTGTCGGCCGGCCTTCCCGTTTGAAGAAACCGCCGGGAATCTTTCCGGCGGCGTAGGTGTTTTCCCTGTAATCGACGATCAAGGGCAGGAAGGGCTTGTCTTCCCTGGCTTCGCGCTTCGATGTCGCGGAGACGAACATGACCGTGTCTCCATACCGGACGAGAGCGGTTCCGTCCGCTTGCTTGCCGATCTTGCCGATTTCGATGGACAGGATACGATGATTGATTTCAAGACTGATTGTGTGAGACATTTTTATCCGGGGGTGGACCGTTATTTGCGGAGTCCGAGTTTCTGAATGAGCTTTTCGTAGCGAGAGCTGTCTTCTCTTTTCAGGTAGGTGAGGAGCCTTTTCCTATGGCCGACGAGTTTCATCATGCCGGTCTTGGAATGACTGTCATTCTTGAACGAGGTCATATGGCTGCTCAGATGGGTGATCCGCTCGCTCAAGAGTGCGATCTGGACCTCGGCCGAGCCCGTATCGGTCGGATGGACTCTGTTCTCATGGATGAGTTTGTCTTTCTTTTCTTTCGTCAACAATTTATGTTTCTCCTTTAAATCCTTGATATCTTAGCAGAAATGGGGGGATGATGTAAACACGCGGGAAGAACGCCATGGGCCCGTTTTGGGGAATGTGAAAGATTCAGGATCGTTCTATTTGCCCAGCGCTTTCCGGTGCTGGAAAAGCTGTTTGGCATATCGCGATCGCAGGCCGCCTTGAGATGTTTTGATCGCGTTGAGCTTGGCGTCAATCTCGGCCGTGGTCATTTTATTGATTTTCTTGTTGTCCTGTTCTTTGTCCGCTTCGCCGGCGCCTTCCGCGGCGCCTTGAGTTTTTGGGGCCGTCTCCGGCTTGGCTGTTTCTTTTTTGTCGGCCATGCTTTTTTCCTCGTATTTTTTACCTTTTTGTTTTTTTCCGGTCCAGTATAGCAGAACCATCCCCTAGGGTCAACCGGTTTGACCGCCACCGGCCTTTTTTAGTATAGTCAGGCCTGTGTATTTCTTTTATTCTTTGCTGCTGGGCCTGGCTCTTTTGGCCGTAATCCCCGCTTATTTCGTCAAGCTCCGGATCCTGAGAAATGAACCGCTTCATCTCCGGGAACGGCTGGGATTCCGGGTCCCGAACAGGACGACCGTCCGGCCTTTTCTCTGGATCCACGCGGTTTCGGTCGGAGAAGTCCTCTCGCTCCAGAATCTCATCCATGAGATCAGACGCGGACATCCGGATTGGGAAATCGGATTTTCAACCCTGACGAACTCGGGATATAAGGTTGCGGCGGCCAAATTGCGGGATGTCGACGTCCTTTTCTTCGTCCCCTTCGATTTTGGCTGGGCCGTTCGCCGCTATTTCAAGAAACTCAAACCCCGGCTGTTGGTTCTGGCGGAATCGGAATTCTGGCCGCGGATTCTGCGTGAAGCCCGCCGCAAGCATTGTCCCGCGCTGCTCGTGAACGGTCGGATCTCGGACCGTTCGTTCAAACGGTTCAAACGCTGGAAAAGCATCATCGGCCCCCTGTTTCAGAATATCGACCGCTTCCTCGTCCAGTCCCGACAAGATATGGAAAGGCTGGAAAGGATCGGCGTCGCGCCTTATTGCATCGCTGTGTCCGGAAACCTGAAATGCGAGGTCCGCCTTCCTCTCCTTTCGGAAGAGGACATCCTGAAGTCGAGATATGATTTATCCATTGCCGATGATAAAAAAGTGATCGTGGCCGGCAGTATTCACAGGGGCGAGGATGACCTGCTCCTTCAGGCGTTCAGGGAAGCGCGAAAGACGAGGCCGGACGTTCTGCTCGTTCTGGCCCCCCGCCATCCGGAAAAATTCGGGGAAATCGAAAAGGCCTTCTCGAGTGATTCCTTCGTCATCCGCCGGAAAAGTCAGCTCCTGCCCGGTTCGATCTGGGACGTCCTGATCCTCGACACGATCGGCGATCTGGCCCGCTGTTATGCGCTTTCGGACGCGGCGTTTATCGGCGGGAGTCTGATTCCCTGGGGAGGACAAAACCTGCTCGAGCCCGCGTTCTACGGCAAGCCCGTGTTTTTCGGACCTCACATGGAAAATTTCGCGGCTCTCGCCGACGAGTTTGTGCGCGGCGGCGCAGCCCGGATCGTGAAAAATACCGAAGACCTGGTCGAGATGTTTCTCTTCAAGGACAGGCAGGCTCTTCAGGCGATGGGGCTGAGATCCAGGGACATCCTCGCCTCGCTCCAAGGAGCCACGGAAAAGACATTGGCCGCCATCGAGTATTTCATATCCCATGGCCATGACGGTCAATAAAATGCGGACGCGTATAGGCGCGGCCGTCCTGGCCGCCCTCATTTTTTGGACGCCGTTTTACGCCTTTCCGCCGGTCCAGGCTTCTCCGGAGCACTCAAGCTCCGATCGGCTCGATTCTTCCTATTTCAAGAAATTCGGACTTGATTTCGGAGAGGTCGTCACCTCTCCGGCCCGATGGGGGAGCGGCGATTTCCTCAGGTTCAGCGCCCTTGTCGGGACCGGCTTGCTCATTTACGGTTTTGACAAGGAGATCTATGATTGGGTCCAACGGCAAAAAAGCTCCGCGTCCCTGGATGCGTCGCCGGTCATATCCAAATTCGGGAATGGCGGATATCTCACGGCTTTCATGGCCGCCCTTTATGTCTCCGGCGAAGTCTTCGATAGCTCGGACCTGCGCAAAACCGCGCTCCTCAGTTTGGAAAGCTTTTTGACGACGACGGCCTTCGTTCTCGCCCTGAAGGTCGCCGTGGGGCGGGCCCGTCCCAACACCGGAGAATCCTCACATAGCTTCTATCCATTCTCTTTCAGTACCGGACATACGTCTTTCCCGTCGGGCGACGCGGCCGGCGCTTTTGCCGTCGCTTCGGTCATCGCCGATCAATCGCCCGGAGTCCTCGTGGACGCTCTCGCCTACGGACTGGCCGGCCTCGTCGCCGTCTATCGCGTCCACGACCGGAAGCACTGGCCGTCCGACGTTTTCGCCGGCTCGGCCCTCGGATTTTTCGTCGGGAAAAAAATAGCGCATCTCAACGAAAAAAATCCGTCCGGGAATTATCGCGTCGCGTTCGAGCTCACGCCGGGCCGACAAGCCATTACGCTGATTCTATCGTTTTGATCATCGCCGCCGCATTTCGTATTTTCGACGGCGGCCGGGGCCCCGGGCTTTGCCCGGGGGTCCATTTCCGCAGTACTCGTCCGTGGATATAAGCCACGGGCAAGTGGCGAGCCGAAGGCTCGTCCCTTGATGCCTTATGTCTCGAGCTCAATGGAATCCCGGATCCTTCGGACGGAGAGCGCCATTTTCAACGCTATCTGGACAAGGCCCGCGTGTTTGAATAATATGAACGGGATGCCGTCCGAACGAAAGAGAATACGATGATACATCGGATCACGCGAAGACGCTTCCTCGAAAGCGGGGGCCGCGTCGTCGCCGCGGCTTCGCTGGCCGGCGGCGGGCTCGTTCTCAAAGGATGTTCCTCGCGCAAGGATTTCGATCTGGTCGTCAAAGACGGACTCGTTCTGGACGGGCTGGGGAATCCGGCCGCACCGGCCGATATCGGAGTTTCCGGCCATTTCATCAAAGCCATGGGAAAAATCCCCGCTTCGCGGGGACGCGCCGTCATCGAGGCCGCCGGCTTGATCGTGGCCCCCGGCTTCATCGACGCTCACGACCATACCGATGTCCATCTCCTGGTCAACCCCAGGGCCGAGAGTTCCGTCCATCAGGGCATCACGACGACGGTCAGCGGCAACTGCGGTTCTTCGCCTTTTCCGATGGCTTCCGAGATCTTCGAAGAAGCCAAAGCCATGCTCAAAAAGCAATACAACGTCGATTTAACCTGGCGCGATATCCGTGGTTTTTTCGCCCGCCTGGAGGAAAAGGGCATGGCCTTGAATTACGCGACCTTCGTCGGCCACGGCGCCATCCGCGGGGCGGCGATGGGATTCAACGATCGCGCGCCGAAGCCCGAAGAGCTGGAGAAAATGAAAGCGCTCGTCACGGAAAACCTCAGGGACGGCGCTTTGGGACTGACCAGCGGCCTCGAGTACACGCCCGGAAGTTTCGCCCAGCCGGATGAGCTCGTCGAGCTGTGCCGGATCGTCGCCCGGGCCGGCGGCGTGTACGCGACGCACATGCGCGACGAAGGGGATCGGCTTCTCGAATCGCTCGACGAGACGATTGACGTGGCCAAAAAAACGGGAGTCAGTGTCCAGATTTCGCATTTCAAGGTCGCTTATCCCGCCAACTGGAACAAGATTTCCGCCGCGATCGCCAAGATCGAAGCGGCCAAGAGGGATGGCCTCGATATCTTCTGCGACCGCTATCCCTATATCGCCGGCGCCACGAGCCTGGATTTCAATTTTCCGATGTGGGCCCGGCAGGGGACGACGGAGGAATTCCTGACCCGTTTGAAAGATCCTTATCAGGACGCCAAGCTGCGGGCCTACGTCGCCGAACGGGAGAAAAAGCTGGGGTCCTGGGACAAGGTCGTCATCTCGCATGTCCTCAATGACAAGAATAGAAGATACGAAGGCAAGAACATCCTCGAAGCGTCCAGGGAGGCCGGAAAACCGCCCTATGAATACATGCGTGACCTGCTCATCGAGGAGAATGACCAGGTCGGAATGGTCATCTTCATGATGAAGGAAGAGAATCTCAAGCGCATCCTGGCCCATCCGCTGGTCGGCGTCGGCACCGACGGTGAAGCGCTGGCGCCCTATGGCCCCCTCGGTCGGGGAAAACCTCATCCCCGGGTCTATGGGACGTTTCCCCGTATCCTGGGAAAATACGTCCGCGAGGCGAAGCTCGTTAAGCTCGAGGAGATGGTCAAGAAAATGACCTCGATGCCCGCCCGGAAATTCGGCCTTCTCAAGCGGGGAGTCCTTCAGGCGGGGAATTACGCCGACATGGTCGTTTTCAATCCCGATAAGATCATCGACAAGGCCACCTGGGCCGATCCTCATCAATACCCTGCCGGGGTGTCCACCGTTCTGATCAACGGAGAGATCGTCATCGACCAGGAAAAACACACAGGGAAGCTCCCGGGAATGATATTGAGGAAAAAAGACTCGCCATGAAGAAAGCTCTGCTCGTTGCGCCGCTCCTGATCGCGATCGCGGCGCTGGCGACGACGCCCCCGCGGGCCATGCAGACGATCTCCTTCCAAGGCGTTCCCGTGGAGCTAGTCTTCAGATCCCTGCAGCCGGGGGAAGTCATCCTGGCTGAAATGAAATCCGACCCTTCCGTGAAAAAGCTGATCCTCCAGGTCCAGGATCAAAAATATGTCCTGGACGGCTCAAAGCCGGGCGCCCGAGCGTTCGCCTTGATCGGAATCGATGTCGAGCTCAAGCCCCAGCCTCTGACCGTCGGCGTGACGGAAGAAAAGACGGACGGGACGATCGAGAGATACCAGGAGGAAATAACGATCGAATCGAGGGAATTTCCCAAAAGAAATTTTTACGTCAACGAAGCCATGTTGAACCCGCCGGCGGCGGAGGAGGAAAGGGTCCGGAGAGAGCAGGAGCTCGTCGCGGAGGTCTATTCCGTCATTACGCCGGAATGGCTGGGAACGGGGAATTTCCTCTCCCCCCTTCCGGGCCGAGAACCCTTCCCGAATTTCGGGCAATTGCGGATTTACAATAAAAAGCGGCTGGCGGTCCACGCGGGCGTCGACATTGCCGCGCCCTGGGGTTTCCCGGTGAAAGCCTCGAACGCGGGCCGGGTCGTGCTCGCCAGCAACCTCTATCTGAGCGGCAAGACGGTGATCATCGATCACGGCCGGGGAGTGTTCAGCCTGTATTGCCACTTCTCCACGATCCTCGTGAAACGGGGAGACATGGTCAAAAAAGGCCAGGTCATAGCCAAAATCGGCAATACCGGCCGGTCCACCGGTCCCCATCTGCATTGGGGTTTCAAAGTCTTCAACAGCCGCGTCGATCCGGAATCGCTCCTCAGCCTCCCGCTCACTTTTTGAGATAGGTCGCCAGCCAGTCGAGCATCGTCTTCCACCACATTTCCGCGTTCTGCGGCTTCGAGATGAAGTGGTCCTCGTCGGGGAAATAGAGGAATTTCGAGGGGACGTTCATTCGTTGCAGGGAGGTGAAGAATTGGAGGCCCTGCTCGAGCGGCACGCGGTAATCGTTCTGGCTGTGAATGACCAGACAGGGCGTCTTGAAATTTTTCACGTAATAGCTCGGCGACCACTTCGTGTATTGCTCCGGGTTCGTCCACGGCGTTCCTTTCTGCTCCCACTCCGGAAACCAGAGTTCTTCCGTGGCGCCGTACATCGAGCGGAGGTCGAACACCCCGTCGTGAGAGATCAGGCAATTGAAACGGGAGGACTGTCCTTCGATCCAATCGATCATGTATCCGCCGTAGGATGCGCCGGCCGCGCCCAGCTTCGTCTTGTCGAGGAACGCATAGGTCGCCAATAAATAATCCAGGCCTTTCATGATGTCCTCGTAGGGCTTGCCGCCCCAATCGCCGACGATGGCGTCCGAGAAGCGCTGGCCGTAGCCCGCGCTCGCATGGAAATTGATCATGGCCGTGACGTATCCGGGCGCGGCGAACATCTGCGCGTTCCAGCGGTAATGGAACTCGTCTTTCCAGGGGCCGTGAGGGCCGCCGTGGATCAGGAAGAGGAGAGGGTATTTTTTCGACGGGTCGAAGGCGGGCGGTTTGAGCAGCCAGCCGTGGACCTTATCCTTGGCGGCGCCCTCGAACCAGAATTCCTCGGCCGGGTTCATCTGGAGCTGGGCGAGCAGGTCCCGGTTCGTGGCGGTGATCCGGGTGAGCTTTTTCGAAACCGCATCGAAACCGAAGATATCGGCGGGCTGATTCATGGCCTGCTTGAGGAGGATGAACGTCTTATTGTCGGGGAGCAAACTGATGGAGCTGAACGTCTGGCCGTCCAGGATTTTTTCGGCTTTGCCGCTATTGATCGTGATCTTAAAGAAGGCGTTCCGTCCTTTTTCGTCCGCCTCGAAGAAGAGGGTCGAGCCGTCTTTGGACCAGAGCATTTCATTGACGGAGACGTCGAGATCGGCGGTCAAGTTGACGGTCTTCGCGGTCCTGCGGTCGTAAAGCATAACATCGAGCTTGTCGGATTCATATCCGGGACGGGCCATGGCCCGGTAGGCCAGGGTTTTTCCGTCGGGCGAGTAAACGGGCATATTGTCGTTGGCTTTGCTGGTCGTGATCGGCCGGATCTCGCCGCCCTTCACGCTGGTGACGAAGACGTCATTGTTGGTGCCGATGCCGTGTTTGAGGTCCGGATCGACATTGCGGACGAAGGCGATCTCATTCCCGTCCGGCGCGAAAGCGTAATCCGGATTTCCCCCCAAATCCAGGGGCGGCGCGTCGAAATCACCCGGGGTGACATCAACGGCGTGACCGCCTTCGGAGGGAATGACGAAGACGTGGTTTCTCGTGCCGTCCCGCCAGGCGTTCCAATAGCGGAAAAACAAAGAATCGTAAACGCGGCCTTTGATCTTGCTCTTCTCCCAGGCTTCGGTTTTTCTCTTGTTGCAACTATCATCCGGGCATAACGGATAAACCGAGGATGTGAAGGCGAGGCGCTTTCCGTCCGGCGACCAGACGACGCCCGAAGCCCCGGTGGAGAGGGTGGTCAGTTGACGGGCTTCTCCGCCATTCGGGTTGATGATCCAGATTTGGGACGATCCGCTCCTCGTCGAGATGAACGCGATCTTCTTCCCGTCCGGCGACCACCGCGGATTGTTATCGGCCTGCGGACTCGCCGTCAGGAGGCGCGATTCGCCGCCCCCGGCCGGAACGAGCCAGATGTCGCTGTTGCCGCGGTTGGCCTCTTTATCCATGACCGTGATGACGTAGGCGATCCACTGCCCGTCGGGCGAAGGCTGCGGGTCGGTCACGCGCTTGATCTTGATGAAATCGTCGAAGGTCAGAGGCTTGGATTGAGACATCAAAACGCTGACGCTCGAAAACAAAAAAACGATGACGGCGGCGACCATAGACTTTTTCATGAATCCTCCTTGATCTCCGTTTTTAGGAATGGAAGCGGCTCTATTGTATTATACAAAGGGAGCGCTTGGCGTCAATCTTCAAAATTCCTTATCTTGGCTGTTCTCGTCCGAAGAAAAAGTCCGCGTCCCACGGATGGATCCTATCCGAAATTGCCGATTGATCTATTGTTCCTCTGGGAGATCGGGATTTTTGGGTGAGACGCGGAATTCCCTGGTACACGATCCGGAAAATTCGGGACATAACCCATTTCTCTCGAAATGGGATTGTGTCCCATGAATTTTCCGTTCAAGTCCCGGAATTCCGCGTCGCATCTTATCGGCAATTTCGGATCATCCGTGTCAGTTGACGAGCGGCGAATATGCCCCGGGGCTTGCCGCGGGGAGCCGCTCGTGGGGGTTCCAGAGGGGGCATGCCCCCTTGGTCGCAGAGCGGGGTCCATTCCCCGCCCGAGAAGGGGGGCAGGGCGGCCGGGTCTTCCCGGTGCCCGTTGGAGGGGGAACGCGAAGCGGTCCCCCCTAAAGTTGACTTCCCCTCCGGTGCCTTCTATAGTATGAATTCATTTTTTATGAGCGGTGCTAATGTGAACGATGTGACGGATAGAACTTTCTCCCTCGGTCCGGCCATTCGCGCGGCGTACCGCGCCGGCCAAGAGGACGAGGCCCTCGAACCCATCATCCGAGTGGACGAAAAAGGGAGGCCCGTGGGACGCATCAGCCGCGGCGACTCCGTCATTTTTTACGACATTCGGGGCGAGCGCGAGATCGAGATCACCCAATGCCTGATCGATCCGGCCTTTTCTCATTTTCCGGTCGAAAAAAGTCTGGATCTCGACTTTGTGACCATGATCGAATACGATCCCAAACTGCGCGTCCGCGTCGCCTTCCCCGCGGACGTTAAGATCAAGAACACGTTGGCCGAAGTTCTTTCCAAGGCTGGGCTTCGTCTGGCCAAGATCGCGGAGTCCGAGAAGGCGACCCATATCGGATTTTTCATGAACGGCAAGTCCGATGCCGTTTTTCCGGGAGAGGAACGGGTGATCGTTCCTTCTCCCCAGGACGTTTCCAACTACGATCAAAGGCCTGAAATGAGCGCCGCGGCCGTGGCGGACGCCGTCATCGATAAAATCGGCGACCCTCGCTTCGATGTCGTCATGGCCAATTTCGCCAACGTCGACGTCGTCGGCCATATCGAAAACAAAGAAGCGGCCATTCGCGCGGTTGAAACCGTGGACAAGGAATTGGGGCGCGTCATCGAGGAAGCGCGGCGGCGAGCGGTCGCTCTGATCGTCACTGCCGATCACGGGACGGTCGAAGAATGGGAGTATCAGGACGGAACGATCAATACGGGACACACAAAAAATCCCGTGCCGTTCATTTTCTCCGATGATGCGTCCGGAAAGCCGGCCTACCCGAATTTGCGCGAATCCGGCGAACTGGCCGATGTCGCTCCGACGATTCTCGATCTCCTGGACATCCCGAAACCCCCAGAAATGACGGGACATAGCCTCTTCGTCAAGGGACGAGCCTTCGGCTCGCCACTCGCCTGTGGCTTATATCCACGGGCGAGTACGGCGGAAGTGGACCCCCGGACAAAGCCCGGGGCCCCAGCCGCTGTCGAGCGGCCTCGTCACGCGCCGATCCGGAAAAAAGTCGTCGTGCTCATTCTGGACGGATGGGGGATGAGCGCGGTTCAAAGCGGTAATTTGATCGCGCAATCCAGGACGCCGCACTTCGACGACCTATGGTCCCGATTCCCCCGGTCCCTGCTTCAAGCTTCGGGAGAGGCCGTCGGCTTGCCCGCGGGAACCGTCGGGAATTCCGAAGCCGGCCACCTTCATTTGGGGGCGGGACGCCGCGTCCTTCTCGATCGCGTCCGGATCGACAAGGCCGTCGAGGACGGGAGTTTTTTCCGCAATGAGGCCTTCCTCGGCGTCATGGATAAAGCCAAGCGGGAGCATCGGGCTCTTCATCTTATGGGCATCATTTCCCATTACAGCTCTCACGGCACGATCAGGCACCTTTTCGCCCTTCTCAAGCTCGCCAAAGACGCGGGCTTGACCAAGGTCCACGTCCATGGCTTCATAGGACGGCGCGGAGAAATGCCCGAGAGCGGCGCGATCTATGTCGAAAAGGTGGAGGAAACGTGCCGGGCGCTCGGCATCGGCGAGGTCGCGACCGTCATCGGGCGATACTGGTCGCTCGATCGCGAAGAGAAATGGGACCGGATCGAGAAGACTTACCGGGCGCTTGTCCACGGCGAGGGCCGGCCGGCTGGAACTTTATTGATGAAATCTCGTAAATCTTAGAGAACATTATTTATTGTCATGAACATCGAACTCAAGGATATCCATTTCCATTATGGGAAGATCACCGCGCTTGACGGAGTGACCCTTGCCCTCGGCGAAGGCGCCTGCGGACTCCTGGGTCCGAACGGCGCGGGCAAAAGCACGCTCCTCCGGATCCTGCTCGGCTTTCTCCGGCCCGACCGGGGCGAAGGCCGGGTCCTTGGCTATGACATCCAAAAGGATCAGTTTCTCATCCGCCGGTCTGTCGGGTACATGCCCGAGGACGACTGTCTCATCCCAGGAATGGATGCTGTGACATTCACCGCCTATTTCGGCGAGCTCTCGGGCATGCCCCGGCAGGAAGCCATGAAACGGGCTCATGATGTCCTTTTTTATGTCGGGCTTGGTGAGGCGCGCTATCGTTCTCTTGAGACGTATTCGGCCGGAATGAAACAACGGCTGAAGCTGGCCCAGGCCCTCGTCCACGATCCGAAGCTCCTTTTTCTGGATGAGCCGACGAGCAACTTGGACCCTCAGGGACGAAACGAGATTCTCGACCTCATCAAAGACATCTCTTCCAAGAAAGACATCCAGATCCTCGTGTCGTCTCACATCCTCACCGACATCGAATTCACCTGTTCGCATGTCGTCATCCTGAACAAGGGAGCGGTCGCGGCCCAGGGAGAACTCGAAACCCTGAAGGAAATTCAATACAGCCTATATGAGATTAGAACGAAGGGGGAGACCGGGAGGTTTCTCCAAGTCTTGAAAGACCTGGGCTGCCGCGTTGAAGAGACCGAAGAACAGCTCATGAAAATCTATATGCCGGCGAACCTTTCTCGCCGCGAGATCTTCCGGGCGGCGGTCCGGGAAGATGTTCAAATCCGGTATTTCGTCAAGAGCCGGACCTCGCTCGAGGACCTTTTCGCCCAGACGGTGGGAGTGGATTGATGCCGATCTCGGAACGGGGATACGTCCATTGGCAGGGAACCTTCGTCGAACGGCGGTTTCCCTGGTGGCCGATCGCGAGGCGGGGCATCCGCCAGGCGCTGAAGCGGAAACTGTTCATCTTCAGCTATCTGTTTTCGCTCCTTCCGATGGTCGTCCCTCTCACGATGATCTATATCTCCGAACACTTCGAGGATTTCCAATCCATTTTCAGAGGCCGGAGGGGGGGGCCGACCCAGGTTCTGACGGCCATCCAGGCCAGCCCGGAAAGGTTCAAGGACTATTTCACGAGCTGGTTTATCTTGCTTCTGATCATCATCGCCTTGATCCCCAGCGGCGCCTGGCTCATGACCGACGATTTGAAAAACAATTCCCTTCAGCTCTATTTTTCCAGGCCGCTCCGCAGACGGGATTATTTTCTGGGAAAAATTTCGACGGTCCTGTTCTTCCTACTGACCATGACCCTCGTGCCCGGCCTCCTTTTCATCATCGCTAAGCTCGTCCTTTCCGGAAGCTTTAAATTTCTGACGGACTATCCTTGGCTTCCCCTGTCCGTGATCGCCTGCTCCTTCCTTTTCTCGATCTTCTTCGCCTTTTACACGCTCCTTGTTTCCTGCCTCAGCCGGAGCCGTCTTTTTGTCTCTATTTTCATGATTCTGATCTATATCCTCTCGGATATCTGTTTCGGTATTTTTTACTTGAGTTTCAGAAGTCCGTATTTCGCGCTGTTCTCGATCCACGGCAACCTCCAACAAATCGGCGCGTTTCTTTTCCGGGTCAGGCCTCTTTACAATGTTCCGTGGTTCTATTCCCTGATCATCCTCGCCGCCGTCTGCGGCCTGTCCGGCTTCGTGCTGATAAAAAAAATACGGAGCGTCGAGGTGATTCGGTGACGGCCGTCATCCGGACGCAAAGGCTCAGCAAATGGTACGGCAACATCCTCGGCCTGTCCGACGTCTCGCTCGAGATCGAGCCGGGGATCACCGGGCTTCTCGGCCCGAATGGGGCCGGAAAATCCACGCTGCTGAAGCTCATCACGGGACAGATAAAGCCGAGCATCGGATGGGCCTCCATTCGCGGCGAGAATATCTGGAACAATTCCCGGATATTCGCGTCGATCGGATTTTGCCCGGAACAGGACGCTTTCTACGAAGGGATGACGGGTTGGGAGTTTTTGACGAGCCTGTTGCGTCTGTACTCGTTTTCGCGCTGCGAGATTGAATCCAAGGCGAAACAAGCGCTCGATTTCGTCGAGCTTTATAAAGACAAAGATCGGTTGGTCAGGGGCTATAGCCGCGGCATGCGGCAGAGGCTTAAGGTGGCCCAAGCCGTGGCCCACGACCCGGAGATCATCATCCTCGATGAGCCGTTGAACGGGCTGGATCCTCTGAGCAAGCGCAAGGTCATCCGGATGCTCAAGGATCAAAAGGACGCTGGAAAGACCGTGGTCATTTCGAGCCATGTCCTGCCCGAGATCGAAGCCCTGACGCGGACGATCATCCTTCTCCATCAGGGGAAAATCTTGGCCCAGGGCGACATTCACTACATCCGCGATCTGATCGATCAGCATCCCCACATGGTCTCCGTGAGATGCAGCGAGGCCCGCGGTTTGGCCGCCCGCCTGGTCGAAGAGCCATCGGTCATGGATATCCGGTTCGGCGCGGCGCCGGATACGGTCGTCTTCGAGACGCGGAACCGCGATAAATTCTTCGAGCTCTTGCCCCGCCTGATCGTCGACGGCGACATCGACGTCGAGGAGATCACGTCGCCCGACGACAATCTTCAAGCGGTTTTCGATTATCTCATAGGAAAATGACGATGACCCGAAACGCTGTGCGCTCCATTTTCTCGCTGTTCTTTTTTATCGGGCGCAGGGCGCGCCGGACCAAGGCTTTTTTCCTCATCGGCTGCCTGCCCGTGGCGATTTCGCTCGTTCTTCAGCTCAACCAGATCTTCTCCAGAGGCGCTCTCATCGACGGTCCGTCCGTTTTTCTCAACATCATCATGAGCTTCTACCTGCAATTCCTGATCCTCATGCTGGCCCTTTTCTATGGGACATCGATTTGTTCGGAGGAACTGGAAGGAAAGACGCTGACCTACCTGACGACCCGGCCTGTCTCGAAATCCGCTATCATCCTGGGCAAGTATGCGGCTTATATGGCCTTCCTCATAGGCGCCATGGCCGCCGGCATCGTCGTGTCTTTCCTGATTCTCCACATCGGCCAGATCTCCGAGCCGTCCGCCTGGACGATGCTTTTTCGAAGCATGGGCGTGTTGGTCACCGGCCTCTTCTGTTATACGGCCTTCTTCACATTTCTGGGGACGTTCTTCAAAAGGGCCGTCATTTTCGGCCTGTTTTTCAGTTTTGGATGGGAGAACGTCGTCCAGTATTTTCCGGGCTCAACACAAAAATTTACGATCATACATTACTTGAAATCTTTGCTGCCCGCGATGTCTTCGGATGACGGAAAGATTTCTTTTCTAAAGTTCAACCTGGAACCCAGTCATCCAGCCGTGGCCATAGTGACGCTCCTCGTCCTTACGGTCGTTTTTCTCTGCTTGGCCTGCCTGGTCTTTTCCAGGAAAGAATATATCTTCGAGGATTGACCCTCGGCGTTATTTCTTGACCTCTTTCTTCTCTTCTTTCTTCTCGTCCTTCTTTTCTTCGCTTTTCGCCCCGGCGATCTTCTCTTCGACCGTCTTCTGGGCGGTCGCGCTGAGCTTGTTCAAAAGGTCTTCGGGAACGTTGGCGAAGATCTTGACGGAATCAGGCGCCGAGGAAATCTCGATCTTGTTCAACAGTTCGCCGACCTCGGGTTTATCGCCGGAGGCCATTCCGCCCAGGGCCTTGAATCCGATGAGGGCGTCCGCGAGCTTTTTATTCTTGTCGGCGTCTCCGCCGATGGCTTTAATCTCGAGCTGGAGAGACTTATTGGCATAATCGAAATAGGCGAGAAGGGCTTTGACGCCGGCTACGTCGGACATCATCGGGGTCGAGGACGCGACGTTTTTCATCATGTCGGGCGGGAAATCGAACGCACACCAGATCATGGCCTTTTTGTTCGCCGTTTTGAACAGAGCGGCCATGCCGGCGTTCTTGTAGATATTGTCGGCTTTTTTGGCGAAGACATCGATGACCGCTTTGACGCTCGTTTCCGTGCCGAGAACGATGCGGGAATCGTCAAGGAAGGCGCCCCACACGGGTTTTTGGCCGTTGCCTTCCCTTGCCGTGTAGAGCGTCACACCCTCATAGTTCGCTTCTTTTACGTCCGTCGCTTTGGCTTTAAATTTGGCCAGCAATGTGTCTTTGTTGTATTTCAAGCTGATAACCCCGACGCCGGCGCCGGAGGATTCCCCGGACTTCCCTATGCCTGAAATGCCGATGGCGGCGAAATCAATGTCCTTTTGGGGATCGATTCCCGTCTCTTTGATGAACTCCTGGTACTTCTGAAACTCTTGGCTTTCCTTGATGGCCTTATCCGCGATGGCGGTGGTCATGGCCTTATGGATGTCGATGACGACGACGCCCTGGGTGTCCGTCGGGATCAGGGAGAGCGCATTTTCCGACCCGTTTCCCGCGCTCTTGTTACAAGCGGCGAAGCCGAGCAACACGCAGGCGAGGGCCAATCCGACAGCAGCAAATTTTTTCATGCTTTTCCTCCTTCTTCTCTTATACGAGATCATTCCCGTAAAGGTTCTTTGGCCAGACTATATCATATTTATTTTGATTTTGGTATATAAAAAGAAATTCGATTCCTGCGGAGTTCGAACGGAAGGAGGAAGGATGAGAACGAACCAAGCCCGGCGAATCGTCATGGGCCTCTGCCCGGCCGGGATTTTTGCGTCGATGCTGCCCGTTTTTTCCCATGCGGGACGGCCGCCGGTCCTATTGGGGCAAAAGGAGACGGGCGGTTGCGCTTGATCAAATGAGAGATGACATCATGATCTTGACACCGTTCCAACAGCTCGTCCGAAGCCGGCGGAGCATCCGGCGCTATCTTCCCAAACCGGTCGAACGCGAAAAAATCACGGCTTGCCTTGAAGCGGCGCGCCTGGCCCCGTCGGCCGAGAACGCCCAGACCTGGAGATTCCTTGTGCTCGATGAGCCGGATCTTAAGGCCCGGTTCGCCAAAGAAGCCTTTTCCGGGATTTATTCCAGTTGCCGTTTCGCGGCCGAAGCCCCGATTCTCGTTCTCATCCTGGCCAGGCTCGATTTCCTGGCCAACCGGCTCGGCCGACAGGTCCAGAAGATTCCCTTCTACATGATCGATGTCGGCATCGCCGGCGAGCACCTCGTCCTTCAAGCGGAAGAATTCGGGCTCGGCACGTGCTGGATCGGCTGGTTTCACATTCGGAAGACGCGCAAATTTTTCAAGATCCCGCGCAAATACAAGATTGTCGCGTTGCTGGCGATGGGCTATTATGAACATAAGCCGAAGAGGGAGCAGCGACGCAAGTCCCTCGATGACATCGCCTGGTTCAACACGTTCGAAGGTTGATTGGAATGCATCCGGATCTCGATGGCGATCATTTTTCCGATGATGCGTTGAGAAAGGGGCGGCTATGAAAAAAATCATTTTCGCACTTTCAATTTTTGTCCTGGGAGCGTTCACCGCGTCGGCCGGAGACCGCGACGGGCTCGTCCCGCGATTCGACACGGCGTCGAACGATCTCGAACTCCGTCGCCTCGCCCAGCCGAACACGTATTTTGACAAAGCCGGCCGGAGGTTCGCCGTGCTCGGCAACGAAAGCGGAACGTTCGAGGCTTGGGCCTATCCGCTCAAGCTCATCCGGAATTTCGAGTTTTCGTTTCTCCTCGGCTCGAGCACGCAGGCCGTTCTCGGTAAGGACATCGTTCGTTTCATTTCCGTGACGCCCGCGGCGACGACGCTGACGTACGCCTTTCAATCGTTCACCATGAGGGCGACATTCGTCACGGCGATCGAAGATCCCGGGGCCGTCATCCTTCTGGCCGTGGATACGACCGAGCCCGTGACGGTCGTCTGCAGTTTCCTGCCCGTGCTCCAGCCGATGTGGCCGGCCGGCCTCGGCGGGCAATACGCTTCCTGGGACGTCGGCCTGAGAGCCTATCTCATCAGCGAACCGACGCGAAAGAACCACGGATATATCGGGTCGCCGGCCGCGCAGGGGATCTCCTATACGCCGGCCCATATGCTCTCGGATTCCCCGAATCAATTCAAGATCGCGATCGAGAACAAGGACGAGGTCAAAGGGAAATTCATTCCGATCGTCATGGCCGGCGGCAAGGGAAAGCGCGACGACGTCCGAAAGGTCTATGAGAAGCTCGCTGCCGACCCCGAATCTGTTTATCGCGCCGCGGCGGATCATTATCGCCGCCTGCGGCAGGATACGCTCCGGATCAAAACGCCGGAAGGGAAAATCGACCTGGCCTTCGAGTGGGCCAAGGTCGCTTACGATAACCTGATGGTGGACAATCCCGACCTCGGCCGGGGGCTTGTCGCCGGGCTGGGAACATCGGGAACGGGCGGCCGTCCCGGTTTCGGCTGGTTTTTCGGAGGCGACGCCTACATGAATTCCTTGAGCCTTGACAGCTATGGGGCGTTTTCAGAGGTCAAAGACGCCCTTTCCTTCACCCAAAAGTGGCAGCGCGACGATGGGAAAATGGCCCACGAATTGTCCCAGGCGGCCGGATATCTCGATTGGTTCAAGGATTATCCTTACGGCTATATCCATGGAGACACCACGCCGTTCTACATCGCGGCCTGCTATGATTATCTGCGGGCGTCGGGAGACGCGGAGTTCGTGAGGCGGAGCTGGGCCTCGATCAAGAAAGCCTATGACTGGTGCCTGTCCACGGACGCCGACGGCGACGGCCTCATGGATAACGACCGGGCCGGCCTCGGAGCCCTCGAATTCGGTTCGCTCACCGGCATCAAAACCGATATTTTTCTCGCGGCGGCCGGCATCCGGGCGGATTCCGCCATGGAACAGTTGGCCCGAGCGGCGGGAGATCAAATTTCCGAGAAACGGGCGCGTGACCATTATGACCTGGCGAGAAAAGCGCTTGACGCCAGGTTCTGGGACGCGGAGAACGAGCAATACGCTTACGCTTTCAACGCCGACGGAAAACAGGTCAGGGAACTTACGCCGTGGAGCGCGGTTCCGCTCGCCTGGGGTCAGGGCGACGCCCGGCGCGGCATGCTGACGCTCCAAAAGATGAACGCCTCCGAACTCACCACCGACTGGGGAGTCCGGATGCTTTCGAATAAAAGCGCTTTCTTCGAGCCCTTGAATTACAACTATGGCGCGGTCTGGCCGTTCCTCACGGGTTGGGTGGCGACAGCCCTATTCAAAAACGACTATGCGCTTCAGGGCTACGGGCTGCTCCTGGCGGCCGTTCGCCATACTTTCGACAACGGGCTCGGATATGTCACCGAGCTCTTCTCCGGCGAACAGAATATCTGGCCGCAGGAGGGCGTTTGCCATCAAGGCTTCTCCTCGAGCGGCGTCGTTTTTCCCCTGATCCGGGGACTGCTTGGACTTGAAGGAGACGCTTTAAAACATGAGGTCCGTTTCGAGCCGCGCTTTCCGGCGGACTGGACGCACGTCTCGATCGAGAATTATAAAATCGGGGACGAAGTCCTATCCCTGCGCTATCGAAAATCCGCGAACAAGATCGCGCTGGAGATCGAACGGCGGAAAAGCGCGCCGTGCCGGCTGATCTTTGCCCCTGCTCTCGGCCTCGGTACCCGCGTCCGAAGCATCAACCTGAACGGACGGAAGATCGCCTTTCGGCTGGAGGCAAACCCATTGGCTCAGGCCGTCCGGCCCGTCGTGGAAACCGGACTTTCCCAGAGCGACCTCATCGAAATCGAAACGGATCCGGCCCCGGAATTCCTGCCTCCGGCCAATGAATCGGAAACGGGGGATATCAACAAGGGCTTGAGGATCATCCGTCTGACGCAGGACGGCGGGAATCTGAAGGCCGTCGTCGAGGGGATCGCGGGCCGCATTTACGATTTGCGGTTGGCCAATGCCCGTCTTATCCGGACCGTCACGGGAGGAGCCTTGGAAGGCTCTACGATTCACATCCAAATCCCCGACGGCCCTCCAGGCATATATGTACGACACGAACTTGTCCTGAACTTCCGATAAAAACATTCCTTTCATTAAAATTATTTGTAACGACTTCGGCGGAAAAGGCATTAAGATAATAGAGGTCCGATTTATGCTAAAATATCGTTTTGGAGTCGAAAATTCTCGACCGAAAACCGGAATATATAAATAGAATCGCCATCTTCGTTTTCTCCGTGGCGCTTCATATCGTGGGACTCTATGTCATTCTGCACGCCAAGTACAATTACAAGGTTTTCAATGACCGGGAGAAGGTGACGGCGGTCGTTTTGTTGCCCGAAGACGCGGTCCGCCTTCCAAAAGTCCCCATCAGGGTCAAGACATCGGCCGGACCGCCGGAACCGGTCATCATCAAGCCGGGCCGGGATTCCGAGACTTCAGGACAGGGTCAGGCCAAGACTGAACAAGGAGAAGCCCAAAAGCCGGCCACTCCGGCGGGAGGCGGCGGCGGCGCGAATGCCCCGGTTGCCGGGACGGCCGCTCAATCTTCATCCGCGGGGACGAGCGGAGTTCAGCCCGGAGAAGGACCGTTCTCGGGATTCCATCTCACGTATCCAAAAAACGCCCCATTGAATTTGGCTAAGGCCCCGGAAAATCCGTTGGATGCACTTCTCAGGCCGAACAGGTATCGGGATCTGAGGGAAATCAATTTTTCCAAGTACGCCGGTTCAGGCGCGTCGTTGACCGGTTCTTCAGGAGGAGGCGGCCCATCGGGTCCCGGGGGCAAAGGGTCCGGCGGACAGTCCCGCGGAGCCGGCGTCTCGGTCAATATCCGCCGCTACGATTTGGCTCCCTGGGCCAATCAGGTCCTGACGAAGATCCAGAAGAACTGGTCGCTCGGGCGGGCCGGAAACGCGGGGTGGAAGGGGGAAGTCGGGATCTCGGTCATGATCGCCAAGAGCGGCGAACTCCTCTCGGCTGAAATCGCGACGCCCTCCAAAGTCGAAGTCCTGGACCAGGCCGCCTTGAAAGCGCTTCAGGCATGCGCGCCCTTTCCTCCGCTTCCGGCGGATTTTCCTAATTCCAGCCTCGAGCTTTATTTCGTGTTCGAATATGGCCATTAAAAAAAAGGTCCTCGTTTTTGCGCTGTTCGCGATATGCACCGGGACTCTGCGGGCCCAATGGCGGGCCGACGTCGCCCAGATCTTCAGTAAAGACAAAGACTATAAGGAGCTGTCGGACTATCTCGTCCGGAGCTATGACAATCTGGAAAACACGATCGACAAGGCCGACGCGTCCGGCCTTCTGGCGTTCGCCTTCGGCCGTCAAAACGATCCGCTGAACGAAACACGGTGGATCGTCGAATACTTTGAGATCTGCAAGGCCCAAGACACCGGGTTCGCGTTTTTGGATCTGGTCAGCCAAGCGGACGTCCTCGGTTGGCTGAACGCTTGGAAAAGCCGCTATCCTTTCATCTCGGAGATCGCCCTCATTAAAGGTATCGGAGATCAGACCATCGTCCCCCAGGGCATCCTGCCGCTCGTGGTCGTGGTCGCCAACGAAGCGCTCTACAAGTTTTCGCGGGACGGGAACGTCCTCGAAGGGGGTCAGCTCAAGGCCGGGTTCAACATCATTGCCCTCGATGCCAACGAGCTTGTGCTCAACCCGGGAACGCGCGTCTATATTTTGGAAATCAAGGCGGGCGGCCTGATCCTGAAAAAAGAGATCACGCTCGATGTCGAGGCCTCAGCGCCCCGGATCCCCCCGCCGCAGCCCGCGGCGGCGAGCGGCCCGCCCCTGGAATACAAATTGTCGATGTACGTCGGGGGAGAGCTCGTGATGTCCAGTCAGAAAAGGGAATATCCCGTCTCGTGGCAGATCGGCGTCAAGCCGAACCCTAATCCTTTCGGGTTCAAACCGGATTGGATGCTCCATCGCAACGAGCCGGACCCCATGAATTCGATCTCGATCCCCGCCGTCATCAGCGCCCTTTACTCTCTCTTAAAAGACCTCTTCAAGAAAAAGGACAATAAGGACGTTGAGCCGCCGAAAATCCAGACGGTTCAAGACTTAAATCTTACATTCAAGATGAAAGACAAAGATGGGTGGGACCAGGAATCGAAGGTTTTGATCAAGCTCAGGACGAAGAATCTGCCGTACGTGCGAAGCGTCCCTTAGCGGAGTCGCGCGATCGATTTTTTCATGAGGCCCAGCGCTTCGATCAGTCTTTCTTTTTCCGCGCCGAACCCGATGCGCAGAAAATGGTCCATCTCGAAAAGGTCGCCCGGAGCCAAGAACACGCTTTGCTCGCGGATGATTTTTTCGGCGAGCTTCGTGGAATTGATCTTGAGATCGTAGTGGACAAAGGCCACGGCTCCCGCTCTCGGAGGGACGCATCGGAAGACCCCGCTAAACGTCTTGAGCCAGGATCCAAGCACGGCGAAGTTTTCCGTCAGGATGGTCCTCGTTCTTCGGAGGATCCGGTCGCGATGGACCGGGGAAAGGGCGATGCGGGCCAGCGCATCGCTCAGAACGCTGGGCGATATCGTCGTGTAATCGTGGTACGGCCAGAGGCTCCGGATCATGGACAGGGGAGCGGCGATCCAGCCGATTCTCAGTCCCGCCAGGCCGAAGGCCTTGGACATGCCGTTGACGCAGATGGATCGATCGTAGCGTTTCCAAAAACTCGGCGTCCGCCCGCCGATCCGCTCGGCGCCTTGATAGACTTCGTCGGCCAGGATCCAAGCGCCGGCTTTCCGGGCGATTCTGATGATCTCGTCCATCTCTTCCCGGCTCAGCACGGCTCCCGTCGGGTTATTCGGATTGGTCAGTATGATGAGCTTGGTCTTTTTTGTCACGGCCCGCCCAAGCTCGTCCAGATCGGGCTTCCAGCCTTTTTCCTCCCGGAGGCGGAACGTCTTGACTTTGGCCCCGAATCCGCGGAGGAGGCCCCACATCTGCATGTAATTGGGAACCTCGAAGACGATTTCGTCGCCGGGCTCGATAAGGCGCCACATGAGAAGGAAATTGGCTTCCGTGGAGCCGGCCGTCACCTGGATCGCGTCCGGAGCGATCCCGGGATAGAAGGCGGCGATGGCTTTTCGCAGCCCGGGAGTCCCGTTGGTCTGGCTGTAGCCGATTTCCAGGGAGAGGAGCTTTTCGAGTTCCTTTTTCCCGACGAAATCATGGAGCGACAGCGGATGGACGCCGCTTTCGGCCAGGTTGTATTTCACGATGTTTTCCCAGGTGGATTGAAATCGCTCGAGCTTGAAGGTTTCGATGTTCATGGGGAGGCCTTTCAGATCTCGACTTTGAATACGCCTTTGAAGGCGAAGCCGAAGGCGATGGATAAAGCGAAATAGGCGACGAGCCAGTGCATGCGCCAACCGAACAAGCTCAATCTCAGGGGAGGATAGGCGATTTCCACGGATTCGATCGGCGCGCCTTTCTGCAGCGGCTTTTCGCCGGGGTTGAAAACCTGGCTCCAAAAAGCGGGACCCGGCTTAACGGCGGCGATCCGGGAAAGGCGGCCTTGGCCGACGGACAGGACTTTCGTGAATACGGCCTCGCCGAAGCGAAAGGTGAGGACATGGACGCCGTTCTCTACGGCGCGGACGCGCCAGTCGATTTCCCGTTCGTCCTCGATCCGGAGGGCCGGCGTTTCGACAGCGACGCCGGCAGGCGTTTCCAACCGAATGTCGGTTTGAAGCGGATTCGCGCGCGACGTCAGCTTGATCTTGACGAGAGCCGTCTGGCCGATATCAAGCGGCCGTGATCCGAACCAGAGATTGAGCTGAATGAGAATGAGCATGACGGGCACGATCGTGATCAGCATGGGTTTGAGGGCGTAGCCGATATATCGAAAATTGGCCCGCAGGATCTTGCCCTGGGAATTGAGCTGCTGGGCCAGGCTGTCCTTATAGAGCTGCAGTTCGAGGAGGTGGGCTTTGATCTTGTCTTTCGCCCCTCGGATTCCCTCCTGGTTCGAGGCGCGGTGGAAAACGAAAAGCATCAGAAGTCCCGTCAGGAACGAAACGGCGATCATCGCCGCCCACGGATCGAGCGCGCGAAAAGGAAAAAAAATGACATCGAAGATCTTGCCGAAGGCGAGATTGAAAATGCCCATTACGAGAGATATCCCAACCCCTTCAACTTTTTCCTGATTTCATCCTCGGAGTCGGTGTCTTCGAGCTTGGCCATTTCTCTCTCGAGGCAATGGGCGATGAATTCCTCGGCGGACGAATACCCCGCGAGCCCCGCGTATTTGCGCACTTTGTCCAAAAGGATTTTGTCGAGCTTGATCTTCTCTTGGCCCATGGTTCACTCCTTGAAGATGGTCGTCCCGATCATGGCTTTCGGTTTTTCGATGCCGAAGACATCCATGATCGTTGCCGTCAGGTCGGTGAGCGCCGGCGCTTCGGCCTTGATCGGCTGGTTGGCCAGCAGGATGCCGGGCAGGATCTCAGCGGCCCCCATGTGGTCTCCGCTCCATTTGGCCCGATTGTCCTCGACCACCTCCCTTGGGACGCGGCCCAGGGGCGACTTATTGGAAATGCGATAGCCGCGGTTGAAGCCGAGGATGATTTCCGGTGCCTCGTCGACATAAGGCCCCGAATAAACGTCTTGAGCCACGTAGGCCCTCCGGATGATCTTATCGCCCGTTTTAGGATCAACGAATTCTTCGAGTTTCGCCGCGATTTCGCGGACGAGGCTCTCTTTTTCGCGGCCGGCCGGAACGATGCCCTCAGCCTCCCGGCCCTTCTGATTGATGTAAAGGCCGTTCAATCCCACGCCGAAGGCTTTGGTCCTGGACCAATCGGTTCCGGCGAAAGCCAGATCCAGGTCTTCTTCTTTGAACTCGTTAGCGAGCTTCAAATAGCCGTTTTGGCGAAGCCATGTATTGAGGTTGAAGCTCCGGTAAAATGGATTGAACCCATGGTCGGACATGACCAGAATGAGCGCGTCCTTGCCGACTTTTCCCATGACATGATCAAGGATCTGGTCCGCCTCCCGGTATGTGTCCTCGATCACGCTTCCGTATTTTTTGGCCAATGCGGCGTCATGCAACGGATGCTTGTCGTCCAAAAGGCGCCAGAACATGTGCTGGCGCTGGTCCGTGCTCGATATGTAATAGAAGAGCAAACCGGAATCGAAACGGGCGAGCTCATAATCCAGCATGGTCCGGCTTTCTTGAAGGACAACATCGTCCTGCTGGAGAAATTCCCCCTCGTCCAGGACATCGTTATCGAGGGCGCTGGTATCGGCCGGAAGGCCTTTCGTGAAAAAGGGCCCGAATTTTCCGGCGAGTTCTTCGGCATAGGAGGCCGGCGTCGATATGGGCAGGGCCGGATCGCCCGGATCGATATTGATCGGAGAAATATAGAGCTTGAAATTCGGCCGGACCTCTTTGAGATAAAAAAGGCAGATGCCGCTCACGCCCTGGGTCGGGATGAGATGGAAACGGACGCGTTTCCACCCGCTCCACTCTTTTTCGCGGAGGATGAATTCCTGGTCCTGGATGACGATCTTGGCCACGGGATTCTGCGGATCGATGAAGACCTTGAAATCGATCTCGGCTTCGGGGCGGTCTTTCTTGAATGCATTGACGGGCCCTGGAAGCTTGGCCTCGATCCGATGGTTGATGACATAGACCTGGCGGACCTCGCCCCCGCCGATGTCCTCTTTAATATCCTTGGGCTCGGTGGTGTAGTAGCGGAACAAGCCGTAACTGCCGACGATGTCCGGCGTCCCCATTCCGGAAATCGTCCTTTGTTTCGAAGGAACGGGCGGGTAGTTCGCCGGAATCTTAAAGACCGTCGCGGGAATGTCGTGTTCTTCGAGGACCTGCCAAAAGGCTTTTCCTTTCCTCAGGTTTTTGACGGTCCCTCCCTTGACCGGGAAAAGCGTATTTCCGATGCGGATCGTCTTCGTCGTCTCTTCGGTGGCCGACGCCGAGAAAACGGGAAGGTAGCGCTTCGCGTCGCGGTGGATGAAGTCGAAAATCCCGTGGCCGCCCGGGTTCGTGCCGGCAATGAAGTTCGACCAGGCCACGGGGCTCTGCGGCGGGATGCTCGTCCCGAGCGGACGGAAACCTCCCTGGCCCATCAATTTTTGAAAAGCGGGAAGCTTTCCGTCTTTCATCCAGGCTCCGGTCATACGGGGATCCATACCGTCAAAGCCGAGAATGACGACTTTACGGGCCGTCGCCTTTTTGCCGTAGGCTTTCGTTACCCAAGAAGGCCGGGGTCCCATGGCCATAAGAGAAGCGGCGCCAAGGCTCGATTTGAGAAAATTCCGGCGGCTGATGGGATCGTTCACTTTGGCTTCTCTCTTTCTTGCGGCCGAGAGGATCCGGACGGGAGTTTTTTTTCGAGCAGCGAGCGGCCGTCCATATGGGCCGGCGGTTCAAGGCCGAAAAGCTCGAGCACGGTTGGGGCGATATCCATGATCGAAGGCGTCTCGACGGCGGACGGGGCCCCGGGCTTTGCCCGCGGGTCAATTTCCGCCGCGAAGGCTCGTCCCTTGACGCCCAGTTTGAGGCTCGAGAAAAGCACGCCGGGAACGCACGGCGGGTCGATACAATGGTCTCCGCTCCAGGCTTTGACGTTATCCTCGAAAATCGCGTCTTTTACGATCCCGGCGACGCCTTCCCAAGAGGCCCGATAGCCGGCATTGTAACCGATGATCAGATCGGGCGCGTTATCTTTATATGGGCCGGAATAGATTTCGTCCCGGTCATAGACGCGGTTGATCGCGACCTCTCCATTTTGCTCGTCTTTCAAACCGCTGAGCCTCCGGAGAAGCTCGGCCCGCAGGGCTTTGGCCTCCTGATCGGAGTCGACGATACCCTCGGCCTCGCGGTTCTTCTGATTGATATACAATCCGCCCAGTCCCAAGCCGTAGGCCTTGGTTCTTTTCCAATCCACGTCCTTGAACCATTCCCCGGATTCGGTTTTTTCGCCTTTCAAAAACAGATAGCCGTTTTTGTGAAGCCAGGCGTTCACATTGACGCCGCGGCGGAACGACTTGAAACCGTGATCGGACATGATGAAAAGCGCGCTTTCGGCGGACATTTTTTCCCTGACGCGCCCGATCATTTCGTCCATCTTGACGAAGAGATCTTCGATGACCTGAGGCCCCAAAGCAGACGGCCCTTTTTTCAGGGCCGGATGGGCTTTGTCCAGATAACGCCAGAACATGTGGGAAATGCTGTCCGTCGTCTCGAAGACGCAGACGACAAGGCCCTTTTTTGTCTTGTCCAGGGCGTTGAACAACATCCCTTCCCATTCCTTGTGATTGGAATAGGTCAAGTCCAAAAACGCGCTTTCACTGAGCGCGTTTTCGTTCAAGGCCCAGGTATCGTTGGCTTCGCCCAGAGTGATGAAGCTGCCCAGGAGTTTGGCCAGATACACGGAATAGATGAAGGGATGGGAGATCGGCAGGGCGGGCTTTTCCGGATCGATGTTGAGCGGAGTGACGTACATCTCAAAATGAGGCGAGATCTGGGAGACATAGAAGCGGCATATGGATTTGATCTTGAAGCCCAGACCCGGCCGGAAGGTGATTCTTGTCCACGGCGAGAAGACATTTTTCTTGAGCGTGAGTTTCCGTCCCGCCGTTTCGATCCGCGCTTCATCCTTCAGGCGGTCGATCACGATCGTCAGGGGAAGGCGGATTTCCTTGGGTTCCTTCAGCATGGTATTTTCGGGACCCGAAATGAACGTTTCCACGCGATCGTTTTTGACCTCGATCGGAATCGCGATGCCGCCTTCGCGCTTCTGGATTTTGGCCGGGTCGGACGTATAAAAGGAGAATGTCCCCTGGCTGCCTTTGAGGTCGGGCGTGCACATCCCGGAAAGCAAATGCCCTTTGAATTTCTCGGGCGGGAATGTGATCGGCACCCTCAGGATGGTGCTGAAAATCCCATGGTCTCCGAGGATCTTCCAAAATGGGACGCTTTTTCGCATTCCCCGGATCTCGGCCTTGGAAAGCGGGATTTTATATTTGCCGATGGAAAGCGTTTTTTTTGGGGGGCCGATGCGGGCGGAGGACAGATCGGGCAGATATGTCCTCGGGTCCCTGCTCAAAAAATCGAAGATGTTGTGTTTGGAAGGGTTGGAACCCGTCATGAAGGAAGACCAGGCGACGGGAGAAATGGCCGGCGTCGTCGTTTGGAGCCGGGCGTAAAAGCCTTCTTTTTTCAGCTTTGCCAGATTGGGGAGTTTGCCCTCGGCCATGAATTTCTCGGCCAATTCGGGCGCGAGACCGTCCAGGCCGATGATGACGACCTGGTCCGTGCGGCTTTTCTTGTAGGCCTTGCCGCCTCGAATCAGGCGAAAAAAGAAGCGGAACGGCCAGGAGAGAAAAGAAAAGACGGCGAGGATAAATGTCAGAAACAGGACGAGAAACGAGGACAGGAAAGCGAATCCGGCGCCCGGCCCGATATAGGCAAAGAGAGGCAACCCCACGCCAAGCCATAAAAGCGCAGCCAGGACGATCTTAGAGCGCGCTTTGATGGAGCTGCCCATGCCTGCCCTCAGTAGCGGTCCATGATGATGCGCGAAATATCCGAAATCGCGAGTTTGTCTCCGAAGTCGTTTTTTGCCAGGAAGAAAGCGTCGTCCCAGGTGTGCATGCCGTGAAGGCCGGGTGTGCGGCCGAAGATCTCTTTTTTCTTGACCGAGCCTTTCATATCGAATCCCGGTTCGCCGAGCACGATCAGGTCAGGGCCTTTCGAAACGAGCGGTCCACTATAGACATCCTTGGCGTTGAAGACCTTCCGGACGACTTTTTTTCCTTGGAATTCCAGTTTTTCCAGCTTTCTGGTGATTTCTTCCTTGATGGCCTTGGCCTCGCCGTGTTTGACCGAGCCTTGGGGATACTTTTCTTTGTAGTTCAGATAAATGCGATTGGGATCGAGAGCAAAGGCGACGGTCTTTGGGGACAGGTCCTCCAGCCCTTTGGGGATCGAATTGAAATATCTCAAAAATTTCTCTTTTTCGAGCCAGGCATTGAGATAGACTTCCTGTTTGATGCCGGTGAATCCGTGATCGGACAGAAAAAAGATATTTTCTTCATCGCCGGCGGTCTTCCGGAACGCACCGTAGATTTTATTGATCAGCCGGTCGATCTGCCGGTAGTATTCGAGGAAATTCTGATGGTGGGGATGATCGGGATTCTCATAAGCATTCCAGAGAAAATGATGTAGCCGGTCCGTGCCGGTGATGACGAATTCGAAATATTCCCACTCCTCTTCCCAGAAAAAATTCAAGGCTCTTTGACGGCCCATGAGCGTCTTGATCAATTCCTGCCAGAGCAGGCTCGGGTTTTCCCTGCACTTGAGCGTGTCGATATCGATCTGATATCCGATCTGCTCCAGCTCGGTCTTGTAGGATGGGGGGTAGACGGCTTTGGCCAGTTCCACGGCGATAAAACCCGAGAGAAGAACGCCGTTGATCTTGCGGGCCGGATATGTCGAGGGCTGGTTGATGATGATGCTTTTCAAGCCTCTCTCGCCCAGGACATCCCAGAACGTCGGAACTTTGACGTCCAGGAAATTGGGGAAGCGGAGCTCATAAGCGCCGTGCTTCAGGTCCGTGAAGCCGAAAATGCCGTGGGTGCCGGAATTGGTCCCGGTCATGAAGTCCGTCCAACTGACGGCCGAGATTTCCGGAAGGCTGGCTTTCATCTTGTGAAGACGGCCGGAATCGATGATCCTGCCGAGAGAGGACATCACACCCTTCTTGGCCAGGTCGAGGAGAAGGCCGTGGGGCACGCCGTCCAGACCGATAACGCAGACGCGGTTTTGCTTTTTTTTCTTGAGGATAGACATAAACTGGCCTATTATAGCACCAAACCGGGTGAAGTCAATTAGGGTCCGGACTGACCGTAGTTCAGTTTCGTGCACCCTTTTTCTTTGAAACTGGACTATGGTCAAGAGTCCGGAACAGGCGGGGAAGGCATGCCGGTCATCCCGGCAAGGAATTTCCTTCGGCGTTTGACAAGAGAATATCAGGTTAGTAAAGTGGTTCTTTATTAAAAACGAGATCTCATGAAAAAAATCAATAAACTCCTTGACGTCCTCGAAACACGCTATAAAAAAAAGACAAAAAAAAGCCGGAAGCTGCATGAACGGGCTCAGGCCGTCATGGTCAGAGGAGGGAGTCATTCCATCCGTCTCTGGACGCCTTATCCGTTTTTCATGGCCAGGGCCAAAGGACCTTATGTTTATGATGTCGACGGCAATGCCTTTATCGATTACTGGCAGGGCCATTATGCCAATATCCTCGGTCATAATCCGGCCGTTCTGAAAAAGGAATTCGAGCGTTTCGATCCCGAGGCCGGCTCCCTGCATACGGGTTTCGAAGGGGAGAGCCAAGTCCTGCTTGCCGAACTGCTGCTCAAACAGATCGGGCACAAAGATTACAAAGTCCGTTTTACGACTTCGGGGACGCTGGCCACGATGTATGCGGTCATGCTCGCCCAGGCCACCACCGGTCGGCAGGGGATTTTGAAGATCGGGGGCGGATGGCACGGCGCTTCGCCCTATCTTCTCAAAGGCGTGAAATTTCACGAAAAGCGCGGTTTTAATCACCCGGAATCGGCCGGCGTGCCCCGGGAAATCCTCCGGGACATTTTTATCACCCGATTCGACGACCCGGACGACCTCGAACGGATTCTCCAAAAAAAAAGGGATAAGATCGGCTGTTTCATCCTGGAGCCGTTTCTAGGGGTGGGCGGTTTTTTGGCGGCATCCAAGGAATACATCGAGCTGGCCCGGCGTCTGACCGAACGCTACGGCATCGTCTTGATCTTCGATGAGATCGTCTCGGGATTCCGGTTCTGTCCCTCCGGCGTCCAAAAGCTCTACGGAGTCGAGCCCGATTTGTCGACGTTCGGAAAGGTCATCGGCGGCGGGCACGCCGTCTCCGCCGTGGCCGGACGAACGGAGATCCTCGACGTGAAACCGTCCAAGGCTTCGGGATATCTTCGGGTCCAATTCGAAGGCGGTACATTTTCCTCGCATCCTCAATATATGCGGGCGGGATACGTCATGCTGAAGCACCTGGTTGAGCACGCCGCCATGATCTATCCGCGGCTCGTCGCATCCGGAGATCTTTTGCGGAAAAGCGTCGAGGACGTTTTCCTTTGCGAAGGCATTGAAGCTCGCTGCACGGGCTACGGCAACGAGGTCATCCGAGGCGGCTCGCTCTACATGGTCAATTTTCCCCTCAAGAAAACCACCTATTCGAGCGCCGAGGATCTTTGGAATCCCAGGTTTTCGGATGTCCGGCTCAAGGAAGAGATCCTGAAGATCGCCCTTTTGACGGAGAACGTGCATGTCGTTCACGGAGGCGGGGCCATTTCGCTGGCGCACGAGGATACGCACATCACGAAAACGGTAGAGGCCTATGCCGAGACGGCGAAATTATTCAAGAAGTATCTGTATTAATCGCTTTCTTCCAATCGGAAGCGATATGTCCCGCTCAAAATTTTTAAAATAAGGCGATCGGATTTGGCCTTCGAGAATTTGATCTCGGCCGGCCTTTGATGACATTTTCCGTTCCGCCAAAGAACGGTTCCGCCCTCTGTCAGCCGGGATTTCTTCCAGAGCAGAGGCAGGCGCACTTCCGCTTCCGCGCCCACGGGGATGCGGATGTCAAGGACGTAATCGTTGTCCCGCCTTATCCAATGGACGGCCGCCCGCCCGCGGACCGTTCGCAGAGAACATTCCGCGGAACCCAAGGCCGGCAATCCGGGAGGAGCGATCAGGATGGACTTCCAGCCGGGGGCCAGGCAGCGGATTCCCGCGATGGTCTTGTAGAACCACGCATCGATGCTCCCCAGCATGATGTGGTTATGCGAATTCATGCCGCCGCCCGTGTTTTTCTCCCAACGTTCCCAGAGCGTGGTCGCTCCTTCCTTGATCATATATCCCCAGCCGGGGTAAGTGGTTTGACTCGCGATGCGATAGGCGACGTCGGCGCGTCCGTTGTCGCTCAGCACCTCCAAGAGATAACGCGTCCCGAGAATCCCAGTATCGAGGTGATAATCCCAATCGTCGATGATGCTGCGAAGAAGGCTTCGCAAGACCGCCGCCTTTTTCCCGGCCGGGGTCATCCGGAGATAGAGCGGAAGGACGTTGGACGTCTGAGAGACGTACTTGTCCACGGGACTGGTGCGGATCGAGGCATACTGATCGCCTTCGAGGAATTTCTTGTTGAACGCGTCCTTGATGCGAAGCGTTGATTTCGCGTATTTTTTCGCGTCCTCCGTTCTGTTCAAGACCTCCGCGATCTTCGCCAGGAGCAGGGTGTCGTGATAGTAATACCAGGTCGAGGTCAGTTCGAGCGGCGTTTTTTTCGGAACGATGCTCCCCGGCGGGCACCAATCGCCGTACTTGCCGAGGTTTTTCAGGATGCCTCCTTCCGCGTTTTCGGCCAGAAAATCGACATATTTTTTCAATCCCTCGAAATGCTCGGCCAGCACATCCGTATTTCCATAATGCCAGTAAAGGAGCCAGGCCAGGGTGATGTAGGCCGAGCCCCAGGCCGGATCGGCCGGGCTGAAACCGGAGACATACGGCGGCACGAAATCCGGAATTCTTCCTCGTCTGTCCTGGGCGTTCCTGATGTCCCGCAGGAATTTCGCGTAGAAAGATTCCATATCGAAATTGAAAATCGCTTCCTCGGCGGCGAGGTGAGCATCGCCGAGCCAGCCGTGCCGCTCGTCCCTCTGCGGGCAATCCGTGGGCAGGCTCATCAGGTTCGAGCGCTGACCCCAGACGATATTGCGGTGGATGCGGTTGAAAAGGGGATGGGAGCATCGGAATTCGCCGTCCGGCTCGACATCGCTATGCGCGACGCAGCCTTCGATATCCTCCAGCCGGGGAGTCCCCGGATAACCTGAAAGCTCGACGTAGCGGAAACCGTGGTAAGTGAATCTTGGCTCGTGGGCTTCGACGCCGCGTCCTTTGAGAATGAAGATATCCTCGGCCCGAGCGCCCTGATTGGGCGACGCGTTCAGCGTCCCATCGCCGTTCAAGAGCTCGGCGTGCCTGAGAATGATTTTCGTCCCGGTCCGACCCTTGGCCCGGAGCCTGACCCATCCGGCGAAATTCTGGCCGAAATCGCAGATAAAAACGCCGGACGAAGGGCGGAAAATCCTTCGGGGGGGCAGCCTTTGGACGACTCGGATCGGCGGACACATTTGGGCGCAAAGAGGCGGGCCCGAAACGCGAACGGCCTTCCCGTTCCTTTCGAAATTTTCTCGTCGGGCGTCAAGGATCTGGCCGAAATAGATCCCGTTTTCCCGGATCGGACCCCTGCCGGACGGCCATGTTTCGTCCGTGACGACGACCTGCCGGCGGCCGTTTTCATATTCGATCTCGATCTGGCAAATCGCCTTGGGCGGTCCATAGCCGAAGTTCTTGATATGCCGGCCGTTTCCCAGAACGATGATGACCGAATTCCGCCGCTCGAGGCGTTCCGTGATGTCGTGCGTGACATAAAGCGCGGTTTTTTTATAATCGGTCTGGCCGGGATCGAGGACATGGTCGCCGACTTTCCGGCCGTTGACGACGAGTTCAAAGAAGCCGAGGCCGCAGATATAGGTTCGGGCTTTTATTACGCCCGGTTGAGCTTCGAATTCCTTGACGAAATACATCGCCTCGGTCTGGATATAATCCCCCCGGTATTTTCCCGAAAGGACCGTTCCCCGCGTCCGGAAAAAGCGCGGATTCCCGGCGCTGATCCAGTCCGCCCGCCAATCCGAGTCATCGAGAAGGCCCATCTCGAAAAATGCGGCTTCGCTGAAATCGCCGGCCCTGTCTTTTTTGTCCCACCAGCGGATCTTCCAGAAATAGCGCTTCCGGCTTTCCAGAGCCTGTCCCGCGTAGCGAACGTGGGTCGATCCGTCGGACGGCCGTTTGCCGCTGTCCCAGATCACATCGGCTCCGCTTTTCATGGAATCCGGGCTCGATCCGACGATGATCCGGACCGCCGTCTGCGTCTGGCCCCGCTCCCGGTGTTCGAGCTTCCAGGACAAGCGTGGGCGGCGCGCATCGATGCCGACGGGATTTCGTAAAGCTTCGCAGGCCAGGCCGAAAGGAGGCGGAATCATCATGGCGAAATCTCCAGATCGATCTCAGAGGGCGCGAACCAGAAAATAGTCGGAGACCTGGATTCCATATTTATCCGGGTCCAACGACTTGACGATCGTCCTCTGGAATTTTCTCGTGCTTGGATCCACGTCCGTCAGATCGACGAGGGGCCCGTCCATTTTTTGGCCCTCGGGGTCGGCGATCAGCTTGACCTTAGGCCGCTGGGCGAGAGAGGCATGGGGATTGTTGGCGAAAACGATGCCGATCTCCCCGGAACTCAGGAAGACGAGAGAACCGACCGGATAAATGCCGACCATGCTTATGAACGCTTTGAGGACGATGGGATCGAATTCGATGCCGCTTTTTTCAACCATGAAACCCAGCGCTTCTTCCTTGGTGAAGACTTTCTTGCGGAAGACGCGTCTCGACGTCATGGCGTCGAAGGTATCGACGATCTGCACGATCTTGCTGAAGAGGCTGATCTCCTTGATCCGGACGTACTTTGGATAGCCGCTCATATCGACCCTGGAGTGATGTTCGAGGGCGACCTGGATGGCCCGGAACGGGATGCCGGGGGCCCTGGCCAGCTCCACGAGCCTTTCCGCCCCGAGGTACGAATGCTTTTCGATGATGGAACGTTCCCCGGCATCGAGTTTAGCCGGCTTGTCGAGGATCTCCTTGGGAATATCGAGTTTTCCGATATCATGGAGAAAGGCGCCGATGCCGAGCTCCGTCAATTCCTGGCGGGAAAGCCCCATCCGCCGGCCCAAGGCCAGGGAAAAAACGCAGACGTTGACCGAATGGTTCAACGTGTACTCGTCGAAGTTCTTCGTGTTGGCCAGACCCTGGACGAACGATTCGTTCGCCGCGATGTGATTGAACATGGATTGGATCCAGCGTTTGGTCAAGTTGAAGTTCAGCATTTCCCGGTTTCTGTCGAAGATCTCCTTGAGATGGGAAATGCCCAGCAAGTACATTTTGGCGGCGGCCCGTTCTTTGTTTTCCACGCGTTCCATCCCGATTTCGATGTGGGGGAAGGAGGCCGCCTTGAATTCTTTCATGATGCGTTCGAAGGGATCCTCCCGGGGGACTTCCGTCTTGACCAGAAAGGCGATGAACCGGCCCAGCTCTTCCAGGGTTAGACCGGGCGACAAGGCCAGCATCCCGAATTCCCTTTCTTGGAACTCCGCGACCAGGAATTTGTAGACGTGATAAGTGCCGAAATCGAACTTCACCCGGGTACGATTGAAAAAGATCGAGTTTTGACTGATGTCGATTTGGACGATTTTATCCCTTTCCAATACGAGATGGAGGAGGCTGAAGAACAAGTTGATCTGCTCAAGAAAGATGCTGTTGTTGAGTTCATAGAACTTGGCCAGCTTGAAGAGGGCCTGCAAACGGACAAGGATATCCGCGGCTTCCCTGGGGCGCGTCTCCGTTGTTTTGGCCGGTTGCATGTCGTTCTTCAGCTCCCCGCCGGACCGGCTTTCAGTCGGTCGAGGGCCAGCCGACAGGCTTCTTTGATCTTCTTGCCGGCGCTTTTTTCGCACGAACGCAGGGTTTCCACGGCCATGGGCGTGGCCATGGCCTCCAGAGCATTGACGACACAGAGGTGCGTCTCCGTCGATTTGGCTCTGTCCAGGAAGCTCGTTTTTTCGAGGAGCGAGCGGAGCAAAACGCCCGCTTCGTCCGACCGGCTGCGCCCTAACGCCTTCAGGACGGCCTCTTTCTCCCGGAGCGATTTTTCACTGAATTCCTTGGCCGCCACCGAAGACATGACGGCTTTCACCAAATCGGGATGCAGGTCCAAACGGATCTTCTTGGCGGCCGCGACGCGGATGTCTTCATCCTGGTCGCGAAGAAAGCCGAGAAGGATCTTGTGGGCCAGAAGATCGGAAAAGCGGGCGAGGACGCGTATGGCCTCGGCCTTGATGTTCTTGCTTTTATAGTTCATGAACGCGGCGAGAAACGGGATCGTCCTTTTGTCGTTCAGGGAGTCGAAAATGGCGATAATGGCCTTGGTGATGTACGGATTGTGCTCTTGGGCCATTCCGGCCAGGACATTGAGATTTTCTTTCCCCACTTCGGCGAGGAAATTGAAGGCTGCGGACCGGACGTCGGGATCTTGATCGACATGAAGGAGCTCGACGCCGACCGGCAGCGCCCTCGGCCCGAGCCGGCGGAGATATTCGAGAAAGGAGGGAACGTCCCCGATCCGTCCGCGGCCGGCCAAATCATGAAGATTATCGAGGGGGACCTGGTTATAGACGGACCTCAGGCACTTCGCGATCTCGGCCACCCGGTCCGGAGATTTGTCGGCAAGAACGAGCGCGAGTTCTTCCAAATGTGTCAGGATCAGGACGGCGTGGGTGAAATCGGCTTTTTGGACCAGATCCCTGTGGCGTTTTTCGAGGAAGCCCAGGACGATCTTGAACGGCGCGATCCTCTCCTCAAGATAGAGGAGTTCAAAGAGCAGGTCGAGTAGGTCCTTCTCCGTCGAGATTCTCCGATCGGACTTGAGCATGGTTTCGATGGAGCTCATGTCGCCCATATCCAAGGCGGCCGACAGGGTCGCGAATTCGGTTTCCGCTTTGTTCTCTTTTTGACGGAGATCCAGGAGCCTTTTCGAGATATCTTCCAGATCTTCCCGGCTCAGCTCGATTCTTCCCTTGTATAATTCATCGGTATTGATTCTCAAATCCAGGCGACGATGGACGGCGTTCAGGCCGCCGAGACCGGTCCGCCCGCTCGTCAGCTTGGCTTCCAGAAAATCGTCGGGCGCGTAATAGCGGATGTGGGTGAGATCGAGTTCCCACAGCGTCTCCACGATATCGCCCACGTCGACCGGAAGAAGAGAAGCAGTCTTGATCGCGTCTAAAAAACCCTGAAGCTCGTCCCTCTCCAGGTCTCTGATAAAAGTCAGCGCGTACATTCCGTCCTTGAAGAACAGATAAGGCAGGCTTTTAACGATGTTGTCGTCGCGGTAAACGATCTCGGTTCCATGGGCGAAGGCGTTTTCCTCGATCCGGATTTCGAGCTCCCAATTTTCGTCCAGAAAGGCTTTCAGCTTTTCGAAGAGGTCGTCCTGGAATTTCAGGACCGTGGAATGATAAGGAGGGAAGAGCTTCATGGCCGAGACGGCGTGAGCGAAGAGCAGGAAGATCTCCTTGACGCGTTCCAGGGTTTTTGCGTCAGGAATCTCGTCCGAGGCCCCTGGAACGTCTCGAGGATTGTTTTTAATATCCATCAGGGAATCGCTCGTTTCTTCCTTTCTCTTTAACCATAAAACAAAAAGTCCGAAAGATCAATTATCGGAAGGAAATTCACTCGCGCCGGCTGAGCACGTCCTTTTCGTAGCGGCCGACCTCATCCAGCCATTCCCGCCCGGCGGGGACGCCGCACTGGAGGCAGAACGCATCCCAGATCGCGCCGAACGGCAGGGACTTGAACTCCTCACGGAGGGCGAGACGCTTGAAATTGTCGCCTGCCCGCTCGGCGGCCCGCAGGTTTTCTTCGGGCAGGAGGAGGGCGTAAAGGAGCGCTTTCAAGGTCGCCCGCGCCCCGATCACCCAGGCCCCGATCCTGTTCAAGCTGGCATCAAAGTAATCCAGGGCGATCCGCGTCCGGTCCAAGGCCTGTCCGCGCACGATCTCCTCGGCGACCGCCTGGACATCGTCGGTGAAGGTCACGACGTGGTCGCTGTCCCAACGGACGCCGCGGCTGAAGTGGAAGACGAGGCCCGGCGCGAAGGCAAGAATCGCGGAAACCTTGTCGGCGACGGATTCGGTCGGATGGAAATGGCCGAGATCGAGACACACCATTTTGCCTTTGCTCAGCGCGTAGCCCAGGTAGAACTCGTGGGAGCCGACGACAAATGACTCCGATCCGATGCCGAAGAGTTTGCTTTCCAGCGAGTCCTTCATCTGGGTCGGGCTGTAATCGACGGCGTAGATCTCGTCCAGGGATTCTTTCAGGAGGGCGCGGCAGCCGAAACGGTCCACGGGGACCTCTTTCGAGCCGTCGGGGATCCAGAGATTGTGCAGGCAAGCGCTTTTCAACTCCCGGCCGATACATCCGCTGATCTTGCGACAGCCTTGGACATGCTCGATCCAGAACTTGCGGACGGACTTTTCCGGATGGCTCAGCGTAAAGCCGGACGCGGCCTTGGGATGAGAAAAGCAGGTCGCGTTGAAGTCGATCTTCAGCTTTTCCTGTTTGGCCCAGTCGATCCAGCCGCGAAAATGTTCCGGACCGATCTCGTTCCGCTCCACGTCCATGCCGCCGAATTCGCCGTAAATGGCGTGCAGGTTGAGCCGGTGAGAGCCGGGGATCAGCGAAAAAGCTTCATGAAGATCTTGGCGGAGCTCGTCGATCGTCCTGGCCTTGCCCGGCCAGTGGCCGGTGACTTGCAAGCCTCCGTCGGAAAGAGCCGCGCCGGGTCTTTCAAAGCCGCCGACGTCATCGCCCTGCCAGCAATGGAGAGAGAGGGAAACGCCTTTCAATTTCCTCAGGGCCGCTTCCGTGTCCACGCCGTATTCGGCATAAGATTCCTGGGCGGCTTTGTAGATTTTTTGGATGTTTCCGGAATTCATGTCAGCTTCTCCCATAGGCCATGATTTTTTGAAAACGCATATAGGCCGCGTCCCAGGCGCGCGTATCCTGGGGCTCGTAGGCCGTGATCTCGGTCGACGCGGAGACGATCGCCCGGATCTCCTCGAGCGAGCGGACATGCCCCAGCGCTAGCGCTTGCCCCATGATGTTGCCGATGGCCGTCGCTTCGACGGGACCGGCCGCTACCGGGAGCGAAGCGGCGTTCGCGGTGAACCGGCAGAGCGTGGCATGCCGGCTGCCGCCGCCGATGACATGGAGCATCCCGATCGAATGAGGGGAGATCCGCTTCAATTCTTCGAGGACCATCCGGTATTTCAAAGCGAGGCTTTCGATGATGCAGCGGAGAATCTCCTCCTTCGTTTCGGGGACGGCCTGGCCGCTTCTGCGGCAGAGTTCTTGGACGGCGGCCGGCATGTCCGGAGGGTTGAGCAAATCCTGAGCATCGGGGTCGATCATGGCTTTGAACGGTTCGGCTTTTTCCGCCATGTCCCTCATGTCCTCATAGCTCAGGGGGCGGTCCGCGCTCCATCTTTTACGGCACTCCTGGACGAGCCATAAACCCGTGACGTTTTTCAGGAGTCGTGTTCGATTTTCCAGGCCGCCTTCATTGGTGAAGTTCAGTCGCATGGTCTCGGGCGTGATCAAGGGCGCGGGCGTTTCGATGCCGATCAGCGACCAGGTTCCGGAGCTGATATAAGCCCACTGTTTTCCTCGGGCCGGGACGGCGGCGACGGCGCAAGCCGTGTCGTGACCGGCCGTAGCGATGACGGGGATCTCTTTGAGACCGGATTCCCCGGCGACGGCGGGGAGAAGGCGGCCGATGACCGTTCCCGGCGGCGTCGGCTTTCGCATGATTTTTCGTGAAAGACCGAGCGCGTCGAATAATTCTTCGCTCCATTCCCCGCGGCGGGAATCAAAGAGCTGCGAGGTCGAGGCGATGGTCGTCTCGGTGGCTTTCCGTCCGGAAAGAAAAAAGGTGAAGAGATCGGGCATGAAGAGCAGATCCGCGGCCGAAGCGAGAAGATCGGGATTTTCGAGGGTCAGAGCGCAGAGCTGAAAGAGGGAATTGAACGGCAGGAACTGGACCCCCGTGATCTCGTAGATCCGTTCTTTCGGGAATCGGGCGAGGAATTTCTCCATGGCCCTCACATTGCGCAAGTCGCGGTAGGCGAAGGGGAGGCCGAGGAGAGTCCCGTCTTCGGCCAGCAGACCGAAGTCCACCCCCCAGGTATCGACGGCCACGCTTTCTATGTCCGGCGCGTATTGGGTGGCGCAGATCTTCAAGCCCTTTTTGATCTCGTTGAAAATCGAAGGGGCATCCCAATGGAGGAGACCGTTAATGGCGATGGGCGCGTTCGGAAAGCGATGGATCTCCCGGATGAAAATGAGGCCGTTATCGAGAGTGCCCAGCATGGCCCGTCCGCTTTCGGCCCCCAGGTCAAACGCCAAGTATTGGTGTTTGCTCATCGGACTTCATTTTTATTCATTTTGACGTCGTTTATCAAGCGTGAAATTTATCGGCGTTTTCGGTATGATAAAAGCGGAAGTCAAAATATACGGACGCATCCGATGGATATCAAGGATCAGCTCGAACGCCACAAGAAAGAGCGGGACCTTCGCGCGCGGCGCGCGCAATCCATCGAAGAGGCGTGGAACCGGATCGATAAAGACGGAGGTCTGACGGTCAAAGAGAAGCTCGAAAAGCTCATCAACCTGACCGACGCGAAAAAAACAAAGCCCGAGCCGAAAAAGTCCTCCGGGCCGCCTCCCCGGGAGCGTGAACGGGAACCGATCCAGTTTTTTGAAAATCCATATCCGCTCCAGACGAAATACGGAAAGAACCGCATCGACGACAGCCTGGCCATCAAGGGCGAAATCCTCTCTTACTTGAGCAAGAACGAGGAGTTTTCGGGCCTCGACATGTCCACGGCCCTCTTACTCGACCTCGAGACGACCGGCCTCGCCGGCGGGACGGGGACCGTGCCCTTTCTCATAGGCATGGGATATTTCCGCGACGGCAAATTCCGGGTCGCGCAGTATTTTCTGTCCGAGATAGGCGAGGAAGAGCGCCTGATCCGCGAACTCGGCCGATTCTTCAAGGAGATGGGCTTCCAGTCGGTCGTGACCTATAACGGGAAGGCTTTCGACCTGCCGCTTCTTGAAACGCGGTTCATCATGCACAGGGAGCAGTTCACCCTGTCGGAGCTGCCGCATCTCGATCTCCTTTTTTCCGCGCGCAGTCTTTGGAAGCACAAGCACGAGAGCTGCCGTCTTTTCCACCTGGCCCAGCAGATCGTCGAAGCTGACCGGGCCGAGGACATCCCTTCGGCCGAGATCCCGTTCCGGTATTTCGACTATCTGCGGGGAGGGGATTTTTCGTCGCTCATCGAACCCATTCTCTATCACAATCAGGAAGACATCCTGTCCCTGCTGGGCCTCTTGATTTCAGCCGCCAAGATGTTCGAAGAAGACAGGGGGACTTTGGAGGACGACGGATTCGACGCGATGGACATGTTCGGTGTCGGCAAAGTCTTCGAGAGCGTGGGAGACGTGGAGAAATCCGTGGCTTTTTTCGAACGCGCCCTGGCCGGAAACCTGCCGGAGGCGCTCTCCGTCACCATCAAGCGCAAGCTGACCTTTCATTTCAAGAAAAACGCGGATTGGGACAAGGCCGTTTCTCTCTGGCAGGACATGTCTTCGCTCGAAGACCGGCTGTTCTGCTGCCGGGAGCTGGCCATATATTACGAGCACAAAGCCAAGCGATACGAGGACGCGAAGAAAGCCGCTGAAGAAGGCCTGGCCCTGGCGATCCACGGCGCGCCGAACTTTCAGCAGGATTTCGAGCACAGGCTGGAAAGGCTCAACCGGAAAATCCTGAAGCCGAAGAAAGGAAAAGCGGGACCGTCGTCATGAAAGCCGCGATCCTGCGGAAATTCGGCCCCATCGAGCGGAATCCTCTGGAATTCGCCGATGTATCGATCCCGGAACCCGCCGCCGGCGAATTGTCGATCCGCGTCGGCGTCTGCGGCGTCTGCCATACCGACCTCCATACGGCGGAGGGCGAACTTCCGGAAGTCGGATTGCCAATCATTCCCGGCCATCAGGCGATCGGAATCGTGGAAAAAACGGGGGAAGGGTGCGCGCGTTTTAAAAAAGGAGACAGGATCGGCGCGGCCTGGCTGCGTTCGGCGTGCGGGACGTGCCGATTTTGTCTCAACGGTCAGGAGAATTTATGCGTCGCCGGCCGCTTTTCCGGTTATCATGCCGCTGGCGGATACGCCGAATATATGACCGTTCCCGAAAAATTCGCTTATGCGATCCCCGGGACGTTTTCCGACGAGGAAGCCGCGCCGCTTATGTGCGCCGGGATCATCGGCTACAGGGCGCTGCGATTGAGCGGAATCAAGGCGGGCGGGACGCTTGGCCTCTACGGCTTCGGGGCTTCGGCCCACATCGCCATCCAAGTCGCGGTTCATTGGGGAGCCAAAGTCTTTGTCTTTTCGCGGAGCCGCGCGCACCAGGAATTGGCCCGGCGCTTCGGCGCGGTCTGGACCGGAACGGCCCACGATGCGCCTCCCTCGAAAATGAGCGGATCGATCATCTTCGCTCCGGCCGGAGATCTCGTTCCGCTCGCGCTGGCGAATACGGAAAGGGGCGGGATCGTCGTGCTGGCCGGCATTTATATGACGCCGATTCCGGAGCTGGATCATCGGAAGCATTTGGCTCAGGAACGGATCCTGCGGAGCGTGGCCAACGCGACAAGGCGGGACGGGGAAGAGCTGCTAAAGATCGCGACGGAAATCCCGATCAAGACCATGGTCCAAGTTTTCGCTCTTGAGGACGCGAATATCGTCTTGCGGCGTCTCAAGGAAGGCCGGATCACCGGCGCCGCCGTCTTGAAAATTAATTCTTAATAAATCGGCCGAATTCTGGCATAATATCCCCACTCCGGCGCGCGAGTAGCTCAGTTGGATAGAGCGCCTGACTACGAATCAGAAGGTCGGAGGTTCGAGTCCTCTCTCGCGCGCTCTCTTATTTCCTTCGTTTTCTTTAGGTTCCATTGGTTTTTCTGATTTAGTTTTTTAGGCCTGAGTATCTTAAATTGAGCCATTTTTAGTGGTTTTGTCCTCAATTTGTCCACACGAATCCCGTCTGTATTCGGATTGGGTACTCAAGAGCCATAGAAACGCTTCTAGGCGGAAGATAGGCTCGATGATGAGGACATTCGGCGAAAGCGGGGATTCTCAGTCAGAAAACCTGAGCTTGACATCTGGCAGTATTTTAGATGAATATTAAACAGTAGAAGAGAAAAATGTTGCCACTCGAAAAAGAATTTGAATACTTCGTAAAAAATCAAGACGAATTAGTCAAGAAACACGGGGGGAAGTATATCGTCATTAAGAATGAGGCCGTAATTGGGGTTTTCGATGATTTAATGGAAGCAATTACGGAGACATCAAAAAAAGAAAAGAGAGGGACCTTCCTGGTTCAAAAGTGCGAAGCTGGAAAAGCCGTATATACACAGACATTTCATTCACGGGTTGAGTTCGTTTAGTCAATTACAGTGGCAATCCGCACTTTTTCTTTCACGTCTGCTTATCCAAGTCACTCAAATGTTCTAAGCAATAAGGTATTAGTGTCTGAAGCGATTAATCCTACCCAGGGATTGATGTCATCAGATGATGCCAAGTGCAAAGAGTACATCGCAATATGGGATACAGGGGCTACCAATTCAGCAATTACTGAGAAAGTGATTCAAGATTGCCAGCTAAGCCCCATCGGCATAGTCGAGGTCCAATATGGGAGCGGTCCCCAAAGGAGCAATCAATATCTAGTCAATATATGGTTACCAAACAAGACCGTCATTTCTAATCTTAAAGTAACCAAGGCTAACATAACAAACGCCGATGTAATAATTGGAATGGACATCATCGGAAGCGGGGACTTCGCTGTTACAAATATCTATAATCAAACGGTATTTTCGTTCAGGTCTCCCTCCATGGAGCGTATTGATTTTGTAAATAAACCATTCAAGCCAAAGCCTAAGTTTGCCTTGCCAAAAGGCAAAAGAAAAAGGTAGTGCCCTCGCGCCGCTTTTCCTTCAGAGAGTTTAGTCGGCCGACTGGAGCCTTCATTGAAGCGATCGCCCTCCCATGAGAAAAATCTATCGCTCGAGCGTCTCTCCCAGCGAGGCGCGACATCGCTGTCACAGCGTCACTTCCCCGGGCCCCGCCTCAGTTTTACAACTCTTTAGAAATTGTAGGGTCATATTTCACGATGAATTCATACCAAATATCCATACATTTCGAGGCTAATATAAAGGCGTCCATATCTCCTTGATCTGTAGAGATAATGAATTTACATCCTGGAATACGAATTTCTTCTCTAAATTCAAAAACTTTCTTTTCATAATCCGGCTGCGACTTACTATGAAGCTTTTTTGTGCGTCGCAAATGTTTAAATCCATCACAAAGATCCGCGCAATATCTGAGTTCTGGATTTGAAGAAAATAGCTCGCGAATGTCTTCTACTTTAATATTCAAATCATTATTGAGCCAGTCTTTTAAATGGTAGCAAAAAATAAAAAAAGACTGCACAATGTCAAATTTTGATAAAAAAGGAAATTCTGGCGAGCCTTCATTTATCGATTTGAAAGCATCGTAATACCTCTTTGTCATCCTCCACAATAATTTATATCGTTCTCCCCGTGGCGTTTTTCTAAACATTTCGTGAATTTGATTGGATTTATTCATTCCCCCCCCTCGTTCAAAAAGTAAAACTGCCTTATTTTGATTTCCATTATATAATAAAATCTAAAGAAGGGGAAAAAGCGTATAGCAAGTTTTAGAAGGTTGTAAATGGAATACTGCGGAGTTCATAGCCGCGGGATCCAGCGCGTGAGAAAAATTCTTTAAAGGGGGGAGCTAACGTGACCGTTGAAGAACGATTGGAAAACATGGAAAAAGATCTGGGGCGTCTGAAGCGGCGCAACCGCTGGCTGCTAGGCGTGATTCTGCTTGTAGTTGGGGGCTTGGTCGCACCTGGCGTGTTTAAGACAACGGTGATCCGAGCACAGGCACAAGAGCCGGGAACGTCTAAGCAGATCCGCGCGAGGAGCTTCATTCTTGAGGACGAGAAAGGCGGGGTCCGCGCCCTGCTATGGTCGCCCCAAGATGGCCCGGAACTGACTCTGTGTGGCGAAAATGGCAAGGTCGGCGCCAGGTTGGCTGTGACAAAAAAAGGCCCGATCCTTGCACTATACGATGAAAATGACGCCCTCCGCACTCGGCTTGGCGTGGGTAAAAATGGCCCGGACCTGGTGCTGGATGACGAAAACGGCAAGAACCGCGTCTTGCTTGGCGCGGGCGCGAGCAAAGCTGACCAAGGTCTATGGCTACGGGATGAAAATGGCAAGAACTCCATCGGATTAGATACAGGCAAATCTGGCCCAAGCATTTTGCTATCGGACGAAAATGGCAAAAATCGTGCCGCGCTGACCATGAGCAAAGAAGGCCCTGGCTTGTGGCTGCTTGATGAAAATGGCAAGTTCCGCGCCCAGCTGGCCATGATGAGCAAGGATGGCCCAGGCTTGGGGCTGGCTGACGAAAATGACAAATTCCGCGTCAGCCTGATGGTGGACAAAAATGGCAAGCCATGTCTGATACTGAAGGACGAAAATGGCAAGGCCCGTTTCTGGGCAGGAAATACAAAGATCATATCGCCAGAAGGAATAACGATCGTATATCCGGAATCTTCTCTGATTCTGTTCGGGCCGGATGGCAAGGTTATCTGGAGCGCGATAAAATAGCTAAGGACGTAGGAGGGGGGAATAGTTCTCATGGGCCGGAAGAGGAAGAATTTTCGATGAGAGTTGATACCGAACAGAACTATCATGGAAGGGTGGGGGAAATTTCGAGGACCCTTGACACGAACCCACAGCGGGGATTGCCGCAGTCGAGGTACTTCTCCACGACGTCCTTGACGATCGGCCGGAAGTAGCCGTAGGCCTTCTCGAAACGCTCGTATTCCGCGACGAACCGCTCGAAATGATGGAACAGCACCCGGTAAAGAACGGTCCGCTCCGGATGTCGAGGACGATAGACTCCCGCCATGGCGGGAGAAAAGCCTCAAGAAACGGGCCAATGCCAGACAAGCCCGAGTCGACCCTGTTAAGGCCGAGGAAGCCCCAGCGCTGAAGGTCGAATCAGGTCGAGAAAACGTCAACCGACGTTGACGCCCTAAAACACGAAAGGCCTGGTTCCGGATTCCGGCAGGAATCTCGAATCAGGCCCGCAAATAAAAAACCCGGCCCCGGCAAATGCTTGACCGGAATCACAGGCCGGATGGGAGCCGAAAATCGATCAAAAAACAAAAAAGGGAATGATTCACGGGGAACCATCCCCTCGATGTTTCAAATATACTTACGCCGTCGCCGACCGCCGGTCGCTCGGCGATTCGTCGTGAAGGCGGACCGAAGCGACGCTGGGTTTCGGACGAAGCGCCGCAACGTCATTTGATTTCGACCTCGACGGTGAAATATTTGTAATCGGTGTATTCATACAGGATTTCCCGTTTAGTGATCTTGAAGCCCGTAGCGCTTTTGTAGTACTCGCAAATATTCTGACGGCTGGGGAATCGGACGCCGCTTTTTTCGACCCCATAATCGACCGTCCAACTCAAATGGCGTATGTATTTAGCGCCGATCGCTGTGTTGCCGGCTTCAAAGGCCACATCGGAACCCTGAACGGCTTTCGGCTCAAATTCGATGCGCAGGATTTGATATGTCGATGCTTCCACCCAAATCAGGCCGTGATTGTTGTTCTCCTGTGCCTCGCTAAACGGAACCGCCCGGATGATGATGGCCGATTTCCCGTCCGCTAGTTCCCAGCCGACGATCTCGTAGTGAAAGTGTTCCTGCCAATACCGGCTCAAGAAACCGACCGGGCCGAAGACAAGGTTGCGGGCGGAGAATTTGAGAGTCGGCGGATCGGCGTTTTCCCGGTGGCGTTTTTTGCCATTCTCCTCGAGCAGGGTACGCCGTTCCTGGACGTCATCCCCCTTCTTGATGATTTGGAAATCATACGTGAAGCTTCGTCTGTTGACCTTGGATATCCTGATTTCGTCGGGAGAATTTCGGGTCGATCCCGGCCCCCGCGTGAAAAAATTCTCCCGATCGTCGACGCGTTCCTTACAAATGAAGTTCAGCGCCAGCCGTTTGACGATTTCGCAATATTCCCCTGTCGCCTTCAAGATCGATGGCAGGACGTCATTTTGGACAACATTCGGGGAGGTCTGCGCGCCCGCTCGTATGGCGGAGGGCGAAGCTCCCAGTTGGATCAGAATAGACACGAAAAGCGCGAAAATCATTTTGTCACTGCGGAAATCGAACACATTCGATTTAGCGCCTCCAGACGTCGACGCGGATGAGCGCCGCGTCCCGGAAAACCACCCGGATATAGGTATAGAATTCGTTGGTCATCAGCGTATGCCGGGTGTCGGGGATTGTCTGGCCCATTTGATTGATCTGCTCGATCCGCGCGGTTTCGGCTGCCTGTTTTTTCGAGTAGATCTCAACCTCATAAATCCCGGGAATCCCAAATTCCTCACGGGCTTCCTCCCGGGAAAAACCGTGGACCCGGTAGTTGTTTTTCACGACCGTTTCTGGGCCTGGGTTTTCCGCTTTCCAGCGGTCCAGGAGTTCGAATCGGAATTCCTCTTTGATCTGTTTTCGGATGTCCCGGTCCTCCCGACCCAGCATCGCTCCGAGCCGGTTCTGATAAAGCTTGACCTGGCGGGCTTCTTCAGAAAGGCCGCAGCCGATGATCATGCAGATGACGCCCAATAAGGCGGCGCTTTTCAGATTCATCGGTTCTCCTCCTTTTGCGGTGATAAAATAAGGGATTTGCTTTTTAGCACTCCGCGACATTCCTTCCTAAAAAGCTCGGAATCGATACCGCCCATCACGAAATGAGCATAATCCAGGCCGCGGATCGATGTCAACAACACAAAGATGGCTGCGAAGGAGGCCGTCCAGCCGTATCATCGTCGCGGTCGACCGGAAAATCGCCCGAAAGATGAAAGACCTCTCTCTTTCGCTCTAAAAACGAATCGACAGTAACGATCAAAAATACTCCGCCCCCGACTCGGCAGCCGTGAGCGCAACCTTGGAAATGGTAAGCTGAATTCCTAGGGCAATGGTAAGCAGAATTCCCATGGTCACGGTAAACAGAAATCCTATAGGCAGGGTAAATGGAATTCCCATGGCTTGAGAACTCCTGTATGGTTGAAAAAAACTTTACAGGAGCAGGAATGATCAACAAAGCGATGTTCAAACAGGTTCAAGCTTTTCGGCGGCAGGGATATTCCAAGGGCGCGATCGTCACAGCCCTGGAGTTCGATCCCAGAACCGTGGCCAAATACTTCGCCATAGAGGAAGAGGACTACAGAGCCTACCGCCAGGATCATCTGTTCCGGGACAAGGCTTTCGACGACTTGCGAAGTGAGATCCTCGAGGTTTACGAGGCCAACGACTTCCGGCCGCTTCAAAAGCCACTTTTGCCTTGAAGGCCGCGTCGTACGTCTTCCTCATATTCGAAAGCATACCATACCTCCTTCTGAGATATGGCAGGCTCAAAATCCACTTATACCCCCTGTCCAGTTTTCGGGGAGTAGTTCAGACAGCCGTATCTTTATCCGGCGAATCGTTCAATTTCATTCCCGCGATGCTCGAACTATTTCTTGGAAGTCCCAACAACCTGGGATTCCGGCGAAAGGAGTGATATGATAAAAGCGAGCTGGTCAGTATGCAGAATTGTTCATTCATCAATCGGGGGATTGGTGCATCTTCAAGATAAAAGGAGTTTTTATCATGTCCACCCTCGCTCAAACAATCAAAGATGAGATTAGGCGAATCTCCCGCCGGGAAATTCGCCTGGCGCTCTCGAATTTCCGCCGGGATCATATTGCCCTGAAGAAGGGACTCGCCGAGCAAAAACGCAGAATCTCCGCAATCGAGAAAGATAACAAAGAACTTTCAAAAAAACAGGCCGCGTTCAGTCAAGATCAGCGGGTCGAAGCCCATTCGGAACCGGAAGCCGAGCACGTCGCGGTCTATGCCAGGGGGATCAAGAGCATCCGTCGGCGGCTCGGTCTCTCCCAGATCGACCTAGGCATGCTGGTCGGTATGCACAGGATCAGCATCGCACATTGGGAGAAGAAATCCGGGAAGATAACAATCAAAAAGCCTGAAGTGAGAAAAATGCTGACGGAGCTGAAGGGCATGAAAAAGGCAGAGGTCGCGGCGCGGCTGGGGAAGCCGAAAAGGCCAGGAAGATAGCCCGTTAGGACTGCCCGGCTCCCGCACAGCAAAGCTGATGATAATGTTCAAGTTGGCGGAACAGGGCGATGAGCGAGACGCTGAAAATCTAAAATCAACAGAAAGCGGGGCCTTTATAGTTATTTTAGAACTGCGCTGACCAAACCTTTCGTTATATCCCATTGCCCCGATAAAAAAGGAACTGTCTGGAAAGCGAGGAAGAAGGGGTAGTACAGGGACTAGTCTTACCTTACCGCTTGGGCCGGTTTCGGCCTCCCCCACCGAGATAAAAGCCCGCGATCTAACGAGTGATCGTGTTCGAGAATGCGGTATTGTTACCTTCGAGTTTTTCCTCGATCGTATGCGTTTCGTCGGTCGTGACCTTAAACCTCAGCGAATTGAAATTGGTATACGAGGAGGTCTTGCTGAAATGTAGTGTCCCGTTCGAATTCAGGTTCGATCGCGTGTAGCGCTGGACCTCGCTGTAGCTTCCGCCGTTCTTTGACACACAGAGAACGGTTACGAAGGAGCCCGAGGCCTTCCCGTCGCCGATGTTTTCGACATCCCACTCGACCTTGACGCTCATGGATCCCGAAGCGGACGTCTGGAGGGAGGTCGCGGCCAGGTTATTCACGACCAGATCGGGGGTGCCGGCTTGAAAGGTCTTCGTCAATGTCTTCGTGTTGTTCCCTTCCGCCGACTCCGCCACCGCGTTGTCGGCATCGACCTCAGCCTTGAAATAATAGGTTCCTCCTTCCGTGAAGTCGAAGGTCTTTGTGTAAACGGCCCCTCCGTTGGCCCCCAAAGCGCCGGAAGACCAGTCCTGGAGCTTTTGCCAGGGATCGCTCGAATGCATTCGATAAGACAAGCGCGTCGCGAAATTCACTGCGCCCGTCGCCGCCCCGGTGTTCTTGATATGGACGGTGATCTCGAGCCGAAGAGGGATGGTTAGGTTGGGCTTCCGTTCGGCGGTCAACTCCGTGACCTTGAGGTCGGGCTTTGTCGGAGGCGTCGCCCAGGACATCGAGGAAAAAAACAGGCTGCACGCCCCCCCAAGCAAAACGAGCACAATTTTTTTGCGGTACATGATTCCCTCCTTCTTAATTAAGATATACATCCGTCGATCCCGATTATCAAATGGCCTTCGGATCCTTGACGCCAGGGGGCGAAGCGGGGGCAAGTCGAGTATAAGGATTTGCTTTTTCGCTCTGCTTGGTTGCGGAAATGCTTCGCCGCATGTTCCGTGGTTTCTCAGTTCGGTTTCCGAATGATCATTGAAGAGGGGATTACCAGATGATGCCGTAATCCTCGCCGTTATTGCTTGAACCCGCCCAGAAGCTTCCATGCTTCCAATCGAAGAAAATGGCATTCATGGGACCGGAATTGCGTTGGGTAGGCAACACCTTGTAGGCCATCCCTTCCAGCGCCTTGATAATGTCGAGTGGCGTCCGCGAATCCACCCTCAGGTCGCCGGGTGTGGCAACATGGGCGCCGAATGTGCTCTGCATCTGGCCGCTGGTGATGTCCGGAGCTTCACACGCCTGTTGCACCGTGGCTCCCCATTCGACGACGTTGAGGAAATGCTGCAGGCAGCGCTGGTCCTGTTCGTCTCCGCCCTGGATCGACCAGGAGAGGAATGGCTTGCCGTCCTTGAGCGCCATACTCGGCGACAGGGTCGAGCGCGGCCTTTGTCCGGGATGCAGGACATTGAAAGGATTCTTAGCCTCCTGAAGAACAAAAGCCTGCATCCTCTGGCTCATGCCGATGCCGGTGTTGCCCGCGATACAGGCGGGATTCCAGCCGCCGCTCGGCGTCACCGACACGACCCAGCCTTTTTCGTCGGCACTTTGAATGGAGGTGGTTCCGGCCGTGAACTGTTTATGCCACTCGGCCAGCTCCGCTTCGCTCCAGAGAGCATGGTCCACCGCGCCGACATCGCTCCACTTTTCGAGCAGATTCTTATAGGGATTCACTCCCCCCTGAAACGGGTAGGGATCGCCCGGCTTTACGTTTGGATCGTTTTTCTCCCAGTTGATCAGCTTGCGTCGTTCCGCCGCGTATTCCTTGGAAAGCAGTCCCTTCATCGGCTCCTCGGGAGCTACATACGGATCGCCATAATAAAAGTCGCGATCGGCATAGGCGAGATTCATCACCTGGTACAACGTGTGGATGTACTTTGGACTGTTGTAGCCCATGGATTTGAGGTCGATCCCCTCGAGCATGTTCAGCGCCTGCAATAGAACCGGTCCCTGCTGCCAACAGTTCAGCTTATAGACGTCGATCCCCTTATAGGTAGTTTTTACGGGTTCCTCGATATAGCATTTCCAGTTCGCCAGGTCTGCCGGGGTGTGCAGGCCCCCCTGTTCTTGTGAGCCGCGGCAATACTCAATGGCGATATCGCCTTTATAGAAGCGCTCGTAGGCGGCGTAAATGGCCTCCTTGCGGCTTTTCCCTTTCTTCAATGCCGCCTGCTCTGCGTCCATCAACTTCTGAAGTGTGTTTGCGAGATCCGGCTGTGTCCAGATCTCACCCGGTTCCGGAGCCCAGCGTTTCTTTTCATCCCCGGCATCGAAGTGCGTAAGAAACGTTTTTTTCGAGTAGGGCCACTGAGCGAGCGTCTTCTTCGAACCCTCCCAGGCATTGCCTGCTTGCGCCTCGACAGGATATCCGTTTCTGGCCATCTCAAGAGCCGGCTCAAGGACCTGTTTCAGGCTCATGGTGCCGAACTCGGCCAACATCGTCATGAGGCCGCCTGGAGTTCCCGGAGTGACTGCCGCCAGGGGACCCTCGTTGGGTGGAAACGCCATGCCCTTATTCTTGAAAAATTCCGCCGTAGCGCCGGTTGGCGCCACTCCCAGGCCGTTGATGGCGACCACCTTTTTGCTGTTCGGGTTATAGATCAAGGCTTGGGTCTCTCCGCCCCAACTCAGTGTATCGACCATCGTGCAGACGACGGCGAGCATGGCGCAGGCGGAATCAACGGCATTTCCTCCGCGCTCAAAGATCATCGCTCCGGCGGTCGCTCCCAGGGGCTTGCCTGTGAGCGCGACCCAATGTTTTCCGTGCAGCTGCGGCTTCTCGGTTCGCGGCCAGCGTGGATTTTGCGAGCCGAATTGCGCCGGCCTGGCTTGCTGCGCGATCGTCACTCCCGCCAGCAGCACGAATGCCGTCACCACGGCAAGGATAATAAATAATGGATTCCACCGACCGCCTATCAAGCCTATCGTTTTCATGCTCTCAGCATACCAGAATAATGATGGGGTTTCCAGGCGAGCAAGGCACCAGCACGGCAGAAGCGGCTCATCGGGGAAAGGCGATCCCGGGTTTTTCAAAGCTCAAGCGGACGCCGAGCCGCCGGATAGCGGGATGAGATTTTTTGCGGATGAAAACGTCACGCGGTTGACAGGTTTCCCCATTTGGACTAAAGTTTTGAAGATTTATCGACGGAGGCCGCCATGAAAAAAAATTCCACAAGACATGTCATTTTCGTCGCCATTCTGGTTCTCCTTTTCGCTTTTCAGATCGCCGCCCAGGACAAGGTCGATCTTCAGGCCGTCCAGCGCATCCGCAAAGAGGGGCTCGAGAACTCCAAGATCATGGATTTCATGAGCTATCTCTGCGACGTCTATGGCCCGCGCCTTTCCGAATCGCCCCAGTACCGCAAGGCCGGCGATTGGGTCGTGGGCAAACTCAAGGAACTCGGCCTGGTCAACGCGAAGATGGAGCCGTGGGGGACGTTCGGCCGGGGCTGGGAGCTCCAAAAGTTCTACGCCGCGATGACCGCGCCCCAATATATGCCTTTGATTGCCTATCCGAAGGCGTGGACTCCGGGAACGAACGGCGTCGTGAAAGGCAACGCGATCATGGTCAAAGCGACGACGGCCGCCGACCTGGAAAAATACAAGGGCAAGCTCAAAGGCGCGATTGTCCTGACGCAGGGCGAAAAAGAACTCGCCATCTCCTTCGAACCGGGCGCCCGGCGGTTGTCGGACGACGATCTGAAGAAGCTCGAGACAGCCCCCGAGCCGGGCGCCAAATCGCCATACGCCGCAAGGATGCAGGAAATGATGGCCCAACAGCAGCTCCAAGCCGCGGTAACCAAGTTGCTCCGCGACGAAGCTGCCGCCGTCATGATCGAGCCCAGCCGCGGCAAGGATGGAACGGTTTTCGTCCAGGGCGGCGGGTCGCAGGCAAAGGGCGCCCTGATGCCGGTGCCGTCGATCGTCGTTTCGGTCGAGCAGTACAATAGGATCGTCCGCATCCTGCAGAAGGACATCCCGGTCGCCATGGAGATCGAGATCCAGGCCAATTTTACCGAGGACGATACGCACGGTTACAACGTCGTGGCCGAGATCCCGGGAACGGACAAGAAACTGAAGGACGAGATCGTCATGCTCGGCGGCCATTTCGACTCTTGGCACGCGGGGACGGGCGCCACGGACGACGGGGCCGGTTGCGGGGTGGCGATGGAAGCCGTGCGGATCATCAAGGCCCTTGGCCTCCAACCCCGGCGCACCATCCGCATCGCCATGTGGGATGCCGAGGAACAGGGGATTATCGGTTCCCGCGAGTATGTGAAGAACCACTTCTTCGATCGGACCAAAAAGGAAAAAACTCCGGATTACGATGAATTGTCGGCGTACTTCAATTTCGACAACGGCAGCGGCAAGATCCGCGGGATCTACGCCCAAGGCAACCTGGCCGTTGTCCCGATCTTCGAAGAGTGGCTCAAACCTTTCCACGATCTCGGGGCGACGACGGTGACGAACCGCAACACGGGCGGAACGGACCATCTATCCTTCGACGGTGTTGGTCTGCCCGGGTTTCAGTTCATCCAGGACGAGCTGGAGTATGACTCGCTCACCCATCATTCGAACATGGACGTCTATGACCACCTGTCGCGAGGGGACCTGATGCAGGCGGCCACGATCATGGCCTCATTCGTTTACAATGCCGCGATGAGGGACGAGAAGCTGCCGAGAAAATATTTCAATCCGAACGAGCCACAGAGAAGCTTCAATTAAGATCCTATTTCCGCGGTAAGCGGACGGCCGTTTCGGACGCGGAGACGGACATCCTTGTCGTCTTTCGCCCCCGTCTTAAACTTATATCTATCGTCTTATTCGAGAACGAAAATGTTGTGTTTCTCGCAGATCTCCTTAAGCTCTTTAGGCCATATGGAGACGGTGACCTCGCCCAAATGCGCGGTCCGGAGTAGATACATGAATGTCCGCGATTGTCCTATCCCGCCGCCGATGCTCAAGGGAATTTTATCGTTCATGATGGCCTGGTGATAGGGCAGCTTGAGGTTTTCCATCAACTTCGACATCTCGAGCTGCTTAACGAGCGTGTCCTTGGTCACCCGAATGCCCATGGACGTGAGCTCGTGCCGTCGGCGTGTGACCGGGTTCCAGACCAGAATGTCGCCGTTGAGCCCATGGGTCGGCTTTCCGGTCATGTGGGACGTATCAGTGATCCAATCGTCATAGTCGGCGGCCCGCATCTCATGAGGGTATCCGTCCTTCAACGGATAGCCGATCCCGATGATGAAGACGGCGGGATATTTCTGGAGCACTTGAGTCTCGCGCTGCTTGCGCGGCAGGTCCGGATACATATCCAGAATTTCTTCGGCGGTCAAGAAGGTCAGCTCTTCAGGAAAGTCGGGATATGTTTTCGTTCGAAGTTGCGGATAGAGCTCTTGAGCATGCTTTCCGGCCCCCCGGATGACCTTCCAGATTTTTCTAACGACGTCCTTGAGGAAATCCAAGGTGCGCTCGTCCATCGTCATCACCCGCTCCCAATCCCACTGGTCCACATAAGCGCTGTGATCGTGATCGAGAAAGTAGTCCTTGCGGATCGCCCTCATATCCGTGCAGATGCCCTCGCCCACCTTGCAGCCGAATTCGGCAAGGGCCGGCCGTTTCCATTTCGTCGCGGCTTGCACGATCTGAGCGTTAAGCCGCTTTTTCAGCCCGAGGCCGCACGGGAACTCGATGGGCGTTCGCGATCCGTCCCGGTCCAGCATGTCGTTGATCCCGCTTTCCCGTTCAACGATGAGAGGAACCTGAACCATGGTCAGGTTCAGCTCTTGGCACAGGTTCTTCTCGATGTATTCTTTGATCGCAAAAAGCGCTTTCATCCGCTCCCGCGGCGGAAGAATCGCCCGATAATTCGTAGGCAGGATTTTCTCGACTTCCGGATAGGTGCTGATCCCCGGCCCAGCGAGATCCGCTCTCTTGTCTCCGACCATGTTCTGACTCCTTCTGTGAAATTTGAGAGTGATAAAAGGAATCCTTTTATCAAACGAGAAGGCGCTATTATAGAATCCTCGGCTCGCCCTGTCAATCATTCATAGCAATTTTGTCGTTTAGAATTGAATTGCCGCCGACTTGTATTCTAAAGAGGTATGGTACAATGCCCGGTATGAGGTATCGGTCTGACCCGGCCGTCAAGGCCAAAAGGGTATGGTATAATCGGGCCTGCGATTCACGATGAGCCCGATCGCCCACAGCGGGGTGGCGCTCCTCGGCTGGCAGCTCGGGGCCACCCGCAAGAACGTCAAGACGCTGAGCCTCTTCCTGCTCGTCGGCAACCTGCCCGATATCGATTTCCTTTTCCATCTCATCCTCGGACGCGAAAAGACGCTTTCCCTTCATCAGGCCTATACGCACAATCTCTTCTTCGTGATCCTGACCTCGGCCCTTCTGTCTCTTTTGCTTCCTGCCGGCAGAGACCGCTGGAGCCTGATTCTCGTGGGCCTGTCCCATATCCTCTTGGATATCATCGTGATCGATCCGGTCCGGCCCGTCGGCATCAAGCCATTTTTCCCATTGTCCAAAGCCCTTTACAATTTCGGATTTTTTCCGCATCTTCAACGGGGCAGCCTGAGGGTCATGCTTTCGACGAGAAACATCCGGATCCTTTTACTCGAAGCGGTCATCTTCGTCCTCCCGGTCTTCGTCCTGTTTGGGAAAAAAATCATTATGACCATAAAAAGCCGCGCCTTTTGGACGGCTTGATGTTTCGGATGATCAGGAGAGAACGCATGAAAAAAATCGGTCCGATCTTGTGCGTGGCGGCAATGATCGTGAGCTCGAGTCCGGGATTGTTCGCCGCGACCGGCAAGCCGATCGTGAATTACGACATTACGGCCCGCCTCGTCCCCGAAGAAAAAAAGGTCGAAGGCCGGGAAGTTTTGATCTGGCTCAATGATTCGGACGTCCCGGTTTCCGAGCTTCAGTTTCACCTCTACCTGAACGCCTTCAAAAACAATTTGTCGACGTTCATGAAGGAGAGCGGAGGCTCCCACCGAGGCTTCAAGATGGACGAAGAAAATTGGGGCTCGATCACCTTGAATAAATTCCAGATCCAGGACGGCGCCGATCTCCTGGCCGCGACGTCTTTCCTTCAGCCGGACGACGGGAATCCCGACGACCAGACCGTGCTGAGGGTCGGCCTTCCGGCCCCCGTGAAACCGCATGAAAGCATCACGCTGGCCATGGAGTTCACATCCAAACTGCCGAAGGTCTTCGCCCGGTCGGGGTTCGTCGGCGATTTCTTCATGATCGGACAATGGTTTCCCAAGATCGGCGTCTTTCAGAACAAGGCCTGGAATTGCCATCAATATCACAGCACGTCGGAGTTCTATGCCGATTTCGGCGTCTACAAGGTCGCGATCACGGTCCCGGAAAAATACGTCGTCGGCGCCACGGGAAAGCGTATCCTCGAGCGGAAGAACGCCGACGGGACGAGGACGGTCACGCATTATCAAGAGGACGTCCACGATTTCGCCTGGGCGGCCTGTCCCGATTTCGTCGAATTCAAGGAGACTTACAAACTCGACCAACCCCGCGTCGAGACCGAGATGATTCTCCTCGTTCACCGCGCTCATCTCCGGCAGAAGGACCGCTACGCGGGGGCGCTGCGCAACGGCCTCGAATTCTACAGTAAGAGCTACGGCGCCTATCCCTATCCGACGATCACGCTGGTCGATCCCGCTCCGGGAGCCATGGCCGCCGGCGGGATGGAATATCCGACGCTGTTCACGGCCGAGACGATGTCGTGGCTGCCGCTGGGCGTGCGTCTGCCGGAAATGGTCACGATCCATGAGTTCGGCCACAACTACTGGTACGGCATGGTCGGATCGAACGAATTCGAGGAAGCCTGGCTGGACGAGGGCATCAATTCGTATTCCGAGATCAAAGCGATGGATCGCTATTACGGCGCGGGACGCTCCATGATCGACTTTGGAAGTTGGGCGATCGGCGATGAGACCTTTAACCGGACCTCCGTGATCGGATCGGGACGTTTCGATCCGATCGTGAAAAAATCCTGGGATTTTATAGGCCGTTCGAGCTATGCCTTGAACGTCTATTCCAAGGCGGCCTTGATGCTGCTGACCCTCGAGAGATGGCTCGGCGAGGACGTCATGGCCGGGATCATGAGGACGTATTTCGAAAGATGGAAATTCCGGCATCCGACGACAAAAGATTTCGTCCGGGTCGCTGAAGAGGTCAGCGGTAAGGACCTCAGCTGGTTCTTCGACCAGGTCCTTTACAGCCCGGACAAGCTCGATTACGGGATCAGCGGCTTGAGCGCCGAAGAGGTTCCCGAACCCGAAGGTTTGTTCGACGGCCGGAAGACGGAGTCCGCCAAGAACGTCCGGGACAAGGCCGCGGGCGCAAAGACGGCTCCAAAAAAGTTCCGCAACGTGGTCGTCGCGGCCCGTTTCGGTGAATGGGTCTTCCCGCAGGAGGTCCTGATTGAGTTCGATAACGGCGAAAAGGTCCGAGAGACGTGGGACGGGAAGGATCGCTGGAAGCGATTCGTGTATGTGAAGGACGTGAAAGTCAGGTCCGCCGAGGTCGACCCCGGACACAAGCTGGCCCTCGACGTGAATTATGCGAACAATTCCCGGGTGCTGGAGCCCAGAAAGCCGGTCGTCATGAAGATTGCGGCCGGGTTCATGGAATGGTTCCAGGGATTTCTCACCCTGATTTCCTTCTGAGCAAAGGTGACGCCATGAATATCATCATCTGTTATGCCAAAGGGCTTTGGGAAGCGACGCTCCGGCCGAAAATGGTCATGATCCTCTGGCTTGTCAACTTCCTCTTCGCCGTCTTGACCTATTTCTTGTTTTCTGCCGTGTTCGGATCCGTCCTTGGCTCGAGCCTCCTGATACGGGACTTGATCAAGAAAATGGATATGAACATCTTCATCGAATTTCTGACCTCGTCGGGCGCAGTCCTGGGGGAGATCATAACGGCGGTCGTAGTCCTGGCTTTTCTTTACGCGCTGGCCTCGATTTTCCTCAATGGAGGAATCCTTCATGTCCTATTTCAGCGGAGCGCGGGCGAGAGCCTCGCGAAGTCGTTCTTCGCCGGCTGCGGCGCGTTCTTCGGCCGGTTCTTCCGCCTAGCGATTTATTCGATTCTGCTCTGGCTGCCCGCGCTGGCCGGCTTCCTCATCGTGGACAATCTTTTAGGAGTGCTCACCAAGAATCCCGTCCACGAACAGCTCGGATTTTATCTGACGCTGGCACGGATCGCGATCGCTCTTTTTCTCGCGTATTTGGTCAAGATGATTCTGGACTACGCCCGCATCGGGATCGTCGCGAAGGACACCCGGAAGGTCTTTCACGAGCTTCTCGGTTCGGTCAAGTTCGTCTTGAGCCGTCCCGCGAAGACCCTGATTTTGTACTATGGACTGGGATTGACCGGATGGGCGGTCTTTTTGGTTTATCGAGCGATGGCCGGGAGTTTCGCCCAAGAGTCATGGGGCGGTATTTTTCTCGGTTTTTTTCTGGCCCAGCTTTTTATCGCCAGCCGGGGTTGGTTGAAGATCGCCTATTTTGCGGCCCAGGCGCGATGCTCCTACCTCAGCGAAGTCCAGCGAGCGCCCGCCCCGGCAGCCTGATGAGGGCTTTGAACAGATCGAAAACCGCGTCGACCGTGATGCCGATGAGGCGGAAAGGAAGCAATAACAGCCAAACGATAGGATAGAGGAACAAGGCCAACAGGGCCACCGGCCAACAGATCACCAGCAGAATGAGCCACAGCAAAAATTTCATGGTTTTGTGACCTCCATGTCTCCATCTGTTCATACGAAAAATCGGGTGAATAGGTTCATCGAGCGGCTTGACTTCGATCCGTAAGCCGGTTAAAAATCTGGGATGATGGCTGGAGTCGCATGACGTTAGAAAGAGAACAGAAGGTTTACGACGCGCTGGCGAGCTTGGGAATTTCCTATAGCCGGCACGAGCACCCGCCCGTTTTCACGGTCGAACAGGCGCTCAGCCATTGGAAGGGAATCGCGGGCGCTCATTGCAAGAACCTGTTCGTCCGCAACAAGAAAGGCAATCGCCATTACCTCATCATCGCCGAACACCTCAAGAAAGTCGATATTCAAGCCATTGCCCGGGAACTTCATGATAGCCGTCTCAGTTTCGCCTCCGACGAGCGCCTCAAGCGCCATCTGGGCCTCAGCCCCGGCGAAGTCTCGCCGTTCGGCCTGCTCCAGGACGATGGGAAAGAGGTGACGGTCGTCCTCGACGCCGATCTCCAAAAAGAGACGCTCATCAATTTTCATCCCAACGTGAACACGGCGACGCTCACGATCGCTTATTCCGATCTTCAAAAATTCCTTGCCTGGCGCGGAAACCGCGTTCTCGTCCTTTCTTTTTGAGCGATCGTGGACGACAAAGGGATGAAGAATGTTCACCTGAGAGATCGGCCGGCCTCCGAAAAGGGCGAGCCGCGGTTTGACCGGGAATGAAAATGATGACGCTTCAAAACGGGAGGATCACATGACCGTCCGACAGACCTTGGCTGAGATTCGAAAAGTCCGTATTGCCGCGAAAGGACATCCGGTCGAGGTGACGATCGCGAGGGAGGCCCTGGCTTATCTCAAAAGCGGGGCGTCCATTCGGAAGATCGACGGCCCGCCGGCCGGGCCCGGAAAAAAGGAACTCCATATCGCCCTCGTCGACAAATCCTGGCGGGCGCGGCTGTCCCGGTCCGGCGTCAAGCTTCCGCTCGACAGAGAATGGGTCTATTTTCACGTCGATGACGCGGGCTCGGTCTTCCTGTTGAGCTCCCAGCCGTGTTTTCTCTTTGCCGGATTCACGTTTCTCGTCGAGAAGCTGCTCGATGAGGAAGGATCTTCCCTGCGGCACCGTATCCGGAAAATGAGTTTTTCCGTCGAGAAATCGACGTTCGACCTGGTCTTGACGCAATACGCCCGGATCATCCGCGGCTTCGACCGCGAGCGCTATATCCGCGAATATGCCCGGCTCGGCTTCACCCATATCGAAGTCAACGCCCTGGCGGCGCCCTTTCCTTACGAGCAGGGCGTGCCCAAGGAGTTTTACCCGGATTTCTATACCTACTGTCCGGCCCTCGACCAGTTCGTGGAGAGCCGCCTTTACCAAGGCCTCTATCCCAAGGAATATCTGGATGCGAACCTGGCCCGTCTCAAGGAAAACGCCCGTCTGGCCCTCAAATACGGCCTCACGCCGGGTCTCCTCTGTTTCGAGCCGCGCTCCGTCCCCGAAACGCTTTTCCAGAAATTTCCCACTTTGCGCGGCGCGCGGGTGGACCATCCGTTCCGGAGCTTCAAACCGCGTTTCACGCTGTCTCTCGTCCATCCGGTCGCCCGGAAGCATTATGCGGAACTGATGACGAATTTGATGAATGAAGTGCCGGAGCTCGAATTCATGGCGATCTGGTCGAACGACAGCGGTTCGGGATTCGAGCACACAAAGTCCCTTTACGTCGGGCGCAACGGCGGAGCTTACATGATCCGCGAATGGAAAAACGACGAGGAGATCGCCAAGGCGGCCGCGGCCAACATCGCGAATTTTTACCGGCTAATCCGGGACGCGGCGGCGAGGGTCAACCCTCGCTTCCGCGTGATCACTCGTCTGGAATCCTTTTACGGTGAGCGCCGCTATCTCTGGCCTGAACTCCGGGACCGGCTCGATGTCGAAATCAATTCCCTGCTCGTCTCGGGCTGGGAGAACAACTATCCGCATCCCTCGTATCCGGACATCCAGGTTCTAGGTTCGGCCTACCATAATCAGTTATGGGACAGCGAGAAGAAAAGCGCGACCGAACTATGGAGCCGCGGGAGCCGGAGCTATTACTACCATTTCTTCAACTCCCACGGCAACCACGAGCCTCTCCTGGGGATTCCCTTTCCCTGGTTGACGTATGAGAAGCTCAAAGCCTGCGCAAGACTGGGGATCAGGACCATGGCCCATATGGGCGGCCTTCAGCCTCCGGATAAGGTTCCCTATGCCGTGAACCAGGAACTCTTCCGGGAATTTCAATGGAACGCCGGCCTGGATATCGATCGGACGGTGCTGAAGATCGCCCGCGTCTATGCCGGAGACCGTTTCGCCGCGGATCTCGTCGCGGGCTGGCGTTTGGTCGAAAAGGCGATCCGACATTTCGTGCCGATGTCTTTGTATTCCGGATTCGGCACGGTTTGGAACAGGCTTCTGGTCCGGCCGCTCGTGCCCGACATCGACCGAATCCCCGAAGAAGAGCGCGCCTATTATGAAAACGTCATGGTCAGCCCCGTCCACAATCCCAACAAGGTGGACCTGGCTCGGGACGTCCTTTTCGAGCTCATCAGTAAAGATTATGCCCGCTCCGCATATCAGCGGATCGATGCCCAAGCCCTGAAGGCGCTCCAGGCCGCCGTCGAGCTCTTCACGAGGAAGATGCGCGAAGCGAATCGCGCTCATGACGAAAGGGCGGAAGCCGTTTTCAAGGACCAGCGCGTGCGGGCCCGGGCCCTCGGGAGCCTTTACGAAACGTTGCGTAACACGGCGGTCTGGATTTATGCCGTCCACGAGTTTCAAGAAACGCGCGACGCCGTGAAGAAGGCCCGCTGCCGGAGCCTCTTAGACGCTATGATCGGGCGGGAGATCGCCAACGCGCGGAACCTCATCCGGCTTTGGCACGAAACGACCGCCGAATGGATGCATGTCACGGATTTCGGCGAAACGCCGTTCATCTATGGCGAGAATTTTCCCCGACTGCTTCAAAAGAAAATCGCTCTGATGAAAAAACACCGGAGGGACAAGCCCGCCATCGATCCCGATTATATGTTCCGCGTCGACGACGACCCATTCCGCTAGGCCGGCGCTAATTGGCGAAATAGCCGGCGCGGTGGCTGATGAGGGCTCCGCTTATTTGATGAGAACCTCGTCGCGCCAGTAACGGAGCTTTCCCCGCTCGGGGGAATCCGGGCCGCCGTCGAATCCCAACCCGGAGAGCCACGGCTTGTTCTCGATCAAGACCTTGTCCTTGAACAGCGCTTTGGTCAGATTGACGATGGTGTAGCCGAGCTTGGAGCCGTCGAGCGAGGCGAAGAGAAAATCTCCGTTCGTCTCGAAATCGCCATACCGGATTTTTCCGGCGTCATAGGTGTATTTCGGACGTTTGTTGTCCCGGCTCATGTCCTGGCGCAAATCGTTCTTGGCCCCTATGAAATATGTCTTGCCCGAGATTTCGATCTGGACCCCCTGACCGGCCCGGGCCGGGTCGGCGGAAAGGAGCTTGACTTTGGACGCGATCGCTTGCGGATCAGCGCTCGCCGCGTGGGGGATAAGAACGGTCACGAAGCCGACCGTCTCGCGGAGTTCGAAGTGCTGGCCCGTCGTCTGATGGATCGTCAGCTCATCCTGGTAATGGCGCTTCTGGGCCTCGACGCCCTCGATCTTAAAGTGGGTCGAGGGGAAAACGATGAGCAGGCGCTTGTTCTGGGGGAGCGGCGTCCCCGGTGTTCCCCCGTATCCGGCGATGGCGTCATAGACCGTCTCGTACCAATGGTCGCCCTGGCGGATGATTTTTCGCGTGTGCCATAGATTGGCCAGGGTGAAGTATTCTTCTTTGAGCGACTTGAAAACGTCGAAGACGACGAAAATGTCGGCCTCTTTGACATAGGCGACGATTCTATCCCAGGTATATCCCCAATTATCGTCGATAAGGCGGCTCCGGCTGTAATCGATGTCCGGGAGGCTTAAAAAATCCACTTTCTGGGTCCGGATCTTTCTGTAGGAGCCGGCATCGCGCAAAAAATCAAGAATGCCCTGGCCGGGAACGTTTTCATGGAGGCTGTAGCGCCATTCGTCCGCTTTTTGCCCCATCCAGATCTTTTCCGGCCGGATGCAGAGCCGGTTATGAAAATAGTCCTGCCGGTAATTTCCATACGGGCCGCTGGGCATGTAATCGCGGTAGCCGCCGTCATGGAGGAGGACCGAACCTCCGGACATCAGCAGGGGGATGCTGTTTTCGTCGGCGTGGCCGTGAGTCATTTTCTCTTCCTCGACGGGGATCGTATCGCGCAAGTAATCGCGAAAATTGAGCCCGCCGTCGCCCTCGTCCCTGTAATTGAGAAGGAGGTAGGTCGATCCGGGGTCCCAGCCGTTGCGAAACACGATCTTCTTGCCCTGGACGTCCTCCATGACTTCCCTTGACGGCGTCTGAGGCTGGACGGGCGCGAGCGCATCCGTCCCCCAGCGGACGCAGTCCAAAAGCATATAGCCCAGGCCGACGCTCGTCGGATTATTGAAATCGATGTATTTTCGGACAAGGGTCGTCGCGGCCCATTTGAGGTTCGGATTTTTATAATGATGGGCGGCCGCCTCGAAAAAGACCAGAAAATGCGGCCAGTTCGCTTCCCAGTGAGCGTCGCCGAAATCGGGGACGATTCCCGCCGGGCAGATCAAGTTCAAATAATACTGGCCGTAATAATACATCTCGGGCGTTTGGAACAGCTCGTCCATCTTCCCCAGTGCGTCGGAGTAGCCGAGAAGCGAATAGAGCCAGACGCCGTTATAGATCGTCGCGTCCTCGATCTCCCAGTGTTCCCAGTTATCGTCTCCGAGCGCCTTCCTCTGCATCTCCCAGGTTTTGATGTTTTTGTGGCCGGGAAGAGCCCGGACGGCCCAGGCCAGATTTTCGGCCCGGAGCAGGCCTCTGTTCATGGCCCCCCACTCCTGAGTCCGGAGCATATAGGCCATGCTTTCGGAGATGATCGCTTCGGCCTTGGCGTTTTCCTCGGGGGTCAGCTGTCGAAGCCGATGGAGCGTTTCGTAGGTCCTGATATAGCGCATGACGGTGAAAAAGTCGGGAAGGGGAGGGACGCCGTCATCGTAATCGAACCGCATCTTTCGGGCCGCGTCAGGGAAAATAGAGCGGAAATCCCCGTAGGTCAGGAGGACCTTTTTGGCGCGTCGAGCGTATTCCGGGTTTTTTTCCTTTTCGAAGAAATAGGAATAGATCGCCGCCATTTCGAGCAGGCCGCCGGGCGCCCGGTAGCCGAAAACGTTCCCGGGGTCGAACGTTTTTTTCCATTTATCGATGGTCTCATCGTAATGTTGCCAGGTCCAATCCGCCGACGCGCGCGCATAGGTCAAGAACTGGCTGTGATGGACGGGTTCCTGGCCGAACGCGGCGGCCGAGGCGAAGATGACGATGACTCCGGCCGCGATAACGCAAAAAGTCGGAAGAGAACGCTTTTTAGCCATGGATGGATTGCCTCCCTTGTGATGAGAGAAAAACACGGCCTTATCATATGCGATTGGGGACGGCGTTGCAACCGGCTCTCTCTCCAGGGGAACGCTTTTTGAGACGGCCCGGCGCCTCGGACGGGCGGGAAAAGCCTGGAGTCCCGCGATATGGGATCCCTGACAATTTATGATATCATGATGATCAAGATGAAGGACCTCGCGGACACGATCAAGCGGCTGGGCGCCCGGAAGAAAATTTCCCGAGGGACATATCTTTTTCGAAGCGAGGACCCCGCCACCGGGTTTTTTTGCCTGACTTCGGGAGAGGTTCGCGTCTTCAAAGTCGACGATCAAGGGCGCGAGCTCGAGGTCGCGCGCCTCGGACCGGGCGATTTCGTCGGAGAAGCCGTCGCCCTTATCTCCGGAAATTTTCCTTTTTACGGTCAAGCCGTCAGAGACTCCGAGGCTTATTATTTCGAAAGACGCGAGATCTTCCGGGCTCTCGCCGCGGATCCCGCGCTGGGCCGCTTTTTCATCGATCTGCTCGCACGGAAGTGCGTCGCCCTGAGCGACCGCATCGAAAGCCTCGGCCTCAAGACGGTCCGGCAGAGGCTCATCCGCCACTTGCTCAAGAACTGCCCGGGCGCCGGCCGTTGCGTCGTCGATCTTCGGATGAAAAAATCGGAATTGGCCCGGCTCCTGGGAACGATCAGTGAGACGCTTTCCCGCACTCTCCGGCGTATGCAAGCCGACGGACTGATCGTGGTCCGGGGCCCGGCGATCCACATCAAGGATTGCCCCAAATTGCGCGACGAGTTGGGTCTTTGATCATTGTCTCCTTTTGACCTAAGTCAAGGATTTCATCCCCGCCCTCCCGTATCATCGGTCCAGCAGGTAAAAAAGGAGATGAAATCATGGCCAAAAGAAAGATCATCGAGATCGACAGGGACTTGTGTGACGGCTGCGGCGTGTGCACGACGGCCTGCATGGAAGGGGCTCTCGAAATCGACGAAGAGAATAAGGCCGTCCTGGTGAAAGAGATTTTCTGCGACGGCCTGGGCGCTTGCCTGGATGTCTGCCCCACCGGCGCCCTGAAGGTCGTGGAGCGCGAAAGCCGGTCCTACGATCCCACGGCCGCTTACCGGCATGTCATGAAGACGAGAGGCCCGGCGGCGGCGGAGAATGTCCATGGAATCAAAGACGGCGCCGTGAAGCGGGATCGGCATCACGATCAAGGAATGGGCGGGCATCGGATTACGGCCGCGGCGTCGAAGAAAACATCGGGGGGTACCCTGGCCTGCGGCTGCCCCGGAAGCCTGGCCCGAGAAATCGTCAAAGATGAAAAAGAGGATTCCGGCCTGACCGTTTCCGGCCGCTCCGAACTCGGTCAATGGCCCATCCAGTTGCACCTGGTTTCACCGGCCGCGCCCACCTTCCGGAACGCCGACCTTTTGATTGCGGCCGATTGCACGGCCTTTTCTTTCGGAAGCTTCCATCCGGATCTTTTAAAAGGCAAGAGGCTCGTCATCGCCTGCCCGAAGCTCGACGACGCGACGGGTTACGTCGAAAAACTGGCTGAAATCTTCAAGCTCAACGCCTTGAAATCATTGACCGTCGCGATCATGCAGGTGCCTTGCTGCTCCGGTCTCTTCCATATGGTCGAGGAAGCCGTCGCGTTGTCGGGTTCGCCCCTCGAACCGAAGAAGGTCATCATCGGGATCGACGGCCGGATCGCCGGATAAAAAAATCCCCCTTCATCCCGTTTTCTCAAAGGGGTATGAAGGGGGATTTCTATGGAATTTAATTCAAACTGACCGTTTCCGCGCTTCCGAAATAAATCCCGTTGAAGAGGAACTTGAAAGTTCCGTGCGGCTGTCCGCGGAACGTGATTTCGGGGCCGAAAAGGAACAATTTTCCTTTGCCGACCGGAGAGGCGATGACCTCGACGCCGCGACGAAGGTACTGGTCTCCCCAAACCCATCCGCTCCGGAGGGGATTGGCGTTTTCAAACCAGGCTACGGCCTGCGCGCCTTTCAATCCGGCGTCGGGAGTCAGATCGAAAACCGGGCTGTTGTCGAAGAAAACATCCACCGAATCCGGCATCCCGTAAGCCAGCGGCAGGGAATTGTCCACGCGGACCTGAAGGACGGAACCCGGCACATAAAATTTCTGTTGACCCACGTTAGCTTCTTTCCCATCCGGCGTGATCTCGACCAGGTGATTCGCCATCGGAAGTCCCAGGTGATAGCCCAGGCCGGTCGAGCTGCCGATGGTCAGGACCGCGCCTCCGTCTTCCATGAATTTCTTGATCTGGGGGATCGTCTTGTCCACTGTGATCCGGCCGATCATTGAACGGAATTCCGGAGGGACATTATCCGGATTGAGCTGGCCAAAGCCGCCGGCTCCGCCCCGACCCCCGCCCGGGAATAGGCCGGGGATGGCGCCGCCGACAAAGATCAAGACGTCGTATTTCGCCGTAAGATCGCCGGCGTCAAGGGTTGGCGCATAGATGACTTCGAACGGAAACTCAAACCGGGTGAGGATCCACTGGACCCAGCCCGAGTCCATGGAGCCTCCGTAATTGTCCCAGAGACCCAGGCGCAGAGGCTTCAGCCGAAAAGCTTCTCCGATCGGCTTGAGGTCCGCCGCCTCGATGTTCAGGCCGAGTTCCTTTGCCGTTTTTTCGAGGACGGGAAGGACGGATGGCTTGGCGGGAACGTACATCGTTCCGGCCGGGAACGTTTTGCCCATGGCCGTGAACGGCTTTTTCATCCAGTAGATCTCTTCGTTATTCTTCAGGAGCCGGTTGATCAGGATGAACGAATCGTTGACCTGGTGGCTGACGAAGAAGCCGGCCGCGGTCTTGGCGTTCGCCGTCGGATACGTCCCGGCCGGCGGCTTGGCCAAGCCTTGGATCTCTTGGAAAGGGCCGTCGAAGCCGTCCAAGATGCGGTCGAACTGGATGCCCATTTGAAACGCCACGGTCCATCCGGCGCTGTCATAGGGCGGGCGCGGGGGGCCGCCGGGGTAGGCGAAGTCGTTGGGATGATCTTGCGGCTCGAACATACTGATGATATGGGCGCGGAAGGCCTGAGCGGTTTTGACGACGTAGGACCCCGCGGGATAGGTCTTTGTCCCGACCGTGAACGGCTTTGTCGCCCGGTGCGCGACGATGCCGCTTTTGATCAGCGTGTTCACGAATTTGGTAGCCGTCGGAAAATCCGGCTGATCGGAGGAAATGATATAGCCGCGCGGGTCGCGCTTGGCCGGGTCTTTGAGCATGTCGAAATATTTGAGATTCACGCTTCCCCCGCCCCTCATCCCGGCCGGGCCCTGGGCGGGAGGAGTTCCGGAAGCGGGCGCGGAGGCCGCGGTCGCCGCCCGGTCTTTCTCGATTTGGGCTTGGAGCGCGGCGATCTGCAGGGGCTCGAACGTCCACGTGTCGCGGCTGCCCTTTTCGATGGCGTTTTTCCCCATGACGTAGCGGTTGTAGAGAATTTCCTCGCGCCGGCGCGAGGCGAAGTCGAGGATCGCCTTATCGGCCGTGATCGAATAATCTATCGATTGGCGCATGTGCCATTTCTGGGGCATGATCGGGAAGGGGTAGTCGCCTTTGGGCAACACCCGGTCGGGTATGAACGGGATGTCCATGGGTGTGGGATTTCCGATGATCTCCGTCAGGATCCCGATGACGTTATGGAAGTAGCCCGTGCTGCGGAGTCCGCCGTTCCACCAGGTGGAGTAGCTCGCCCCCGAGCGCATGATGGCGCCGGGCTTGTTCTCGACCGCGAATCTCTCGTGCATGGCCAATCCCAGGAGGTCTGTTCCGACGGGGACCAGGGGATCGAAATAGTAGTAAAAGGGATCGCGGAACGGCGGGCAGAACAAGACCGTCCCGGCCGGACCGGCCTGGTGGTGGTTATACAGGAACTGCGGGTGCCATTCGATATAGAGCTGGCGACTGACGACCTCGGTTTCCGGCTGGTTGATCATATAATAATCGCGGTTGTTGTCGTGCCCGACGTATTTCTGGTAAAGCCGGGGGAGGCCGCTCATCGTCCTTTTCAGCAAATCCTTTTCCCGCATGTACCAGTTGGCGACGAGCTCAAGGCCGTCGGGGTTGACCGGGACCGCGAGAAGGATGACGTCGTCGAGGATTCTGAGCGTTTCGGCGTCCTTGCCGCTGGCCATCTGATAGACGAGCTCGATGATCTGCTGGGAGCCGACGATCTCCGACGCGTGGAGGCCGCCGTCGATCCAGACGACCGCTTTCCCCTCGGCCGCCAGTTTCTTCGCTTCGGCCTGCGTCAGGCCCTTGGCCAGGGCGAGCTTCTTGGCGATCTGCTTATAGAACTCGAGTTTGCCCTGGTTCTTGGGCGCGGTAATGATGGCCATGATCATCGGTCGGCCTTCGGAAGAGGTGCCGATGTTGACGAGCGATATCCGGTCGGATTCCTTGTCCAGCTTTTTCCAATAGGCGAGGAGCTGGGTATAATTGATGAGCTGATAGTCGTCGCCGACATTGAATCCGAATTGCTGTTTCGGGGAAGTGATATTTCCCTGGGCCGAGACGAGCGATACGGCAAGGACCAGGGCGACCGTCAAGACGATGATCTTTTTTAGGAACGACATGGGGGCCTCTTTCACGAGAAGATTTTCTTCACGATATCGACCATGCCGAGGGCATAGTCCACCTGGGTCATGGGAGATTTGCTCTTTTCGACGATCTTGGAGAACCGGCCGTCCTTGTTGCTGTCCTTGGTGACGATGAGGCAGTCCGCGAAGGGGGCGACGGCGTCGATCATCCGTTCGTTATCGCTGCCCGCCGGTCCGCGGGCGGCTTCTCCGCCGGCGTGGACGCCGATGATGAAGATCTTGTTCTTTTTGCAGAGATCGACGATCTTCTTGATGCGCGCTTCCTCGGCGTCCGTGGTCAGGCCCGAGGCGCCCATGCCCTTGAGGCTTGCGCCGATGGCGATGATAATCGCCTTGTAGGGCGTGCCCTTAGGGAATTTGGCCGTGTCGGTATAGCATTCGACATGGAAGCCCTCGGACGACTGCTTTCCCGCCAGGCCCACGCCGGCGCTGATCATTTCGAGGGAGGGCACGTCGCAATAATCGTATTTGATGCCGGCCTCTTCCAAGACCGCGTTGACCGTATTGACGTCGTTGCTCTGGCCGGCCGACGTCGTCAGCACGGGGAGCTGGGTTTTGGGGGGCGGAGTCTGGCCGAGGGCGATGCTGGGAAGGGCCAGGAGCGCGCCCATCGCGATAAAGACGAGAACGATATTTCTCATAGGGATGTTTCTCCTTCTATTTCATTTTATCTTTGAGGTTCTTGATCGACGAGAACGTCGATCATCCTTACGGCTTTCTGCCAGATCGACGCCGCGGGCTTGCCGCGGCCCCGGCTTCGCTTGGCCTCGTCGTAAAATCCGAAATGATTATATTTGACCAGGAGCTTGTCTCCCAGTTCCCACCAGGCGTTGACGACCTTGTTGGCGTTGTCGAGGCAGTATTTCGTCAGGAACTGGCGGGCCTTGGCCGGATTCTTAGCGTGGAGATCCTGCGCCTGCTTGTCGATCTCGGCCGTCTTCTGGACGACGCCGGCCTCGTATTCGATCTGCGCTTTTTTGACGTCCTCGATGGCTTCGGAGTAGGCCACTTGCGTGTGGAAGTCCGTGTAATCGAACGCCCAGCGAGCCGAGGCCCGGTTCAGCACGAAATGGTCGCCGATCATGAAGGATTTCGGCATCTCGGTGATGCCCGCGTAGAGGGGCATGTAGCACGATGTGTCCTGAGGGCCGAAAGCCAGCCAGACGATGCCTCCGATGTCGTTGGGCAGTCCGGCGCGGCACTGGACCAGGCTCGTGTATTCGACGTTGGCCACGCTGATCTTCCGCGTGCCGCTCCAGTAATTGGGGTTCAGGTAGGGGCCGCCGCGGATGCCTTTGACCGGATCGAAAGGCGTGCCGTAGCACTTGTCGCGGGTGATGTTCATGACGTCCTGGGCCGAGAGCTTCTTGTCGGGTTTGACCGAGAACGGCAGGTTCATGTCCGGCGTGTCGGGGCTGATCTTCTGCGAAGGGGCCACGATATCGAAGAAGCGCCACAGGCGCGCCGCCCGTCCCTGGCTGCTCGTGGCGCTGAACTCTTTCGGCGAATAAGCGCGCTTCCAGCTGAACGGCTTGCCGGAGGCGGGATCATAAAGCTTGTTTTCCACGGCGCAGGAGACGACGTTCGGGGAGGCCATGAAAAATTCCTTGTTGTCGAGATCGATCTCGCCGATCCGCGATTCGTTGGGGCAAACGCTGACGTTGTCGTCGGGGAGGCGCTCGGCGCACCAGACCGCGCCGGGCTTGCCGCTTCCCGGCGTCCACAGCGGGCCGACGGGCATGATTTCGAAGATCCAGACTTCGTTGGGATCGGAGACGGCGAACATCTCGCCGTCGTCGTTGAAGCCGTATCCGTATTTTTCGGCGAGCGCGCCCATGATCTGGATGCACTCGCGCGCCGTCTTGGATCGCTCCATCCCCAGGAGGGAGAGCGTCGACAGGTCGATTTTCGCCGAGGGGGTGTTGTTGACGAGCTTCCGGACCGTGCCCAACGTGGATTCAGAGATCGCCACCTGGTTTTCGTTCATATATCCGAACATCCCGCGATGATAAGCATAGGTGTGCGGGACTTCGGGGATCTCCAGCCCGCTGAAATCCTTCTTGATCAGATCCCACTTTAGGCCTTCCTTGGGCGGCCAGGTCTTGTACTGATTGATGTGATAAATCCTGCGCGTCTCACCGGGTTTGTGATCGGCCGCGGGAATGTGCCCCCACGTCCAATCGCACATCCCGCAGTCGCAGGTATGGGTCGTCAGGGTCGAGCCGTCCGCCGACGCGCCTTTCGCCACCATGATGACGGTGCAGGCGCCCGTATCGAAATCCGCGAACGCTTCGTCCCCGGCGCTTTGGCGCGGAGCGACCAGCGCATACGCGCCGACGATGAGGAAGATCGCAAGCAGGCCGATGAACGGCCAACGTTTTTTAATGATCATGGGATACTCCTTTTACCTTTGCGTTTCGGGTTCCGTCAGAATGTCCGCCATTCTCACGGCTTTGCGCCAGAGATCAGGCGCGGGTTTGCCGCGGCTTCGTCCTCGCTTCTCCGCGTCGTAATACCCAAGGTGATTATACTTGACGAGAAGCCTGTCGCCCAGCTCCCACCAAGCGGCCACGACCTTGTCGGCGTTGCCGTTGCAGAAGTCCGTCAGTAATTGGGCGGCTTTGGCCGGGTTCTTGAGATAAAGCTCCGAGGCCTGTTTGTCGATATCGGGGATTTTCGTCAGGGCGCCGATTTCCCATTCCTGTTGGGCCTTTTTTACGTCCTGGATAGCGTCGGCATAAGCCACTTGGGCGTGGAAATCCGTATAATCGAACGCCCAGCGGGCCGAGCCCCGGTTGAACTCCCAATGATCGCCGACATTGAACGATTTCGGGATCTTGGTTACGCCGGCATAAAAAGGCATATAACAAGCGGTGTCCTGAGCGCCCCAAGCCAGCCAGACAATCCCGCCAACGGGGTCGGGCAGGCCGCTCCGACACTGCGTGACGGTCGTATACTCAGCCTTGTTCGTGCCGATGGTCCTCGTTGCGCCGTAATAATTCGGATTGGCGAACGGGCCGCCGCGGATGCCCCGGACCGGGTCGAACGTCGAGCCTTCGCACTTGTCGCGGGTCAAGGCCATGACGTCTTGGACGGAGATCTTCTTTTCCGGCTTGACGGAGAAGGGGAGGTCCATGTTGGGCGTTTCGGGCTTGAACTTTTGCGACGGCGCGACGACATCGAAGAACCGCCAGAGGCGGGCGCGCCGGCCCTGGCTGCTGGAAGCGCTCCCCTCGGCCGGAGCATAGGCCTGCTTCCATCTGAACGGTTTTCCGCTTTTCGGGTCATACAGCCCGGCTTCGGTCGCGTACGAGACGACGTTCGGGGAGGCCAGAAAATCATCGGGCTTGTCGAGATCGATCTCGCCGATCCGCGATTCGTTGGGGCAGACGCTGACGTGGTCGTCGGGGATGCGTTCGGCGCACCAAACCGCGCCGGGCTTTCCGCTTTCGGGCGTCCACAGCGGGCCGACGGGCATGATTTCGAAGATCCAGACTTCCTTGGCGTCGGCCACGGCCAGCATTTCGCCGCTGTCGACGAAACCGTATCCGTACTTCTCGGCCAGCGAGCCCATGAGCTTGATCGCCTCGCGCGCTGTGCGGCACCTCTCCATGGCCAGGAGGGTGAGCATCGTGATATCCGTTTTGGCCGCCGGCGTCGGGTTGCTCATTTTACGCTGGTTGCCGATCGTCGATTCGCCCATGGCCAGCTGCTGGTCGTTCATATAGCCGAACACGCCGTGCATATAACCGTAGGTGTGGAGCGGCTCGGGGATCTCGACGCCGGTGAAGTCTTTCTTGATCATGTCCCATTTCTGGCCTTCCTTGGGCGGCCAGGTTTTCATTTGGGAAATATGATAGAGCTTGCGCATCTCGCCGGGCTTGTGGTCGGCGGCCGGGATCTTGCGCCAGGTCCAGTCGCACGAGCCGCAGTCGGCCGTATGGGTCGTGATGACCGATCCGTCCGTGGTGGCGTCTTTTCCGGTCATGATGACCGTGCAGTTTTCGGAGAAAAGGCCCGTGTCCGGGAATGCGGTTCCCGCGTTCCGGTGGGGCGGAAGCGTCGAATAAATGGCGATCGACAAAACCAACAAGAATCCTAGAGTCAGAGAAAGCTTTTTTCTCGCGGACATTCTCGATCTCCTCGATGACATGGGATATTCAAAAGAGAGGCGAAGCCTTGGTCCGGCGGCGGTCATGCCGGTCCCGGCCGCCCCGCCGCGGATGGGGCGCAGCCACGGCGGGGTCCGCGCTTTCATTCATAATGAATATTTTTCTTTTCCGCTTTGGCTGGGTCGTGAAAATAATGGCCCGTGCCGTTCTTGACGAGGTCCGCGTAGCGCGGAATGCCGTTGATCCGGACGGCCATATCCGGGTTCTTTTTCGAATACTGTCGGATGATCTCCAAGACGACCGAGCAATGTTGCCCGACGCGCTTGTCCATCGGCCAGCCGTTCTCGTCGTAAGGAACGAAGAGCTTTTTCTTTTTGGAAAGGCTGAGCAGAAAGGGATCCTTTCCGTCGAGGAGGAGCTTGACGGTCTTTGGACCCGTCGGCTGATCGAGGAAGGGGATGGGCGCCTCGAGCAGAAACGGAAGCGTATCCGAAAAGTCGCCGATCTCACGATGGGACAGACCGTGAAAATTCGACGGCGAGGGTTCGACGTGGTTATCGAAGCCTTCCGTGGCTTTGACGGTCATGGACACCAAAGTGGCGATCTTGGCCGATTTCTGGGGAGCGACAATGCAGTTGGTGACGGGAAACATCGTCTCGGCCCCGTGCATGTCGACGGCGATATCGACTTTGTCCTTCCGCATCATTTCCATCGCCGCGAATGTCACTTGTTCCGTAAGCGGGCCGTCCGGCCGTCCCGGCCAGGTCCGATTGGTGTTGCGGACATCGGCGAAAGACAAGAGCTGCTTGTCGGGATAGTGGATATAGAGATCCGGATCGGGCCATTGATCGAGGGGCGAGGCGTCCCGGTTTCCCATCCGGAATCGTTTCTGTCCCCATTCGGTGGGGATATCGAAGTAGAGGGGGTAGCCGTCGCCGGGTTTGGTGTTGCGGCCGGCGCTGGCGTCGAATTGGGGAATGATCAACAGCGTTCCCTTTTCGACGACAGCGTTTTCGATCATGATCACGGAGGCCAGCAATCCTTCGGGTTCGTTGGCGTGGGTGTTGGCCATGATCAAGGCTTTGCCGCCGGGTTCCTTTCCCTCCAGAACGAAGATGTCCGTATCGGCCATCTTCCCCTTGAGCCCCGGCATGAATTCGCTGAGCTTGATGACTTTCGTCACGCCGGGACCGGCGACGACGGGAACCTGATAATGCCGGTGTTCATAAAGGGGGGCGCCGCCGAAGACCATGAACAGCGCGGCGATCGCCACCAGGGCCGCCTTGACTGTCCATTCGCGGAACGGGCGTGTCGTCATTTGACCCTCAAAATCCTGAGCACAAGCGGAATGATCACCAGCAGATAGAGGATCATGTCGTTGACGCTCTTTTTCTCGCGGACGAAGTTCCAGGCGAGCATAACGACGAGAAAGGCGCTGATCACGTAATAAACGATCATGATGACGTTCATGGTCACATGCTCCATCGCACGAGGAACGCCAATTTGGCGCTGAAGATGATCATCAGGATGCCGGTGGCCGTGATGACGAGCCACGGCAGCCAAGTCGTTTTCAGGAACGACCAGTAGGAATCCTTATAATCCGAAACCATGAGGCTCAGCCGTCCGATCAGGGCAGTGGGCGGCAGGCCGTCGCCCAGAGGCCAGAGGAGGCTCAAGCCGGCGATGCAGACGGTGGCGTGGAGACCGATCGAATTGAAGAACCAGATGAGCGGGATCCCGAGGATCGCCGCGGCGCCGTAGGTCAGGACGCCCTCGGAGAAGGGGATGATCGCGGCGAGAAGGATATAGAGAAGAACGAGCGGGATGCTCATGACGGCGAAGGACACGAGGCCGCGGACGCCGGTCGCGGTCATGATCTGCTGGAGCATGCCGACGACGATCATTGTCGCCAGAAGCGGGAGCAGCCGCTTCATCGTGTCACGGGATAACTCCATAATCCGGATTCTTTTCGGGCTGACGGCGAGAGCTATGATGGCGGCGAAGCTGAATTCGAGAGGCAGGCCGAAGATGGGCGTTGAAAAAGGCCAGAGCCTGTAAGCCACGATCGCGGCGAAAAACGCCAGGAACGGCAGCAGGACGCGCCACCAGGTCATGCCCCGCGGCACTTCGGGCAATTTGGCGAGAGCGGCGGACTTGTCGAGCTTCCCCTCCCGCTTCCAGCCGAAGAATAGGACCGTGAAGGTCCCCAGGATGAGGACCGGAATGCCGAGGGTGAATTCGAATCCGACGTAAGGAATGGCCGTCCCCGCGCAGAGGATCATGGCCCAGATGTTGACGGGAGGGGCGGCGGCGCTGAGCCCGGCCAGAATGAACATCATGGCCGCGACTTTCTTTTTAGAGACGCCGAGATGCCCGAGGGCCAGGGCCACGGGCGTTCCGACGACGAGCAGAGAGACGCTTCCGGCGCCAGTCAGAGCGCCCGGTATGAGGACGATGATCATCAGGACGAGCAGGGCGATCAGGCGCACGTTATAGAACATCCGAATCGTCCCGCGGACGACGTAGTTCACGCCGCCGGATTCGCTGACGATGGCCATGAAAATGGTGGCCGTGGAAAAGACGAGCATGACGTCGAGATACGGAAAGCAGCCTTCGATCAAGTGCCTGGGGAGCTCGGTCAAGGGCGGCGTTTTGACGAATGCGCCGGCGAGTCCGCCGGCGACGGCGGAGGCGAAGATGCTGAGCTCGACCGATAATTTCAGGCCCTTCGCCGCGGCGTACGCGGCGACCATAATGACGAGGATGACGATGATTTGAAGAGTCATACTCAATTCCACCCGCCATTTTATCTTTTGCTTTCCGGAATAGTCAAGGGCTCGGACTATTTGGCGAAAAAACACGCCGCCCGTGCGCCCGGAAAGCACGTGCAAGGTAAAGATATATCGACAATTTCAAGGGCTCGGATTTCGTTTTTTGACGCGAGCGGAACGGCATGCTAAAATCGCCTTGGGGCGCGAGGTTCTTCATGAAGGCTTGCCGGAAAAAAGTCCTATGGATATTCGGGTTTTATAAGGAGAATTCCATGATCGGAAGAAACGTTTTGGGGATGCCTTTTCTGATCGCGGCCGGACTGGTTCTGGCGATGGTTTTCACCCTCGTCGCCCCGGCGGCGGCCGTCCAGGAGACCGCTGCGCAGAAAGAGGCCCGGATGAAATGGTGGACCGAGGCGCGCTTCGGAATGTTCATCCATTGGGGGACTTACGCCCTCGCCGCCCGCCACGAATGGGTCAAGAACAACGAGCACATTCCCGACGAGGCGTACCGGAAATATTTCGACAACTTCAACCCCGACCTTTACGCCCCCAAAGAATGGGCCCGGATGGCCAAGGCCGCCGGCATGAAATACTTCGTCATCACGACAAAGCACCATGAAGGTTTCTGCCTGTGGGACTCTCCATCCACGGATTACAAGGCCACGCTGACGCCCTACGGGAAGGATCTGATCAAGCCGCTCGTCGAGGCGATGCGCGCCGAGGGACTCAAGGTCGGGTTCTATTATTCGCTCCTGGACTGGCACCACCCCGATTACACGGTCGACCGCAATCACCCGATGGCCAACAATGCCGAGTTCCGCGAGAAAGCCAAAAACCGCGACATGAAAAAATACGCGGATTATCTTCACGGACAGGTGAAAGAGCTGTTGACCGGATTCGGCCCGATCGACTGCCTCTTTCTGGATTTTTCATTCCCCGGCAAGGACGGGAAGGGGAAGGACGACTGGCAGTCGGAGAAGCTGCTCAAAATGATCCGCGAGCTCCAGCCGAATATCATCATCAACGACCGGCTCGACCTGCTCGATGTGCCGGGCGGCTGGGATTACCGGACGCCCGAGCAGTTCATGCCGCGCGAGTGGGTCAGGATGAACGGCCAAAAAGTCCCCTGGGAAACATGCCAGACGTTTTCGGGTTCGTGGGGCTACTATCGCGACGAGGCGACCTGGAAAAGCGTCCGGCAGCTCGTCGTCATGCTGATCGAGACCGTGAGCAAAGGCGGAAATCTGCTTCTGAACGTCGGGCCGACGGCCCGCGGGGCCTTCGACGACCGCGCGGTCGAGCGATTGAACGGCATCGGCGATTGGATGAAGTTTCACGGCCGTTCGATTTACGGCTGCACCGAAGCTCCCGAGAACTTCCCGAAACCCGCGAACTGTTTGCTGACCTACAATCCTCAGGCCGGGCGGCTTTATGTTCATGTGCTTGAGTGGCCGATGGGCGTGCTGCGGCTCGACGGGCTCGCCGGAAAGGTGAAATACGCGCAATTGTTGAATGATGCGTCAGAGATCAGGTTCACGGATGAAGGCCGGCCGGCGGACCTTGGATATATGGGTTTCCTTCCCGGCGAGAACAAGGAGACCGCGGGAAAAGCCGTGGTTCTTCGTTTGCCGGTTCAGCCGCCCAAGGTCACCGTGCCGGTCATAGAGCTCATTTTGAAATAAAAAAATCCCCCGTCTCTCCCGTTGGCGGCGGGAGATCGGGGGGATTGTCCGATCAAAGCTCTTTGACGTAAATATTCCGGAAGAAGGGCGGGGCGATGCTGTCGTGGTTCTGGAGTCCGATATAGCCCTCCAGGGCGTAGTCCTTGACTTTCCCGCCGGGCTTCGCCTCCCAATCCATGATGAGCTTGGCGTTCAGTTCGATCCTCAAATGTTTTCCCCGGAATTCGATCTTGATGTGGTTCCATTCGCCGGGCGGCAGAAACGCGTTCATTTTCGGCGCCTGGACGTCATAAACCGCGCCCGTGACGTGGATGCCCTCGCCGGCGTCGTAAATCTGGATTTCGAACGAGTGATAAATGTAATCGTCGCTCGTCGGAACATCGGGGACACGGAGGAAGATCCCGGAGTTCGTTTCCTTCGCGGCGCATTTATAATCGCACTCGAAGATGAAGTCCTTGTATTTCTTGACGCTGTACCAGAGCAGGCCCATGCCGCCCTGGCCTTTCAGGACCCCCGTCTTCGGGTCGACCTCGAAATAACCCGGCCCGTAATGGTTCCAGCCGTGTTTTTCTCTCCGGAAAATCCGCTCGTAGCCTTCAAAGTAGGTGACGCTCTTAACGAACTCCATGCTCTTGCGGAAGGCGGGCATCGGGTCGCCGACCTCCGCCTCGTTCTCGTATTCCATCGTTAGGTAGCCGTCATAGTCCTGGAGCGTCAACTCGGCCAGGAGATCGCGGAGGTTTCCTTTGCCCTGTCCCCAGGGAACATCGTCTACGCCCTTGGCCGTCCCGAAGTCGCTGCGATCCTTGAAATGAACGTCGAAAATGCGGCCTTCGAGGAGTTTGAGAGCTTCCCGCGGATCGTTCATGCCGCGCATGAAATGCCCGTTATCGAAACAGGAGCCGATGCGGGCGTCCTTGCCGTCGACATGATTGAAGACGGTCTCGGGCAGGCTGTATTTGGTCCCGGGAGGATGGTTGTGGATCGCGATCCGGATATTGTATTCCTTGACCAGCTTTTCGAGCAGCATGAAATCGTCATCCGCGGGCTCGGTGACGATCGTCCGGATGCCCATCTTACGGGCGAAATTGAAGACCTTGCGCATGCTCTCTTCGGTCTTGCCGAAGTCGCCGCCGCCGACGACGCCGTAGGCGACGAGCGCTATGCCCGTTTCTTTGAGTTTGTCCTTGACCTTGGCCATCTGCTCGTCGGTCATATTGTGATCGAACTTGGCGCCCGGCATGTCCTCGCCCAGCGCTTGTCCGGGATAAGCTTGGACGAACTTGATCCCGAGGTCCTTGAGTTTGGCCAGCGTGTCGAAGAACGTGAACCGGCGGAAGGTCCAGGCCTGCGAGGCGACGGGGAACGTCTTGATCCGGATGTCCTTATAGTTCATCGTCGCGACATATTTCTGCAGCTCGGGCGAGATGTGTCGGATCTGCGCTGGAGCCGCGGCCTGGGGTTGAGCGTGTCCAACCCAGAGGACTCCCAAAAAGAAAGCGATTGAAATCACGACGCAGCTTCTTCTTAACATGCTACCTCCTTGTCAAAACGGGATTCTCCGGAATGGCTAAAGCGATCATGGATGGCTTAGCGCGGGTGACGCCGACCGGGGCGCCCCATTTTATAAATAGGCTGTGACCGTAAAATTGCGTTCACGAAATGCTCCAGGGAAGGGTGGCAGGGAACGAAGCTCCCGTTGGAGGGAAACCCAAAAAAGGGTTTTCCTCCAAGAGTGCCCGGCAGGACCCGCGCCATAACAACGATAATGTCATCATTTTCCTCTCGGATTCCAGGTCCCCTTCGCCACGGAAGGAACGTAATTCTCGAGCCCCGGCGGCGGGAAGGGGATGGTCTTTTCCTTCTCCGCGCTCATGTAGGCCGTCATCAAAAGTTCGGTGACGTTCACGCCGTCGCTCCAATTCTCCTCGGGCCGTCGGCCTTTCAGGAACGACTGGACCATGTGCCGGTTCTCGGCGATGTACCCGTACTCGGTTTCTTCGCTGGCCACGACCGGCATGAGTCCGATTTCGGCATTTTGCTTTTCGACCAGGTCCTCTCCGGATTTTCCACGAACGTTGCGGCTGAAGAAGATCTTCAACCCGGAATCGAGGGTGTTGATGGCCAGAGAATATTCCGGTCCGAGCAATTCCATGGTCAGCCGCAGGCCGGCGCCGATATAGCACCAGGAAGTGGTCGTTTCGACCACGATCTTTTTGCCTTTTGGATTTCGATACTCCACGAGCGAGCGGGCGAAGTCTTCGGCCGGGCGGTTGATGTAATCGGTCTTGCCGCCGCTGTTCCTGGCCAGGATTTTCGCGTAAAACGGCTCCTGCCACTTGAGACAGTTCGTATAAGCGGTGACGCTCACCGGCGTAAGGACATCCCGCGGCGCGCCCGGTGGCGTCAGCATGAACCGCGCCTCCTCCACCGAGTGGCACATCATGTCGTTGAGCACGCCGCCGCCCTGGAGCGTCCCTTCCCAGAACCAGGGCATGTGCGGGCCGCTGTGCTCTTCGGCCGCGCGCGCCAGATACGGCGGTCCGGAGATCGCGGCGCCTCGTGCCCAGATGATGTCCTTGCCGCGGACGACGGACGGCGCGAACACCTGGTTTTCAAGATACCCGTCGAGAAGATTCGCCCTGGCGGCGAGTTCGAGCATTTTGCGCGCTTCCTTGACGTTCCGGCCCAGCGGTTTTTCACAGGCGACGCCGAGGAGTTCGCCCTTCCCCTTGAGCAGGGCCTGGACGATTTCTTCCATGACGGCCAGCCGCGTGTAGTTCGGCGCTCCGATCCAGAGCGCATCGATGGCCGGATCGGCGAGCATCTCCGTCACGGAGGAGTACGTCTTCGCCCGGCCGACATTCAGCTTCCGGGCGAGCGCGGCCGCCTCTTCGGCCCGTTTCCGGTCGGGATCGAAAATGCCGAGGATGTCCGCGTCGCGGACGCCGACCCAGGACCTGATGTGGAAGCGAGCGATGAATCCTCCGCCGATGATGCCGATGCCTAACGTTTTCTTTTTCATGGCCGACCTCTTTTTTACGCCTGGGCCGCTTTCTTCTCTTTGAACAGGGCGACGAACAGAACCGCGCACAAGAGCGTCAGGACCATGGGCACAAGAAACACGTTCCGCCATTTAGTCACGTCCGCCGTCGTGAACAGGTCCTTGATCCAGCCGGCGAAGTTGCTGCCGAGGAAGCTCCCGATCCCGAGAATCACGACGGCGATCAGACTCTGGGCCGAGGCTCGGAGATCGGTCGGAGCGATCATGTCCACGTAGATGAAAGCCGCCGTGAAGAAAAAGACGTAGCAGAAGCCATGCAAGGCCAGCGAAGCGATGACCAGCCAGGCGGGAGCGCCGATCGCAAAAATGATATAGCGCAACGGCCAGGCAAGCACCCCCAGCGTCATGGTCTTCTTGATACCGTTCTTGGGCAGGAATTTGGGCAGGAGCAAAGCCATGACGAAGATCTCGGCGACTTGGGCAATGGTCATGACGCCGGAGACCGAGCGGCTGGCGACACCGATTTTCGACGATGTCAAAAACGGCGCGGTCAGGACGTAGTAGAACTGGAGTTCCGTGGCGACGATGAACGAAATGAACGTGAAGATGAAAAAGTCCTTGTCCTTGAGCATCTTCATGGCTTCCAGGAATGCCCAGGGCTTTGTCCCTTCCTTCTGGGGAGGCGTGTTGGGCAGCGTGAAGGATTGAAGCCCCATGATGATGGAGAAAATGCCGGCGAGAAAGAGGAGATCGCCCCGGAAGGCCAAAGCGGGAACGGTCTTGGCCAAAGATCTGAATCCGACCAGGCACCATCCGGCCGCGATCCAGCCGATCGTCCCCCAGACCCGGATCTTGCCGAAATCTTTTTCGGAATTCTTCAGATTGATGAAGGCGATGGAGTTTGTCAGGGCCAAGGTCGGGGCGTAAATCAGGCAATAAACGAGCATCACCCAGATCATGCCCGAATAGGACGACACCGCCGCTCCGAGAAGGAGAATGCCGCCGCCGATAAGCTGAAGGACGGCGATGACCTTCTGCGAGGGAAAGAAGCGGTCGGCGAGCTGTCCTCCGATGAGCGGAGCGAAGATCATAGCAATGGGAAGCAGGCTCATGATGAAGCTGTACTGGCCTCCGCTGAAATGCAAAGTGTTTTGGAGATAGTCGGTCAGGATGGGAGCCCAGGCTCCCCAGATGGCGTATTGCAGGAACATCATGGTGCCAAGACGGAATTTAACGCTCATGCCCACCTACCTTTCACAGGGGAAACACTATTCTCATGTAGTACGAAAAATATATAAATTCCGTTTCTTTGTCAACAAAAGAGGACGTCGAGCCGCACGAACGCGCTGGGGCCGTGGCTGTGATGCGTGCGATATCCGTTTCGCCGCTTGGACAAGAGGAAAGAGTTGTGATAATAATCTCTTATTCCGAGCGTGACGATGAAAAGGTCCTAGCATGATCAAGTCCGTCCCGCCGGCGCGATATCGATTTTTCGCCGGGATCCTGCTTTTTTGGGGATTGGCCATCCTTCTACCCGCCGCCACGAAGACCTTCTATTTTCCGAAGGTCAGGATCGACATTCAGATCGCCGGCGACGGCGTGTTCACGGTCGATGAATATCGCACCTACGAATTCAAGGGAAGATTCAGCTGGGCCTCGCTCTGGATTCCGCTCCGCGTCGAGCGGCAGGGCTACGGTTATGCCGTTTCGATCGAGGATTTTCTGGTCATGGACGAGAACGACGCGGCGCTGAAGACCGAGATCGGAAATCGAGGGGAAAGGTTCGAGGCCAAATGGTCCTTTTCGGCCGGCAACGAGCGCCGGACTTTTCACATCCATTACCGGGCTCGCGGCGGCATCATCAGCTATCCCCATGTCTCCGAACTTTACTGGCAGGCTATCGGCGGCGGTTGGGACAAGCCCACGAAAGAAGCCGAGGTTCTGGTCCATCTTCCGGTTCCGGTCAAAGACATGAAGGACATTCTCGTCTACGGCCACGGCCCCCTTTCCGGATTTTCCGAAATCCTGGATACGGGCAACGTGCGCTTCACGGCCACGGATCTCCGCGCGGGCCAGTTCCTGGAGATCCGCGTCGTCTGGCCGGCCGGTCTGGTGATAGGCGTCCCTTCCGACCGTCATACGCTCGAATCCATCCGGGAGGAAGAGGCCCGTTTCGTCCAAGACACCATCGCCAGAGCGAAACAAGCCCGGGAAGCCGCCGATCGTCGGGCCGGGACTTATAAAAAGATCATCGGCGTCTGGCTGGCCTGGCTCTTCCTTGGCCCGCTCGTCTGGCTCCCGTTCTATCTCCGGTTCTGGCGAAAGGTCGGGCGGGATTACCGTTTCCCCGATGTTCCTTTGTATATGCACGAGCCGCCGTCGAAGCTGCCTCCGGCGCTCGTCGAGAATTTGATGAAGGAAGGCACCGGTATCACGCCCCGGTCCTTCACGGCCACGATTTTCGACATGGCCCGCCGCGGCCTGATCGAAATGGAGGACCGGATCATCGAAAAGAAAGCCATCTTCGGAATCCGGCAGGATTATGAGACGACCCTGACTCTCAAGAAGGATTATCAGGATGACCGGGAACTGCTCGGTTTCGAGAAAGACCTGTTGGACCTCATATTCGGAGAGATCGGTGAACAAGGCAATCTCAAAGGAGCCCGTCTGACATTGGATGATCTGAAAAAATATTTCAAGCGCCATCCGCAGCAATTCCAGAAGTGGTATCAGGCCTGGGCCAAGGACATCAAGGAGGAAGGGAAAAAACGCGAGTTCATCGAGCCGGCCAGCCTCCGGATGCGGACCATCTTTGCCGTCGTCACGCTGCCGCTGGCCATCCTAACCGCCAACCCGATCCTGGGCGTCATCTGCGGGGGCCTGATCCCCAAGTTGAAACGGCGGTCCATGACATGGGCCCATGAATACGAGCTGTGGAAAGCCCTCGACCGGTTTCTCCATGATTTTTCAAACTTCAAGGAGATCCCGCCCGAAGCCTATAAGCTTTGGGAGCAGTATCTCGTGTTCGGCATCCTGTTCGGCAGCGCTAAGAAGATCATTAAGATGCTGCCGGTCATTCTCGAAGACGGGCGTTCAGCCGTGCCGGTCTGGTATTACGGCTTCGATCGGGGCGGGTTCATCAGCTCCGGGAGCCTGGAGCATATGATCGGCAGCATCAATGCCATGTCCACGACCATCCAGCAGGCCAGCACGTCCGCGGCCTATTATTCGTCCGGAGGAGGAGGGGGATTCAGCGGCGGCGGAGGAGGAGGCGGAGGAGGAGGCGGCGGCAGCGCCGGATAATCGGGATCCCATTGAACTCTTTCTCCCGGTTTTCCGTATAGTCCTGTGAATAGGGACGACATTTTTAGATCAGGAGGCAACCATGACCGATGAAGAAAAAAAAGACCAAAAGACGACGGGAAAGACCCGGACCGAGGAATTCAAATTGAACGGCGGTGAAATCCTCGACAAGATCAAGGAAGTCATTCATGAAGGGAATATCCGTCGGATCATTCTCAAAGACGAACAGGGGAAAGTGTTTCTTGAGATCCCGCTGACGGTCGGGATCATCGGCGCGGCGCTGGCCCCGGTTCTGGCCGCGGTCGGGGCGATCGCCGCGCTTGTCTCCAAGTTGACGATCGTCGTTGAAAAAGTCGAAAAGTAATCCGCGTCGGATCTTCTCGCCCCCGGATCGTTAATGAGCGCAGTGAAAACAATCAAGCTCGGACCCCTGGCAGCGATGGTCCTCGCTTTCGGTTTTATCGCGTGTGCGCACAAGTCGGTTCCGCTTCCAGCCTATAAAGACCCCATCCAGCCGCTCGAAAAACGGGTGGAGGACCTTGTTTCCCGCCTGACCCTCGAAGAGAAAATCTCGCAGATGATGAATGACGCTCCGGCCGTCGACCGCCTCGGCGTCCCGGCTTACAATTGGTGGAGCGAGGGGTTGCACGGAGTCGCCAGGGCCGGGCTGGCCACGGTTTTTCCCCAGGCCATCGGCCTGGCTGCCACCTGGGACGTCGACCTCATGTTGCGGGTCGCTTCCGCGATTTCGGACGAAGCCCGAGCCAAGCATCACGAATTCGTCCGGCGCGGTCTGCGCGGTCTTTATCAGGGCCTCACATTCTGGTCGCCCAACATCAACCTTTTCCGCGACCCGCGCTGGGGCCGAGGGATGGAGACTTACGGCGAAGACCCGTATCTGACCGGGCGGATGGGCGTCGCCTTCATCCGCGGGATGCAGGGGAACGATCCTCATTACCTGAAAGTCGTGGCCACGCCAAAGCATTACGTTGTCCATAGCGGGCCCGAGCCCGACCGACACTCCTTCGATGCGGTCATCGACGAACGCGATTTCCGGGAGTCCTACCTTCCGCATTTCCAGGCCTGCGTCGAAGAGGCCAAGGCGTTTTCCGTCATGTGCGCCTACAACAGGGTTCTGGGGGAACCCTGCTGCGGGAGCGCCAAGCTCCTGACGGAGATTCTCCGAAAAGAATGGGGATTTGACGGATATGTCGTATCGGACTGCGACGCGGTCAACGATATCCGGACGGGCCATCGCCTGGTTTCGACGTCCGCGGAAGCCGCCGCCATGGCCGTCAAATCGGGCTGCGACCTTAATTGCGGCAGCGAATTTAAAGGTCTTCTCGAAGCCGTGAAAAAAGGTCTGCTGACGGAAAAGGAGATCGATGGTTCCTTGAAAAGACTGTTTAGGGCACGCTTCAAGCTCGGGATGTTCGATCCTCCGGACTTGGTGCCGTACGCGAAGATCCCTTATTCCGTGGTGGACAGCGAACCGAACAGAATTCTGGCGCTCGAAGCCGCGAGGAAATCCATCGTCCTCCTCAAGAACGACAAGCATCTGCTCCCTTTGGCGAAGGACCTGAAGACCATCGCCGTCATCGGGCCGAACGCGGACGACGTGGAAGTCCTCCTCGGCAACTATAACGGGACCCCCAAAAGTCCCGTCACTCCGCTCGAAGGCATCATCGACAAGGTCGGGCCGGGGACGCGGGTCCTCCATGCCCTCGGCTGCGATTGGGCCAAAAATATGCCGAGCCTGGATGTGGTCCCGGCGACCGCCTTGGCCACGACCGAAGCCGGGAAAAAAATTCGCGGACTGACCGGAGAATATTTCGCCAATCGCGATTTTCGCGGCGAGCCCGCGTTCGTTCGCGTCGATGAAAAGATCGATTTCCAGTGGTGGGACGGCGCGCCGGATCCGCATCTTGACGCCGACGATTTCGGCGTGCGATGGACGGGCGAGATCGTGCCTCCCCTGACCGGCACCTATATCCTCGGCGCGGAAGGTTTCAACGGTTTTCGAATTTTTCTCGACGACAAGCTCTTTGTCCAGTTCAACGGGACTCATGAGCCGAGAAAAATTTATAAGGCGGTCGAACTTGTCCGCGGGAAATCCCAAAAGATCAAGATCGAGTATTTCGAGCGTTCCGGCGAGGCGAACATGCGCCTGCTTTGGAAGGTCCCTGATCAGGGCGCGCGGAAAGACGCCATCGAGAAAGCCCGTCAAGCGGATGCGGTCATTTGCATCATGGGACTCTCGCCCCGTCTGGAAGGAGAGGAAATGGACGTCCCCGTTGCCGGCTTCGCGGGGGGCGACCGACTGACGCTGGATTTGCCCGGCGAACAGGAAGATCTTCTAAAAGCCGTCGTGGAAACGGGGAAGCCCGTCGTCCTCGTGCTTTTGAACGGGAGCGCGATCGCCGTCAACTGGGCGAGCGTGAACGTCCCATCGATCCTCGAAGTTTGGTATCCTGGGCAGGCGGCCGGCCGAGCCATCGCGGATGTCCTTTTCGGCGATTACAATCCGGCGGGAAGGCTGCCGGTCACGTTTTATAAATCCGCGGAAGAGCTTCCGCCGTTCAAGGACTACGGGATGAAAGGCCGGACCTATCGCTATTTCCAGGGCGCGCCGCTTTATCCCTTCGGATTTGGCCTGAGCTACACGAATTTCGAATACTCCAACATGTCCCTTCCGAAAACGAGCAAAATGGATTCTCCGCTGCCCGTTTCCGTCGAGGTTAAAAATATCGGGACCAGGGCGGGGGAGGAGGTCGTGCAATTGTATATTCGAGACATCGACGCGTCCGTTCCGGTTCCTTTGCTTTCCCTTCAGGGGTTCAAACGCATCCATCTGAATCCGGGCGAAAAGCAGACTGTTTCATTTACGCTCAATCCGGACCAGTTTTCGCTGATCGACAAGAATCTCAAGAAAAAGGTCGAGCCGGGAATCTTCGAGGTTGCCGTTGGAGGAGTCCTTCCCGGATTCGAAGCGGATTCAGGCCGGAAGGGCAGAGTCCTTTCGGCCAGGGTGGATGTTAGGAAATAACCTCCCGTTCAAAGAAATTGCCTTCCGAGGTTGTCTAATTTTTTGGAGAACATAGGCGGGCGCAAAGGCGCGCTGAGGACGACCTGTCCTCCTGACTGTCCCAAAATAAGGACATTTCAAAATGGTCGTTTTTCCGCTATAAGGGATAGCAGAATGGCACATTTCTTGTATAATATAGGAACGAAAGAATAGAGTTCTAGGTTTTGAATAGAAGTTGAGTTCATGAGACATGATATTTGTGGTTCCGGAAAAGGACGAGCCGAATCGGCCGTCCTGATCGTAAAGGAGGCTTGACTATGTCGTCCATTCCTTTTCCCGCTTTGGCTAAAAAATGGATCCTTTTTTCGGTCCTTGCCGTCTTCGGCATTAGCTTAGGGTTTCAGCCGGCCTTCGGCCAGTATTTCGGCCGGAATAAGGTCCAATATGAGAAATTTGACTATAAAGTCCTGAAAACTGAACATTTTGACATCTATTTCTATCCGGAGGAGGAGGCGGCGGTCAAAGTCGCCGGACAAATGGCGGAACGCTGGTACAAACGGCTGTCCCGGCTGTTCAGTTCCGAATTGCGCGGCCGCCAGGCCTTGATCATGTACGCCAGCCATCCCCAGTTCGAGCAGACGACTGTTATCCCGGACGTCATGAGCGAGGGGACCGGCGGCGTCACGGAATCCATCAAGCGCCGGATCATTCTTCCCTTCGGCGGCACGCTCGCGGACACCGACCACGTCATCGGCCACGAGCTCGTGCATGCTTTTCAGTACGATCTCGCCGCGTCCCTGGGGTCGCGACTCGGCCAGCAGGGAGGAAGCGGCCTGGAACGCGCGCCCCTCTGGTTCATCGAAGGGATGGCCGAATATCTTTCGATCGGCCCCGTGGATCCTCTCACGGCGATGTGGATGCGCGACATGATCAAGAAGAAAAAACTCCCTACCATCAAGGACTTGCGCGATCCGTATAGATATTTTCCCTACCGCTATGGACATTCCGTCTGGGCATATATCGGCGGAAAATACGGCGATATCGCCGTTGCCAGCATCTTGAAGGGTGTTATCCGCGGCATGGATTACGATAAAGCCCTGGAAAAAACGTGCGGGGTCAAGCTGGAGAAACTTTCGACGGATTGGCAGGAGGCGCTGAAGAAGGACTATGATCCCATTTTCCAGGCGACCCGGCTTCCCGAGACGACCGGAAAGCTTCTGATCAGAGGAGCCGAGGATAATCCTTACAATGTCGCGCCTTCGCTGAGCCCCGACGGGAAGAAAGTGGTCTTCATCTCGTCCCGGGAACTGTTTTCCATTGAAATGTTCATGGGCGACGCCAAGACCGGAAAAGTCAACAAGAAGCTGACCAAAACCGCCGTGGATTCCCATTTCCAGAGCATCCAGTTCATCAATTCGGCCGGCTCATGGGACATGGCTGGAAAACGCTTCGTCTTCGGCGCCGTGAGCGAAGGCAAGCCGGTCCTCGCCTTTCTGGATGACGAAGGAGGCAAGGCCTCGGACGAGATCAGGTTCCCGACGCTGGGCGAAATCCTGAACCCCACCTGGTCGCCGGACGGAAAGCGCATTGCCTTTTCGGGCCTGACCGGAGGCTACACGGATATCTATATTTACGACCTCGAGACGAAAGCCCTGAGGAACATGACTCAGGATCCGTTCGGGGACATCCATCCGGCCTGGTCTCCCGACGGCCGGTGGATCGCATTCGTCACGGAACGATTCACGAGCCAACTGAGCACTTTGAGCATTGGAGATTATCAACTGGCTTTGATGAATCCCGAAACGGGAGAGATCACGCCATTGAAGGCCTTTAAAGAAGGCAAGCAGATCAATCCGCAGTGGTCGGCCGATTCTAAATCCCTCTTCTTCATCGCCGACAGGGGGGGCATTCCCAATGTTTACCGGATGGATATGTCGTCCGGCGCGCTTTTCCAAGTGACGAATCTGTACACGGGAGTGAGCGGGATCACGAGCTTGAGTCCAGCCCTCTCCATCGCGGCCAAATCCAACGATGTTCTTTACAGCGTCTACGGCAACGGCGACTTCAGCATCTATTCGATCGAGCCCCAGGCGTTGCTTTCCGGAACGCCGGCGCCCGAAGCGGCGCCTTTCTATTCGGCCGCCATCCTCCCTCCCCGGGACCGCCAAGGCTCGGAGGTCCTCGGGCTCATAAAGAATTCGAACTATGGGCTCCCGGATCCGTCCAAGTTTTCCGTCGGTCCTTATAAGCCGAAGCTGACGCTCGATTACGTCAGCCAGCCGCAGGTCGGGGTGGGCTATGATCGCTTCTATGGGGCGTACGGCGGAGGCGGCATCGCCCTCTATTGGAGCGACATGCTCGGCTGGCATAATCTCATGACGATGGCCCAGGTGTCCAGCCGCCTCATGGACTCGGCGGCCATGGTCGGCTACCAGAATTCCAAGAACCGTTTGAACTACGGCTTCGTCGCCCAGCGGATTCCCTATGTCTACGGAGATTATGCCTACGGCTATCAAGGGGATACGTATATCGAACAGGAAATCCTCTACCGGCAGATCTACTATGAGCTCGGCGGATTCGCTTCCTATCCCCTGAGCCAGATGCAGAGACTCGAATTCAGCGGCGGCTATGACTATATCCAGTTCAACAATGTCATCTACACCAGCTATTACGATTTGTACGGCAATCCCTTACTGATCGATGACCGGACCGATCTTCCTTCTCCGCCGGGTCTCCATATGGCCTATGTGTCCGCGGCCCTGGTTTACGACAGTTCCTTAAACGGCGCTACGGCTCCCATTCTCGGCCAAAGCTACAGGCTCGAAATTTCCCCCACTGTCGGCTCTTTGAACTATTATTCCATCCTGGCCGATTATCGAAAATACTTTATGCCCGTCAAGCCTTTCACTCTGGCCCTCCGGGTCATGCATTACGGCCGCTATGGGAAAGGCGCCGACGACGAACGCTTGTACCCGATGTTCCTGGGCTACGACTGGAATATCCGGGGCTATGATTACAATTCCTTCACCGCCGAAGAAGTCGATACGGCGAACGGCGGCTTCGATCTGAACAGGCTTTTCGGCAGCCGGATGATGGTCGCCAATTTCGAGCTTCGTTTCCCGCTGTTCGGCGCCCTCGGCCTCGGGAGGGGGTTCTATGGCATCTTTCCCGTGGATTTCTTCGCCTTTTATGACATGGGCCTGGCCTGGGACAGTCAAAACAAGCCGTGGTTCGTGAGCGGCGGCGACCGGAAGTTGATACGAAGCGCGGGCGCGGGTTTGCGCGTGAACCTTTTTGGATATGTCGTTCTAGGCGTCAATTACGTCTATCCGTTCGACAGGCCAACCAAAGGCTGGTACTGGCAGTTCAGTTTCTTCCCCGGGTTCTAAGGACGCCGCGGAGAACGACAGAGCTGGGCGTATCGCCCTATCTTGAAAGCGATAAGCCCCATTCATCTTGCCGCCATTTTCCAAAAAAAAATTCTTCAACGGCGGGGGCGATTTCCTGTATCATAGGAAATCGAAAAGAAAGAGCAACGGACATGTCCAAGGAGGTCCCCGCATGATCAAACGCGCCATGGGCTTTCTTTCCGTAATGGTGGTTCTTATCGTTTTGGGATTCCCCGCGCCGTCCAAAGTGCCTGAGCCGAAGATCCCTTTTGATCCTCCAAAAACCATCTGCTATCGCGCCGCGAGCCCTGTCCAGATCGACGGCGATCTGGACGAGGACGTCTGGTCCAAGGCGACCTGGTCGGACGCTTTCCTGGATATCGAAGGTTCTTCGAGAGGCAAGCCGCGGTTCCGGACGATGATCAAGATGCTTTGGGACGATGACTACTTTTATATCGGCGCGTATCTTGAGGAGCCGAACGTCTGGGCGACCTTGACCAAGCGCGATTCGATCATTTATCAGGACAACGACTTCGAGGTCTTCATCGATCCCGACGGAGATACCCACAATTATTATGAGCTCGAGATGAACGCCCTCAACACGATCTGGGACCTTTTCCTCGTCAAGCCTTATCGCGACGGCGGCCCGGCCATTCATTCCTGGGACATCCAGGGCTTGAAGTCCGCGGTCAAGGTGAACGGGACGCTCAACGACCCCAATGACAAGGACAAGGGCTGGTTCGCCGAGATCGCCATGCCCTGGGAAGTCCTCAAGGAGGCGGCGTTTCCGAAATCATCGCCGAAAGCCGGGGATCAATGGCGGCTGAATTTCTCCAGGGTCGAATACCGGCTGAACGTCGTGGACGGGAATTACGTCAAGGCCAACGATCCGTCCAGCGGCAAGCCTTTGCCCGAAGACAATTGGGTTTGGTCGCCCTCGGGCCTGGTCAACATCCATTATCCGGAAATGTGGGGTTATGTCCAATTTTCGGGAAAAATCGCCGGCCGGGGCAGGGATTCCTTTCAGGATAAGCCGGAAGAAAAAGCGAAATGGGCGCTCCGCAAGATTTATTATGCCGAATGGGCCTCGCGGGCCGAAAAAGGCGCTTTTTCAAGCGATTGGAAGGTCCTTGGACTGAAGGAGAAAGATCTTAAACTCAAAGGATACGGGTTTCCGCCCGTCATCCAAACGACGGACAGCCTTTTTGAAGCGTTTTATAAAGGTGAAGCCGGCGATATCTGGCGCATCCGGGAAGACGGCAAAGTGTGGAAGGACCGCTGAACCTTACGGCCAGACCCATGGCGTTCGATTTTGACACTATCATAGACCGGCGCGGCAGCGGATCCATGAAATGGGATTGCCGCGAACGGATTCTTCTCGAAAAAGACGTCATCCCGATGTGGGTCGCCGATATGGATTTTCCCGCGCCTCCCGCGGTCGTTGAAGCCGTCAGAAAACGGGCCGAGCACGGGATTTACGGATATCCTTTGGCCTCGCCCTCCCTATGGGACAGCGTTGTTCATTGGTTGAAGATCCGGCACCGCTGGGACGTCCGCAGGGAATGGCTTTCCCGCTGTCCCGGCGTCGTCCCTTCGCTCAGCCTCTGCCTGAACGCGTTCACTCGACCGGACGACGGGATCGTCATCCAGACGCCGGTCTATCATCCCTTTCATCATGTCATCAAAAACAACGGGCGCCGGCTGATCCGCAATCCTTTGAAGTTCGCGGCGGGCCGTTTTGAGATGGATTTCGCGGACCTCGAAAGAAAAATCGACGCGCGGACCCGGATGATCATCCTGTGCAGTCCGCACAATCCGGTCGGCCGCGTCTGGACGGGCGATGAGCTTGCCAGGCTGGGGGAGATCTGCGCGGCCAGGGATTTGATCGTCATTTCTGACGAGATCCACGCCGAGATCGTTTTCAAAGGACATGACCATCATCCGCTGGCCGCCATTTCCGGGGACCTCGCCGGGCGGACGGTGACTTTGCACGCTCCGAGCAAGACATTCAACGTCGCCGGCCTGAACACGTCTTTCGCCGTCATTCCCAATTCCGAGCTCAAAAGGCTTTTTGACGCTCAAATCCGGAGCGGCGGCTTGAATATGGGCAATATCTTCGGGCTGATCGCCATGGAAGCCGCTTATGAGAGCGGGGCCGACTGGCTCGATGCCCTTCTCGTCTATCTTGAAGGGAACCTGGATATTCTCGAGCGTTTCTTGGCCGAGAAGGTCCCGCGGATAAAGATCGTCCGGCCCCAAGGAACATATCTTGTGCTGCTGGATTGCCGTCCGCTGATGATGGAGCAGGGGGCGCTCAATGAGTTTTTCCTGAGGAAAGCCAAGGTCTTTTTCAATGAGGGTCCGCTGTTCGGCGAGGAACTCCACGGCTTCGTCAGGCTCAATTTCGGCTGCCCCCGGTCGTTGCTGACAGAAGCTTTGGAGCGGATAGAACGGGCCGTGAATTCGCTTGAGGTCCATGAGGAATCGTGATTTTTATAACGACACGGTTTAGAAGCGGAGGGAGAGAATGAAAAAGTCCAACATCGCACTCTTGGGGTTGTCGGCCCTTGTCTTTCTTTCCTTGGCTTGCGGGCGGCAAACCCTGCCGTCATCCAACGCGGAAGAAGTCGGCCTATCGGCTGAGCGGCTGAACCTGGTCCATCCGATTATTAAAGAGGCCATCGCCCGGAAGGAATTCCCCGGCGCCGTTTTGCTCGTGGCGCGCAAGGGAAAGATCATCGTGCGCGAAGCGTACGGCGAATCCCAGTGGGTTCCTCAGCACAAGCCCTTATCGGCCGACATGATCTTCGATCTGGCTTCGATCACGAAACCCGTCGCCACGGCCACCTCGATCATGCTTCTGGTCGAGCGAGGAAAAATATCGCTTTGGGACCGGGTCAAGATGTACGTTCCCGAGTTCGTTCCCTATGCGGATTATTGGGGCGACAAAGGCGATGACGCCCGGATTTGGAATCTCCTGACCCATACGTCCGGGCTTCCGCCCTATACGGACGCGGCCGAAGCGGAGAAAAAATTGGGAGATCCGTGTTCCGTCGACGACCTTGTCCGCTATATCGCTCAACTGAAAAAGACCAACCCGCCTGGCGCGGAATTCCATTACAGCTGTCTCGGCTACATCACGATGGCCTATATCGTGAAAAAGGTGAGCGGCCGGACGATCGATGTTTTCGCCGAGGAAAACATATTCCACCCCCTGAAGATGAACCACACATTTTACAATCCGGGTCCGAAATATCTGCCGTTCTGCGTGCCGACGCAGATCATCGACGGAAAACCGCTCGTCGGCGTCGTCCATGATCCGCTGGCCCGGCTGCAGGGCGGGGTTTCCGGTAACGCGGGGCTTTTTTCCACGGCCGATGACCTGGCGATATTCGCCCAGATGATCCTCGGCAAGGGAGAGTACAAAGGCGTCCGCATCCTGAGTCCGCTCGCCGTGGAGCGCATGACCACGATCTATCCCAAAGCGGAGTTCGCCGGACGCGGCCTCGGCTGGGATTTGAGTTCGGCCTACGCGAGCAACGGCGGCGACCTTTTCGGACCGCGCTCGTTCGGCCATTCCGGCTACACGGGCACGTCGATCTGGATCGACCCGGAGAGCGAAACCACCGTCATTCTCCTGACCAACAGCGTCCATCCGGACGACAAGGGCCAGATCGTTCCGTTGCGGAGCCGGGTGGCGAACGTTGTCGCGGCGTCGATCATGAAAAAATAGGGCGATGACATCATGAAAACGCTTCTTCTTTCCCTGTGGGCCATCGGCCTTTTCCCGGCGTTCATAGCGGTGGGTCAGGCGAATAGCGCGGGCCCGGGGACGCAGATCGCCATCGTCAAGATTCTGCCGGCGAACGGCCGGAATCGCTATTATGTCGGCAATCGCGATCCTCTCCTCCGGAGTCCGCTCCTCAAGCTTCCCATCGGCGCGATCGAGCCCAAAGGATGGCTCCTCAGCCAACTCCAGCTCATGCGCGGCGGATTCACGGGGCGCCTCAAGGAACTGAGCGGATTTTTGAGTTCGGGGAGCGGCTGGCTGACGCTCAAGGCCAAGGGCTGGGAGGAAATGCCGTATTGGCTGAAGGGCTTCGGCGACCTCGGTTATCTTCTGCGGGACGCCGCGCTCATCGCTGAAGCGAAGGGCTGGATCGAGGAAACCCTCGGCAGCCAGCAGCCCGACGGGTATTTCGGGCCTCCCGACAACAAGAAGAACCTCGACCTCTGGCCGAACATGCTCATGCTCTTCGTCCTGCAGAGCTATTATGAAGCGACCGCGGATCCGCGCATCCTTCCGTTCATGGCCAACTACTTCCGATATGAGCTTGGCCTTCGGCCCGAGAACCTTCTTCCCGGCAGCTGGCAGAAGCTGAGGGGAGGAGACAACCTCGAAAGCGTTTATTGGCTCTACAACCGGACGGGCGATAAGGTTCTTCTCGATCTGGGACGGAGACTCTTCGAGCGGACGTCGGATTGGACGTCGCCCCTTTTCAATCCGGAGCGGGATGCCCATGACCGGATCAGCTCTTTCTACCACGGGGTCAACATCGCCATGGGGCTCCGCCAGCCCGGCGTTTATTTTCAGCAGTCCAAGGATCAAAAATATATTCGGGCTGTCGAAAGCAATTATCGCCTGCTCATGGATGAATTCGGGCAGCAGCCCGGCGGCATGTTCGGCGCCGACGAAAACTTGAGGCGCGGTCACGGCGACCCGCGACAGGGGGCCGAGACCTGCTCCATGGTCGAGTTCATGTATTCCAACGAATCGCTTCTGAAGATCACCGGCGAGACGCGCTATGCGGAACGGTGCGAAGAAATCGCCTTCAATTCCTTGCCGGCCGCCGTCATGCCCGATCTCAAAGGGCTGCACTACCTGACGGCTCCCAATCTCATTTCATGCGACAGTTCCGGCGAACACGATTTCCAGAACGAAGGGACGCTCCTGTCCTACGATCCATGGAGCTATCGCTGTTGCCAGCATAATTTCGGATTCGGCTGGCCGTATTTCGCCGAACATCTGTGGCTGGCGACCCCGGACGAGGGGCTGGCCGCGGCTCTTTACGCTCCTTCCCGGGTGAGCGCCCGAGTCGGCTCCGGCGCGGATGTCCGGATTTCCGAAGAGACGTCTTATCCTTTCGGGGACGTCATCGATTTCCGGGTTGGGACGAGCGCGCCCGTCGAGTTTTCTCTCTATGTCAGGATTCCGGAATGGTGCTCTCGGGCGAGAATCCTCATCAACGGCGAAGACACGAAGACGGCGGCTCCGCCGTCCATTTATGTCGGGCTCCGGCGGACGTGGAAGAACGGCGACCAGGTCCGTCTCGAACTTCCGCAAAAGATCGAGATCAAGACTTGGACGGCCCTCGGCCAGGCGGTCTCCGTCCGTCGCGGACCGCTCTGGTTTTCGCTCAAGATCGGAGAGCGGATCGCGCGCTACGGCGGAACGGACGCCTGGCCCGCCTATGAGATTCAGCCGACTACGCCATGGAATTACGGATTGGCCGTGAACGCGGCTGATCCGGGCGCGTCCATGGCCGTGTCCGCCTTCAGGCCCGTGGCCAATCAGCCTTTCACCCAGGACGACGCTCCCATCGTTTTAAGAGCCAAAGCGAAGCGCGTGCCGGGATGGAAAAATGATCGACGAATGGTCGGAAAGGTCCCGGTCGGCCCGCTCGCGACGAGCGAGCCTTTGGAAGAAATCACGCTTATTCCCATGGGCTGCGCCCGGCTCCGCATTTCCGTTTTCCCGATGGTCAAATAAGAAAAGAAGCGCTTTGGATCGTTCTTTCATCGGCTTGAGCATTCCCAGACGGCGCTTTTTTCGCTTTCGTCTTGAAAGTTTTATTAAAATAGACATAATAGGAAATTCTTTAAGATGATTTGGAGGTCTTTATGATGAAAAAAATTGGGCTCTCGATCTGCGTCGTCATCTGTTTGTCAAGCCTCGGCTTGGCCGCGCGCGCCCAGGAGATGGCGGATGAGACCAAGAGCGAAGTTCCCGAACTCGTCGCTTTTCATGACATTATTTATCCGATCTGGCATACGGCTTATCCGGCGAAGGACTTCGCCGCGCTGAGGAGCTATGTCGCCGAAATCAACAAATTAGCCGCTCCGATTTACGCCGCCAAACTGCCGGGCATTTTGAGAGAAAAAGAAGTCCAGTGGAAAGCGGGCGTGGCTCTTTTGAAAAAGGCCGTCGACGATTACGGCGCCGCCGCTTCAGGCAAAGACGACCAGGCGCTTCTGGCCGCTGCCGAAAATCTTCATGCCAAATATGAAGCCCTGGTCCGGGCCCTGGCCCCGGTGCTCAAGGAAATGGACGATTTCCATCAAGTCCTTTATGTTGTCTATCATCAATACCTTCCGGATAAAGCCTACGACAAGATCCGGGGTGTCACGGCGGATCTCGTGACGAAGGCCGAGGCCATTACGAAATCGACTCTGCCGAAGAAATTGGAAGCCAAAAGCGAAGCTTTCAAAAAGGCCGCGGCCGAGCTGTTGACCGAGGCAAGGCAACTCGATGCTTCCGGCCAGGCGCACGATCACGCGGGCATGGACAAGGGCGTGGACGACGTCCACGCGAAATATCAAGCGCTCGAAAAACTGTTCAATTGACGGACCGGGCGATCCGGCCGTTGGCCTAGCGGGCTTTTGCCTCTTCGACCAGGATCTGCAGGATTTCGAGTTCATCGGCGTCGAACCAGATCCGGCCGCAGGAGAGGCATTTCTTCACGGGGACGAAGTATTGGTAATTGAACGGCCGCGGTGCCATGTTATAGCCGCAGCCGGGACACGCCGGATGAGCTTCGCTCCGGTCGTTGATCTTCATCGTTTTGATCGGGTTCCTCAAGAAGCGTTCGCGGAACTCTTCGGCTTTTCCACGGAGATCATCGGAAAATCCGACTTCCGTCCGGGCCAGGATCCGGTCCACGATATCCCCGTCGACGAGCTTTCCGGCGCAGTGCCGGCAATATTGGATGGGGACGCCCTCATAAAAATCATCGGCGAGCGGAGTCCGGCAATGCGGGCATTTTCCTCTTTCGCCCGATACGCCGGCGGCTTCGGCCGGCCGGCGCTGGCCCGCGGCTAAGGAGGTTTCAGGACGCACGGGCTCGAGGGACTTCGCCGCCTCCCGGCGTGTCTGTGTTTCCCAGACCTGCCGGATCACGTCGCTCGAACGGACGTCGGCCATTTCGGCCAGCAGCCGAATCCGCTTCATGAGGGGAGGGTGGGTGTCCATCCATCGCTCGACTTTGTCTTCGCCTTCTCCTCTCGATTCCGGCGAGACGATGAAGAGAGGGGCGTATGTCGCGTCGAAGTCCCCGACGAATGAGTTCTTGATATGCGCTTTGTAGATCGCCCGCGCCAGCCCGACCGGGTTCCGGCACAACTCGACCGCGGCCGCGTCGGCTAGGATTTCGCGTTCGCGGCTGATGAACCGGCTCAAAAGGCGCATGAAGATCGTTGTGATCAAAAGAGATTCCTCCTTCTCTCCGTCCTTTCCCGGAGAGAAGGAATCCCGGAGTCGCTCGAAAAAATCGGCCATCGAACAGACGAATGTCAGAAAGAAGGTGTCGCCGCGAACGATATGAGCGCATTCATGGGCGACCGCGGCTCCGAGTTCATCCCTCGTGAAATCGGCCAGCATCCCTTCCGTCACGGCGATGGCCGCGACTCCGTCTGGCTCCAGCAGCGCCAGGCCATTGATCGTGTGGTCGGGAATGACATAGGGCCGGGCGGCCGGGATGCCCGCCGCGATCCCCATCTCCTGGACAACATCCATGAATTGCCGGTGGTAAAGGTCCGTGAGATCGGGACGCTTTGCCGAAATTCTCTTCAGGATGAACGGAGCCCCGTTTTTCCGGGCGTCGTGATATTGGAAAGCCGCGATGGCTACGGCAAAAGCGAGCGCGAGCCCCAGCGTTCCGGCGATGCGCGCTCCCGAGAACGTCCGGGGACCGGCCAAGACCGCCCCGATGCCGAAATCGAACGCGAAAATAAGGACGCCGATAGCGGCGACGTAAAAAAGAAACAGGACAGCGAACAGGAAAAGGCTTTTCTTTTTTTGTTCCTTCTGGACGTCATAGAAATCTTTGACGAAACCGCGCGGCATCCCGATATCGTACGAGAAAACTCCCGACTTGACAAGCGCGTCGGCGGCCTTCCGCCTCGTTTGATTTATCGGAGTTCGTATGCTATAAATCTTTATCATTTCTTCAAGGAGGGCAAAATGCGGAATGCTTATGGGCCAAGAATCACGGCGCTGGCGTTCGTGTTTATGGCGTCGTTGAGCTTTCTTAACGCCATCGATATCACCGATACGAAGATGCTGACGCAGCCCGCGATCAGCCAAACACATATCGCCTTTGTCTATGCCAACGACCTGTGGGTCGCCGACCTCGACGGCAGGAATGTCCGGCACCTGACGACCGACTTGGGCATCGAGGGCTATCCGGCCTTCTCGCCGGACGGAACGCAGATCGCCTTCAGCGGCCAGTATGATGGGAATACCGATGTCTATCTCGTTCCCGCCGCGGGCGGCATCCCGAAACGGCTGACTTGGCATCCGTCCGCGGACGTCGTCCAGGGTTTCACTCCGGACGGAAAGGCCGTTCTGTTCTCGTCCGGGAGGGCCAGCTACACGGCATCCTATGCCCAGCTCTACACCGTCCCTCTCGACGGCGGATTTCCTACGCAGCTCAAGGTCCCCAACGCGTTCAGGGCGTCTTTTTCGCCGGATGGAGCGAGGCTCGCCTATAATCCCCTGCCGGAAGCGTTCACCCAGTGGAAGAATTATCGCGGCGGCCGCAACTCCGTCATTTGGATCCTGAAGCTGAGCGATTATTCGTTCGAAAAAGTCCCCCAGCCCGAGGGCCGGTCAAACGATCCCGGACCGATGTGGATCGGCGATAAGATCTATTTTCGCTCCGACCGCAACGGCGAGTTCAACCTCTTTTCCTACGACCCGAAGACCAAAGACATGAAACAGCTCACGGCGTACAAAGACTACCCCGTTCTCAACGCTTCGGCCGGCGGCGGAAAAATCATCTTCGAGCAGGCCGGCGAGATCCATGTCTATGATCCCCAGGCCGGCACGAACAAGCGCCTCGTGATCGGCGTCTCCGCCGACCTCAATGAGCTGCGTGAGCGCTATGTCAAGGGCTCGCGCTGGGTGAGAAACGCGGACCTCTCGCCGTCGGGAGCGCGGGCCGTGTTCGAATTCAGGGGCGAGATCGTGACCGTTCCCGCGGAGAAAGGCGATCCGCGCCTGATCACCGGCACGCCGGGAACGCACGAGCGTTCTCCGGTCTGGTCGCCGGACGGCAAATCCATCGCCTATGTCTCCGACGCATCAGGCGAGTACGAACTCCACGTCCGGGCCCAGGACGGAAAGAGCGCGGCGAAGACCTATAAGCTCACGGGTTCCGGATTCTATGACTCCCCCGTCTGGTCGCCGGACAGCCAGAAGATCTCCTTCGGAGACAATTCGCGGACGCTCTACTGGATCGACCTGAAAACCGCGACCCAGAAAAAAATCGCCTCAGACTACCAGCTTGGCGGGAGAGGCGGCAACGCCACATCCTGGTCGCCCGATTCCAAATGGATCGTCTATGTTTTGAACTCCGCGACCTATATCCAGAAGATTTACGTCTATTCGCTCGATCAGGACAAGTCATTCCCGATCACGGACGGCCTGAGTGAGGTCAGCGAGCCCGTTTTCGACGCGACCGGCAAGTATTTGTATTTCTTCTCCTCGACGGACGCCGGTCCCGTCAAGCAGTGGTTCGACATGTCGAACGCCGATATGCGCCTCACGAGCTCGATCTATGTCGCGGCGCTGACGAATGCGGCTCCGAATCCGCTGGCCCGGGAAAGCGATGAGGAGCAAGGGACGCCGGAAAAACCGGCCGCCGACAAACCCGCGGCCGAAAAGGCGGCCCCCGCGAAACCCGAGGCCAAACCCGTCCCGGCCAAGGACGAAAAAGCAGGGGGGACTCAGGCCAAGCCCGGCGCAGAATTCAAAATCGATTTCGAGGGCCTCAACCACCGCATCCTGGCGCTTCCGGTCGCGGCGGGGATCTACCGAAGCCTATCCGCCGGAGAGGCGGGACAGATTTTTTACCTCGAAAATGCGCCTGACGTCGGCTCGTCCGCCGCGCCCGGCGCGACGCTCCACAAGTTCGATTTTAAAACCCGCAAGGACGAGGTCGTCCTCGGCTCGGTGTCCGGATATGATTTATCCGCCGACAAGAAAAAAATCCTTTACTCTTCCGGCGGCGCGTTCTTCATCACGGCCGTGGGGCCGAAGCCCCAGCCGGGCCAGGGCCGTCTGGCCGTTGACGCCATCGAAGTCAAGATCAATCCGATTTCGGAATGGAAACAGATCTTCGACGAGGCCTGGCGCATCAACCGCGATTATTTCTACGCGACGAACATGCACGGCGTCGATTGGCCGGCGATGAAGAGGAAATACGAGATTTTTCTGCCCCACCTCTCTTGCCGCAACGACCTCAACCGTGTCATCCAATGGATGTGCTCGGAACTGGGCGTCGGCCATCATCGTGTCGGAGGAGGGGATAGCCCGAATACGCCTAAAACGGTGCCGGGAGGGCTTCTCGGCGCGGACTATGCGATCGAAAACGGGCGCTACCGTTTCAAAAAGGTTTACGGCGGCTTGAATTGGAACCCCGATCTCCGATCTCCGCTGACCGAGCCCGGCGTGGATGTCCGGGCCGGCGAATATCTTCTGGCCGTCAACGGCAAGGACCTCCGCCCTCCCGCCAACCTTTACGCGATGTTCGAGAGCACGGCCGGCAAGATCGTCGAGATCACCGTGGGGCCGAATCCCGACGGCGTAGGCGCGCGGACCGTCCAGGTCGTCCCCATCGAAAGCGAATCCAACCTCCGTAATCGCGATTGGGTCGAGACAAATCTCAGAAAGGTCGAACAGGCGACGGGCGGGCGCGTGGCTTATGTCTACGTTCCGAACACGACAACGCTCGGGCATACCTATTTCAAGCGCTATTACTACCCGCAGGCCGACAAGGACGCCATCATCGTCGATGAGCGTTTCAACGGCGGCGGGCTCGTGGCCGACTATTACATCGACCATCTGCGCCAGCCGCTCATCAGCTATTGGAACATGCGCTACGGAGCGGATCTCAAAACGCCGAGCGCTTCGATCCAGGGGCCGAAAGTCCTTCTGACCGACGAGACGGCCGGATCGGGCGGCGATCTTTTTCCTTGGATGTGGCGGAAGTTCAAGCTGGGACCTATTGTCGGGAAGAGGACGTGGGGTGGACTGGTCGGCACGCTCGGCTTTCCTGTCCTGATGGACGGAGGGTCGGTCACGGCCCCCAACCTGGCCATTTGGACCGAGGACGGCTGGGTCGTGGAGAATATCGGCGTTCCGCCCGACATCGAAGTTGAACAGATCCCGGCCGATGTGATCGCCGGACATGATCCTCAACTCGAAAAAGCCATCCAGGTGGTAATGGACGAGCTCAAGAAGAATCCCCCGAAAAAACCGCAGCGGCCGCCGTATCCGATCCACATCAAATAGAGCCTGGACCGCTTCAAGCTCCCTTTTTTAGCCCTTAGCCGGGCGGGAAAGGGAGCTTTTTATTGGCGGGCTCGAGCGTTAAGTTCGGTTCGGCGTTCCGCAGCGTCGTGAACCCGAGGTCGGAATAGCCGTTTATTTCTGAGAGGCCGTCTCGATAAGCTTTTGGTAAAGGAAGGCCGCCCGGATGTAGGCGCCGCCCGCGTTTTCCCAATCGTTTTTATCCGAAAAAACCTGGGCTTGAGTTTCGGTTTCCCGGGCATATTCGAGGAGCCAAGGATCCGTCCCGGACGGTCCTTCTTGGTCTCTTCCTTTAATGAGCCCGGCCACGAATTGCCGCAATTTATCCACGCCGTCCTTGTCGTTCGCGGCCAGGGGAGCGAGGTCATAAATCTTTTCAAGCACCCGGTAAAGGGTGGTGGCACCGGAAAAATCGTTTTTGGCGAAGGCGTCATCGGCGTTGGTTTCTTCGTAGCGCGCCAATCGGAAGATCAAATTCTTGTCCATGTCGGTCTTCCGTTGGGCCTTCATTTTGGCCGCGGTCATCGTCTCCTTGGCCGTGAGCGCGGCTTGTCGTTCGGAGACGAGCGAGAGGAGCTTCTTCATATCGTTCTGCACGGCGGGTCCGGCGGGCGCCGCTCCGGCCGGCTTCTCCGCCGCGGTTTTCTTTTTGCTTTCGTTGATTTTGTCTTCTATATTTTTATAAGCGTCCGCATACGGCCCTTTTTCGGGGAGGATCCCCTTGAGGGTGCTTGTGAATTTCTCCAGGTCTTTGACGTCTTGACCATCCATGGAAGCCAGATATTTCGAGATTTCTCCGCCAATCCGGTTCAAGATATTGGGCGAGCTCCCTCCGCCGCCTTGGGGTGGGGCATCCGGCCGGGACGGAGAAGGAACGTCTTTTATGGAGGATAGACCCGGTGAATAAGAGTCATTCGGAGGCTTTTGCAGGAGAGCAGGATTGCCGCCGGACCTTTGATCGTTCTTCGTCTTTTTAAAGAGCCCTCCGAGAACGATCAGGCAAAAAGTGATCAAGATGAGCGGCAGGATGATTTTTTTAAGTTGGAATTTGACCGTGATCTCCCTAGAGCCGAGAGGCTCGCTCTTGGTGATCTCTTTGATCGCGGTCGGAAGTCCCTGCTCGACCCGGATCAAGTCTTGGAGAAGCTCGTCCGCGCTTTGATAGCGCTTGTCGGGGTTCTTTTCCATGCACTTGAGGATCAGGCGGGATAGCGCTTCCGGAACAAGGGGATTGATCTCGCGCGAATCGCGCGGCTTCTCGCTCTTGTGCTTGATGGCAATGCTGAGAGGCGTCTCGCCGGAGAAGGGCGCTTTCCCGGTGACCATTTCGTGCATGATCACTCCGAGCGAATAAATGTCCGAACGGGCATCGATATCCTTGATCTCGACTTGTTCGGGCGACATATATTCCGGCGTCCCGAGCATGACGCCCGATCCCGTGACGCCGTCGACTTCGGTGAATCGGGCAAGCCCGAAATCCATGACCCGGACATTGCCCTCCCGGTCGATCATCACGTTTTGCGGCTTCAGGTCGCGATGGACGACGCCCTGCCTGTGGGCTTCGACCAGCCCTTCGCAGATCTGCTGGGCGATGCTGATGGCCTTAGGCGTCGTGATGTGGCCGGCCCGGCGAATGAAGTTCTTGAGATCTTCGCCCTCGACATATTCCATCGTGATGAAATGAGACATCCCTATTTCCCCCAAATCGTAAAGGCGACAGACGTGCCGGTGGGAGATCTTCCGGGCGAATTTGAGTTCGTTCTTGAACCGCTCGACGGCCTTTTCGTTGAATCCGATCTCGGGTTTGATGAGCTTGAGGGCGACGATTTCCTTGATCTTCTGATCATAAACTTTATAAACCTTGCCCATGCCGCCTTTGCCGATCTCTTCGATCACTTCGTAGCGACCGGCGAACAGCGTTCCCCGGGAGAGGTCCATGAAAGGCGTCACCATTGTCTTCGTCGAGGGCGACGGTGCCGACTCGGCGATGTCCGAGGGCAGAGGAGTGGCGCAGTAGTGACAGAAGCGGCTGTCGGGTTGATTGTCGGCCCGACAGGACGGACACTTCATTGCCTGATTCCTTTTCAATTAATTAACATGAGCGTGTAAGGAAGTCAAATTAGCTCGGAACGCGGCCTTGATGGACCGTGAGGCCTCGGCCGGGGCGTTCGTCTCCTCGCCGCTATAGCTTGATTTAAGCTCTAAAAATGCGTTCGATTTTTGATATAATAAGGCGGCCTCAAAGGAGCATTCGTCATGAAACCGACGCTCGTGATTCTCGCCGCCGGCATCGGCAACCGGTACGGGGGACTGAAGCAGATGGACGGAGTCGGCCCCTCGGGCGAAACCATCGTCGATTATTCGATCTATGACGCGATCCGGACGGGATTCGGCAAGATCGTCTTCGTCATTCGCAAGAGCATCGAAAAGGACTTCCGCGAGGTTTTTCTGACCCGCTTGAAAGATAAAACGGATATCGACTATGTTTTTCAAGAGATCGAGGATGTTCCGCGCGGATTGACCGTCCCCCCCGGCCGGAGCAAGCCCTGGGGAACCAGCCATGCCGTAATCGTTTCCGAACCGAAGATTCTAGGGCCATTCGCTGCCATCAATGCCGACGATTTCTACGGCCGGGAGGCTTTCCGGGCCATGGCCGGATATTTGTCGAAGTTGAAGAATACGGAGCGTCGATTCTCGCTTGTCGGCTATCGTCTGGGACATACGCTTTCCGAACACGGATCGGTGGCCCGGGGGATCTGCGAAGTGGATGACGACGGAACGCTGAAGGGCATCGTCGAACGGACGTGCATCGAAAAAGCCGGGTCTTCGATCGTTTTTAAGGACGAAAGCGGCCGGAGCGCTTGTCTCGGCGAGGGGGACATGGTTTCCATGAATTTCTGGGGATTCACGCCGGAGTTCTTCAAGTTCGCCAAGGCGGAGTTCGAATCGTTCGTCAAGGAAAACGCCGGCAATCTCAAGGCTGAGCTTTACATTCCCCTCGTGATCAACAAGCTGGTCAAGTCAGGCCTGGCGGACGTCCAGGTGCTCGAAGGCGGGAAAATCTGGTTCGGCGTCACTTATAAGGAAGACAAACCCCGGGTCATGGCCGAGATCAAGAAACTCGTGGCCGCAGGCCAGTACCCCTCTCCGCTGTGGGGATAGACTCCCCGAAACCGGCTTTCATTTTTTGATGACCCGGATCTTGATGTTTCTGAACCAGACGGCATCCGTATGGTCCTGAAGCACGATATGCCCTTTTCTCTTGTCGGCGAAACGAAGCAGGTCCTTATATTTGCTGGCGGCCAACAGCCTCTCGAATCGCGGCGTTCCCAATTCGAATTCCAGGACCTTGACGCCGTTCAGCCAATGCTCGCCGTGTTTTCCTACGAAAATGATCTTGCCCGAGTTGAATTCACCGACCGGTTTCAGCTTCTTGTTTTGCGGTCCGATCAAATCATACAGCGCGGCCGCGGTCCTGTTGGGGCCGTTTTTCGCGTCGGGATGCCGGTCATCGTCGAGGACCTGGTATTCGAACCCGAGGGCGGCGTGGACGGGCTGTTTGGCCACCGACATTTCCTCGGAGACGTTATATTTCACACCCGAATTTCCGGCCGGGGTGATCTTCCACTCGAAGGCCAGCTCGAAATCCTCGAACGTCGCGCTCGTCATGAGATCGCCGCCTTCGAGCGGCTGGCCGTCTTTCTGGAGAGGGACATCCTTGTCCGGCACTTTTTTAATGGCGCCCTCCTCGATGATCCAGTGGGCCGAAGGAACGCCGTCATAGCCGAGGCCGCGCCAGCCGTTGAACGTCTTTCCGTCGAACAGGAGAACCCAACCCTCGGCCTTTTCCTGCTCGGTCAGCGCGTTGAGAAGCGGCGATGGATGGTTTTCTTTCTGCGCAGCGGCTGTCGTCATGAAAACGGCGGCTAAGAAAAAGAGCGGAAGCCCGAACCGGCGCTTTTTTTTGATCATATTTTTCTCTCCATTCGTGCTTATAAAAATATAGCAAATTTCCCTTGTTATGTGTATATATTATGGTCGTGAGGGCGAAAATCGAGGGGCATGAAAGAGGGGCTTATCGTCGATATCTCGCTCCGCCGAACCCGGTTTTCATCTTTCCAAAGGAGATGACATGAGCAGATTGACGCGCAGAGAATTTATCGAGAACGCCTCGAAGGCATCGCTCACGGCCACGGCCTTGGCCGCGGGCCTGGCGCCGGCCGCCGCGGCCTTCGGCCGGGCTCAAAAGAGAGTTGCCGCGGCTGACAAAATCCGGATCGGCCTCATCGGCGTTGGCGGCCAGGGAAAAGCCGACCTCGGGGCGTTTCTTCGAATTCCCGAAATCGACTGTCCGGCCGTCTCTGACGTTGATGAAAAACGCATTGCCGAAGGCGTAAAAATGGTCGCTGACGCGCGCGGCAAGGTCCCGGAAGGCTATAAGGATTTCCGCAAAATCCTCGATCGTAAAGACATCGATGCCGTGATCGTCGCCACGCCCGACCACTGGCATGCGCTGGCCGCTATTTTCGCTTGCCAGGCCGGCAAAGACGTCTATGTCGAAAAACCCCTCGCCACGACCATCGAGGAAGGACGGGCCATGGTGATGGCCGCCCGAAAAACCAACCATATCGTCCAGGTCGGAACCCAGCAGCGCAGCTCCAAGCACTTTCTGGCGGCCCGGGATTTTGTCAAGTCCGGCCGACTCGGAAAGATCCGGATGACGCGCGCCTGGGCCTATCTCGATTGGAAAAGCGGCCTTGGCCGTCCGGCTGACGGCCCCGTGCCGGAAGGCGTCGATTACGATATGTGGCTAGGCCCGGCGCCCGCGCGTCCCTTCAATCCGATGCGCTTTCATCACAACTTCCGCTGGTTCTGGGACTATTCGGGAGGCTTGGCCACGGACTGGGGCGCGCACATGATTGACGTTGTGATGTGGACTATGGGCGAGGAGCCGGTCGGGGCCATGGCCATCGGCGGGAAATACGGCTTTCCGGACGACATCCGCGAAACGCCGGACACGCAGCAGTCCGTCATCGATTTTCCGACATTCTCGCTCGTTTGGGAACACATGATCGGCTGCGGCGTCGGGCCCTGGCAGCGGGAACACGGCTGCGAATTCCACGGCGAAAACGGGATTCTGGTCGTGGACAGGGGAGGGTGGGAGGTTTTTTCCGAAACCGACCAGTTCAAGCAGCCGGAGCGAGTGTTCCGGATGATGCCGACACCGAGACAGCCCGGCTCCGGGGATTTTCACTTCGAGCACGTCAAAAATTTTGTCGCCTGCGTTAAGTCGAGGGAAATGCCGACGGCCGACGTCGAGATCGGGCATAAATCGGTCACGGCTTGCCATTTGGGCAACATCGCGGTCCGCTTGAAACGGTACGTCAAATGGGACAGCCGGAACGAGAAGATCGCCGGGGACGCGGAAGCCCAGGCTTTGGTCGGCCGGCTGTATCGGAAACCTTGGGAGTTGCCGAAATGACCAGGACGACGCGGCGCAACTTCTTAAAGGCCGCCGGTGCGGGACTTGCTGTGCCGGCGATTTCGCGCGGCCTGCTTTCCGCTCAGAAAATGCGCCCCGATCAAATTTTGATCATGGAAAAGATCAGGTTCGAACTCGGCCTGGCTTCCTATACCTTCCGCGCGTTCGGATTCGACGAGACCCTGGCCATGACCAAGCGGCTCGGCCTGCGCAAGATCTCCTTGAAAAGCATGCACCTCCCTCTCGAGAGCACGGCGGACGAGATCAAGGCCGCCGCGGCGAAAGTGAAGGCCGCGGGCTTGGATCTCTACGCGGGCGGCGTGATCTATATGACGAAAGAACAGGATGTCAAACAAGCGTTCGCTTATGCGCAGGCGGCCGGCATGAAAATGATTATCGGCGTGCCCAATCACGACCTTTTAGATTTGGCCGCCCGCCACGCCCGTCAATACGATATCATGCTCGCGATCCACAATCACGGGCCGACGGATAAGATTTACCCGACCCCGGACAGCGTCTACGAGAAGATCAAGTCCCTCGACAGACACGTCGGACTGTGCATAGATGTCGGCCATACCCAGAGAAGCGGGATCGATCCTTCCCTTCCGGCCGAACGGTATTTCGACCGGCTCTTGGACGTTCATATCAAGGACGTCAGCGCCGCGACCGCCGACGGCACGACGGTCGAGATCGGCCGCGGCGTGATCGATATCCCGAAATTCCTCCGGACGATCATCCGGCTGAATTACTCGGGGACGGTCAGCCTGGAATATGAAAAGGACGTGAAGGACCCGCTGCCCGGCGCTTCAGAATCGATCGGGTATATCCGGGGGGTCTTGGCGGCCTTATGATCGCGGGCATCGCCTACGCCCGGGCGGGACTGTTGGGCAATCCTTCGGACGGCTATTTCGGGAAGGTCCTCGCGATTTCGGTCAAGAACTTCGCCGCCCGCGTCGTCGTCGAGGAAAGCGCCGAGCTTCGGATCCTGCCGTCGTCCGAAGACGGCGACCGGTTCGCATCCCTCCGTGAATTCGCCATGAGGACCCGTCTCTACGGCCATTACGGCGGCGTGCGCCTGATCAAAGCCGCCTTGAAGAGATTCCACGAATACAGCCTTGAGGCCGGGCTCCCGATCCATGATCGGAATTTTTCCGTCCGCTACGAGTCTTCCATCCCCCGGCAAGTCGGGCTGGGCGGATCGAGCGCTATTATTACCGCCGCAATGCGCGCTTTCATGGCTTACTACGGCCTTTCCATCCCTCTCGAGATCCTGCCGTCGCTCGTCCTCAGCGCGGAACGCGACGAGCTCGATATCAATGCCGGCTTCATGGACAGAGTCACCCAGGTTTACGAAGGCTGCGTGTATATGGATTTGGATTCCAAACGCATCGCGGAACGAGGATACGGAATCTATGAGCGGCTCGACGAGGCGTTGCTCCCCGACCTTTATCTGGCCTACAAGCCCGCGCTGGGCAAAATCTCGGGCCGCGTCCTCAACGAAATCCGGATGAACTACGATAAGGGCGACTGTCATACGATCAATACGTTAAGCAAGATCGCCGGGCTTGCCGAAGCGGGCCGGGAAGCGCTCCTCCGGCGTGATTATGAAACCCTATCCCGTCTCATGGACGAGAATTTTGACCTGAGGCGTTCGATCATGACCATCACCAGGGAGAATGACGAACTGATCGAAACGGCGAGGTCATGCGGCGCTTCGGCGACATTCGCCGGCTCCGGAGGCTCCATCATCGGCATCTGCCGCGGAGAAACGACATTCGGCCGGATCGCCGGCGAATTGGGGAAAATCGGGGCAATCGTCGTTCGCCCGATCGTCACCTGAATCGAAACAGCGCCGGGCCGCTCAGAAATTCTCGGCCATGACTTCGTAGTACGCCTGGGCGTGTTTGCAGGCCGGGCAGATGAGGGGGGCGTCTTTTCCCTCGTGGACATAGCCGCAATTCCGGCATTTCCATTTGACGACGACGTCCTTCTTGAAGACTTTCCCCTCTCTGATGTTGGCCAGCAATTTCCGGTAACGTTTCTCATGCTGGACTTCGACTTCGGCGATTTCCTTGAACTGCTTGGCGACCTCGGGAAAACCCTCCGCTTCGGCCGTTCGCTCGGCGTCCACGTAAAGCATCGTCCATTCGAGATGCTCGCCGGCTGCGGCGGCCTCGAGGTTGGCCGCCGTATCGCCGATCACGCCGGCGGGATAGGCAGCCGTGATCTCGACTTCGCCGCCTTCGAGCAATAAAAAGAACCGCTTGGCGTGCTCTTTTTCGTTCTCGGCCGTCTCGAGAAAGATATCGGCGATCTGTTCATATCCGGCTTTCTTGGCGACTCCGGCGAAATATGTGTAGCGATTGCGGGCCTGCGATTCCCCGGCGAACGCGGTTAAAAGATTCTTCTCGGATTGTGTTCCTTTAATGGATTTCGGCATGTTCAGTCTCCTCGACGCTTACGCTTTCCATAGGCCGTGAAGGTTACAGTATTCCCTGGCCGACACTTTTCCCGCGGTCTTGAGGCAGAAACCGGCTTCCGGGGCCTGTCCGGGCTTCAGAAATTGCCGATAGACGACCTCGCCGTCGATGACTTCGATCCATTGAATATAATGCTTGTCTTCCATGGGATGGGGGACGGCCCCGACTTTTACCCGGATACCATCCGCCTTCTTTTCGATCACGGGAACGTGCTTTTCCCTGGAGGCGTCGACCGTATTCTCGGTCAGAAGGCTCATCGGCTGGCCGCAGCAGACGAGCTCGCCGCCGCCGACATAAAGGACTTCGACGATGTTGCCGCAGACGCCGCATTTGTAAACCTGCAGTTTTTGATTGACGTTGGGCATGCCCATTCCTCCTCTTCTTTAAAATTCCATTGCCAAGTTGGAATGAAAATTATATCACAGATTGGACGCCGAGGGATGATCCTTTCGGCTTTTAGCGAAGACCGGGTTCTCGAAACGCCTCGTACATGGCCCGGATATTGGGCAGCGGGACGTCCGGCCCGATTTCGCCGCAAGCGATGATTCCGCCGTCGGTCGTGCCGCAGGATTCAAACGTCCGTCGCACTTCCTCTTTGACGTCGGGGGGCGAGCCGAAGGGCAGGATGTTTTGGCGATCGATATCGGTCCGGACGGCGACGCGGCCGCGGACGTTCCGCGCCGTCCATTCGTGGCCGACCACCGCGATCTGGAAATTGATGACGTCCACGCCGATGTCCACGAGATCGCCGAAGATATCGTTGATGAAGCCGTCACTGTGGAACCAGACGTTCTTTCCGGCGGCCTTGACTCGAGCGAACATCTCGGCATAGCGCGGCTTGAACAGGCACCGCCAGGCTTCGGGCCGGATGAGGAGGCCGCGTTGCGTCCCCCAGTCATCGCCGAAATGGAGGCCGTCGTATTCGAGTCTGATCCATTGGTCGATCCAACGCAGGTTGAACGCCAGGAGATCGTCCATGAGACGCAGGAACTCCCCGGATTCGAGGGCGATGTCCATCAACAGGTTTTCCATGCCGCGAAGCTGCTGGAGTTGTTCGAAGAACGTGATCCAGGCCCCGCGCGCGTACCAGCGGCCGTCGAAACCGCACATATGCCCGCTGTATTGGCGGCCGGCCGGAGGTCCCGCCATGAAATCGCGGGGCCAGAGATATTCGTCATAGCGGCCGAGGTCGGGGATCGGCCAGCGGACGGGAATGCCGCAGATTCCCGGCCATTCCACCCGCCAGACGGTGCCGAAATCATCGACGTTGAGTCCTTGTCGATACTGAGGGTTGGATTTTTCGGGAGGCAAGTCGGCCATATAATCCCATCCGAAATCCTCGCGGAAATCGGCCAGGATGTCGTCGAGCGCCGGGCCATATTTCCATTGGGCGGCCGGCAGGACGGCATGGGATATGGGGATGCGGTCGGGCTTCTGGAATCTGATCGCTCTCTTGACGCGTTCCCGGCTGTTCATTGAGATTGTCGACGGGGGCATGGGATCGGGCATCTTTGGCGACTCAAATTATGGGGCGTTCCTTCGCCGCCGTCAAAAGCTGCCTGATGGTTGTGGTCGCGAGGCCGACCGCCGTATCCGCAGCGCCGTAATAAACTTTCACGGGGGAATCCGGCAACGCGTATCCTTCCTTATCGGTTTTTTCGACGATCATCCCGCTCGGAAAAACGACGTTCGGGACCTGGCCGGTCAGTTCGTAAGGCTCGCGAGGCTCGAGAATATTGCCGCGGCATCTTCCAAGGACCTTGGACGGGTCTTTTAGATCGAGCAGCATCACTCCGGCCTGATAGATATTGGCGCTGCCGAAATGGGTGGCGACGCCGTGGTAGATATGGAGCCATCCTTCGCGCGTTTTGACGGGAGGAGGGCCGGAACCGATGAGTTCGTCCCAGTAATGAAGCCGGCCGCCGGCGAGCGGCGCCACAGGCTTCCAGCGGAGCAGATCTTCTGATGCCGAGAGCCAGATCGTGCTGCCGGATGTCGGGCCGCCCTCCAGGCGCGTTTTATTCGGCCGGTCCATGCGCAGATAGAGGCCGCCGATTTTTTCCGGAAAGAGGACGCCGTTTCGCGTGTCTTCCGAGGACACAATTCCGAGGAATTCGAATTTCGCGAAATCCCGCGTTCTTCCGAGCCCCAGCCGGCAGCCGGAGTCCATATCCATTGCGAACATAATGTAAAAAGCGCCTTGGAGCGGCGTGATGCGAGCGTCATAGATGTGATAAATTCTTTCTTTGACCTTGTCGATACCGGCGAGATCGACGATCTCCGGCCTGACCGTGAAATTGACGCCCTCCGCGCTCTCCGCGAGCATCAGGAATGTTTCGCGCGAGCGGGCCTGGACTCTCAGAATCAAGTGATAGCCGGTGTGGTGCAGGGCGGCGCCGGGGTTGAAGACCGAGGTGATGTCCGTTAAAAGGGGAGGAACTTTAGGAATGCTTTTCCGGGTGAGGATGGGATTGATAGAGCAGCGTTCCATGATGATCACCTCGTCCCCATTTTAACATGGATTTGCCGCAGCGCTTGTCCCGACAGCGGCACGATCTGGCCATGGACCGGGCGGCCGTCGATCGTCAGCTCGGCGACGCCCGATTCGACGCCGAACGGATTTTCGACGTGGATGAGATGGCGGGTTCCGCGGAAAACGCGTTCGGCTTTAAAGGACTTCCAAAAAGATGGAATCACGGGATGGATGAGGAGTCCGTCGTATGTGGGCCTGATGCCCAGGATATAATCGAAGCCGATCCGGAACATCCAGGCCGCGCTGCCCGTTTGCCAGGAGTGGCTCGCCCGGCCGGCCGTCTCGTGTTCGTCGCTGGTGATATATTGCGAGTAGACATAGGGCTCGGCGACGAAAACGTCCGAATCCACGCGGTTGGGAAGCAAAGTCTTGAAATATCCGAACGCCGCGTCGCCCCGGCCGAGCAGGCATTCTGCCTGAATCAGCCAGGCCGCCGGATGGCAAAAGACGGCGCCGTTTTCTTTCTTTCCCCACACGCAGCGCGTGATCAAGCCGACGTTCGGATCGATCTCGCGGAAAGCGGGAGCGCAGATCTTCGGGCCGTATGCGGAGCCGAGCCTGTCCCGCGCGCTGTCCATCGCCGCCACGAGCCTCTTCCGGTCCGGCAGACCGGCGATGACGGCCCAGCTTTGGGTGTTGATGAAGATCTTCCCGTATGCATTGTCCTTTGAACCGATCTTCTTTCCATTCTCTCCGAAGGCGCGGATGTACCAGGCGCCGTCCCAGCAATATTTTTCGAGGGAGTCCTGCAGTCGGTCCCGCAATTCTTCCGTTTCCCTCCGGCGCTCGTCCTTTTTCAGGTGCCTCAGCAGCTCTATCAGCCGGTCGAGCATCGCGACGTAAAACATCCCGCCCCAAACGCTTTCGCCGCCTTCGCGGCCTCCGATATAGTCGAGTGTGTCATTCCAGTCGCCCCGGCCGAAAATCGGCAGCCCGTGGGATGCGAGATGAGTCCCGGCGAACGCGACGACGGAGAACAGATGGTCGAGGATCGTGCCCCGCTTGCCGTCGAGAAACGGCTCGATCTCGTCGAGAAGGGCGAAATCTCCCGTCTCCTTGAGATATTCCGTGACGGCCAGGATGAACCACAGCGGATCGTCGCAGTGCTCGGTGAATTCGCCCTCCCCGTCGCCGTAGAAATGATGATAGACCTTGCCGTCGCTTCGCATTTGGCGCGCGAGCAGGAGGACGCGTTCGCGGGCGCGAGAGGGATCGGAGATCGTGATGGCGATCGTATCCTGGGCCGTGTCGCGGTAACCGAACCCGCGGCCGATACCCCAGTAATAGAAGCTCGCGACGCGGCCGACGTCGAAGGCGACCTTGGCCTGATAGGGCGTCCAGTAGTTCAAGAAGACGTCGAAGTCCGGGTCAGGCGTTTCGACTTTAACATGATGGAAAAAATCGGTCCATTTCTTCTTCACGGCGGCGAAAGCCGCATCTACGGCGCCGGGTTCGCGATATTTCGCGACGACAGCGCTTTTCTTCCGTTCGAATTCGGCCTTGGGGATGACGCCGAGCGAAAAAACGACCTCTTTGGATTCGCCCGGTTCGAGATCGATATCGACCTGAAGGGCGCCGACCGCGTTCCCGTAATCCGTGCCGTGCGAAGCCAACTGTCCTTTTTCGACGGCCAGGGGATTGTTTTCGGAGCGGTAGGGACCGATAAACCGTTCTCTCATCGTTTCATAGGCCGTGACGGGCGAGTTCACGGTGAAAAACGCCCATTGGTCCCATTCCTTGTTTTCTTGATGCTGCGTGCCGCGCGTTTCCGTGACCCAATAGGTCTTGGTGGCAAAAAGCGTATTGAGGCCGCTCTCAAAATAGACTCTGTTAAAATGCTGGTCGTCGCATTGATTGATCAGGTCGATGAGGGCATGTCCGAGAGCGAACTCCACATAGCCGAACATCGAAAGGCGGCGTGGCCGGCCGGTTGTGTTGGTGAGGCGCGCGCGCCAGATCTCCTGATCGTCGTCGAGCGGAACGAAGAAGAGAAGGGAAGAGGCGATCCCCTCTATTTCGGCCTGGGCCCGGGTGTAGCCGAATCCATGCGCAACTTGGTAGGCCCGCACGTCTCTTCCGACCGGCTGCCAGGTCAGGCTCCAGACGGATTCCGAATCCCTGTCTTTGACGTAAACATATTTCCCCGGCCGGTCGGGAGGAACGTCGTTGATGCGATAGCGCGTGATCCTTCCGTGGAGGGGACTTTTATAATAACTGATCCCCCCTCCGTTGTTCGAAATCGTGGCGAAGTATCTCCCGTTTTGGATATAGTTGATCCACGGGCTCGGGGTCGCCACGTTGGTGATGATGTATTCTTTCCCGTCCTCGCTGAAGCGGCCGTAATTCATGGGAGGCGGCTCTCCTTTTCTTTTTTGTACACGAACCCGTCATCCGCGTGGTCCCGCGTCATCGTCTTCAGCGCCTTGATCATGTCCCTGAGGTTAATCAGGCCGCCGGTTGAGAACCAGACGAGGACGACGATCGAGGCCGCGAGATAGATCCAAACGTAGGTTTTCCAGAAACTCAACCAGGCCGAGTTGCCGACGGCGCCAGTCAGATTCATGATCGTCCCGATGGTGAAGACGATGACCCAGGACAGCGTCCAGGCATATGTCGCGATATAGATCACCCTGTCGAATTTTGTGAATTCCTTGCCCATGCCCAGGACTCTCCAGCCCTTGATGGGCGCGGCGTCCACGATTTTGTATTCTTCTTTGAGCCGGTAAGCTCCGCGATGGAGCATGCGGTCCAAGTCGAAGGCCTTTCTCCCGCGTCCGGTCACAAGGGAAACAACGATATAGACCACGCTGCTCAAGCCCATGGCCAGACCCCAGAACATCTGACCGTTGATGAAAAAGCTCTTGTCGATCTGCCGAATGACGATTCCGCCGACCGCCGTGATCGACCCCGTAATCATCGCCGACCAGGCCGCGGCCGACGTGCCTCGTTTCCAGTAAAGCCCTCCGATAATGACCGCTCCGCTTCCGCCCGCGAAAATCGCCCCCGTGACCGCGAAAAACAGAAAGATATATTCGCTTTGCTGGAAGAGCAGGCTGAAAAAGAAAATGAACACGGCCACACCCAGAATCGCAAGCTTCAGATATCGGATATGCCGCTCGGGCGGGAACGGACGGCGCCGGAGCGGCATCACGACGTCCTGGATGAAGATGCTCCCCCATGAATGGAGATACGTCTCGTGGCAGGCGATCGAAGCCGCCAGCATCACGGCCGCGAACGCGCCCATCAGCCCGGGCGGCAGAAGTTTGGTCAGCGCGACCGGCACGGTCAACTGGCTCCGCAACGCGTCCGAGGCCAGTCCGTTCAATAGCGGCTGGACGCCGGCCGCCGCTCCGGCATAATCCGGATGGTGCAGAAACGCATAGGCGACGATGGGAACGATGACGAGGAATAATCCCCATTGAGGGATGTTGCGCCAGTTCATAAGGACATCGCCCATCTTCGCTTCGTGGGCGCTTTTAGCCGAGGCGTTATAAGCCTGCGTTCCCTGCCAGGATAGCTTGCCGTAAATGACGCCGATCATCCCGATGAGGAAATACCAGAAATTGTAGTCTTTCGTGCTCCCGGTCAGGAACGGATTGATCAGAGAGGCGTTCCTGGGCGCCTGACTCAAGGCGGCAAAGATATGGGCCCAATCGACCTTGAGCATCAAAACGACGATGATCACGATGAAGACGGCGTTGGTAAAGATCCCCTGCAGGAAATCGGTGATCATCACCGCGATCTGGCCGCCGCTGAAGACGAAATAAAGCGGGATCCAGAGGACGATGATCATCGTCAGGGCGAACGTCGAAATGGGAATCCCGAAGACGTCGATCGAGGGAGGGAGTCCGCAGAAGTAGATGAAGAACCGGGCGCTCACCGCCGGGAAGATCCCGAAATTGATCAAGCCCGCAAAAAAAGCCAGCAGGCCGGCGAAAATCCGGAAATTCCGGCTGTACCGGATCTCGAAGAATTGAGCCATGGTCAACGCGCGCGTCTGCCGGAACCGGTAGAGCACCCAGCCGGAGACGCTGATGGCCACGAGCACGACGGCCATAACCATTTCCCACCAGCGCAGGCAGAATCCGGCGACATAGTTCATTTCGAACATGCCGACGATGGTGATCGCGCCGAGCGCGGCCGTGCCCTGCGAGAGGCTTATGAGGTAGCGTCCGCCCGTGCGTCCGGCGGCGAGGAAGTCCGAAACCGAGCGCATGAGCTTCTTGGAGGATATGACGACGACGATGATGAAAGAAAAGACGGTGACGACAATGGCCCAGTCGAGGACAGTGAGGTTCATGCGGAGAATTCTATCCGCGGACGTCGGCCGGCGTCAAGGTCGCGTGATTAACGCGATTAACGCGCTTAATAAGAAAACGTCAACGTTGTGCCGAAAACGAAGACTCTTTCCAAATGACCATTGATGTTGTAGGAATATCCGTCGATCGTTCTTTTAGCCGCAGCGGAGAGCGGGAAGCAATATTGGACGAGAGCTTGAAGGTTTAGGCCTTTTCCCAAAGGCACTGTCAGCGCGGCCTTGATCTGGCCATCATGGAGGGCTCGATATTTTTTCCCCGTATAGGCGCCGGAGCTTGAGTCGTACGTCCGCCAATAATCGGCCGCGCCGGCGAAATAAGCCAGAGAAACACCCAGGTCGAGCAAAAGACCGTTCTTCAAGGAGATCGAATGGGCCAGGGAGAAATTCAGATAGGTGCCGGGATATGCCGAAATGTCCCGATAAACCGTTAAAGTCGGCTTTCCCAAGATATCGCAGCTGATGCCCGCATAAAGCTCCTGTGTTTCCTTCGCGTATTTTGTCCCGTAATAGATGAATCCCGCCGTCCATCCGAATTTTCCGGCGCTCTGAGCATAGGAGAGAGTCAGATCGGTTTCATTGAAGCTCATCAGTCCCGGAGCGTCCGGATAGAAACACGGCGTGGCCTTTTCGGACGTATCGATATTTCCCCAAAGCGACGCAGAAAAACCGCCGTAAGAGACCGAAAGGGACGGCTGGATGATCAGGCTGTCCCTTCCCAACAGATACCCGCGGAAGATATACCGGTTATAAAGGCCGAGGGACGCGTTCCCCGTGACGGCGGCGGATTGACTAAAGATTGAAGGCGCGAGGATCGCGGCCAGGAGGCCAACCAGCGCCGACCATTGGATTCGCTTCATGGCGTTAATGCTACGACAAGCCGATCCTTATCGTCAAGGTTCACTGGAAGAATCCTAAATTCCAGGCGCTTCAATTGTCAAGGCCATGAACTCGTCCAAAGGTTCCGCTGCCCGGCTCTTCAGCTTCCCCTTTATTCGGGAAAATACGCTTCCTCCCCATGCAATACCGAATCCAGACCCATGTTCTCTTCTTCAGCCGTGATTCTGACCGAAGTGATCTTATTGATGAGAAACAGCGCGAGATATGTGAAGGTAAAGGCATAAATACCGAATCCGGCCACGGCCGCCGCTTGTTTGAAGAAAAACGCGGACCCGCCGAAAAACAGGCCGTTGGCTCCATTGGGATTGACTTTGAGCGTGGCGAAAAGCCCGAGAAGCAAAATTCCAAGGGTGCCTCCTACGCCATGCACCCCCCAGACATCGAGGGCGTCGTCCCAGCCCATTTTATTTTTCAAGGAGATCGCCATGTAACAGATGATTCCGGCGATGATACCGATCAGGGCCGAGGTGGGAACCGTCACGTATCCGGCGGCCGGCGTGATCGTGGCCAGACCGGCGATGGAGCCCGTCAACAGGCCTAGGAATTTGGGTTTTTTCTCGAAGATCCAAGCCATGATCAGCCAGGTGACGGCGGCGAAGGAGGCTGCGGTATCCGTGTTCATGAAAGCAATCGATGTGATGTGGTCGACGCGAAGCTCGCTGCCGGCGTTGAACCCATACCAGCCGAACCACAGCAAACCTGTGCCCAGGGCGACCAGCGGAATGCTGTGGGGACCTTTCTCATGAGTCTTGCGCCGGCCGACGAAGAAGACGGCAGCAAGAGCCGCCATACCCGCGATGGCATGGACCACGATCCCTCCGGCGAAATCCAGGACACCCCATCTCTGAAGGAGACCTCCTCCCCAGATCATATGGACGGCGGGAAAGTAGACGAACAAAAGCCACACCGTCAAAAAGGTCATGTAGGCGGCGAAGCGGACACGGTTGGTAAAGGCTCCCGTGATCAAGGCGGGAGTTATAATGGCGAACATCATCTGATAAGCGATGAATACGAAGAGAGGAATGTTATTGGTGGGCGAGAGAACCGTATCCGGCGTGACGCCGCGAAGGAAGGCCATCTTGAGGTTTCCGATGATGCCTCCGACATCACCGGAAAAGCACATCGAGTACCCGACGGTAAACCAAATGACCGAAGTCCAGCCCATCGACAGGAAACTCTGGATCATGATCGCCAGAACGTTCTTCCGACCGACGAGACCTCCGTAGAAAAAGGCCAGGCCGGGGGTCATCAGCATGACCAAACTGGTGGCGAGCAGCATGAACCCTGTATTACCAGTATCGAACATTTTGCTACCTCCTTGAAAATCCGCCCTTTGTTCCGGGCGAAAAGCGCACGAGGCGCTTTTGGGATTTCCAAGAATACATATAATGGCGCGGGCTGGTTTTCAATCAGGAAAATCAGAAATCGGAATGGCGAAAAACCTGAGAGCTAAAGGGACGTGATCCCTTCGCGGATGGCGTATTTCGTGAGTTCTGCGATGCTATGGATGTTGAGTTTGATCATAATCTGGGCGCGGTGGGTTTCCACGGTCTTGACGCTGATGCCCAGGCGGGCGGCGATTTGTTTAGTCGCCAGGCCTTCGGAAAGAGATTGAAGCACTTCGCGCTCCCGGGCGGTCAGGATGTCGAAGGCCCCCGCGCCCTGTCGCTCGAGGTGGCGGATATAATCCTTGATCACAATATCGGTAATGGCGGTGCTGAGGTATGTCTGGTTTTTCATAACGGCCGGGATGGCCGCTGAAAGCTCCTGGAAGGCTGAATCTTTCAGGAGATAGCCTGAAGCTCCGCTTTTGAGCGCCTCGGCGATAAACCGGCCGTCGGCATGCATGGAGAGGATGATGATCTTGATTTTCGGATTTCGTTCCAGGATGCGGCGCGTAGCCTCGATCCCGTTCAGACCCGGCATCGTGATGTCCATAATGATAAGAGCGGGGGCGAGTTCGTCGGCCAAGCGGACGGCGGCCAGCCCATCGGAAACCTGTCCGATGACCTGATATTCCGGTTTCTTCTCGAGGAGGCTCCGCAGGCCGTCCACGATGATCTTATGATCGTCAGCCAGTAAAATGCGGAGGCTCATGTGCCCTCTCCGGCAGATGGCGCTTCGGCCGAGATCGGGACCGTCAGAATGAACGATGAGCCGCATCCGGGAGAAGAAGAGATTTCCAATGAGCCGCCAAGACCCTTCATCCTTTCCCGGATGCTGAACAACCCAAACCCTGCGGGCTTATCCGATGGGCCTTTCATTCGATCAACATCGAAGCCGACACCATCGTCTCGGATTTCGATGCGGACTCCAACGCTTTGCCATTTCACGAATACCGACACTAATGCCGCCTTTGCGTGTTTAGCCGCGTTCAATAAGAGCTCTTGAATGGATCGGAAGACAGTGATCTGAACATCGTCCGGCACGGTTATCGCGTGCCCTTCGGAGTGCATTTCTGCCGGAAAGCCGTTTTTTCTCTGGAATTGACGGCACAGCCAGCTTAAGCCGGCTTCCAAACCCAACTCGTAAAGAACGGGCGGGCTGATCTCGAACGTCAGCGTTCGGGTGGATTGAATGGTCTGGTCCACGAGCGTCAAGACTTCCTCAAAGCTTTTTTCCATACCGCTAAAAACCGAGTTGCCCTGTATTTCCCGTAATCGGGATTTGATCAAGGCCAGGGCCTGTCCGATATGGTCATGGAGATCCGAAGCGATCGTCCGTCTTTCCCGCTCTTCGGTCAAGGCCAGTTCCGAGGCGAGGCGCCTGAGCTGGGCTGTCCGGTCCTTGACTTGCTGTTCGAGGCTATTATAGGCGATGAGGATTTTTTCCTCGGCCGCCTTTCGTTCGAAATAGGAGGCGAGCATCTGGGCCAGCGATTGGATAAGCGCTCGTTCTTCTTTAAGGAAAGGTCCTTCGAACGACGCTGGTTTTTCTTCGCGGTAGATGACTTCGATCAGACCTCCGACGCCCTCGCGAGTGGTAAAAGCGGCGGATTGCAGCCAGCGCGTGCGCACGAAAGCCGGCGTGGCGGCTTCGATGTCCCGAAAGGCGATGCGCGCGCAAGTGATCTCCGGATACTGCCAGGCGGGGGGAAGCAACGCGACGATTTCTTGGAGGATGAGAGCTGGGGATTTTTGATGATCCTGGAGAATGCGGGCGGCGCCGTGAAGCGCGGTGAGTTCCTTGACGCGCTCGCCCAAAGCCCAGACAAGCCGATCCTTATCGTCAAGGTTCACGGGAAGAATTCTATATTCCAGGCGCCCCGAACGTCAAGGCCACTGAACTGGTGAAGGTGCGGCCCGCCTCCCGGTTCATGATTTGAAGGTGATGTGCTTCTTGGCCGTTCCTCCGAACTTCGAATTCACCTCGAATTCCACCCACCCTTCGCTCCCGTCCATCTTCAACAAATAGGCGAACGTTTGTGATTGTTTTCCGCCGAGACGGAATTCGGCCGTTTTGCCTTTGGGCGTTTGGAGGCGCTCGGCGGGGTTCAATGGATCGAGGACCGTCTGGCCTTCGGGGACGTCGATGAGTTTGACATTCCCGGACGTGGCGATCGTCAGCTTGTCCTTCACGTCTTTCTTCAACTGGACCATCCGGTCCGAGCTCGTCGGATAGACGCTTCCGTTCTTGACCGTCACTTCGACCCAGACGAGATTATCCGTCGCCGGTTTCACCCGGACTCTCTCAATCTCCACTTTCGGAAACTGGCTGGCGCTGTACAGGACGAACTGCGCGATCCGGAGCGCTTCCCCTTCCATATATCGCGCCGGCGGCGTACGGGTAACGTGTTTCTTGGCCGTTCCTCCGATCCAGATATCGCCGAGATCCGGATGATGGAACGGGTGAGGGTTGATCCAGCCTTCGCCGCCGAGCTCGATGTCGATCCATTTCATGAATTCCTCATCGGAGACCCGGCCGTCCTTGTTTTCGTCCGCCTCGGCGACCGGCGAGCCCCACAGCTCGATCAAGCAGGCGTAGGCTCCCAGCATGTAATAGGAAGCCGCCTGGGCCTGCCCGACCATCCCGCTGATCGTCGGCCGGTAATCCTTCGTGATGCGGGCGCCCATCGTCATCATTTCGGTCAAGGCGTCCATGTCGCCCTGGTAATTCCGATCCACGACGCGATCGAAAAGCTGGGCATACTGATTCGTCTTGCGCATCTCTTCCAGACGCAGCGCGTTTCGCTCCTGCATCTGGCGTTGCTGCTCGGGCGTCATCGTCGTGCCTCGGGCGGCCGGGGGGGCCGAGAACATGAGCAGCTTTCCCGTATTGTGGAAATGGAACGAGGCGAAGATGTTCGGGTGGGCGAGCCAGAATTCGAAGACATTGCGCGTCTCCGGCTCGCTCATGGGATAGGGAGCGCCGTCCCGCAAATTCCAATCAAAGGGGAAATTCCGGTTCGGGTCGGGTCCGCCCAGATCGTCTTCATTGATCCGTCCGTCACCGTCATTATCGTAACCTTCCATGCCGATGCGGCGGAACCGCCGGACGTCCTCGCGCGGGTCTTCGACCTGGACGAAACGGCGCTTGTCGGGCGAGAGCTTCAAATCGCCCAGCGGATCCTCGACGTACATCATCGAGATTTCGCCGTCGCCGTCCACGTCCTCGGTCTGGTCTTCATCGAAAAGGCCGTCGCCGTCGTCATCGCTGCGGCGGAACGGCTCACGAGGATTGTTGGCGGTATTGGGGAAGCGGACGTAGGAATCGTTGCCGTCCACATTCAGGCCGGGAAGAATGTAGAACGTTGTCCCGTTGACGAGACCGTTGACGTAAGGATCGTAATCATAGCGGGACAACAGGTACCAGGCCGTGTAGAGCGCGCAGGTGATGCCGTTGATTTCGTTGCCGTGGATCGCGCCGTCCAGCCACATAGCCGTTTTGGTTTCGGGTTTTCCCGTCGATTTGGCGGTGATGGTCAAAAGAAGCTGGTCGCGGCCCTGCCGGCTTTTTCCTATGCTCCGGATATCGCAGAGCTGAGGATATTTCGCCTGCAGGTCGCGCATGATTTTGGTCCATTCGTCATAGGCGTAATAGTGCTTCCACGAAATGGGGAAGTCCATCTCGCCGTGGTAGCCCCCCGGGGAGTTTTGGAGCTTCGTTTGGGGAGAAGATGGGGATGTGGGGGCGGGGAGGAGAATCAAAGAAAAGAGAAGGAGGAAGGCGATGCTGAAAATCTTGGCTTTATGGGTATGGTTTTTCTTCATGGCTTTCTCCTTCACCGGACGGCGATGTCCTTGACGACGGTTCCGCCCTTTTCGGAAGTGAAGACGATTTTAAGCGGCGTATCGCCTTCGACGGCGATAAGCCATTTCACTTCGCGGCGGGGGCCCATTTGGAGAGGCTGTTGCGGCCGGACGGCCCCCATGCCGCGCTGCCCTCCGGGCAAGCCGGCCGGCATCTGGGCCGTCACCGCGGGCGGAGCGCCTCCTCCCGCTCCCCGCTGACCTGGGGATGGCGATCCGGCTTGTCCTGAAACGCCGGGAATCCTCAGCGTTCCGTCGAGGACTCCGAGTTTTTGATAGGCGCCGCCCTGGAGAAACTTGACTTTATCGCGATCTCCGACGAGCCAAACGACGTCTTCGCGATTTTCATTGAGCTGGGCGCCTCGGGCGACGTGCGTGGCCAGCTTGCCCCTGTTCTCGATCGTCGCCGTGACTTCGACGATTTTATATTTTCCCTTCGACGCGCCTTTTTTGATCGTCACCTGATCTCCCTGGACTTCGGCCGCGGCCGCGCGGGCGTTATCGGTCGTGTAGAGGATGTCGGCTTTGGCTTCCGTGATGGCGATATCCGGGAGCAGTCCGGCCCTGAACATCTCGAATTGCCAGTGGTTTTCGCAGACATATTTCAGCGGCTCTCCGGGGAGCGCATTGCCGCGGTATTTCGGAATCCATCCGCCGATCTCGCCGTCCCCGAGCTCCGGATGCTTGAACGGCGCCCATTTGACGAACAGCCGGCCGCCGTATTTTTCGTCGTTGACCTTGAGCAGGCCGCGCTCCTGTTCGTTGCGCGCGTCGGGGGACGCGGCCGCGCTCTTGGGAAATCCCGGGATGTCCGCGGTGGGATTCCAGAGCTCGGTCGTCACCGCATAGGCGCCGAATTGCTGATACCACCAGTCGATGACCATGCCGTAGCCGTAACGCTGATCGCGTTCCTCGTTGTAGCCCATGATCCAGCCGCGCGGCATCTCATATCCGCGTTCGATCGCGAATTTATTCTTCGATGTCTCGCGCAGCTTGGCTTTGAAATCAGCCATTTGTTCGGGTTTCTGCCAGGCGTCGGGCACTTTTTCGCCGATGATCTCGAGGTATTTCTTTCCCAGGACGAGGTCGTAGACGGCGACGTCTTTGGGCGCTATGGCGGTGTCCGGGGCGGTCCCGGGCACGCGATACGTGAATCCGCCCGATGTGTGGAAATTCTGGACCATAAGGATATTGCGATGGTCGACCGCGAATTCCACGAGGGCATGCGCTTCGGGAGACGAGGTCGGGTAAAAGCCGGTGCCGCCCGGCATGCCCTCCTCCGTCCACCATCCCTCGGGGAAATTGCGGTTAACGTCGATGCTGCCGCCGGCGGCTTCGGGATCGCCGCCTCGCGGCCCACCCGCCGCGGGCTTCTGGCCCTCGGTGACGACCGTATAGCGCTGTTTGGTCGTCTGTTCATTCGCGGTGAGGCGGATCATCAGGCGGGGATCCTTGTCGTCCACGACATAAGAGCCTCTCGGGTCTTTGAAGCGGAACTGGGTGATGTGGCCGTCGCCGTTGAGGTCCTTCGGTCCGTCCTTGGCGGCGCCGAGGTCGCCGTTCCCGCGCTGGGAGATCTCGCGCTCGACGCTGTTGAAAACGCCGTCGGGGTTGACCACGGGGCAGACGTAAAATGTCTTGTTGTCGACAAGGTTCGTGATCTCGGGATTGAGCCCATAACCGCTGACCAGTTTGTCGATGATGTAGAGGCAGACCTCGACGCCGGTATATTCGTTGCCGTGCATGCCGCCGTCGATCCATTGGCCGGGTTTGCCTTCATAGGGCTTCTGATGAAAAGTCTCCGTGACCTCGAGGTTGCGCATGTGACGAAGCTCGACATAGCGGTCGATCGTCGTGCCGGTCTTCATGTTCGAGATGACGAGGACATAGATCGGCCGGCCAAGCCCGCTTTTGCCGGTCTCGATGAGCTCGGTGATGTTCGGGTAGGTTGCGGCCACGTCTTTGATGTATTTCACGGCTCCCGTATAGCCGTGGTAATCGTCGAAGCCGATGGGGACTTTCTGCGCCGCAGGCGCGGCGAGCGCCAGGATGAAAAGAAAAATGACGATAAAGGAATAGCGTCGAACCTTCGTCATGCCGACCTCCTTGGAAGATCTATTCTCAGACATTGCTTCCTTTTATATCACAGGAAAAAAGAGGGGGTCAAATCTTATCGAGGCCGAAGAGGATCGCGATCCTCGACATATTTTCTTGTCCCGTGGAGAGGGACAAGATAAAATAGAAATGGAATAAGGATGAATAAGGGAAGGATTGAATCTTCGCGTTTTCCCCGATCGCTCGCGGCGGCGCTTTTTTCGATTCCTTTTCTCTTGTCTGGCCTTTTGGCTCACTCTCAAACAAAGGCCGATGACCTCGCCGCCTTGAAAATGATTTTCGATGAGGTCAGAGAGATGGGCGCCCGGCCCGGAGAGGATTTCGTCAAGGGCGAATTCTTCATCGGGGCCCCGGACGATGACGATACGAACAAAGATACGCAGGCCGTCGTCCTGATTCAGACGGTCGACGGCTTGGAGACGATGATGATTCAGGTGACTTATATGGAGCGCACCCGGGAAAATCCCAGGATTAAGATCGCCAAGGAAACGAAGAATCTCAAATGCCGTATCGCCGGCCGACGCCTCTCGGTCGTGAGCTCGGATTACGAGGGGCAAGGGCTTCGCCGGCTGGCGGCGGATCTGCTTCAATCCATCCGCGATAAAAAAAGACTTCTCAGGAAAATTCCGGCCGCCTTTTCGTGATCTTTAATCGTGAATATTTTCGGAGACGGGGATTTCATGAAACCTTGCTTTTCGAGTCCGAGGTCGGTATGATAGGTTATCGTAGAAATCGAACATTTTTAAAAAAAACGGAGCCAAGATGATAGATCTTTTCGACAAATGCCAGACGGACGGAGGATATTTCGGACCGTTCAGGGCTCGCGGCGACCATTATTTCAGCCGACCGATCCTGGACCCGATCCCCGGCCGGGAAATGATATTTCAAGGGAAAAAAGTCGTTCAGTGGTCGATCAACAATTATCTGGGCTTGGCCGAGAACGAGGAGCTCAAAGCCCTGTCCGTAGAGGCGGCCCGGACGTACGGCGCCAGCGCCCCCATGGGCGCCCGGATGATGACCGGGAACACCGAGCATCACATCGCCCTCGAAAAGAAATTCGCCGATTGGCTCCAGAAAGAGGACGCCGTTCTGTTCAATTACGGCTACCTCGGCGTCCTCGGCACGATCGCTTCGCTCGTCGACTCCAACGACACGATCCTCGTCGACAAGCTGTCCCATGCTTCGATGCTCGACGGGGTCTTCGTCTCCCAGGCGAAGTTCCGCGTCTACCGGCACAACGACATGAACAGCCTCGAATCGCATCTGAAACACGTCAACAAGGACCGCAAGGGCGGGGTCCTGATCGTCACCGAAGGCGTCTTCGGGATGAAGGGAGATATCGCCGACCTGCCGGCCATTTGCGCGCTGAAAGACCGATACGGCGCGCGGATTTATATCGACGACGCCCACGGTTTCGGCGTCATGGGCCCGGGAGGACGCGGGAGCGGCGAGTATTTCGGCGTTCACGACAAGCTCGACATTTACTTCGGCACGTTCGCCAAGGCCTTTGCCGCGATCGGCGGCGTGTCGGCCACGACCAAGCCCGTCGCCGAATGGATCCGATATAACGCCCGGACCCAGGTCTTCGCCAAGAGCCTTCCGATGATTTACGTCGCAGTGCTTTCCAAGGCGCTTGACATCATCGCCCACGACGACGCGCGGCGGCAGAGGATGTGGGCCAACGCGAACAAGATCAAAAGCGGCCTGAGAGACCTCGGCTACGAGGTCGGGGACGTTCCGTCGCCGCTCTGCGCCGTCTACGTGCCCGCGGGCGACATCAACCTCGGGATGGCGATCATCAAAGCGTTGCGCGATCTCGGGATCTTCATCACCGGCGTCATATATCCCGTGGTTCCCAAGGGCATCCTTCTCTTCCGGATGGTCCCGACAGCGTCGCACACCGACGAGGATATCCGGCGGACCATCGCCGCGTTCAAGACGGTCCGCGACGAGCTCAAGCTCAATCTTGGGGCGGCCAAGGCGATGTTGGCCCGGGATCAGGGAGAATAAAAACGACGGACGCAACCGCGCCGAGGGTCCTCGTAACGGGGGCCTCCAAAGGCATCGGTAAAGCCATCGCCGCGCTCCTCGTCCGGAAGGGATGTCCGGTCATGGGGACCTCCCGGCAACCCGATGCCATTCCGGATAAAATCGAGGGCGTGACGTATCTTCCCCTGGATCTCCGCGACGAACGCTCCATCGAGGCCTGCGTCGTTTCGGCCGGCCCGATCGATGTCCTGATCAACAATGCGGGGGAAAGCCAAGTCTGGCCGGCGGCCGACACGCCCGTTGAAAAGATCCGTTCGCTCTTCGAAACCAACGTCTTCGGCCAGATCAAGCTCATTCAATGCGTCCTTTCCGATATGGCCCGGCGGCGGCGCGGACTCATCATCAATGTCGGCTCGATGACCGGGAAATTCGCCGTGCCGTTTCAGTCGGCCTACTCAGCCTCGAAATTTGCCCTGGCCGGATTCACCTGGTCCTTGAGGAACGAAGTGAAGAGCCTGGGCGTTAAAGTCGTGATGCTCGAGCCCGGCCATATCCGCACGGGGATCGAACCGGAGATCTATGCGGCGCCCGCTTCCATTTTTCAGGAAAACCTGCGGATCGTCGTCCAATCGAGGCGAGACCAAATCGCCGGCGGCAGCGCGCCTGACGTCGTCGCCAAAAAAACATGGGCCATCATGAAGAAACGAAATCCGGCCCCCTTTTACGCCTCGGGAGGCAAAGCCCCGCTCATGGTCTTCGCCAAGAGGTTTCTCAGCGATCAGCTCGTCGAAAAGATCATCGCGAAAATATACGGCCTGAAGCCCTGAAGAGCCTCGGATTTTCCGGCCAAACTCGGGCCGTTCTTCAAAGGCCCACAATGCGGTCAAGTTTCTCAGCTCGCCGATTTACATCAATAGCCCAATGAGTTAAGATACGGGGCCGTGTGCGCCCGTAGCTCAGCTGGATAGAGCGCTGGACTTCGAATCCATAGGTCGGGGGTTCAAATCCCTCCGGGCGCGCTCCCTTCTTGCTCTTATATTCTTTTCATATTATAAGTTACAAAATTTTCTTTGCTGCACCCCTTATAGCCAAATTAAGCCAAGTCATCGAAATTTAAAAGAGCTTCGATGGTATGAAACCGCTCTCGAATCGCCGAAGAAGGATATTTCTGCGCGAAAGAGAAGAGGCAAGGAAGAAAATAGAATATTCAGCTAGAAACGATAAGCTCAGCTTTGAATTCGGCGTTTGTGGCGTTTTTTTTGTGATTTAAGGTTTTAAAAAAGCTGTTGTAGGGGTCAAAAAACTATTTGCTCTAGCGGGCATTTTTGTGTTGTTGACATCAATCCGCGGACGGGATTATCCTCATTTCGTGATGGGCGGTATCGATTCCGAGCTTAGCGGGAGGGAAAGTCGGTGCGCCGAAAAAAAGGAAACTTCCGGGAAATTCTTCTGAAAGGAAACGGCCCGGCAGTCCTCTGGCCGGAGCTGCTGATCCTGCTGGCCTTCGGCCTGGCGGCGATCGTCCTCAGATCGCTCCGCTTCCGGAAAAGGCTGGAGTAAAATGAAGGGAGAAACCCTTTTCGACATGAACGAGACGCTATTCCTTGACGTTCTGAAGAAGGAAATGGCCCTTGAGCCGGAAAAGCTCTGCCATCATCTGGAAGCGTTCATTTTAGATAAAATGGAAAAGCTGGACCGCGACGGCGTCATCCTTGGGCTGAGCGGCGGAATTGATTCCGCCGTCGTGGCCGCACTGTGCCGGCGGGCGGTCGGCGCCGAGCGAACCGTGGCTCTTTTGATGCCCGAGAAAGATTCGGAGGCGAATCATATTAAAGATGCCCTCGCCTTGGCCAAGAACCTGAACATCGAAGCCAGGTTGATCGACATGACCCGTTATCTCAGGGAGTTGGACGTCTACGATCTCGTGCCGCTCAGCAAGATCCCCTTCATGCGCCGGATCAGAGGCTTTCTCAATAAGATGGGGTATCGCATTTTCGAACGGCGAACGGGCGAGACTCTATTTTCGGCGTCGCTCGCGGGTATCCGGAGCGAAAAATACGAAACGATCCTAAAAAAACGAAATGCCTACTACCGGATCAAACACCGCTTGCGGATGGCGCTTCTCTATCTGTACGGCGAGAGGGAAAATCGTCTCGTTGTCGGCGCGGCCAATAAGACCGAGAAGCTCATCGGTTATTTTGTCAAACACGGTTGTGACGATGCCGCGGACATCATGCCCTTGATCACACTATATAAGACGCAGGTCCGGGAACTTGCCCGCTATCTTCAGATCCCCCCCCATATCATCGCCAAACCACCCTCTCCAGATATCATTCCCGGCATCGATGACGAGGATGCCATCGGCCTCCCTTACGACGTTTTAGATCTCATCCTTCTGGGATTCGAGAAGGAGCACAGCGTCGCGGATATCTCGGGCGTCCTGAAGATCGGGACGGAAAAGGTCGACGGCGTGAAGCGTCTCGTGGAGCGATCCGCTCATATGCGGATGATCTATGCTCCCGAAGACCTGTGATCTTGAGAAGGGGGCGTTATGAGTTGTCGCGGCCCGGACGAGGAAAAGAAGCTCCTTGAGACAAGCATAGAACGCCTCCGTCCTATCCTTAAAGTGGCCATTTCCTTAAAGTGGCCATTGACACCGACATGAGAAAGGGAGAGATATTGGGCCTGAAATGGGACCAGGTCGATTTTCGCAGAAGCCAAATCAGGGTTGAGCGGACTCAAAGCGGAAGGACCAGGTTCATCCCTATCAGCTCAGAACTTCTGGACATTTTGAAGGAACTCAAGAAGAGAGAAGGGAGAGCCGAGTACCTTTTCCCGAACCAGGAATCCCTCTGGGCGCGCGGCCTCAAATCCATGATGGAAACGGGCATTTGAAATTCTTCCAACTCTTGAAAAAAACGAAAGTCATTATTCTGGTGATGCTGGCCGTCTATATCCTCAGTTTCGGCGCGGGTTATATCGCCGGAAAAAGAAAACTCGCGGACATCAACACGCTCAAGACTTCTAAAATCTTCGATTGGAGCCGGAATCTCGAATTGAAGATTCCCGGGTACGGCGATCTGCTTCAGAAATATAAAGACTGGGAGCGCCGCAAGCTCTCCAGCTACATTTTCAAGGGAAACGCCGTCAAATCCATGTTCCTCATCTTCTTCAACAATTGGGTCGTCGGCAATTTGACCATGGTCGTTCGCACCGTCTTCATCTTGCCCTTGGCGCTCTACCCCTACGGGCGATTTATCCAGGGATTGACGTTCGCCCAGGGCGACATGTCGTACCAGATGTGGGGAATGCTGATTGGCGAGTTCGGCGGCTATTTTCTGACGATCTGCGGAGGCCTCTGCGTCCTTTTTTGGACGGCTCTCTACAAGCGCTTCGGCTTTTCCTCAAGAAAAGAAGGCCTGAAGGGAGGACTCAGGATTTTCCTTGTCCTGTATCTCGTCTCCGGCATTTTCATCCTGTTCGGAAGCTACATCGAAATGTTGTTTATCCTGGGGATGTCGCTCCGGTAGATTACGCCTGCCGGACAGTTGATTTTTTCGGGCCGCTGGCCGGTTTGGACCAGGCTTGGGAGCATCTGTCCTACGACTGGGGAAAAACGGAGCCGTTGGATAAACTCCTGGAGGCTAGGGTCCGAAGGAATTGTGGGCGCCTCGTCCGAAGGCGGGTTGTTCGAATATGGAAGCGACTTGGATATCGGCGCCAATCTGACGGTCCTGAAGCGCCACGCGGCCGTCGCGCTGATGTGCGGCACGGTGATGAGGGAGAACGAAGTTTCCCGGCTGGCCAATTCCTCCATCCAGCTCTCCTCGGTTTCCCGCAGCCGGGAGGCGTTCATGGCCCTTGCTGAGGGCGCCGGATGGCACGCGGACGCCGTGCTGGAAACGCCGCTGACCTATGTCGTGAGGGTGCGGGGGGTATAACCGGGGCGCATTCAAGCCTTGACACGACTTTTTCCAAAAGTGTACGATTCTTTTGGGCCAATGAGCGGATGGTGATAGTCCCATGACGGCTGAAACCAAAAAGGAACGAAAGAGCGTGTCTCCCGAAGATCTGGCAAAAAAAATCGTCAACTCGCTCAGGGCCAAAGCAGATCCGGAAAAAGCCGTTCAAATCCAAAGATATTTCAAGGAAAACGTGTCGTCCTACGGCCTAGCGGCGGAGGATATCCGGGAGATTGCCCGGGATCTTTATGAGTCGGTGCGAAGGAATTGGACGATCGAAGAAGCGATCGATCTGTGCGAAATCCTTCTGCCGAACAAATATTTAGAGGTCAAAAGCACGGCGGAAATCTTTTTTCTCCGCTTTCAAAAGGATTTCGGCCGCCCCGTTTTTTCCTTGATCAAGAAATGGCTGGCCCAGGATTATTGCGACAATTGGGCATCCGTGGACGGCCTATGTCCCGACGGTTTGGGCGGCCTGATGGAAAAATATCCCGATCTCGTTCACCGGATCAAGGGTTGGACCGCCCACCCGAATATGTGGGTCAAGCGGGCCTCCGCCGTGGCCTTCATCAAGCTGGCCCGGAAGGGGAAATATCTCGATGTGGTCTATCAGATTTCGAGAAAGCTCTTTCCTTTCGAAGAAGATCTGATCGAGAAGGCCAACGGCTGGCTTCTCCGGGAAGCGGGTAAGACGGACATAGCCCGGCTGGAGAAGTTTCTCTATCGCCATGGTCCTAAAATCCCGCGCACGACGCTCCGGTACGCGATCGAGAGATTTCCGGAAGCGAAAAGAAAACACCTTTTGGAAAAAACGCGAGAGCGATGAAACGTTAGGAGCCGATCCTTGGCCGAAAAAGTGAAAATCAGCTGCCTCGAATGTGGAACGACGAATCAATTTCCCTTGGAAGCCGGAGGAAAGACAATCGTTTGCGGCCGCTGCAAAAGTCCCTTGCCCGTGCCGGGGCGGGTCTTGGAGCCGTCATCATCTCAAGCCGTGAACCTCATTCAAAAGGCAGCTCTCGCGCTCCTCGTCGATTTTTATTCGCCGACTTGCATGCCCTGCCATAGGATGACCTCCATCGTCGAAAGCCTGGCCAAACGCCGGGCCGGCGATATCATGGTCCTCAAGGTGAACGTGGATGAGGCGGGGGAGCTGGCCTCCGCTTTCAAAATCCAGGCCGTTCCGACCTTCGTGGTCATAAAGAAAGGCTTCGAGGTCGGCCGGACGTCGGGGGCCATGTCCGAAGCGGATTTTTCTCTCTGGGTCGCCTCGAAAGCATAGCCCATCATCCTCGCCGCGAAAGGGAGGAGCGCCGTCATGGAAAAGGGACCGGCTATGTCCTGGAATTTTCCGTAGAAAAGGGAAATGCCGAAGAGGGGACTCGAACCCCTACGAGCGGGTAAGGCTCGCTAGCCCCTCAAGCTAGTGTGTCTGCCAATTCCACCACTTCGGCACAGTCCGCTTGAAATGAGAGGGGGTTTATTTATTGGTTCCGGGAGCGGCCGCTTTCTTTTGCGCCGTATCCGGAACTTTTTTGGCGGGCGCCTTGGCTTCCGGCTGTTTTTTGTCTTTATCCGTCGCGGCCGGAGAGGTCGTCTGCGGCTTCTGGGCCGGCTCATTCTTCGTATTCGCCTGGGTCTGGGCGGGCTGGGTTTTCACGCCGCTGACCGCGGATTTGGCTTCCCTGCCGGAGAGAATCCAAAGCCCCAGCGACGTGAACATGAAAAGGATCGCGCAGATGGTCGTCAACTTGGATAAAATGGTCTGCGTGCCGCGGGCGCCGAAAGCCGTGGCGCTGCCGACTCCGCCGAACGCGCCGGCGAGATCAGCCGCCTTGCCGGATTGCATCAGGACGGCGACGACCAGGATCAGGCAAACGGCCACATGGATGATCGTGATTAATGCGCTCAATGTTCTTCCTTATAAGCTTTCATCGCTTCTTTCGTAATCAGGATGAAGGATTCCGCTTCCAACGAAGCGCCACCGACGAGAAACCCGTCGATATTCTTTTCCTTGAAAAGGGAATAAGAATTGGCGGGCTTTACCGACCCGCCATAGAGAATGATAGCACAAGACGCGGCCTCATTTCCATATTTTTCTTCGAGCGTCCTTCGGATAAAAGCGTGGATCTCTTCGGCCTGGGCCGGCGAGGCGGTTTTCCCGGTGCCGATGGCCCAAATCGGCTCGTAGGCGATGATCACGTCGCGGAAACGTTCGGCGGGCAGTCCTTCCAGGCCTCCTAGAATTTGACGGGCAATTTTCCGGACGGTTTGCCCGGCTTCGCGTTCTTCGAGAGTTTCTCCAATGCAAACGATGGGCTGAAGTCCCGCCCCGAGAGCGGCGAGGATTTTCTTGCCGACAACGGAGTCCGTCTCGCCGAAATGCCCGCGTCTTTCCGAGTGGCCGACGATCACGTAGCGGCAGCCGACATCGGCCAGCATCGGCGCGGAAATTTCGCCCGTGTAAGCGCCTTGATTTTCCCAGAAAAGGTTTTGGGCGCCGAGCCGGACGGGTGTGTCCAAAAGAAGCTTGGCCGCATCGACGAGCGCGGTGAACGGCGGGATGACGACGATGGCCGCCTCGGAAAGCAAGGGGCCGGCCCGAAGGATGGACGCGAGCAGAGCTTTCGCCTCAGGAACGGTCAAATTCATCTTCCAATTCCCGGCGATAAACGGCGGCTTTCGGTGAGGCATGCTATTTCGTCGCGCTCTTCTCGAGGGCATCGATTCCGGGCAGCGTTTCGTAAGCCAGGAATTCGAGGCTCGCGCCTCCCCCCGTCGAGATATGGGTGATCTTCGCGGCGACGCCGGATTTTTCGAGGGCCGCGATCGAATCACCTCCGCCAACGATGGAAAGGGCGCCCGCGTTCGCTACCGCTTCGGCGATCTTCATGGTCCCGTTCGCGAATGCCGGCTTCTCAAAAACGCCGAGGGGTCCGTTCCAGACGATGGTCTTGGCCCGGGCGATGATGCCCGAATACGCGGCGATCGTTTTCGGGCCGATGTCCACGCCCATCATGTCTTCAGGAAAAGGAAAGGCATCGACGATCTTGACCGCGACGCCGGATTCGATCGACGCGGTCAGGACATGGTCGATCGGCAAATGAAACTGGACGTTCTTTTGTTGGGCCTTGGCCATGATGCCGAGCGCGGTCGTGAACTTGTCCGGCTCGACCATGGATTTCCCGACCGAAAATCCCTGCGCTTTGAAAAACGTGTAAGCCATGGCTCCCCCGATCAAAAGGAAGTCGGCCTTGTTCAAGAGGTTCTCGATGACCGGGATCTTGTCTTCGGTTTTGGCGCCTCCGAGGATCGCGACATAAGGTTTGAGGGGAGATCGAACGGCCCTTCTCAGATATTCCACTTCGTTCTTCATGAGATATCCCGCCGCGCATTTGGGCACGAAGGAGGTGATGCCGACGACCGAGGCGTGCGCCCGGTGACTCGATCCGAACGCGTCGTTGACGAAATCGTCGATACCCTCGGCCAGCCGCTTCGAGAATTGGGGATCGTTTTTGGTCTCCTCCTCATGGAAACGGACATTTTCGAGGAGGAGAATTTGGCCATCCGCGAGACCGGCTTTGAGCGCGTCGACCTCCTTGCCGACGCAGTCGGGCGCGAACAGGACTTCGCGGCCGGTGAGCTCGGCCAGACGAGCGGCGACGGGCCTTAAGCTCATCTTGGGATCGAATTTTCCCTTGGGTCGCCCGAGATGCGAGGCCAGGATGAGCTTGGCCCCTTTGCCGGCGAGATAGTTGATCGTGGGCAGGGACGCCCGGATGCGCGCGTCGTTCCGAATTTCTCCTTGATCGTTCAAGGGGACGTTGAAGTCGACCCGGACAAAGACCTTTTTTCCTTTGACGTCGAGATCTTCCACGAAGAGCACGGCGCGACCCTTCTTACCTGGATATGAACAGGATGAGGTCCCGGAGCCGGCAGGAATAGCCCCACTCGTTGTCATACCAGGCCAAAACCTTGAGGAGGTTCTTTTCGATAACCTTGGTCGAAGGTCCGTCGACGATGGCGGAGTGGGGATTGGACATGAAATCGACCGAAACAAGCTGTTCGTCCGTGTATTGGAGGATGCCTTTCAGCGAACCTTCCGCGGCTTTCTTGAATGCGTCATTGACGTCTTTTTCCGTGAGGTCTCTTTTCATGACGGAGACGAGGTCCACGAGAGAGACGTTGGGGGTGGGAACGCGAATGGCGATGCCGTCGATCTTGCCCTTGAGCTCGGGAATGACCAATCCGACGGCCTTCGCCGCGCCCGTCGTGGTGGGGATCTGAGAGATCGCGGCCGCCCGGGCGCGGCGCAAATCCTTATGGGGAGCGTCCAGGATCTTCTGATCGTTCGTGTATGAATGAATGGTGGTCATAAAACCTTTCTCGAGGCCGAATTCCCGATGGAGGACCTTGACGACGGGGGCGAGGCAGTTGGTCGTGCAGGACGCGTTGGAGATGAGATGATGCTTGGTCGCGTCGTACCTCTCTTCGTTAACGCCGAGGACGATGGTGATGTCGGGGTCGGTGGCGGGGGCGGAAACGATGACTTTTTTTGCCCCGCCCTGATCGATATGCTTGAGCAAGTCGGGTCTTTTCGTATATATGCCCGTCGATTCGACGACGATATCCACGCCGAGGTCTTTCCAAGGCAGCTTGGCGGCGTCCTTTTCGGCCAGGACCTTGATCTTCTTGCCGTTGACGACAAGGGCGTCATCGGTCGCTTGGATGTCCTGACGAAAACCGCCGAGCACGGAGTCGTATTTCAGGAGATGGGCAAGCGTCTTGGCGTCGGTGATGTCGTTGATCGCCAGGTATTCGATCTCCGGGGTGTTCACGGAGGCGCGGAACAAGTTCCTGCCGATCCGGCCGAATCCGTTGATGCCGACTTTGATGGCCATGATGAAGTCCTCCTTGGATTCCGGAAAATGACATAAAAAGTACTCTATAAATTAGCATAAAATGGCGGAAAAAATCAATTTTATGCTAAAATCCGGCTCAAGGAGCGGCCATGAAAGTCCTCACCTCGGCGCAAATGAAGAAGATCGACCGGATAACAATCGAAAAGATCGGCATTCCGGGCCCCGTGCTCATGGAAAACGCGGGCATCCGGATCACGCAGGCCGTTTTGAAAAGGTTTCCCCGGATCAAGGAAAACCGGGTCGTCATCGTCGCCGGGAAAGGCAACAACGGCGGAGACGGCTTTGTCGTGGCCCGGCATCTGTTCAACTGCGGCGCCCGGCCGACCGTGTTGCTCCTCGGCACCAAACAGGACGTGAAGGGCGATGCCGGCCTGAATCTGGCCATAGCCGAAAAGATCGGCGTCGAGATCAGGGAAATTCCGTCCACGAAAGAATGGAAAAAGAATAAAATCGAGCTATTCCACGCATCGCTGATCATCGATGCCATTTTCGGAACCGGTCTCATGAAGCCCGCGCAGGGCCTTTTCGCGGCGGCTATCGAGGATATGAACAAGGCGCGCGGCTATAAAATCGCTGTAGACATTCCTTCTGGGCTATCGTCCGATACGCCGTTGATCGTCGGACCGGCGGTCAAGGCCGACCTGACGATCGCCCTCGCCGCGCCGAAGATCGGACACGTCCTTCCGCCCGCGGAAGATTTTGTCGGAGAACTGATCGTCTCCGATATCAGCGTTCCGCCGTTTCTGTTCGAGGACGCAAGATTGAAGATCGAACTCGTGGAAAAGAAAAACGTCGCCCCTTATTTCCAGAAAAGGAAAAAAGATTCCCATAAGGGGACCTACGGTCATCTGCTCATCCTCGCGGGTTCGCTCGGAAAAACGGGCGCGGCCGTCATGGCGGCCAAGGCCGGCCTGCGCATGGGTGCGGGCCTCGTGACGGTGGGGACGCCGCAAAGCTGCCTTCCGATCGTCGCGCGCTCGATGATGGAGCTCATGACCGAGGCGTTGCCGGAGACGCCGCAAAAGACCTTGTCGGATGCCGCGCTTCCGAGGATCTTGGAGCTGCTGAAAGGAAAAGACGGACTGCTCCTGGGTCCGGGGATATCGACCCATCCTGCGACGGCGAGCCTCGTGATGTCCTTATTGGGGAAACTCAAAATGCCGGTCGTGATCGACGCGGACGGGTTGAACATTCTCGCCGGAAATACCAACATCTTGAAAACGCTTTCCTGTCCGGTTGTTCTGACGCCGCATCCCGGCGAATTTGCCCGGCTCATCGGCCGGTCGACCCAGGACGTCCTCGACAACCGGCTCGATCTCGCGCCGCAATTCGCCGAAAAACACGGGATCCATCTGATCCTGAAAGGATATCGGACGCTCATCGCAACCCCGCAGGGCAGGGTTTTCATCAACCCGACCGGAAACCCGGGCATGGCGACGGGTGGCTCCGGAGATGTGTTGAGCGGGATGCTCGCCTCGCTGATCATCCAGGAAAAAGACATTCTGGGGGCCATCCTTTCCGCCGTCTTCGTTCACGGTTTGAGCGGAGATATCGGGGCCCAGAAACTGGGCGAGAGAGCCCTGATCGCGGGAGACCTCATCAGATACCTGCCTCAGGCCCTCAAAGAGATGGAGGCTTGATGGCGCCGGGAGGAGGGGAGACGACGGATTCGGTTTTTTTCTCCTATTCCGCGGAAGAAACCCTTGCTCTAGGAAAAACAATCGCGCTTAAATTCAAGGGGAATGAGGTCGTCTTTCTCATCGGTGAACTTGGCGCGGGCAAGACCGTTTTCGCCAAGGGCATCTCTGCCGGCCTTGGCCTCAACAACGTCCATGAGGTCTGCAGTCCCACGTTCACGATCATGAATATCTACCGGGCGAGGGTTCCGATCTACCATTTTGACCTTTATCGGCTGACCAAGGACTCCGAAATCATGGATTTGGGATTCGAGGATTATGTCGGGCAGGGTGTCGTCGTCGTCGAGTGGGCGGAAAAGATCAGGTTTCCGATCGAAGCTCTCCATGTCCGGATCGTCGTTGAAGACGGCGGACGGAGAAGAATTGAGATACGATGACGTCTTGTCGATGATCAAGGAGAGACGAAAGGAATCGAGATCAAAATGAAAATCGAAGACATCAAGGACCTGATTTATGAAGTCAAGGATTTTCCAAAACCGGGCATCGGATTCAAGGACATCTCGCCGCTCGTCCGCGACGCCGCCGGCTATAACTTCGTGATCGATCATCTCACGGAATGGGCTCAAAAGAAAAAACCCGATATCGTCGTCGGCATCGAATCGCGCGGATATCTCTTCGCGGCACCCGTGGCCCGGGAACTGAGACTGGGGCTGGACATCATCCGGAAACAGGGCAAGCTGCCCCGCAAGACGGTCCGCGTCCGGGCCCCCAACGAATATGCCGTCGAATATTTCGAGATGCACGAGGACAGCGTCCGGCCGGGACAGAGGGTCGTCATCATCGACGATCTGATCGCCACCGGCTCGTCCTCGATCAGCGCCATCGATTTGATCAAGCTTCTGAAAGGGAATCCCGTCGGTTTCGGCGCCGTGGTCGAACTCGGCTTCTTGAACGGCGTCTCCGCCATAAAAAAAGCGCATCCGGAGATCGATATCTTCAGCCTTATTCAATACAAGGAATAGCCGAAGGGGAGCGGCCGCGACAGCGATTTTTCGTAAGGAGGACCGAATGTTCGGAAAAACGGCGAGATATTCTTTTGTCTTTTTCTCCGTCCTGGGGCTGTTATCGGCGAGTTGCGTCCGCATCGTCGCCAAGTCCGATCTATCCCTCGGCCCTGGCGATGCGCGCTGGGTCTCCAAAACGCTCGGCCGGATGTCGATCGAGGAAAAAATCGGGCAGATGATCGCTTGTCGTTACACGGGCGGTTTTTTCAATGACGACAGCGATTATATCGCCGGCCTGCGTAGCCTGGTCGTCGACCAGAAGATCGGCGGCGTGGTCATTTTTCTCGGAGAGTCCTATGAAACCGCCCATTTGAACAACGCCTTGCAGAAGTTGGCCAAATATCCGCTTCTCGTCGCCTCCGATTTCGAGCGCGGCGCCGGAAACCAAATTACGGGCGCTACCCTCTTTCCCACGCTCATGGCCCTGGGCGCGGCTGACTCCGATGAGCTGGCCTACAAGATGGGGAAGATCACGGCCGAAGAAGGCCGGGCGCTCGGCATCCATATGACTTACGCTCCCGTCGTGGATGTCAACATCAACCCCGACAATCCCATTATCAATACCCGGGCGATCGGCGAGGATCCCGTACAAGTCGGCCGGTTGGCCGCGGCGTTCATAAAAGGTTGTCAGGAAAACGGCATGATCGCAACGGCCAAGCATTTTCCGGGTCACGGCGACACCGACCAGGATTCGCACAGCCTCCTTCCAACGATCAAGGCCGACCGGGATCGGCTGGAAAAAGTCGAGCTCTATCCGTATCAAATGGCCCTCGCGGCCGGCGTCCAGGCCGTGATGGTCGCTCATCTCAGCGTTCCCGCTTTGGATCCGACACCCAACCTGCCCAGTTCCTTATCTCCCGCCATCCTGACCGGACTTTTGCGAAAACGAATGGGATTCAAGGGTTTGATCGTCACGGACGCCATGGAAATGGGCGGCGTGACGAATGCCTACCCCGGTCCCGAAGCGTCTCTGCGGGCCATCCTGGCCGGAGTGGACATGGTCCTGCTCCCGCCCGAACCCGCCAAAACCGTGTCGTTCCTGATCGATGCGGCGAAAACAGGCCGGTTGACCGAAGCCCGGATCGATGAATCCGTGCGCCGCATCCTGGAAGCCAAGGCCCGGCTGGGGCTCCATCTCAACAGGTTCGTGGACGTCGAAGCCTTGCCGCAGAAATTGGGAACAAAAGAAAATTCGAGACAAGCGCTTCTGGCTTTCGAAGCCGCGGCGACACTCGTCAAGAACGAGAGGGAAGCCTTGCCGATTCCCTCAACCGGGAAAAAGATCGCCGTATTCTCGCTGAGCAGCGATCAAGGCGATTATTTCGCCGGACGGGCTTTCGCGGACGCCGTCAAGAAAAGGTCCGAAGGAACCCAGGTTTTCTATGCGGATGCCGTCACGGGCAAGGAAGCCCTGGATGACGCCTATTTTAAAGCCGTGAAATCCGCCGATGTCATCGTCTGCGCGGTCTTTTCGAGCCTGCGGGCGCGGAAGGGCAGCGTTGGAATCGAGCCGAGTCACGCCGACTTGATCAAGACCCTGGCCGCGGCGGGGAAATCCGTCATTGTCGTCAACTTCGGAAGCCCTTATATATTGAGGGATTTTCCCGAGGTTGACGCGTGCCTGTGTCTTTACCGGAATTCGCCCCAGTCGCAGGCGATCGCCGCCCGGGCCGTTTTCGGGGAAATGGACATCAAGGGCAGGCTTCCGGTTTCCATCCCCGGTCTTTTTCCTAGAGGGCAGGGGATCGAGCTGAAGAAAATCAAATGAAATCGGGCCTGCCGCTGGCCGCCCCCTGGTGAGGATTAGAGCGCGACTTCGACCGGAACGGGATTCAGAATTTTCGTGAGGTCCGCCGGAGACATTTCGGCGAGCAGGCCGCGCTTTCCGGCATTGATGTAAATCCGCGGGAGATCGGCGATCGTCTTTTCCATGTAGATCTTCAGCTGTTTCCGCGTCCCGAAAGGCGATGTCCCGCCGATCATGTAGCCCGTATGCTTATCGGCCGTCTCGGGATGGCAGGGCGCCACGGTTTTGACCCCGAGAAATCGGGCGAGGGCTTTCGTCGAGACTTCGTTGTCGCCATGCATGAGGATGATGAAAGGTTCCCCCCTGTCGGTTTCCATGACGAGCGTCTTGATGACGCCGTGCTCGCCGACGCCGAGCTCCCGGGCCGCCGTGCCCGTTCCCCCGCGGTCTTCGTATTTATAGGAATGGGCGACGAAAGAAACGCCTTTGTCTTTCAGGACCCTTATGGCGGGGGTTGCCGGCGGTCTCGTTTCGATCATGGTCGGACTAACCGCGGAAGTACAGGTACGCGCCGAGGATGAAAGCGAGGACGATCGCCGAGGCGAGCAGATCCCGCCAGTTCCAGCTGATTCGAGTGCGGCGGCGGTCTTCGGCGGTCGTTGTCCCGAACGTCAGGCTTTCGATCGCCGCGTAATCCGGTTCCTTGGTCATATAGCTGACCACGATCATGACGACGATCGAGACAATCGTTATGAGCACGCTGAAATACTGGAAGTAAATGTTGTTGATGATCCAGAGGAACGATCCCTGGGCATATCCGTTCGCGATCGTCTTGGCCGCGTCGGCGTAGCCGAACAATCCCAGCGAGACGGGTGTGTCGACGAGCATCCGGAACAAGCCGAGTGAAAAACCGACGATTAAAGCCCAGAGGCAGCCCTTGGCATTAAGGCGTTTCCAAAAGACGCCGAAGAAGAATACGACGAAAATGGGCGGCGCGAGATAGCCCTGGACCGTTTGCAGGTAATTGTAAAGCCCGCGGGCCCCCTGGATGACCGGGATCCACATCAGGGCGATGAAGACCATCACCGCGGTGGCGATGCGGCCCGTCCGGACGATCTGGTGCTGGGAGGCCTTGGGTTTCCACTTTCCATAGAGGTCCACCGTGAACAGCGTCGAACAGGCGTTGAAGACGCCGGCCAGCGAGCCCATCAGCGCGGAGAGCAGCCCGGCGACAACAATCCCGCGCAATCCGACCGGCAGCATATATTTGACCATCAGCGGGAACGCCGCTTGGGCCTGGTGGGGGATCGCTGTCCCGTCCGCGGCGATCATGACCTCCAGTCCCGGAACCTTGCCGCTCTTGGCCAGGGCGAAGGCGATCAGTCCGGGGACGATGAAAAGGTAAACCGGCAGGAGCTTCAGGACGCCGGCGAAAATGCTCCCGCGGCGCGCTGTCCGCTCATTTGGAGCGCCCAAAGCTCTCTGAACGATGTACTGGTCGGTGCACCAATACCACAGGCCGATGATCGGCGCGCAGAAGAGCATGCCCAACCACGGGTAATAGCCGTTGAAATACCAGGCCTGCTTGACCACGGCGCCCGCGGCATTTTTCACGAGGACAGGCGCCCACGTCCCCGCGACGCCGTGCGGGATCAAGGGCTTCCACAGGTTGAACATGTCGGAGCCGCAGATCGTGCGGAGGGCGTTCCATCCGCCGAGTTTCGTCAGTCCGTAGATCGTCAGGATGGCCGAGCCGAGGATCAGGACAAAGACCTGGACGGCGTCGTTATAAGCGACGGCGCGCATCCCGCCCAGGATGGTATAGAGTCCGGTCAGGACGATGACGAGGACCGACCCGAGCCAGAAACTATTGATGTCGATGGAACCCAGGCGCAAATGGAGTTCCGGAAGGAGGGTCGAAAACACGACGCCTCCGGCGAAAATTCCGACGGCGATCTTGGATACGACGAACGTAATCAGGGAGACGATAGACAGGACGTAACGCGAATGGCTCGAAAAACGACGCTCTAAAAACTCGGGCATGGTGAAGACGAGCGAGCGGGCGTAAAAGGGGACGAAGACCCAGGCCAGAACGAGGAGGCACCAGGCATGGAGCTCGTAATGGGCCATCGCGACGCCGTCGGTGGCGCCTGTCCCGGCCAGCCCGACGATGTGCTCGGAGCCGATGTTTGAAGCGAAGATCGAAGCGCCGATGATCCACCAGCTGAGGTTCCGGCCCGCCAGGAAATAATCTGTGGCGGTGTCTTTCCGCTTCTTGATCACCCACCAGGCGACGCTAATGATGACGAGGAAATACAGGCTCAGCGTGATCCAATCCAGGGTTTGCAATCCCATGGGACTCCTTTCGAGGATCGGCCCTCGCTCGTTTCAACTGTATAAATAATTAATTCAAAAAAGAAAAAAAAGCAATATGCTTTGCCGTCGACTTTTTGCGGTTCTTGACATCGGTCGGCGGTCGGGAATATTCTTTTTTAGATGATTGACCGGACCTTCTCCCATTATCGCATGCTCGCCAAACTCGGCGGGGGAGGGATGGGCGTCGTTTACGAAGCCGAAGACACAAAACTCGGACGGCATGTCGCGGTTAAGTTTCTGCCCGAGAATCTGTCCGACGATCGGGAGGCGCTGGCCCGATTCGAGCGCGAAGCGCGGGCCGCATCGGCCTTGAATCATCCCCATATCTGCGCCATTTATGATTTCGGCGAACAGGACGGCAAGCCGTTCATCGTCATGGAGCTTATGAAAGGAAAAACGCTGAAACAAAGCCTGACGGGCCGGCCGGCCGAGATCGAAAAGATTTTGGAGCTCGGCGAACAAATCGCCGAGGCCTTGGAAGCGGCGCACGCCCAGGGCATTGTCCATCGAGACATCAAACCCGCCAACATTTTCGTTACCGATAGGGGCGAGGCCAAGATCCTGGATTTCGGATTGGCCAAACTCGTGTCTGAAACGGCCCGGGAAGCAAAAGACCATTTCAACCGGCAAGCCACCATGTCGTATTCCCAGCAGCTGACCAGGTCCGGGACGACGATGGGCACGGATGCCTATATGTCGCCGGAACAGGCGCGGGGCCAGGACGTGGACGCCCGCGGCGACCTGTTTTCGTTCGGAGTCGTGTTGTATGAAATGGCGGCCGGCGTATTGCCTTTCCGGGGCGGAAGTCCGGCGGAGATCTTTGACGGCATTCTCAACCGGCAACCGCTTCCGCCTCGGCACCTCAATCCCGATTTGCCGGAAGATCTCGAGAGAATCATTCTCAAAGCTCTGGAAAAGGACCCTTCCCTGCGCTATCAGAGCGCAGCCGAGATGAAAACCGACCTCAAACGACTCCTTCGGAAGTCGGGTCAGATGTCCGCCGTCGCGGAACGGCCCTCGGGCCGGAAGCGCTGGATTGCGATTGGGGGGGCGGCTTTGGTTATTGGCCTGGCCGTTGTCATCGGATTGTTGCTGACGCGGCGACCGGGACCCGGCCGGGAAACAGCCGGGCCGAAGCGAATCGCGGTTCTCGCCTTTGAGAATGTGGGATCCGCCGAGGACGCCTACTTCGCCGACGGCATGACCGACGAGGTCCGAAGCAAATTGGCTTCCCTGCCGGGATTGGCGGTCATCGCCCGCAACAGCGTCGACCGATACAAAGGAAGCTCGAAACCCTTCAAGCAAATCGCCCAGGAACTGGACGTTTCCTTTCTGCTGACGGCAAAAGTGCGCTGGCAGAAGGAAAGCTCGGGGGCGAGTCGCATTCGCGTAACGCCGGAGCTGGTTGAGATCAAGGGTCCCGGGGAGCCCGCAGCCCGCTGGCAGAATTCTTATGATGCGGTTCTAGAGGACGTCTTTCGGGTGCAGGCGGAAATCGCTTCCAAGGTGGCCGAAGCCTTGCAGGTAGCGCTTGACGCCCGAGAACAGCAACGCCTGGCCGCAAAGCCGACGACGAATCTTGCCGCGTATGACGCCTACATGCGCGGCCAGGAAATTTCCGGCGATCTCAGCGCGTTGGATCCGGCCATTTTGGATCGCGCGATGGCTCAATACGAGCAGGCGGTCGCTCTTGACCCGTCCTTTGCCCTTGCCTGGGCGCAGCTTTCGAGTGCGCGCTCGTTTATCTACGTCAATGTCGCGCCCTCATCGGCCTTGGCCGATCGCGCGCGGGAAGCGGCCGAACGGGCGCTCCGGATTTCTCCGGGACTTCCGGAGGGACGAATGGCCTTAGGCCTGTATTTCCGGGCGGTCGCCAACGACTCCACCCGAGCCCTTGAACAGTGCCGACAAGGATTAGCGGCAAATCCCGGCCACGCCGGACTCCTCAGCATTGCCGCTTCTTCCGAGACGAGTTTAGGACTCTGGGACCAAGCCGTTTCTCATTATCGGCAGGCGCTTTCCCTCGATCCCCGTTCGGCCACAACCGCCGGACGGCTCGCGCTCACCCTGCTCTGGTTGCGGCGCTACTCCGAAGCGATGTCTGCTAGCGGCAATGCGTTGGCCATCGCTCCCGCGGACCTCCGGCAGATCGAACAAAAAGCGATGGTTTTTCTCGCCCAAGGGGACTTGGCCGGGGCGCGGGCTTCGATCGCCGCGGCATCCAGAGATATCGAGCCCGTCAATCTTGCCGTCACTTTTGCCACATACTGGGACCTCGGTTGGGTGCTCGACGAGACCCAACAGCGGCTCCTCCTTCAACAAACGCCGGCGGCGTTCGGCGGGAGACGCGATGTTTGGGCTTTCGTCCGGATGCAAGCTTTTGCCCTGAAAGGCGACCCGGCCCAAACTCTTCGATATGCCCGTGAGGCGGAGCAGGCTTTGGACGAGCGAATCTCAGAGGCCCCCAATGACGACCAACTCCACGCTTTTCGCGGCTTGGCCCTGGCCCACCTTGGGCGGCGCGAGGAGGCGATTCGCGAAGGGGAGAAGAGCGTAACCCTGTTGCCTATTGAACGCGATGCCTTATGGGGCCCGTATACTCAGCATCAGTTGGCCCGCATTTATATCGTCCTCGGCGAACAGGAAAAGGCTCTCGATAAACTCGAATTGCTGCTCAAGATTCCTTACTATCTTTCTCCTGGATGGCTTTCCATCGATCCCAACTTCGCCCCGCTCAAGGGAAATCCCCGCTTTGAAAAATTGCTCAAGGCGACAACGTAGTTCATTCCTGGGATCTTCCCTAGGCAATCCGTGCGCCCCTCGACTGAGAAACCGTCCGACGGTCAGGACGATACAATATTGACGTTTCATCCGTTCTGTGATAATCACTAAAGAGATTTTTTTTAACTTATTGGATTGACGATTGAAATCGCGTTCCGCTCGGTCCCGCCAAAGAATCTTTCGTTTTAAATCTCAGGTCACGGAGGTTTCATGCTCTTTTTAAAATCTCGTGTTAAAATCCTGTTCGTGTGCGCGCTAGCGGTCATACCGCTTTTGAGCGCGGTGAACGCATTCAGCCAAACCCCAGGCGAGGATTTCTTCAAAACGATTACTTACCGGGACATCGGACCGTCCCGTCAGGGTGTCCGGTTCGTGGACTTCGCGGTCCCGCTCCAGCAGCCGTACACGTTCTACGCCGCTGTCAGCTCGGGCGGCCTATGGAAAACCGTGAACAACGGCCAGTCGTTCGAGCCGATCTTCGAGAACGAGAAGGTGATCTCGATCGGCGATATCGCCGTCGCTCCGTCCAATCCCAGCGTCGTCTGGGTGGGGACGGGAGAAGCCAACTGCTCCCGAAGCACCTACTACGGCGACGGGATGTACAAATCCACGGACGCCGGCAAGACCTGGAGGAATATGGGGCTCAGGGAGTCCCATCATATCGGTCGCATCATTATCCATCCGACCAACCCCGACGTCGTTTATGTCGCGGCGCTCGGCCACCTTTACACCGATAATCCTGACCGCGGTCTGTATATGACCCGGGACGGGGGCAGGACCTGGGTCAAATCCCTCGACGTCAAGGTCGGAGACCGGGCCATCGGCGCGGTCGACGTCGTGATGGATCCCAAGAACCCGGACATCCTTTACGCGGCCACCTACGACAAGCTTCGCAAGGACTGGAACTACCAGCTCGGCGGGCCCGGCACCGGCATTTATAAAACCACCGACGCCGGCCGGAGCTGGAAAAAGCTCGGCGGCGGTCTCCCAAGCGGCATTCTCGGCCGCATCGGTTTGAGCGTCTATCTCAGAAATCCGAACATCCTCTACGCCGTCATCGAGAACGGCAACAAATCTGGAATGACCGCAGAGGCGCGCTGGAAAGAGATCGTGGAGGGCAAATCGAGCTCGGGCATGATCGATGGAGAGGTCTACCGAACGGACGACGCCGGCGCGACCTGGAAAAAAGTCAGCCCCGAGAAACAGAGCATCGGCTCGGGGCCCGGCTATTACTACTGCGACATCATCGTCGATCCCAATGACGACAAGCACGTCTACGCCCTCACGGTCGGCGTCCAAGAATCCAAGGACGGCGGCAAGACCTGGGGAAGCGCCTTTCGCTTCGGAGGCGACAACCACGCGCTCTGGATCGATCCGGCCAATTCGCTTCATATGCTCCTCGGTTTCGATCACGGCATGGGCGTGACGTTCGACGGCGGCAAGACCTGGTTCCATCCCGATTATATGGCCATGGCCCAGTTTTACGCGGTGGATTACGACATGTCTTATCCGTATCGGGTCGCGGGCGGATTGCAAGACAACGGGTCTATGATGGGCCCGAGCACCAAAAAAGGCGGCGCGCCGATACGCCTGGAGGACTGGCAGACGGTCGGCGGCGGCGACGGCATGTACAACGTCTTCGACAAGAAGACCAACCGTTTTCTGTATAACGAATCTCAGAACGGGTCGCTGCAGAGGATGGACCTCGTAACCGGCGAAACGAAGCGTATCGCCTATGCTCAGGTCAAATCCGCGATACGCTGGAACTGGTGCGCGCCGCTCCTCGTCTCCGTTCACGACGGCAACGTGGTCTATCATGGCGGAAATCTCATCGTGAAATCGACGAACCGCGGCGAAACCTGGACCGAGATCAGCCCCGACCTCACGACCAACAATCCGGCCAAGCTTCCCCAGGGCAAAGGCGGCGACGGCAGTATCGAATATTGTACGCTCACGACGATGGACGAATCGCCTCTCATTCCAGGGCTGCTCTGGGCCGGCACCGACGACGGAAACGTCTGGGTCACGAGAGACGATGGAAAAAATTGGACGAAGCTCAACGATAAAATTGCGGGCAATCCGGGCTATTGGGTGAGCCGCGTGGCCGCTTCCAATGCCGACCCCGGCACGGCGTATGTCTCGTACACGGGGCTGCGCAACGACGATTTCCGGCCGTTCCTATATAAGACCACGGATTATGGCGCGACTTGGACTTCGATCGTCGGAAATCTGCCCAATGAGTCGATCAACGTCGTTCGCGAAGACGTCAAGAACCCGGATCTTCTCTTCGTCGGGACGGATTTCGCGATTTATGTTTCTCTCGACGGCGGCAAAAGTTGGACGAAGATGAAAGGCAATATGCCGACCCAGCCCATCCACGACCTGAAGGTCCATCCGCGCGAGAACGACCTGATCGTGGCCACCCATGGCCGCGGCATCTACATCGCGGACATCTCGGCGCTTCAGGATTTGACGCCGCAGGTTCTCGTGAGCAACGCTTATTTGTGCGCGATCAAGCCCAGAATCCGCTGGTCGGAAATCGGGCGTTTCAATTCCAGCTCTCTCAATCTCAACGGCAAAAGCGAGCCGGCGGCGGTCGTCATCAATTACTATCTCAAAGCCAAGCCCGCGGGCGATGTCAAGATCCAGATCTACAAAGGCAACATGCTTGTCAATGAGATCAAGGGCAGCGGCAATGTGGGGCTCAATACCGCGTCGTGGAACATGATGATCAGGCGGGAGCGGACCCCGGCCGAGAAGCAGGCCATGCAGGGCCGGGCGGGAAGATTCGGAGGCGGTGCCGGCATGGATTTGACCGATGTCCCTCCCGAATTCGTGGCGCAGATGAGGGGACAGCAGGACCCGAATTTCATTTCCAGTCCCGCCGGAGAGGGTAACTACAAAGTCGTTTTGATCGTGGACAATCAGCAGTTCACGGGCATCGCGAAGATCTTGCAGGATCCGACGAAGTAAAATTCATTGCCTGCGAGTTGGGGGGCGATCTCCGGATCGCCCCCTTATTTTGAGGGTCTTGCTCCGTTGATGCCGGGGCTTCACCTAGGCATAGAGCGGCGGAAATCAGGAAATTCATGAAACCTCCGGGACAGGAGCCTTGACGACCTGAAAAGCATCAGGAGATATAAAGATATCATGAGCGCCTATACCATGAATGACATCGAACGGAAAATTCGTGAGTTTCCCCGCGTCAATCTCATTCATTTGCCGACGCCGTTTCGGAAGCTCGAAAATCTGACGGCCGAAATCGACGGGCCCGAAATATACGTCAAGCGGGACGATTTGACCGGCCTGGCCTTCGGCGGCAACAAATCGCGGAAGCTGGAATTCATCTTTCCGGACATGCTGGCTAAAAAAGCCGATGTAATCGTCACCTGGGCCGCCCTTCAGTCCAATTGGGCCATGCAGACGGCGGCCGCGGCCAGCCGGTTCGGCATCAAGCCCGTGCTGGTTTTGTTCAAGAGATATGACCTCCCCGAGGAATACGACGGCAATATGCTGCTGGATTACATTCTGGGGGCGGATATCCGGATCAAGGATCCATTGCCTGGCCAAAGCGCTAAATCCGGAGATTATCTGAGCGTGGCCGAAGATATCGCCGAGGAATTCCGCAGAAAAGGGCATCGCCCCTATGTGGTCGCCGTCGGCGGGTCCATGCCGATGGGTTCGATGGAGCTTCCGCTGGGCGCGGTCAGCTATGTGGACGCTTTCCTGGAGATGCGGGAACAGGCCCGGGCTTCGGGTTTCGAGCCGGATTATATCGTCCATTCGACCGGATCAGGCGCGACCCAAGCCGGGCTCGTTGTCGGGGCCAAGGCCGTTTCATCCAAAACCAGGATCGTCGGCATCAGCGTCTCGGATCCGAAGGAACCGTTCTCAAGAGAGGTCTTGACGATCGCCAAGGCCACGGAACGCGCGCTCGGTCTGAATTCGGACGTCCGATCCGATGACATCGTCGTCTTCGACGAATACATCAAGGACGGCTATGGCATCGTGAATAGGGAAGTGGCTGAGATCATCCGGCTCGTCTTCACCCGCGAAGGGATCGTCCTCGATCCGGTTTATACGTCCAAAGCGATGGTGGGCCTTGTGGATCTCGCGGCTAAAGGCTATTTCAAGCGCACCGATAAGATCGTCTTCTTCCACACGGGCGGAACGCCGGCGCTTTTCCCGAACAGGAAAAAGCTGGTGGAACTACTTGCCTGAGCTCTTCAGATACTTCAGAAATTCGCTGTCGGTCGAAAGCACGAGCCAGGTATCCTTGGCCAAGCTTGTCCGGTAGCTCTCCATGGTCTTCAGGAACTGGTAGAGTTCCGGGTCCAGGTTGTAAGCCAGGGCGTAGATCTTCGTCGCTTCCGCATCCGCCTTGCCCATGATCTCCTGGGCTTTCTTGTAAGCTTCGGATTGGATCCGTTTCAACTCGCGCTCTTTCTGGCCGCGGATCTCGGCGCTTTTTCCGTCGCCTTCCGACCGGTACTTGGAGGCGATCCGCTGCCGCTCGGCGATCATCCGTTCGAAGACCTTCTTTTGGACCTCGTCCACGTAATTGACCCTCTTGATCTGGACATCCTTGATCTCGACCCCGAATTCGGGCGTGATCTTGTCGGCCTTTTCCAGAATGATCCTGGCGACCTTTTCCCGGCCCAATTGGATTTTGGCGGCGATCGTCGCCGAATCCAGAAATAGGGCGGATTCCTCGGATTGATCGAAGGCCCGGTTCGAGGACCGGACCAGCTCGATCAGGTCGTAATTGGCGACCGCGTTGCGCGCCTCTCCGTCCACGATGTCGTCCAAACGGGACTGCGCTCCGCGTTCGTCCTGGACTCTCTGGAAAAACCGGAGAGGATCGCTGATGCGCCAGCGGCAGTAGGTCTCGACCCATATGTATTTCTTGTCTTTGGTCGGGATTTGGTTGGCATCGCCCTCCCATTCCAGCCAGCGCTTCTCGAAATAGTTCGTTTTCTGGACGAAGGGCGTCTTGAAATGAATGCCCGCGGTCGTCACGGCGCCGCCGATCGGCTCGCCGAACTGAGTGATGATGACCTGGTTGGTTTCGGAAACGATATAGATGGAATCCGCGAGAATAATCAGCGCGACAAGAGCGGCGCCGATGAGGATGATGTTTCTCGTCGATTTTTTCACTTCTTCACCTCCTCGTTCAGATTGAGCAGGGGTAAGAGGTTTTTCTGCTGACCGTCCAGGATGATTTTCTTGCCGATCTTCTGCATGACGTCATTGAGGGTTTCGAGATAAAGACGCTTGCGCGTGACCAAGGGCGCTCGGACGTATTCCTGGTAGACGGCGGTGAACCGGCTCGCGTCGCCCTTCGCGTTATTGACCCGCTCGGTGGCGTAGCCTTCGGCGCCGCGAATGGCCTGCTCCGCCACGCCCGAGGCCTTGGGAATCTCATTGTTATATTCCGCCCAAGCCTCGTTGATCTTCCGTTCCTTTTCCTGAAGGGACTCGTTGACCTCGTTGAAGGAGGGTTTCACGGGTTCCGGAGGATTGATGTCCTGAAAGATGAGCTGGCTGACGTCGATGCCGATCTCATAGAGATTGCAGAGGTTTTGAAGCGCGTCCTTGGCTTCATGGGCCAGGCGGTCTCGTCCCGTGGTCAGGACCTCGTCCACGGAGTTGTCGCCGATGACGCGCCGGACGACGGCCTCGTTCATGTCGCGGAAGGTCGCCTGCGCTTCCCGCATCTTGAAGAGGTATTTGTACGGATCTTTGATCTTGTATTGGACGATCCATTCGACGTTGAGGACGTTCAAATCGCCCGTAAGCATCACGGCTTCTTTCTGGGCGTCGGGCGGAATGACAAACTCGGAGTGCACGCCGGCCCTCGTCGTTCGGAAACCGAACTCCTGTTTGAGCTGCTGCTGGACCGGGACTTTGGTCAGCGCTTCGATGCCGAAGGGAAGCTTGAAATGCAGCCCAGGATCCGTGGTCCGGACAAATTTGCCGAAGCGCTGGATGACGCCCATTTCATCGGGGCTGATCTGGTAGATCGAGCCGTAAAGAAAAATGACGGCGATGACGACCAAAAGGCCGATCTTAACGAATTTCCATGGTATTTTCGGCAAGGGCGGCAATTTGAATTCCATCTGGGGAAAATTTTGACTCATGCGAACCTCCTGTTTATTAAAACGAAGAATCCTTTTTCACCTGCTTTGAGCTAAGGGAAAAAAGAATAATGGCTCATGATCCTCGGCGATGGAAATCAGATCATGAGCCTCCCTTCTCCTTGCTTACGATAACACAGAACTCATCTTCCTTTCAAGGCTTTCCAGCGAGGCCTCGTGATAGCGGATCGACGCCTCGTCCAGGTCTTCGATCGTCTTCAGGCCGCTGCCCGTAATGACCAGGACGATCCGGTCGCGGGATTTCCATTCGCGCCTCCCGGCCAGACGCAAAAAGGCCGCCGCGACCGTCGCCGACGCCGGATCGCAGAAAAGGCCTTCTTCTTCCGCCAGAATCTTCTGAGCCTTCAAGATCTCGGCGTCAGTGACGCCGACCATCATCCCCTGATTCTCGCGGATCATCTTCAAGACGATATTGCCGCCCGGCGGATTCGGGTTGGAAATCGCGTGGGCGATGGTCCGCGGATTCGGGAATATCGAAAACGCGGTCTTGCCGGAAGCCGAGGCGCGGGCCAACGGGGAGCAACCCCTGGCTTGGACGCCGATGAAAACGGGCATTTTCCGGATCATGCCCTCTTTTTTCAAATCCAAAAAGGCGCGCATCAGGCCGATCAGATGACCGCCCGCGCTGACCGGCACGATAATGTATCCGGGCGCCCTCGCCTCGAGCTGCAAAAAGATCTCGAAGCCGGTGGCCTTGTAGCCCTCGATTCGAAAGGGATCGACCGAATTCATGAAATAGATCCCGTATTTTCGGCCGATCTCGAAGCTCTTGCGAAAGAGCCGGCCATAGTCGCCCCGGACTTTGAAGAGCGCAGGACCGTAAATCCCCGCGGCGAGGATCTTTTCCCTGGTCGTGTCTTCTTTGACGAAAATGACGCATTGGAGACCCGCTTTGGCCGCGTACGCGGCGGTTGAGCCGGCCATGTTTCCCGTTGAAATCGTCCCGATTCTTTTAAGGCCCAGGGCCACGGCTTTTTGGACCGCCACCACGGTTCCCCGGTCTTTGAAGCTGGACGTGGGATTGACGGTTTCATTCTTGGCTAAAACCAGGGGGAGATCGAACTTCGACATGAGCTGCCCGAGCCGAATTAACGGTGTGTCTCCCTCGCCCAGGCTCAGATCCGGATCGATCTTCCGAAGCGGAAGAAAATCCCGGAAGACCTCGATGGCCAGCTTTTTGTCCGTTCGGAAAGCGCGGGGCTTCTTCGATCCGCGGACGAGCAGGGGTTCGTCGCAATCCGGGCAAAAAGGGAAAAAAACGTCCAAAGGAAACCGTCTGTGGCAGAAAAGACATTCCAGACTATCCATGGCCGCTCCTGTATCCGTATTTTGACATGGATTCGCCATGAAGTAAAATGGGGAAGATCATGGTCCGGCCCTAAAAAGATGAACGAAGACGAACATTATATGCGAGAGGCCCTTGGCCAGGCTTTCAAGGCGGCAAAGATGGGAGAGGTCCCCGTGGGGGCCGTCATCGTTTCGCGCGGGAAGATCATCGCCCGCGGGCACAATCGGCCCATTCGGACGAATGACCCCACGGCCCATGCCGAAATCGTCGCGGTCAGAAAAGCGGGCCGGAAGCAAAGGAATTACCGGCTGGCCGAAAGCACGCTCTATGTCACGATCGAGCCGTGCGCCATGTGCATGGGGGCGATCGTCCAGGCGCGGATCGACAGGCTCGTTTTCGGAGCGCGGGATCCTAAAGCCGGAGCGGTCCTGTCGATCATGGCCTTCCCTTTAGAGAAAACGAATCATCGGATGGAAATCCTTGGCGGCGTTCTGGCCGGGGAATGCGGCCGCGCCCTCAAGGATTTTTTCAAGACGAGACGGGGCGGGATCGAGCCTCGTTCTTCCCCAAAAAGAGGCTAGAATCACGAAGAGCGGTGTATCTGCGGCCCGAACCGGCGTTTTTTGATGGAGATGCCAGGCTTGTCCGTTCGGACGAGAGCTTTCGAGGAGGGGTTTCTTTTCCGCTCAAATCCTATATAATAGGCCTCCCGATTTTGATTCCGATCCGATCGATGCGGAGAGGTGGCCGAGTGGTTGAAGGCGACGGTCTCGAAAACCGTTATTCTGAGCAATCGGAATCGCGGGTTCGAATCCCGCCCTCTCCGTAGCTTCAACCCGAAACGCTGGGAGAATGATCACCATGATGAACGGTAAAAGGATTTTTTCGATTCTAATTTCCTTTGTCCTTATGCTTTCTTGCGGCACCGTTCAAGCGGGGTCCAAATCCGATGACCTGGCCAAGCTCAAAGGGTTCGAGGCTTTCGTCAACAGGATTCTGGCCGAGCACAAAGTGCCGGGAGTGGCGATATCGATCGTCAAAGACGGGAAACTGCTTTACGCTCAAGGGTTCGGATTGAAAGACGTCCAGAACGGTTTGAAGGTCACGCCGCATACGCTCTTCGCCATCGGATCCTGCAGCAAGGCTTTCACGGCGACGACAATGGGGATCCTGGTGGATGAAGGGAAACTCGATTGGGACAAACCCGTGCGTTCTTACATGCCGACGTTCACCCTGTCCGACCCTGTCGCGTCGGATCAAATGAAGGTCCGGGATCTCGTCTGCCACCGCTCGGGTCTGCCGCGCCACGACAAGGTGTGGTACAAATCGCCGTTGTCCCGGCGCGAGCTTTTCGATCGTCTCCGCTATCTCGATTTCAGCCGGGGATTCCGCGAAGTCTATCAATACAATAATTTGATGTTTATGACGGCCGGTCTCATCGTCGAGAGCGTCGCCGGCGGGCCTTGGGAGGAGTTCGCCCGCAAGCGCATCCTTGATCCGCTCGGCATGACGGAAACGAATTTTTCCGTGGAAGATTCCCGGAAAGCGGCCGATTTCGCTCTCCCGTACCAGGAAAGCGACGGCAAGGTCGCGGCCGTGCCGTTTTGCAATGTCGACGCCATCGCCCCGGCCGGAGCGATCAATTCCAATGTCCTGGATATGGCCCGCTGGGTCTTGATGAACTTGAACAAAGGGACTTTCGGCGACAAGGGAGAAAAACGGATCCTATCGGAAGCCGCGCTGGCCCAGATTCATTTGCCCCAGGTCGTTATCCCGGACTCCCCAAAATACGATGAGCTTTTTTACGGAAGCTACGCCATGGGCTGGCGGATCGGCGCCTATCGGGGGCATCTCCTGGTTTTCCATGGCGGGTCGATCGACGGGTTTTCCGCGACGGTTTCCATGATGCCGAAGGACGGCATCGGCATCGTTCTCCTGAATAATCTGGAGGACGCGGCGATCAATGCGACGCTGGCCTATAATATTTATGACCGCTTGCTGGGGATGAATCCGATCGATTGGAACGCGCGCATCAACGAGGATCAGGCCAAGGCCAAGGCGGACGCGGAAAAAACGAAAAAAGAGAGCGAGAAGGACCGCAAACCCGACACGAAGCCCTCGCATCCGCTCGAGGACTATGTCGGAATCTACGAGCACCCGGCTTACGGCCCGTTCGCGATCAGGAAAGACGAGGATCATCTCGCGGCCGAATTTCATTCGATGACGTTCGCCCTCTCTCACTTCCATTACGATACGTTCTCATTGAGGAACGATCTGGCCGGTCTCGATGAACGGTTGACCTTCATCATCGATTCGCGAGGAGACATCGGTAGCCTGGCCATCAAACTCGAACCGGCGGTCAAGGAGATCGTGTTCCAGCGCCTCCCAAAAACAGCCGAGGGGAAAAAATAGATGCAGGCCGTTCCTCTGGTCCTCGCCGGCTTCGGAAACGTCGGCCGCGCCTTTATCCGTTTGACGAACGAAAAAAAGACGATGTGCCGGGAACGCTACGGCCTGGATCTCCATTTGAAAGCCGTCTTGAAAACGGCCGGAGGATTCTTCGGCCTAACGCTTCCGGAATGGGACGAGATCGTCGAACTTCCCGCGGCCGAGACGACCCGGCATCCGGCCTGGCAATCGGGACTTGGACTCGCTGACGTTTTCTCCCGCCTGGAACCGGGTGTTTTTGTTGAAGCCACGCCGACCAATATCCAAACGGGGGAGCCCGGGTTGGGCCATATGATCGCGGCTTTGGAAAAACGGTGGCATGTCGCCGCCGCGAGCAAGGGCGCTTTGGTCCTCCATTTCACGGAAATGACGGCCCTCGCCCGGAAGAATAGCGTGGGCTTGAAATACGGCGGCGCGACGGCGGCCGCCCTGCCGACTTTGGACGTCGGGCTGTTCGCCCTGGCCGGGACGGAGATTTTCCGCATCGAGGGAATCCTCAACGGAGTCACGAACCATATTCTGACCGGGATGGAAGGCGGCGTCTCTTTTTCGGACGCGTTGCGGGAAACGCAGGAGAAGGGGATCGCCGAGCCCGACCCGTCTTTGGACGTGGACGGTTGGGACACGGCCTGCAAGATCCTCCTGATCGCCAACTCGGTCGCCGGAACGAGTTTCCGCTTGTCCGACGTTCGGCGCGAAAGCATCCGGAGCGTGACTCAGGATGACATGAGGAAAGCCGCGGAAAAAGGCAGGGCGCTCAAGCTATTGGGACGGTTCGCCAAAGAGAACGGCGCGTCGTGGGCGGAGGTGAAGCTGGTCTCCATCGACAAGACGCATCCGCTTTTCGGTGTTTCGGGAACGAACAAGGGCATCACGTTTTTTACCGATACTATGGGCCCCATAACCGTGATGGGAGGCCGATCCGATCCGCGGGGGACCGCCGCGGCCATTCTCAAGGATATCATCAATATTTATCGGCCATGAAGAAAACCCTCTCCTCGGGATATGAGCGAGACCGCGGCCCTATTCAAAATGATCCCGACATGGCGATGGCCGCCCCTGTGCTCCATGTTTGACCGCGTTCCTGATTTCTGGTAACGTAATTTTCTCTGCCAGCGACCTTCCGGCTGTGGAGAGGTGTCCGAGTGGCTTAAGGAGCACGCTTGGAAAGCGTGTGTGCGCCGCAAGGTGTACCGCGGGTTCGAATCCCGCCCTCTCCGTTTCACGATCCTGAAGCGCTGATCGATTCTGGAAAGGAGTCCTCATGAACGCCAAACAATTCATCGCCATCGAAGACAAGTACGGCGCGCATAATTATCATCCTCTCGACGTGGTCATCACCAAGGCCAAAGGCATCTGGGTCTGGGACGTGGAGGGCCGAAAGTACCTGGATTTTCTGAGCTCCTATTCGGCCTTGAACCAGGGACACTGCCATCCCCGGATCATCAAGGCTCTTCAAGCGCAGTCCAGGAATCTGACCCTGACATCGCGCGCTTTCCGCAACGACCAATGGCCGATGCTGACGAAGGAACTCTGTCAAATGGCCGGATACGAAATGGTCCTGGCCATGAACTCGGGCGCCGAAGCCGTCGAGACGGCGATCAAGACCGCGCGCAAATGGGCTTATCAGAAAAAGGGCTTGGCCCAGGATCAGGCCGAGATCATCGCCTGCCGGAACAATTTCCACGGCCGGACGGTCACCGTCATCAGCTTTTCGACCGAGCCGCTCTACCGTAAGGACTTTGGGCCCTTTACGCCCGGCTTCAAGATCATTCCGTTTGATGACGTCGAGGCCCTCGAAAATGCGATCACGCCCAACACGGCCGCTTTCCTCGTCGAGCCTTGCCAGGCCGAAGCGGGCATCCTGATTCCTTCCCCGGGCTATCTCAAAAAAGCCAAGGACATCTGCGGGAAGAACAACGTTCTGTTCATTGCCGATGAGATCCAGACGGGGCTGGGCCGCACAGGAAAGCTCTTCGCCTACGAACATGAAGGCTTCAAACCCGATATGGTCGTCATCGGCAAGTCTCTGGGCGGAGGATGCTATCCGATTTCGGCCGTGCTGGCCATGCGGGACGTCCTTGGAGTTTATAAGCCCGGCGAACATGGCTCGACCTTCGGTGGAAATCCGCTCGCCTGCGCCGTGGCCCGGGAAGCGCTTCGCGTCATCAAGGACGAAAAGTTGGTTCAGAATGCGGCCGTCCAGGGCCGCTATTTCATCAAAAAACTCAAGACGCTTAAGAGCCGGCACATCAAAGAAGTTCGCGGCATGGGATTGCTGATCGGCATCGAGCTTTATCCCGCGGCCGGCGGGGCCCGCCGTTTCTGCGAAGAGCTCAAAGACGCCGGCCTTTTATGCAAAGAAACGCACGACGACGTCATCCGTTTCGCGCCGCCGCTGATCGTCAAGAAGAACGATCTCGATTGGGCGTTCGACAGGATCAAGGGCGTATTCATCAAGCTCGAGAATTAAGTCGGCCATGAAAAAACACGGATATCGATCTCTGAAATCCGAAGGTTCGATCGATCGGCGGGATTTTTTCAAATGGAGCGGAGCGGTCGGGGCAGGTCTCGTTCTCGGCAACCGGTTCCTCGACGCCGGTCGGGGGCCCGGCCAAAGCGCGCCGGCTCAAAAGACGCCTCCGCCGAGGCCGAAGACGAATATCGAAGAAGCGATGAAAGTCCCCAAAACGAAGCTTTCGCTTCCCGGGCCGTTTCCCGGCAAGGTCGTTGAAATTTCCGATCCCAAATCCATGCCGGACGGAAAGCCGAACGCCGCCGTCATCAAGGAAATGGCGGCGAAGGGAATCACCAAGCTGACGGGAACGAACCTCAAAGACAGCTTCGGGCTGTTTTTTTCGAAGGACGATGTCGTCGGGATCAAAGTCAATCCCGTGGGACCCGGACTGATCAGCTCGCGCCTCGAAGTCGTGGATGCCGTCATCGGCTGGCTGACGGACAATGGGCTCAAGCGCTCGAACATCATCATATGGGACCGATTCGATTATATGCTCAAAGACGCGGGTTTCACGGCCGAGCGTTATCCCGGCATCGGCATCGAGGGGCTCCAGACGATGGACGAGGATGCCCAAGAAGGGAAGACGAAAGACAACAGCCGATGGCTGAACCCGGACGGAACGCACGTCAGCGTTCCGAATTTCGATCAGGACGCCTATTACTGGGCCGATGTCGAAGGGCCGAAAGACCTGGCTTACCTGAACCAGCACGTCTTCAACGGAAAGTATTCCTATTTCGGCAAGCTCCTGACCAAAAAGCTGACGAAGATCATCAACATCCCGGTTTTCAAGAACACGGGAAACGCCATTTCCATGGCCACGAAAAATATCGGCTTCGGAGCGGTCTGCAACACCAACAGACTGCACGCGCCCTTGTTTTTGGACGTCTGTGTCGAAGTTCCGGCTTTCCCTGCCGTCCGCGACAAACTGGTTCTGAACATCACGGACGGCCTTCGCGCCCAGTACGACGGCGGGCCGGCCGCCGACGCGAAATTCACCTATGTTTACAATACGCTCTTTTTCGCGACCGACCCGTTCGCCCTGGATATGGTCTGTCACAATCAGCTCGTCGCGAAGAGGAAAAGCATGGGCGTGCCGGTGAACGAGAACCCCCGTTTCACGGAATATCTCCGCTACGCCGAACGCCTCGGACTGGGCGTCGTGCGGGCGGACAAACTCGACCATATCAAAGGATAAGACGATAGGCGGAGGACGGGGATTTCGCGATTTGGCGTTCGATCCCACCCTCATGGAGCGAAATTGAAACCGGGTCGTTGCGTGTTCTTATTGTTCGTTCTTATCATCCTTGGGCCGGTTTTTTCGATGGGCGCCGAGATCGTCCTTCCCGGAGATAACTTCCTTCCCGGCTGGAAAAAGGAAGCGAAACCGGAAATTTTCATAAAGACCGACCTTTTCAACCACATCGACGGCGGAGCCGATCTGTTTCTCGAATTCGGGTTCGAGCGGGTCACGATCCAGCGCTATAAGAAAGGGCCGGGCGAACTGACGCTCGAAATATATGAGATGGAGGGCCCGAACTCGGCGCTCGGCGTTTATCTCATGAAATGCGGGAGGGAGACGCCTCTGGCCGAGATCCCGGCCCGCAATTCGAGCGAATCGACGCAGGCGACGATCCTCAAGGGAAAATATTTCGTGCTTATCGATAATTTCAGGGGAGGAGAAAATCTCCTTCCGGCCATGGTTGCGTTGGCCGGCGCGGTTCTGAAAAATCTCACGGATGAACCCGTATCCAAGCGGCTGTTCGACCTTCTTCCCCAAAAAGACCGTATTGCGGGTTCGGAACGGCTTATCCGGGGACCCGTCGTCTTGCAGCCTTTTTTTACGTTCGGGGAGGGAGATATCCTTCAGCTCGAAGGCAAGATCTTCGGCGTCGTGGCGAATTATAAGGAAAACTCCGAATCCGCCTTCACCCGTTTCATCATCCCGTATCCGGATGGCATCCGGGCCGCTGGGATTTATCAAAATCTTCTGGCGAATCTCGATCCGTATTTGAAGATCCTTGAAATGCGAGACACCTCTTTCACGTTCATCGATTTCCGGGAAAAATACGGTCTCGTGGAGATCAAGGGGCCGACGCTGGATATCCGCGTTAATCTGAGCCTCCGGCCGAAGATTTGAAAGCCCGGTTTTTGCCGTCGGCCTCAGCTTCGACAGGCTTCGGACGAGGTCGCGGGGCTGTCTTTCTTTTTGATCGACAGGAACATCATGATCGACGTATAAAGGATGACGACCACGACCACCCACTTGAGGATCGTCAAAGGAAGCGATTTGACGATATAAGCCGCGATAAGAACGCCGATAATGCCGAGTGCCGTCAAGCCGAAGGAGGCTTTGGGGTCGTAGGATGACCTCCGGACGAACCTGATGCTGCACCAGGGCATGAGCAGGGCGCAGGCGCCCATCATGATGGGAAATGCCGCTCTCGGATTCATGCCTAGGGAATAGACCAAGGCCATGCAGGGGGCATAGAGCCCGATGCCAATCGTCTGGAGCGCTCCCAGGATAAAGATCACGCCTATGGCCACGGCCAATTTCCAATTCGTAAGGCCGAACGCATCTCCGCCGCTGGGCATGATGTTCAACATACCGGCCAGCATGGCGATGACGACCAGGAGCAGGGCGCTTCCCAGACCAAACCTGATTTTATTGACCGGCATCTTGGCGACCGCGCCGGCACCGAGGACCGCGCCCAGGGTGGCGGCGAACATCAGGGAGAGGAGCGTCGATGGAGCCACCTGGACGACGGTGATGAAAATCAAGGCCTCGGTGATCGTGGGAAGGCAATGCCCGGCATTGAGCGTCCCAGGGATGACCCTGTCGTCAACGAGCTTGGTGAACTTGTAAAACGACGTGGTCACGGCAAAGCTGCCGATGCCGAGCGTGTCCAGGAAATCGGCTAAAAAGCCGATGAACAGAAGCGGCATCCACGATGCTTTGGAGAAGTCCTTGCGCTTCCGATAGATGTCTCCCAGGAAAAAGAAGGCGAAAACGGCGCCCGAGAAGCTGATGAGGGCGAGCAAAAAGTACTTCATGATTCACTCTTGGAAAAAGAAAATAATAGGGCGATAAATAAGCATTCGTTCATAGCGCCTCCTTGATATCAAATTCCATGGGGGACGTCAATATCGATCCGCGCGCGATCTGAATTCCATCGTCGGCCAAATTGACCACGCTCCGCATCTTTGATATATATGACCTTGAAATCGATCGAGGGGAGATTAGCATGGACTTTGCGGGAAAGACGGCCTTGATCACCGGCGGCGCGTCCGGCATGGGTGCCGCGACCGCCCGGGAATTCACCGCGGCGGGGGCGCGCGTCGTCATCGTCGATCAGAACGGCCCGCTGGCCAAAAAGGTCGCGGCCGAAATCGGCGCTCCAGAACCCGTCATCGGGGATGTCAGCGATTCCGCTTTTTGCGAGAAGGCCGTCGGGACGGCTCTGACTCGCCACGGCCGGCTGGACATTCTGGTCAATTGTGCCGGCGTCATTTTCAGAGCCGATGCCCGGGGCACATCGGACGCCGATTGGCGGCGGGTGATGGCCGTCAACGTCGACGGCGTTTTTTTCATGAGTCGAGCCGCTGTCGGCGTCATGAAAAAACAGAAGACCGGCGTCATCGTCAATTTCGGCTCTATCTGGGGCGGCGTGGGCGCTGCGGGGGTGGTAGCGTATTGCGCCAGCAAGGGAGCCGTCCATAACCTGACCCGAGCCATGGCTCTCGACTACGCAAGAGACGGCATCCGGATCAATGCCGTCTGCCCGGGGGAAGTCAACACGCCGATGTTGGCCTCCGGCCGGCCGTCGCCTCCGACCCCCGATGATTTGAAAAAGCTTGGAGAAACCATGGTCCCCATGGGACGGCTGGCTGATCCGGTCGAGATCGCGCGCGTGGTCCTGTTCCTGGCTTCCGACGCGGCCAGCTATATCACAGGATCTATGATCACGATTGACGCGGGCTACACAGCCCGCTGATCTGATTTATGAGAGGATATTTCCATGGATTACAGAACCCTGGGTCGATCGGGCCTCAAAGTTTCGCCTCTTTGTCTGGGCACGGATAATTTCGCCAACCCCACGCCGGAAGACGAGTGCGCCTCGATGATCGAGGCCGCTCTGGATGCCGGTATCAATTTCATCGACACGAGCGACAGCTATGTGAAAGGCGAATGCGAGCGAATCATCGGCCGGACATTGGCCAAGAACAAGCGCCGCCATGAAGCCGTCATTGCCACGAAAATCTTTTATCCGACGGGCCCGGGCCCCAACGATCGGGGCGGCTCCCGGCGTCATATCCTCCAGGCCTGCGAAAACTCGCTCCGCCGGCTCCAGACCGACCATATCGACCTCTACCAGACCCATCGGCCTTCTTTCGATTGCCCCATCGAGGAAACCTTGGAAGCGTTGACGTATCTCATCGGCCAGGGGAAGATCCTGTATATCGGCAGCTCGACTTCGCCGGCATGGAAAGTCCTGGAGGCGGTTCTGACGAGCGAAAACAAGGGATATGCCCGCTTTATCTCGGAACAGCCTCCTTACAATCTATTGGATCGCCGTATCGAGAACGAGATCGTCCCGATGTGCCGGGAGCATGGCCTGGGCCTCATTCCCTGGGGAGTTTTGGGGATGGGCGTTTTGGCCGGCCGCTATCCTGATGGGCGGAGCTTCCCCGAAGATTCCAGGGCCGCCCTGCGGGGAGGGATCTACGCCGAACGGGTGACCGAAAAGGGCGTCCAGGTCGGACGGCAATTCGCGCGGATCGCCCATGATCTCGGCGTTTCACCGGCGCAGTTGGCGGTCGTTTGGGCCAAAGAACAGCCGGGAATCACCGCCCCGATCATCGGGCCGCGGACGGTCGAACAGTTCAGGCATCTCTTGCCGACGATAGAGATGACGCTCGACGAGTCCGTCCGGAAGGCGTGCGACGAACTCGTTCCTCCGGGAAGCGCGGTCGCCAACTTCCACAATTCCGCTCCCTGGATGAAGATGAAGCTCCTTTCCTGAGGTCGATATTCCCGCCGCTTTTTCTTTGGCAAGGGAGGCGGAGGGGCGATGGGCGGACCGGCACGGACTCTGTCTTGCCCCAAAGAAAAATCTTTCTATTTTTCGACGAGATATGCTAAGATAACGCTTACTAATAAAAGGAATTCAGTTCCTTGCCGGAGTCTTATTACCAGCGTTCATGAGCTATTTAATTTACGCCCGAAAATATAGACCGAAGACCTTCGAGGAAATGGTCGGACAGAAGACCGTCGTCCAAACGCTTCAAAACGCGGTCAAGAGCAATCGCGTCGCCCAGGCCTACCTTTTTTCGGGCATGAGGGGCGTGGGCAAGACGACCGCGGCCCGCATCCTGGCCAAAGCCCTCAACTGCGAGCACGGCCCCACGCCCACGCCGTGCAACAAATGCGATCAATGCCTGTCCATCCACGAGGACCGCTCGATCGACGTCCTTGAAATCGACGGCGCCTCGAATCGAGGGATCGACGATATCCGATCGCTCCGGGATTCCGTCCAATACAAGGCCATGCACAGCCGCTTCAAGATCATCATCATCGACGAAGTCCACCAGGTCACCGGGCCAGCGTTCAATGCCCTGCTCAAGACCCTCGAAGAACCCCCGCCGGGGACGATTTTCATTTTCGCCACCACGGAATTCCACAAGGTCCCGGCTACGATCGTCTCCCGCTGCCAGCACTTCGAATTCAAAAAGGTCTCGCATAAGGACATCGTCAACCATCTCAATGATCTCGCCAAGAAGGAAGGCCTGACGATTTCCGCCTTCGGCCTGGACCTGATCGCGGACGCTTCGGACGGGAGCATCCGCGACGCCCAAAGCCTTCTTGACCAGGCGGTGGCTTTCTGCGGAGAAAACATCGGCGACCAGGAGCTCAAGGAGATCCTCGGCGTCGTCAATCGCGACCTCCTTTTCGAATTTTCCGGAGCCGTCCTTGCCGAACGGCCGGAATCCATTTTTTCTCTGGCCGATAAGGTCATCAAATCGGGCTATGATTTGCGTTTTTTTTATAAGGAGCTCATCCAACATTTCCGAAACCTGCTCGTCGTGAAATCCGTCGAAAAAACGAGCGACCTTCTTCGGCTCACGTCCGAGGACCTCGAGAAATTGAAGACGGAAGCGGCCAAAGCCTCCGCCGAGGATCTCCTTCGCTGTCTCCAGGCACTTCAAAACGCGGAACAGGGTTTAAGGTTTTCCTCTCATCCCCAGATCTACTTTGAAACGGTCCTGGTCAAGCTCTGCCATTTTAAAAAGCTCGTAGCGTTGAAGGACGTCATTCAGTCCATCAGCGAGACGAAGAAGGGCGGAGGACAAGTTGTCGAAAACCGGCCCCGGCCGGCGGTTCCGGCGTCTCCCGTTCCCATGTCCGTGGAAAAGTCCGGCGGCGGGATGAAGCCTCCCGCCGGGGAAATGAAACAAGTTTCCTCGAGGGAGGATCCCTTCGTTTCCCGAAAAGAGAAAGACTTCGAGATCGCCATGAAAGACCCCGGCGTCAGGTCTTTCGTCGACAAGTTCAAAGCCCGAGTGCTTTCGGTCGAGCCGGTCAAGGGCAAAACGGATGGCGAGGAGAAATGAGATGACAGGCTTCGGCGACCTGCAAAAAATGCTCAAGTCGGCGCAGGAGATGCAGGAGAGAATGCAGAAGGAAATGGCCGCTCTGCGCCGGGAAGGGTCGAGCGGGGGCGGCATGGTCACGATCATCCTGGACGGTCAGAAAAATGTCATTTCGCTCAAACTGGATCCGGAAGTGGTCAACAAGGACGACGTGGACATGCTCCAGGATATGATCATGGCGGCTTTCCGCGACGCCGCGGCAAAAGTCGACGAGGAACTCGCCCAAAGGCTGGGCAGCCTCGGCGCCGGATTGAAGATTCCGGGATTATAAAGATGTTCGAATACGCCCAGCCGCTCAGCCGCCTCATCGAGGAGCTGAAGAAAATCCCAAGCATCGGGGCCAAGACCGCTCAGCGGATCGCTTTTCATCTCCTCAGCATTCCCCAGGACGAAGCGGAAAGCCTGGCTGACTCCATCAGGGAAGTCAAAAAAAATCTGTTTTATTGCTCGATCTGCAACAATATCACGCACATCGATCCTTGCCTGTATTGCACGGATCCCGATCGGACCGAGGGCCTTTTGTGCGTCGTCGAAGAGCCGTATCATATCTCGACGATCGAGAAAACCGGGGCGTTCCACGGCCGCTACCATGTTCTTCTCGGGACGCTGGCGCCCCTCAAAGGAATAGGGCCGGAAGACCTGAAGATCGAAAAATTGACGGGCCGGATCGAAGACGGCAGGATCAAGGAGATCATCATCGCCACTAATCCGACGGCCGACGGCGAGGCGACGGCCCACTTCTTGGTGAAAATTCTCAAGGACTATCCTGTGAAGCTGACGCGATTGGCCATGGGTTTGCCGGTCGGATCCGATATCGATTTCGCCGATCAGATCACCGTCAAGAAGGCCCTGGAAGGAAGAACGGAACTCAAGGAATAATTATCGGGTGTTCAAGCTGTACGGGCTTATCCGTTGGAAAGGCCCGGGTTCGTTGGATCGGCACGATGACCCCCAATTGCCATAATAGGAGATCATGATGAAAAAAGTTTTCAAAGCCATCGATGGAAACACAGCGGCGACGCACGTCGCTTACGCGTATTCCCAGATCGCGGCCATCTATCCCATCACGCCCTCTTCGACGATGGGGGAGATGGCGGACGAATGGTCCGTGCAGGGCCGGAAAAACATCTTCGGCCAGACCGTGGAGGTCGTCGAACTCCAGTCCGAAGGCGGAGCGGCCGGCGCCGTCCATGGGGCCCTGTCGGCCGGCGCCTTGACGACGACGTTCACCGCCTCTCAAGGCCTGATGCTCATGCTTCCGAACATGCACAAGATCGCGGGGGAAATGCTGCCCACGGTTTTTTACGTGTCGGCCCGGTCGCTGGCCTGCCAGTCGCTCTCGATCTTCGGCGACCATTCCGATGTCATGGCCGCCCGGAACACGGGCTTCGGCTTGATGGCCTCCGGATCGGTCCAGGAGACCATGGACCTGGCGATCGTCTCCCAGCTCGCCTCGCTCCGAACGCAAGTGCCGTTCCTGAACTTCTTCGACGGTTTCCGGACGTCGAGCGAAGTTCAAAAAGTCGAGATCGTGTCCTACGAAACGCTGGCCGGGCTCTTCGAACCCCAATACCACCAGGCTTTCCGAGACAGGGCGCTCAATCCGGAAAAGCCGATGATGAAAGTCGGCGCTCAGAACCCGGACGTTTATTTCCAGGGACGGGAAACGATCAACGGCCATTATGCCGTCACGCCGAAGATCGTCCAGGACTACATGGACAAGGTCGGGAAGGTCATCGGCCGCTCCTACAAGCTCTTCGATTATGTCGGCGCGCCCGATGCCGATCGGATCATCATCGCCATGGGCTCCGGGGCGGAGACGATCGAGGAAACGATCAACTACCTCAACGCCCGCGGCACCAAGGTCGGCGCGGTCAAAGTCCGTCTCTACCGGCCCTGGTCAGCCGAGGCCCTGAACGCGGTCATCCCGAACACGGTCAGGAAAGTGGCCGTCCTCGACCGGACCAAGGAGCCCGGCTCGCTCGGCGAGCCGCTCTATCTCGACGCCGCCGTGTCTCTCTCCGGCCGTTCGATGAAAATCATCGGAGGCCGCTACGGCCTCTCCTCCAAGGAGTTTACGCCCGCCCAGGTCAAGGCCGTTTATGACCACCTCGCCGGCGCTTGCACCCACGGCTTCACGGTCGGCATCGATGACGACGTCACGCATCTCTCGCTCAAGACCGGTCCCGAGTTCGACGCCGAGCCCAAAGGCGTCGTCCGCTGCAAATTCTGGGGCTACGGTTCCGACGGCACGGTCGGCGCCAACAAGAACTCCATCACCATCATCGGCGACAACACCAATATGTACGCGCAGGGCTATTTCCAATATGACTCCAAGAAATCGGGCGGAGTCACGATCTCCCATCTGCGTTTCGGCAAGAGCCCGATCCAATCCCAGTATCTGGTCAACAATGTCGTGGACTTCGTCGCCCTGCACAAGTCCACCTATATCGGCCGGTATGACATCCTGGAAGGCATCCGGGAAAACGGGACGTTCCTCATCAATTCCAATTGGAAAAAAGAGGACGTCTTCGATAATCTGACCGAGGACATGCAGAAGACGATCCTGGAGAAGAAAATCAAGGTCTTTAACATCGACGCCCTGAAGATCGCCCAGGAACTCGGCCTCGGCGGTCGGATCAACACGCTTATGCAGGCCTGTTTCTTCAAGCTCTCGGGCGTGCTTCCCGAGGATGAAGCCATTGCCTTGATCAAGAAGGCGATCCACAAGAGCTTCATCAAGAAGGGCCAAAATGTCGTGGACATGAACTGGGCGGCCGTCGATCGCGCCGCGGCGGCGCTCGAAGAGGTTCCGCTCCCAAAGAGAATCACGAAGTCCGCGTCCGTTCCCAAGCTCATTCCCGAAGACGCCGACGATTTCACCAGGAGCGTCATCGAGCCGATCATGCACTTCAAGGGCGACACGATCCCTGTTTCCAAGATGCCTTACGATGGTCGTATCCCGACCGCAACCTCCCGACTCGAAAAACGGGGCATTGCGCCCGAAGTCCCCGCCTGGATCCCCGAGAACTGCATCCAGTGCAATCAGTGCGCCCTGATCTGTCCCCACGCCGCCATCCGCCCCAAGCAGATCACGCCCGAAGGCCTCAAAGGCGCTCCCGGGTCGTTCAAGACCCTCAAGTCCAATTCCAAGAACGACCGTGACCTTCGGTTCAGCCTCCAGGTCTATATCGAGGATTGCGTGGGCTGCGAAAACTGCGTGGAAATCTGCCCCAGCAAAGTCAAGTCTCTCAAGATGATTCCCATCGAAGACGCCCGCTCCGCGGGCGAATTCCAGAACGAGAAGTTCTTCGAAAAACTCCCCTATGACGTTCTGGACGGCAATAAGCGCGATTCGATCAAGGGCAGCCAGCTCCTCCAACCGCTCTTCGAGTTCAGCCTCGCTTGCGCGGGATGCGGCGAGACGCCCTATGTGAAGCTCGCCACCCAGCTTTTCGGCGACCGGATGATCATCGCCAATGCCACCGGCTGTTCGTCGATTTACGGCGGCACCTTCCCGACGATCCCTTATTGCAAGAACGCGACGGGACAGGGCCCGACTTGGGCCAATTCGCTGTTTGAGGACAACGCCGAATACGGCTTCGGCATGCGCTTGGCGGTCGACGGCAATAGGAAACAGCTCGCCTTCAATATCGACAGGGTTTTGGAAGCCGGCTCGACACCGGCGCTTGCGGACGCCCTGAAAAAGATGAAAGAGATGTGGAAGGCGACGGACGATCAGGCCAAAACGGCCGCCAAGGCCGTTAAGGCCGCGCTCCCCGCGGCTTTATCCAAGGCCGCGGCCGTCAAGCCCGATATCGAGAAGATCATTCAGCTCCAGGACTACCTCGTCGAACGGAGCGTCTGGTGCATCGGCGGCGATGGATGGGCTTACGACATCGGCTTCGGCGGACTCGACCACGTGATCGCCCAGAACAGGAACGTCAATCTGCTCGTGCTCGACACCGAAGTGTATTCCAACACCGGCGGACAAGCGTCCAAATCCACGCCGACGGGTTCCGTAGCCAAGTTCGCCGCGTCGGGCAAGAAGACCGGGAAGAAAGACCTGGGCCGGATGGCCATGAGCTACGGCTATGTCTATGTCGCGGCGATCGCCATGGGCGCCAACATGAACCAATGCATCAAGGCGTTCACGGAAGCCGAAGCTTACGACGGCCCTTCCCTCATCATCGCTTATTCGCCCTGCATCAACCACGGCATCGACATGACCAAGACCCAGGAGGAAGAGAAGCTTGCCGTGGACACGGGCTACTGGATCCTATATCGCTACAACCCGATGCTGGCCCGGGAAGGAAAGAACCCTCTCCAACTCGATTCCAGGGAACCCAAGCTCGAATACGAGGCGTTTCTCAAGAACGAGATCCGGTATCGCACGCTGGCCCAACAGTATCCCGACATCGCCAAGGTCCTTTTCGCCCAGGCCGCCGCGGAAGCGAAAAAGAGGTACCAGGATTACAAGAAGATGGCGGAATAGAAACCGCGAAGAACAAAAAAAGGCCGTTCCGGGCTCAGGTCCGGGACGGCTTTTTTTTGCGCCGCCGCATGAAGATGACCGGCGCGCCAAACTCAAAGCGTGATGAGGCTCGCCATCGAGCCGTTGGCAGGCGCGAGTCCCGTCACTTTTTGGGGCCGACGACGATGAGCGCGGCTTTTTGGGGATCCAGCACGTCTTTGATATAGTCGTTGATCGCGTCCACCGTAACGGCATCGATTTCGGCGAAATATCCCTTGAAATAATCAATGCCCAGCCCTAAAGCCTCAAAAGAACCCAAGGTTTCCACCCTCTTTTCCTTTGTCTCGTTCGTTCGTAGAAAATTGGCCTTGACCATGGTTTTGGCCTCTTGAAGTTCGTCGGAGGTAACTCCCTGCTCATGAAGCCGGGCGATGACTTTCTTTAAAGCCTCCTTGGCCGTATCACTTTTCGGTGAATCGGTTTCAAGGAAGACTTCTAGAAACCCGCCTTCGATCATGAACGTGGTCCGGGAATTGACATTGTAAGCGAGTTTTTCCTCCGACCTCAGGGGCCAGAGCCTGGAGCCTGGGCCTTTTCCCAAAAGGATATCGAGGAGCGTATTCAACGCGTAATTCTTTCGGGATATCCGCGGCAGGGCAAAGCCCAAGGAAACGAGATTCTGCTTTGTGTCTTTCTCGATGACCGTTTCCTTCGGCAGCTCGGGAAAATCCTTTTGAGCGCCCGTGGATATCCTTTCCTGCGGTTTGCCAGGGGACAAAGAGCCGAAATATTTATTCAGCATTTCGATGAGTTTTCCGCCGTCAAGGTCCGAAACGACGGCAAGGATCATGTTTCCGGCTGAGAAATAGCTCTTATAAAAGCCCTCGACGTCGCGGACTTTGATTTTCTTCAAGGCGGTTTCTTCGCCGAAGGCCGAGCCGGCATAGCCGAGATTCCCGAGAAAAGTCCGCAGGTGAGTCAAATGGCCGATATTGATATTATCATCATTTTCGATCTTCCGCTGGTCGTTCATGTCTTCCACGACCCGGTCGAAGCGGATCCCGGAAAACAGAGGATCTTTCAGAATCGCGCTGAATACTTCCAGCGTGTCGGCCAGGAAATCGGTCAGACACTCGATGTGGATGAGGCTGAAATCCCCTTTGGATGCCATCATATATCGCGAGGACTTCTCCATGAGCGCGATGGCTTTGCCCTGGTCGGGGATCTCGAGGGAAAGCCGGGTGGTCAAATAGGACAACCCCTCTTTTCCCGCCGGCTCGGCGCGTCGACCTCCCTTGATGAAGATCTCCATGACGGTGATGGCGGAGGAATCGTCCTGCTGCATGATCACCGTCAAACCATTCTCTAAAAATTTCTTTGAGGGCGGATTATTCCATTGGGCGAAAAGCCAGGGGGAGGAGAAGATCCCCAACGTAAGGGCGAAAAAACGGACGAAACGCGGCTTTCGCTGATTCATTTATTTCTTTTTGGGAAGGATCGCCACGAGCACATATTCGCCTCGGCTCAGGTATTTCGCCGCCATTTTCCTCAAATCGGACGACGAGATCTTTTTGATATGATCGAGATAGTTCGCGGGCGCGGCATTATCGCGGAGCAAGATGTGCATAGCCAGGGAAGAGGCCAACTCCAGCCCGTTTTCCTCCGCCTTCTGCTGGTTGAACGAAATCTGGTTCTTGGCGCTTTCGAGATAATCGTAGGCGTACATCCTGGCGTCGCCAAAAACATCGTCCCGGGAAAAATTCTCGTTGCGCGTCTGTCGCAAAAATTGGATCGCCTGGTTCTTGACCACGCCGATGCGCCCCGGATCGAGCGTGATATAGACTTCAAAGGCCCCCCCGTATTTGAGGGGGAGAAATCCCATACCGGCGGAATGGATCAGGTTCCGTTGTCCCTTGAGAGGCCCATAAAGCATGGGATTGATTCCGCGGCCGAGAATTTCGGTCAGGATATCGGCCCCGTATTGGTCGGGGCTGCTGTCATCGGGGGCCGCCGTCCCGATGACCAGATAAGCCTCTTGGACATCCATGGTCTCCTGGATTTCGACGGATTTCTGAAGAGGCTTCACGGCGGCGATTTGGACAGGAGCAAAATCGGTTTTGGGGACCGGCCCGAAACACGAGCGGACTTTTCCTTCCATGTCCTCGGCCGCGAAATCGCCCACGATCGCCAGGGCGCAGTTCGCCGGGACGTAATGGGTCTTGTAAAATCGATTCATTTGTTCCGCGGTCAGGGCCCTGATCATTTCCGCTTGGCCGAAGACCGGACGCCCGTAGGGATGCCCCGGAAATAAATTTTGATAGAGAAGGGCCGAGGCCCATCGCAGGGGATCGTCCCGGATCTGACTCAACTCTTCGAGCACAACTTCTTTCTCAGCCTCGAGCTCTTGATCGTCGATCTTGAGATTGAAGAGGATCTCTTTCTGGTTGCTCAGTCCGAAGTCGGCGTATTCGGCAGGCAGCGAGATCTCGAATAAGGAAACATCCAGACCGGTCTGGGCATTGAAATAGGCGCCGTGACGACGTATGTCGTCGGCGATCTTGGAGCCGCTCCGGACCTCGGTCCCGCGAAAAAGGATAAAATGTTCCAGCAGATGGACCAGGCCGTTCGTTTCCGCCGATTCATCCTTTGAGCCGGCGTTGACGGCGACGACGATATTCACGAGAGGCAGCGCACGCCGCTCGTACAAAAAAACCTTCAGGCCGTTGTCGAGAGTGAATTGCCGTTCGACGTTGGTTTTTTCGAAAGCATAGGCGCCGGGGATCGAGTTGAGGCCGGAGAAGATGAGGAAGACGAGAACCATGAGCTTGCGGTTCAGCTGCCCGAAACGGACATTCCTTAGGATGGCCACCGGAAATATTCTACTCATTCTCCTTTTATAAAAGCAAATTCCATGCCAAATAAACCTGCCTTGTGCACTCTCATGACCCGTCATCAACGTAAATTCTCTTGACAAAGCCCGCCACGAATGCTGGATGGACGCCAAAGCGCCGCTGCGTCGTGAATTTCCTTGAATTGCCACCCGACTCGGTTTTTTGGCACTCGAGCGATATCTATGGTAAAATATCGTCGAACAAGAGAATCCTCATGAAAACCGATCGCAAAGCGCGGATCCTCGTCATCGACGACGAGGAAAACATCCGAAAATCGTTGAAAATGATCCTGGAATACGAGGGATTTCAGTTCTTCGAGGCCGGCGACGGCGAAGAAGGCCTGCGTAAGCTCGAAGAGAGCATCGGCGTGGACATCGTTCTCCTCGACATCAAGATGCCCGGGGGCATGGACGGCCTCGACGTCTTGAAGCAAATCAAAAACAAGCCTTATTCGCCCGAGGTCATCATGATTTCGGGTCAAGGCTCGATCCAAAACGCCGTCGAAGCGACGAAAAACGGCGCGTTTGAGTTCCTGGAGAAGCCGCTCCACCGCGACCGCGTGCTTTTGTCCATCCGCAACGCGCTGAACCAGAACAAGCTGCAGCGGGAGAATCTGGACCTGAAGAGGAAATCCGAGAAACGATACGAGCTCATCGGTCACCATCCGTTGATGAAAAAGCTTTGGAAGGAAATTCTACAGGCGGCTCCCACAAACGCCACCGTTCTCATCTATGGCGAAAGCGGGACGGGCAAGGAGCTTATCGCCAGGGCGATCCACGCGCATAGCCTCCGGGCCAAGGAGAATTTCATCCAGGTCAACTGCGCCGCCATTCCCGAGGAATTGATCGAAAGCGAGCTGTTCGGCCACGAGAAAGGCTCGTTCACGGGCGCCACGGAGCGAAAAACGGGCAAGTTCGAGCAAGCGGACGGCGGAACGATCTTCCTCGACGAAATCGGCGACATGAGCCTCAAAACGCAATCCAAGGTCTTGCGTGTCCTCGAAGAAGGGGAGGTCCAAAAGGTCGGTTCGAACAAGATCGGCAAGGTCGACGTCCGGGTCATTGCCGCGACCAACAAGGACTTGAAAAAAGAGATCGAGAAGAACAATTTTCGCGACGATCTGTTCTTCCGCCTGAACGTCGTTCCTCTCTATTCTCCCGCACTGCGGGAAAAAAAGGAAGACATCCCGCTGCTCATCGAATATTTTTGCAGGAATTTGGCGGAAGAGAACAATTTCAAGATCAAAAAAATCAGTCCCGACGCACTCGAGGTCATGATGAGATGTCCCTGGAAGGGGAACGTCCGGGAACTCAAGAACGTCATCGAGCGGCTGTTGATCATGACCGATAAGGACTTGATCGAGATCAAGGATCTTCCCGAACAGCTCCGGGAGAGTCATCGGGCGGTATTCCCGGACGCCGGCCAGGCGAAGACGCTCAGGGATTTCCGGGACCTGGCTGAAAAAGATTTCATCCTGGCCAAGCTCGCGGAAAACAAATGGAATATCTCCCAGACGGCGCGGGAGATCGACACGCCGCGCAGCAATTTGTACAAAAAGCTTGAGCAATACGGCATTAAAATAACGGCTGGAGTGGGCGAGGCGGTTGCTCCCGCTTCTCCCGAGGAGGAGTAGGGGAGGAAAGTCCGGACTCCGCAGGGCAGGATGGCCGCTAACGACGGCGCCGGGCGACCGGCGGAAAGTGCCACAGAAAACATACCGCCCGCGAGGGTAAGGGTGAAAAGGTGAGGTAAGAGCTCACCGCCCCGGCGGCGACGCCGGGGGCAGGGTAAACCCCATCCGGAGCAAGGCCAAACGAGCCCCACATGGGATGGCCCGTCCCGGGGCGGGTCGGCCGCTCGTCCCCGCGAGCAATCGCGGGGCCAGACAAATAACCGCCCCCGCCGCTTCGGCGCGCGGGAACAGAATCCGGCTTATGTCCCGCTCCAGCCGTTTCTTTTTTTCGGTCATACGCCAACGATGGTTGAGAGGGGGTGGCTTTTTCTTTGTCTTTTCTTTTTCTTGACACGGATCCGAAGCAGCGATTATCATTTTTTCGCAACGGAGAGTATCGATTTCGAGTTCGCACTTGGTTGAGGAGAAGATCGATGTCTTGTGCACCTGCATCTGTTCGGATCTTTCTTTCGGCCGCGGTTGTTTTCGTTTCTCTCTCGACTCGCGGCGCTTCTGCCCCGCGCACCCAGAATGCGAATGTCTATCCGGATACATTCAAAGTCGTCGTGCTCGAAGGCTCGCCGTATGAGCGCGGCTTGAAACACGGACGCATGCTGAAGAACGAGATCCACGCGGTCGTGCAGGCCTGGAAAGCGAGTCTTGTCGACAGCAATAAAATCGATGCCGAAACGTTTATCGCTCGATTTTTAGCACACACCGACTTTCTCCCGTCGATCAAGAGATGGACGCCGGATCTGTTGGACGAAGTGCGGGGCCTTGCGGAAGGCGCGGATATCGACTTCAAAACGATGCTGGCTTTTCAACTTCCCGACGAACAATGGGTGTATGCCCTGACGATGACCTCTGAACGGTGCAGCGGCATGGGATTTGATAAAAGCGATCGAAGCCCGGCGCTCACGGCGCAAAACATGGACGTCCCGCCGTTCTACAACGGTTTTCAGACGATTTTGCATGTGAAAGGGCTGGACGGCCTCGATGTCTTCGTCCTCACGAGCGCCGGATTCATTGGCATGAACGGCATGAATAGCCGGTCGGTCAGCGTTTGCACCAACACGCTCGCCCAGCTCGCGCCGGCGCGTGACGGATTGCCGGTCGCCTTCATCGTCCGGGGAATCCTGGCCCAGCATGCGCAGGCGGACGCGATTCGGTTCCTCAAAACTGTGAAGCACGCCTCGGGTCAGAACTATATCGTCGGCGGTCCCGAACACCCTCGCGACTTCGAGTGCTCGGCAGGAAAAGTCGTTGAATTCGTCCCCTTCGAAGGCGCGACTGTCGTTTATCACACGAACCATGCTCTGGCGAGCGATGACTTCAGCGACGACTATCGCGGCTGGATGAAGGCCACGGAAGCGATAGCGCAAGAAGCCGGATTCTCGGGCACCAGGGCACGATACCAGGCTCTCGAGACGCGTCTGCGTGGAGTCTCGGCCGCACACGATGTCGAACTCGCGAAGGCGACACTGAGATCGCACGACTCCAGCATGTTCCCTATATGCCGCCACTTCGGGGGCGCGGGAGGATTTACATACGCGTCGACCATCATGGTGCTTTCCGCGCAGCCGTACCTGATTGTCGCTCCAGGCCCACCGGACTTGACGACGTATCAAACTTTGACCTTTTCACCACGGACGAAATAGCGGGTGCCGCGAGTGCGCCCGAGAAATCGCTCAAGCGCCTCCTCCGGAGCACGATCCATCCGCACTCCGAACTCGGCGTCAGGACGATCTTCGCCCGTATGTTCTAACCTGTTCAGCGTAAATCATTTTTTACATGGGATTTAGGAAAAGACCCTATTCCTGACGCCAAAACGGCCCAATTATTACGTCTTCTTCCGAGGTGGGAACGGCCGATGGAACTCCTTGCTGCATCGTGCTTCAAGTCCATGATCCGCCTCTGAGGATTTTTATAAAGGCTTCACTTTTTCATGGACATGATTTATTGTTATGGACGTTATCCGCTGACCATTGTTTTTTTTTCTTAGGAAAATTAATATCGGATATGAGCTGGAAAGAGGAGGATGAGCATGAAAGCATTCGATCGCAATTTCAAGGTTCTTTTCCTGGCCATTCTTGGCCTCGGACTCTGGTTTGCCCTGTCGTTTGCCCAGCAGCGCGGCGGACAGTTCGGCGGTCCCCCGCAGGAGCCGCTGCGGTTCCGCTTCATGGGACCGGCGGTCGGCAATCGCATCTCGGCCGCCACGGGAGTTCCGGGCGAGCTCAGCACTTACTACGCCGGCGCCGCTTCGGGCGGCATCTTCAAGTCCAGCGACGGCGGAAACACGTGGCGGCCGATCTTCGACGACCAGCCTGTGGCCGCTATAGGCGCCCTGGCCTTGTCTTCGTCCAACCACAATATCATCTGGGCCGGGACGGGCGAAGCGTGGGCCATCCGCGACGTGGACATGATGGGCGACGGCATCTACAAGTCCGCCGACGCCGGCCAAACCTGGGCTCACCTGGGCCTCGACGAGACCGGCCGCATCGGACGGATCATCATCCATCCCACGAACCCGGACATCGTTTTCGCCGCGGCGCTCGGCCGTCTGACCGGCCCGCAGCAGGAGCGCGGCGTTTATCGGACGATGGACGGCGGCAAAACCTGGCAGCGCGTTCTCTTCGTCAGCCCGAACTCGGGATGTTCCGGCCTGGCCATGGATCCGAACGACCCGAACGTCCTGTTCGCCGGAATGTGGCAGGCCGAAATGCACACTTACGCCATGTTCAGCGGCGGCCCCGACAGCGGCATCTGGAAATCGATCGACGGCGGCACGACTTGGAAGCGCATCGAAGGCCACGGCCTGCCGAAATCTCCCGTCGGCAAAATCGATGTCGCGATCGCGGCCAAGGATTCCAAGCGCGTCTATGCTCTCATTCAGACCGCCGACCAGGGATCGCTCTGGCGCTCGGACGATGGAGGCGAGAACTGGAAGGTCGGGAGCTGGCAGCGGGCGCTGATCGGCCGCGCCGGCTATTACATTCGTCTCGGCATTTCGCCGTCCAACCCGGATGAAGTCCTGGTGGCGAACAGCAGTTTCCACCAATCGACCGACGGGGGCAAGTCGTTCCGCACTCTGCCCTGGGGCGGCGACACCCATGACATATGGATCGACCCGACGAACGCCGACAGGATCATCGTCACCGATGACGGCGGCATGTTCGTAACCAACGACCACGGAAAAACATCCCATCGCGTCACGCTGCCCATCGGCCAGATGTACCACGTCGCCTTGGACAACGATGTTCCCTATCACATTTACAGTAACATGCAGGACGACGGCACGATGCGGGGGCTCAGCACGACGCCCGAGGCCGGGGCGAACGCTGCCGGCACCGCGATGCGCGGAGGCGGCGGCGGGGCATGGGACCACGGCATCGGCGGCTGCGAATCCGGCTTTACGATCCCGGACCCGACGGACTCCGACATCGTCTGGGCGACCTGCTACGGCAACGAAGTGACCCGCTATGATTTCAGGACCAAGCTCGCGCGCTCGGTGAGCCCCTGGCTCCGGACGCTCGATTCGGCGCCGAATACCATCAAATGGCGGGCCCACTGGACGCCGCCTTTGGCGATCGACCCCTTTGACCACAACACCGTCTATTACGGCGCCCAGGTCATTTTCAAGACCGCCGACGGCGGTTCGAGCTGGTCCGTCATCAGCCCGGACCTCTCGACGCAGGATCCGCGGTTCATCGTTTCTTCGGGCGGGATCGTCGGCGATAACCTCGGCCAATTCTACGGCGAAGTCGTTTTTTCGATCGCGCCGTCGCCGATCCAGAAGGGCCTCATCTGGGCCGGGACCAACGACGGCAAGGTCTGGTATACGAACGACGGCGGCGGCAAATGGAACGACGTCACGGCCAACATCAAAGGCTTGCCCGCGTGGGGTGTCGTTTCCAAGATCGAACCGTCGAGCTTCGACGCCGGCAAGGCCTACATCGCCGTCGATTTTCATTTGATGGACAACCGCGACCCGTATCTTTACAAGACCACGGATTTCGGCCAGACGTGGACCAAGATCACCGGCAACCTGCCCAAAGGCACCCTGGCCTACGCCCGCGTCATCGCGGAGAACCCGAACCGGAAGGGCATGCTTTTCGCCGGGACCGGCAACGCGCTCCACTATACGCTCGATGACGGCGCGACCTGGAAGCCGCTGAAGGAAGGACTGCCTCCCGCGCCCGTCTCATGGATCGTCGTCCAAAAACAGGCGCAAGACCTGGTTGTATCCACTTACGGCCGCGGAATCTATATTATGGAAGACATCTCGGCCCTCGAGCAAGGCGCCATGGACGGGGAAGCGGCCGCGAAATTGTTCAAGCCGCGCCCGGCCTACCGGCTCGTCCGCGGCGGACGCGCTCTTCTGAACTTTGCGCTGAAGGCCGCTCCCAAGAGCCCGATGCAGCTCGAAATCCTCGACGGAAACGGAACCGTCATCCGCAAACTGCCCGTGACGGGAGCCCGCGCCGGGATCAACCGGACATCTTGGGACATGCGTCATGATCCGCCGCGCCTGGTCGCGCTCCGGACAACGCCTCCCGAGAATCCCCGCATATGGGAAGAGCCGCGATTCCAGAACGCGCAGACGCGTCCTATAACTCACTGGGGCGTTTCCCAAGGCCAAGGCCCGATCGCCGCTCCCGGCGCGTACATCGCCCGCCTCACTGTGGACGGCGAGACGTACGTCCAACCGATCGAGATCCTTCTTCCACCCAACAACAGCGGTTCGGAGACGGACATCCGGAATTTGGTGAATCTGCAGATCCGCGTCCGCGACGATATCAACGCCGTGTCCGATATGACCAACCAGATCGAGTGGATGCGGAAACAGCTCGAAGACGCCCGCAAGACGCTCTTCGCGCCGGGCGGAAAGAAAGCGCTGCTTAAAACTGTGGACGATATGGACAAGAAGATGCTGACCGTTCGAGATCAGCTCATTACCCGATCGGAGGCCCTCAGCGACGATAAGTACTTCGTCCAGTCCTACAAGATCTACCTTAACCTAATGTGGGTGAGCCAGGTCATCGGAACGGGCGGCGGAGATACGGCCGGCAGCGCCGATTACGGTCCGACCAAGACATCGATTGGGCTTGTCGATGACCTGGAGAAACAGATCCAGGACGTTCAAGCGCAATATCGGGTGTTGATGGACAAGGACGTCCCCACTTTCAACAAATCGATCGCCGGGAGCGGGCTCTCAGCGCTTCGGCCGATGCCGCCGCCGGCCGCCCCTCAGACGAATCGGTAAAAGACCGGCTAGGCTGGGAGCACGCCGGGGATCATCGCGGCCATCCAGACCTTCGGGAACCGGATCAATCTTCACCCGCACCTCCATTTCCTGGTGACTGAAGGAGGAACGGACGAGGCGGGTGTCTTCCATCAGATCCCGCGGATGGACGACTCACGGCTGGCGGAGATCTTCGCCCGGGAGGTCCTGTCGTTTCTCGTCGGCCGGGAACTTCTCAGCCCGGAATGGGCCGAGCGCATTCTCTCTTGGCCTTACACCGGCTTCAACGTCCACAGCCTGGTGAGGGCCAAAACGAAGCCGGAGGCCGAGCGGGTGGGCAAATACATAATCCGGCCGCTCCTCTCCTTCCTGGAGCAGGAGGGCAAAGTCGGTTATCGGCATGGTGAGAAGGGCACAGAGCGGGAGGTGATGGATTATCTGGAGTTTATCGCCCGTGCGACATCCCATATCCCCGACAAGGGGCAGGTGATGGTCCGCTACTACGGCCTCTATGCCAACGCCCACCGGGGAAAGGTCAAGAAGGCGAGCCTTGTTTCCTTCGCCCTCCGGCTGGCCGAGGAGAGCGGGGAATATTTTTGAGTATTTTGTGATCAGGGGGGAGCGGAAGTCTATTGTCTTTTAGCCGGTGTGGCGAGTTTTTTTCCCAATATGCACTTCGGGTACGCTTTTCGCGGTATTTGATAGCGCCGCCCGGCCGATGATATACTTCCGTTATGGTTAGGAGGGGAGATTCATTGTCCGGAGCGGGAATTCACCACAACGCGAAAAAAGGAAATTCCTTCGTATCAATGCCCGCGAAGCCGATGTCCCTGCCGGCCAGATCGATTTGGCCGGCGGCGCCTTAGCGCCGCTCACGGAAATTCAACATCTATCAACTTCTTTTTCCGCCATGCCTTTCTAAACTTTTACTTATGGCGTACATCGACAAAAGCGCTCGCGTTCGTATCCTGCAAGACAAAACACAAACCATTCTGACCAAAAGTGAGAGGGCAGGCTCCCAGCGCTCAATATTTTGCCTCCAACAAGTTGCCATGATCTCCCAATGAAGCCTGTTTAGGCTCTTGATATTCATATGTTCGAAACCATCCAGTACAGTATCTTCCTCGGAGACAAAGAGAAGCGGGACATAGAAGAGCTTAGCGTTCTTGAGGCGGTCAAGAAGCTTGAGGGTCTGATGGATATCCTCCTCTGTTTCTCCGGGTAGTCCCAACACCAATGTAGCCAGGGGATTTATTTGGCAGTCATTTAGAATGCTTATTGCCTGGACGATGATATCTGGCCAGTCGTCTGGGGAAAAGGGCAAGGATTTTCCATGCATGTACTTCCTCACCAACCTGATGCTGCCTGTTTCTATCCCTATTTCCACAGAAGCACACCGTTTCCCCTGGTATTCCCATGTTGACTTTTCGGCGAGGATCGGGCCTATCTCTCTGACTATTTCCCGGTCTAAAATCGCAGGAGGAAGAGACATATGGGCAATTTGGCAATACTTCACTCCATCGGTTTTAGCCACCCTTTGGATAAGATCAACAACGGCTCGGCGGTTGGGTCTGAAATCAGGATTGCTCTGATAGAGAAACAGGTCATCTGTCTGAAGGATAATCATTTTTGACCCGAGGCTGGCGTTAAGGCTGACTTCTTCCATGATGTGTTCAATAGGAAAGGAGATGGATTTCCGCATGGTTGGTGAACAGAAGTGACATCCCCGGTCACATCCCCTGGTGATTTCGACCGTGCCGTAGATTGAGGCGTTATTAATAGTCGGGATTTGTTCAATGTTTGGGAATGGCATCTGGATTACCCTTTCTATATTCTGGCCGTTGAAAGCTCTCTTGAACACATCCAGGACTGCCCTTTCGGCTTCCCCCACAATAACAGTATCGAACCTGCAAAAATCACTTAAACCTCGCTCCACAAGTTGCCATGCACCGGATCCTCCTACCAGAATCCGGGCCCCGCTCTTCTTTAAAATATCACTAAAGAGGAGAGCTTCAAACTCCATCCGTGTGGTTGGCTTGCCGTGTAGGCCCATAATGCCGGATAAAGTCCTGCTAACAAAACCTTGGCCCAAAGGATCCATACTTGTGATGCCGATGACATTGGTTCGTGGTCCAATGAACTGATCCAACCGGGAAGGATGGACGGTAACAACATTTTCCTGCCCGAACTCTTTCATAAGTAACGCCTCAACCTTCCTTAATCCATATGGGGCAAACTTGACTGTCCCGTCCTCATTCTCCTCTAACGGTGGGTAAATGCTTTTTCTCAACACGGATTTGGGAATGAAACCGAGCGGAAGGCCTGCGCCAAAGGCAAGAAATGGGTCAAGGTCGAAGTCGCTCATCTCGACCCGGGAAGCGGTAAGCACAATTGGGATCCCAGGATTCTTCTTGTTTTCTGGAGAAGATTTGTGACTCATGATGTGAAATTTAAAAAATTGCAGGTTGATTCTACTTTGAAGTTACTTAATTGACAGCCTTTAAAATATGACATCGATTTCTTTTATAACTTATAAGAAATTCGTTTTTAGCTTCATAGGAATTTTAGGCAGTTCTAAAACTAAAATCAAGGCCTTCATAACCGATTATCAGGCCGTGGACCGCACATCATCGATCACCTCAAGCACGTGTTTGTCGCCGTCAGGCGTCTCCGAGCAGGTCGCCCTGATGGCGGCCGAAGAACGGGCGGAGTATTTTTAGGATAAGTGGTTTTGATGGGGGAAGGGGGTTTATTGTCTTTTAGGCGCATTTGTGGTCGTCCGGTGAAAGCACAATTCTATCAAAAATATGGCGACATACTCTATTTAGCCCGAACTGAGGCCGGAGCCGCGAGCAGCCTGGAACCGCGTTGACTGGAAGATGATCGTATGATACGTTTCCCCAGCCGTGTCAGGAGCGATGCGATCATCCAGGAGGCGTCTTTTAAGCGATCGACGACATGCCTAACCTGAACTTGGTAACCGGAGCCACCGGATTCATCGGATCCCATGCGGTCCGCCTCCTTCTCGAACGAGGGGAAAGAGTGCGGGCCTTCGCCAGGAACGTACGGCTCCTGCGGGACTCAGGCCTTGAAGGCCGAGCTGGCCTTGAGGTCTTCGAAGGCGATCTCCTTGACCCTGGATCGCTTCCCCAGGCGCTCGAAGGAGTCGATGCCCTTTTCCATTTGGCCGGTTTCATCTCCACGGCCCCCAAAGACCGCCGACTAATCTGGAATCTCAACTACAGCATAACCCGCAACCTTTTTGAGGCCTGCCGCGTCGAGCGTCCGGATAGAATCGTTTTTCTCGGCAGCATCTTCGGCCTGGGCGGCGGCAGTCCCACCCCGGTCGGGGAAGATGTCGTTTATGACCTCGACGACTGCCGGATAGAATATTTTCGGGCTAAGCGCCGAACAGAACTCTATGTTCAGGATTGCCTGGAGGCGGGCTTGCCGATAGTCCGTGCCTATCCCTGTTACTGTTACGGCCCCGGCGACATCCACATCTCAAGCTCCCGTTTGCTGCTCGCCTTCCTCCGGCGCCGAGTCCCGGCTTATATCCGGGGCGGGCAGAACGCCCTGGACGTAAGAGACGCCGCACGCGGGCTTGTCCTGGCGATGGATAAGGGACGGCTGGGTGAACGCTATATCCTGGGCGGGGCCAACTTAGATTATGCGGAGTTATTCGAAATCCTGTCGAACGTGACCGGCTATCCGCCGCCTCGTTGGGTCATATCGCAGGGGATAGGACGCGCGGCCGGCCGGATCCTCCAAGCCTTCTCCAAGGACCCCTTCCTGGACGAAGCGGAGGCCTTCATCATGAGCCACTACTGGTTCTATGATGATTCGAAAGCGAGAAAGGAATTGGACCACACGTCCCGCCCCCTCGGCGAAACCTTCAGGCATGCCGTTGACTGGCTCTGCAGCCGCGGGCTGGCCCCTTGGCCTCCAGGGCGGAAGGACGTCAGGGAGTCGAAATGAAGATCGAAGGCCGGAGGATCATCGTCACCGGGGCCTCGTCGGGCATCGGCAAGTCCCTTTTGGAGCAGCTGGCCGGCCGAGAGGCGACTGTTCTCGGGGTGGCCCGCCGCGGGGACTTGATCAGGAAGAACATCCTGTCGATGAATGATCGCAGGGCTAAGATGGAGGCCCTGTCCTGCGACCTTTCCCGGAAGGAAAATGTTGACCGCTTATTCGAGGAGGTAATGAGAAAATGGGGCGGTGTGGATATCTTCATCGCCAACGCGGGTTTCCCCTATTATGAAAAGCTAGAAAGATCGGATTGGACCCATATCCGATCCATATTCGACCTCAATACGTTCTCGGTCTTTTATTCTCTGGAGAAGATGATCGAAATTTCCGGCGGCCGGAGCTTTCATTTTGTCATCACGGCCTCGGGCATGTGCACCCTGGCCATGCCGGGCTACGCCCTCTATTCAGCCACCAAAGCCGCCCTGGAAAGGTTCGTGGAAGGCTACCGCTTGGAGATGGGCCACGGGGCTCGAATTTCCATGGTCTATCCCATCGCCACCCGGACGGGTTTCTTCAAAGCGGCCGGCGAAAACGTCCCGATACCCTGGCCCATCCAGGACTCGGACGTCGTAGCCAAGGCCATCATCAGGGGAGTCGAAAAGGACCGGAAGCGCATCTATCCCTCGCGGCTTTTCAGGATCACGTCGTTTCTCAACAGGCTCTCTCCCGTGATCGGCAAGGCCTATCAAAGACACGCCGCTCAAAAGCTCCGCAAATGGCTAGCTGAAAAAGATCGGCCGGGCGGGGAAGCGGAAAAAGCGCCTTACGGAAAAATCGGCTCGGGCGATTCTGGCTCGGAGCCTTAGCCGCAATTCGGGGACGACAGCCTGTCGATGAAGTAGGGCATGTCCGCTCCCTGGGGAATGGAATCGATATACGTCTTGCGGAACAATGGATCCTGCATCCTGCAGGCGTAACATCTTCCCTTATAGGCCGGATGCCGGAGGAGCTTCTCCCAAAGGCCGGCGACCGTTTCGTCACGGATATTCCCGAAGGACAGAGGCGTGAAGTCGCAGGGCATGAATTCGCCGCTCGCGGAGATATGAAACTGGTAGTGACCGGCCAGGCAGCCTATGAAACGAGCGAATCCCCGGCCGTGATTTGTCCAGCACTGGGTGATGATCCTCGGTCGGCCCCCAAAGCGCCGGTTGAGCCGTCTGGCTTCGAGGAGCAATGAGCGGCGGCTCGCCGCGGTCAGCATGACTTCAGTCTTCCGCAACAGACGTCCGGTGGGAATCAGGTCGAAGACGCTGACTTCATGCGCGCCCCACGCCGCGGCAAGTTCCGCGAGGCGACTGAGTTTCTTTTCCGCGACGGATGGGTTGGAAGCATAAGTCGAAAGGCCGACCATTAAGCCCTCGCCAAGGGCGTTTTCAACTCCCTTTTTCACCAAATCGAATAAGCCTTCCCGGCCGCGCAATCGGTCGTGTTCCGACGGCTCGGGAGAATCCAGACTGATCTGGACTCCAAACGCGCCCGCTTTGCTGATCGCCGCCGCTCTTGCGGCATCCAATCCCACCGCATTGGTAAAAACGAGAGAGACGGCCTTATCGGCGGGGACGGCGGCGATGATCTCCTCCAAATCGGCCCGCATAAGCGGTTCTCCGCCGGTGAAAGTGATATTCGTCACGCCGAGAGAAATCGATTCGGCAATCGCCTGCTTGATCTCCGCGAGCGCCATCGGCCTTCTCCCGGCGGCGTTCTCAAGCACGCTGCAATGGGCACAATTCAGCTGGCATTCGTCCGTGACGGCAATCGTCACGGCGAAGGGAACCTTTTTTTTGAACAGCCAGGCATTCAAGAAGATTTGGAGGTGTCGATTGTCAGCTTCGCTCGGGATCGGGGGAATGTATAGGGAATAGACATTGGCGCCGTTCCGTCTGAGGATGATTCCCAAGCGGCTGAGCCATTTTATGAAATACCAGATGAGAGGGACGTATATAAGCGATTTGCGGCCGGAAATGGAAAACCGGAGTCTTTTTCCCTTATTCTCCAACTTCAATCGGATGTCCTTCATCTGGGGAATATCGGGAAAACGATAGGTCATTCGCATGATTGGGTTTTTCGGCGTGGCATCATGTTCAAGTTGTTCCAGGGCGCCTCCTCGAAGAGAAGACAGGCTGATTGTAGAGCGGGACTCGCCGGATTTCAATAGAAAGAAAATGACGGCCATCGCAGATTCAAAATAAAGCGCGAAAAAGATATTGAAATTCCCGCCAAATCATGTCATACATACGAGAGATTGAATACGAAAGTGCGGAGGTTTCCATGAAAAGAGCGTGGATTATGGGACTCGGGCTTGCCTTGATCTTAGTTCCAGGTTTGAGCGCAGCACAAAGCTACGTTCTGAAAGTGAAAGTCATGACAGCCAACGTCAGGTCCGAGCCGGACGCTTCGAGCTCCGTCATCAAACAGCTGCCCCAGGGGACTCTTCTCGAATCACGCCAAAAGATCGGAGATTGGTACGAGATCTCGATCACCGATGATACGGGTAAAAGCCTATCCGGCTTTATCAACAATTCCGTCGTCGATGTCGTCGGCGGGGAGAAGAAAGAGATCGCTCCCCCCGTGCCCGTGGTTCAGCCTCAACGAGCCACGGAGCCGCCGCCCGTCGTGTATCAGGCTCCTCCTCCATCGTATTCGTCGGCTTCGGCGGCATCCTTCGGCGGATTCAAGATCATGGGGGGGGTGACCTCGGCATCCATGACGTACAAATCCCAACCCGGATATGAGCAATTTGATTCGTTTAAAAAGCCGATCAGCGGATTGGGCGGCGGCATAGGATTCGAGATGGGATCTCAAATCGGCTTTGAAATTGACGTGCTTTATATCCGCAAAGGCATCCGTTTTCAAGGTTCCGATTCGGGCTACGATTTTGACATTAAAATGAACATCGACGAATTAAGCGTTCCCGTGATGCTCAAGATCCACATCCTGAAACAAGCCGGCGCCCCCGATTTCTATCTGATGGGAGGCGGCGAGGCGGCTTATGTAGTCCAAGCTAAAGCGTCATACTCTATTTCCGGTACCGGTGTGACCCCCCAGTCCGCGACGGAAGATATCAAAAAAGATCTGAATCAACTGGATTACGGTCTCGTCTTCGGAGCCGGCTTCGGCCTGCCCATGGGCGGCGTCAAATTATTCGTCGAAGGCCGCTATCATATGGGCCTAGCCGGCATTCAGAAAAGCTCGGCCGGATATGAGGGCACCGTCCCCTCCGATTCCATACCCAAGACGAATGTTCTGGCCATCTTTGCCGGTTTGAAATTTTAAAACGGAATCCGCGCGCTCGCGTTTCGGACGTTCTTAGCTTGAATTCAAAGGAAAAAAACAGGCTGGACGTCATCCTGGCCTCCGCTTCTCCCAGAAGACGCGATCTTTTAAGGGAAATCGTGCCCGATTTTAGAGTCGTGCCAAGCCGGGTGGACGAAGATCTTTTTCGCGACCGCGATCCGGTCGTCTTCGCCCGACGGGCCGCGATTGCCAAGGCCAGAGCCGTCGGCGCCGAACACCCTTCTTCGCTCATTATCGCCGCAGATACCGTCGTCTGTTGCGATGAGGACATCTTCGGCAAGCCGAAAAGCCGTCGGGAGGCCGAATCCATGTTGGAAAGGCTTTCCAGGAAGAGACATCGGGTTGTCACGGCCGTCGCTCTTTATCGGGAAGATCAAGATCGGATGCTTTCCGGGCAGGCCACCAGTTGGGTCACATTCAAAATGTTGAGCCGGGCCGACATCGAAAAATATCTTGATGCGAACGATTTTCTGGATAAAGCTGGAAGCTATGCCATCCAGGAATCGGGAGATGCCTTGGTTCGAAAACTGGAAGGGGATTATGACAACGTCGTCGGACTTCCGATCCGTTTGCTCCGCGAGCTTTTGACGGATTTCCTCAATCCGCGAAAGACGTCGGATATTTGAGGATGCGAATCAGAAGCCAACGAGGGAAGCGACCGCTTGTTTAATGATGTACAGGACATTGCCGGGGAATAGACCGAGCTGAAGGACCCCGAACAGACAAAGAAAAAGGACTAAAAAGAGGGCCGGGTTCTCCATTTCAATTTCGATGTCGTTTATCGGTTCTCTCATATACATATAAGCGACGATCCGGAGATAGTAATAAGCCGAAATCAAACTGGCCAGCACGCCGATGAGGACGAGAGGCGTCAGACCTTGCCGAACGGCCCCCACGAAAATGTAAAATTTCGCCAGGAAGCCGCCCGTCGGAGGGAATCCAGCCAAGGAGACGAGGAAGACCGTAAAAAGGGCGCCGATCCACGGATATTTGAAGCCAATCCCGGCGAAATCGCTCAAATCGCCGTATTCGCGGTCTTTATAGCTTAGGGCAATGAGAGAGCCGAAAGCCCCCACGCTCATGAACAAATAGACCGCCATGAAAAAAACGAGGCCGGTGCCATCGCCGGAGAGGATCGCAATCAGCAAATATCCCGAATGGACGATGCTGGAATAAGCAAACAATCGCTTGATGTTCTTTTGCCGGAGGGCGATCAGACTTCCCACGATCATCGTCAGGGCGGAGAGAGCCCAAAGGAAATCGAAGATGGAACCGGACCTGGAGCTTTCTTTCCAGAGGGGGACCAACATCCGGAAAAGGACGGCGAATCCCGCCGCTTTGGGGCCGACGACGAAAAAAGTCGTCACAGGCGTAGGAGCGCCCTCATAGACGTCCGGCGCCCACATATGAAAGGGCACGATCGCGATCTTAAAAGCGAATCCGGAGATGATCAGTCCCAGGCCGATGAGTCCAAGGACGGGCGGGCCGGATGCCGCGCCGAGAAAGGCGATGATATCCGGAATGTCAATGGAACGGACAGTGCCAAAGACGAGGGCCAGCCCGAACACAAGAAAGGCTCCGGCGAAACATCCCATCATGAAATATTTGATCGCAGCCTCCGCGGATTTGCTGTCGCGAAGGTTCAATCCGGCCAACGCATAGCTGGCGACCGAAAGGACTTCGAGGCCCAGGAAAATGACGATGAGATTCAGCGATGTGACCATGATAATGAGTCCGGAAAGGGCCAGGAGAAGAAGTCCGTAGAACTCGCCGCCATTGAGAGCCCGCGCCGAAAAATATTTCATGCCGATGAGAATGACGAAGGCCGTGGTGATCAGGAAGAGCGCGATCAGGATCAGAGACAGATTATCCAAGCGGAGCATCCCGTTGAAATAAGCCAAGCCGGCGTTCCATGAGCGCGCGCAGAAGAGAGCGCAGATCGAGAGGAAAATCAGAGATAAAATGGCCAAATAATTCTTGTTCGACTTGTTCACAAAAGCTTCCAGGAGAAGGACAGCCAGAGCGGCGCCGGTGATGACGAGAAGGGGAGCCGCCGCGGCAAATCCGTTCATCTGGCTTTGTTGTCCTTCTGCCGAAGTCCCCATTTGACCGGGAGCCCGGCCGCCTTATGAACGATGACCCTCCGGTCATTCTTGATAAGGCTGATATATTGGACGACGGAAGGCTCAATTTTTCTTATAAATGTCTGAGGATAAAGGCCCATCCAGAACATCAAGATGATGATGGGAATAAGATACGTGATCTCTCGTTTGTTCATGTCCCTGAAAGACGATATTCTTTCGTTTGCGACCGGCCCTTGCATGACCCTCTGGAACATCCAGAGGAGATAGGCCGCGGTAAGGATGACCGTGGTCAGGCCCAGGACGGCGTAAACTTTGTTTGCAGTGAAAATTCCGAAAAAGCAGGTGATTTCGCCGACAAAGCCGTTCAGCCCCGGCAGTCCCATTGACGAAAGCATAGCGATCAGAAAAAAAACGGAGAGGACGGGCATGGGACGACTCACTCCGCCAAAATCCTTGATCTGCCGGGAGTGCGCCCGCTCATACAAAATGCCTACGATCAGGAACAGCGCGCCGGTGCTCAGTCCGTGGTTGAGCATCTGGAAAACGGAACCCACCGTGCCTTCGACGTTGAGCGAAAGAAGGGCCAACATGATCAGTCCCATATGGCTGACGCTGGAGTAGGCGACCAGCGATTTGATGTCTTTCTGAACGAGTGCCATCAAGCCGCCGTAAATGATCCCGATGATGGAAAGAACGGCCAGGATCGGAAGGAATTTCTCCACGGCGTTCGGGAACAGAGGAATGGCGAATCGGAGAAAGCCGTAGGCGCCCATCTTGAGGAGCACCGCGGCCAGAAAGACGGATCCCGCCGTCGGGGCCTCGACATGGGCGTCGGGCAGCCAGGTATGGAAAGGAAATATCGGCACTTTGATGGCGAAGGCGAGAGCGAAGGCCAGAAAGAGCCAGCTCTGAACCTTCGGATCGATCGGGACTTTGTAGAGATCAAAGAGATTCAAGGAATATGCGCCTGTCGCTTCATGAAAATGAGAATACAAAGCGAAAATCGCGACGAGCATCAGAAGGCTTCCCAGCATCGTGAACAGAATGAATTTCGTCGTGGCATAGACGCGGCGCTTGCCGCCCCAGACGCCGATGAGAAAATACATGGGGATGAGCATGGCTTCCCAGAAAACGTAGAAGAGGAACAGATTGAGCGCGGCAAAAACGCCGATGATGCCCGTCTCGAGGACGAGCATGAAAACGAGATATTCCTTGATCTTATCGCGGATCGAAGACCACGAGGACATGAGCGCGAGAGGCATGAGGAACGTGGTCAGCAAAACGAGAAAGAGGCTGATGCCGTCGATGCCGACGTGATATTGCAGGCCATCGCCCAGCCAGGCCGCTTGTTCCACGAACTGCGGGCCGCCCGTGCGGACGTCGAATCCGAAAAAGAGAAAAAGCGACAGGGCGAATGTCACGACCGTGACGGCCAGGGCGAAGCCGTAAAGCAGATTTTTGTTGTCTTTCGGCAGAAAGATCATGAGAAGGGCGGCGGCTAAGGGCAAAAAGATGACCAGGCTGAGAATCGGCTGGCTCATGGCTAAAACAGAAGGACTCCCATGAAAATCACGACGCCCAGAAGAAAGACAAGAGCATAGTCTTTTAATAACCCCGTTTGGAAATAGGCGAGGATTTTGCCCGCCAACGCGGCGGCGGAGGCCGATCCGTCGAGGCTTCCGTCGATGACCTTGAGGTCGAAGCCGCCGTAAATTCCTTCCGAGCAACGGACCAGGGGATTGACGACAACCGCATCATAGATTTCATCCACGTAATACTTGTTATAGAGAAGTTTGTACAGACCGGGAAAGCGGGCGACGAAAGCATGGGGAATTCGCTTGTTTTTCAGGTAAAGAGCATAGGCCAGGACAATCCCGAGCAAAGCGGCCGTTGTCGAAAGCAAAATAAGGAGCCATTCCGTGCCCGAGGCAAGATGTCCTCCGGAGACGGGTCGGATGACGGGATTCAAAAAACGCTTAAAGACATCGGCTTTTTCGCCCAGCACCGCCGGAAGTCCGACGTAGCCGGCGGTGATCGAGAAAAAGGCCAGGATAGCCAGGGGAAGGGTCATGATCCTTGGAGATTCATGGAGATGTCGTTTCGCCTCGGGGTCCAGCCTTTCTTCTCCGTAAAACGTCAGGAAGATCAGCCGGAACATGTAAAAAGCCGTCAAAACGGCCGCGCCTAACCCTAACGCCCAAAGGACGTAATGTCCCTGAGCGAAGGCCTGGGTCAGGATCGCGTCTTTGGAATAGAAGCCGGATAAAAAAGGGACGCCGGCAATGGCGATGGCGCCGATGAGAAAAGCCGGATACGTCCTGGGCAGATATTTTTTCAAACCGCCCATTTTGCGCATATCCTGTTCTCCGGACAGGGAATGGATGACGCTGCCGGCCGCGAGGAATAAAAGGCTTTTGAAGAAAGCGTGGGTATAAAGATGAAAGATGCCGGCTGCGTAGGCGCCCACACCGCATCCGAGGAACATGTATCCGAGTTGGGAAATGGTCGAATAGGCGAGAACCCGCTTGATGTCATTCTGGGTCAAGGCCATGGTCGCCGCATAGACGGCCGTCACGGCCCCGACGACGGCCACGATCTGGCCGGCCGTGCCCGAGAACGCATAAAGCAAATTCATCCTGGCGACCATGTAAACGCCGGCCGTGACCATGGTCGCGGCGTGGATGAGCGCGCTGACGGGCGTGGGGCCTTCCATGGCGTCCGGAAGCCAGACATAAAGTGGGATTTGGGCGGATTTCCCCGCCGCCCCGATAAACAACAGAATCGCGATCCCCGTCGCCGTCCCCCGGGCCAAGCCGCCGTTGCCGATCGCTTCGTTAATGGCCATAAACTCGGAATTCCCGACAACCAGGACGATGAACAACACGCCCAGGATGAAGCCGGCATCTCCGATCCGGTTGACGATGAACGCTTTTTTCCCGGCTGCCGCAGCGGCCGGTTTTTCGAACCAAAACCCGATGAGCAAATAGGAACAGAGGCCGACGCCTTCCCATCCGACGAACATCAAGATCATGTTCGAAGCCAGAACGAGGAGGAGCATGGCGAACGTGAACAGGTTCAGGCAGGCGAAATAGCGCGCATATCCTTTGTCGCGGGACATATAGCCGATGGAATAGACATGGATCAAAAATCCCACGCCGGTCACGACCAGAACCATGACGGCCGATAGGGGGTCGAATTGGAGGGAAAAACCGGCCTTCAGGGAGCCTGCCGAGATCCAAGAAAAAAGATGTTTGATGAGAGGGAAGTCCGCGCGGTTCGCATTGATAAGTCCTAAACATGAGACGACAGAAACCGCAAAGGAAAAGAAAACGGCCGCGCAAGCTTGGATGGAGACGACCTTTCTCGAAAGCCGGTGACCGAAAAGGACGAGGACCAGCGCGCTGATGGCCGGACCAAACGGGATGAGCCAGAAAATATCCTTCACTTCAGCCTTTCATGGACCGTATATCTTCGGTTTTGATCGTTTTTTTTCGACGAAAAATGAGAAGGATAATGGCCAGTCCGACCGCGGCTTCGGCGGCGGCGACGACTATGACAAAGAGGACGATCGCCTGGGCCTCGGGAAAATTTGACGCTTTGGCCAAAGCGAGAAAAGCCAGGTTGGCCGCGTTCAACATGATTTCGATTCCCATGAGCTGGCCGATAAGATCCCTTTTGACGAAGAAGGCGATGATACCAAGGACAAAAAGAATGATGCTCAAGATGAAGAAGTAATTGGAGGGGATCACTTTTTTTCCTTTTTCTTGGCCAAAACGATGGCTCCGACCAGGGCCGCGATGATCAGGATCGAGGTGATCTCGAAGGGATAGAGATAGTCCGTCAATAAGATCCTGCCGAGGTCGGCCGGTCCGGCCCCCTGGGCCGCTCCGGCGATGCCGGAGGCCGGCCCGCCTTTGGACGCTAAAATTATCTCCGCCAGAAGAATAACCGCGATGAATCCGGAGGCGCGGATGGTCCATTTTTTCTTTTCCGGGGCGATGCCTTCCCGCAAATTGATCATCATGATGACGAAAATGAACAGAACCATGATGGCGCCGGCATAGATGAGGATCTGGATGACGGCCGCAAAAGAGGCCCCGAGCATCCCAAAAAGGCCGCCAAGGCAGGAAAACGCCAGCACGAGATAAAGCGCTCCATAGGCCTGGTTCCTGGAAATGATCATGCCCAAGACGGAACCGACACAAATGACGGATAATAAAAGGAATAGGAAAATCGCCATTTTTCGGTTTTTTCATTATATTTTTTGGTCCGGAGGGCGTCAAGGAAATAAATCGGCTCTCGGATCGAGATTATCGAGATAATGTTTTGACAATATTAAATATTTTGATATAATAGCCTGGATTGCGGGGTAGAGCAGCCTGGTAGCTCGTCGGGCTCATAACCCGGAGGTCGTTGGTTCAAATCCAACCCCCGCTACCATCCGAATTTAACAATCTCCCTGATAATATAAGGCTTCGGCCTCCATTTAAGGAGGATTTTAGGTTTCTCGTTATTGGGGATTGCGATTTCTTTTTTGCGGGTCCCGGCGGCTTTTTTGACTTAACCCTCATCTTTTGTTAAATTCACTATATGCGCGGCGTCGTGATGCGGCCGTAATTCAGTCTTAAGGAGAAATCATGTTCGACTCAAAAATCTATATCAAAAGACGAGAACTCTTAAGGAAGCAGGTTTCGACCGGACTGATCCTTTTTTTAGGCCATGAGGACAGCCCGATGAACTATCCGGCCAATGCTTATCATTTCCGGCAGGACAGCTCCTTTCTGTACTTTTTCGGACTGGACACTCCGGCGCTGGCGGCCGTTATCGACGTGGACGGAAACAAGGAAGTTCTTTTCGGCGACGACATCGATATAGAAGACATCATCTGGATGGGCTATCTCCCGACCCTCAAAGACAGGGCCGCGGAAGTCGGCGTCAAACAGACCGCCGCCCTGAACGAACTTCCCGGTCTGCTGCGGGAAGCGACCGAAAAGGGGAGGCCCGTTCATTATCTTCCGCCTTATCGGCCCGAGACGTTTCTCAAGATCGCGAAGCTCCTCGGCATTAAGCCGGATGAGGCCAAGGCGAAATCTTCCCCAACGCTCGTCCGGGCCGTCATTTCTCTAAGGTCCATAAAATCCAATGAAGAGATCGCGGAACTTGAAACCGCGCTCAAGACGACTTATAAGATGTACGCCACGGCCATGCATATGGCCCAGCCCGGCATTTACGAAAAGGACATCGCCGGACGGATCGACGGCTTCGCCATCGCCGGCGGAGGCTCCACCGCTTTTCCGACCATCCTGACCAAAAACGGCCAGATTCTCCACAATCATGGACACGAAAATCTCCTGAAGAAGGGCGACCTGCTCGTCGTCGACGCGGGCGCCGAATCGCCGCTCCATTATGCCGCGGACATCACCCGGACCATTCCCGTCGGAGGAAAATTCTCGGCGAAGCAAAAGGACGTCTATGAGATCGTTCTCCGCGCGCAAGAAATGGCGATCAAATCCATCAAGCCCGGCGTTAAATATCGCGAGATCCATCTCCAGACGGCCCGAGTCATCGCCTCCGGGTTGAAAGACATCGATTTGATGAAAGGCGACATCGAAGAAGCCGTTCTTCAGGGCGCTCACGCCTTGTTCTTCCCTCACGGCCTCGGCCATATGCTCGGCCTGGACGTCCATGACATGGAAAATCTCGGGGAGAACTTCGTCGGCTACGACGATACCGTGCAGAGAAGCAAGCAATTCGGCTTGGCCTATCTCCGCATGGCCAAGGAAGTCAAGCCCGGCCACGTGCTCACGGTGGAACCGGGCATCTATTTCATCCCCGCGCTGATCGATAAGTGGAAAAAAGAGAATAAGTTCACGGACTTCGTGGCCTATGACAAGCTCGAGGCCTATCGGAATTTCGGCGGGATCCGGATCGAGGACGATGTTCTCGTGACCAAGGACGGCCGCAAAGTCCTGGGCCGGCCGATTCCTAAAAAGCCGGCAAAGGTCGAAGAAGCCGTCAAAATCTAAGAACGCCCAGGAAGATTCCGAAATATGAGAATCGCCCTTATCCAGCAGAGCGCGTCCCGGGATCTCGAGGATAATTTGAGGCGCGGCGTATCCGCTTTTCACGAAGCGGCCCGCCAGGGCGCCCAGCTCATTGCCTACGCCGAGCTCGCGTTTTTGCCGTTTCTGCCGCAGGTCCCTTCGACGGAACAGGCTGATTTCCGTTCGTTCGCTCAGACCGTTCCCGGCCCTCTCACGGAAGAATTCGCCGGGTTGGCCAAGCGTTACGGCACCGTGGCGGTTTTGAATCTTTTCGAGTCGGACGGCGCGAAAACTTTCGACTCATCTCCGCTCATCGACGCCGACGGAAGGCTGCTCGGAACGACGCGCATGGTCCACATCATGGATGGGCCCGGGTTCCACGAGCAAGGATATTACGCGCCGGGGAGCAATCCGCGGCTCGTCTATGACACGAAGATCGGGAAAATCGGAGTGGCCATATGCTATGACCGCCATTTTCCAGAGTACATGCGGGAGTTGGCGATCCAGGGAGCCGAGATCGTCGTCGTTCCCCAGGCCGGCATCCTCGACGAATGGGGGGAAGGTCTTTATGAAGGAGAGATCCGGATTGCGTCCTTGCAGAACGGCTATTTCGGCGCGCTCGTGAACCGGGTGGGAAAGGAAGAGATTCTCCATTTTTCGGGAGAGTCGTTCGTCACCGATCCCTCCGGTCAGGTCATGGCAAGGGCGCCGCGCGACCGGGAGCATATCCTTTTCGCGGATTGCGATCTCGAGGCTGTTTCCCAATCTCATGCCCGTCGGCATTTCCTGCCCGACCGGAGGCCGGACATCTACAGCCGCTTCGGCCTGGCGGATAAAAAGAAAGCCTGATCCCATGGAAAAATGGTACGTCCTCAACGTGAAGTCGAAGAAGGAATTCCAGGTTGAAAGGATGTTCCAAGAGGGCGGCCTCAAGATCTATAATCCCAAATATCGCGACGGAAACCGCGTCAAGCCATTCTTTCCCAGCTATCAATTCATTCTTTTCAGCTATCCCGAGCAGTTCAAGCTGGTCAAATACACTCGAGGCGTGAAGCGGATCATCGGCAACGATGATGGTCCGATCCCTATGGACGAGCAGATCATCCAAGAGCTCAAGGCCAGAGAAGTCGAGGGTTTCATCGAATTCTCAAAATACGGCGTAGAGCCTTCCCTGGGCGACGAAATCGAAGTCGTCGAAGGGGCCTTCAAAGGCTTGCGCGGCATCTTCAAAAAGGACCTCTCCGACCAAGACCGCGTCCTGATCCTCCTCAATTACGTCTCTTACCAGGGCCGGCTTCTCATCGAAAAGAAAAAGCTGAAAAAAGTCATTTATTGATGCGGGGAGCCGAAGCACGGCTCTCGTTGAGTTTTTCAAGAAAATCGGCCGTCAGGCTGGACGACGAAAAGAAAATCACGCCGTCACCCCCTTGTTTTTTGGAAATGCCGATCTGCTCCCGCATGCCTTGGGGCGTATTTTTATTGTGCGACGTGCCGATGCCGATGCCGGGACAGACTAAACATTTTCCCCGCCCGATATCCACCGCTTCGCGCGTATATTTTTCGAAGAGGCCGGCCTGGTTCGTGTAGAGCATGGGACACAGCATGTCCACTAATCCCTGTTTCGCCCAACTCTCCCAGTCCTGACCGATGAGGACTTTCGCCTTGTCCGCGGCGGGGAAGACCGCCGCCGAGATTTTCACCGGACGCCCGACGGACTTCAAGGCGTCCTTGAGTTCTTTGACGAATTGGGTGACGCGCTCACCGTTCCAGGCGATCCATTCGTCCCACATCATATTGCCGGAATCCCGCGCTTTCATGTCCGCCGGATCCATGCCCGAATAGTCCTTGAACTGCGAGCGCGTCCGGCCGTCCCAGCTGAAATAGACTTCGCGGGGCGAGGACGGAAAACGGATGTAATCGAGATGGACCCAATCCACGGGATATCTCTTCACCAGTTCGATCATCAAACCGATCTCGTAGGCCCGCACCTCGGGGAGCGCGGGATTGACGACGCCGACCATCTCGTTCTCCGCTGAGCGGATGAGCCATTCGGGATGTTGCCGGACTTGCCCGACCACAGCGCCTTCGGGAAAGACGCAAAACCAGGGATGGACCGTGATCTTGCGTTTCTGCGCTTCCTTGAGAAAGACGCCGAAGAAATCCCAGGAATACGCCGGGTCTTTCGTCCCCAGCCGGCTTTGATAATAGACATAGCCGTTCGTGCCCTTGATCATCACCATGACGGTATTGATCCCGGAATGGACATAATCATCGAGCGTCGTTCGGATCTTCTTGGTCGCCTCTTTTTCGTCCGTTCCGAAAAAGCCGGGGTGGGTCCAAACGCCGCAAACCTGGAACGGGACTGAGGAATTCGCTGTTTGAGCTCTGAGCGTGTCCAAAGGAAATGACATCCATAAAAGAACGACGATGGAAAAAACGAGAGAATATTTTTTCATCCTGGTGCCCTCTTGAATCATAGATTTGTGTCGCAGCGCCGTTCGAATATTCATATCGGCGAAAATATCGGCCGTGCGGCCAATATCTTTTGTCAAAGCGGCCGGCCGAAACCGCCGCCGCCGGGCGTTTCTATACGCAGAATGTCTCCAGGCTTGACGAGAATATTCGCTTTAGACTTCAAAACGGTCCATTTTCCTCCCGAGATAAGAACATTTTTTCCCCGAGCGCCCGGACGGCCGCCGTTCAGACCGTAGGGCGGGAATTTCCTGCGGTCGGACATGATTGTGACTTGAGCGGGAATCGAAAATTCATATTCCCTGATGAGGCCGTCGCCGCCCCTCGTCCGTCCCCGGCCGCCGGAGCCGTCGCGGATGGCGTACTTTCGGATGCGGATCGGCAGGTAATTTTCGAGGGCTTCGAGAGGCGTATTGAGAGAGTTGGTCATATGCGTATGGACGCCGCTTAAGCCGTCGTTCTCCCGGCTCGCTCCCATTCCGCCCCCGATCGTCTCATAATAGGCAAAATTCTTTTTGCGGCGCGGGTCATATCCGCCGATGGTGACGTTGTTCATGGTGCCCTGGCTCGCCGCTGGGATTTTGTCGGGCACGGCTTTGGCCAGCGCCCCGAGCAGCACGTCCACGATCCGCTGGGACGTTTCGACGTTCCCGGCGGCCGTCGCCGCGGGATATTGAGCGCTCACGAGCAGGCCAGAAGGTGCGATGATCCGAAGCGGGCGCAGGAGTCCCGTGTTGAAAGGGATGTCCTCTTCGATCAACGAGCGGAAGACATAAAGGACGGCGGAAAGCGTGACCGCCGCGTTGGCGTTGATCCCGCCTTTAACCTGGGGCGAAGAGCCTCGGAAATCGACCTCGGCCCGGCTTCCGCGGACGCGGATCGTGACGCGGATTTTGACCGGGTCTTCCGAGAAGCCGTCGTCATCCATGAAATCTTCGAACCCGTAGTCTCCATCGGGAATGTCCCGAATGGTCGCCCTCAGGTATTTCTCCGTATAATCTTGAATCAAGGCGGAATAGCGCAGGATTTTAGCCAGGCCGTGCTTCTCGACCGCTTCGCGAACCCGGTTCCTTCCTTTTTCGCAAGCGGCCGTTTGGGCGAGAAGGTCGCCTTTGCGCTCTTCGGGAGTCCGGACGTTGGCCAGGATCAAGCGCAGGACATCCTCATTCATCCTTCCCTTGCGCACCAGCTTGAGCGGAGGAAGGATCAGGCCCTCCTGGAAAATTTCGGTCGCGAGAGGCATGCTTCCGGGCGTCATTCCTCCGATATCCGAATGATGGGCGCGATTGGCGACGAAAAAGGCCGGTTTATTCGCGAAGAAAACAGGAGCGATGCAGGTCACGTCCGGGAGATGGGTTCCTCCGTGATAAGGGTCATTGAGGATGATCAGATCGCCCTCTTCGAACCGGACCGCCCGCATGGCCGCGCGCACGGATAGCGGCATGGCCCCGAGGTGGACGGGAATATGGGAGCCTTGGGCGAGCGTTTCGCCCCGGCTGTTGAACACGGCGCAAGAATAGTCCTTCCGCTCTTTGATATTAGGGGAGAGGGCGGTCCGACCGAGGACGGCGCCCATCTCTTCCGCTATCGAAACGAACGCGTTCTTGAAGAGCTCGAGCTCGATGGGATCATATCTCGCCATTTAATCCTTGCCCTTCCTCAAGACGAGGTTGAGATGGCCGTCCACGCGGAGACGATATCCGGGCGGAACGAATGTTGTCGAGCCGAAGTCCATGACCAGCGCCGGGCCGCTGAGCCGCGCTCCGGGCGCGAGGAGAGCTCGATCGTAAACGGCTCCCATCCATTTTTTGCCTTTGTAATGAATATTCTGTTTCTTTCGGAGGGCCGATCGGGGCGAGACGTCCGGTCCTTCGTTCATTTTACGAAAGCGGAACTTTTTGGAAATCCCACGCGCCTTAAGACGAATATTGACGATCTCCATTGGACTTTCGGGCTGGGCATAGGAATACAGTTTTTGGTGCTCACGGTGAAAAGCCGTTTCCAGGGGGGCGCCGGCCTTTCCGGCATAAGGAATATTGATCTCGTAAGATTGTCCGCCATAGCGCATATCGAGTGTCCGCTCGAAAACGATCGAAGCGGAGGCGAACCCGTCTTCGCCCATGTCCCTTCTGCCCCGACTCTCGAGTTTTTTGAACAGAGCGTCCAGTTCGGACGCCCGGAAACGCCGGACCGGCTTGAGTACGGATCGCGAATAATCCTTCACGGAGTCGGCCAGCAGCAGGCCGAAAGCCGAAAGGACGCCGGAATTATTCGGAACGATCACGGCTTTCATCTGGAGATGAGCCGCCATATCGGCTGCGTGCATGCCTCCGGCGCCGCCGAAGGAAAAGAGCCCGAAATCCCGCGGATCGAAGCCGCGTTCGATGGAGATCAGGCGGATGGCCTTTTCCATATTGGCGTTGGCGATGTCGATGATGCCCTGGGCCGCTTCAAGAGGAGATTTGCAAATTTTTCGGCCGAGCCGGCTTATAGCCTTCAGGCTTCGTTCCGGGTGGAGCTTCATTTTTCCGCCGAGAAAGAAATCGGGATCGATGCGGCCCAAAACGAGGTTGGCGTCCGTGACGGTCGGCAGCTCGCCGCGGCCGTAGCAGGCCGGACCAGGGTCAGCGCCCGCGCTTTGCGGTCCGACGCGAAGAGATCCCCCCTGGTCCGCGTAGGCGATCGAACCTCCTCCGGCTCCCACCGAATGGATATCGATGATCGGGAACCGGACCGGGAAATCGCCGATCGCGCTTTCGCTCGTCCTTCGAATGCGGCCCTCGATCAGGGACACGTCCGTGGACGTCCCGCCCATATCGAAACTGATGATCTTGCCGAATCCTGCGGCCTTGGCCAGATAGAAAGATCCGACGACGCCGCCCGCAGGACCGGATAACGCGGTCCTGATGGGCTCGGCCTTGGCCTTCGAGGCCGAGATGTAACCCTCATTGGATTGCATGATCCGCAACTCCGCCCCGCCGAGCTTCTTTTCAAGAGCGGAGAGATAGCGGTCGAGGACCGGCATCAAATAGGCGTTGACGGCGACCGTGGAGGTCCGTTCGTATTCGCGGTACTCTGGAAGAAGGAGGCTGGACACGGAAGCGAGCATCCTTCGTTTTTTAAGCTCTTTCATGATGGCCCGTTCATTGGCCGTATTGGCATAAGAATTGATGAGCGAAACGGCCACGGCTTCGAGGCCCAAAGCCTGGATCTTATCGAGAATGACCTTGATGTCTCCAGCCCGGGGGGCCCTTTCCACGCGTCCGTCAGCCGAGGTCCTTTCCGCGAGTCCGAAGCTGAATTTCCGCTCGATGATGGGACTCCGGCGCTCGCCCTTGAGGCCGTACAACATCCGTCTCGTCTGGCGCCCGATGAAAAGGACATCCTCGTAGCCTTCGGTCGTGATGAGGCCGATCCGGCCGCCTTTCCGTTCAAGCAAGGCGTTCGTCGCGACCGTTGTCCCGTGAATGAGCGCTGGATTCGCTCCTCCAACGAGGAATTCGCGCAGACCCTCGAGGATCGCGCAGGAAGGATCGGCGGGGGTCGAGGGGATCTTTTTGGTGAGGATCTTGCCTCCGGCCAGGATCACGAAATCCGTGAACGTGCCGCCGGTGTCAATGCCGATCCGGATGTTCATGACTTATTTACATGTGCTGCAGGATTTGCTTGAGCAAGTCGAACAGCCCGCCGAGGAGGATTTGAGCCGGCTCCCTCCGCCTCCGATGCCGAACGCGGAGAAGATTTTCCGGATACCGCGGCTCCCGCAGGAAACACAGACGACGTCCTTTTCCCGTCCGATCCGGACAAGCGTCTCGAAGCGTTGTCCGCAGGCGTCGCAGATGAATTCATAGAGAGGCATGGACGAATATTTTAGTGGAGCGAGACGCTGAAGTCCAGTCTATTTCGACACGGCGACGGCTTCGATTTCGACCTTGACGTCCCGCGGCAGCCGGGCGACTTGGACGGCGGCGCGAGCGGGGAACGGCACTTTGAAGAACTCCCCATAGACCTTGTTCATGGCCGCGAAGTCGTTCATGTCCTGAAGAAAGACGGTGGCCTTGACGACCTGGTCGAGCGAGCTTCCCGCGGCCTCGAGCACGGCCGACAGATTTTTGAGAACCTGGCGGGTCTGATCTTCGATCGTCCCCTGGACGAGAGCTCCGGTCTCAGGAATAAGAGGGATCTGTCCGGAGCAGAAAATGAAGCCATTGGCGATGATGCCCTGCGAATAGGGGCCGATGGCTTGGGGAGCTTTGTCCGTTTTGACTTCTTTTTTCATCGATGGACTCCTTGGTTGAGAACGCAGAAAATTTGCGAAAAAGACGCTCAGGGCACTTAGGGAGATCAAGACGTCTCGACGTTTAATCCTGAGATCTCCTTTATAACGATTTTATAACGATGATAAAACCGTGATCTTGACCGGGCGGCTTTCGAGGCTTCCCGCCTTGAGAAGCGCCCGAGCCGTTATTGTATAGGAACCCGGCGTCAGATTCCAGGCGATAGCGAAGGGGAAACCGGCGCTTCCAGTCTTCCGGCTGTTGATCCGCCACTCCACGGATTGGACCTCGATTCCGCCGGGAATCAAGACGTTGAGCCGGATCGTCTGATAGTCGCGCCTCAACACCGGATCGATCTTGAAGACGTCTCCGTCCTGGGGGAAAGAGATCGAAAAATCGTTTATCGGAAGCCGCGAGCTTCCGATAACGGGGGTCGCCGTCTTCTTTTCTTTGTCATGCGGCAGCCGGCAGAACGTCTTCGGCTCCGTTCCGGGAATGAAGATCTCGTCGATCGCGTTCGGGCACAGGGACGAGGGAAGTTCCCCCGACAGCGGACAGATCCGGACGTGGACCAGCCCTTTGGGTTCTTCGAAGGAGTCCTGATCTCCCGGGGAAAGGAGCAGCATGATGTCCCTGAATAGGGGACCGGCGCCGGAAATACCGGAGACATTCTGCATCGGCGCTCCGTCGAAATTGCCTGCCCACACGCCCACCGTGTACCGAGGCGTGTAGCCGATGGTCCAATTGTCCCGGAAATCCTTGGACGTCCCCGTCTTAGCCGCTACGGAAAAAGGAAAATTGAGCGGAGAATGATATCCGAACGTAGGCACCCGGGCGTCTTTGTCCGAGAGAATATGCGTGATGATATAAGCGGCATCCGGGGAAAATACGGGACGGGGAGAAGGATCCCGCAAAAAGATTTTCTCCGTCCCGTTTTTCATCGTGATTTTCAGGACCGATTGATCTTCGAGGAACGTGCCTCCTCGGGCGATCGCGGAATACGCGCGGACAAGCTCGAGCAGCGTCACTTCGCCGTTTCCTAAAGTCAAACCCACTCCATAGAAACCCGGCGTTTGACGAAGGCTGGCGAATTCGAGATCCTTGAGTCGTCGATAAAGGAGGTCCGGTCCCAGGGTTTGAAGAACGGCGACGGCCGGGATGTTGTAGGAGCTGGCCAACGCGCTGCGCAGCCGGATGGGACCATGATATTTTTCGTCGTAATTCTCCGGCGTGAAACTCCCTTCCATGGTCGAAAACCGAGTCGGGATGTCATCCAGGATCGTGGCGGCCGTCATGCCGTTTTCGAGGGCCAGAGCGTAAGTCAGCGGTTTCATGGTCGAACCCGGCTGCCGGAGCGAGAGCGCGCCGTTCACCTGGCCGTCGTGTCGTTCGTCGAAAAAATCGCGCGATCCGGCCATACTGAGGATCTCGCCCGTCCGATTGTCCAGGACGATCGCGGCGGCGTTGGAGATGCCTTTCTTTTCGAGGGAGGCCAAATGGTTTGCGGTCAGCGTTTCGACCTTGGCCTGGAGGCCGTAGTCCAAGGTCGTCCGTATGACGGCCATCGTCCGCCTCTCTTCGGAAGAGATCCGGGCCAGGATAAAATCGCAAAAATGCGGCGCCCGGAATTTTTCGTTTTCTGAACGCAGGTTCAGAGGCTCGTCGAGGGCTCGGGCCGTCGTCTCTTCCGTAATGAAACCGAAGTCTTTCATTCGATGGAGCAGATCTTTCTGGTTCTTCACGGCGGCCGTGGAATGGCGATACGGATTCAATTCCGAGGGAGAGCGGGGAAGGGTCGACAGAAAAGTGGACTCGGCCAGGCTCAGATCCGCCGCGGGCTTGTCGAAATACAACCGGGACGCGGCCTCGATACCGAACGCCTGATTGCCGTAAGAAATGCGGTTGAGATACTGGACAAGGATCTCTTCCTTGGAAAGAGTGTGCTCGAGCCTTACGGCCAGCCAGGCTTCGACGATTTTCGAAAACACGTTTCGACGGAAATGATAAACGTTGCGAACGACCTGCTGGGTGATGGTCGAGGCGCCGGACACGACCCTCCGGCTTTTGAGGTTTTGGAGAAAAGCCCGGAGGACGGCATAGGGATTAACGCCCGAATGAGCGAAATAATACCTGTCCTCGGACGCGATCGCCGCCGATAGGAGAAAAGGCGAAATGTCCTTCAGTCCGACCCAGCGACAGCGGCCGGCTTCGTCCGAGAGAATTTCACGTAAAAGAACGCCCGTCCGGTCCTCGAGACGGAGCGAGATGACAGGCTTCCGGTCGAGCCGGCGGCGGGAGATCGGTGCGTAAAAAGACGCGACAAACAGAAAACAAACGCTCAGCCCGGCGAGAAGAACCGTCCGCTTTTTGCTCGGGAGTCTCACTTCACGATCTTCACCGATTGTTCGACGCTGCGACCGAAGACTTCGGGCGCATACATCTCTTCCGCCGTGGAGCCCGGCACCGTGAACCGGCCGAACGAAAGAGCCCGGGCCAGGTAGCGGTGGGTATGGATTCCCGCGCGCAACGAATCCGCGAAAAGGAGGACGCGGTTGTCATGCGTTTCGATATGATTGAAGCCTTCCCACCAGGTTCGCCCTTCCGAATCGTCAAGCTGTTCGAGCTTCCTCTGCTGTTCCTCGCTTTCGGTCAAGAAGCTCGCGTTGACCGCTTCCAATCCCGCCGGCAAAGGATCATTCACGACGACGAACAGGCTTTCTTTCGGCACGACGACCTGAAGGGTCACGAGGACGAGAGATCCGGCTTTGACGGCTTCGAGCGGCTTACCGTCGAGGGACTCGATCTTCTTGTATACGGCGAAGCCCTCGTCCCGAGGCTCCAGCTTTTGTTTCGGCGCATAGGTCAATCGCGCGCCGTAGTAAAGGATCCCCTCTCCCTTTTTTTCGATTTTCAGGGGAAGGTCTTTGCCTGACTTGAAATCCGTTAAGGGCAGGGAGGATTTCGCGGTCTGGTTCACCGAGGTGAAGGTCTCTTGAAGAAGCGTTTTTTTCGCCAGGGATATGACCGCTTTGAAACCGGGCTTCCCTTTTTCCTGGGTCGTGTAAAAATCATTGAGCGCATAAAAGACGAAGAAGTTCTCCTGCGTGGAGTGCCAATGACCGGACGTCCGTTTGGCGACGAGCCATTTCACGACGGCCGGAATCGAGGGGTGATCAGCGCCGATTTCCAGCAGGCTTTGAAGGATGACCGCTGTCGTTCGAGCGTTGGAGGTATAGATCCAGCGCAATCCATTTTCATCGTCTTCTTCAAAATGGGCGTCCGCGGGCGTGACTTTGATCTTGTTGAGCAATTCCTGGAGCATCGTGGATTGGGCCGCCGGCGTCCCATGACCCAAAAACAAAGCCTTGAGAAGATAAGCCCGACCGAAGAGGGCGAGGTTTTCGCGCTCCAGGAAAAGTTTTTCGGCATATGCGGGTTCGGGCCGGCCGGCCAAGGCCAGATCGTAGAGGGCATACGCCTGAGCCGTCTTGAGGCTTCGGGGGTTATAGGGGGAAGCCTCGTCCGGCTTAGCCTTGATGAAATTCTTGAGATAGGTCAGGGCCTGGGCAAGACGCATCGTATTGACGTCATATCCCCCGGCCTGGGCTTTCATTAGGGCGAACGCCGCATAGCAGGACACGAACGGGGATTCGAAAGTGGAATCCGGCCAGAGGCTGAACCCACCGCTTTCCTTCTGGCAGGCATAGATCTCTTTCAGACTATTTTGAATGAGTTTTTTGATGTCTTTCGGTTCGAGCACGCTGAGCTTGAAGTCTTGGATGACCTGCGGGGCGACGAGATAGGGGAGGATCGACGACAGGCGTTGTTCGAGGCAAAGATAAGGATAGTTCGTCAGATAATCCACCGTCCCGTTGAGGCCGGCCAGCGCCGAGGCGGCAGCCATCACTTCGATGCGGCTTTCGGCGGGATAGATCGTGTCCGGGATGGAAACGTTTTCTTCTTTGGCTTCTTGGATCACCTGATCGTAGGTCGCGACCGATTCGGTCGGACGAGGGAGCTCGACCGGAATGGTCAGCTCGAGGCCGTCCGTTTCCTCGCCCATTCTTGCCCTGAAAGCGAAAACGGCCCGGCCGGGAGCATCGGCCTCAAAGGCATAAAGGACTTCCTGCGATTCACCCGGGGCTAAGACGATTTCGCTCGTGTTCTTTTTATCGGGAAGAGCGATTCCTTTGGCCTCGACGGAGATCGCGATATTGCCTTTCTGAGCGGAAAAATTATGGACGACGACGCCCGCTTGGAAAACGTCACCCACGCGCGCGAAGCGAGGAATCGAGGGGAGGAGCAGAATGGGTTTAGATACCTTGACGTTGGCCTCATTCCGTCCAAATCGGGAGTCCTTGGTCTGGGCGACGGCCATAATACGGAACGTCGTCAGGTTATCGGGCAAAGTGAAATCGACCGTGGCCTCGCCCTTATCGTCGGTGATGACCGAGGGGTTCCAGTAGGCCGTGGATTTGAAATCGCCGCGAAGCTCGAATTCCCCGAGGCCTGGGGCCGCCATGGCTTCCGCGACTCCGCCGCCGCCGACATTCTCTCCCTTTTCGCTGTAGTTGCGCTGGCCGACGACGTGCAGCCGTGTTTCCGAGGTCTGGACCGAAAGGGCTTTTTCCCCGTAGAATTGATCGAAAGGATCTGGGGTCTGGTAGCCGATGAGGTTGAGGACGCCGACATCCACGACGGCCAGGGCGAGCGAGGCAGGCGCTGCTCCGCCCTTCGCATCCTTCACCCTAAGATGGAGCGTGACTCGGTCTCTCGGCTTGAAATTCTGCTTCTGAGTCGTCACGTCGACGGACAGGCGTTTTTCCGAGGGATCCACGCTCAAACGGGCGTATCCGATCTTGAAAGACGGCTTGCCGACGTCTTCGGATTCGGCGTTGGCCGGCTGGGACGTCCGTCCCTGGACAAGGAGCACGGAAATGAAGATATTGGGAATATGTTCCGGAGTGATGGGAATTTCGATCTCGCTCGTGCTGCCTTGGATATCGAGGACCTGCGTCTGGAGGATGAACTCGCGTTCGATCGTAACCAGGGCTTTGGCCCGCTCATAGGGCGACTTGACGAGAATCCTGGCTTTGTCGCCGGGTTTATAAGCGTCGCTATCGGCGACCAATTCGACGGCGTTATCGTCCTTCCTTTCCCACGGAACGTAATCCGCGCCGGTGACGTAAATAAAGGTCGTCGTCCCGATCCGGTTTTTGCGGTCGTCCTGGCCGAAGGCCGAGAGAACATAGAGTCCGGATTTTTCGGGTTTGAAGGCGATTTCGACGGCGTCCTTTTTCGTCCTGACGTCTTTCGATCCGACCTCGGTATCGACTTTTTCCGAAATCCATTTGAAACGGCCGCCGACGCCGGCCCTGCGCACCGAGCGCCACTCGCGCTTGGCGAGCTTGACCGTCACTTTCTTCTCCGGGGCCGAGGAGCCGTCCGGAGCGGTGGTGATGACCTGGACCGGGATATTTTCGCCCTTTTTCAAAAAGGAAGCCTGAGGCTTGAGGCCGATGTAAAAATCGCCCTGATGGACGAGCGTTTGGATCCTGTTCGAAATCGAACGCCGGCTGGGGCTTTGGACCGTGGCCTCGAGCGCCGCGCTGACCGTAGCGCTCTCCTTTTCGGCGAGAAGCGGCGCTTTGATCCCGATTTTCCCGTCGGGGCCCAACGTCCCTTCGCCCGAAGTGATGAGCCGGCTTTTCTCGGTCCTATTCTCTTCGTCGGAAAGGGCCTCGAACTCGTTGCCGAAGATGAATCCTTTATGGCCCGGAGGAGTGAACGACGTCGGATTCAGGCGAAGCGTCCAGTTCGCTTTCTGTCCGGCCATGGTCCCGCCGAAGAGATAGCTGGCTCGGATCTCGGCTTCAAAGGAATCGCCGAATACGAAACTGTCCTTGAGGGAGCGGAGGTGGACCTCGAATTCCGCGGGCCGGAACGCTTCGATGCGGAATGATTCGGAAACGATGGTCTCCTTTTCTCCGGGTGCGTCGGGAGGGACTTTGGCCAGAACGCGATAATAGCCCAGGGAAGCGTCCTCGCGCGTTTCAAGGTCGATCGTGAAAGAGCCGTAGGCATCGAGGTCGGCGCTGCTTTTATGGACCGTTTTCTGGAACGGATCCTTGATCTCGCAAGCGACGCTTTTGACCGACGGAAGCCGCCATTGGCCTTTCTCTCTTTTGCGGATGATGCCCTTGATGTGAACCGGCTCCCCGGCGCGATAGATCCCGCGCTCGGTGAAGATTGTGCCTTGGATTTTCTCCGGTTCGGGGTCCCAATCATAAGTGATGCCGAAACGGTAAGGATCGATTCCGGTTCCCCATTCCGAGGAGGCGAAAGCGATATCGCCGCCGCGGCGGGCGAAAACCCATTGCTGGGGTTTGCTCCATTCGTTCTGGACGTGGAAACCGCCGAGCCGCTTCCAGCCCGGCGCTAGAGCTTTGCCCTCATTGTCGGTCTTGCCCTGCCAACGGAGGACGTTCGTATCGTCGCGGATCTCGATCTCGGCTTCGGCGACGGGCTGGCCCGTCTTCAATTCCGTGACCCAGATGGCGTCGTTATCGGGAGAAAACTTCCCCGTGATGCCGAGGTTCGTGACCTGGAGAAACGCCTTGGGATAGCGGCTCCATTTATCTTCGGCGTACGTGTCGAGCTGAATCATCACGAATCCATATGAACGTTCACCAAGGAAGTCCTTGACGCCCAGGGGAATGATCTGCCGCTTGTTTCTGGGTAAACGGAGACTCAGCGGCTTGTCGAACTGGAAAAAATCCGGGCGGGGCAAGAAAGATTCGTTTTCCCTGAAGCACTTTTCGTTCATCAGAATCGGAATAACTTCGTCTTTTCCGACGAGAGCGGCCTGAAGCCTGACCTGGGCGGTGTTCACGGCATAAAGGGGATAGTTGAGATCGCCGTAAGCTTCAAGAACGCCGTGTCCCGTCGTCAGGCTCACGGATGGCCGGTAGGAAGACGTCGTGAATTCGAACGCCCTCTCCTTGCCGAGGGTGTTGCCGAATTCGTCCTTCAAATCGGCGGCGATCCGGCAGGCATATTTGGTCTCCGGCAGGAGCGGAAGAGATATATAGAGGACGTCGTTGCCCTGGTCCCAGGACGAATAGTAATCGGGGATTTCCACCTTGGGTTCAAATCTCAGTTTTTCGACGAAATCCCTATAGATGACGCGGTTTGAAAATTTGAATTGAAGGGGTGCGTACGGGTCATAGCCGCCCTCGGACTCCAAGGCAAGGAATTCGAAGGATTTGAAGGTTTCGAAGCTGAAAAAAGCGTTTTTTTCCAGGCCCAAAGACCCCTCTTTTCCCGGCAAGCCGGCCTTGAGTTCGACGGAATACGCATAGCCCGGCTTAAGCCTGTCGTCCGGTTTGAGAAGGAGAATATCGTCCGGCGGGTTCGGGATGTCGGCGGATTTGAGTTTCTCCGCTGAAGGATGCGAAACGGCGAAGCCGAGCGATTGTTCCGTCCCGTCAGGGCCGACGCCGGTGAAGGACATGTAAGACTTGGCCTTGCCTTCGTCCATGGGAGAATTGAAAATCAGGAAAGCTTCCGTATCCAGTTTCAGCTGTTTTTCGTTTTCCCGAGGAGCGTGGTTGATGAGCCGGGGACGAGCCGTGCTGAAGCTCCAAGAAAAATCCCGTTTCAAAACATATCCATCGATCGACCGCGTCCCCGCGGGCAGGGTCAATTGGATCTCCGTTCCATACGGGAATTTTTCCTTGGGGATGAAGGCCAGCGTTTTCGTGCCCATCCATCGGCAGCTTCCGGGAAATGACGGCTCGAGCCTGAGGACGTTCGTTTTCTCTTCCGTCGGAAGCGGCTCGAGTGTTGCCATCGGATGATCGAATATCACCACGATCTCGGCGGCTTCCGCCGCCGTCTGGACCTGTCCTTTGGGACTGACATTGAGGACTTGAAGGTCTCCCTTGATCTCAGCGACCTGGGAAAGCGGGCTACGGGGAGGCTCCTTCTTTTTACAGCTTATGAATGACGTCGAAGCCAGGATCAAACAGACGGCGAAAAAAACGAAAGAAAATTTTTTCCCCATGGCACATCCTTTCCCAGGATTTTCCTTATCCTAAAAAAAATGAGAAAAAATAGCAAGAACGAGAAAAATGGAAGGCCGAGATTAGGCCAGCTCCTTCAGGGTCGCCGTCAAGAGCTTCCAGAAATTTTCCACCGAGGCGATCTCGACGCCCTCTTCGGGAGAATGCGGATGCGTGATCGTCGGGCCGAACGAAATCATGTCCATGCCCGGGAATTTTTCGCCGATGATTCCGCACTCCAAGCCGGCGTGAACCGCGACGATCCGGGCTTCCCGGCCGAAGATCTTCTGATGGACGCCTTTCATCGTTTCTAAAAGTTCGGATCGCAGGTCGGGCGCCCAACCCGGATAGCCGTCAGGCTGTTTGATTTGAGATCCCGAGAGCTGGACGAGCGACTTGAGCATGAAACGCGTGGTTTCGAGGGCGGGGCCGACCGAGCTCCGGCTGCTGCAGGTGATCCGCGCCGCGGTTCTGGAGCAGCGGATGATCGCCAGATTCGTCGAAGTCTCGACGAGACCGGGAATCTCAGGATGCATCCGGAGGACGCCGTGCGGGCAGGAAAACAGGAAATTGATCAAACCCGCTTGAGAAGCGGACGTCAGAGGATCGTCATTCTTGAGCTTGATTTCGTCCAGGGCGCATTGAAAATCCTTTTCGACCGAACCGTATTCGATTTTGATCCGGTCGGCTTCTTTTTCCAGGAACGCTTTGAAGGCCCTCACTTTGGACGGATCCAAGAGAAAATCCGCCACGGCCTCGCGGGGAATGGCGTTATGCTTGTTCCCGCCCTCGATCCGGAGCAACTCGATAGGGAATTGGGCTGCCGCCCGCCAAAGGATCCTGGCCGCCAGTTTGATGGCGTTGGCCCGGCCCTGATTGATATCGAGCCCGGAATGTCCGCCGCGCAGGCCTCCGATTTTCAGCCGATACGCGTTTTTGAGTTTGGATTTCTTTCTTTTCAACGGAAACGAAATCTCGGACTCGGCACCCCCGGCGCATCCGATCGTGAACGTTCCTTCTTCTTCGCTGTCCAGATTGATCAGTTTTTTCCCTTTGAGCGCTCCGGGCTCGATCCCCCGGGCCCCGTTCAACCCGGTCTCTTCGTCGACCGTGAAAAGAAACTCCAGGGGGCCGTGGACGAGCGACGCGTCCTCCATAATGGCCAGGCAGGACGCGACTCCGATGCCGTTATCAGCTCCGAGAGTGGTCCCCTTCGCGTGGACCCAGCCGTCCTTGATTTCGGCTTGGAGCGGATCCTTGGCGAAGTCATGGCGGACATCGGCGTTTTTCTCGCAGACCATGTCCAAATGGCCCTGAAAAATGATCGTTTTCGCATTTTCTTGACCGGGTGAAGCCGGCTTTCGGACAATGACATTACCCGCTTTATCTCTTTTCCAGATCAGTCCCAGGCTTTTAGCGTGGGCCCCGATATAATCGGCCAGACCCTTTTCGCAACCTGAACAGTGGGGTATCTTCAATATGTGTTCGAAATGCTTCCAAAGATGAGATGGCTTCAATTCGCTCAAATTTGCGGACATGGCGTTCCCTCCACGAATGATTGTTCAAAGCAAAATCATGCCATAAAAAACATGTCCGTTCAAGCTTATTTGACTTTTCGGCCGGGCTTTCTTTACAATGCCTCTGCGGTGCCATCCGATGGCCGTTCCATGAAAAGAATCAAAAACGTCATCGTTCTCGCCATGTTGGTCCTGTGGACGACGGACGGACCCCCAACCGCGCAGAATCTTCAGGCTCAGGGCCGTCCGAAAATCAGGATCATGACGACCGTTTTTCCCCTTCTCGAGTTCGCCCGTGAAGTGGCGGGAGAAAGGGGAGAGGTGACCCTTCTCTTGCCGCCCGGGGCCGAAGTCCATACATGGCAGCCCCGTGTCAGCGATATCAAAAAATTCGCGGCGTTGGACGTTTTCATTTATATAGGACAAAACCTCGAACCCTGGGCGAAGGATATTTTAGACAGCGCGGCCAGGCCGGGCTTGAGGACCCTGGAAGCGGGGCGGGGGCTCCCGTTATTGCCGGCCGATCAGGGTGAGCGAAGCCATGGACACGAAGGGGAAACCCTCGATCCTCACGTCTGGCTCGATTTCGGCCTCGACCAGATCCTGGTCGATAAGATCGCCGCGCTGCTCAAGGACATTGAACCCGACAATTCCGCGGTTTTCGAACGAGCCGCTTCGGCTTGCAAACAAAAGCTCCGCCTCCTGGACGATCAATATCGCGAAACCTTCCTCGGGTGCGCGCAAAAAGCGTTCATCTTCGGAGGGCATGCCGCGTTCGGCTATCTGGCCCGCCGCTACGGTCTCGAACAAATCGCCGTCTATGGCTTGAGCCCCGACGCCGCTCCGACGCCAAAGGACCTGGCCTGGATCATCACCGAAGCCAAGAAGCGCGGCATCAAAACGATCTTTTTCGAACAGAGCGTAAGCGATAAAATGGCCCGCCTTATCGCCAAGGAGATCGGCGCCGACACGCGTCTATTGAATCCGGGCCATAATCTGACCAAGGAACAAATAGAGGCGGGGACCACCTTCATCGGCCTCATGCGAGAGAACTTAGAGAGCTTCAAGCATGGACTATCCTGCCGCTGACGGTCGGACGTTGATTTCCGTCGAAAACGTCTCGTTCGGCTATGGGCACGCTCCCGTCCTCCTGGACGTGACCCTGCCGATCACCTCCGGCGATTTTCTGGCCATCATCGGACCCAACGGATCCGGAAAAACGACGCTGGTGAAGCTCATCCTGGGACTGCTGAAGCCGACTCAAGGGCGGATCCTGGTTATGGGCAAGAGCCTCGACGAATTCGAGGACTGGCCGAGGATCGGCTATATTCCCCAAAAGGCCACGCATTTTGACCCTTTGTTTCCTGCGTCGGCCAGGGAAGTCGTAGCCATGGCCATCCGGCCCTCGCGGCGCATTTTTCCATTGAAACGCCAGGAAGAAGAAGCCGCCATCCGCCATGCCCTTGCCGTTGTGGACATGCAGGAGTTCGAAAACCGCCGGATCGGCCGACTCTCCGGAGGGCAGCAGCAGCGCGTTTTCATAGCTCGGGCCATCGTCAACAGGCCTCGGATCCTTTTTCTCGACGAACCGACCACGGGGGTCGACGCCGAGACACAGGAACATTTCTATGATCTTCTCGCTCATTTAAACAAGAAGGAGAACATCACGGTCGTCCTGATCACCCATGATATCGGGATCGTGGACCGCCATATATCCCGAGTCGCATGTTTGAATCAAAGGCTGGTTTATCACGGAAGCCATGAGGAATTCTGCCGTTCGGATACGATGAAAGGCATGCTGGCCGGCGGGCACCACCTCGTTTCTCATCAACACTAGGCGATGCCGCCCATGCAAGCGCTTCTGACCTACGGATTCCTTCACAGAGCTCTTCTGGCCGGGATCTTCATCGCCCTCGCCTGTGCGGTTCTCGGAGTTTTTCTCCTTTTGAGGAGAGATGCCATGATCGGCCACGGCCTGGCGCATATCACCTTCGCCGGCGTCGCTCTCGGCCTTTTTCTGCGGGTCATGCCGCTCGCCGTCGCGCTGGTCTTTTCCATCCTCGCCTCCCTGGTCATCATGAAGCTCAAGGAGAGCGCCGGCCTTCATGGCGATACGGCCATCGCCGTGGTCAGCAGCGTGGCCATGGCTCTGGGCATCGTTCTGGCCACGATGTCCCGCAATTTCAGCGTGGCCCTCTTGAATTACTTGTTCGGCGAGATCCTGGCCATCGATCCGATCGAAGTTTGGCTCTCGATGGGACTTGCGGGCGCGGTCGTCGCGCTCGTCATCGGCAATTATCGGAAGTTCATGTATTTGACCTTCGACAGAGAATCCGCCATGGTCTCCGGCATACGCGTCCGGCGTCTCGACACTCTGATCACGATCCTGGCTTCGATCACGATCGTCCTGGGCATGAGGGTTGTGGGGATTCTCCTGGTTTCCGCCTTGATCGTAATCCCGGCCGCGGCCGGCCTTCAGCTGGCATCGAATTTCAAGACGGCGATCATCCTGTCCTGCGGCGTGGCCTTCGTTTCCGTCATTGCCGGGCTGATCCTGGCCTTTTTCTTGGACCTTCCCGTATCGGGGATGATCGTCCTCGTCAGTTTCGTGCTGTTCGGGTTCTTTTTTCTTTTACGAAGAATGTTCAAAATCTGAACGCAAACGGCTGTCGAGGGCAGAACTTTTGCCGTCCAGACCCGCCCCTTCCTAGCCGTTCACCGTCTTGTTGAATTCTTTTTCGACGAGTTTGGCGATAGTCTCGGCCATCCGGCAGATCTTGTTTCTGAGCGAAACGGCCTGCTTTCTCGTCTTGATTCTGAACGTTTCGTCCTGGATGCCCGGAAGATTGATCCGGACATTGTAATAGGCGCCTTCGGCTGCCGCCCTGGCCGTCAGGGCGGCGACGCCCGCGTCGCTCATCGAATTGCGATTCCCTTTGAGGACCGTCTTTTTCGCGAGCTTCAGAAGCTCCACGCTTTTTTCGAGGGTCTGGAACGGCACGAGCGTGGCTTCTTTGGTCGCCGCTTCGAGGGAGGCGTCGCGCTCTTTTTTCTGCTCCTCGCTCGCTTTGGGCAGGCGGAGGGCGTCCATCACCTTATTGAAGGCATCGGTATCCCGATCCACCAGGCCGAGAAAGTCGTCTTTCAGCTGTTGGGCGCGGACCGCGGTCCGCTTCATGTCGGAAAAGGACTTTTCGTAGCCTTTCTTGCCGACCGTTAAGTTGGCGACCATGGACGAGAGCGCCGCGGACAGCGCGCCGCAGAGGGCCGCTGTGCTTCCGCCTCCGGGTGTGGGCGAGTCCATGGACAGCTCATTGACGAACGCGCGGAGGTTTTTCTTGACCAACAAATGAGCGGGCTCCTCGAACTGATATTCTATGATTTTTTTCCTGGCGTCGAAAGGGACCACATCGCTCAGTCCCAGCGACAGGACGGCCGTCCGGATGAGCTCTTCCTCGGGAACTCCCGGACTTTTTCCTTGTTTCTCAAGGTAATGGCGCCCGGCGGCTAACAGCGCTTCCTTCGGGATCAATCCCACGAGCTCGCTGCCGGTGACGCGAAGTCCGAGTTTTTCAGCGAGGCGAACGACTTCGTCGAAGACGATGGGAATGGGCGAAATCTTGTAGTTCGTAAAATTAATGGAAATCTGAGCGATGCCGTAATCCTCGATATACCAGCCCACGGCTTTCACCTGCGGGAACTTCCCTGGAAGCTTGATGGCGTTTCCGGAGTCTTCGCGGAGGATATTCCCGTCCTTATCGCGCTTGGCCCGTCCGCTTTCCCGGATATCCAGGGCGATCTCCGCGGCAAGCTTCCTGTCCCTGGTATTCAGGTTGACATTGTAGGCGATGAGAAATTCTCTCGCTCCGATGACGGTCGCACCCGATTTAGCGTTGAACACGGGGTCCCCGCAGTCGGGCGCCCATTCCGGATCTTTCAATTTTTCCGGCAATCCTTCGTATTCGCCGGCGCGGATAACAGCCAGATTCCGCCGTTCCGGTTTGGACGCCGCTTCCTCATAGAAATAGACAGGAATGCCGAGCTCGGCCGCTACGCGGCGTCCGAGGCCGCGGGCCAGTTCCACGCACTCGGCCATCGTGATGCCGGAGACGGGGACGAAGGGGAAGACATCCGTCGCGCCTATCCGGCTGTGGGCGCCTCTGTGTTGGCGCATATCCAGGACTTCGGCGGCCTTCTTGATCGCCTTGAAGGCGGCTTCCAACGCCGCATCGGGCGAGCCGATGAACGTCACTACGGTGCGGTTGGTCGATTCTCCCGGGTCCACATCGAGGAGCTTGATCCCCGGAGTCGTTTCGATTTCCCGGATGATCGCTTGGATCTTGTCCTTATTCCGGCCTTCGCTGAAGTTGGGAACGCATTCAACGAGCTTCATTCAAGGCTCCTTTCTTGTCTTTGGTCACGCTGTATTGAAATTGGCCTTTGTTGTCGTAAACATCGTATGTGTCGAAATCGATGAAACTCTTGAAAAGGACGTTCTTGTCTCCGGCAATGACGATATAGAACGGCTGGAGGAGGAACTTCTGGGCGGCATCGAAGACTCTTCCGGCGTCGACGAGCTTGACCTGCTCATAGTACTTGTTCCAGCCCTCGTCTCCGCCGTCTCGCGCTTTGATTTCGGCTGCTCGAGCGCCCATGTCATTGAACCGCTCGATTTCAAGAGGAAAGTGGTGCATGAGAAAAGATTTAGCCTGTTCGATTTCTTGGAACGAGATCGGCTCGCCGGTCAGGGCCTTGATCTCCCTCTGGATTTCCTGAACCGCGGGGATAAGGGTCTGGGGATTGACGTCCAAGGCCTGAGCGAAAAAGACGCCGCCATCCTTGAGAAAGTTGATTTCGCTGAAAGCGAACTTCGCGTACTGTTTGGATTCCCTCAAGTTCATGAACAGGCGGGAGGCGAATGTGCCGCCGAGGATTTGATTGAGAACCGTCAGGTCAAAACGTTCTTGGACAGTGGGCGTTGGAAAGGCCGCTCCGATATAAATCGCGCAATTTTTGGCCTGGGGGACGTCGATCAGACAGATTTTGTCCTTATCGGGGGGCTTGGGAATGAGAGGAAATACGGGCGGGATGTCCTGAGGCCGCCATGTGCTCAAATAATGGCTCACTTTGCGGGTTGCCGCTCCGAGGCTGATGTTTCCAGTCAGGATGATGTGAGCGTTATTGGGTCGATAATAGCGATCGAAGAAATCCATGAGGTCTGCCTGGTTCCAGTTCTTGACAACCTCACTGGAAAACGCCTGTTTTGCATAGGGATGGTCCTTGAACAACAGTCGCAGCAGCGTCCGTTTGCCGACGAATTGTGGATCCCGTTCCTTATCGATAAGATCATAAGCTGTCCTCCGTTTGATAGAGGCGATCTCGTTCTCGGCGAAATTGGGCTGGAGGATCATCTGGCTCAGAAGATCGAGGGCCTGATCGAGGTGCTCTTCCAAGAAATTGAAGGTCACGAGAACGTAGTCCTGGTTCACGGCGACGGACAACGTCCCACCGATCGATTCCATGATCTCGTCGATGTCAGAGGCCGAATGTATCAGCGTTCCCCGTCCGAACATGCCGGCGGCAAAAGTGGCCGTGCCGGGAAGCTTGCCGGAAGAAAAAACCTCCCCGGCGAAGACAACGAGCTGGACGCTCATGAACGGCACGTTTTCGCGGGAGACGACCGAAACGCCCAAGCCGTTGGATAAAAGAGCGGATGCGATCGGGGGCAGTTTCAATTCCTGGAGCGGATCGGGCGGTGGCGGGAATCTCCGGAAATGTTCCTGCTGGGGATAGAGAGGAATCCCCGAGAGGATGACGAAAATGCCCATAACGACCCAGATTTTCTTCATCTCGTTTTCACGTTGAGGATGACGCTGTTGTCCACCGTGAAATATCTATTGACGAAGGGGATGATATCGTTGGGAGAGACTTTCATGAATTTCTCGAGTTCAAGCGGCAAATCGTCGAAATTTCCGAGGGATAAATAGGACTCGCAGAGATAGATGGCCTTATCCATCGATGTGGATAAGCGGCCGAGATAATCCTGCCTGAACACGGTTTTGTAACGGGCCAGATCATCGTCCGAAATGAAGATCTTTTTCAACTTGTCGAGCTCCGAAAAAATCGCATTCTGACACTGATCACCCATCCCCGGCGTGTTCACGACGCAGAAAATTTTATAGGTCACTCGGTCCTTTCTTTGCTCGATGCCTCCGGATACCTGGTAGGCGATCTTATTGTCGGGGTTCAAGAGACGCCGGATCAGCCGCGAGCTTCGTGCTCGGAAGAGGATATAATCGATAATGGTCAACGTATAGTGATCGTTCGATATCGGCGAGGCCATGCGGAAGCCCATATGAAAGGCGGGTGCCGCCGCGAAGCGATCGACAAACGACGCGACGATCGGCTTTTTCGTGTAGACCAGCGGCGCAAAGGATTGAGGGACGTCTTTGCCCGGCGGAATGTTTTCGAAATACCGGGCCACGAGCTCTCTCGTCCGGAGCGCGTTGAAGTTCCCCGTGATGCAAAGGACGGCATTATTGGGGACATAAAACGTCGAATAGAAAGATTTGACATCCTCCAGGGTGAGGTTCCGGATGTTGTCTTCCGATCCCAGAAGGGAATGGCTGTGGGCAAAATCCGAATAGAGATATTGATCGAAGGCGACGAAGCTTTCGAAATACGGCTCATTCACACGTCTTTGGCTTAGATCTTCGAGGAGGTAAGTCCGTTGCTGTTCGAATGAGGCTTCGTTGAGGTCCAACGACATCATCCGGTCCGATTCGAGCCAAAGGACAAGGCCAAGCTGGTTCGAGGGGACGGTTTGATAGAACAGTGTCTTGTCTTCCACGGCAACGCCGTTGAACTGTCCTCCCGCGTGGTTGATGAAATTGAAGTGCTGGAAGGGGGCGATATTGGCCGAGCCGGAGGAGAACATCAAGTTCTCCATCAAGTAGGCAAGCCCTGTTTTCCCGGGAGGCTCGTGGATTGAACCGACATTATATGCTACAGCTACTGACACCAGAGGGAGGGAAAGATCTTCCGAAAGAATGACTTCCAGGCCGTTCCTCAGCTTGTAATGGATCACGGGAAAAGGCGAGCTGCCCTGGCCAAAGAGGCCGGTCACGACGGCCAAGGGCAACACGCCCAGCAGTCCTAAGCACATGATCGCCCGTTTTTGTTTGAACATAGATGTCTTACGGCCGAATTCCTTGGGCTCATCATAAAATATCATATCTGCCGGGAAAATGAAAAGAGCGACCTCCCTTTACTCGAGAAAAAGGCCATAAGCCCGGTACGTTTCAAGGCCTTTACAATCTGACGGGCTCTTCCGAAAAATGGATGAAGGAGAAGCATTCCGGAATATGCGAATCATAAACGCCGTGTTTGTTCAAAGCCCATCCCGGGTCGGGTTGAACCCGGAGGCCGCAACTAGACAGGGCCTCGAACCGCGAAAAATCCATACGCCAGATATCGCCGGGCAGGGGTGGCAGGGGACGGCCCTGGGCGAGAAGAGCCATGCCTTCCCATGGCAGGGCCATTTCCACAGTCCAGCCCCTATCGATGTCTCTGTCGTCGTTCAGCGTACCGTCGACGCGAACGGCCCATTTCAGCCCGGGAAAATCCCAGTCCATAAACGCCCAGCTCTTACCGCGAGGATGTTTTCCGTGCCGGCTTGCGTCCTGAAAGCCGCCTAGGACGTCGACGTCATGAAGAGCATAGAGATCGAATTCAGGCCTGTCGAAAAAGCCGCCCTTTTTATGGGCGTCCTGCCAGATATAAAAGACTTCATAGATCGTGCCCAGGGCATTGACCTGGAATTCATAGTAGCCATCCGGGCCGGCGATGAAGAGTTCGACGTCATTCTCGGTCCAAATGAAGGAATCCCGCTCGGTCAAGTGCGCTTGGACGTTGGGTTCTTCAATCCAAAACGCGACATAAAAATTCCGGTCGTCCCAGAGCGCGGCCATCCGGGTATCCAGAAAGCCGGGGGCCCCGGTGACGAGATCCACAAAGCGGGGCGATTTCTGAGCTTTTTGCCAACAGGCATCGTCCAGCCGGCCGTCGATCTTAGGCGGCCGCGGGGTCCTATGGCACGTATAATGGGTCAATTCCTTTTCAAGGCAGCCATAACGGGGTTTCATCGGCATTCCCTAATTTTTGACGGCAGCCCGGCCCACGGCCTCGAAAACACGGAGAAAATTGCCGCCTAGAATCTTTCGGATGTCCTCTTCTTTGTAGCCTCTGGACATAAGCTCTTTCGTGATATTCATAAGCCGTCCCGCATTTTCCAATCCCACCGGTGTGTCGGAGATGCCATCGAAATCCGACCCAAGGCCGACATGATCGGCATTTCCCGTGATCTTGACGACATGGTCGATATGATCCACGACCGTCTTGACATCGACAGGGGCCAACGACTTCTTGAGTTGGTCGGATTTAACCTTAAATTCGGCGAGAAATTTGTCCCGTTTTTCGGGCTCGGCCTTCATAATCTCCCGGTAATCCTCAGGCAAGCCGTGTCTTTTCGCGATCTCGGCCGACAGGTCGCTCAGCTTTTTATCATTCTCGGCGTTCAGAAATCCGGGGGAAAAATTGATGCCGATGACGCCGCCGTTCTTGGCCAGCGCTCTGAGCATATCATCGCTCATGTTCCGGTGATGGATCGCCAGGGCGCGGCAACAGGAATGAGATGCGACGATCGGGACGCTCGAGACACGGATGACGTCCCAAAACGTTTCATCATGGGCATGGGAAACATCGATGATCATGCCCAATCGATTCATTTCCTTGATGACCGATTCGCCGAAGTCGGTCAGGCCTCCCAGCTCCGCTTTCGCGTCCCCCGACGCGTCGGCCCAGTCCGTTCGGTTCCAGTGGGTGAGGGTCATGAGCCGCACACCCTGCCTATAGAACGACCGAAGAAGGCCGAGATCGTTCTCGATAGCGTAGCCTCCTTCGATGGCGATCAGCATGCCGGTCTTGCCGTTATTCCGGATTTTTTGAAAATCCTCATACGATCGGACGATTTCCAGGTCATTGGGATTTTCCACGGCAAGCTTATGGCAGGCATCGATTTGGTCGAAGGCTTTTTTGGCGGCCTGCGATTTTTCCAAGTCGTTGGCCGGCACAGGAACATAGCAGGCAAAGACCTGCAGATCCACCGCCCCTCGTTTGAGCTTGGGAATGTCGATGTGGCCTTTCTCGAGATCCTGGCGGAGATCCTCTCCGCTCATGGAACGTCCGATCGTGTCGCAATGCATGTCCACGACAGCGGCATCTTTATGGATGAACTCCGTCCGGAACTTGGGATCGAGCAGGTTCTCCTTGCTGTTGGCCAGGTTCATGAGGATATCATAATGGTATTGGGCGGCTATCCGCAATAATCCCGGATCGATGAGCTCGGGCCGGTCGCCCGGACAATGGTATTCGGGATGCTCGTCGTCCAGGGATCGGGTCAGGACGTTTCCCGTGCGCAGGCTGATCGAGGCGACGCCCTTGGCCCAAAACGAGGTATGGTCCGAGCCCCGATAATTTAGACGGTAGCAAAGCTTTTTCTTCGTCTCGGGATCCATTTTCGCCTTGATAAGGTCGTAGAGCTGCCCATATTCATACATTCCGCCGACGTAAAGATCCGAATCGCCGGTCCCGACCATGTCGATATTCATATAGAGGACGGTCTTGTCGAGGGGGAAAAGCGGATGTTCCGTGTAGTAGCGCGAGCCAACGGCCCCTATTTCTTCTCCGACCCAGGCCGCAAAAACGATCGTCCGGGCCGGCTTGAATCCGCCGGCAATGAGAGTGCGCGCTGTTTCCAGAGAGACGGCGGCCGAGCCCGCGTTGTCATCGGCTCCGGGATATATAAACCCATCGAGCCCGACTCCTAAATGATCGAGATGTCCGCCCATCATGACGATTTCGCCCTTGAGCTTCGGATCGGAACCGCGTAAGACTCCAATGACATTCACCGATTTTCTGTCTTCTTGAATGAAATGGGCCTCCATTTCGACGGAGGCATCTAAAGAGGCTGTCTGGCTTTTCTTGAGCCGGATCGTCTTGCTCACGAGGTCTTTCCAGCTTTTTTTCGAGATATAGAAAACGTCGTCGAGGAAATTTCTTCCGGCGCGAAAGACGACAAAATCCTTCGGGCAAGTCCCCGGTTTCGACACTGAAGAGGCCGGGCGACGGACGGGAGCCTGGCCCGGTTCCGAAAGGTCCATCTCGATGATCCCGATCGCCCCTTTTTCCTGAGCCAGCTTGATCTTTTTCTCTAGGGACCATTCTTTTTTCTCGCCCTCATCAAGAACGGCAGGCGAATCCGGAAGGAGAAGAAGGATTTTGCCTTTCGGATCGAGCCCGTCGAAATCGTTCCATTTCGATTTTTCGGATACGACGCCGTAGCCCGCGAATATCAACGGCCCTTTTGTGATCCCTGAACCCGTGCCGTTCACGGGAGTGAAATCGCGCCCGCGCCCGGGAAAATAAATCCGCCGCTCGGGAGAAAGGATTTCCAGCCTGAGCGGTTGTTCGAAATCCGTCCAGTTCTTGAAGGGAACCTCCTGGAACCAGGTCCCGTTCTCGCCTCCCGGGCGCAGCCCGTATTCTTTCATTTTAGCCGCGACATAGTCCGCGGCCTTCTGAAATTCCGGCGTCGCGGATTTCCTTCCTCTCATCGCGTCGGAGGCGAGGAATTTAACGTGTTCGAGGGCTCTATCGCCGTCGGGCCGGATGGTTTTTGTCTTGGTCTGCGACGCGATCGCCGCGGCCAGAATCAAGAAAAGGCAGCTTGCTATGGAAAATATTTTTTTCATGTTTGACCTCCTTGAGAAAATGTGGAGCGCGAGAAAAGATGGTTCATTTTCATATCCAACTGTATTGAATTCAACCGGCAATTTCAAGATCCGATCAGACGGATCAGCGTAAAAACATGATGTCCATCCGTTCGGCGCACGGATTCGCGGATAGGGTTTATGACGATGAGCGATGACGAGGATCTTCGGCTCCGAGCCGCCTCCTGTGCTGGGTCAGATACATGGTGGACACTACACTAGTCAAGTATGATGGGGGGCATGTACTCCCGCAAAGCGATCTGCTATGGCGACATCATCCCCGGCTCTGAGTTCATCCGGTCTCTGGCC
>Ga0187886_1000022_pt1 | contig 226082 bp, 192 predicted proteins | sample June2016WEW_20_1_FD_133001 | JGI IMG/M metagenome (GOLD analysis project Ga0187886, IMG submission 133001) | Peatland microbial communities from SPRUCE experiment site at the Marcell Experimental Forest, Minnesota, USA - June2016WEW_20_150 | ecosystem: Environmental > Terrestrial > Soil >...
AAGGAGTTTGACAAATATCATTTCGAGATCCCACGGATCAAAATTCGGGTTGTCGCTGATAGGATTTTCCGCGCCGGATGTATGAATGAAACTCCAAATAAAGAAGTACAGGTACAACAGTCCATAGATTGTGGTGGCTACTTGAAGCGCAGAGGGAGATCTTCTCTTCTTTGCGTTTGGTGTGCCAATGAGATCTACCATTGGATAACTCCTTTCTTTGTTTGATTGTGAATGATAATTACGACGCAAAACATTGTCGCATAACTCGTGTAACTACGCCATATGTAATTCGTGTGTTCTAACAATGATTATACAGTCTGTATAAAACGAAAAACATGGTATACATACATTCTCTTTACTGCTTACCGCTTTCAGTTACGCCTTTTAATCCCCAAAAATAATCTACAATCTTGCCAAAATCTTGCTGGAGCAGTTTCAGCCCTTTTAGTGAAAAAATACTTTCCCCTTTCCATTTCGGTATGGATTTTCGCAAGTTCTCTGGGAAAAATGCATGAGCAAGTCCGTTTCGCAAAGAGTTCAATCTCTCGATATCAGCAGTAACTGCCTTTGGAACCTTTTGAATCGCTTTAACGTGCCGCAATTTTTGCATCAAGTGAAGTTCTTCGATAATGTAATATTGAAAATTCTTAAACTTTTTTCTGCGCCAAAGCTCTGGAAAGGACCGCGTATTTCCAAAATAGTATCGGCTGATAGCATTTGTAAGAAATTCGTCCACCAATGTATACCAAATGACAACCTGTCCTCTAACTACCTTATTGCGGGCAGCTTCTAAATATGGTGTCCGCCCATCTCGCTCATAGGATTGGATGTTGTAATAATCAAGATTGAAGTGATCATAGATTTCTTCTATTTCCTTTACAAGTTCCTTTTGTTTTCGTGTAAGCTGTTCTCTCGGCATCACTTATCCCAAATCCGCTAATTCGGGGACATCGTACTAATTCTCATTACAATAAAAAACCGTTCCTTCCGGCCTTAAAGAAACAGTATATCGTCAAACTGGTTAGAAAAGCAATTTTTTTCTCTACATCCCCTGCGGTTTTAATCGTTACCTTTTACGAAGAGGAAATACTGTTATTACAGACAGAGATAAAAGGCTTTTTATTTATGTCATAAAGTTATGCAAAATTGACAAAGGAATATTGGAGTTAAAATTGAAGTTAAAGGAGTGCACAAATGGCAAAGAAATTAATATTATTTGTGTTGGCTGGAATTATGTTATTAGCGGTTACTGATAGGACATTTGGCGAGCCGCAAAACGGCGGACAGCAATGGGACGGCTGGCGCTGGGGCGGCTGGCATCATTTTCTGCCTCAAATAAGACCAATGGCATTTGCCCCGCAAATCGGGCCAATGGTCGAAGATAGAACTGTTGCTGTCTGGATTACAAACAACGATGGCTCTAAAACCGAAGTAAAACTAATCGTAGCATCCGCCGGCGGATGGACAGGCCCAAAAGGTGAATACTATTCAAGTATGCCGACAGACGGACAACTCAAGGCGTTGTATGGTTTGCCCTGCGCTGCACCGGTCAGAAACAATGTTATTGTCTATCTTGGCAACTGCAACGGCGCTGAAATAATTGTGGTGCTGACAAAGGACGGTCCTGATTACGTCGGGCCAAAAGGCGAGCGTTACGAGGGTATGCCGACAGAAGAACAGTTAAGATTGGTCTATTGCAGATAAAATCTGCGGCAATTTTAACCGTTACCTTTTAGGGTGATAAGCCCACTGTTATTACAGACAGAAATAAAAAGCTTTTTGTTAATGTCGTAAGATTAAGCGAAATTGACAAGGGAACATCGAAATTAAGGAGGTTTAAAATGTTAAAGAAAATGAAAATAGCTGTATTGGCCGCAATCGTTTTAATGGCGATTTCAAGTGCGGCGCTGGCACGCGACGGATATGGACGCGGCGATTATCGCGGCCGCGGCGGCGATAGATATTATCGTCCGGTTTATCGGCAATGTGATTACAGGCCTGTTTATCGTCCGGTTTATTACGGATATGCACCCTGTCCAAGGCCGGTTTATGTTTATCCACGAAGCGGAATAGTTATCAGCACCGGCTCTATCGTAATAGGGATAGGGTTCTGACAAGATAAAGGAGTATAGCAATGGCAAAGAAAATAATGTTAATTGTGTTGGCTGGAATCGCGTTATTAACAATTGCAGATAGGACGTTTGCATTCGACGGCCATCGAGGCGGCGGGTATTGGGATGGCGGGCATAGATGGGGCGGCGGCTGGCATCACGGGCTGGAAGTTGTAATTATTCCGCCTCGAATAAGGCCGGTTTTTTGTTTTCCGCCGCGGGGAATAATAATCAGCCCGACCATTGTCTTCGGCAATCCGCCACCGGTTACTGAAGTGGTTACTCAAGAAGTCGTTACTAAAGAGGTTGTTCGTGAAGAGACAGTCGTTGCCTGGGTTGAAAACGATAACGGCTCCAAAACGGAAGTCCGACTGACGAAGACAAATGACGGCGGATACATTGGCCCAAGAGGCGAATACTATTCAAGTATGCCAACCCAGGAACAATTGGAAACAATGTATGCCGTAAGGTCGCAGCTCGCTAAACCTTCGAATATTACGGTTTGGATAACAAATGATAACGGCTCGCAAACGCCCATAACGCTTACGCCTTCGGGGTCTGGTTTTGTCGGTCCTTCGAATGAATATTATCCGAATATGCCGACAGAAGAACAGCTCAAGGCTTTGTATGGACTGCGTTCAAATGCGCCGAGCGAAAATAATGTTATTGTCTGGCTTGAAAGCAGCATCGGCCCTGATACTCCCATAGTGTTAACTAAAGACGGCTCCGATTATGTCGGGCCAAAGGGAGAGCATTACGCGACTATTCCTACCAAGGAACAGTTGAAAATGATTTATGGTGAGACGCCAAAAAAGATTAAGACCAACAGCACGGTAGTCTGGTTTAGTAACAGCGACGGCTCCAAAACGCCTATAACCTTGCAGAAGGAAGGTTCAAATTATCTTGGGCCTGCAGGCGAGAAATATACCTCTCTGCCATCGGAGCAGGAGCTGAAATTGCTGTATGGTTCGGATTCGAATGATGAGCAAGGCGAATTAAGTTTCGAGATTACCAAAGACGACGGCAGCAAAAAAGTCGTTGTCCTGAAGAAAGAAGGTTCGGAATTTGTCGGGCCTAAAGGTGAACGTTATCAGAATATACCTACTGAGGAACAATTAAAATTGATATACGGCAAATAAAATCAAGCTCTTGTTTGTGAAAGGCCAGCTATTTCAGCCGGCCTTTTTTATTTGCATTGAGTCGAAAAAATTATAAAATCAACTATCCAAACTTTCTTGGACTTTCAAGACTTAGAGGGTCTTTTTGTTTTTTTGGCATAAGTCCTGTAATTTTCAATAGTTAAATAGGAGTCTATATGAAGTCTCAAAAGGTAATGGTTGACGGCAATACGGCAGTGGCGCACGTGGCTCACGCGACAAATGAAGTTATTGCTATTTACCCGATTACGCCAAGCTCAGTGATGGGCGAAATCGCTGACGCCAAAAGCGCGGCAGGCGAAAAAAATATCTGGGGCACAATTCCAGGCGTAACAGAAATGCAGTCCGAAGGCGGAGCAAGCGGAGCCGTTCACGGCGCACTTGCGGCAGGAGCTTTGACGACTACATTTACCGCTTCACAGGGATTGCTGCTGATGATTCCGAATATGTATAAAATCGCAGGCGAACTTACGCCTACGGCATTTCACGTTTCGGCAAGGTCACTGGCCTGTCAGGCATTATGTATTTTTGGAGACCACTCGGATGTTATGGCGTGCAGGCAGACCGGTTTTGCGATGATTTGCTCCGGCAGCGTTCAGGAAGTTATGGATTTTACACTTATTTCTCAGCAGGCGACGCTAAAATCACGCGTGCCTTTCCTGCATTTCTTCGATGGTTTTAGAACGAGTCACGAAGTGCAAAAAGTTGACGAAATTAGTTACGACCAGATGCGGGAGATGATTGACGATGCACTTGTTATTGCTCACAGGCAAAGGGCGCTTAATCCGGATAAGCCGATGATTAGCGGAACAAGCCAGAACCCCGATGTTTATTTCCAGGGACGCGAAACGGTCAATAAATATTATCTTGCTACCCCGCAAATCGTTGAAGAAACGATGCGGAAATTAGAAAAAATAACCGGCAGAAAATATAATCTTTTTGATTATGTCGGCGCGCCGGATGCTGAAAAAATCATAATTATTATGGGTTCAGGTGCCGAGACTGTCCACGAGACTGTTGAATATCTTGTCTCCAAAGGCCAAAAAGTCGGCGTTTTAAAGGTAAGGCTCTTCAGACCTTTCAGCAACAGGCACTTTATGGCCGCGATTCCCAAGACGGTCAAAAAGATGGCGGTTCTCGACCGCACAAAAGAGCCCGGTTCGCTCGGCGAGCCGTTATATCTCGATGTCAGGACAGGAATCGGCGAGGCGATGAGCGATAAATACGCACCGTTCAAGGATTACCCGCTGGTTGTCGGCGGAAGATACGGACTCGGCTCAAAGGAATTTACGCCCGCTATGGTGAAAGCGGTGTTCGATAATCTCGACGCAAAAGAGCCGAAGAATCATTTCGTGGTCGGAATTACGGAAGACGTAACAAACTGCAGCCTCACCGTTGATGATTCATTTATGATACCGCAGGAAGGTCTTTATACTGCGATGTTCTTCGGACTCGGCTCCGACGGCACGGTTGGCGCAAATAAAAACTCAATCAAAATCATCGGCGACCTGACCGACAATTACGCACAGGGATATTTTGTATATGATTCCAAGAAGGCCGGCGCAAAAACGGTTTCACATCTGCGGTTCGGCAAAAATATTATTCGCAGACCTTACCTGATTCGCCAGGCCGATTTCGTCGCCTGTCATAATCCGAGCTTCGTCGAAAAATACGATATGCTCGCCAATGTCAAGCAGGGCGGAACATTTCTGCTGACCAGTATGCACGACAAAGACAAGGTCTGGGACACTCTGCCGAAGGAAATGCAGAAACAGATTATTGATAAGAAACTTAAATTTTACTGCATCGACGCGATTTCGATTGCACAAAAACTCGGACTTGGCGCAAGAATCAACGTTATTATGCAAACAGCGTTTTTCAAAATCAGCGGAATCATTCCGATTGAAAAGGCTGTTAGCGCCATAAAGAAAGCTATAGAAAAGACTTACGGCAAAAAAGGCAAAAAGGTTGTCGATATGAATAACGCTGCTGTCGATGCTGCCTTATCTGAAATTTATGAAGTAAAATATCCGCAGGCAGTAACGAGCAAATTTTCTATGCCGCCGGCTGTGCCGGGCAATGCTCCGAAATTTGTAAAGGAAGTCGTCGGCGAAATTATCGCAGACCGCGGCGACAAGATACCGGTAAGCAAAATGCCGGCTGACGGAAAATTTCCATCCGCGACGACACAGTATGAAAAGAGAAATATCGCAGTCGATATACCTGTTTGGGAGCCGGGTATTTGTATCCAATGCGGTCAGTGTTCATTTGTATGTCCACACGCCACGATAAGAGTTAAGGCTTACGACAAAAAATATCTCGATAAAGCACCGAAGACTTTCAAATCTGCTGACGCGAAGGGAAAAGAATTTGAAAGTATGAAATGGACAGTTCAGGTTGCTCCTGAAGACTGCACCGGCTGCGGCAATTGCGTTGTTACCTGTCCGGCGCAGGAAAAAGACGCTGAGAAAAAACCCACCGGCAAAAAAGCAATCAATATGGCTCTGCAGGAGCCGCTGCGAGTGCAGGAAAGAGAAAACTATGATTATTTCCTCTCGATACCCAATACCGATCCCACTCTTTATAAGCTTAATACGGTAAAGGGCAGTCAGCTTGCTCAGCCGTTGTTTGAATATTCCGGCGCCTGCGCCGGCTGCGGCGAAACAGGATATGTTAAACTGCTGACCCAGCTTTTCGGCGACAGGGCATTGATTGGCAACGCTACAGGCTGCTCGTCAATTTACGGCGGAAACCTGCCTACAACGCCTTATAGCGTCAAGCCTGACGGAAGGGGACCAGCCTGGAGCAACAGCCTTTTTGAAGATAATGCGGAATTTGCGATGGGTATGAGACTTGCTGTTGACCAGTTCGCACAATTAGCGATTGAGCAGCTTGATAAGGTTGTGCAGAAAGGCTGTGTAGAAAAAGCATTGGCCGATGAAATTCGTCAGGCGGCGATTGCCAACGACCCGTCTCAGGTTGAGATTGAAAAACAAAGAGCCAGAGTTCAAAAATTAAAAGATATGTGCAGCAAAAGTAAATGCAATGAATGTTCGCAGCTTTTAAGTGTTGCCGATTATCTTGTCCGCAAAAGTGTCTGGGCAATCGGCGGCGACGGCTGGGCTTACGATATCGGCTACGGCGGACTCGACCACGTTCTTGCGAGCGGCAAGGATGTTAATGTCCTTGTGCTTGATACGGAAGTTTACTCGAATACCGGCGGACAGATGTCCAAGTCAACGCCGAGAGCTGCGGTCGCTCAATTCGCGGCCGGCGGAAAGCCGGTTGCCAAGAAAGACCTTACAATGCTCGCGATGACTTATGGAAGTATTTATGTCGCTAAAGTTGCTATGGGTGCAAGTCCTGTCCAGGCTGTGAAAGCATTTGTTGAGGCGGAAAGCTTCAAAGGACCATCGTTGATTGTCGCTTATTCGCACTGCATCGCTCATGGCTTTAATCTGCTCCAGGGTTATGAGCATCAGAAGCAGGCCGTCGCAAGCGGATATTGGCTGCTTTACCGCTATAACCCCGATTTAAAGGCACAGGGCAAAAACCCGCTGCAGCTTGATTCCAAGCCCCCGTCAGTGAATTTTGCCGACTATGCTTATAGCGAAAACAGGTATCGCACATTAAAAGATTCCAAGCCTGAAACCGCGGCGGAACTTATGAAATTGGCTATTCAGGATGTTGCTGAAAGATTTAATCTTGTTCAGCAGCTTGCCAATCTCCAATGCGGCCAGTGCCAAAAATCGGAAACAAAACAATAAAAAGGTGGATATGCGAAGATTACTTTCTTTCTTAATTATTGTTTTGATTTTGAGTTTAGCGGGTTGTCAGGAACGCAAAAGCAGTGGAAGTGTTACACTTGAAAAACCGGCTGACCTGAAACTGGCGGTCTCGGCAAGATTTTTACGCAGCGATGGAAGCTGGTATTTAACCCAGCAACAGCACGATATTACAATTGAACCGAAGGCTATAAAAATCATTGCTCAGGAGCCTTTCGGAAAAATTATATTAAACGTCCAAAATGGCCAATTTAATCTCCAAAAAAGTTCCGGATTGAATGATTTTGATAAGCAGCTTTGCGAGCTTATGACAGATGAAGGAATCTGCAAAGCTCTGCTTGAGCTTTATTTAGCGGAATTGAAAAACGTCAATGTGCCGACGACAACTAAACTTATAACTGGAAATAAAAGATATATTTTGTTTGGTTATAATTACCTTAAGTTTAAAGAAGACGGTTATTTTCCATCCAAAATAGATGTTTATGCCTTTAGTGAGGGTTCTGAGCAGAAAATGATAGCGCAATATGAAGGTCGATTGTTGTAAGTTCCGATAATAATTAACGCAGGAGATTTATCTGAACAATAAGGCGGATTTTAGAGTATATTAGGCGACACTTTGCCTTTGGACAGGCAGTAATGGGTCATTTCTCAAGGATGGCTTAAGTTGTGTTTTTGACGTCAGTTGTGTCAACTTTTTATAGGCTATTTTTTTGATTTTCAACATCTGTTTTTTACAGGCCAAAAGGTTTAACTGCCGATAATAGGATAAGTGCATAATTTTTTACTTAAAAAGGTTTTAGGCAGCGTAGAGTTGTTAAGAGCAATTGTGTTTGAGCCGATAAAAAATGGGATAGCGGGCATTGAGTCTGCCTATATGGATTTTGTGGCTCTAATGTTAAGGTGAAAAATATGACCAAAACGAACAGGAGACGTTTGCTGATAACCGGTGTTGTAGTGGTTTTCAGTCTGACAGGCTGCAGTAAAGACCATCTTGACCCGACACAAATTGGGCGGTTTAGACCTGCGCCTGCTGTGAACGTTATCCTGGATTCGCTCGGAGTTGCGGAGGAAACAGTGGCAGCTTATGGAGGAGCTGAAGACCCTAAGCCGGCAGATGTGATTGCCCGCGAGGCGGATTATGCCTTTAGTTCCGGCGATACCATAAGAATATCCATTTTTGAGCTGCTTCAGGAAAGTTATCCTTATGTTGACAATTTTATAGTTAGCGAAAGCGGAAATATTTCCATACCTGAAATCGGCCAGATACAGGCGGGAGGCTTAACCGAAACACAGCTCGAAGAAGAAATAAGAAATGCACTTTCACCCGGTATCCTGAAGAATCCATCTGTAACGGTTTCACTTCAAAGCTCTATGAGCAGAGTTTTTACAGTCCTCGGCGACGGGGTTGCGACGCCGGGCAGATATGCTATTCCTCGTTATGATTTTCGTCTTATGGATGCCCTTGCCGTCGCAGGTTCGGCACATCAATTTAATGTTAGTTATATATATGTAGCGCGCAGAATAACTGGCAGTGAACAAGTTAGCAACCAATCCGGCACAGAGGCGCCGATGGATTTAAAACCTGTCGGTCCCGGCTGGCAAATAGATGCCAATAGTAAAGAAAAAATTAATTCTCCTCAGAATACCGTTGACAAAGATATGCTTGAGATAATTGAGCCGTCATTCAGCACCAAGTCTTCGAACAACGGGCTTGTTATCGCCTCGGCAGAAATGGTAACCCAAGAGCAGCTTGAAAACCTGGCGGTTCCCGAAGCAGTTGGTGCTCCCAAAGAGAAAGATAATGTTCCAGTCGGCAATGCAATGCCGGAAACGCAGGAGCAGCAGGGAAAAATAGAGTGGATTTTCCGCGATGGTAAATGGGTTCCTGTTCGAGTCGGGCAGGAGAAACAGGCTGAAATTAAACCTGAAAAAATAGAACAGCCCGAGCAGCCCCAAATGCAGAAAGAAAAAGCAAAGCTGGTTAAGCCTGAAGTAAAACCACTGCCGAAAGATTACGGTTGGGAAGATATACAATCAGCCGGCATTCAAAGCAAGGTTATACGCATATCGAAGGACAAACTTTATGGCGGCGACCCGCGTTATAATATTATTATAAAACCGCAGGATACGATTACCGTTCAGCTTGATGTTATCGGCGAGTTTTACGTTCTTGGCAATGTGCGCAATCAGGGAGTAATTAACCTTACCGGTAGACCTATGACAATGAAAATGGCGATAGCTGCCGCAGGAGGGTTAGGTGATTTGGCATGGCCCAAAAAATGTGAAGTTGTTCGCCGAATAGGAGAAAAGAAGGAAGAAATTGTAATGATTGACCTTGAAAAAATCGCCAACGGAACGCAGCCGGATTTCTTTATAAAACCAAATGATGTTATCAATGTCGGAACACATGGCATAGCGAGATATTTGGCTGTGTTGCGAAACGCTTTCAGGGCGACTTGGGGCTTCGGTTTTATTTATGACCGAAATTTTTCGGATAGAGCTTTAAGTATCAGCAATCCTTTTGAAATTCTGAAAAATCCTAGACCTGAACATTGATTTGGCTTGTAAGAAAGGTTTTATTCAATGCAGGATATTAAAACGGTTAGTATAGGGGAGAAAAAGTTATCGGAACAAGATTTAAGCTGGGCCGGTCTCGGAGTGCATACTTATATCAGGATAGCTCTGCTTGCCGCAGCAATATATAGCGTTTTTCATATCGAGATTTATTCAATTGTTTTTCAATGGGTAACCAACAGCAGCTGGTCGCACGGTATTCTCATACCTCTTTTTAGTCTTTATTTTATCAATCAGAAAAAAGGAGAGCTGCTGACTCTTGAACCAAAACCTAATTATCTCGGCCTTGTATTTCTTATTTGCTGTCTCGTGTCATATTGGCTGATTTTATTTGTTTATAAGTTCGGCTATTTAAGATCTCTTGCGATTATTCCAACAGCCGCTTCGATAATTTTGCTTATTGGTGGATGGAGACTGATAAAATATACCTGGCTTCCGATTGTTTATCTTATCTTTGCGATTCCGCTTCCTGATAGAATTTATAAGGATCTTACAATCCCGATGCAAAACCTTGCCTCTGGAGTAGCCGCCCACCTTCTGAGTTTGGTTAGAGGCCTTGAAGCGGAGGCGAGTGGAACGATTATAAATGTGATTTATAAGGGCGTGAAACTCGAACCGGGCCTTGACGTGGCAGAAGCCTGCAGCGGGATGAGACTGCTGATGGCATTTCTTGCGCTTGGTGTGGCAATGGCGTATCTGCATTATCGTCCGATATGGCAACGGCTGGTTCTGCTGGCCAGCACTGTGCCGATAGCGATTTTCTGTAATATTATCAGGGTTACAGTAACAGGTTTTATTTATATTTTGTGGGACCCGATGTATGCTCAGGGGATTTATCATGATATGCTGGGTATGATGATGCTGCCGCTGGCCTTCGGATTGTATGGTTTTCTGGCATGGTTTATGTCAAATATTTTCGTTGATGAAAGTCAATTGCAGCGTCAGGAAGTTATCATTCGAAGAAAGGATTCGTCTGAGCAATGAAAAACATTTTAAAAAATTATCTTCAGATACCTTTTTTGTTGAGCTTAATTCTTCCCGTGGTTTTTGCAGGGGGAGTAAAATATTACAATTTTCATTATGGATACAATATACTAAAAAAACCGCTGCCCCTTAAAGCGCCTTTCGAAATGCTTGACGAAAAACTTCTTGGCCATTATAAGGTGTTAAAAAAGGCTAAAATCGACAATAAAGATATAATTGAGTCATTAGGAACAGAAGAGTATTTGCAGTGGACTCTTGAAGACACGACTGCCGATTCGGTGAGCCCTGTTAAAGATTGTTCCCTATTTATAACGTATTATACCGGCAGCACAGACCAGGTGCCGCATGTGCCGGAAGCTTGTTATATTGGCGGGGGATTTGATGTAGAAGATAAATTTACAGTTGATTTGAATGTCGGCGATATCAATGTTCCTGGCATCGGAAAGGATGGAAAAGTTTCTGCTACCGGCTTGATTTTCAGCCGTAAATCGGACGAATTATGGCAGGTTTCAGCACGATTTCCTGTCATTTACTTTTTTAAGGTTAATGGTCAATATAAGGGCAATCGAACAACGACGAGAATAGCACTGGGAGATTTGATGAACGAATATTCTTATTTCTCAAAAATTGAGATAGGATTTAGCAATTTAAAAGGCCTGTATCCGGAAAAAGCACAGGCTATAGAAGCTACGGAAAGACTCTTGAAGGTTCTGCTGCCGGTGCTCGAGAAAAATCACTGGCCTGACTGGAAATAATTTAACTGATTATAAATTTTATTTAGAAGGATTTTGAAAATGGCTAAAAGACTCAATAAGAAAGTGGCAATCATAGGTTCGCTGGCAATAGCGGTTATTGCACTGCTGGTTATTATTGCTCTTCTTTACCTAAGCAGGAGCCCTGAAAAATACTTGGCTGATGCCCAGGCACAGCTTGCACTTGCGCAACCTGATTACAATGCCGTGGAAAAGGCTTATAAGCAGGCATTCGGCTATGCGAGGAAAAATATAGATCTGAAAATAGATATTTTGTTTAAGCTTTCGGATATGTACAATTCAACCCAGCAGTGGCCCAAGGGAGCGGGCTGCTGGGAGCAAGTAATCAACTTTGACCCAAAAAATCTCAAAGCTCGTCACGCATTGCTGGATTATACTTACCAGATTGCTTTAGCCGGAAACTGGTCAGTGTGGAAGGATGTTGAGACGCACGCATCGGAATTGATTGATAAAGAGCTTGACAAAAGCCCAGGAATATACCGTATAAAAGGCCAGGCTCTTCTCGAACAGGTAAGGCGCGGCCAGATGACGGATAAAGAAGCAGCTATTAAAAATGTAATAGAAATTCTGCAAAAAGTAACCCAGGATGAACCGAATAATGTTAATACATATCAATATCTTGCAGATGCGATAACACTGCAAGGCGAAATTCTTGCCGCAAAAGGCGTTCTTGACGCTTCGGATAACGCCCATAAGGAAGCGGTAAAAATTCTGGAAAAAGGAGTTAAAAATATACCTGATGAGCCTAAAGCATATATAAACCTTTACAATACCCAAACCATCGAGGCATCAACAAATCCTGACAAATATAAAGAGCTTGAATCCAGCCTTATTAATTTGACGAAAAAGTTCAGCAATAACGCCCTTGCTTACTATTCGCTGACGCAGTTATATCAGACAAACTGGAAAGATACCGATAAGGCAATACAATGCATTAATAAAGCAACAGAACTTGATAAGCAGAATGTGACTTATGCAATTAAAGCGGCTGAGCTTTATTACAGGAGATATTCAATAAATAAAAATGAAGATGATTTTCAAAAAGGGGTTGATATTGCCAGAAATGCCTTAAACTATCCCGATAGTCTTGATATTCCTGGGCCGAGAGCAAGAATAAATTTTGTAAACAGATATTTGCTGCATACTTTTCTGGCCGATTGCTTCATCGAAAGAGCTATTGATGCGACGGACGCACAGCCTGAGAAAGCGAAATGGATTGAAACCGCCGAAAACGAGGTTTATCAGATAAGTCAACTGATGGCCAGTGCAGAAAATCCTTATGTAATGATGTGGCGGGGCAGACTGTTGCTTGCCAAGGGGCAGATCAATGATGCTGTTATTAAAATGAACGCAGCTTATGAAATACTTACGGCTTCAGGCCAGGCACAGAGAGATATACAATTAGGGAAACTTTCTTATGAGCTTGCCGGGATATTCCGCAATTCATCCGAAACGGGGGCCGTTGTTCAATTTTATTCGACCGCTGTAACAAATGGACTGTATTTCGCAAAACCGGAAATGCTTCTTGATTTTGCTTCTGTTCTGATATTTATAAAAGAATGGCAGAGTGCAATAGGAGCAATAAATACATATGAAAAGTTGTTACCAAAGAATGAAAGATCCGCCATACTCCGCACAAGTGCATATATCGGAGCAAATATGTTCGAACAGGCACAGGAATCGCTTGATAAACTTTCAATAGAAGACCCCAATGTGTTAAGGTTGAAAATAGCTTTATTGAACAGAAAATTTATTCAAACCAGCATACAGCTCGGACGGGATGCAAATGCAATAGAGCAGCAGTCGCAACCAGTCGAAAATCGTGAACAGCTAAAGAAGGAATATGATGCCATAACAAAAGAGCGGGACAACCTGATGGACAAATTTGCTTCGGAGAAGGCGGCATATCTTGGAGAAAATGAAGCTATAGAGTTTTGTAAAACTTATGTTTCTGAAGGACAAACCGGCAAGGCTCAAAAACTTGTTGAAAATTTACTGCACCAGCATCCCGACAACATAAATGTAAAGGTTTTTCAGCTTTTGCTTGCTGAACCGCAGCCGGTAAATGTGCCGCCGGAACGGCTTGAACAACTGATGGTTAAAGCTGCCGAGTCGATTAACGAGCCGGCAAAACGGGCAGGTATACTTGCTCAATTTTACCAGGACAGAAAGAAGGAAGATAAAGTAGTTGAATGTTACCAGCAGATTCTCCAGCTTGAGCCGAACAATAATCTGGCAGTTGCAGCTCTTTTTGACATTGCCCTGAAGAATGAGGATTTCAAACAGGCTGAAAAAATGGCTGAAATTGCACGACAAAATAATATTGACCTTTGCGGCGGCGAATTTTTCAAGGCCAGGCTTGCTTATACCAGAAAAGAGTATCAGAAAGTTATCGAGAGAGTCAATACCTGTCTTGAAAAAAGACCTATATTTTCAATGGCTTATCTGTTAAGAAGCCAGGCATATTCAATGTGCCAAAAGGAATCTGAAGCCATAGACGACACGAGAAAGGCATATAATTTAAATCCTCTTGACAGTATGATTACCAGAAATCTTGCGTATTTGCTTTATAATCGTAATCGCAAACTAGGCGCAAGCGCATCATCCGAACAAGTTTCTGAACTGAGAAATGCGCTTATTGTGGCAATCCGGACAAATCCGACGGATGTGAGACTGCAAAGTTCTTATGCTGAATATATAAGCGACACTGACCCTCAACAAGCGATTGCAATATGTCAGCAAATACAAAAAGCTCGGCCAAGCGTTGAAAATTCACTCATCCTCGGCCGCCTAGCGCTCAAAATGTCAACAACAGCCAAAATAGAAGCTCAGGCAAAAGCATATCTTTCTATGGCAGAAGATGCTTATGAAAAAGCTCGTGAAATAGAGCCTAATGACAATCGTGTTATAGCGGCATATAGTGAATTCCTTGCAACAACCGGCAAAACTGATAAGGCAGAAAAAAATCTTGCAGGCAGGAAAGACCTTTTGTGGCAGTTTTATTTTCGCAATGGAAAATACGATGAAGCGAAGCAATTGCTTACAGAACTATACAAGGCAGAACCTAAGGATGCCAATATATTAAAAGGGTTCATTTTGGTATCAAAAGCCAAAGAAGACGCGGCAGAAGCAAGGAAATATGTTGCTGAACTTTTGAAAGTTGATGATTCCATAGACAGCCGGGTTCTTGAGATTGAATTGTGTCTTGAAGCAGGCCTGGTTGACGAAGCACAGACCAAGCTCGAGAGCCTGTCTGAAAAATACCCTGATGAACCCAGAGTAATGTTCCTGAAAACATGGTTTGTCGCAAAGCAGGGCAAACTCGAAGATGCGCTTAAACTTGCAAACAAAAATCTCGAAGCCGACAAAAATAATCCCCGTGTATGGCGGCTGAGAGGACAAATAAATTTAGCATTGAATAAAATAAATGAGGCAATTGACGACTTGCAGAAATGTAAAGCGATTCGGGACGATGCAGATGTTCGAATCGACCTTGCAAAAGCATATATGCGGAACAATAGAGAAGAAGAAGCCATTGCAGAGCTGAAGACGGCTGCCGATAAACAGGGGTCATCCGCTGCCAGAGCTTTGCTTGAAAGAGCTTATATAATGACAGGCAAGCAAGACCAGCTTGCAAAGTTTTATCTCGAAACAATAGAAAAGTATCCCAGCAGTGCTTACTGGTATAATCAGGCTGCTGAGCTCGCCCTGCTCCAAAAGGATTATGAGAAGGCGTATGCTTATTTTGATTCGGCATTCCAGAATAGTCTCAAAGTTAACAGTGAATCGCCGGACGAACAGTCTTTCGAAGGTAAGCTTAGAGTTCTGCTCGAATCTAAAAAGTATGACCAGCTGCTTTCTGAAGCAAGTAAGTATCTTGATAAGCCGATGGCTGCTATTGCTTATGCGAGAATGGCGGATGCGAAGTTCCAAATGGGAGATAAGGATACTGCTGTGCAGTATTTCCACAGAGCGCTCGAAAAGGCAGGCACAAATAAAGGTCAAATTATCAATATACTCAGGTATATGAGTTTAATAGTCGGCTCTGATGAGACGATGAAGTGGTGTAATGAGAAATTGAAAAGCCAGCCCGATTCGCTTGCTCTAAATCTCGCTATGTTCAACCTTTACAAAATAGCTGGAGACTACGATAAGGCACTTGAGTATATTGACAAATGCATCAAAGTTGCGGCTGATAATCAACAGTTAAAACAATCATATCAAGCCAGCAAAGTTAATATCCTGCAGGAAAAATTTACCAGGACGAATGATAAAACATCTCAGGAACAGGTTATTAAAGAGTATGAAAGTATGCTTAACGAACAGCCGAAAAATACTATGGTCCTTAATAATCTTGCTTATATGCTTGCTGATTCAGGGATGGATGTTCAAAAGGCCTTGGTATATGCCGAAAAAGCTTATAACACGATGCCTAATAGCGCCGAAGTGCTTGATACTTATGGCTATGTTCTTTTGAAAAACGGCAAAACTGAGCAGGCTAACGAATTTCTGCAAAGAGCCTTGCAGCAATTTGAACAAAACAGGATAAATGCCCCTATAGAAATATATGAACATATAGGCTGGGTAAAGGAAAAACTTGGCCAGTCTGATGAGGCTTTAAAGGCCTATAAACGAGCAATGGAAAGTGGCGGCAAAAATATCACAAAGGATGTCAACGATAGAATATCGGCAGAAATTGAAAGGGTTTCTCGGAAGTAGGAAATCCGACAATTTTATACCACAATATTCTATTATAGGACACTTGTTCCTAAAAGTGGATAAAAAATAAAAGCGATGATAAACAACAAACAACCAGTATCAGCCGGATATACCCAGATACCGAGGCAGATGCAAGCTGCCTCGGCAATAAGCTTTACGCCAAAAGAAATACTTGATATTCTCAGGCGGCATCTGTTTTTAATAATTAGTCTGACTATGTTGGGTACCATTATAGGCACAAGTTTATGTTTTATTTTGCGAAAGATTGCACCGAAATACACAGCAGTAACTTATATAGAGGTTTTGCATCCGGGGCAGTCAGACCCTACCGTAATCGGTACTCCTCTTACAAGCAAGGATATAGCTTTTGAATTCAGAACTTCAAAAGCTGCCCTTATAAAACAACAAAGCATGCTGCAGGAACTCATTCGCAGAGATGCCGTTCGAGAGACTGAATGGTTCAAAAAGTTCAACAACAATGTTCTAAAGACTATTGATAACCTTAAAGACAATCTTGTAGTTGTTGCTGATAGAAACAGCAATTACATTATAATCAGTATGACATGCGGCAGCCCAAAAGAAGCAGCGCTTATCGTCAACCAGATGGTTGACCTGTTTGTCAAATCTCAGCAAAGCACTTCTGAAGCCGATGTCGGTCAGAAACTCAAGGATCTCAGCCAGCAGGAAAATGAACTTAGGGACAGACTCCGGATTGTAACCAATTCGCTTAAAGATATTCGGCTTTCTACGGGTCTAACCCAGCTCGAAGGCAACGAAGACAGGGGACTTGGTAACACTATAACGCAGAAATTTGCTGAGCTTGAAATAGAGAAGCTCAAGCTTGAGGCGGATATTGAGCAGGTTCGTGCAAGCACGACTAATTTCGAAGGAAGAAGAGTTTCGGATGAAATAGTCCAGCGTGATGCTGAAAGCGACCCTGTTCTCATTGGTCAAATTCAGCAAATCAGCAACCTGGAAACAGAGCTTGCAAGAAAACTGACAAATCTTGGCGAAAATCACAGGGAGGTGCAGCAATTGCGGGAGGTTCTGCGCCGAACGATAGCCGAAAGAGATATACGCAGTAATTCGAAGGCCCAGCAGATTCGCAATTCGGATGTTGTAAGCGCCAGAGACCAGCTTGCGGTGCTGACAAATCGGCTCGCAAAACTCGAAGAACTTAGAGCGCAGACGGAAAACGAGAGAGAGAGCTTGACAATACCAAAGCAACTTATGACCAGCTTGTTTCAGACAGGGAGGAAGCAAAGACCAAATTATTTAGTGTTCAGGAACAGATAAGTAAATATAATCTTATAAAGGAGGATGTTGAGTCTTCAAAGGTAAAACCGGTCGGGCTTGCTCCTGAACCATTGGAGATAAGTTCGCCCAAGCTGATAATATTTTTGCCGGGCGGGACTTTTCTTGGTTTTATGCTTGGTATTGGTCTGGCCTTCCTGCTTGAGCTTTTAAATGACCTTTTGAGGACGCCAAGCGATGTAATGAAATTTGTCAATGTACCTTTGCTGGGTATGATTACGCACAAAAACCTTGATGATGATACAAGAAATGTCGATATGTGGAAAGTTGCAAGGCAGGCTCCGCTTTCTATGGTCAGCGAATGCTACAGACAGTTCAGAACAAATCTCAAGCTTTCTTCTGATTTCGACTCCCAGAGAGTAATTTTTATTGCGAGCGGGAATGCGGGCGAAGGCAGAACAACAATAGCAGCAAATACCGCGGCAATTTTCGCGGCAGAGGATAAACGGGTGCTTCTGATTGATGCGAACTTTCGCAGACCAAGTTCATATAAAGTTTTCCCGAATTCAAACGGGCACCATACCGGCGCGGAAAATGGCGACAAAGGGTTGGGTGGTTATCTTACCGGCAGTGCCGGTATCGAGGAGATTATAAGGCCTACAGGTTGTGAGGGCACGGAGGTGATTGATAGCGGCCAGCTTCCTGCCAACCCGACTGAGCTTCTGGGCGGCAAAAGAATGGCTGATCTTATCGAATATGTGAAAGCGCATTACGACCGGGTGATAATAGATGGTCCGCCAATGCTCGTCAGCGAGGCAAAGGCCCTCGCGGCACAGGCAGACGGGACTGTCCTCGTATTCAATACAGCCATTACCAGACGCGGCACTGCAAAACGAATTGTGCGCGAACTAAGAGAGATAAATGCGAATGTTCTCGGGGCGGTCCTGATTGGTGTCAAGGTTCTTAAAGGCGGCTACTTCCGTGAGATGCTTGAGTCTTATCAGGAATACCAGATCTCACATAGAGAAGAGGCTGTACAGAAAGCTTAAAATTACCGTCCGGCACACATCTTTCACTCCTTTACCATTTCTTTGTTTCGTGTTGGGATCTGTATGATTAAAAACTGTTGTTTTCTGTTCCTTAAAGATGTAAAATTGCTTGTTTCCGGGGCGTAGCGCAGTTTGGCTAGCGCGTTGGACTGGGGGTCCAAAGGTCGCAGGTTCAAGTCCTGTCGCCCCGATTCAGAGAGAAATAAGTGCATCTTTTAAGACCGTAACTCCTTGCAATTCAGTAACTTATAAAACGCCCAATGATTCTATGAAATTAGTGGCTATTTTTGACTTAAATAGCGATAATAATGTATCTCTAACTTATTATTTGCGTATTTTTGAAAATGAAAACTTTAAACAGTGACAAACTCAGAATTATAGATGTAGAAAATTCTGAGGAGCTTGCTAAAAAAGCTCTTGAGCTTTTTGCAAACTCTGCCTGTCAGGCCATAAAAAACAAAGGTTTGTTTCATTTAGCCATATCGGGCGGAAAAACTCCGCGTCATTTTTTTGAATTGCTCGGCGAAGATAAGGTTAGTCTGACTCTTCCCTGGGACAAAATAAAGTTGTTCTGGGTGGACGAACGATGTGTAAGGCCCGATTCGCCGGACAGCAATTATAAGGTGGCAGCAGATACTTTTCTGAAAAAAGTTCCAATCCCCCTTAAGAATGTTTACAGAATTGCCGGAGAAAGTATTGATTACACCCAGGCCGTTGAGGAATATACACAGAGGATAAGAGAAGTTTTCGGTCTTGGGCCGGGACAGCTTCCTGAGTTTGACCTTATGATTCTTGGTATGGGCCCTGATGGACATATCGGCTCACTTCTGCCGAATTCGTATGCTTTGTTTAATACTGATGATTTAGTTGCGGTTGTATATCAGATAGAGGGAGGTTTGAATCGCATTACACTAACCCATCCTGTAATGTGTGCGGCACGACAATTGATTGTTCTGGTTTCAGGCAGGGAAAAGGCGGAAATTGTTCGCGATGTCCTGGTTGAAAAGCCTGATGAAGTAAAATATCCTGTGCATACACTTTGGCCGATACTTGACAAGGTAATATGGCTGATAGACCGTGACGCGGCGAAATATCTTTGAAATTGAAGATTTCAATTTTCAGTCTTTTTGCGGGATAATAAGCTGCATACCCACCCTAATCGTATCCGGGCCGCGAGGAAGCTTTTCTTTATTTACTTCGTAAATTTTTTTCCAGCCCAAAGGCGTATTATAGTAAATTTTCGATATGTCGATTAGGGTCTGTCCCTGTGTTACGGTATGAATTATTGATTCGGCATTGTCTGATTTTTGGACCTGCGGCTGAATTTGTTTATAAGGCAGGGCAATTACTATCGGTTTGCTGTCCTGAGGCGGTGTATTTGTTTTGTTTACCGCTGCGCCCAATTGCTGCGATTCAATTTTTGCCAGAGGCGAAGGAACAATCTGCTGTTTTACACAAAACCAGACTATGGCGACGAGGCAGAGAACCGTGCCTCCAATCATTCCAATTTTTACATCCATTCTCATATTTTGGCATTATTTGCTTTATTCTGTGGTTTTGATTTTTTGCCGAAAAGCAGTATCGGAGCGGCGATAGCGATTGAAGAATAGCAGCCAGTAAAAGTGCCGACGAGCATAGCGAAATTGAAGCTTCTGATGCCGGGACCGCCAAAGATATACATAATAAGCACGGCAAGAAATACCGTAAAGACGGTAAGAATACTTCGCGAGAGCGTTTGATTAATACTGTCATTAATGATTTCAGCCGTAACCTCCGGCGTTTTGCCCCTGTTTTCACGGATACGGTCATAGACGACGATAGTGTCGTTAATGGAATATCCGATGATTGTCAAAAACGCGGCAATCGTGGTAAGGTTTATTTTAAAATCGCCTATAAGCAGTTTTTGGCCTATAGCCGTGTTTGCCAGATATACGCTGGCGACGACGGCGCCGACGGCAATACTTACATCGTGAACAAGAGCTACGACGCCGGCGATACCGTAGCTTGCCGTTCCGAATCTGAACCATACGTAAACAATAATGGCCAGGAATGAGAGAATGAGAGCCATAAGCGCCCTTGTTTTAGCTTCATTACCGACGGACGGAGAAATTTGAGTAATTCTTTGAAGAGAAGTTTCAAGACTGGCGGCAGTAGTAATTTTCTTATGTTCATTGTTTACAAGAGTGTTCCATTCTTCTTCAGTAAGTTCCCTGAAGCCCGCTTCCGGCTCGAGGCTGACATAAATAAATGTCGAGATTTTGTCCTTCGTGGCCGCCAGATTCGGGCCGAATAGTTTGTATTTATACCACGTCAGGCTTTGCATATCGGGTTTGAATCGGAGATTGTTTATTCGCTGTTCCATTTGGGCGATAGTAGTCGGCGCGGAAACCGAGAAAGTTATTTTTACACCGCCGAGGAAGTCGGCAAGTTCCGGATATTGTTCGACTATGGAATCGCTGATTTTTTCAGTTGAGACTATTTTTGGTTCAAGATTTTGCTCTATTTCAAGTTTATCTCCGAACGCCTGTTTAATTGCGTTGCTTACGACTTCGTCAACAACCGGCTCCTGAATAGCTGCCTTTTCACCGAATGCTTTAGCGAGAATACTGGCAACGGCGGTTCTGTTAAGCTGGGTGGTGATTACGGTGAATTTTGCCGGGTTTTGTTTGTCCGGCACAACTTTCAGATTAGTTATTTTCGCGTAACTTCCTGCCTCGGCGGCTGTAATTTCTGAAGTTATGCTCTCGATAGTTTCACCTGTCTGTTTGAAAGTAACAGCGGCAATAGTTTTATTGATTTCGGTCGTGGTTATTTCATACTGGCGGTTTTCGCCTGCCGCGCCGATTCTATAAACGGTAGCGGCGGCAATAGCCGGGTTGTTCAGTCTTTGGCCTTCATTCTGGATAAGCGATACAACGGCTGCCTGGCCAAGGGATTGTTTCAAATTGATTTGTGCGCTTGTGCCGCCGGTGAATTCGATATCGTATTTGCTGTTTTTGGAATCGTCGCGAGTATAGAAAATAACACAGCTTCCAAGAGTCAGTATAAGTGATAATATAAGGAAATAAGGTCTTAATCCCATCCAGTTGATTTTCGGATGGCGTATGATGTGGAGCATAAAGAGCTTGTTCTGGATGATTCTTTTATTAAGAAGGAACTCAAAAATCAATCTTGTTACAAGGACCGCGGTAAATATATTTGCGATAAGACCGAGCGTAAGCGTTATAGCAAAACCTTTAATTTCCTCGGACGCCACCATATACAAGACCAAAGCGGTAATTATGGTTGTCATATTGGAATCGAAAATTGTCACGAATGCCCTCGTATAGCCGTTGGCTATTGCGATGCGAAGCGATGCTCCTTTTTCCTGTTCCTCCCTGATACGCTCATATATAAGAACGTTTGCGTCAACGCTCATGCCGATTGTAAGGACTATACCGCCGATGCCTGCGAGGGTAAAAGTCGCCCGGCTCAGGGCCATTATAGCCAGCAGGAAGAGTATGTTCATAAACAAAGCGGCATCCGCAATACAGCCCGCGAGAGTATAGTAAATAATCATAAATGCAGATACGGCTGCGAAAGCGATATATCCTGAACGGATGCCCTGGTCGCGGTTCTCGGTGCCGATGCTCGCCCCGATGGTTTTTTCTGAAATCGGCGGCTCAACCAATCTTGCCGGCAGAGAGCCTGCATTTAGTTTATTAATCATATCCGTTTGTTCTGTCTGCGTGTAATCGCCTTCGATTATGCCGTTGCCGTGAATTGCGCTTCGGATGTTCGGCGCAGATATGGCCATATCATCGAGGATAATGCACAAAGGCCTTTGAAGATTATCGCTGGTAACCTCATAGAACAGCGAGGCTCCGACATCATCGAATACAAAACTGATTGCTCTTTTGCCCATCTGGTCAGTGGTTGAGCCTGCTTTTTCAAGTTTCCAAGGTTTTTTGCCGGTATTTCTAAGCAGACATTCGCCTTTCGCGTTGCTTGCAAGAGCATAATATTTGTCCGCGAACATTCCGAGAATAAGCTGGTTTCTTTCGCTTGCACGCCAGGTGGGGTCTTCAGGGTTTTCTATCTGTATCCAGACGTATTTATCATCTGACGCGAGTTTCGGTCCTCTTGTTTTGAGAGCGTCAACATAAGTCTGCATTTCGTCTTTATTGGTTCTGCCGTCGTTGAGTTTCGGCAGAATCCGAAATTCGAGAACGCCTGTTCCTCTGAGCATTCTTTTAACGTCTTCGGGGCCGTCAATTCTTCCTCTTAGAGGCCTGTATTCTTCAAATACTTGGACAAGATTATCAATCTGCTCTGCTTTTGAAGGGAAACTGTCTTTGAATTGCTGGAGCATTTCGGCGCGTTTCATCGATTTTGCAGGCATTTCCAGAATTTTTGTAATGGCTTCGATGTTGAAATTGAAATCTTTGAGTTTAATTTCAGCCCGGCGATAAACCGTGTTAAGGCCTGTTTCGGGCTGTGCAAGTTCATTGACCACCTGCGCCCATTTTTGATATGCGTCGAAATATTGTTCTATTTGCTGACGATTTGCCTGGTCAACATTTACTTTTTTAGTGTCGTTGGCGTCGAAAAATAACCGCTGGAGTGCGGTTTCCTTCTTATTGGGGTCCATCGTATTCCAGGCCGGCGCAACAGAATCAAGCTTTTCTTTATTGATGCCTGTCTTGTCGATTTTTTCAGCCTGTTTATCTAATTCAGCTTTTAGAGCGTCCCTTTTGTTTTGGGCCGCTTTTCTGGCGTCATAAGCCAAAGCAAGATTGTTTAAAATTTCTGCTCTTTCATTGCTGTCTACGGCAAGCTGAGCAAAAATTTTGGCTCTTTCATCCTGCTCTTTGGCCAGCGCCCTTTTAATTATTGCAAGATTGATATTGTCTTGTGCGATTGTGTTGAGTGCCTTATCGTAAGCCTCTCTTTTCTTGTAAGTATCTACGCTTGCCAGTGGAACCTGTATTTCCAGCCTCGTATCGCCTTGCGGCCGCATAACGATATTTTGAACATTGCCGGGGTCGATACGCCTTAAGAGGATTGGCGAAAGACGCTGCGAAAGGTTGCTTATATCGGTTGCTGCAAGACCGGTTGTGTCTATTTCATAGATAAGACTTGTTCCGCCTGCAAGGTCAATGCCCGGCTTCATTTTTTCGCTTGGCGGATAAAGCTCCAAAGCGGCGAAAATTACAAGAACAATTGTTACTACAAGTCCGAACCTTACAAGATTTCTGTCCATATCGATTCCCTGAAAAGAATGCCTCAATAAAAATTAATAAATTTATTTTTGTTCGATGACCCTGCTGATAGCGGAGGGCAGAACTTTTATTTTCGTATTGTTGGATTCATCAACTTTAAGAGTTATTTCATTATCGGATACATCGAGAACTGTCCCGAGAATTCCGCCTATGGTTTGAACCCTGTCGTTTTTCTTGAGAGATTTAACCATCTGCTCCTGCTGCTGCTGTTTCTTCTTTGGCCCCTTGAACATAACAAAGTATAAGACAACGAAAATCAAAACCATTAAAATTATAGGTTGCCATTGGCCCTGGATCGGTTTTTTATTCATTGTCCCGGCTGCGTTCGGTTCAGATGCCTGTTTTGTCTGCGTGCTTTGCTGATTTTGGTCGTAATTTTCCGCAGAAACTATATTATTGCTGTCTGCCTGAGCTAAAACCCATAGATTTTCCATTATTATTCCTTTCTGTATTCAGTATCTTCCTTGTCGTTAATTTCCTGTTTGTTTCGGGCGTAAGCGGGACTTTGCAGAGCCTGCTCTGCCCATTTGGTAAACGCACCATTCTCTATATTTTCTCGTATTTTGTCCATTAAATTATGGTAAAAAAAGATATTATGCAAAGACAGCATTATTGGCCCAAGCATCTCGCCGACATTGAAAAAGTGCCTGATTGCAGCACGGGTATAGGTTGAACAACAAAGACATTGGCAGGATGGGTCAATTGGCGAAAAATCGTCAATATAAGCTGAATTTCGCAGTCTAATCGGCCCATTGCTCGTAAAGGCAAGGGCATTTCTGCCATTTCGCGTCGGGATTACACAGTCAAACATATCAATCCCGGCCTCGACGGCCTGAATGATGTCAGCAGGTGTCCCGACCCCCATCAGATAACGGGGCCTATCTTCCGGCAAAAGCGGGGCGGTCCAGCGGATGGTTTGAAGCATCTGCTCCGTGCCTTCGCCGACGCTTAATCCGCCGATTGCGTAGCCGGGAAAATCCATTTTTATCAGTTCCTCGGCACAGCTTTGACGAAGCTGAAAATCAGTCTGACCCTGCACAATTCCAAATAATAACTGATTATTATTCGAATGAGTTTCTTTACAGATTTTCGCCCATTTAATTGTTCTCTCTACCGCTTTTTCAATTTCTTTTTTCGCCTGTTCAACTGTTCTACTGCTTGCCCCGTGAGATGCCGCTTCGGCTATCTCATCGGGGTTCACCTGTTCTTTTTTGCCCGCTGGCAAAAACGCGGGGCACTGGTCGAAGCACATTATAATATCGGCTCCGAGTCTGTTTTGAATATTGGTTGCTCCAGCTGCATCGAGTTTTATTTTTGCTCCGTCATAAGGACTTGCAAATTCAGTCCCATTGTCGTCGGTAAAATTTATTGTGCTTAATGAAAATACCTGGAATCCGCCGCTGTCGGTCAGTATCGGCTTGTCCCAGGCCATAAATTTATGCAGTCCGCCGCACTTTTCTATTACATCGGCGCCCGGCTTTAACATCAGGTGAAACGTATTGGCAAGGATGATTTGACTGCCTGCCTCGGCGAGCTGATTTGGCATTGTGCCTTTGACCGCGCCTCTTGTGCCGACAGGCATAAACACCGGCGTTTTAACAGTGCCGTGAGAAGTCTTTAGCAGGCCTGTCCTTGCAGAACTTGAACCGTCTTTTTTTATAATATCAAATACATTCATTTTATTTTTCTTAGTGTCTTCGTGCCGGAGTTTACCCTGTGAGATGCCGCAGCTATCTCATCGGGGTGGCTATTTCGTCATAAGTATAAGGCAAAAAGGAGTTTTTGACAATTAGTGATTTTTGGAATAGATTAAGAGATGTTCCGTATATAATTTTTGGAGTTAGAAATGAAAAAAATTTTCCAGATAGGTATTGTTGTTAAAGATATAGAAAAGCAGGTCAGGAACTGGGCTGAAGTTTTAGGCGAACCCACACCCGCTATTGTTACTATTGACGGATACGAAAAGAGCGGCGCAACTTATAAGGGTAAACCTACCTCGGCAGTAGCAAAGCAGGCCATATTTTATTTAGGAGATATTTCCATTGAGCTTTTGGAGCCTGTCGGCAGCCCAAGCACCTGGGCCGATTTCGCAAAGACCAACGGGCAGGGGATTCATCATATCGCTTTTCTGGAAGAAAACGCCGAAAAGGAAATGGCCTTTTATCGCCGCAAAAATATGAATATTGCTCAGCAGGGGCATTGGGATACAGGCAGATATATTTATGCCGATAGTTTTGATAAATTAGGCGCTATTATAGAACTGATAGAATTTTTTCCCAAAACCGAATAACCGAGCAAGGCTATTCTTTAACCAACGGACGAATGTTTTTTCAACAGAATCAACGACACTATTTATTCCATTGAAGTGCTTTTTAGGTTTTTATTATTGTATAACCCGCGTTTTCCAGTCTTCTCAAAAGCATAGATGCAAGTGCCAGATGGTCTAAACATAAATCCGGAGAGTCCTTAAGTGAATACTCATGCCCCCGAGGATTTCTTATTGCTAAAACGCTACCGGCAAAAAGAAATTTATAGCCGTTTTGTTCATCTTTTTCAGATACTGTTGTGACTGGCGTAAGTTGTATGATAGGAGAAGAATCAGCGAAAACTTGCATCATAAGTTTAAAACCCGTTTCAGATAAACTGGATAGTCGTTGAATCTCTTTGTCTATGAATTTAAATGCTTCGAAGGTAGCTTGTGAGTAATGACCATCATCAAATAATTGCTTCACGATATCAGGGAAAGCTTGATGTATATTACGTTCATCAAAAGGATGTTGTGCTTGTAAATTCTCCGTTTCGGTTTCGGAAAATTGGTATGCACGACGAACAACATTTTCAAATCTTGAAAGAAAATCAGCCATTGAGTAAGTTTTCTCGGATACTTTTAAATATTCTGTCGTATGTTTCTTGGTTTCCTTCGGCAGGTAAATTAATTTCAACTCTTACGGTAAGTCCAAACCGATTTTTACTGATAGCGTTTTGGTCACTAGGAATATCAGATGGATGTTGAGGTCTTTCTGGCCTATCAGCGGAAGAGGGATGTTTACTTTGTTTTACTATAGGTTTCTTATCAGATATTGTGGTTTTTTTTGCTTTTGGCTCAGGTAATTCACCGCGACCCGATAAACCCGCAATCGCTTTAAATGTATTTGCTTGTCTTTTACCGACAAGTGCACTTGACTGGTCGGCTTGTCTAAAAAAAGTAATTAGAGAAGTTAAATCTAAAGTCCATGTTGAATCTCCGTGTAGTGCAAACAATCCAGTATAAGCTTTTTCAACCATCTCGGAAAATCCTTTTTGAAAATCTTTGTCATCATGCAGCGTAAAAACTTTGCTGGCTGTTTCAGTTTTATTTCCATCATCATCGATGGCACCAATAAAACGTAAAGTGTTTATGACGTAACTTTCGTTCTTTGGTGCGTAACCTAGTCTTTTCAAGGTATCGGCGGTAACAGTGGTTGGAAAAGAGTTCTTCAAATGGTTAATAACTTTTATAAGTGGACCATTACTTGTAACATAGGGATGATGGTTTTCTGCCATATTATTCTCCTTATACAAAAATAACTTTTTTAGTTAAGTAAATTTTTTTGAGTAATTTATTTCCTTCGTCTGTTGTATGGTGACTGATTTGTTGGCTTAAGCGAGATTCCTTCTTTGCTGGCCTCAGAGTAAATTGCATCTTCAGTTCTGCCAAGTTTCAGGCCTATGACCCTTGTCGGAGTATTTTGGTCAACAAGTTTTTCAAGTTTCGCTACGTCTGTTTTTGTCCACTCTTTACCATTATTTGGTGGTATCTTTGCCATAACAAAATCCTTTAAAAATAAAACTATTCTATTAACTTTTTAGAAACCGACTAACCGGCAAGGAGAGTTATAGAGTGGTTTTAACGCCGCTCTCGGCCCTCGTGCCGAAAAGCGATTTGCAACAATATTTTACTTATAAGAACATAAAGTGCAAATATTGTGCCACAAAAGGATGTAGTGGGTAATGTTTGGCGTAAATTCTTTAAACGCAATAAGTTGTGAGAAAAAATATTTATTTCGGCAAATAGGTAAAAATAGGATGCATAGATAAAACTGCCAAATTTGGCAGTTTCGGCGGTATTTTGCGTCAAACTGACAGGGTAAAAGTAATGGATTCCCGCCTTCACCAAAGGTTTCCGTCTTCGTCCCTTAAGGACTTCGAACGGGACACGTCGCCGCGATGCTAATGCAGGGTTTAGGGGATAGGGAATAGGTCGCCTGATGCGTGACCGTGTTTTGTTTCAACAAAGGCGCAGCCTGAGATTCAAAATGACGGGCCGACGGCAAGTTTACTTGTAAGTAAGGCTTGGCGTTTTGAATTCAGGGCAATTGTTATTGCCGTTGAAACAAACTGTGTTAATCCGTGTCTAAAAATCTTCAATTAAAAATTCCTCAGTCTCTATGCTTGTATGCAGTATACTGCATACAAGCATAGTCAAAAACTCTATGTTCTCGGTGTTCTCTGTGGCTGTATAATTCGTGGTTATCCAAAATTTAAAACAGCGAATTCTCCATGATAAAGTCTTGCGGCCTCGTCATATGCCTTTGCGGCATCTTCCTCATTCTCGAAATATCCCAAATGTATATGCATTTCTTTATAACCTATTACGGCTCTCCATTTTCTTTTCTCTTTCACATAGTGAACGCCTTTATATTTGGAGCTGCTTTGTTTTTTTTGTCCTCCTGTTGCAGTTGTTTTGAAAAATTGTCGCAAAACGCAGGTTGACCTTTCGGTTATCCAGGCCGTTGCCGTTCTTATGGTCAACAATGACTCCTTTCGGGGCGTTCATTATCTCTCTGTGCATTTTCACGAATTTTCGTCTTCCTTCGAACCGGACGGCATAAGGATTTGTAATATTGGTTTCGTCAAACAGCCACACATATCCGGCTAATTTCTGATAATCTTCCGGGTCAACTTTTGCAAACTTTGCCGCAGCAAGGTTTGTCTCGGCGGGCTTTTGCCCGGCGGACCACGTCTCGCCGAGCCTTGCCTCGGCGGACTTTCCGCCAATAAGTTTGATTAGCCGAAACGGATAGCCGAATTTTTTCTTTCTGTATCGCAGCAGAAAATAAACGATGATGCTTTCGATTATTGCCGGAATTTTAATTTGAAGTTTCAAATACATTGGATTCCTCAACTCAAAACTAAAAACTTAAAACTCAAAACTATTTTTTTCCGCTTTTCACTCATTTTTTCACCTTCTACTTTCAATTCTCGACTATCTTAGTTGCCTTTCAGGCAACTAAGTCCCTCCATATATAGGCCGAAACTTGCGCGTTTTTGCCAAAATTCGACCAAAAATCGACCAATGTGATTTTGTAAGGCTTTGTCCGTAAAGGAGAAAAATTTTATTATTTTTTTTAAGCGCGCAAGTTTTTACTTGCGCGCTTTCAACCAGTATCGGACATTTACTTTCCGGTTTTATCGAGGTTTAGAGCCGCAAGCTTGCCCGCCAAAGCCCTTGGCGACGGCGGGTTTTTTCTGGAGTTTACCCCGTGAGATGCCGCTTCGGCTAGCTCATCGGGGCGCTTTCGACCAGTATCGGATATTTAGCCCCCACTTTCACTGAAAATAATTAGGGACAGGCACGCATTTTTAAAAATCAGATAAATCAGCGTAATCAGTGATTAAAAAACAGTTCCGCCTATGGCGGATTCCTCAACTCAAAACTAAGAACTCAAAATTTAAAACTTAACTTGGTGTCTTGGTGCCGGAGTTTACCCCGTGAGATGCCGCAGCTATCTCATCGGGGTGGCTACGGGGGTTGTTAATACAGGATTTTGATTCTGCTGTTTGGATAATAGTAACCTAATATTTGCTCAGCGGTTTTGCCGTCTCTTGCCATTTGTCTGGCCCCATATTGGCACAGGCCGACGCCGTGGCCGAAGCCTATGCCGTTTACGAATATAATTTCGTTTTGCGTGTTTAATATCGTGCAGCACATACTTTGAATTTTTGTTCCTGTCGGGTCGATTGCCAAACGCATATCTTCTGCCCTCAGAAGCATTGTTTTGCCCGCGGCCTGCGGTGAGTTCGGTTCGATGTATTTACGAGTTGCCGCAGAGGACGTTTGAGGCGAGCCGGTTAGCCGGACACTGACGATTCTTTTGAACGCGCTTGTTTGCGGCAGCAGGCCGTTGCTTAATACAGTGCTGTCGTAAATATTTTCTCTTTCAACCTCGATTTTTTCTATTTTGCCCAGCTCTTTCAGACTTGGATATCTGCTGATAAGCTGCTGCGAAACATATTTTTTATCAAATTTTGCCATCGGCCAGTAGAAAATATCCGGCCTTGTAATTTGCCGGCAATATGGGCAATCCACGCCGATAAGCGCCGGCGAGCTTTCGCCGAAGACGTCCTGTGCGTTTTCGGTATGCCCGCCGCATACCGAACTATAATATGCTCCAAAAGGAACGCAATCGCCGTATTCATTTCCACAGCATAGAACCATACCAGTTGTGGCGGCGACGGCATTAGTTGTCCGCAGTGTTTCTGCTGATACTCCTTTATAGACCTGATTTGCCTGTGTTGCCTTGACGTCCCAGGAACGGTTTTTGCCGAATTTGGATTTTATGTAGAGGCAATATGTTCTTGACGCGATAGCCTGTGCCTTTAGCGCTTCGGCGTCCCAGTAGCTGGGCATCTCGGCGGCAACAACTCCCATAAGATATGATTCGAGCGAAACATTGTTTATTATCATCATATTAGGAGTATTGCTGTCGTCATTTATTTTAAATTCTATACTTCCCCGGTAGGATTGGTTATTTATTTTGAGCGGCATAGGTCTTTGCGGTTCTATTATAAGCCGTTTTGTTTTAAATAGCTGAAAACCTGCTTTTATGCCGTCCGGCTGAAGCTCTATATTGAGGGTTTCACCGGTAGTTTGTATAGGAAACACCTCGGTTGTATCGACATTGATGATTTTATATGGCCCGTCCATCCTCAAAGAAGCATTTGTAACCTTATCATCGAGCAGGACGCGGACGGTATATTCATCGATGCTTTGATATGTGGCCGCATTGGGAGGCTGTTGGCCTTTAACGCAGCCCGATACAATAGCAAGAAAAAGCCCTGCGACGAGCTGGAGATTTCGAAGTATTCTAATCTGTATCATCATAGCTGTATCAGTCGAGTTTTCGCAGGCTCAGCCCGAGCGGCTCAAGAACCCGCTTTATTTCCGTAAGACTCGTAACACCAAAATTTTTAACGCCGAGCAGCTCGTCTTCCGTTTTTGAAATCAGGTCGCCGATAGTTTTGATATTCAGAGTATCAAGGCACTTTCTTGCCCTGACAGACATTTCAATATCGACCAGCGGCTTATTAAGCAATTCCGGAGAGATTGTCGATTCTGTCGTTTCATCTGCAGTTTCCTGAGAAATCAGCGTCATAAGTTTTCCTTCAGCAGCCATACCGAGCCGCAAACTTTTCGTTTCGAGCATAGCTTTGATTTCCGTAAGCGATGTTTCGCCGAAATTCTTATAGGCAAGCAGTTCAGTCTCTGAAATCCTAAGCAGGTCGCCGATGGTATTGATATTCATTCTGCGCAGACAATTCCTGCTCCTGACCGAGAGTTCAAAATCAGAAATTGGAGTTTCGAGGATTTTGGTCCGCTGGTCTTTGGTTTTCTCAATTTCCTCATCGTAGAGCATAGTTTTGGAGCTTTCGATGTCCTTTTTGAAGAGGATTGCCCGCAGGTTATTGGGATGGAACTTGAGAACCTGCTCTACGCATTTTTCAGCTTTGTCATATTGGCCCGCATCCTCATAAAGAACCACCAGATTAAGCAGTGCGCTTATATAAGGCATTCCATTATTTATAAGCTGTTTGTAATAATCTATCGCTGCTTCGTCATCGCCTCGTATGTCCAATAGGAAAGCAAGGTGAAACATCGCCCTGGAAAAATTAGGGTCAATTTCAACTGCTGTCTGATAGTTTTCGATAGCTTCATCGTAGTTTCCCTGTGCCTGTAAATATCTGCCAAGCGTGTAATGATACAGTGCGCTTGCCTTTTGATAATTCTCGCAGGTCTTGAGGATTTTTGCTGCGCTGTCAAAATCGCCTTTGACGCGATAGACAGAGGCCTTTGCGCAGTTGACAGCCAGAGCGTCGGCGCCTGCTTTTGCAGCTTTGTCCAGCGATTCGATTGCCTTGTCAAATTGACCTGTCTTTCGCTGGCAGAACGCCAGTTCGAAATATTTTTCTTTGCTGTCATCGGCTTTTTCAAGAGTTTCGATGGCCTGCTTGTATTTGCCGAGTATGGCAAGAGATGCTCCCAATGTAAGATAATTTTTTCTGCCGGGCTTTGACAATTCCTGTTCGGTTCTTTCAGCGAATGAAATTTTGGTTTTTTCGCTGGAATTTACGAATATGGCGGTTGCTAAAATATCGTCTAACGTGGCGGTTTCAGCGCTGAACAAATCGACCTGCGGCTGCTTTATGGCTACCATTTTGTTTTGCTCCTATTTATATATACTTTTAACAAATTAAGGGTTTTTGTGTCTCTTAAAATATGAAACGAAGTATTATAGTGCAATACAAAATATTTGCAATAGCAATTTAAATCCCTGTTTTATCCGGTTTTATGAGGAAATTTAATGCAAAATGGATGTAGATTTGTTAGGATTTAAAGCCATTGACCAATAACCAAAAACAGATAACTGAATAACTTAAAGACTTTATGGATAAGTTAAAAAAACTCTGTCTTTTCGCCGGCATAGTTTTAATGCTTGTTTTGGCTCTTCTTTGTATTGTTGGTTCTGTGATGGGAGCCGAGTGGTCAAAATGGTTTTTTACTTCTCCGGCCGGCAGAGGACTTGGGGTTTGTATCGGCCTGTTGATTGTTGCCGGCTTGTTTGAATTTAACGAGGTTTACATAACCAAATGGCCGATAGCGGTTTATCTCGGCGTTTTATTGGTTCTGATGGCAGGTTTCATCAATTGCATTTGCACTGTTTTTGCAGGATACACGATTGGCTGTATCGGTCTTTTCGGTCTGTTTGGAAATAAATGGAACTGGAATGATTTGCTGACAGCGGTTCTGGTGTTTTTTGCGACAATATTTGTTTTTAGTTTTTTTTCTCTGCCGCCGCAGTTAAAGAGTGTTTTTTTTGTGCCGCACGTTTTCGCCTGTTTTCTTTCTTATATTTTCTTCACAAGAGCGGTTTTTTTAGCGGTTAAGCAGTTATTCGATAAAAAACCGGAGATTGACGAGGCGATATTCAGACTTGTTTGTATCGGTTTTGCGTTTTTGACTTTCGGCATTGCCATTGGTAGTGTCTGGGCGCAATTTGCCTGGGGCGATTGGTGGAGCTGGGACCCGAAAGAGACTTTTTCTCTTGCGGTCTGGCTCATTTTTGCCGCTTTTTTGCATTTCAGATACCTTTACGGACAAAGGTTTTTGTGTTTAAATAGTATGTGGATTATTTTTGGCTTTTTTTTGATAGTTCTCGGTCTTTTACTTGTGAATTTCTCGAAGATTTTCGCCGGCCTTCACAGTCATACCGTTTAGACTTGGGATATTATGAATTTATTTTGCCAAGGCGTTAATTTTAAAGGTTGTTCTGCTGATGCAAGGGAAAGTCTTGTATTCGACCGGCAAAAGCAGGAAATTTTTCTGCAATCCTGCCGCCTTTACCCTGAAATAAGCGATGCTTTGATATTGAATACCTGTAACAGGCTCGAATTTTATTTTTATGCGAAAAAGAGTTTTAACACATCTGCTATTGTTGATAGTTTTATTTCAAATAATAGTTGGAATGAATACAAACAGACTTTTTATGGTCTTGATGCCGTCAGGCATCTTTTCAGTGTTGCCGCAGGCCTTGAGTCGCAGATAATCGGTGAAAACGAAATTTTTTCTCAGTTGAAATCCGCGTATAGTTTTGCGCTGCGGTGCAATTCTGTAAATACTATGTTTCACCGTCTTTTGCATAGCGCCTTCCGTGTCGCAAAGGCCGTTAGAACACATACAAATATTAGCACCGGCGCTCTTTCCATTGCACAGGCTGCCGTGGAGCTTGCGGCGGATAATATCGCCATTGAAAGAGCTAAGGTTTTTGTAATTGGTTCTGGCGCAAATGCCGGGCTTATTGTAAAACATCTAATCAGGAAAAATGTCCGGGATTTTACTATTATCGCAAGAAATCCGTCTGCCGCCGGGCTGCTTATTGAAAAAACAGCAGGGCGTTTCCTGCCCTTAAATGAGCTGGGAAACAGCATTTTAAATGCAGATGTTATTTTTACCGCTGCCGCAGTGCAGGAGCCTTTGATAACTGCTGCTGAGCTTGAAAATAAGACTAAACCGCTGATTTTAATCGATATTTCTGTGCCACCGAATGTTGAATCGCAGGTTAAGAAAATTTCTAATATAAAACTTTTCAATATTGATAGTCTAAGTGAAATCATAAAAGCCAATAACCTTAAACGCAGAACTGAAATCCCAAAAGCAGAGGCGATTATAGATGAGCATTTGCGGGTGTTTTCATTTAGGCAAAATGGTTTAAGTTCTGTGCCGCAAATTGCTCAAAAGGTCAATAGATGAAAAAAATCCGCATAGCAACACGGTCAAGTGCACTTGCAATTATCCAGTCGCAGATTGTCGTTAAAGCTCTGAAAAAACATAAAAGCGGCGTCAGTTTTGAAATCGTTGAGGTAAAAAGCAAAGGCGATATTGATAAAAACAAACCTCTGTGGAAGTTATCCGAAACAGGTCTTTTTACCGCTGCGGTTGAAAATGCCGTTCGCGAAAATAAAGCCGATATTGCTGTTCATAGCTATAAGGATTTGCCGATAGAACCATCGGATGATATTTTGATTGCAGCTTGTTTAGACAGGAAATTCTGTCAGGATTGTCTGGTGTGCAATCGTAAAATAAAATCGCTGGCTGATTTGCCCAAAGGCGCGAAAATCGGAACTTCGAGTCTTCGCAGAAAGGCCCAATTATTGCATAATAGACCCGATTTGGATTGTGTTCCGATTAGAGGAAATGTTCCGACAAGAATAAGTCAGGTCGAAAAGGGTCAGTTCGATGGCGCTGTTCTCGCTTACGCGGGTATCGACAGGCTTGGCCTGACAAAAAAAATTGCTTTATGCTTGGAACCGGCTGAATTTATTCCTGCCCCTGCGCAGGGAGCGATAGCAGTTCAGGCGAAAAAAAATGATGATGAAGTTTTGAAATTGCTTGCTGAAATTGATGATAAAATTTCACGGCTTACTTCTGATACGGAAAGACTTGTCCTGCACAAACTTGGAGCGGGCTGTCACGCGCCTGCAGGAGTATTTGCGCAAATCGTGGGCGATGATATTATAATTTACGCCTTTGTTTCTGATGAAAACGGACGAAAATTTATCAATCTCAAAAAACAGGGGCCGGTTAAGTCTGCTCATAAGGTTGCGGAAAGTCTTGCAAACGAACTTTTAAAAGCCGGCGCTGCGGAGCTGTTGAAAAATGCCTGAAAAATTGGAAGGAAAGGTTTATATAATCGGCGCAGGCCCCTCAAGCAGCGGCCTTATCAGTGTCCGGGGTTTCCAGATTCTCCGACGGGCCGATTGTGTTATATATGACAGACTAATCGGCAGGGAATTATTAGATATTGCTCCTAAGAGGGCGGAACTTATTTACGTTGGAAAAGAACATACGAGACATTCTCCCAAACAGGCGGATATAAATCGGCTTATAGTTAAAAAAGCCCGCATTCATAAAAAAATAGTAAGGCTCAAAGGCGGCGATTGCCTGATTTTCGGCAGGGCGACTGAGGAATTGAAATGTCTTGTCGATAACAAAATAGATTTTGAAATTGTCCCCGGCATAACAGCCGCTTCAGCCGCCGCTGCCTGCGCAGGTGTTGTCCTTACAGACAGAAACACCGCATCATCTGTAACATTTATCACAGGCCAGACTGCTGCCTGTGGTGAGCATAGTCGAACCAATGACAAAGAAATTGATATTGATTTTAAAAGTCTTGTGAAACTGTCCGGCACAATTGTTTTTTATATGGCTGTCGGAAATATGAAGCGAATCTGCCAAAAGTTGATTAAATCGGGATTGGCCGGGAATACGAATGTTTATGTTGTCGCAAATGCCTCATTGGCTAATCAAATAATAGTCGCTGGCAAAGTTTCGGATATTGCCCGAAAGTGCGAAAAGGAAAATATCGAACCTCCTGCCGTGATGATAGTAGGTAAAAATTGTTTCAGTTGGTTGAAAAATCACCCATTATTCGGCAAAAAGATTTTGATGACCCGTGATTCAGCGGGCAATGCTGAACTTGCCTGTAAAATAGCCGCAAAAGGGGCTTGTGCGATTAGTTATCCGACCTATGAATTGCTGGATTTGACTGGCTCAAAGGAATTTAAAAAGGTTTCAAAGAATATTAAAAATTTCGATTGGGTCTTTTTCACAAGCCCGACGGGTGTGGAATTGTTCTTTGGGGCGTTAGAGAAATTGAATAAAGACGCTCGAATCTTTGCATCCGCGAAGATTGCCTGCATCGGCTCGGAAACCGCAAATGCACTTGAGGATTTCGGTATAAAAGCCGATTTTGTGCCGGGGATTTTCACTTCAGAAGAATTGGCAAGGAATCTTATAAAAAAATACAAACCTATTGGAAAAAAGATATTGCTTTTGCGTTCTGCTCTTGCTGATTCGCTACTGGCCGAAAAACTCAAATCGGCGAAAGCAAAGGTTACACAGGTTTCAGTCTATACAGCCAAAAAAATCAAAAATAATCCAAAAGAAATGATTAAAAATGATATAGATTGGATTGTTTTTGTCAGCAGTTTCGCTGTCGATTGTTTCTTTAGGAATTTAAAACCTGAAAATATGGATAAAAAGATAAAAATTGCCTCAATCGGCCCTGCAACATCTGCTGCCCTGAAAAAATTTAGTATTAAGCCCACAATCGAGTCGAAAGAACATACTATTGATGGTCTTATTGAAGCGATGGAAGAAGTAATAAATAAAAAAATAAAATTTTCTTAGTGTCTTCGTGTCTTAGTGGCTAAAAAATGATTAATATTTCAAGATTATATTGCGGCATTGAAAATCCATCGGACGATTTTCGTTATCGTTCCAATGGTAAATCTGGACCTGTTGTCGTCTATAACTGCACAAACAAATGCAATCAGAATTGTCTGCACTGTTACAGCAGGGTAGATTATTTCAGTGAAAACGAATTGGATACAAAAGAGGCAAAAAAACTTTTAAAGCAGCTTTCCGCCGTTAAATGTTCTGTAGTTCTTTTCAGCGGCGGCGAGCCCCTTGAAAGGACCGATTTATTTGAGCTTCTTGATTTTTCTCATAACCTTGGTCTGCGAACAGTCCTTTCCACAAATGGAAATTTAATAGATTCTAATATTGCGAAAAAACTTGCAGATTCCGGAGTAAAATATATCGGTATTTCAATCGACGGCACAGAAAAAACTCACGATAATTTTCGCGGCGTCAAAGGCAGTTTCGCCTCGGCGGTTAACGCCGTCCAATTTTGCAAAGATGTAAATCTTAAAACCGGCCTGCGTTTTACGATAACGAATCGCAATTTTAATGAGGTTAAAGACATCTTTTCTCTTGCCGCAAAGTTGGGTATCCGAAGGATTTGTTTTTATCATTTAATTTCAGCCGGAAATGCGGCAAAAAATAATCTCAAATGCTCTAATGGACAAATCAGGCAGGTTTTAAACGATATTAGTGATTGCACGCAAGTATTTGCTAAAAAAGGAATTACAGAGGTTTTAACCGTCGGAAATCACGCCGATGGGGCGTTTATTTTGAATCGTTTAGAACGGGAAAATTCGCCGCTGTATAAGAAAAGTTTTGATTTGCTTGAAAAATATGGCGGCAACAAAATTGGCATTAAAATTTTCGCAATCGACCCTACCGGCAATGTCCATCCTGACCAGTTCTGGCAGAATTTCTCTCTTGGAAGCGTAACGGAAAAAAGTTTGGACGATATTATAAAAAAATCTTTTGATATATTTAAAGATAAAACTCTTTTTGTTCCTCAAAAATGTAAAAATTGTAAATGGCTCAATCTCTGCGGCACTAACGCAAGATTTGCCGGTGAGGACTGTAAATCAGCTGGATTCCTTGAGCCGGACTGTTTCCTAAACGAACAAGAAATATCCATAACGGGAAAATCGAATGAAAAATTTGCCTGTCAGAATGAAAAGGCTTAGGAAAAGCGATTCAATGCGAAGGCTCGTCAAAGGCGTTAATCTTTGTGTTGACAATCTTATCTATCCATTATTTGTCTGTCCCGGCAAAGGAATAAAGAAACCTATTGAATCAATGGCAGATTGTTTCCATTTTTCGCCCGACAAAATTGTCGATGAGGCGAAGGAAATTTTCGATTTGGGAATACCCGCGATTCTGCTCTTCGGTTTGCCGGAGAAAAAAGACGAAAAAGGCTCTGAATCTTTCAGCGATACCGGCTCAGTTCAGCAGGCGGTTAAAAACATCAAAAAAGCTGTGCCGGAATTATTGGTTATTACCGATGTTTGCCTATGCGCCTATACCGACAGCGGCCATTGCGGCATAATAAAAGATGGAAAAATCGACAATGACGCAACCTGCGAAATCCTGGCTAAAATTGCTGTTTCGCACGCAAAAGCCGGTGTTGACATAGTTGCTCCTTCGGATATGATGGACGGCAGAGTAGGGGTTATAAGAAAATCTCTCGATGAGAATGGTTTTATTGATACCGCGATTATGTCTTATTCTGCAAAATACGCCTCGGCCTTTTACGGCCCGTTCAGAGATGCCGCCGATTCTGCTCCCGCCTTTGGCGACCGCAAGACTTATCAGATGGATATTGCCGCGTCAGCCAAACAGGCAATGCGGGAAATCGAATTGGATATTGCCGAAGGCGCCGATATTGTGATGGTCAAGCCCGCACTTTGTTATCTTGATATTATTTCTCAGGCCAAACAGCGTTTCGATGTTCCCATAGCGGCCTATAACGTTAGCGGCGAATATATGATGATTAACGCCGCCGCACAGCAGGGCGTTTTCGATAGACAATCTGCCATAATGGAAATTCTTACAGCAATCAAACGCGCCGGTGCTGATATAATCATAACTTACTTTGCAAAAGAAATAGCGTCAAAAAAATTAAAATTATAAACAGTGTGAATCCGTGTCTGAAATAAGCAGTGTAAATCCGTGTCTCAAAAAACCTCGTGTCGTTGCCTTTGAAGTTACGCGCAGATGTCCGTTGAACTGCCTGCACTGCAGAGCTTCTGCCGATGCTGATTTCAAGGATGATTTGACTACCGGCCAATGCAAAAAAATCATAAAAGCCGTTGCTGATTACAACAGATGCGTCCTGATTTTCACCGGCGGCGAGCCCTTTGAAAGAGAAGATATATTTGATTTGATTGATTATGCCAATTATTGTGGTTTAGCTGTTTCTCTTGCAACCTGCGGCTATAATTTCGATGCGAAAAAGGCACAACTGCTTAAGCAGGCAGAGGTTATAACACTTTCCTTTTCGCTCGATTCTGATAACGCAAAAGAGCACAATGATTTCCGGCAGTCTGCCGGCGCTTTTGAAAAAACGCTTGCGGCAATTGATATTGCTAAAAAAACCGGCCTGAAATTTCAGATTAACACAACCGTTACAAAACTAAACGCTGATAAATTGCCGCAGCTTGCCGAGCTTTCCGAAAAATTAGGCGCATATTGTTTTAATCCGTTTATGCTTGTCCCTGCCGGCAGGGCACAGGGGCTTTCCGGCATTGCCCTGACCTCGACAGAATATGAAAAAGCATTAAAGACTGTTGCCGATTTAAAAGCTCAAAGCAAAATTGAGGTGCGTTTCACCTGTGCCCCGCGTTTCGCGCCTGTTTTCAAAAATTTATATCCCCGGTCAAAGAAAAAAGCCTTCGGTTGCCTCGCTGCCAATGATTTTGCCTTTATCAGTCATACAGGCGATGTCCAGACCTGCGGCTTTTTAAAAAATTCCGCCGGCAATATTTTACAAGTAGGCGATTTGGGTTCTATCTGGGGGAAATCGGAATTTCTAAATGCAATTCGCCGGAAGGCATACTCCGGTAAATGTGGAAGTTGTAATTATGTATCTATTTGCGGCGGATGTCGTGCAAGGGCGTATGCTCAAACGGGCGATTTTCTCGCCTCTGACCCGTTATGTTCTTATATTAACTCAGTCTCTACGCTTATCGCTGCCCATATAGAAGAGGACAAAATCTCTACTGTTGCGGATGCTGTAAACTCCTTGCCGAACGTCTCTCATAATTATTTAAGGAAGCATTATTACAATTTGTGGTTTACTTTAAAAGATTCAGATTTTAGCCGTATAGTCAAAACCATTGATGAACTTTCAAGGAAATTTAAGACTGATTTCTTCTCTTTTCTCGCGACCAAACGTTATAAATTGGATTCGTCCGCTGTTAAGCGTCATTCACCGCCGGATGTTTTTAATGCCTTATTCTGCTGCAGGGCGGAGGGAAGCGTTATGCAATCCGCAGTAGAGTATTTATGTGATTTGCCGCAGGTTAGTCATTGTTTTGAAAGGAAAACTCTCCCGCATTGGCCGTATAATCTTTATGCAATGCTGCACGAACAGGATTCCGAACGGCTTAAAGAGGCGATCGACGTTTTTGTCAAAAAGTTTGACATTGAGCAATCCCAGATTCTGCCGACCGTAAAGTCGTTAAAATAATAATTGATTTTTTGATGCGAAGGGTGATAAAATAGGCTGAGTTGCGAATAAGCAAAGATTTTTTTACTGAATTTGAAATCAAGAACGTGAAATATCGTAGAACATCGTAAATATCATCATACACTATGCTTATATCCTTACTATTCTGAGGATAGGGGTACAGGTTTGAACTTCTTTCCCCCAACAGGGTTGGAGTACGTGGCGACAGCCTTAAAAGGCCACGTTGACCAAATCAGCTTAGTTGATCTCCGTCATAACCGGTTGCTGCAATCGCCTCGGAAGATGTCCGAGTTTATTCGCCGCGACATTGATTTGATTTGCGTCAGTATTAGTTGGAAGGCACAATACAAGAAAGTTTGTGACTATATCAGCCAATTGCCCTCTGCTCCGATGACCGTTGTCGGCGGACAGGAGGCAACCGACAATGTAGAGGACATTTTCCTGCGATGCCCCAACGTCGATGTTGTTGTCCGCGGGGAGGGCGAGCAGACTATTCAAGAGCTATCAGATGGACTACCATGGGAACAGATTCTTGGCTTATCCTACAGACGAAATGGTTCAATCATTCACAACGCAAACCGGCCGCTCCAGCCTATCGAAAATATTGACCCGCCGGACCGAAGCCTGCGACAAAGCCGCTACTTCCCATCCATTCATGGTTTGCGTTTCTTGCCGATGGAGTTTGATACTATCCTTGGTTCACGGGGATGTCCATACAAATGCAAATTTTGCACGTTCAGCATAAATCCTCTGGGGCAGAAGCGTGATTATGTCGCTCGGTCGCCGGAATCGGTGGTTGATGAGATACAAGCATGTAAGGGGAATATGATTATTTTTGCTGATGACAACTTCTTCGTTAATCCCGCCCGCGTCGAGCGTATATGCGATCTCATTATCGAACGGGGTATCAATAAACGGTTTTTCGCTAATGCCAGAATCGAGGCTGCAAAGCATCCGCATGTGCTCGAAAAAGCCTATCGCGCAGGTTTTCGTGCTCTTCTGATGGGTATTGAGTCAGCAAGCGACAAGATTCTCGAACAGCTCAACAAGGGCTTTAACACTGAGCAGATTAGAGATGCTTTTAAGGTATTTCGGCAATTCCCTTTCTTTTATCATGCATACTTTATCTATGGCAATGTTGACGAGACTGAGGAAGAAATGATGGCCATTGCCAAGTTCGCTACAGAACTTGGCGTGCATACAATTAACCTGAGTAGGTTTCGCCTGGACAAATTCTCCCCGATGCGAGATTTAGTGGAAAGCAGGTCTGATTACCGTATTAACCATAAGGGGAATATCTATTCTAAAGAGTTCGACCGCGAGAAGCTGAACAAGATTCGCAATAGTATTCGCCGTCATTTTTGGTATCGGCCACAGCAAGTTATCAAGACACTTTCGACCGTCAGCAAAGGCGGTATTCTCACTTATCCGCAGATGTTAAAGGTGGGTCTCGTTTCAATCTTGCTTTTCCTGGAGTATGTGGCTCGCGGCAGCCTTAAGGCCTGTCGCCGATTACCTGAAAATTTGGGACGAAGATTCTCCATAAGTCGGGATAAATGATAACGGGGCTAAACCTCGAAGCTTTATATTATTTTTTCTTATAAGTCTTTTCCGGGTCGTAAACTTTTTCAGCGATAAATTCCAGTTCTTTCAGATTGTTTTTTTTCACCGCCCTGTAAAAGCAGGATTGGTATCCGGTGTGGCACTGACCTTCATCGACCTCGACCTTTAAAATCAAACAGTCCTGGTCGCAGTCCACAAGTATTTGTTTGACCTTTTGAATATGTCCGCTTTCCTCTCCTTTTTTCCATAGTTTCCTTCTGCTTCTGCTGTAAAAAACTGCCTGTCCGGTTTTAATTGTCAAATCCAGCGATTCTTTATTCATAAACGCGACCATAAGCACCTGGCTTGTTTCGACGTCCTGAGATATTGCCGTAATAAGTCCGTTTGAGTCGAATCTCGGCTCGAAATTAGTCCCAATCTCAATTTCTTTGTCTGCTGCCAATTTTTCATCTCCGGTTTATGTTCTTGCCGATAAATGTTTTACACGTTATTATGTCCAAAATCAAGATTTTTAGGAAATAGTTTTTTGACACAAAACAGCAAAAAAAGCAAACATATTTCGCACCTTATAAGGATTGCGATAGCCGCCGCGGCATTATATTTCGCTTTTAAAGGCGAAAGTGTCCACAACATCGTCAAAGTTTTCGGCAATTTGAATATCTTTATTTTTCTCGCCGCCGTTGCCCTTTATGCCGCCGGCAATTTAGTCTTTGTCCTTCGCTGGCTTATGCTGCTTCGAACCCAGGGCATTCATGTCGATTACTGGCCTGCTTTAAAGCTGCACCTGCTCGGCCTCTTTTACAATAATTGTTTGCCCGGCTCGGTCGGCGGCGATTTATTAAGGGCCTGGTATGTTACGATGCACACCGAAAAAAAAATCGAAGCTGCGATGAGCGTTTTTGTTGACCGCACTGTCGGAATGGTCTGCACCATTGCGATGGTTTTTCTCACCTATTGGCTGGTGCCCAAAGGCGGCATCGAAACTCAATTTTCCCTCGGCGCCGATTTCAGCCCTGCTTCTCTTGCAATAAAGTTTCTCATTGTGATTTTGGCTCTTGTTATTTTGGCTGCGATAGTCTTGGCCGTTTGCTATTCCAGCAGAAAACTTCGCCCAACACTTCTCAAATACGTCTTTATCTTCGGTCTTAAGTGGAAATTATGGTTCGACCGTGTTATCAATGCCGTCAAGCTCTATTGCTGCAGGCCTTTTATTTTGCTCCTGGCGGTTTTCCTGACCTTTTTCTGCCAGTCGATGCCGATTTACGGCTTATATCTCGTCGGCAAAAACCTCGGCATCGAGGCCAATCTTAGGTATTATTTTATGTTTTTCCCGCTTTCCTGGATAATCGGCATTATTCCCATCAGTGTCGGCGGCGCAGGCGTTATGGAACTTGGCCTCAAGGGCCTTTTCGGCAAGGTCGCGCAGGTTACAGAGACGCAGGGACTTATACTTGCTCTTACCCAAAGGCTTACCTGGCTGATAATTTCAATCCCCGGCGTTGTAATCCATCTCACCGGCAAACACCTGCCCAATAAGGAAGAAATCGAAAAAGAAATCATTTCTTAATTAGCCACAAAGTCACTAAGACACTAAGTTTTTTAAATATATATTTTTTCTTCGTGCCGGAGTTTACCCCGTGAGATGTCTTTAACTATCTCATCGGGGTGCCTTTGTGGCTACGTCGTCTCAAGCACGTGTTCCGCCACGAATATCGGCACGTTTGTTGCCACGCCTACAGCGATAGCGTCGCTTGGCCGGGAATCGACCTTAACGATTTTGCCGTTTCCTGTGTCTAAGTGGATTGTTGCGTAGTATGTATGGTTTCTAAGGTCGCTTATTACGACTTTTTCTACTTTTGCTCCTAACGCTCCGATTACATTGCCCAGCAGGTCGTGCGTCATAGGCCTGATAGTGGATTTGCCTTTTAGACGTCGGTCGATTGCCATAATTTCTACGATGCCGATGACGATTGGCAGATTGCGTTCGCCGCCTTTTTCTTTAAGGACGATGATTTGCTGGTCCGACCCTTCGTCTATTATTATCCGCGATAATTCAACTTCAATATCCATTATCTTTACAATCCTAAAGCCCTCAACTTTATGTTGGGGGTTTTCTTTTCGTTTAGCCGCCGCCACTCGGGGCGGCGTTACGTTATACGCTTAACGTCTGACGTAACGAGCATCGCACGTGTCCGCCATAGCCTTTGGCGACGGCGGAACCGCAACCATTTACCGTTTTATACTATCTCTTTTTCTCTCCGAACTCAACGAATTTTTTACGCTTAAATATATCTGCGAAATCCGCGTAATCTGTGGTTACTTTCCAAACTCAACCGAAAACTTGTCCCGCACCAATTTGCTATTCAATTATGCCTATTATCACTCCGGTATAATGAATTGGTGCGGGGTTGCCTCGCCGTTTTTTTAATTTTAACTTTTAACTTTTTACTCCTTCTATCAACTGCTAATGAGACGTTACCTTTACCGATACCGCGACCTTACCGATACCGATACCTAAAACGGTATTTTTCAATCTTCAATTTTCATTCTTCAATTCGTATCGATAACTCAAAACTCAAAACTTAAAACTGTCGGCTCTTCGCTAAAGTTTAATACCGCATATTCCCCGTATAGTTCTTTCGCCGCCTCATCATACGCCTTTGCTGCCTCAATTTCACTGTCGAAATATCCCAGAATTAATTTTGTTCCTTTATAGCCGATGCGTGCCTGCCATCTATTTGATTTATTAACTTTGCTTACTCCTCTGTATTTTGAGGTGCATTGTTTTCTCATTGTTTTTCTGACATTATAGCTGTTTTCTGCCGGCGTTACTAATCGCAGATTATCTTTTCTGTTATCTAATCCGTCTCCGTTTTTATGGTCGACGAATAGTTTTCCTTCGTAATTCATAATATATCTGTGCATTTGAATAAGTTTATTTTTGCCGTTAATGTATGTTGTTCTTCTCGCATAATATGTGTGATAATCCTTTGTTGCGAACCATTTGAATTGATTCAGGTGTTCGAAATATTCCGGGTCAACTTTGGCGTATTGTCCTTGCGTCAGTTTGATTCGTCGATATGGCCGTCCGTCAATCTTCTTTCTTATATAAAGTAAAATAAATATTCCTAATTTGTCTAATAAATTTGGAATCCAGATTTTGACATTAACATTGTAATACATTGGAATATTCTCCTAAAGAAACTTATTTGTTTTAAATTTTAAATGTTAAATTTTAAATTATGGTTTACTGATAACTGATAACTTTTTTTCAATCTTCATTTTTCATTACATCCTTTTTTCTTCGTGTCTTAGTGCCTTCGTGGCTATTACGCGCATAGATTTTCTTCTTTCAAAAAAGGAAATTTCTTTGAATTTGTCATTCCCGAGAAGTAACTTCCTGTCATTCCCGAGCGATGCTCCTTTGGGTTACAACAGGGAATTGCTACAGGGGATTACTACAGGGAATATCCTGATTTGCTTTGTTCTATTCCCGTGCGGAATAAGAACTTACGTTAAATTATTAACTTTTTGTTTAACTTTGTGTATATTTTACAAAATCGCCTAACAAATGTCAAGGGAAAAGCGAAATTTTTTTGTAAAAAATTTCGCCCTAAGTGAAGTCGAGGAACTCTACGCTCTACGCTCTACGCTTTACGCTCTACGCTCTTATGCCCCAATTCCCATTCCCGATAAAAATAACCAGAATTAACTTGATTTTGAAAAAAGAGGAGGATATAATTCAAATCTGCAACGAGGAATTGCAACAGAGAGATTATAAAAAATAGGTGTCCCTATTTATTTACTGCTAAAAAACAGGAGGTATCTATGAAATTCGATAAGCTGGTTGGAATAATCTCTGGTTTTGGTGTACCGGGTTTAGTTTTGCTTTTCGCTATGGGGATGAGTGGTTATGTTGGGGCTGCAGCTATTACTACGGCGTTGGCAGCATTAGGTGGCCCTTTAGGTATGCTTGGCGGGATTGCCTTATTGATCCTACTTAGTATGATCGCAAGAGGAATATCAAAATGGGGTTTTGAGCGAATCGCAAAAGCCGTAATACGGGAACTCATTAAAAGGGGTGAATCAAAAGAAACAATATCAAAAAAAATACACTCATATCGGTTTATCTCGAAGGATCTGAAATTAAAGCTCATAGACTTTTTGGGGCAATGTTAAAAAATTGACTCTTCGGGTGGATAGAATCGAAAAACAACTCAACACTAAACCAAAGAAGAAAAAAATATCAAAAAAATAGAAACATCGGACAGTTGAAAAGTTTTTGGAATGATTGTTTAACGTGAACGGCGAAAGATTAAAAGGATTAAAAAATGTCAGAAAATTATGATATTCAACAAGTTTGTGAAAATGGACATCAAATAACAGATTGCTATAACCACAGCGGGTTGCAGGAGAAATTTTGTCAATACTGTGGGGCACCGACGATTACTAAATGTCCAGATTGCGGCGTAGAAATTCGAGGCGCCAAGTATGAATATAGACAGAGTTGGCTTGACGCAAGGAGTGGCGGAACAACATTTCAGCAATTAAGCCGCCCTGATATTCCTTCATATTGTCTCAATTGCGGCAAACCTTATCCTTGGACAAAAAATAAGATTGAAACGGCAATTCAGATTTTAACAGAGTACGGAAAGTTGGACGAGCAGGAAAAGAAAACTATTGAACAAGACGTAAATAATATTGCCAGGGATGTGCCGCAAGCAGAGCTTTCAGCAATGAGAATAAAAAAAATATGGGATAAATGCGGTAAAGCTGCTTATGAGATTATAATGGAATTCGCAAGTCGCACAGCCGCAAGAATATTAAAAGGGCAATAAAAACAACCCCTGCCAATTCAAACAAATAATCTCTTTTTTTCTTCCTTCATATTGAATAGCTAATAACGTTCTTTTTGCTTTAAGGCATAGTCGCGCAGCGGCAAAAATTCAAAACGGCGTGCCGACGGCAAGCTTGCTTGCAAGTAAGGCACTCGGTTTGAATTTAATAGTCCTGATTCATCGGGGCTGCCTTAAAGCAATACTTCGTGCGTCTTCATTTCTTCGTGGTAAAAAACCGTGTAAATCCCGTGTTAATCCGTGTCGAAAAACAGCGTAACTTGTCCGTCCGTAGCCTTTGGCGAAGGCGGATCAGTGATAAAAAAAGTTTTGTGTCTTAGTGTCTTTGTGGCAAAAATCCCTTTATAATTTCTTGACTTTAAACCCCTTTGCCAATACACTTTACAGTGTTAAAAACGCTGTATTTTTCGATATTTGGCAAGAGACAGCAAGTCATTGCCCGCAAATAAGTTACAAACTAATATTTAAGGCAAATTTTATTATGGAAGCAGGGAAGCTGAATGTAAGGAAAATCGTTTAATGGTTACGGAGCTCGAATCGGTTACGTCAGACGTTGGACGTCTAACGAAACGAGCAGCGTAACCGCAGGACGTAAAACGTATTTTACCTTACTTCCTTACCTCTTTATTTCTTTACTTCATATCGAATTCTGAATAGGGACTTATGGCTGAAAAAGAAGAACCAAAAAAGACCGAGCGAATAGAAGAAATGCGAATTCTTGATGAGATGAAGAATTCGTATATGAATTACGCGATGAGCGTTATAGTTTCGCGTGCTTTGCCGGACGTGCGCGATGGCTTGAAGCCATCGCAGAGGCGGATTCTTGTTGCGATGAACGACCTTAATTTAGGGCCGCGGAGCAAGCACAGAAAATGCGCCAAAATCGTCGGCGATACAGGCGGAAATTATCATCCGCATGGCGACCAGGCGACTTATGGCACGCTGGTAAGACTGGGGCAGGATTGGAATATGCGGCATTGCCTGGTTGACCCGCAGGGGAACTTTGGAAGTATTGACAATGACCCGCCTGCGGCGATGAGATATACGGAAGCACGAATGTCGGCTGAAGCGATGGAGATGTTGGATGATTTGGAGCGGGATACTGTAGATTTTATTCCGAATTACGATGAGACGAGGACGGAACCTACGGTTTTGCCATCGAGGTTTCCGAATCTAATAGTTAACGGCTCCACAGGTATCGCGGTAGGTATGGCGACGAATTTAGCGCCGCACAATTTGGGCGAGGTTTGCGAGGCGCTGCTAATGGTGATAAAAGACCCGAATTGCGGGTTTAAAGATATAATGAAAGTTCTGCCGGGGCCTGATTTTCCAACAGGCGGACAGATTTGCGGGACAAAAGGAATTAAATTAGCATACTCGACAGGCAAAGGGCATTTGACAGTCCGCGGCAAAGTTGACATCGAGGAGCATAAAAAAGACCGCAAAAGCATTATCATCACAGAGATTCCGTATATGGTGGTCAAAACGGCGATAGTTACAAAAGTCGCGGAGCTTGTTGACGCAGGTTCTTTAGCTGAGGTTTCAGACGTCAGAGATGAGTCAGACAGAAATGGAATGAGAATCGTCGTAGAACTGAAAAGAGACGCAGAAGAACAAATTGTCCTCAATAAACTGTATCAATATACTCCGCTTCAGTCCACCTTCGCGATATCAAACGTCGCACTTGTAAATAAAAGGCCGGAAACACTCAATATAAAACAGTTACTCCAATTGTTTATCGACCATCGAAAAGAAGTAATCCGCAGAAGAAGCAGATACCTGCTAAGCAAATGCCGAAACAGGGCACATATCCTCGAAGGCCTAATCCTCGCTGTAAGCGATATTGACGATATTATAAACCTTATAAAGAAGTCGCCTGACACGCCAACGGCAAAACTAAACCTTATGAAAAAACCGCTGCGGCTGGCGGAATCGGCGACATTGCGAAAACTGCTGCCGGCGGAGTTTGTGAAACGAGCAAGCGGAGAAGACCAATTTTTGACAGGGCCACAGGCTGACGCGATTTTGAGTATGCAGCTTTCGAGACTGACAGGTCTTGAAATTGAAAAACTCGGACGGGAATACGCAGCACTCGTCGAGGAAATCGCAGGATATGAAGCAATCTTAGCGAGTGAAAAACTTGTGCTTGATATAATCACCGAAGACCTCTACGAAATGAAAGAAAAATACTCGAATAAACGCAGGACAGTCATCGCAGAAGAAACAGAAGATATCGATATTGAAGATTTAATCGCCGATGAGCAGGCGCTCGTTACGGTAAGCCATATCGGATATGTCAAACGTATGCCTGTGGATACTTATCGCAAACAAGGACGCGGCGGCAAAGGCGTTATCGGGTTCGATACGAAAGAAGGGGACTTTATCGAAAGTCTCTTTACGGCTTCGACGCACGATTACCTGCTTGTGTTCACAAGCAGAGGCAAGTGCTACTGGCTCAAAGTCTATGATATTCCACAGCTTTCACGGCAGAGCAAGGGCAGAAGCATCGCGAACCTGCTGAATCTCGGCGACCAGAAGGTAACTTCAATTATAAACGTCGATAAATTCGATGAACGAAATATCGTAATGGCGACGCGAGACGGGACAATCAAGAAATCGCCACTGTCGCTTTACGCCAATCCGCGCGCAAGCGGAATTATCGCGATAAAACTTGAGCCGAGCGACGATTTGATAGGCGTTGCACTGACGAACGGCAAGAACCATATCATTCTCGGCACGAAAGACGGTATGGCGATTCGATTCGACGAGGAAGAGGCAAGGCCGATGGGCAGGTCGGCACACGGCGTTAGAGGCATTAAACTTCGCAAAGGCGACTGCGTTGTCGATATGATTATTGCTGAAGAAGCGGCGACGCTGCTAACCATCTGTGAAAACGGACATGGCAAAAGGACCACGCTCGAAGATTACCGGCCGCAGGGCAGAGGCGGAATAGGACTTATCAATATCAAGACTTCGGAACGAAACGGCAGCGTTGTTGCGCTTAAAGCCGTGAAAGACGAGGACGACATAATGATTATGACCGCCAAGGGAATCGTTATCAGAACAGGTCTTGAAGAGATACGCGAAATCGGCAGAAATACGCAGGGCGTTCGGTTAATTAAACTTGAAGAAAACGATAAAGTCGTCGCGGTAGAAAGAGTTGTTAAAGAAGAAGAGCCAGATGGTTCGACACCTGCCACCGAGCCGCAAGAAGACGGCGCAAAAGAAAATTCGGGAGATGAACCTGAACCGGAGTAAAGCAAAATAAAGGATTAAATAATGATAACAAATAAAAATGTTCCACAACATCCTTTAGCAGAGGTTTTTGGCTTTCCTATTGACAATAATTCTAAGGAAGCTGAAAGGTTCAGAGCTAATAAATTATGTCCATTCTGCAATAAAGTGCCGTCCTGTACGAAAGATAAAGCTAATAGTCCGTTAGGGGTTTGCAGCATTTATCATAATAGTGCGGCTATAATTACCTGTCCTGTGCGTTTTCGGCAAAATTGGCATATTGCAGAAGATGCGGCAAAATTCTTTTTTAAAAAAGGAACCACATGGACATCTCTAAGCGAAGTAAGACTAACAGATAAAGAAGGCGAAACAGCGGGAAATATTGATATTGTGCTTGTTTCTTATGATGAGAGGGGCAAAATTTTAAATTTTGGCTCTTTGGAAGTTCAAGCGGTATATATTTCGGGAAATATTCGCGCACCATTTGAATTTTATCTCAATAATATGGGCAAAATGATTGGTATTCATTGGCATGGGAAACCAAATTATCCGAAACCTGATTATCTTTCTTCATCTCGCAAAAGATTATTGCCTCAAATGTTATATAAAGGGGGGATTTTGAAGGCATGGGGAAAGAAACAAGCAGTCGCACTTCAAAAGAGTTTTTTCGAGACGTTGCCTAAAATGCCGACGGTTAAGCCGGAAAAGGCTGAGATAGCATGGATGCTATATGATTTACAAAAGACCAGCGACAAAAAACGATTTGAATTAATATTATCAAACGTTGTTTACACTGAGTTTGAGCCTGCTTTGAATAAAATTACAAACCCAGTAGCCGGAGATATTGCGGATTTTGTGGAAGTGCTCCAGCATAAATTAGATGAGAAGCTTGAAGGAAATCCTCCTGACAATAGAACAATTTCTGATATTGTATCTCAATAGGTGAGCTATGATACAATTTAAATTATTTGATTATCAAGCGGTGAAGAAGCCTGTGAACGTAGCATCGGTTCCCATGCGTAGTCCATTCAGGTATCCTGGCGGAAAGACATGGCTTATACCGCAAATTCGGCAATGGCTGAAAAGTTTAGGCCCGGATATTATTTTAATAGAGCCATTTGCAGGTGGTGGTATTGTCAGTCTAACAGCAGCGTTTGAGAATCTTGCAAAAAAAATCATAATGGTCGAAAAAGATGAAGATATTGCGTCTGTTTGGCGGACAATTCTTGGTAAGGAAGGAAAGTGGCTTGCAGAAAGAATTGTGAGCTTCGATATTTCACCTGAAAATGTCCAAACAGTTTTTAAAGAAACTCATGTATCAAGTAATGAAAGGGCATTTAAGACAATTCTGAGGAATCGAATATCTCACGGAGGTATTTTAGCTGAAGGCTCCGGATTAATTAAAAAAGGTGAAAACGGCAAAGGATTGCGTTCTCGCTGGTATGCTCAAACTTTGGGAAGACGGATACTTGATATTCAAGATGTCGAGAGCAAAATAGAATTTATAGAAGGTGATGGGCTTGAGGTTATAAAAGCTAATACGAAATGCAGTAATGCGGCATTTTTTATCGACCCACCTTATGTGAAAGCATCTCGACGATTATATCGATATTTCGATATTGATCATAAATATCTGTTTGAACTGATGAGTAAAGTAGATGGGGATTTTTTAATGACTTATGATGATGTGGAAGAAATTCGCTCCCTTGCAGATATATATGGCTTTGAGATAAAAAGCGTTGTGATGAAAACAACACATCATGAAAAAAAGTTTGAATTGTTAATCGGACGCGACCTTAGCTGGTTGCGATGCTTTGAGAGTTAAGATAAACAGGAATAGCTGATACAAAATGTTTATGAAGAGGGTGAATTGTCTGAAAATTCAACTGTCAAGGAATACTTGACAGTTCAAACCGAGTGTTAAATAGATTTAAAAAAACAAATGACATCGAAAAATAAAACAGATATAAAACCGATATATGTGATAGCAGGGAAGGATGGATTTCTCGTTAAGAACGAGTGCGAAAGGCTCTTGGACGAACTAATCGAGCCGGAGCAGAGGACGACCGGACTTTGGCGGGTCGAAGGACGCGATATCCAAATTACAAACATTCTTGATGAATTAAGGACGCTGCCGTTCCTCGGTGAGAGACGGGTCGCCGTGATAGAAAACGCAGATAAAACCATCCTGAAAAAAACGGCAGATGAGGAAGGCGGTGACGAATCGGAAGAGCCGAAAGAAAATGTCGATGAAACTGCTTCCGCTAACCGCGCGATTCTCGAAAGATATTTCGATAAGCCTTCGGCAAGCGGGGTTTTAGTGCTGACGGTTTCATCGTGGCCGAGCAATACAAAATTAGCAAAAAAATTGTCGCAATTCGGCAAGTTGATAACGGTCGGCGAACTGAATTCAAATTCTCTAATTGCCTATATACGCAATTACGCCAGGGACCGGCATAATAAAGAATTATCATATAACGCGGCGCAGGAGCTTATCGAATTTATCGGCGATGAGCCGGGGATGCTATGCAGTGAAATAGATAAACTTGCCGCTTATTCAAATACCGCAAAAATGATAACTGAAAAAGATATCGAGGCTGTCTGCGGACATAATCGAATTTTCGGAGCGTTCGAGGTAATCGATTTAATGTCGGCGGGCGATACGGGAAAAGCTCTTGAAAAACTGCGTTCGATGTTTCAGTCAGACAAGAAGACTGAATGGACTATTGTCGGGGCGTTCGCGTGGCATTTTCGCAGGATGTTCAGCGCAGCGGCAATGCTAAAAAACGGGCAACCGGCTCAAACAATTGCGAGAAATTTACGAATCTGGAACAGTGATGAATTTTTCAAAATGCTGAAAAGGATGCCGCTTGAGAAAATAGGCGATTGCCTGAAAAGGCTTTGCGAGATAGATTATGATATTAAGACCGGCAGGGCGACCGCGGAAACGGCGATTGAAACGATGATTGTGCAATTGGCGCAGCGATAATAATATGGCAGAAGAAAAACGAGAAAGAAAACGAAATAAGCGCAAACAGACGATTGTTGAGCAGTGGCTGGTTTATGTCCTGCTGCGGATTGTTTTGTTCTTCGTGTGCCTATTCCCTGTTGAAAAGGTGCTGAAGTTTGCCTGCTTTTGGGGCAAAGGTTTCTGGAAGCACTATCATCGCGGCAGACAAAGGGCTCTTAACAATCTAAAGGCAAGTTTTCCCGATAAAGACGATGCCTGGATAGAGCAGACGGGTATAAGGAGTTTTGAGCGTCTTTTAATGCTTGCGGTGGATGTGGTTTTTATTCCCCGGCTGGTAAAAAAAGAAAACTGGAAGCAATATTCGAGTTATAAAAATGTCGAACGGGTCAAGTGGATGATGGCGGGACATCAGCCTTTGCTGCTTGTCGCGGCACATTACGGCAATTTTGAGATTATGGGGTATCTGCTGAGCGAGTTCGGATTCGATATTTACAGTATCGCAAGGCCGTTCGACAACAGATTCCTTAATAAATATCTCTATGGCGTCCGGCAGCGGAGAGGACAGAAAATCATCGATAAAAAGGGGGCATCGGAGTCGATGGAGGAGATTATCCGGCAAGGTTCGACGCTGTGTTTTATAGCAGACCAGAACGCAGGGAAAAAGGGAGTTTTCGTTGATTTTTTCGGCAGAAAGGCAAGCACATATAAAAGTATAGGACTATTGGCTATTCAATATAATCTGCCGATAGGCGTAGGCGTGAGCAGAAGAGTCGATAATCGATTCTTCTTCGAGATAGAAGTCGCCAGACTGATTATGCCTGAAGAATGGAAGGATAAAGAAGACCCGCTGCAGTGGATTACGCAGGAATATACAAAGGCTTTTGAAGAATCAATCCGCAAAGACCCGACTCAATACTGGTGGATTCATAACCGCTGGAAAACAAGGCCGAAGGACGAAAAATAGCCACGAAGACACGAAAATTATAATTTAAAATTTAAGATTTAAAATTTAAAATTTGCGGTTATAATTTCTCATAAATTGTATTTAATCGGAGAAAATTATGGCTGAGATACAGAAAAATTGGGAACATCGCTTAGGCAAACCTACCGATTCTCTCGCGGTTGATTTTGTTGAATCGCTGTCATTCGACAAGAGACTGTATAAGTATGATATTGTCGGCTCAATAGCCCACGCTGAGATGCTCTGCGAGAAAAAACTCCTGACGAAAGATGAATTCAAGCAGATAAAAGAGGGTTTGATTGAGATATCTAACAGAATAGAAGAAGGCAAATTCAAGTTCGATAAGACCTATGAAGATATTCATATGGCAGTTGAAGCGGCATTAATTGCGAAAATCGGCGAAGCGGGCAAGAAACTTCATACCGGCAGAAGCCGAAACGACCAGGTAACGACCGATATGCGCCTGTGGATGCGCGACGAAATAGAGATTATACAAAGCAAAATCACTTTGCTTCAAAAGGCGTTTGTTAAACTGGCGGAAAAATATGTAAATGAGATTATGCCAGCCTTTACACATTTGCAGCGGGCGCAACCGATTTCCATCGCGGCATATCTTTTGAGCTTTGTCGAGCAGCTTAACCGCGATAGTCTGCGGCTGAAAAACTGCCGACTGCTTTTGAATCTTTCGCCTTTAGGAAGCGGAGCAATTGCAGGCTCATCGCTGCCTTTAGACAGAAAACAGACCTGCAGTCTTTTGGGCTTTTCGGACATTACCTATAATACGATAGACTCTGTTTCCGACAGAGATTTCTGCGCGGAATTTATATTTAACTGCTGCCTGATTGGTGCGCATCTGTCGAAACTTGCGGAAGACTGGATTATCTTTTCGACGACTGAATTCGACTTTATACGCATTGACGATGCGTTTTGCACATCGTCGAGTATGATGCCGCAGAAACGCAATCCAGATATGCTCGAGCTTGTTCGCGGTAAATCCGGAAGTCTTTACGGTTCGCTTATGGCGATTCTGACGATTCTAAAGGCGCAGCCTTCCGGTTATAACCGCGACCTGCAGGAAGACAAGCGGCACGTTTTTAACGCTTCAGATACTATAGAAGCCTGTATAGATATGGTCTGCGCGATAGTTGAAAATACGACATTTAATACGGCAAAAATAGCCGGCGGACTTGATAAAGGTTTTCTCGATGCTACTGCACTGGCGGAATATCTTGTCAAAAAGGGGATGCCTTTCCGCACCGCGCATGGCATAGTTGGCTCTCTTGTCGCTCAATGCGAAAAGGAAGGCAAGTCGCTTGCTGATGTTACAATTGAACAATTTAAAAAACATTCTCAATTAGTTGATAATGATGTTTATCAATGCTTAGGCGGTAAAAATGTAGCCGCTTTATACACGACAGCGGCGGCTGCTTCGCCTGCGCAAATGACAGAACAGATAAAATACTGGAAAAAACAGCTCGCAGAATTATGAGCAACGGCGAAACAGAGCTTGTTAAATATTTTACGGCCAAGAGCAAACTAAATCCGGCGAAATTTCCCATCGGCATCGGCGACGATATGGCACAGGTCAGGCTGCCGGGGGGCGGTTCGGTTCTTATTACAACTGATATGCTTCTTGACGGAGTCCATTTTGATACTAAAAAGGCAACTCTTGAGCAAATCGGTTATAAATCAATGGCGGCGAGTTTGAGCGATTGTGCTGCGATGGCGACAATACCGCTTGCGGCTGTTGTTTCAGTGGCATTGCCGAGTAATTTCGGCGGGGCGAAACTTAAAAGACTTCATAAAGGAATATTGATAACCGCAAAGAAATATAATTGCCCGCTTATTGGCGGCGATATGACAAGCTGGGATAAACCCTTAGCGGTAAGTGTTTCGATGTTAAGTGTGCCGGGTAAAACGAAACCTGTCAGACGAAGCACTGCAAAAATTGGGGATATAATTTGTGTAACGGGGACTCTCGGCGGGTCATTAGCGGGAAAGCATCTTAATTTCGAGCCGCGGCTCAAAGAATCGCTTGTGATTGCAAAGGCAGGCACTAATTCGATGATAGATATTAGCGATGGATTAAGCACAGACCTTAATCATATTTGCAGATTGAGCAAAAAAGGGGCGATAATCTTTTCCGACAAGATTCCTGTTTCCAAAAATGCAAAGGGTTTAAACGCTGCTTTGAATGACGGCGAGGATTTTGAACTTTTGTTTACGATACCGAAAAAGAAATTCGAGCGTTTGAAAAAGCAATGGAATTTTAAAATTAAGCTTATAGCGATAGGCAGAATTGAAAAAGGTTCTTTGGTAAAAATAGAAATGCCTGATGGGAAAGTTATAAAATTACAACCGGCCGGTTTCGACCATTTAAGAAAGACCAAATGAAAATGGTGCGAATTGTTTCAGATTCAGTTGAGAAGACATTAAATCTTGGCAGAAAAATAGGAGAACGGCTGGAGGGTGGTAAGGTTATTTGTCTGACAGGGGCGCTGGGCAGCGGAAAAACTACTCTGATAAAAGGTATCGCAGCAGGGGCAGGGGCAGACAAACCTGAGCAGGTGAACAGTCCGACATTTGTAATCATAAATGAATATAAGGGCAGGTTCGATATTTTTCATATCGACGCATACCGGATAAATACAATCGCGGAATTTGAGGAATTGGGCGTTGAGGAGCTTATCGGACAGGAATCTGTCGTTCTTGTAGAATGGGCCGATAAAGTTGAACAGGCTCTTGAAGGTCTGGATTGTATTCAAATCGAGATGCAGCATAACGGGCCGGAGAGCAGAATTATCAAAATCAGCGGCCTTAAAGCTTTAAACCTTTAAGTAAGCTTCAAAAAGTCATCAGTTTTGCACATCATTTCTTATTTCCTATACTTTAAACAACAGGACATCAATTCTGTTGTATAGAGAATTGAAATCACAGCAATCTTATAGGGCGTTGCAAATGAGACTTAAAAACGAGAGGTGGGCAGTAAACGGAGTAAGTTAAGTGCCTGCACTGCTTAACCGATAGCAGTTGCAGGCAACAAGTCGGTTGCGATATATTCGCACCGTGGCGTATAGATAATAATTAATGTCTTTCCTTGAAATGAATAAGGAGAAGAAAATGAAAAAGAGAAATGGTTTCACATTAGTCGAAATTCTGATTGTGGTGGTCATTTTGGGCATTCTTGCGGCCATAGTGATTCCACAATTCAGCAGCGCAAGCGAAGACGCCAAATTATCGACGCTTCTTAGCGACTTGCAGACAGTCCGTTCTCAGCTTCAGCTTTACAAGCTGCAACATAAAGGAGTATTTACCGCGATAACAAGCAGTGCAACCTTTATTACCCAAATGACAAGCTATACAGATGATAGCGGTGTTGTAGCTACGACACAGGCACCTGCAGCGGGCGTTTATGGCCCATACCTGCAGAAGATGCCAAAAAATCCGTTTAATACTACCGATACTTCCGATAACGTAACCGTAGTTACAACGGGTTCTCCGGCGGTCTCAACAACAATCGGATGGTGGTTTAATAGCACTACCGGTACATTCAATGCTATAGACAGTGCTGAACATATGGCATTGTAAAAGATTAAGGACATAATCCCCCACTTTATGTAAGGGCGGTAGGAAGTTTAAAAGCTGGACCGGCCGGGCGGTTGTGAGAATGGCAAAGCGAAAAGGTTTTACACTCGTTGAAATTTTGATAGTTGTGGCTATCCTTGGCATACTTGCGGCCATAGTAATTCCACATTTCACCAGCGCAAGCGATGAAGCCAAGTTATCAGCACTTGCCAGCGACCTGCAGACAATTCGCACTCAACTTGAGCTTTATAAATCACAACATAACGGGAAATATGCGGGATTGACAACAGGCGCTACTTTTGTAGCTGCAATGACAGGTTGCACAAAAGCTGATGGCACAAAAGTCACAGGACCGGGTGTCGGCATCTTTGGCCCTTATCTGCAAAAGATACCAGTTAATCCATTCGATAATTACAACACAGTGAATACAGGTTCAGGTGATGACCCTCCTAATGGCGAGGGCGGCTGGTATTTCAATACTTCAACGGGTGCATTTTACGCGAATGACCCTGATCACACAACCTTGTAATTGGATAGTGAAGCTCCGGTTACAAGCCGGAGAAAAGATAAAGGCTGGTCGGCTTGATAATTTGTGGGGCCGACCAGCCGTTTTTTTTGTTTAGCCGCTAAGACATCCGCCGTCGCCATCCGTCTTCGCTAAGAGCTACGAACGGACAAGAAGGCTATGGCGAGACAGGCAAAGACACGAAGAAGATAATGGAAAGAACAATTATAAATAATAAAGGTTTCGCTCTTGCCGAAGCGATGATAGCGCTTGTGATTCTCACAATAGCGGCAACAGCCCTGATTCTACCATTTGCATCAAGCGCAACGGTCGAGCAGCAGGGCATCAAACAAACAATCGCCGCAAAACTTGCCGGCGACCTTGTCGAACAAATTTTAGCCGACCCCAATAGTTTCAGCCAAATAGGGGCCGACTATGACAATTACGCAGAACCAAACGGACAGATTAGAGACGCTAATGGAATAATTTTTTCCGGTTCATTGTATGCTGATTTGAGCAGAAACGCGGATTGTAATTATGTTTATATGCCGCAGCAAACCAATTTCGGAACGCAGAATTTTCTTAAAATAACTGTCAGAGTTTATCAGAATGGTCTTAAACTTTCCGAAATTACGAGGCTGAAAGGCAAGTGAAAATTAGCCACGAAGGCACTAAGACACTAAGAAAATTATGATAAAAACAACTATAAAAAATAAAGGATTTACACTTGCCGAACTGCTTATGGCAGTATGGGTAATGAGCATAATTCTTGCCGCTGTGGCAGCATTGTCTTTTGCTCTCGGTTCGGCTAACGATTCAGTTACTAACAATTCTGTAATTTACAGCAAAATCAGATATACCACTATGCGTCTTGGCGAAATTGTAAAAAACTGCAAACTGATTTGCGCAAACTCCGGCACAAGTGCGGCAATCTGGCAGGCGGATTATAATAACGATAGTAAAATAGAGCCGAATGAAATGCTCTATATCGAAACAGGCAGCGGAAATAATTGCATACAGTTGTTTAGTTATCAGGCAAACGGTGCGTTGGCCGGGACGCAACTGCTGCTTGGCGATATATTAAGCGGCCAGGCTAAAACGTGGCTCAAGGCAAATTGCCAGGAAAGCTCCGTTACGCTTATCGATAATTGCAGTTATGTAAATATTACAACCGATAGGCCGGTAGCGCCGTGGACTCTTTCAAAAAAACTTAATATCTTTTTCAGCGTTGTTAATAACAAAGGCAGAATAGAAAATTATCAGTTAACCGAGTATCTCCGCTGCTGGGCGGGTTATTTGCTTGACAGCAGCGGCCAAATGCTTTCGAGCGATGACGATTTATGATAGCCACCAAGACACGAAGACACTAATAAATAAAAATGAAATATGAAAAGAAATATAATCGCGATAAAGGAATAGTTTTGATAATTATTCTAATGGTTGTGGCGGCGATAGTTATTGTCGGGCTGGGATTCATTGTGCGCGGCGATACGGAACTGCTTACCGGACAGAATACAGATATGGCGGCCGATATGAGCTACCTGGCTGAATCCGGCCTTGAGCACGCAAGAGGGCTTATAATGTATCCACAGGATGTTAATATAGATGGCTGGTCGGCAACAAGTCAACAATTAGTTTCCGGCAGCAGTGATTATTACGATGTCCGCGTAACAAAATCATCTGAGCTTAACTGGCAGATAACATCATCAGCTTACAGGCAAATAAGCGGCAGCAGGACCGCACAAAACAGTATGACCGCCAATTTAAGACTCGACCCGGCAATAGGATTCTGGTCGGCGACAAGCGTTTTACTGTATCCAGATGCGAATATAACAGGCGACGTTTACGGTGTTTCGCCGGGTTCTGGTTTAATAAACGGCGACCGTTTCATTGTTTCGCCGGTTAATGAGCCCAATATTAACTACAGTCTCCTTACCTCAAATTTCACAACGCAGACAATAAGCGGCAGCAGCCTTAATAACCAGGTTTTGCCTTCAAGCAGTTCGACACAAGTTTGTTGCAAAAGCAGCAGTCTGACTATCGGCAGTGGCGTAACTATCAACGGCTGCCTGGCGGTAAACGGCAATCTGACAATCAGCGGCATATCCAATGTCATTAACGCCCAAAAGAATGTTCCGGCACTTTATGTGAGCGGTAATCTTATAATAAATCAAGACGCGGCATTGGATTGTAATGGACTGGTTTTTGTTAATGGGCAAATTAACCTGTCCCCCTTTTACAGCACATCTGCAAAAATATTAAATATAACAGGCTCACTTTTTACTAACGGCGGTATCGTATATGGGAACATCGTTCCTGATATTTCAGGTAAAGGTTACAACGGCACTATAAACGGCAACTGCACAGTGGCGTCCGGAAAATTCGGCGATGCGATTAATTTTGACGGCAACGGCGATTTTATCAATGTTGGAACGATTCTTGCTCCTGCCCTAATTACAGTGACGGCGTATATAAAAGTAAATAGCTTCGACAAGGATTCTCAGACGATAATAGCCAAAGGAGGTTATAGCTGGCGATTGCGGAGATATGGAAGCACCAACAATATTGAATTTTGTATTTCCAGTGACGACAAAATTCAGAGCAGCGGTATTAATGTAAATGACGGTCAATGGCATCATATAGCAGGAGTTTACGATGGTGATTGGATATATCTATATATTGATGGAACACAGTTTAAGCAAGGAGCGTCAGATATTATAACTCCCAGTATTTGGCCTGTTTATATTGGAGGAAGTTACGACTATTCAGACAGGTGGTTTGACGGCCTGATTGACGATGTGCGTGTATATAATACAGCACTTTCACAATCTGATATTCAAACTATTAGGGCCGGCGGAATGCCTTCAGCTGGCAGTTCTCATTTCTTAGGTTATTGGCCAATGGACTGCGGCACAACAACAATAAAAGCCGCACCGACAAAGGCGGCGATTTATGACTGGTCGGGAACAGGCGGAACAAAAAACAGATGGTCACCGGCGGCAGGGGCGTTTTATAAATCGATTGCACGGAATCCGTAAAAGTTACCGGTTATCAGTTATCGGTTATCAGTTATTTATCGGTCATTTCAAAATTCCTCAAAAAAATTATTTTTCATTCTATCTGAACTGCTTGTGCAGCCTTTAACGACTTTAACGGGATTAACGATAAAAACTGTGTTAGCCACTAAGACACTAAGGCACAAAGCCTTTTTTATATATTTTATTCTTAGTGTCCTGGTGTCTTTGTGGCAGTTTTTTTAAGGCCGATAAAAATAAGGGCGAAACATTCCCGAATGAAAAATCCACTTTTGAGGCAGTTAAGCGGGGGTTCTCATAAGACGATGAAACGTAATGGATTAACAGAATTTTTCTGCATTTAAAGGATTAAAAATGACGGAAAACGGTCAATATGACTCGTCAGCATTCACCCCGTTAGAAACAGACGGGCATAATCGCTGGCTGTCAGGGAACCCTTTGGCGAAATGGAACATTTTGTTTCTAACGGGGTTCACGCTGATAGAAGTGATTATTGTGCTGATGATAATCGGTATTATCTCGGCAATAGCGGTACCACTATACGTTTCTGCGGCTTCGGTGCAGCTCAAAACTGCCGCTAACATAATTGCCTGTGACCTTGAGTATGCAAAAAATCTGGCGATGAGCACGGGCAGAAATTATTCGGTGGTTTTCGATGTTTCGACTGAAAGTTACAGGATAAATGACGCCAACGGGCAGGTGATTTCTCATCCCGTCCATATCGGGGCAAATTATATTGTAAATTTCGCAAACGATAATCGGCTTAACAAAGTTAATATTGTAAGCGCGACCTTCGGCACAACAAGCACAGTGAAGTTTGATTATCTTGGGGCTCCTTTTGACGGCTCGGGGAACCCGCTAAACAGCGGTTCTGTGCGTCTTAACGCCGAAGGTAATATTTTAACTGTCAGAGTTGAGCCGGTAACCGGATATGTAAGTATCGATGCAAATAGCTGATAGTTCGGCTTCGCTCACTATGGGTAAAAAATATGTTTGAATTTTTAGAAAAGAAAATAAGTCCGATCGGACTGGACGTAGGCTGCAATTCAGTAAAGATGCTGCAGTTTGAAAGCAGCGGGGACAGAACAAGTGTAATTTCAGCGGACGAGGCCTCAATCAATCCTGAAGTCTGGGACGACCAGCAGGGGGCAAAAGATGCGACAATAACGGCCATAAAGGAAATTCTTGCAAGGGGACATTTCCAAAAGAGGGAAGTTATTTCCTGCCTGCCCAGCTCGAAATTGATTATAAAAAGTCTCAGGCTCGATACCTTTGATGATGAGGAGATTGAAAAAACGATAAACGGCGGCGTTGTGGAACGTTTCGGACTAAAGACTGAAACGCACGAAATCAGATTTATCTCCGCCGGCAATATTCACCAGGGCAGCGAAGTTAAAAATGAAATTATCATTTTTGCCATCGATAAGGAATCTTTGAGAGAGCATATTGAGATGCTCGAACAGGCCGGTGTAACTATTGTCGCGATTGATACGGTGCCCAGCGCGTTGTTCAGGTCTCTGCACAGGTCTCTGCGAAGAACCGCCGACCAGGAAATGGCGAATGTGTTTGTCGATGTAGGTTCAAGTTATACAACGGTGATAATCGGCAGAGCCGGCGAAATAGTTTTTGCCAAACAAATAGATATAGCAGGTGAAGAAATTAACCGGCAGGTAGCAAGCGGACTGGGAATAGGGCTTGACGAAGCCGTGCATTTAAGAAGCAAGCTGAAGGACAGAGCAACAGCTCATGAAATAGAGCCTGCAATGCTACAGATTGTAATCGACAGTATGCATTCCGTTATTGACGAACTTGCGAAAGAAATATCGCTTTGTTTCCAGTATTACGCTGTAACGTTTCGCGGCCAAAGACCCAGTCAGATAGTTTTCGCGGGCGGTGAAGCATACGAACAGATACTTATAGACGCACTGAAAAAACATTTGGACGTGGCAATAGAAGTAACCCAGCCGCTGAGAGGCTTTGACCTTTCAAAGGTTGAATTTCCGGAGGACAAAAAAGGGATGCTTTGCGAATGGGCAGTAGCAACGGGGCTTTGTCTTAAAGGTTTGAGTATGATTAAAGGGAATAAGCATAATGAAAGAAATTGATTTTCTTCCAGAATGGTATAAGCAGGGACGGGTGCAGCAGGAAAAGCATCGTGAATTTTACGTTGCGATTGGTCTTATTGTTTTCATTATGGCGGCCTGGGGGATTTTCGCAAACGGCAGAGTTGCAGCGGCAAAGGCAAAAAATGTTTCTCTCCAGAATACCAGACTGACGCGGACGGCCAGCGAAGCTGAATACAACAAAGTTGAAAGCGAATATGAGCAATTAAAGGCAAAATATCAGATGACTGACTCGATTAAATCTCACATTGTTGTCTCTAATGTGATCGCCGAGCTTACTCATCTGCTCGACAGCGGCGTCATTTTGAAAAAACTGAATATAAAAGCCGAGCCGTTTCCTGAGCAGAATAAAAAAACGGGTATAACAACTGCCGGGACAACAAGTGCCGACGAAGCTTTACAATTTGCAAAAAAAGTGAAATTTAAAATAACGCTTACGGGTTTAGCGGCGGATTCGACGCAGGTTGCTGAAATAATTAATAAGCTGGAACAATCAAAATACTTTTTTCAGATTGTTCCGAGTTTTTCGAGAAATACGACAATAGGACAATACCAAGCCAGCGAGTTTGAGATAGTCTGCTACCTGGCAAATTATAAATCGACGAACTAAGCAAATGGCAAAGATGGAAAGAAAACAAATTGTTATGTCGGTTGTGGTTATAGTCCTTGCGGTAATATTTGTATTTTTACAGTATATGCCGCTGAACAAAAGGGCCCAAAACCTCAAAGCCGCCAATGCAGCGATTCTTGCTGATAATGCCGCAGCGGATGCCCACATAGGAATTTTGCCGCAATTATACAAGGATATCGAAAATATAAAAAAGGATGTCGGCAATTTTGACGCAAAGATTCCCGTCGGCAGAACGCACGGATTGTTTCTTCAGGACTTAACTTCGATAATGCAAAAGCAGGGGCTTGACAAACTGGTTGTCCAGCCCGGCACGGAGACTGAAACTTCCAGTTTGTCGCAAATACCGGTGTTTATCAGCTGTGAAGGAAAATTGGTGCAGATTTTCAGATTCTTCAAGGCGCTGGAATCTTTTGAAAGAATTATCCAGATAGAAGAAGTTGACCTTAAGGCAAATAATGAGCTTGACGGCAGTGTTGTTATGCAGGCTAAAGTAAATATATTTTATAGGACAAATTAAAGTGAAACAGATGCCGCAAAAAAGCGTTGACAGGCCCGCCGGCAGCAGGCAGAGAGTCGCAGCGGAGGCGAGAAAAACGAGCCAGCGCAAGAAACTAGCGATTGCATTTGTTCTGTTTTTTATGATGGCGGTTTTATGGGTAAGAATTTTTGTAATAAAAGGCGGGCCAAAAACCGCCTCGGCGGCTCCTGATGTAAATCTTATCGGGGCCGGAGCCGGCTCGGCAGTATCAGAAATAGTTTATACCGACCTGCCTGTGATTGCCGGCAGAGAGGACGTTCTTGCCGATGATTTATTTGCCGCCAGGAATTTTAAAGGGTTCAAAAAAGTCGGCGAATCGACAGCGGAGGGCGAATCGGATACGGCTGATGCAAATGAGCAGCTTTCCGGAGATTTGGCGGCAGCGGTGGCACAAATGGAGCTTACCGCGATTGTAAATGATAAAAAACCACAGGCATTTATCGAAGATAATCTTCTTGAGGTAGGTCAAGGTTTCAAATTTGTGTATCACGGCCGGGTTTACAATTTCAAGGTCGTGAAAATTCTCGAAGACAGGGTTGAGCTTGAATGTAACGGCACAATTGTTACCAAGAAAATCCCTGAATCCCTTTTCAAAGCAGAGTAATGAAGGATGAATAAAATGAGAAGCGATATAAGGAAAATAAAAATATCGTTAATAGCAATTTTGATTATTACTGAGTTCTGTGCGGCTGCAATCGCGGCAGAGCCTAATCAGGTTGAAAGCAGCGACTCTGCTGCTCTTGGCCAGTCAGACGGCGGAATGGCGATACAATTTCAACAGCAAACCGTGACTGATGATTTTCTCGACCAGCCGATGCAGTCCATCAATTTCAGGAAGGATATGTCGGTAAGAGACGCTCTTCGTTTTCTTGCCGCCAAGTATCACAGGAACATAATTCCATCGCCGCGGGTCGAAGGAAAGCTGAACGTAACGAGCTTATATGATGTTACTTTCGAGCAGGCTCTCGAAGCCATTTTAGGCAGCGATTATCGTTATAAAAGAAGCGGAGGTTTTATAAGAGTTTACACGGCCGAGGAATACGCAAAATTAGCCAAAGATATAGAGAATATGACCAGCAGGGTTTTTGAGCTTAATTATATAAACGCAGCCGAAGTTAAAGCTCTTATAACGCCAATTATGAGCGAGTTCGGCAAAATTGCCACAACCAGCGCAGCGGCAACAGATACCGAAGCGGGCGGCGGCGGCGATAAGTTCAGTATGAGAGATACGATAGTCGTCTATGATTTTCCAGAAAGACTCGACCAAATTGGCGAAATGATTAAGAAAATAGACGTAAAGCCACAGCAAATCCTGATTGAAGTTACGGTTTTGAAAGCAACACTTACTGAAGATACTGAATTTGGTATTAACTGGGCGAAAGTTGCTGCCTGGACGAGCGGTGATTTTAGTTTTGCTGCTAATTTTAGTAATTCGGCGGCTACAGCATTTACTGCAAATATTGGTAATGACCAACTCACCGCAATAATTTCGGCTCAGGAGGACATCACGGATGCAACTGTTCTTGCGAATCCTAAAATTATGGCTTTGAATAAGCAAGCAGGTTTTATCAATATCGGCAGTCAAACCGGTTATACGGAAAGCACAACGCAAAACTCAACCGGCACAACATCATCAATAGCATTTCTTGACAGTGGAACAATTTTAAAGTTCAGACCTTTTATATGCGAAGACGGATACATTCGTATGGAGATTAATCCTGAAGAGAGCACCGCTACTACTAGAGATGTTAACAATGGCACGGTTATACCTTCTAAGACTTTAACACAGGTCAAGACGAATATAATGGTAAAAGATGGAAGAACAATAATTATAGGAGGTTTATTTAAAGAAAATCTTACAAGTACAGATTCGCAGGTGCCTGTTGTTGGTGATATACCTATTATCGGTGCGTTGTTCAAAAAAACCAGCGATAAAAATGTTCGCGACGAACTTGTTATTTTGATAACGCCGCATCTTATTAAAGAGCCGGAAGACCTTGCGTCTGAAACGGATAAGAAAAAAGATGACATCAGCCGGCTTGTTGAGGGGTCAAGAAAAAGGATGAGCTCTATAGCGAGGGCGCGTATTTATGAATGGATATATTCCGAGGCGGTAAAACATTATACAGATAAAGAATATGATAAGGCTTTAGGCGAACTAAACTGGATTATAGGTTTCAGGCCAAACGCCCTCGAAGCGGTTCAGCTTAAGGAAAAGATTCTCGCTGAGGTCAGTCCTGATAAGTATAACACGCTTGAGCGCATTATGTTGGAAAAAATAAGAGCCGAAACGGATTATAGATGGAAACGCAGATAAGGACGTGAATTATGAAAAAGAATATTAAAACCATAATAATATTTGCAGTCAGCCTGATTATTGCAGCCGATTGCCAGGGCGGACATAAACAGAAAAAACAGGAAATGGAGACAAAATGGCAGAGGACTTCGCTGGAGATGAAGCTTTCGGCTGCGATGAGTCAATTTGACAGCGGCCAATACGATGGCGCTGAAGCCATCGCAAAGGAATGTATAGCCTCAGATTATAATCTTCCCGATGCCTATTTGCTGCTTGGCAAACTCAGATTGGTTCAGGGAAATTTTTCGGACGCTGAAATCAACTTGGAAAAATATATGAATCTCAAATCCAATAGTGACGAGGGAGCATTTTCGCTTGGTCTTGCCTGCGAACATCTCAATGATAATGCTTCTGCGCTAAGGTGGTATCAAAAGGCTCTCGAACTTTCGCCACAGAATACCGATTATATCATTGCCCTTGGAAGACTGCTGACGGCACAGGGTAAGTTTGTCGAGGCGGAGAATCTTTATCAGCAAAAAATGGCAGTCAATTCGACGGATATCGATTTGAAAATCGCCGCCGGGCAGATGTATCTTGAATGGGGACAAAAAGACAAGGCGGTTGCGATTTATGAGCAGGCACAATTGGCAAGGCCGGATGATGTCGAACTGCTCGAAGCAGCAGGCTCCTGTTATATCCTTGCGGAAAAATGGCAAAAAGCCCACGATACCCATAAACAATTATATAAGCTCTGCACGGATAGCAACAGGAAGAATGGGTATTTAAAGATAATGGCTTTTGCGGCGACCCAGGCCGGCGATTACAGCTCGGCTTTGAAATATTATTCTCATCTTACATTATTTGAAAAGAAAAATCCGCAGCTTTGGATTTTGATGGGACAGGCTGCCTTAGGCGCCGACTTGCCGCAGCAGGCGATTTCCTGCAGCAAGAAGGCGTTGGCGATTTCGCCGGATTTGGCAGGCGCTTATTTATTAAGCGGCTCAGCGAATTACGTCAGCGGCAATTACAGCAAGGCGATAGATGATTTTCACAGGGCGGCCATTGACCCGGCCCTTACCCAGTTTGCATGGCTTATGTCGGCAAGATGTTATGAAAAAATGGGCTATGTAGAGCAGGCAAAAGCCGCTTATGAAAAAGCCTCGCAGTTTCAATCGGACAGCGAGCTTCAGCAGCTTCTTGTGAAATCGAATGCCGTAAGGCATCCCCAAGCGGATTCGGAGAAATAATGCTCAAAAGGCATCACATATTTATAGGAGTTCTGGGACTTATAGTTCTGCTTATCGCCGCGCTGATACCAATTGACGGCACAAGCTCGCTTGAAATGCTTATCTGTCTTGCAGCGATAGTTGCATGCGGATGGCTCGGATGGCATTTGTTCATTGATGGAAAGCTGCTGGAGGTTCAGTTGGAAAGTCTCAGGAACGATTATAAGGCTCAGCACGACAAGGCCGCTCAATGTCTCAGGGAAGCGAAGGATTTACGTTTATCGGTTCAGCTTTTAAAAAGACAAAAGCGCAATACTGAAGCTATTATATATAGTATATCCGATGCGGTGATTGTTACCGATGCCAATGACAGGCTGCTTATGGCTAATGAGCCTGCAGGCGCTCTTTTCGGATTTGACATTAATGAAGTTCTGCTTAAGCCCATTGAAGAGCTGATAACAAAGAAGGAGCTTGTTAAACTTGTCAAAAACAGCAGAAACAGCAGGATTCGGCACGTCCGACACGAACTGCAAATTGAAGCTCAGGACAATACTTGGACATTTAACTGTATTATTTCCTGTATTTTCGATGACGATAATCAGGTCTGCGGCGTAGTTACCGTTCTGCACGATATTACGCGTGAAAAAGAAATATCGCAGATGAAGAATGACTTTGTCAGTCACGTCTCGCACGAGCTTAAAACGCCGCTGGCGTCAATTACCGCGTATTCAGAGATGCTTGTTGACGGCGAGGCGGCAGATGAAAAAACGAGGAAGGAATTTTACTCAGTAATTCAAAGTCAGGCGCAAAGACTGAATCGACTTATAGAAGATATTCTGAATATATCACGGATAGAATCCGGTCTTGTAAAGGTGAGCAAAGAGCCTGTAAGCACGGCTCTTATTGTCCGCGATGCGGCGGCGATGATTAAAAGCTATGCCGCTGAAAAGAATATTAAGGTTGAAGACCAGACGGCAGTTGTTTTCGACCAAGTCTATGCAGACAAGGATATGATTTCGCAGGTTGTAATTAATCTTTTGAGCAATGCTGTCAAATATACACCTAATGATGGGAAAGTAACTGTAAATAGCGAAGTCGATGAATCGCAGCAGGTTGTCAGAGTAACTGTAACAGATACAGGCGTTGGTATTCCTGCGGAAGAGCTGCCGAGAATATTTGACAAATTTTACAGGGTCAAGGCAAACAACAAATGTGCTAAAGGCACAGGATTGGGACTTAACCTTGTAAAACAGATAGTGGAAAAAGTCCATCAGGGTCGAATTTTCGTTAAAAGTGAGGTTGGAAAAGGAAGCTGTTTCGGATTTGAACTGCCTTTGATGGCAACGGAGAAAACTCTTATAAAATAATGAATGTTAAGGGGTAAAAAAATGGGGAATAAAAAGGTTCTTGTAGCTGACGATGAAATTCACATAGTTCAGATTGTGGCAATGAAGCTTCGCAACAATGGATTTGAAGTTGTAACAGCGGATAACGGCTCAGATGCCTATAAGCTTTGCTGTGAGGAAAAACCGAGCATCGTGATAACCGATTATCAAATGCCCGGTATGACTGGGATTAAGCTGATAGAAAAAATTCGCACTACAGCCGGCATTGAAAATACTCCGGTGATAGTTCTTACCGCAAGAGGTTTTGCGATAGATGACGGAGAGCAGGAAAGACTCAACATCTCGGAATTTCTCAGCAAACCGTTCAGTCCAAAAGAGCTTTTGAGCCGTGTTGAAGGGGTATTGCAGAGTTTAGCGGTGAATTAGAAAAAGGATAGAGAATCTATGATAAAGACAACTGGTAATCGACTTAATTATATACAGTTTAAACTTCTGAAGGATTTTGGGCAGGACATTGCAAGCCTGGGCGTAAACTTAATTGTTTATGATACGGCGCTTAATCTGCTGTTCAATTTCGACGGAGGTAAATTCATAAGCGATTATGAGTCGGTAGCCGCTTGTGCAAAGCATACGCTGGACTCGCATTCAAATCAATTGCAGACTTTTGGCGAGAATGAGCAAATACTTTGCGCTAATTTGATAGTCGGCGACAAAGCGGAGGCTGTTCTTGTGCTTGATTGCAGTCAGCCAAAAGATAAGAGCGGCGTTCCAAAATATGTTCGGCAGATTTTGAAGATGTTTATTGATGCCTTTAACCAGGCTCAAAAAGACCAGCAGCAGATAGAAATGGTCAGTAATGAGCTTGCGCAGACTTATGAAGAGCTTATGCTTCTTTATAAGATGAGCACCAATATGAAGGTTACGCAATCCGATTCGAATTATCTTCAAATGGCCTGCGACAACCTGACCGAGCTTGTGAATGTTGAAGGTATTGCGATTTTTCTTGAAAAGCATGTCAACGGCACGAAAAAACTTGTGCTTACGGCAGGAGCGGGCCTTATTGCCATCGACCATAAACAATCCAATATGCACGAGATTCTTTTTGACAGGCTTCTTGCCGAACTGCAGGCAGGTTCCGATGCTTTGCTCGACAGCGAGGTTGACTCGTCTTTCAAGTATGAATGGTTTGGCAGAGTAAAGAATATAATAGCAGTGCCGCTTCACGGCAAAGACAAGGTCATCGGAATGATGGTCGCCACCAACAGGCTTGACAAGGCCGATTTCGACAGCATAGATGTCAAACTTTTTAATTCGGTTGCGAACGAATGCGCCGTATTTATTGAGAATGAAAATCTGTTTCGTGAGCTTAAGGAACTTCTGATTGGTTCGTTGAAAGCTCTAACAAGCAGCATTGATGCCAAAGACCAATACACCAGAGGCCATTCGGAAAGAGTGGCATTCATTTCTAAATGGATAGCCGAACATTATACCCAGATAACAGGCCAGTTGACGACAGACCAGATACAAAAAATTTATCTTGCCGGACTGCTTCACGATATAGGCAAGATAGGCGTGCCGGAATCGGTATTAAAAAAGCAGGGCAAACTTACAGAAGAAGAATACAATCAGATGAAGACTCATCCTGCGATAGGAGCCAGCATACTTTCGGAGATACGCCAGATGGCCGATGTAGTTCCGGGTGTGCTTTGCCATCACGAATGGTTTAACGGCAAAGGCTATCCCAAAGGGCTTGCAGGCGACGATATTCCTCTTGCAGGCAAAATTGTGATGGTAGCCGATGTTTTTGATGCTATGACTTCCAAAAGGACTTATAGAGAGGCAATGGGATTCAGAGAGGCGATTAGTGAAATTGAGAAAGGTATCGGAGACCAGTTCGACCCTGAAATAGGTTCGATATTTGTCAACAGCGACATTGACAAATTGTGGGAAATACTTCAGGGCGGCAGGGTTGAAAATTATTCCAGCGACAGTTTCAGTGAATACGGCACAGTTGCGATTGGAGCGCTTTTAAAATGAAGATAAATCATCAGGATTATAATAATGTTACGGTTGTGGAAATTCACGGCGAGTTTGTAGAGGAATTCTGCAAGCTGTTTCAGGACACTATGACAGAACTTGTTAAAAGGCAGATATCCGGCATCGTTCTCGATATGAGCAAAGTTCCTTTTATCGACAGCGGCGGTCTTGGAATGCTGCTGTGGCTGAGAGATTATTGCTACGAAAACAAGTGCCAGTTAAAGCTTGCGGCTCTTGATGCCAACGTCGCCAAGATTTTTGAGATTACCCGGCTTGGCAGTAAATTGGATAGTTATGAAGAGTTGAATGAGGCGGTTAAAAGTTTTACATAAACAGGTGATTTAATAGATGGATACTGGAACATCAAAACTTCAGCTTGGCGAAATACTACAGAGAAGAGGTGCTGTTACAGCACAGCAGATAGAGGAGGTGCTTTCACACCAGAGCGACAGCGGCCATCAAAAACTGCTTGGCGAACTGCTGGTTGAAAGAGGCTATTGCACGGAAAACGATATTTCGTCCGCTCTTGCAGAGGCTTACGGAGTTCCTTATGCGCAGGTAAGCCCCAAGATTTGCGACCCCAATATGATTGAAATTTTGCCGCGGGAATTTCTCGAAGAGCATTGTGTTCTGCCGATGTTCAAGGTTGGCGATTGTTTAACCGTTGCGGTTAGCGAGCCAAGCAATGTATTTATAATTGATGAAATCGAAAGGCTCGGCAAATGCAAAGTCCAGATGGTCTGTGCAACCGCAAAAGACATCCAGGCTACGCTTCAGGCTTATATGCCTGCATCCAATGTATTTGTCATTGATGATATAATTGATGAAACAGGCCTTGAGGATTTTAGTCTTATTGAAAATATCTCGGAAGATATTTCAAATCTTGAGGAGGTTGCGGGGCAGTCTCCTGTTGTAAAACTTGTAAATTATCTTATCTATAATGCTGTTCACGAAAACGCCAGCGACATTCATATAGAGCCGGACAACAAAAAACTTCGAGTTAGATACCGTGTTGACGGCAGATTATATGAAAAAATTCAGCCTCCGTATAAGATGCTTGCCGCGATAGTTTCCCGCATTAAGATTATGGCTGACCTCGATATCGCCCAGCGCAGAGTTCCACAGGACGGCGGAATTCACGTTATGGTTGACGGCAGACCGATTGATTTGAGAGTTTCAGTTATGCCGGGCAGCTTCGGCGAAAAAGTCGTAATGAGAATTCTCGATGCTAAACGAGTATTATTTAATCTTGAAACTCTTGGATTCAGTTATGATAATCTGAAACTGCTCGAAGAAAAAATCAATTCGCCGAATGGCATTATTCTTGTTACAGGCCCGACAGGTTCCGGTAAAAATACAACGCTTTACGCGATACTGTCCGAGCTGAACAGTGATGAAGTTAATATATGCACTGTCGAAGACCCGGTAGAAGCTAATATTTCCGGCATCAATCAATTTGAAGTCAATGAAGCGGCGGGGTTTACATTTGCGTCGTCTTTAAGAAGTCTTCTTCGTCAGGATCCTGACATAGTAATGATTGGTGAAATTCGAGACCAGGAAACGGCAAACATCGCGGCACAGGCTGCTCTTACAGGCCATCTTGTGCTTTCGACTTTGCATACAAATGACGCACCGGGAGCTGTTACAAGACTTATCGACCTCGGCGTAGCGCCATTTCTTGTGGGAGCTTCGCTTGTTGCGGTTCTTGCTCAAAGATTAGTGCGAAAAATCTGTTCAAACTGCAAAGAGGAATATGAGCCGCTTGTTTCTATCCGAAAAATGGTCGAAAAATCGCTTGGCTCATCGATAAAATTCTATCGCGGAATTGGCTGTAAAAAATGCAGGAATACCGGCTACATTGGCCGAATCGCCATACATGAATTATTTATTCCGACTCCTGAAATTCAGGAAATGATAACAACCAATGCGAGCTTAAAAAAAATAAGAGAGCTTGCCATAAAAAACGGCACGACATCTCTTCGGCTCGATGGTCTGCATAAAGTCAAGGCAGGCATAATAACAATTGATGAAGTTTTGCGGGCGACAACGTCCGAAATGATTGATTAAAAAGGTAAATATGGCTGAAGTTACTGAATCTTCGCTTGCGGTAAAACAGAAACAATCGACTATGCCGGAGTCGTCGATAAAGGTTAAGCAATCTGACCTGCTGCATTTTACAAGTCAATTATCTGTTATGCTTTCAAGCGGCGTTGTTTTGAGCGAGGCAGTCGAATCTATCGCTGCGCAGTCAAGCACGGGAATGTTCCAGGAAGTACTTTTTGATATTTCTGACAGGCTGCAAAATGGCGAAAGTCTTTCAGTTACACTTTCGGCTTATCCAAAAGTTTTTTCGCCTATGTTTATTGGAATGGTTGAATCCTCGGAATCTACCGGAAAAATGCCGGAAATGTTTGATGTGTTGCGGCAATATATCGAAAGTGAAATAGAAACCAAAAAACAAATAAAAGGCGCTATGGTTTATCCGCTTATAATGCTTATTATGGCAGCAGTCGCGACTACTACGCTTTTATTTTTTGTGTTGCCGAAATTCGCGAAAATATATGAGTCAAGAGGTCAGGCATTACCGGCACTTACGCAGCTTCTTATGAACTGCAGCAAATTGGTAAGCGACGTCAAATCTGCTTCTTTGATTTTTTTGACGCTGGCTGTTTTTACGGGAGCTGTTTTTTATGCCCTGAAAACACCATGGGGTAAAAAAGCGGTGGATTTCCTGAAAATTCACACCCCTGTTCTCGGCACAATGTTTATTGATGCCATAATGAGCAGAAGCGCAAAGATTATGGCTTCGATGCTCACTGCAGGCGTAACCCTTCTCGATACGCTTCATATTGTCAGAAATGCCTGCGATAATGAGTATTTTTATCGGTTTTGGTCTGAAACCTGTGATAAAGTTGAAGTCGGCTACCAGTTTTCTGAAGCTATGGGCCTGGCATCATATAATGAACTTGTTCCGCCGGGGGTCATACAGATGATTCGTGCAGGCGAAAAAGGCGGCAATCTAGGTTCTGTCTGTGATAAAATAAACAATTTCTACGAAAGAAAGCTTAAAAGCTCAATCAAAACAGTAACTAATCTTATTGAGCCTTTGATGATAATAATTATGGGTTGTATTGTAGGCACTATCGCAATAGCTCTTCTGCTTCCGATATTCAGAATTTCCACTATCATAGCACGTTAATTCCAGCTTAAGCTGTAAGTTCAATAAACAAAGAGAGTTACATATCGAAGATGCAACGTCAATATCTAAAAGTTCCTTTTTTAATCGTGTAATAAAACTGTTGCAGAAATTGATTTGAGTGCTATAATTGCTAAATCCGGCAGAATTAGATTTTTGCCGGTGAATAGAACCATTTTTTTGAAAGGTAGTATTGTAGATGTTGACGAAGGAAAAAAAGACGAAAGTAATTGAAGAATACAGGACTTCCGGCAGCGATACCGGTTCTCCGGAGGTTCAGATTGCCATTCTTACAACGAGAATCAACGAGCTGACCGAACATTTCAAGACCCATCCCAAAGACCATTCTTCCAGACGAGGTTTGCTGAAAATGGTCGGCAACAGGTCGGCGCTGCTTAAGTATATCAGCAAAAAGGATATAAAACGATACAGGGAAGTTATCAATCGTCTCGGACTCCGCAAATAATCCGCCGCGAAGACACCAGGACTTCTGAAATTTGAAATCTCAAATTTGAAATTTCAGATTTGTCTTTGTGGCTACAAGAGCTTAATTTTGAGGTAAATAATGGCTAACGTTTTTAGAGTTGAAAAGCAAATCGGTCAAAATTCTCTTATTCTGGAAACTGGAAAAATTGCAAAACAGGCCGATGCCGCAGTTGTCGTAACTTATGGCGAAACAATGGTTTTAGCAGTTGTAACTTCTGCGCCGCCAAGAGAAGATATAGACTATTTTCCGTTGAGCGTTGAATATCGTGAAAGACTGTCCGCCGCGGGTAAGTTTCCCGGCGGTTTTATGAAAAGAGAAGGCAGACCCAGCACAAAAGAGGTTCTGACGGCCAGGATGATAGACAGGCCGCTGCGTCCTCTTTTCCCGGACGGTTATTTTGACGAAATCCAGGTTATGGTTACTGTCATAAGCGCAGACCAGCAGAACGACCCCGATATCCTGGCGATGATTGGCTCAAGCGCGGCTCTTGCCATCAGCAAAGTTCCGTTCCAGGGGCCTATTGGCGCTGTCAGATTGAGCAGAGTGGACGGAAAATTTGAAATTAATCCATCTTATGAACTTCGTGAAAAGAGCGATTTTAACCTTATTCTGGCAGGCAGACGCGATGCAATAAATATGATAGAGATCGATGCCAAACAAACACCCGAGAATATAGTTGCAGATGGTATCGAACTGGCACATCAGACAATAAAGGATGTTTGTGATTTGATTAATGAGCTTGTCGCCAAATGCGGTAAGCAAAAAGAAACGCCTGAAATCGAATGGGACCAGCAGCTTGCCGATGAAATTAAAGCCAAATATACCACCGATTTAAAACAGGCATATCAGATTAAATCAAAATCTGAAAGAAGCGAGGCGGTCAAGGCGATAATTGAAAAAGCAGAGGAAATTTACTGCGTTCCGGCTGAAGACAAAGATGAAGCCCGCTGCTCAAAAAATCTTTTCAACAGAATTTTTGACAATGTGCAAAGAGAAATAGTGAGGAAGTTAATACTTGACGGCAAAAGGCTTGACGGCCGGGGCTATACGGACATAAGACCTGTAACCTGCGAAGTAGGTTTATTGCCAAGGTCGCACGGTTCAGCGCTTTTTACAAGAGGCGAAACCCAGGCTCTTATTTCAGTTACGCTCGGAACAAGTATGGATGAGCAAATAGTTGACGGCCTTCTGGAAGAATACGGCCAGAAATTTATGCTGCATTATAATTTTCCGCCGTATAGTGTTGGCGAAGTCAAACCAATCCGCGGACCGGGCAGAAGAGAAATCGGCCACGGTGCTTTGGCGGAAAAGGCTCTCGAACAGGTAAGGCCGAATGTCGATGATTTTGCATATACAATCAAAATTGTATCTGATATTACAGAATCCAACGGTTCAAGCTCAATGGCGTCAATCTGCGGCGGAACACTTGCCCTTATGGACGCAGGCGTCCCAATCGTAAAACCTGTTGCGGGCATATCAATAGGTATGGTAAAGGAAAACAGCAAATATGTTTTGCTGACTGATATTATTGGCGATGAAGACCATTTCGGCGATATGGATTTCAAAGTTGCCGGCACAGCAGACGGCATTACCGCCATACAGCTTGATATAAAAGACGCGTCCTTGCCGCACAATATTATAGTTGAAGCCCTTGAAAGGGCAAAACAGGCTCGCCTGAAGCTGCTCGATATTATGTGCCAGACAATTAGTGCTTCAAGACCGCAATTGAGCAAGTATGCACCGAAGCTGACGAGCATTGAGATTGACCCTGAGCTTATCGGCAAAATCATCGGTCCGGGCGGCAAGGTTATTAAAGGCATTCAGGAAAAGACAGGCACCAAGATTGAAATAGAAGAAGACGGCACAGTTTATATCAGTTGTGTCGGCGGCGACGGCCATCTTGAAGCCAAGAGAATAATACAGGCTATGACGGAACCGCCGACTGTCGGCCGCATTTATGCAAATGCAAGAGTAGTTTCAGTAAAGGATTTCGGAGCGTTTGTTGAAATTCTACCAGGCATCGAAGGCCTTTGTCATATAAGCGAGCTTAGCGATGGTTACGTTAAGAATGTCGATACTGTTTGTAAAGTCGGCGATGAAATACCTGTAAAACTTCTGGCGATTGACGACCAGGGCAGGTTCAAACTTTCACGTAAGGCAGCTCTGGCTCAAATGAAAGCTGAAGCTGAATCAGGAAAATAGCACTATTTAGGTCAGGTTTAGCTGCCGCCGATTGTCTTTATAATCACGGGAGAAATCTTAAATTGAACTGCGGCAAACAATCCGAGCTTGAAGAGTTGAGCCGCCTGACCGGCGGCCTCGCCCACGAAATAAAAAACCCGCTTTCCATAATCAAGGTCAATCTTAAACTTGCAGGCGAAGACCTGACCGGCAGGGATGAAAATACTGTAAGAGCCGCTAAGAAAATTGCGGTAGTTCAGAAAGAAACGCAGCGCCTTGAGCAGATTCTTGAGGATTTTCTTCGCTATATCAAAAAGACCGAATTGCATCTGTCTTCAGTTAATATAAACCAGGTAGTAACCGATATGATTGATTTTTATTCGCCGCAGGCATTTACTCATTCGATAACCGTCCGCAGCTGTTTGTCCGGCGAACTCCTGATTTGCAGGGCGGATGCCGATATGTTAAAACAGGTTTTGCTGAATCTTTTTATAAATGCCCAGCAGGCGATGCCCAACGGCGGCGAGCTGATGCTCAGAACACTGAAAAACGGCAATAACGCTGTTATTATTGTCAGCGATACCGGCAAAGGGATAGAGCCGGAAAACATAAATAAGATTTTTAACGCTTATTATTCGACAAAGCCGGGCGGCAGCGGCCTGGGACTTTCGACTTCCAAAAAAATAATCGAAGCGCATAACGGCTCGATAAGAATTGATAGCCTTCCGGGCAAGGGAACGTCTTTTACTATCCAGCTTCCTTTGGAAAACGGCAAGATATGATTGAAAAACCTGCAATTTTGGTTGTTGATGACGAAACAGGGCACGCTGATGTTGTGGCCGAGGCTCTCCGGCAGACCGGTGCAGATACTTTGGCGGTCTATGACGCAAAAAATGCGATTGAACTTGTAGAGGGCCGGTTTTTCGATGTTGTTATAACAGATTTGAATCTTAATAACGATAAAATCAACGGTATCGACATCTTAAAAGCCTCCAAAGAACATAATTCCAATAGTCAGGTAATTTTGATTACGGCTTATGCGACAATTGACACCTGTAAAGAGGCGATTCGCCGGGGAGCTTTCGATTATCTTGTTAAGCCGATAGACATCGACCATCTTCGCGCAATGACTGAAAGGGCACTTAAAAAAACGCCAATAAACCGCTCTGCCGCGATAGACAAAGATGGATTTGTTTTCGAAGGCGTCACAGGCAAAAGCAGTGCGATGCAGTCGGTTTTTTCTGTTCTTCGCAAGGTTGCTCCAACGAATATTACGGTTCTTATTGAAGGCGAAAGCGGCACCGGCAAAGAGCTGCTGGCGCAGGCGATTCACAACAATTCGCTGCGGAGTAATAATGCATTTAAGCCGATAAATTGCGCAGGTCTATCCGAGTCGCTTTTGGAAAGCGAACTATTCGGCCACGCAAAAGGCGCATTTACCGGCGCAACCGAGGCAAGAAAAGGATTATTTGAAATTGCTGATAAAGGAACGTTGTTTCTCGATGAAATAGGCGATATGCCGCCTGCGATGCAGGCAAAATTTCTGCGGGTGCTCGAGGACGGCATTGTTGTGCCGGTCGGTTCGAATAAATCGACTATTGTCGATGTCCGGGTCATCAGTGCAACAAACCACGACCTTACCGAGCTTGTCGAGCAGAGCAAATTCAGGCAGGACCTTTATTTTAGAATCAAAGGCGTAAGCGTTTCTGTTCCTGCGCTGCGAAACAGGACTGAAGACATTGGCGAATTTGTCAGTTATTTTCTGTCGCAGGCCTGTCAGGAGCTGGGCAAGAGCAAAAAAGTCATTTCAGCAAATGCTCTGGGTATATTAAAAAGCTATAATTGGCCCGGCAATATAAGGCAATTGCGGAATTGTATCAGGACGATGGTTGTTATGAGCGATTCTGTCACTCTTGATGTCGGCGATATTCCGCCGGAAATTTATCAGGTCCGACAACTGTCGGGGCAGGTAACGGACAGTGTTTCCCTTAATGACCTTGAAAAGCAGGCCATTATCGACACGCTTGCGAAGGTCGGCAATAATCGCCAGCAAGCCGCCCAAATTCTCGGCATTGGCGAAAGAACTCTTTATCGGAAGATAAAAGAGTATAATATTCAGTAAATAGAGTAGTTTAATTTCGACGCCACTGCGGCATCTGGTCTGGTGTAACTTTTTCCCACAGTCCTCTTTTTTCTTTTTTAGCAGTTTCTTCAAGCTGAATATATTCTTTATAATAACTGTGCGGGAATCGTGTGTCAGCGTAGGCAAAACCCTCGGAAACCAGCTCTTCGTTTAGAATTCTCCCATCAGCGAGCCTTACGAAACAAAGCAGGCGATTATATTTATCGCGAGGTTTTGAAAATTTATCCATAACAACTGTAACGGGTTGCCCCAGGACCGTATCTGTTGTAAATTTGCTTGCCTCTTTTCCAAAGTACATAGCACCGGAAGGGCTTTTATCGGTTTCAGGCGTGTCAACGGCAAGCAGGCGGATTCTTGTATCCGGCCATTTTTCATCCGGCGCATTTATATCGATTGTGTCGCCGTCAACTACCTTTACCACAATAAAACTTTTTTCATTATATTTGTCCCAGTCATTGGTATCCTGCGTCTTTTGGGTTGAAACAGAAGTTTTAAGAAAGGGGTGAAAAGTTCTGTCGAGCCATACGGCCGCGGCAAGAAATAAAAAAACCGACAGCAGCAAAATATTCCGCTGCAATCGGCTTTGTGCATATTTTATTTTTCTATTTTTCATATTAGCCGTCAGGCCTGCCCCCGCGAAGGCGGGGGACACAAAGGCACGAAGAAAAAATAATTATATATTAAAACTTAGTGTCTTAGTGCCTTCGTGGCTATTTATTATTTCACATAACTTCGTTTATTAACGGGTTTATCCAGCTCGAAGGCCTTGCATACGCTAATCAGCGCTTTATCGCCCTGGGCTTTGTCAACAATACAACTTATTCTGATTTCGCTTGTGGTTATTGAGTCAATATTGATTTTTTCCTTTGCCAGCGAGCTGAACATTATATTGGCGACGCCGTAGTGGGTCCTCATTCCGACTCCGATGATAGAAATTTCGGCAATATCATCGCGATAAAAGACATCCTGACAGCCGACTTCGTCCTTGATCAACTCGACAGCTTTTTTGGTGTCGGCAAAATCATTCTTACTTACCGTAAACGAAACGTTTGCCTTTTCTTTGCTGACTTCAGTCTGGATAATGTCATTAACGCTTACTTTTGCCTCGGCCAAATGAGCGAATATTTTTGCCGCGTTGCCGGGCTTGTTATCAACACCAATCATACTTACTTTTGCCAAGTTTTTTTCAATTGTCGCGCCTGATACAAGTATTCCTTCCATTTTAGGGACCTCATGAGTGATTAATGTTCCTTTTTTATCGGATAAACTGCTTCGGACGTGAATAACCACGTTATATTTCTTGCCGAACTCAATTGACCTTCCGTGCATAACGCCGGCGCCGAGACTTGCCATTTCGAGAATCTCGTCATAACTGATTTGCTCAAGTTTGACCGCGTCCTTGAAGATTCGCGGGTCCGTTGTGTAAACGCCGTCAACGTCCGTGTAAATGTCGCACGTATCGGCTTTCAGGGCCGCAGCCAGGGCAACAGCGCTTGTATCCGAGCCGCCTCTGCCGAGCGTTGTAATATTTTCATTTTCATCAACACCCTGGAAACCTGCCACGATAACTATATTACCGTCATCGAGGCACTTTTTTATTTTCTTTGTGTCTATACTCTTGATTCTTGCCTTTGTATGGACGCTGTCGGTAATCATCCGGATTTGAGCGCCGGTAAAACTTATCGCTTTATATCCCATTGCTTCGATTGCCATAGCGACAAGCGAAACGGTTTGCTGTTCGCCGGTGCTTAAAAGCTGGTCCATTTCGCGTTTTGGCGGATTGGGATTGACTTCGAGAGCGTCCTTAATAAGGTCGTCGGTCTGCTTTCCGCGAGCTGAAGCGACCATAACCACCTGTTTTCCCTGCTTGAATTCATTGATGGCTCTTTGAGCCGCTTTTTTAATTTTTTCAGCGTTCGCTACCGAAGTTCCGCCGAATTTTTGAACAATTATCTCTTTTTTATTTGTCATAGTCAGCCTTTAATAAAGTATTCCATCAGTTCGCAGCCTTTGTTGATTTTCAAGCCCGTCTCTGCGGCGTTTGCCTCGCTGAAAGGTTTATGCAATACGCCTGCGACGCCTGTTCCGGCCATAGCGAATGGCACGGGATTGCCTGAATGAGCCTGAGTGCGGACCGGCGTCGGATGGTCAGGCATAACGAGTATTCGCCAGTTGTCGAACATTTGCAGAGCCTGGTAAACTGGCCCGACTATGTATTTGTCGATTCTTTCGACCGCTTTTTTCTTTAGTTCAGCGTTCCCCGCGTGCCCGGCCTCATCAGGGCCTTCAATATGCACAAGAACAATATCATATTTATCGAGCGCTTTTATCGCGGCATCCGCTTTGCCTTTATAATTTGTGTCCGCAAATCCGGTTGCCCCTTCGACTTTTATAAGGTCAAAGCCGATTAGTTTTGCAAGTCCTCTGACAAGGTCAACCGCCGTAATAGCAGCGCCTTTAAGACCGAATTTATCTTCAAAGCGTTCCATTGTCGCCTTTTTTCCCTGGCCCCAAAGCCATATTGAGCTGACCTGGTTTTCGCCGAGGTCCCGCCTGACTTTGTTTATTTCGTGCTCAGAGAGAAGTTGTTTTGCCCTTGCCGTCAAATCAAGCAGAATGTCCGCATTTTTGCCTCTAGGCAGATTTTTTATAATTTCCTGACCTATTATGTCGTGCGGCGGCTCGGTATAAACATCGAAATCTATACCTTTTATTACACAAAGATGCCTGTAGCTTACGCCGGGATAGAATTTGATTGTTTTGCTGCCAAAGACTTTATTAAGGTCTTCTATAAGTTTTGCGCCTTCTTTTGTCGAGATATGTCCTGCGCTATGGTCGGCCATTTTGTCGTCTGCGATAGTTACAAGATTGCACCTGAAAACCCAATCGCTTGGCTCAAGCTGGATATTCATAGCGACGGCTTCAATTGGCGCTCTGCCAGTGTAGAATCTTTGCGGGTCATATCCGAGCAGACTCATCATTGCGACATCGCTTCCCGGCGTAATCTTTTCAGGGACGGTCTGCACAAGACCCTGCCTGCCGGTTTGGCTTATAGTGTCGATATTCGGTATCTCTGCTGCCTCCAATATGGTTTTGCCGCCGAATTGTTCAATAGGCTCATCGGCTGCGCCATCCGGAATTATGATCACATATTTACTCAACATTGTCCTCCGGTATATCGACTATTCTTATGCAAACCGGCTTATTTTTTACGACTTTTAGTTTGCCCAGGTCATTAATAGCCGCGGCGATTCTGTCCTGCCGAGTCTGATGGGTTATGACAATAACGGGCACTGTATTACCGGTATTATGTTCTTCGTGCTGAAGAACACCCGAAAGGCTTATGTCATTTTTGGCAAGAGCGGCGCCGATTTGAGCAAAAACGCCCGGCTTGTCAATCGCCCGCAGTTTTATATAAAATCTGCTGGTAAGCTCGTCAATTTTACTTATGCGATTTGTGGCTTTGTTAATTTTAAGATGTTCAAAGAGCCTTTTTGAATTTCCCATTGCTACCTCAATAATGTCAGCAACGATTGCCGATGCGGTAGGCATCATACCCGCGCCTCTGCCGTAAAACATCACCTGACCTGCAGCATTGCCGAGTATGCTTACAGCGTTGAAAGGCCCATCGACACGGGCAAGAGCGCTGTCGGACGGTATAAAGCAGGGATGAACGCGCAGGAAAATTTTTCCATTATCCGTCCTTTGACCGATTGCGAGAAGCTTAAGGGTATATCCCATCTCTTTGCCATAACAGATGTCAGATATATCAATATTTTTAATACCCTCAATATAGATATCGTCGGGTATTATTTCACAGCCGAAAGCGATTGATGCCAATATCGCAAGTTTATGTGCGCTGTCGATTCCGTTAATATCGAGCGCCGGATTTGCTTCTGCATACCCTTTTTCCTGTGCTTGTTTCAGGGCGTCGGCAAACGACATATTTTTTTTCGTCATATTGGAAAGTATGTAGTTGCACGTTCCATTGACGATTGCATATATAGCCTTGATTTTATTCGCGGCAAGTCCCGTTCTTATAGCGGATATAATAGGTATTCCGCCTGCGCAGCTTGCCTCGAATGCAATACATTTGTCAGCCTTGTGCGCTGCCGCATAAAGTTTGCTTCCATATTCAGCCAAAAGGGCTTTGTTTGCCGTAACAACATCTTTTCCGCTTGCGAGCAGTTTTAACTCAATGTCTTTAGCGGCCTTAGTTCCGCCGACAAGCTCAACGCCTATATCTATGCTTTTGTCTTCGAGAACGCTATTAAGATTATTGGTAAGCATTCCTTTCGGCAGGGCGACTTTCCTTTTGCTTTTGGTGTCGATATCGACAACTTTGACAAGTTTGAGTCTTATGCCGGTTTTCGATTTGATGTAATCGGCATCTTCCAAAAGGATTTTCGCCACGCCGCTGCCGACAGTTCCAAAGCCTATAATCGCGATTTTTATAGTTTTTTCATCCATAATCACTTCCAAATTACGCAGGGGTAAAAGCTTACCGAAAAGCGGTCAAATCTGCAAGTAAAATCCCCTTATGTTGTTTGCGTGGTTATAGGTTTTTAATCGCTTCAATTAGTTCTGAATCATTGGAAATCTGGTCTGTCAGGTTCTCCATTGCCAAGTCCATTATATTGATAATATCCTTAGGGCCAAAAATTCCCTTAGTAACATTGTGATGGCCTGAATATCGTTTATTAAACAATATTTTACCGCTGCGAACGTCTGTAACAACCATATTGGCATCGACGGTTCCCATAAGTTCCCAACTGCTCATCCTCAACTGCGATTCGAACCAGTAAGTTTCTACCGAACCGGATATGGCAATATCTTTTTCGCTGCTGTCGGTTATATGCCCATTTTTATTAAATACCGAAACTATAGCTTCACGAACAATTTCAGGTGGCCGACGGGCGGTGTTTATCTCGCCGGCTTTTCCACCAAAACCGTTTCGCAAATCTCCAATTCTGTCTGTTATCTGGCGGTTATCCGTAAAAGTTCCAACTTCAATCTTCAAAGGCTTGACACTTGACAGAGCCCCGACTTTGAAATCTATAGAGTTATTAATTTCCAAAGCCGTTACTTTTCCTGTTTTGACTTTTTCTTTTGTTGCTTTGCGACTCACATCGGGATTCGCCGGGTATATCAAGGCATTAGCCATTTGAAGTCCTGCTTTTTTTATAGTCCGGCGCAATTCGTCGTTGAGCATCTTGCCGTCCGCCGCAAAAGTTTGAGGGGTTTCCTTGCGGCTGCCGATAATAACTTCTCGCTGGTTCCAAATGGTGCTTTTGTCCTTGCTGCTGACCATTTTGACTTCCAGTTCGACAAAGGCGGCAACTTTGTTGGCTTCGCGCTCAACAAGACGCAATCCCCATCGGTCTATCGTGAAAGTTACCGTGGCATCATAATCAGATAAATTCTTCTTTTGATTTGTGTCAGGTATATAAATACTCTCAAAGCGTGTTGACTTTTTCAACGGCGACAGCGACTCTATAAAGATAGATGAACAGCACACATCAGCAACAGCATCAAGCATTGGCGCCGCAGCTTTCTTGTCTTTGCCTTTATCAATGCCGTGAGCTATCGCGTCGCCATCAAAGCCAACGCCGCCCAGCAAACTTGCCGTTCCATAAGCGGTCATTGCCCTATGATAAAGAAGCTCAAAATCGCGTTTCTGCTCGACAACTATTGCAACCTTCTTGATTCCCTTCAAATCGTTTTCGGTTAGATTAACATTTTTTTTATTCTCCGCCGCGTGCACCGAGGCGCCAAAAATCAGCGCAACAGAACACATAAAACTAATAATGAAGGTTCTTGAGCGTTCTTTGATGCGATAACTAATCGCATATCTGAAAAGTTGTCCTTTTTTCATAAAATTGGTCCTTCAAATATGAATACGGATTATCTTTTCCTGCCGAAGACTTTACATCCTAAATTTGAAATATCAATAAAATTATTGTCGTAAATCCTTTTCATTATTAGTTTTTATAACCTGTTTATATGTTCTTCTGCTCATTGCTTCTGTGGTTTTTAAATTTCCAGCAGCAATGGCTCAGAGTTCAAAAGTTTCTGAAAATTCTGGTCGTTAACAAATGCAGCAGGGCCTTTTGGGTTATATTTTGTAAGCATTTTAATTGTTGCCTTGAATTTTTTTTCAAGCGGAGCAATAAGATGAAGATTCTCGATTTCCAATTGGTATGCACAAAGAGTAAGCCTGTTTATAAGCGGTTTTTCTTCTTCGTATTTGCCAAGCTTATAGCCGGCCTTGAAACTCGAAAGCATAATAGCCTGATTTGAACCGTAAAGCGGGTCAATGGCAAGGGGCATACCGGCATGTTGAAAATGGACTCGAATCTGGTGGGTTCTGCCTGTAATCGGTCTGGCGGCTATGAGACTATAAATGCCAAAATTTGCGAGAAGTTCCCATTTTGTTTGAGCGTCTTTACCTTTTTTTAAATCGACCTCCATAATCTGGGAATTTTTTTTACCCTGCATTATCGGGGCGTCAATCATTCCTGTTGGTTCTGATGGTAAGCCGGTTACAAGAGCCAGATATATCTTTCTGCCCCGACCTTCCTCGAAATACTCTGAAAATTTTCGCTGTGCGTCCGTGTCTTTTGCCAGAATCATTATTCCGCTTGTGTCTTTGTCCAGCCGATGAACGATTTTAAGTTCCTGTTCGTCTTTTCGCTGAATTTCCAGATAATCGAGCAGGTTCATTTTCCCTGTTCTATCTGCGGTTACACTGATACCGGCTGGTTTGTTTACAGCGATTATCTGCCGGTTTTCATATATGATTTCAATATTGTCTTTAGCCATTTTTACCTTTATGCCTTTTAAAAATAATAGAAATATGTATTGTAATTGAACAATTTTTTATTAAAAAGCGTAATATTAGGGTTTTGTAATGTAATTTACAGGTTGAAGGAACATTCCATTTGTTAAATCGGATAATTTAACTCTATTTTATAACATATTGAAAGGAAAGAGTTTATGAGTCGCAAGAAGTCTGTGGTAGTTGTTTTCGGCCTTGTATTTACTCTTCTTTTAAATTCATTTTGTTTTGCCGACCCTGCTGAGAAAAAGGACATTGAAACGCTTCGCAGCACCGGCGAGGTTTTCGCAGAGATAGCCGCCAAGGTTAATCCGGCAGTGGTCTTTGTAAGCGTGGAGCAGGAGGTTACCCAGCAGATGCCGGACGTATTTTTCCAGGACCCGTTTGATGGATTTAACGACGAATTTTTCAAGCGTTTCTTTGGCCAGCCTATGCCTCATCAATTTCGGCAGCAGCAACAACCGCGTCAGCAAAAGCGGATTCTCAGGGGGCAGGGCAGCGGCTTTATAATTACTCCCGATGGCTACATTCTGACTAATAATCACGTTGTGGAAGGCGCTGAAAAAATCACTGTAAAGCTTTCCGACGATAAGGAATTACCAGCTAAGGTAATCGGCAGAGATCCGGCGACTGATGTCGCAGTCATAAAAGTAGATGCAAATAACCTGCCGACTGTCCAGCTCGGCGATTCCGACAAACTCAAAGTAGGCGAGTGGGTCCTGGCAATCGGCAATCCCTTTGGTCTAAGCCATACGGTAACAGCCGGTATTGTTTCAGCAAAAGGCAGGAGCAGCCTGAATTTTGGCAATTCCAAGGTGGAGTATCAGGATTTTATACAAACAGATGCAGCGATAAATTTCGGCAATTCAGGCGGGCCTTTGCTCAATATCGACGGCAAAGCCGTTGGTATGAATTCGGCGATTTTCAGCAGCGGCGGCGGTTCTATGGGCATCGGCTTTGCGATTCCAATTAATATAGTAAAGTATGTTTACGAGCAGATAAAAGACAAAGGTAAGGTAACAAGGGGTTATGTGGGAATTTACGCCGAGGATGTCAGTCCTGAAATGGCTGAACATTTTGGCGTAAAAGGGCAAAAAGGCATCCTTGTTAATAAGGTCGTTGAAGACAGTCCGGCCGGTAAAAGCGGCATCGAAAAAGGTGATATTATTATAAAGAAAGATGGTAAGGTGGTGAGCGACTGGAACAATTTCAGGAATGAGATTGCCCGTCTTTCTCCCGGCACGGGAATAACCCTTACGGTCATAAGAAACAGCGAAGAAAAAGACATCGAAGTAAAACTTGAAGCAAGGGAATCGAAGGGCGCTCCATCTGAAGAGGGCGAAAAAGAAACAAAGCAGTTGGGCATAACCGTTCAGGATTTGACGCCTGAGCTTGCCCGGCAATTTGGCTATAAAGATGAAAAGACCGGCGTTATTGTTTCCGACGTTGATCCTGCATCATCTGCAGCCGATGAAGGCATAACTGCAGGCACATTGATTACGGAAGTTGACCGCCAGAAAGTTGAAAATACAGAGAATTTCTGGGGTCTTGTCAAAAAGGCTAAAGGAAATTCAGTCCTGCTTTATATCAGGCAGAATACTGACCAGGGCGAAATATCGAGATATGTTGTAGTAAAATTCAACGAATAAAAATTGACCGCAAATAACCAAACGCATCAATTTTATTTGACCCCCGCTTTTTTAGCGGGGGTTTTTGTTTGTTTAATTCTGACTTTTCAGGTAAAATTTGAGGCAGAATATAAGGATTAAACAAAGAAGTTGATAATTCCACTGAATAAAATCAGGACAGGCGATTTATCCCAAACAGGCAGTAAAGCCTTTAATCTTGCCTGTCTGAGCCGGCTGGGTTTTCCAGTTCCTGGCGGTTTTTGCATTAAGGCCGATGCTTTTCAGGAACATCTTAAGGTTAATAATCTTTCAGCCGGTATAGAATCCGCGTTGAGCAGGTTCGATTCCGCCGCAGCAGATGTAAAAAAAACCATCCTATCAGGCATCCGGCAAAATATTATCAATGCCCCATTAGCTGAAAACCTTAAAACGCAGATAGAGCGCCATTACAGCCAGTTATCGGCCAAATATGTTGCGGTTCGTTCATCGGCCACAGCGGAGGATTTGCCGAAGCATTCTTTTGCAGGCCAATATGATACATATCTGAATGTAAAGAGTGCGGCTGAATGTATCGAGGCTGTTAAAAAATGCTGGGCGTCGTTGTGGACGGACAGGGCTTATGAATACCGCAAAAATAACGGTATTGACCATTTGTCCGTGAATATGGCTGTGATAGTTCAGGAGCTTATAGAAGCTGATATATCCGGCGTGCTTTTTACCGCCGACCCTGTCAGTGGATACAAAAGCAGAATGGTAATCGAAACTGTGGCGGGACTCGGCGATAAGCTGGTTTCAGGTGAGGCTGTGCCGCAGCGATTCGTAATAGACAAAAAAAGCTTTAGAATCGTCCGAAAAATGCGAGGGCAGACGGCGGATATTGATGATGTAATTATAAAAAAGCTGGCAAAGCTGGCCAAAAAAGCCGAGGAAAAATTCGGCTCTGGGCAGGATATCGAATGGGCAATAAAAAACAATAAAATCTATTTTTTACAGACCCGGCCTATAACAACAATCCCGCCGTTAAAATCGTGGGAAGAACGTCAGGTTTGGACTAATGCCAACACAGGCGAGGTTATACCGGATGTTGTGACACCTTTTACATGGTCAGTAGTCGAACCTTTTGCTAAAAAACTTTTCAACTCATTTATCGGATTGTTCGGCTTTGACCTCGAAGATAATCCTGTAATTGGAGTTATTTCGGGCAGGCTGTATTTTAATATTAATACCTGTGTCGGAGTATTAAAGCACCTTCCTGAAAAACTCCAATTAAGGGTAGATGATATGTTTGGCGGGGAACACAGAAAACTTTTTGAGGAAGACCTGCTCGATATTCTGCAGGAAGACATCCCGAATATAAAATTCAGCATTAGAAAATTCATGGCTAGTATACCTGTTTTTATTTTCAGTTTTCTTTTTCACGGAGATAAAAACATAAAATCATATATTTCCAGACTAAGTGCAGGCAGCGACTCTTTGGAGAAGCGGCAATTCGATATTATGGACGAGGATGAACTTGTTAAGACTTTCAACTCAATGGAGCAAAATTTTGAATTTAGTCTTGCGAATTTTATCAGCATTCTCAAAGGTTTTCGTTGTTATCTAATGCTTAATGCTGTCTGCAAAAAATGGCTCAAAGACGAAACACTGGCCGGCAGACTTTTAATTGGCGCAGGCGATATGGAAGATGCTCAGGCGGGGATAGAACTTTGGAAATTAGGACAGCAGGCGCATAAATTTAATGAAATTGAGAAATTAATTTTGTCCGGCGACAGTTGGCGGGATATCGAAGATAAACTTACCAAAAACCCCGCAGGCAGGGAGTTTCTTAAAAGCTGGAATACGTTTATGATTCGGCACGGCCATCACGTCAGAGGCGAGGCCGAACTGTTTAACCCGCGATGGTCAGAAATGCCGGATTATATTCTTAAATTAGTTTGCGGCTATATAAAGGATATAGAGAAATATAATCCTGTTGAAAACCAGAACCGGCAAAAGCTGGAAAGTCAAAATTTATTTAAGCAATGCTGCAAAAATCTGACAAATCCCCTCAAACGAATGTTCTTTATTTATCTGCTGAACCAAACAAATCAGGGGATTGCTTTTCGCGAGAACTGGAAAAATCAGCTTGTTAGGCGAATGGCTGCTTTACGCAAAATGCTGCTTTGGTTTGGGAACGTACTTGTAAAACAGGGCGCAATCGAAAAAACCGATGATATTTTCTTTATGGAATATCAGGAAATTGCCCTGGTTTTGCGCCACAAGGCTGATTTTGACATCAAAAAAATAATATCGGAACGGAAAAAAGAATATGAAAAAAATAAATCGATTATTCCGCCAAAAGTGATTGTAGGAAAATTCGATATCGATAATTTTGTTCCTAAAGAGGAAAAAATAAACGCTGATAAAAAATTATTCCGAGGCATTGCGGTAAGCCACGGCAAAGTCAAAGGAAGGGCGAAGGTAATCTTAAGGGCCAACACGGATGAATGTGTAAAAGCGGGTGAAATTTTAGTGGCGCCTTTTACCGATCCGGGCTGGACGCCTTATTTTATAACCGCAGCGGGAATCGTAATGGATATGGGCGGCCAGCTTTCGCACGGCAGCATAATTGCTCGTGAATATGGGATTCCTGCTGTAGTCAATGTGGGTCCGGCGACAAAAATTATTCAAACCGGCCAAATGCTCGAAGTGGACGGCAATAAAGGCATTGTCAGAATATTATAATTAAGCCTTATCGATGCATTTCTTTAAGGTCTTGCAAATAATCACGGCTTCATCTTTTTGCAGATTATTATAAAACGGCAGGGCGACAGTGTTTTTGCAGGTTTCATCGGTAATTGGGAAATCGCCGTCTTTATAGCCGAATTTTTCAACCATAAACGGCTGGAGCGTTACAGATGGAAAATAATTGCTGACCTGTATTCCTTCTTCCTGCATAGCTTTTAAAATCGCGTCTCTTTTTGCGTTGTCCGGCTCTTTGAGCCTTATGACAAAAACAAACCAGCTTACCCTGCATCCCTTCGGTGCCTTTGGCACAATAATCCTGTTATCGTCGGCGAGAATTTCCTGATACCAGCCGGCGACTTTTTGTCTTTTCTGGATGAATTCCTCGATTCTTTCAAGCTGCGATATTCCCAAAGCGCAGTTTATATCGCATAGTCTGAAATTATATCCTAATCTTGCGTGAGCGAGCCAGCCGCCGCCGGCGCCTCGTCCCTGATTTCTCAGCGAAACGCACATATCGGCAATATTTTTATCATCTGTTACAATCATTCCGCCTTCGCCTGTGGTCATTTGCTTATTCGGATAAAATGCGAATGTTCCGACAATGCCGAATGTGCCGGCTTTTTTACCGTTTAGTTCTGAACCAATCGCCTCGCAGCTATCTTCGATAACCGGCAGATTATGTTTTTTTGCAATTTTACAGACTTCGTCCATACCCGCGGGATTTCCAAAAACATCAACCGGCAGGATAGCTTTTGTTTTTTTGGTAATTTTCGCTTCGATTTTTTTAGGGTCGATATTGAGATTTTCCGGGTCGATATCGACGAATGCCGGTTTTGCGTCAACCATTAAAATGCAGTTTGTTGAAGCGATAAAGGTAAATGGCGTTGTGATTACTTCGTCATCTTTGCCTATACCTAATGCCTTCATACATAAAAAAAGTGCACTTGTGCCGGAATTGACGCTGACGGCATATTTTCTGCCGATATAGTCGGCTATTTTCCTTTCAAACTCCGGTATTTTAGGCCCAAGCGCCAGATTCGGGGTTTTAAGCACATTCACGACCGCTTGTATGTCTTTTTCGCTGATATCAGGCCGTGATAAATGGATTTTATACTTATCTGTCATATTGACTCCGATTCAAGATATAAATCGGTAATTATACCTGATTTTTTACCGCAAAAAAAGAGAAAACTATTATTTCCTTGTTCGTTATTTTCTTTGTATAATGATATACAAAGTTGTTTATCGGGGACGCTGAAAATGACGAATCCTGATAGTAATATTGAGGAAATTTTGTATTACGCTATCAGCAGAGAGATTGAGGCTAACGTTTTTTACAATCTCCTCTCCCAGTATATCGACGATGAAAAAGTAAAAGCTGTCTGTAATGAGTTTGCAATGGAGGAGCTTGGACACAAGGCCCAGCTGGAACTTGAGATAATGAAACTCGGCAGGACGGTCAGACAAACTGCGGAAGCAAAACAAAGCAGCAGAACACTTCCGAAACCTCTTGATTATATGTTAAATATGGTAAGATTTATGCAGATGGCTTTGCCGGAGCTTTTGCTTTTCGCTATGGAAAAAGAGAAAATCTCTTTCCGGCTCTATATTGATTTACTGGCGACTATACACGACGAGCAGTCTCGCCAGACGATTCTGGAGATTGCTGAAGAGGAGGCCCGTCATAAAATGAGATTTGAGCTTGAATATGACAGGCTTATGGCGAGTCAGCAGGAACCGCCGGCATAAATGTAAATTCTCAATTCCGCAGGTCGATTATACAGGTGTTTTTTACATAGTTTCCGATTATAAATTTTGTGAGATTTACCCACTGTTTTGCCTTGTCAAGCACATCGCTGTCGCTTGTGGTGACGATTTGGTCTGATTGAATAAGTTCGGTATCGGGATTATTGAATAATTTTACCTGTGTTGGAATTTTTGTCTGTGCCGATTCTATAATTTTCTTCAGTCTTCCGCTGTTTGAGACTGGCTTGTCAAGCAGCCAGCAGGCGTTTTTTACTTTCAATTCAGCCAGAGCATTGTTGATAAATTCTATCGCGGGGATTGTTTCATTGACCTTCCTGTATGTTCCGTGCAGACCTGCTAAATCTCTGATGCAGCCGTCTCTGCCGACAAAGAGAAATCCTCCGCTCATAGCCGACTCAATGGTTATCAGGATGTTATATCCGTCAATAAGAATATCCTGCCCGGCAAGCTGCCAAGGCTTACGTTCCCTGCTTAATCTCCCTGCAAGCCGGGCATTTGAGCAGGAGCTTCTCATTATCGCAAGTCTTTGCCTGTCAATAAGTTCGAATCGGTCTCCGACGAGTTTCAGGGCGGCATTTGGTGGATATTCTTTTGTCAAAAGTAGCGAATAATCTGCTGCAGCGCGGCAAAGAACGGCAATGTTTTCCCTGCCAAACAGGAAACTATCCTGCGGGTTTGCGCCTCTGTGTTTTCGTTTATCAGGCATCCCGCACCTTTTAAATATTCTTTCAGTATCTTGTTGAACTTGAAAAAATGTAAGAATAGACGTATAAATTGAATATGCAAATGAAAATTTGAATAAAAAAGGTGCGGGATATCATTTTTATTGTTGATATTATAAAAAAAAGTTTGTTAAAGTATAAAGCTATTGTTATTTTACTGACTTTTTAAAACCCGCTTCGACCGCGAAGCGAGGCGAGTAGGATAATGACCTTAGAACAATTATTAAAGCTGATGGATAAACCTTTGCTTGAGCGGCCGCGTGTTTGTGCCGACTCCCGCAAACTACGGCAGGGTGATATCTTTGTCGCGATAAAAGGCTCAAAAGTGGACGGCCACGATTTTATCGGTCAGGCTGCAGTTTCAGGTGCGAGATATATTATTACTCAAAAGCCTGTAACAGTCGCTTCGGCTGAAGTCATACAGGTTGAGGATACCGCAGAAGCCTTAGGCCTGCTTTCCCAGGCTTATTTCGACCAGCCAAACAGCAAACTTGTCAATCTTGCCGTTACAGGCACAAACGGCAAAACGACAACGACATACCTGACCCGTTCGATAATCGCTAATGCCGGCTACAAATGCGGCCTGGTTGGAACTGTGGTTATCGACCTCGGCAGCGGCACAGACGATATCGAATCGTCAATGACAACACCCGATGCGTTCGATTTGGCCTCTATTTCAGAGAAAATGGTAAAGGAAGGCTCTAAATATCTTGTTATGGAGGCCAGCAGTCACGCTATTGAACAAAATCGTCTGGCGGGTATGAATTTCAAGACCGCTGCATTTACGAATTTTACAGGCGACCATCTCGATTATCACAAGACAATGGAGGCATACCTGGCTGCAAAGCTGAAGCTATTTGAAAAACTTTCGCCAGATGCTACAGCGATAATAAATATTGACGACCCTGTTTGGGAAGTGGTCGCCGCTGTAACAAGGGCAAACAGGCTCTTTTATTCGTTGGACAGGCAGACCGATTTGACAGCCGACATCATTTCAATGGATATTACAGGAACGGTGTTTGATTTGAATTTTCAGGGGCAGAAGGTTCGGATAAAAACGCCTCTTATCGGAAGGCATAATATCAGCAATCATCTTGCAGCGGCGGGACTTGCGATTGGCGCCGGTTTCGACCTTAAAACAATTGCCGAAGGCTTAAGTAAGCTCAATAAAGTGCCCGGCAGACTCCAGAAGGTCTCTTTTTCGGGCGATTTTACTGTTCTTGTTGACTATGCCCATACGGACGATGCGTTAAAGAATGTTCTTTCGACTCTCAAACCCATTTGCAAAAAAAGACTGATGGTGGTTTTTGGCTGCGGCGGCGACAGAGACAAAACCAAGCGTCCGCGTATGGCGCAGGTTGTTGAGCAGTTCGCCGACTGGATATACGTTACCAGTGATAATCCGAGGACTGAAAAACCCGCGACGATAATAGAGGAAGTTCTCAAAGGGTTTTCAAATCCGACTGCTGAAAATATTGTTACCCAGCCGGACAGGAAAAAGGCCATAGAGGCAGCGATAAAAGATGCTCAGGCAGGCGATATAGTTCTTATCGCAGGTAAAGGACACGAAAGTTATCAGATTATCGGCACGGAAAAACTGCACTTCAGCGATATCGAAACGGCCGCAGAATTTTTGCGATAATGAAGCCTTTAAGTATTAGTAAACTTGCTGAGATTATAAAAGCTCAAAAAGTTACGGACGGCACAAAAACCGTAAAGAGTGTAAGTATCGATTCCCGAGCAATTAAAAAAAGTGGCGTTTTTTTCGCTGTTAAGGGGGCAAATCACGACGGCCACGATTTTGTCAGTCAGGCATTTGAAAATGGCGCAGCTTGCGCAGTTGTCCAGCGAAAAATCGATATTGCGGCAGATAAATCTGTATTGTTGGTCGATGATACAATAAAGGCTCTTGGCGATTTAGCCCGGTTTATCAGGGGTAATTCCGCCTGTAAAGTTATCGCAATTACAGGTTCAGCGGGGAAAACTACCACTAAAAACATACTCAATCATATTTTGAGTAAAAGGTTTAATTGTTTCCCCGCTCCAAAAAGCTTCAATAACAATATAGGTGTGCCTTTGACCGTTTTTGATGCTCCTGAAAATAGCGAATTTATCATCGCAGAGCTTGGCAGCAATCACCCGGGCGAGATTGAATATCTTTCCCGAATAATTCAGCCGGATATTGCCGTCATAACGACAGTATGCCCGGCTCATCTTGAAGGTTTCGGTTCGCTGCAGGGAATAATAAAAGAAAAAGTATCAATCACGGCAGGGCTAAAGCAGGAAGGGAAGTTTTTAATCAATGGCGACAAAAAAGAACTTGTCGATTATTGCAAAAATAATCGATTAAATTTCACGACTTTCGGAACGGCAAAAAGTTGTGATGTCCGATTGACAGATATTGAACTATTTGGCGACAAAAGCAGGTTTGTTATTGATAATGTTGTAGTAAATTTGCCGCTTATCGGCAGGGCAAACGTGGAAAACGCGGCGGCCGCCTGGGCTATTTGCAAATATCTCAGTATTTCGGCAGAGCAATTTGCCGTCTCAATTGCCGACATAAAACCTGTCGGTATGAGATTGGAAGTCATAGAGCTTGGCTCGATAACGGTCATCAACGACTGTTATAATGCAAATCCCGGCTCAATGGAAAATGCCCTTCAAACTCTTTCTCTGCTGGCAAAGCAGAAGGGCAAAAGACCTGTTTTTGTTTTCGGCAGGATGAGCGAACTCGGCGCCGAAAGTCAAAGACTGCATATCGAACTTGGCCGAAGAATAGCTCATTATAAAATCCCGCTGGTTCTAACGACCAAAGGCGATAGCACCATAGCCGTTCAAACGGCAGATAAAATGGCTGATTTTAATATCTATGTTGAGGTTTTTGACGATGTTGCGCAGCTTGCCGATAATCTGCACAAATTTATAAAACCTGACGATATAATATTAGTCAAAGCCTCCCGAAGTGAACATTTTGAAGCGGTAATTGAACGATTAAAGACTGATTTCAACGGTATTTAAAGCAGTATGATATATCATCTTTTTTCATATTTGCAAAATTTCCTGACCCACTCGCTGGGTTTTTATGCCTGGCAGGAGGTTATGTTCCGCTGCATAATGGCAGCGCTCACAAGTCTTTTTGTGGCCTGGCTTTCCGGCCCGAAGATAATCCGCTGGCTGATGCGAAAAAAGATTGGCGACCGGCCGGAATTTAATCACGAAACTTTGAACGAGCTTAATAAGGAAAAGGCCAATACGCCGACGATGGGCGGTTTGATAATTCTTGCCTCGGTTATGGCCGGCACGCTTCTTTGGGCGAAGCTGAATAATCCGTTTATCCAAAAGGCGATTATTTTAATGCTTTGGTTTGGCGGCATCGGGGCTGTTGACGACTGGCTCAAACTTACAAGCGCTATTAGTCATCGCAGCCGCAATGGCTTAAAACCGTGGGAGAAACTGACATTTCAGTTTGGCGGAGCGGTACTGATTGCGACCTTCCTGTATTTTGATGTCCAAAATGTTCCTGATGCGACCCGGTTCTGGCTTCCTTTTTATAAATATGGCATACCAATAAGCGGCTGGTTGTTTATATTGATTGCTATTATTTATATTTCAGCGACAAGCAATGCCGTCAACCTGACTGATGGAATGGACGGTCTTGCTGCCGGCTGCGTTGCGATAGCGAGTATGACGCTGGCTATTCTTTGTTATGTTGCTTCGGAGTCGATGACAAGAACCTCGACAATGACTTGGGCAGGCTATCTCCTTTTGCCGCATATTCCGCAGTCCGGAGAATTAAGTATATTTTTCTCGTCTATTCTCGGCGCTTCGCTTGGCTTTTTGTGGTTTAACTGTCATCCAGCCCAGACGTTTATGGGTGATACGGGTTCACTTTCGCTGGGGGCGGCGATGGGCTATGGTGCGCTGGTTACGAGAAATGAAGTCCTGCTTTTGATAATCGGCGGTGTTTTTATGCTCGAGCTTTTCAGCGTAATTTTGCAGATTGGATATTTCAAATACAGCGGCGGAAAAAGAATTTTCCGCTGTGCTCCGATACATCATCATTTTCATCTTGGCGGCTGGTCCGAGCCGCAGGTTGTGGTTCGTTTCTGGCTTTTGGCCGCTGCCTTCGCCGCTTTGGCGCTTGCGACTTTAAAAATCCGCTGAAAAGAAAAATCAGCCACAAACTTGTCAGCCGTAGCTTTAGCGAAGGTGGATGCACACAAATTAACACGAATTTAAACAATGTAAATCTCGTATTAGTCCGTGTCAAATATAAAGTTGCGCAAAGATGGGATGGGCAAGAAACCCGCCATAGGCAGATAATCAGGGAATCAGTGCCGGTATGAATATTGAACTTGTTAGACGAACCCTGTTATCCCTGAAAAACACTATAAAAAACATCATACGATTGCTGTTCTCCACCGAGAACACGAAAAACTACGAAGAAAAATAAAAACATTGTAGGTTAATTCAGAAAAGGTGTCTGATTCTTTTAATTTCTCCGCTTGTTGAGCACTAAAGCACCCAAGCCAACTACCTACCTTCGAGATGAAAATACATATCAATGATTTTCATGAATGGGATATTGGCGATTGGGCAAATTGTCGGCAAATCCTTCATTTGTTGCCTTATTTCGTCCATTGAAAGGACGTTATTTCTGCAAAAGGCAAGAATATTTTTTAAGGACTGGCAATTAAATCTACGCGGGGTAATTTTATGGAGTTGCAAGCCGGCACAGAAATATCTGTCGTATGCAGGAGAACATCCAATCGTTCCAAGCATTATTTTGGTTACTAATGTATCGCTGACTTTAGGAATTCCTTGTTGTCCGTTGATGTTGTTAGTAAATGCGTTACAAATGGCCGTCTTCAGACAGGGAATCAGTTTGATTATGTCTTTCACGACTTCGTTATCAGCAAGCCATTGCTTATCAATTATGTTCCAAAGACAATTAAATTTCATATCCATGATTGCCGTAATAACCGGCTTGTACACAGTGTAGGTTTTCGACCTCAAAAAGGCCCTGCCTCTGAACATGCCCCAGCTCGCCAAGAAAAAACCGAGATGCAAGCAGGCCAGTTCCATCTTTGAATCTCGCTCTTGTGAAGGAAGCTGACGATATTTCTGAAAAAACAGGTAACAATAATCCCACGAAAAGTTGCTGTGATGTGGGTCATTTTCGGCGACCCCCATGAATTCACTAATTCTTTCAAAAAAATTTATATCGTTGGCCATTTCATTTCTCTCAAATACTTTGCAGTTATTTTACACACCTTACACACCCCAAATCAAAGTAAAACTGAGCAAAATATCGCTTATATCAGCGTTTTCTTCTCAACACTACCGCACCAAAGCCGAGCAGAAAGAGCACAGCGGAGAAAAAATAAACGTCCCCGATTATTCCCTATTATTCTTTTTCCTCATCTATTTTTTGATTCCTAAAGCTTTGCATTGCTTCACAAATTTATTATAGGCTTTTTTGAAATCTTTCTTCCTCGGTTTTTCAACTGAGGTTTTTGCAATATTTCTAAATTCCTTTCTCAAATTATGAAGTGGTTTTGCTAGTGGGTGATGTATGTTATCTCTATAGTTGAGTGGCAGGGTATGATCAGTAATTGCTTTACTCTCCACTATCTTTATATTGTTTGTTTCAATCCAAGCTACTCGCATATGTTTCTCAATCCATTTATTAAGCCGTTTCTCTTTTTTGCCGAATGACTCTGGAGGGTAGGAAAGAGTAAGCCCTAATTTTTCTGATAATAAACATCCGAGAGATAATCTTAAACTAGACATGGTTCCTTTGGCATAATATTTACCTTTTATATGATAATCAGAAATACGGTCTTTTAGATCTTCAGCCCGACCAATATAAAGCAAATACCACTTTTGTCTGAAGCTGAAGGGCGGTCGCAGCCGTAGCCCCTTTTTGATAACTGTACAACCCTTCTTCGGCACATAAGGTGGTAGTTTATTAAAATACCAGCCATAAACACCAGAATCAGAAGGTGGCGGTGATTTTATTAAATCCCGCAAGGAATATATCTTCTTTGGTTTTTTAAAATATTCAACGAGTTCCTCTTCATTGAGTTGCTTTGAACTATCCCATGCTATTTCGCCACGAAAACCGATCCGGCTAAACATCTGTGTTTTCTGCTCTGATTCATTAGAAAAAAATATATGCACACTATTGTCAGTAACATTTTCAATCTGCCCTTCCCCCCATTCAGGTTTATAGGGATGACAAATAGAATCCCCAACTTTGTATTTATCCTTCATCATTTTTCCAAGCTTATATCCATATCTAATTCTGACACAGTTATACACTAATAGTGGTTTAGCATAATAGCAAATGTTTTTAAATGCTTTATGTATACGCTGATTTTTCCCTCTCGGTGCCTGTTGCACCGATGTTATTTCCTCAGATTAAGGATAATTATAACAGTAGAAGGGCAAAAAGAGAATATTGAATAGCGAGGTTAAAAAAACCGTGAAATCTGCGGTATTTGCGATTAAAATAATAATATGGCACAATTTAAAATTGTTTCAGATTTTGAACCTAATGGCGACCAGCCAAAGGCGATTGAGCAGCTTGCCAATGGTCTAAAAACAGGCAGGCAGTTCCAAACCCTATACGGCGTTACCGGCAGCGGAAAAACCTTCACTATGGCTAATGTCATCGCTCAATACAACAGGCCGACACTTGTTATCAGCCATAATAAGACATTGGCAGCCCAATTATATGAAGAATTCAAATCGCTTTTCCCGAATAACGCTGTCGAATATTTTGTCAGCTATTACGATTATTACCAGCCGGAAGCCTATATCCCGCAGCGCGATATTTATATCGAAAAAGATGCATCCCGGAATGACGAATTGGACAGACTCCGTCTTGCAGCAACGACAAGCCTTACAAGCAGAGATGATGTAATTATCGTCGCATCTGTTTCCTGCATCTTCGGTTTGGGTTCGCCTGAAGATTACAAGGCAAGCGTAATCGCTGTCAAAATCGAAGATGCTGTAGAACGTAACGACCTGCTTGGCAGGTTCGCGGATTTGCAATACGCGAGGAACGATATCGATTTTCATCGCGGGACTTTCAGGGTTCGAGGCGATGTTGTGGAATTGTGGCCGAGCTATGAATCGTTTGCGGTGAGACTGGAATTCTTCGGCGATGAAATTGAAAAAATAAATTATATCAATCCTGTAAGCGGCGAAATATTGGCAGCTGAGCAGCAATTATTTATCTATCCTGCCGGGCATTATGTAATGCCTGCGGACAGGATTGAACTTGCTGTTGAGAGCATAAAAATCGAACTTCAGCAGCAGCTTATAAAACTGCGGCAGGAAGGCAAATTGCTCGAAGCTCAAAGACTACAGGCAAGGACGCTTTACGATATTGAAATGCTGCACGAGGTTGGATTTTGCAGCGGGATTGAGAATTATTCGAGGCATTTAAGCGGGTTGCCTGCGGGAGCAAGGCCATATACGCTGATCGATTATTTTCCGGATGATTTCCTGTTATTTATAGATGAATCGCATGTTACCGTGCCGCAAATTCGGGCGATGTTCGCGGGCGACCGCAGCAGGAAAGAAGTCCTTGTCGAACATGGATTTCGGCTGCCCAGCGCGATGGATAACAGGCCGTTGCGGTTCGATGAGTTTAGGGATGACTGGAAAAATGTAATCTTTGTTTCGGCAACGCCTGCGGAGTTTGAATTGAACCTTAGCAAAGGGGCGGTAGTAGAGCAGGTTGTCCGGCCGACGGGGCTGCTTGACCCTGAGATTTTTGTTCAGCCGGCATCGAACCAGGTGCCTCATCTGCTCGAACAGATTGAAAGGCACGTTGAATTAAAACAGCGGGTTTTGGTTACGACGCTGACGAAGAGACTTGCTGAAGATTTGTCTTCATATATATCAAAGAAGGGGTATCGGTGCCGGTATCTGCATAGCGAAATAAAAACACTTGAGCGAGTCGATATTCTGCGCAATTTACGAAGCGGCGAATTTGATGTTCTTGTCGGCATCAACTTATTGCGCGAAGGATTAGATTTGCCTGAGGTTTCGCTTGTTGCTATACTCGATGCGGACAAAGAAGGATTCCTCAGGAGTCAGACTTCGCTGATTCAGACAATCGGCAGGACGGCAAGAAACGTTGACGCGAAAGTTTTTCTGTATGCCGATAGGGTAACTGAGGCGATGCAAAAAGCAATTGACGAAACGAATAGAAGGCGTAAAATACAAGAGCAGTATAATAAAGAGCATAATATTACGCCTGAAACGATAAAGAAGCAGATTTATACCGGTCTGCAGGACAAATTAAAAGCAAGACAGGCGGCACAAAAGGCGATAAGCCTCAGCGATGATGAATATGACGCCGCTGAAATAGCGGTGCAGATTGAAAAAGAAATGCTGGAAGCTGCAGAAAAGCTTGATTTTGAACGAGCGGCATTTTTAAGAGACCAGCTGAAAGAATTGAAAGAACTGCCGCAGATAAGGAAACAAAAATGAAAGGCCTGAATCTTAAAAACGTAAGCAAACTTATAGATATGGCTATTGAAGAAGACTATGGCGGAAGAGACCCTTCGAGCGAACTAATGATTCCGGCCAATGCGAAGGGCAAGGCTTATATTGTAACCCGTGAGGAAATTGTTGTTTCAGGTATGCCTGTTGCCAGAGAGGTGCTGAAAAAGTATAACCCTAAGCTGAAATTAAAGGTTTTCAAGCAGGATGGTCAGCTTGCCAAAGTCGCCGAGAGGCTCGGCGTAATTGAAGGGCCGATACGCTCAATGCTGAGCGCTGAACGCGTCGTTCTCAATTTCCTTCAGAGAATGTGCGGCATAGCGACGATGACTTATAAATATGTTTACGCTGTTCGCGGGACAAAAGCGAAAATATACGATACACGCAAAACAATTCCCGGCTGGCGCGAGCTTGAGAAATACGCCGTCCGCTGCGGCAAAGGACATAATCATCGTTACAACCTCAGCGAAGCGGTGATGTTCAAGGATAATCATATTGTGCAGTTAGGCAAAAATCTTACGCCGAGGCTTAAAAAACTTGTTGCCGAGGCGAAGAAAATCAAAAGCGTCAAATTCGTCTGCGTCGAAGTTGACCACGTTGACGACCAGCTTAATTATGTTTTGAAAGTGCCGGGGGTGGACGTTGTGCTTTTGGATAATATGGGTCAGTGGCAGTATAAGCACGCTGTCGAGATGCGAAATAAAATGTGCAACGGCAAACCGCAGCTGGAGGCAAGCGGCGGAATTACGCTTAATAACGTCAGGCAAATCGCGCTTTGCGGCGTTGACCGGATTTCCGTCGGAGCAATAACCCACAGTGCTGTGTCGGTGGATATCGGGTTAGACAGGGAATTTTCAACAGATGTCTGAGAATCCCGCGCTCGATAGCGATTTTATAAAATCAAATCTCGGCATCAGCCGAATCGGCAGGGAAATAATTGTTTACAAAAGCACCGCAAGCACAAATGATATTGCTGGCGAATACGCCAGCGGAGGTAAAAAGAACGACGGGCTCGTCGTATTTGCCGAGCATCAAACTGCCGGCAGGGGCAGAAGAGGAAATATGTGGTTTAGCCAGGCAGGGAAAAATATTCTGTGCTCAATCCTTTTATATGAACCGAATATCAAGCCGGATATGCTTACCTTTGCCTGCGGAGTTGCGGTTGCCGAATCTATAGGCCGATGCGGCGAGAATGATGCGAAAATCAAATGGCCGAACGATGTTCTGCTGAATGAAAAAAAAGTCGCGGGAGTTTTAGTTGAGGGATTTACGAAAAACAAAAAAAAATATTTTGTTGCTGGTATCGGCATTAACTGTCATCAGAAAAAAGAAGATTTTCCCCGGGAATTGCGCCAAACGGCCACGAGCATCGATATAGAAAGCAGAATTATTTGCGACAGAAACAGGCTTGCCAAAAGACTGCTTGTAAATCTTGACCATTATTTGACTTGCGGCCTTGAAAATCCCGGCGAAATAGTTGAAAAGTGGGGCGAAAAGAGCATCCTTTTGGGAAAACGCGTTACAGTAGAGCATAACGGCAAAGAATTTACGGGAAATTGCATTGGTATAGAACCAGCCGAGGGACTTATATTGCAGCTTGAACGAGGCGGAGTTAGAATGTTTGAAGCGGCGTCAACTACAGTCAGTAGTGAAAAATTGAATAGATGGAACTGATAATGGCTGAGAAATTTGATATTGCGGTAATAGGTTCTGGGCCAGGCGGTTATGCGGCCGCGATAAGATGCGCTCAAAGAGGGGCAGTTGCTGCCATTATCGAAAAAGAAAATCTCGGCGGGACCTGTCTTAACTGCGGTTGTATCCCATCTAAAACACTGCTTGCATCGGCACATATTCTGACAACTGTGAAAAACGCAGGCACGTTCGGCGTTGAAGTTGAAAATCCGAAAGTGAACTGGACTAAAATGCAGGCACGTAAGGACGCGATTGTCGCAGGATTCAGAAAAGGGCTGACAGGACTTATTCAGAGCAATAAAATAAAAATTTTTCAGGGATGCGGAATTGTAACGGCAAAAAATAAAATTACTGTTGAAGGATATAATCCTGCAGAAATTGAAACTAAAAAAATAATCATTGCTACAGGCTCTGTGCCGATTGAAATTCCTTTTATGCCTTTTGATGGCGAAAAAATAATAAGCAGCGCCGAGGCGCTGTGTCTCAGTCAAATACCCAAATCAATGGTTATAATCGGCGGCGGCGTTATCGGCTGCGAAATGGCCTGCATTTATGCGACGGTCGGGACTAAAATTACCATAATTGAAGCTCTGCCGACGATTTTACCTTTTGAGGATGAATGGGTTGGGCAATTATTAACAAGAGAATTCAAAAAGCTCGGAATAAATATCATTACAGGCAAAAAGGCGGCTGCTTATGAGAAATTGGGTTCGGGCGTTAAGCTTTCTCTTGAGGACAGCACACCAATTGAAGCTGAAAAGGTTTTAGTCTGTGTCGGCAGGAAAGCAGTCTGCGACAGCCGGACTATCAAGGCCTTGTCGCTTGAAATGAATGGTTCAATAATTAAGGTTAATGAAAAAATGGAGACCAGCGCCTGCGATGTTTATGCAATTGGAGATATTGTCGGGACAACTTATCTTGCTCACGGCGCATTTGCCGAAGCAGAAGTGGCCGCTGACAACGCAACCGGCGGCGATTCAATTATGAAAGATTATTCGCTTGTGCCAAGGGCGGTTTATACATTTCCTGAAGTTGCCGGGGTCGGAATAAATGAAACCAAGTGCAGGCAGATGGGTATCGATTACACAATCGGCAGGGCATTTTTCAGGGCGAACGGCAGGAGTCTTGCGCATAATGAAACGGTCGGAGAAGTGAGAATTTTGCGGGATAAAAAAACAAATAAAGTTATGGGCATAACGATGGTTGGTGTGGGTGTTACTGAGATGATCGCCTGTGCGAGGGTTCTTTTAGGAAGTCAGGAGCCAATAGGTGAAATTTCGTTTGCACATCCGACCGTTTGTGAGACTTTAAAGGAAGCCTGGGAAGATGCCTTTGGAAAGAGTTTGCATATCCCGCTGAGGATATAATTTGATACTATAAACTCTCGTTTTTAGGCCAAAAACGCATTTCTAACACTGAAAAGCTGTATTTTCAGGGACTTTTTTGTTGACATTATAATATTTTTTTGATATAATCACTGTTCTGTATAATCTTGCAGACTAGGGAAGGCCTGCATATTACAAACCTATTTTCCACGCCTGATTCAAGACCTCGACAGGCGCAACGGAGGAAGATTTCTAATGTTGAATGTTAAAAAAGTCGGTAATAGTCTATTTGCCCAGCAGCTTATAAAAAAGCTGGCGGCGATATTGTCATTTCGCGGCAGGCGATTGCAGACGGAGCTGGAATTGCCGGTGTTTGACGAGATGATTACCAAATATATCATTGTGCTTACAGTCGGCGTGATTGTCTATGGCGGGCTGCTTAGTTTAAATGACTTCGGATTTCTGCTGGATGAGATACGCGCTAGTAAGTTGGGGTCGGTATATATTTTCGCAGTAAGAATGTTCCTCGGATTAAATTTGTGCGTTTTCCTTTGGAGGATTTTGCTTGTTTTAAAATATAAACCTGTAGAAAGCTGCTCTGACAAAAAACTGCCGCGATGCACCGTAATTGTGCCTGCATATAATGAAGGCAAAGGCGTGTTAATGACATTGGAGAGCGTTGTGCAGAGCGATTATCCCGCAGAGAAACTCCAAATTATTGCGGTAGATGACGGCAGCAGCGACGATACATTTGAATGGATAAAAACCGCCTGCGGAGTGATACCGGGGCGGATAGAAAGTGTGCAGTTTGCAAAAAATCAGGGAAAAAGAGCAGCGATTTTTGAAGGCGTTGTTCGCAGCAAAGGACAGATTATTGTTACAATAGACAGCGATTCGGTAATAGAGCCGCAAACGCTCCGCAGGCTGGTAAGCCCGTTTGTAAGCGATAAATCAGTTGGGGCAGTTGCGGGCAATGTCAGGGTTTTGAATTGCAGCGAGGGAATTATTCCCAAGATGCTCGACGTAATATTCGCATACAGCTTTGACTTCTTGCGGGTAAGCCAGAGTATGGTTGATACCGTATTCTGCACGCCTGGCGCGCTTTCGGCATATCGGAAAGATGTAATTCTAAAGAATCTCAATGTGTGGCTTAATCAGACATTTCTCGGAACAAAGGCGAATATCGGCGAAGATAGGGCGCTGACAAATATGATTATTGACGACGGCTGGAGTGTCAGATTTCAATCAAATTCCTTTGTATATACGATGGTGCCGACTGCTTATGTCAAGCTGTGCAAGATGTTTATGCGGTGGGCAAGAAGCAACGTCCGGGAAACGCTGGCTATGGGGAGATTTATATTCAGAAAATTCCGAAATGACTCAATGAGCGGCGCAAGAATAAACTTTATAATGTCCTGTATAAATCTTGTTATTCCTCAGACGATAGTAGGTTTGCTTATAGGTTTAATATTTATGCAGCCGCAGACATACCTTTCACAAATAATGCTCGGCACAGTTTTAGCCTCAACAGCGCCGGCTTTCTTTTATGTTCTTCAGAAGAAAAATTCAGATGCGCTGTGGGCTTATGCCTATGGATTGTTCTGGTTTGTGGGGCTTTGGTGGATAACACCCTGGTCAGTTCTGACTGCCCGAAACGGCAACTGGCTCACCCGCCAGCTTCCCAAAGGAAAATCTATAAGTCCGGTTGGAAGTATTGTTCGTTTTAGATTTGAAGCAGCCGCCTGATAGCATATCATTAAATTCGAAGCACATATCAACAGCATAACAATTTTGCGTAATTTATTTTTTGTTGACGGATTAGAAGCCGTAAAGTAAAGTAGGTGTTATATTTGACTAAAATCTGTCCAGATTATTAAGGTTTTTACGAAGTAAACGACCGGAAATGGGTCGAAGCAAAAATATTAAAAAGGATTGTAAACCAGGGGAAATGCAGGCTTTACATAATTTTAAGACCTACTTTTTGAGGGGGCTGGCTGCACTTTTGCCCACTATTTTGACAGTCTGGATTTTTGTCCAGCTTTACTTATTTATCCAGCATAACGTAAGCGCACATATAAATCGAGCTGTCGTAAGAATTCTGGTCTACAGCACTCCGAATTATCCATATATAGACACAGACGAATTGTCAGCGTATGTTAAAAAAAATTATCCTGCTGCGGCAGATAATCCACAGACTTTGGCTGAAAAGATGGACGAATCTTCTATAAAAAGAGAGGTCAGGATTGAAAAGGCAACAAAATTCTGGGTTTATGGCCACGGCCAGATTACCGGATTTATAATAGCATTCTTGGCTGTAGTTTTTATCGGGGCTTTTTTGGCAAGCGTTATCGGCAGAGCAGTATGGCGGATGTTTGAACATATACTAATGAAAACGCCGCTGCTTAAAGAGGTTTATCCATCTATCAAGCAAATTACGGATTTCTTTTTTGCCGGCAAGAAGATGGCGTTTAATAAGGTTGTCGCACTCGAATATCCCCGAAAAGGCGTCTGGACAATAGGAATGGTTACCGGAGGCGGAATTAAAAAACTTGCCCCGGAGGGGACGGAACTATTGACGGTTTTTGTTCCCACATCGCCATCGCCGGTCAATGGTTTTGTGCTTGTTCTTCCCAAATCGGAAGTTATCGATATGGATGTTTCCATCGAGGAAGCATTAAGATTCATTATAAGCAGCGGCGTTATAAGTCCATCGGTGTTTCAGTCATATTCGCAGGAACAAAAGGACGTATTATTAAAAAATGAGTAATATTTTTTAAGGAGCGGAAAATTGGATGTAAGAATTATCAGCAAACACGTGGAAATAACCGATGACAGCAGGGCAAGAATAGAAGAAAAAGTTGCCAAGCTGCCGCGGTATAATAACAGTATTTATGATATAGAAATTATAATAGAAGGCGGCAAAGGCTCTGCAATGGTCAAAGTGGAAATCATTGTCAGGGCCAGACGCAATCATATATTTGTCGCCAAAAATTCCGGAGAAGATATGTTCGTCTGCATCGATGAAGTTGTCAGGAAAATCGAAAGACAGCTCAAAAAACAAAAACAAAAACAGCGCGATAACAAGCATCCGGGCGGAGCAATCGCAAAAGAAAAGGAAGTTTAACAAAGCATCGGAAAGTAAAAAAATAAGGTGAAAACAAAAGGAATAATTTTTTTATCAGGAGTCAACATGAAAATAGCTGATTTTGTGTGTTCGAAGGCTATTTTACCAAGGCTTGAACCCGTCAAGAGAGACGATGTTATAAAGGAACTTGTCGCTGCTCTTGATAAAGCCGGCAAGCTTGGAAAAGACAGCGCCGCGGACATCGCAAAAGCCGTTATCAAAAGAGAAAATGAAGCCAGCACCGGCATAGGAAAGGGAGTGGCAGTGCCGCACGTCAAGCACAAAGCTGTGAAAAAAGTCGTGGCAGCCATCGGAATAAGCGCAACCGGAATAGATTTTTCCGCTCTCGACAAACAGCCGGTTTATACGGTTATTCTGCTCTTAAGCCCGATTGAAGGCGACCAGCATTTGCAGGCTATGGAGGCCATATTCGGTCATTTGCAGAACGATAATTTCAGAAAATTTCTCAGACAAAGCGAAACTGTCGAACAGATAAAAGAATTACTTGTTGAAGCCGACCAGAATCCTTCGTGGTAATCGGAAGCTAACGGCAAGATAGTTTTAAAAAGAAATAGGAGTCTAACTGTTGTCTGATTCAGTCAGTCAGACCGAAGTTGAAATTAAAAACGTCAACGGCCTGCATATGAAGCCGGCAATGCAAATTGTTGATACCGCAAGTAAATTTTCGAGCGATATCAAGATAAGCAGGGACAAGACCGTTGTTGACGCTAAAAGCATTATGCAGGTTGCTATGTTAGCAGCGACAATGGGAACAAAATTAACTATAACAGCCAAAGGTCCGGATGCCCTAATGGCAGTTGATGCGCTGAAAGACCTTATTGAAGTTAAACATTTTGGCGAGCAGAGCAGGCAAACAGAACAAAAATCTGCCGGCTGAGCGGTTAAAAGATGGAAATAAAAAAAGGAATAGCTGTTTCGCCGGGCATTGCAATAGCAAAGCCCCTGATTGTCGATTCGGAAGATTACCGAATACCGAGACGCTCTATCCTTCCTTCAGCAAGGTCTGCAGAGGTTAAAAGAGTAAGAGAGGCATTTCGAATCGCTGCCAAAGAACTGGAGAAAACCAATTCCGAAAACGAGTTAGCGGAAGGGAAAATTAAAGATATTTTTGCTATTCATCTGCGGTTTTTGAAAGACAAAAGTCTGCAAAAAAAGGTTACGGAGCTTGTATATAACGAGCTTTTGACTGCCGAATACGCAGTTTCGACAACTTTGCGCGATATAGCGAACCATTTTGCATCCGTGCCGGACAAGTATATCAGCGAGCGTGCGGCAGACATATATGACATTGAAAAGCGATTATTGCGGTACCTGCTCGGAAGAAAAAGAGAAGATATAGAGCACATCAATCACGAGATGGTTGTGATTGCTCATGAGCTTGGGCCTACTCAAACAGCAGGTTTCGATAAGAAATTCATAAAAGGTTTCGCAACAGACGCAGGCGGGAGAACCAGTCATACCGCAATTGTCGCACGTTCGCTCGGTATTCCGGCAGTAGTAGGTCTTGAGGATGTTACAAGCAATGTTGATCCGACCGCTACCGTGATAATCGACGGCAATCGCGGCATGGTCGTAATAGATCCCGATGAGACTACACTTAAACAATATCAGCAGTTTGCAGTAGAGTTCGAAAGGCTGGAAAGAGAGCTTGACGCAATTCACGACCTTGAGGCGGTTACGCGCGACGGTGTTGTGATAGAGCTGCTGGGTAATATCGAATTTCCACACGAGGCGGAAATAGTTCTTGAGAAGGGCGGAAACGGCATCGGTCTTTACAGGACGGAATTTTTGTATCTTAACAGCCAGACCGAGCCAAACGAAGAAGACCATTATAATGCATATACAGAAGTAATAAGAACATTGGGCGATAAGCCTGTTGTTATAAGGACGATGGACCTCGGAGCGGACAAATTCACACAGAGCCGCCGGTTTACACGCGAGCCGAATCCGTTCCTTGGGCTTCGCTCAATCAGATTCTGTCTGCAGAATCTTGTTATGTTCAAGACGCAGCTTCGGGCAATCCTGAGAGCCGCGGTTCACGGCAATGTGAGCGTGATGTTTCCGTTGATAAGCAATCTGCACGAGCTGCGGCAGGCAAAGATGATAATTCACGATGTGATGGAAGACCTTGAAGAAGATTCCATCGAATATAAGGCGGATGTGCCGGTAGGGATTATGGTAGAAACGCCTTCAGCGGCACTGACGGCCTCGATACTTGCCGGCGAAAGCGATTTCTTCAGCATAGGAACCAACGACCTTATTCAATATACTCTTGCGGTTGACCGCGGCAATGAGCGGGTTTCCACCCTCTACTCCGGCGCCGACCCGGCTGTGATAAATCTTCTTCGCAGCGTTATTCACGAGGCGAACAAGGCAGGAATAAGCGCAAGTATCTGCGGCGAAATGGCTTCTGAACCGGAATTTATGATGCTGCTTTTGGGACTTGGTTTCAGAATTTTTTCGATTGCTCCGCCGATGATACCGGAGATAAAGAAAATTATACGTTCGGTTACAATTGAATCCTGCAATAGCCTTGCGAGAAAAGTTCTCCAGATGAACTCGGAACGAGAAGTGATAAATTATCTTCGAGACGCCGCGATGAAGGTTCTGCCGGAAGTGTTTTAAAACAGAATATAGAATGTAGAATAAGGAGTCTGAAAAATAACTGCAACATCATTGACGCTGGCTGGAAGATGTAAAATAAATGGCAATGCAAGATTTCTGTCTCATCAGGAGACGATGCGGGTTATCGCCAGGGCGATTGTCCGCAGCGGAATTGAGCCTGTTTACAGTGAAGGTTTTAATCCGCATTTGAAACTTTCGCTGCCGCTGCCGAGGAATGTAGGGCTGCCCGGCGAAGATGAACTTTTCTGCGTAAAAATAAAAGCATCTGAAAATCTTTCATTTAAGGAATTGATAGCCCAGCAGCTTCCCAGAGGTTTTGAGCTTGTTTCGGTTGATGTTATAGACAAGCCGGTTTCTTATCAGCCTGTTGAGGTCGAGTATTTTATAAAACTGAATTTAGCAGAAAAACAGGAGCAGATACAAAAGATTAACGAACAGATTCAGGTAGGCAGCGAGATTTTGATTGAAAGAACCATAAATCGGGAAGGCGACGTAAAAATCGTCAATGTTGGAAAATACCTCAAGCCTTTTGAATTTGCTGAGAATGGCATCTGTGTATTTTGCAGGGTTTTGCCGACAGGGACAATAAGACCTGATGAGATACTGAGACTTTTAAATATGGATTCAAATGAGGTAAGCAGTTCGATTATAAGAAAAAAAGTAACCTGGGAGATAAATTAAATTTTTTTTAGGATATAATATATATGTCAAGAGAAATGCTTATAAACTTTGCTGAGGCGGATGAATGCAGAATAGCGGTTATTCAGGACGGCATTTTAAAGGAGCTTTATATTGAAAGGCCGTCGCTGGTCAGTTATGTCGGAAATATCTATAAGGGCAAAGTTGTGAATATTGAGCCGGGCATACAGGCGGCCTTTGTCGATTTCGGCTTTAGTAAAAACGGTTTTCTTCATATCAGCGATTTACACCCCCGTTATTTTATGCGGAAGGGTCAGGAGTATACCGAACATATTGGTAAAAGAAAATCATTAAGGGACAGGCCGCCCATTCAGCAATGTCTGAAAAGGGGGCAGGATATTATTGTTCAGGTTACTAAGGGCGGGATAAATACCAAGGGACCTACGCTTTCGTCCTATATATCGCTGCCGGGAAAATACCTGGTTATGATGCCCTGGATGCACAATCTTGGTGTTTCACAAAAAATTGAAGATGAGCAGGAGCGTGCAAGGTTGAGGACGATTCTTGATGAAGTGCAATTGCCGGAAAAGGCTGGTTTTATTCTTCGCACGGCCGCAGCCGGCTGCTCAAAAAAAGACGTCCAGAAAGACCTCGGATATATAAGCAGGCTGTTCAGGGCAATTCAAAAAAGAATCGATACGGTCTCGGCCCCGGCGGAATTGTATAGAGAATCCGACCTTATTATACGAGCAATCAGGGATGTCTTTAACAGCGATATAAGCGGTATTATCTGCGACAACGAGACCGTGGCGAGAAGAGTAAGAGATTTTCTTGAGATAATTCAGCCCCGGCTTAGAAATCGGGTTACATATTACGATGGCAAAATACCACTGTTCCACAAATACAAAATCGAAGAGGAAATTCGCAAAATCCATTCACGGCACGTCGAGCTTAAAAGCGGCGGTTCAATCGTTATTGAGCAGACCGAAGCGCTTGTTGCGATAGATGTAAACAGCGGCAAATACAGAAAGCACGAAAACGCAGAGCAGACCGCTCTGAAGATTAATATAGAAGCAGCGCAGGAAATCGCACGGCAGTTGAAGCTTCGCGACCTTGGAGGACTTATTATCTGCGATTTTATCGATATGAGAGACGGCAAAAACAGGAGAGAGGTCGAAAAAGTATTTCGTAATTCCCTTAGCGATGACCGCGCCCGCAGCAGAATACAGAGAATAAGCGCGTTCGGTATTATCGAGATGACAAGACAAAGAGTCAGGCCTTCTTTACAATCAAGCACTTATCTCAAATGTCCATATTGTGCCGGAGCAGGTATGGTCAAAAGTCCGGAGTCAGCCGCGATAGAAATTATAAGGACTCTCAATATGGCAGCGGCCAAAAACGAAGTCAGAAGAATAGAACTGTCTGTGCCGCCTCCCGTGGCCGATTTTTTGCTCAATCGGCGCAGAGCCGCCATTGCCGACATAGAAGGCCAGGGGCATAAGCATATAATAATCCGGCCGGATGCTGCTTGCTCTGCCGAGCGGTATAATATAGTATGTTTTGACGACCGTGACGGAGTTGTGAAGATTTAATCTTTTTAACGGAGTAATTTAATGACCTTTGACCTTGAATATGCAAGGCAGGTAATAAAAGCTGAAGCGGCAGGCGTGGCAAAGATGGCCAGGCTTGTTAATGATTCGTTTTTACACGCCGCACAGCTTATATACGACTGTAAAGGTTCGGTTATAGTAACGGGAATCGGAAAGGCCGGCATAATCGGCCGCAAAATCAGCGCTACTTTGGCTTCGACCGGAACGCCGAGCCATTTTTTGCATCCTGCCGAGGCCGTTCATGGCGATTTGGGCAGGTTGAGAAAATCCGATGTTGTTCTTGTTTTGAGTTTTGGAGGAGAAACGGACGAAATTATCCGTCTCATAAATGTCGTCAAACAATTAGAGATAAAACTGATAACAATTACAGGCAATATTGATTCCCGGCTTGCTGCGCACAGCGATATCGTTTTGTGTATGGGCGAACTTGACGAGGCTTGTCCTTTGGGCGTTGCTCCCAGCGTTTCAACTACCTGTATGCTCGCTGTTGGTGATGCTCTGGCCCTTACCGTTATGAAAGCGCGCAATTTCAGCGTTGAGGATTACGCCAGATTTCATCCCGCCGGTTCGCTTGGCGCAAAGCTCATCACGGTTGAACAGTCTATGATGTTCAGGCCGGGCGAAAAACTGCCTCTTGCGAAAGCTACCGACACTGTTAGCCAGATGCTGCAGAAAAACAGCGATTTGAAAAGACACGGCGCGGTAATGATTGTCGATTCTGAAGGCAAACTTGCCGGAATTGTTACAGATGCGGATTTAAGAAGGCTTATGGCGCAAAATGGAGTCAAACTTTTTGAACGTCCCGCGAAGGATATTATGACCGCAAACTGCAAGAAAATCAGGGCTGACGCACTTGCCGCCGAGGCGATGGCGATATTTCATAAGCACAGGATTGACGATTTGCCTGTTGTCGATGAAGAGGGCAAACCCGTCGGGCTGATTGACGTTCAGGATATTGTTGCGATAAAGATTGTCGGTTAGACACGGATGACTGAAATAAAAAAAACAGACCTTCAGCAGATAAAGCTGCTTGCTATGGACGTTGACGGCGTTCTGACCGACGGCAATTGTCTGATCGGCCCCGATGGAATGGAGCTTAAGTCTTTTAGTCTGCTTGACGGTCACGGTATAAAAATGTGGCACAGGGCCGGCCTTAAAACGGCGATTATAAGCGGCAGAGAAAGCGCAGCGACAACGCAAAGGGCCGAGGAAATGGAAATCAATTTTGTGTATCAGCCGTTTCCGCAAAAACTCAATTGTTTTGACAGACTTCTTGCCGATTCCGGCCTTGAGCCGAAAAATATTGCATATATCGGCGACGATGTGCTTGATATTCCATTAATAAGACGTGCGGGATTCGCAATAGCTGTCGCTAATGCCGTCGATGAGGTCAAACATTATGCTCATTATATAACCTCAAGGCCGGGCGGAAGCGGGGCGGTTCGCGAAGTTATCGAATATATACTGAAGAATACCGGCAAATGGACTGACCTTATGGAGCGTTATCTGGTTTGAATTTATGGTTTTAAACAGAAAATTTACAGTCTGGCTTATTTCATTTGCTGTTGTGCTGTTTGCTTTTCTGCTTTACCGAAGCGCAAGCAATACGGGCATAATAGAAATTACCACGCTTGACCAGAGTATCGGACGGATGGACGCGAATCAGTATATCGCCGATTCCAACGCCGGCCAGGTCGGCAGGGCGAAAGTTGAATACGTCGAACGTGCACGTTTCGAGACCGTTGATGCCAAAACAAGAAAATTAAAACGCGTCGTCGGCTTTGAAAAAGTGTTGCACAAGAGCGGCAACGAGTGGCTGCTTGACAAGCCTTATATGAACGTTTTTCAGGGCAGATTGCGTGCCGATATTACCGCTGATAAAGGAACTATCGAGATTGAAAATGTCGAAGGCTCTAACCCCATACCGAAATCGGCTGTTCTTAAGGGAAATGTCATTATTCATATTCTTCCTGATATGACTGCCGGACGGTCGGATAGTTTCGTATATCTCAAACAGATTACTTTTGACTCCGACCGCTCAATGTTTTACTCCGATGATGATGTCAACTTTGTTTCCGCCGAGGCGCATTTGATGGGCAAGGGACTGGAAGTAGTATATAGCAATATTACAAATAAGCTGGTGTATCTGAAGGTCAGGAAGGTTGACTATTTGAATGTCCGAGGCCTGTCGCAGGTAAGCCGGGCAAAAGAAACACAGCCAAAAGATGCCAATATTACTGTTGCTGTGGTTTCTTCAGCCAATTCTGTCGAAATCAAACCAGCCGAAGCCAAGCCTGTCGAGGTCAAACCTGCTGTTGCGAAGATAGAGGAAAAAAAGGAAAGTTACCAATGTCTCTTTCGGGATAATGCCCGTCTTGAACATCGAAACGAGGTTGTTCTTGCGGAGGAAATTGCGATTACCGATATTTTACAGCCTGCTGAGGAGGAATCCCAGCAGCCGCAGACTTCCGTAAGCACGGTTGAACCGAATGCCGTAAGGCATCCCCAAGCGGATACTGCCGGCCGGATGACGGCTAAAAAGCCGCAGGCCGCCGGCGAAAACAAAGCTAATCAAAAACCGGCCGCAAAGCCGCAGATTGCAAAGACGATAGTGCCTGATGAGAATAAACCGGTTGTCGCGACGGTTAACTGTGATGGCCCGATGATAATAAGGCCTGATTCCGAAGCCGAATCAGACGATTATAAGCTCAAGCCGTTCAAAAAATTTCACGATTTGACGCAAACAGTTTTATCTTGGCTCGGCAAAAGGAATGTCCTGATTGCTCAAAGAGTAAGTTATGACTATACAAATCAGATTGCAAAAGCACACGGCCTTGTCGAGCTTGTTTTCTATCCTGAAACAAAAACATTCGCTACTCAAAAAGATAAGCCTTTTATAATAGACGCTCAGGAAGGCGCCGAATTTGTATCGGCGCAGAACAGGGCGATTTTCAGCGGTAATGTCCGGGGAAGTTTTACTAAACAGGCAGACGCTTATAATGAAGAAAATATATTTCACGGCGATAAGCTTATTGTTGACCTGATTTCCGCCAGGAGCAGGCCGGATGCCGTTGAATCGTCTAATATTTCTCATATTACCGTTACAGGCCCGGGCGTTCGGCTTGAGTCGATAAGAATGAACGGCGAAACCAAATTAAGTCACACAAGGCTCAAATCCAAAAGAATCGATTATGACAAGGCCGCTGAAGATGTCATCGCGACAGGAAAGGGTATAATCGAATATAAAAATACGGAAACTGAAAATCTTGAAGACACATCAAAGTCTGCTTTAAGTAAACCCTGTTTTGCTATTATTGAAGGCTTCGATAAGCTCATCTGGGACACCAATTCACTGCAGGTTAAGGCTTTCAGCGATAAAACCAGAGGCGTTCACATCGGCTATCTGCCTGTTGAAAATAATGGCTATGGAAACAGGATTACGATTGATACCCGGCAGGTGGATATTGATTATTATGAGCCGACAGCGGGCAAGGCTCAGCTAAAGCAGCTTTTCGCGACAGGCGGAATCGTTTATTACGAACAGCCTAAATATGAATTTGTCGGCAAAGACCTTTATTATAACGCGGTTGACGAATATATGACCGTTAATGGCGACAAAGATATGCCCTGTATGCTCAATGGTGCGATGGCTGATGGCATAGAATACAACTTGAAAACCGGTTCTGCCAGTGCGGTTATCGGCAGCGGTATCGGCATTATGCCTGCCAGAGAATAACCTCTTTAGCTTTGCCGGAAAGTCCACTTTAGGGTTGACTTGTTCTCAATTTTAGCTAAACTAACCCCTCTTTAAAAGGATTTAATTTGCTGATATTCTGGAGGTCAAATTGGCTTATAATTGTATAGTTCCTATAAAGCAGGTGCCTGATACTAAAAGGATTACAGGCGAAGCGATGAATGACGACGGCACCGTCAATCGCGGTGCTTTGCCTGCGATATTCAATCCTGAAGACCTGAATGCTCTTGAATTGGCTCTGCATATTAAGGACAAATTCGGCGGCAAAGTTACCGCGATAACAATGGGTTTGCCTGCCGCGGGCGCCATTTTAAGAGAGTCGTTATATCGAGGCGCCGACGACGCAATCCTTATAACCGACAAACGCTGTGCCGCAAGCGATACACTTGCCACAAGTTATATCCTTAGCTGTGCGATAAAGAAGCTCGATTATGATATTGTCTTATGCGGCAGGCAGGCTATTGACGGCGATACCGCGCAGGTCGGCCCTCAGCTTGCTGAAAAGCTTTCGATTCCGCAGATTACTTATGTTGAGGAGCTTATTAGTCTTGAAAACCGCTCAATAATCGCAAAACGAAATATCGGCAGCGGCTGGCAGGAAGTCCAATGCAAATTGCCTGTGCTGCTTACGGTTGTCGGCGAAGCGAATGAGCCAAGAATATCAGTCGCCAAAAGGCTGATGAAATATAAAAATGCGAAAACGCCTGTTGAAATTGAATTGCAGGCAAAATTAGATAATGCCGGCGCGACCGATGATGAATTAAAACAGCTTGTGCTGAGAAAAATCGATGAGCTTAGGCAAAAAGGTCTGCTTATGAAACAATGGGACCTTGATTTTCTTGAAGCCGATTTGCAGTGGTGCGGCAGGGACGGTTCACCTACAAAGGTTCATCGCATTCAAAGCGTTATCCTGACGGCAAGGGAAAGCAAAGCAGTTGAGCCGACCGAGCAGGGCGTCGCGGATATGGTGCACGAACTAATAAAAGATAAAACCATAAGTTAATATCAGGATTATTTATGATTCCAGTCAATAGAAAAGGAGAAGTCTGGGTTTTTGCCGAGCAGCATCAGGGCAAACTTGAAGACATCGGCCTTGAGCTTCTCGGCAGGGCAAGAATGCTTGCCGACAGCCTCGGCGTTAAGGCCGCGGCTGTGCTTATCGGCGATGAAGTAAAATCGCTTGCCGAAAAGCTCTGCCATTATGGCGCGGATAAAGTTTATGTCCTTGAAAATCCGCTGCTTGAGCATTACCAGGCTAACAGCTATGCCAGGGTGATTTACGGCCTTGTCCATAAATACGAGCCGCAAATAATGATTTACGGCGCCAGTCCCTGCGGCAGAGACCTTGCCCCTCGTGTTGCAAGCGCCACAAAGGCTGGGCTTACCGCGGATTGCACCGATTTGCAGATTGGCGACCATGAAAATAAAGAGGTGGTGCATAAGAATCTGCTCCTGCAGATAAGGCCGGCTTTCGGCGGAAATATTATCGCCACGATTATTAATTATGACCGCTGGCCGCAAATGGCGACCGTTCGTGAAGGCGTTATGCCGATGCCGGAGCTTGTCGCCTCAAGAAAGGGTCAGATTATTGTCGAGAAAGTCCACGTTTCGCACGATGATTTGCCGCTGGAAATCCTTAGTGAGCAGAAACGCGAAAAGAAAGTCAATCTCAAAGCATCGAGAATCGTTGTCTCCGGCGGGGCGGGCGTCGGCAGCAAGGAAAATTTCCGGCTTATCTGGGATTTGGCAAACGCACTTGGTGCAGCCCCCGGCGCTACAAGAGCCGCGGTTGATTTGGGATTTATCGACCACGACCATCAGGTAGGTCAGACCGGCACGACTGTCCGGCCGAGCCTTTATATCGCTGTCGGCATCAGCGGCGCTATCCAGCATCAGGCGGGAATGAACGCCAGCCAGAAAATTGTCGCTATCAATAACGACCCGCAGGCTCCGATTTTCGATATCGCTCATTATAAAATTGTCGGCGACCTCAATGAAGTTGTTCCGAAAATGATAAAAGCTATAAAAGCGAGAGTATAAAAAATGGCAAATTTTTACAAAGATAACGACGATATTCAGTTTCTGTTCAGGCATTTGGATATCGGCAGTATTGCCGAAATAATGGAAGAGGGCTTCAAATTCGCGAAGGAATTTGATTACGCTCCGGCAAATGCAGCCGAGGCGATAACGAATTATGACCTTGTGCTTGAATCTTTGGGGCAGCTGAGCGGCGATTTTATCGCTCCGCGCAGCGAAGATATTGACAGACAGGGCAGCAAACTCAACGAAGACGGCACGGTAAGTTACGCCGACGGCATAAAAAAATCGCTCGATATGCTCGCAAAAGCAAATGTAATGGGTTTTACTCTGCCGCACAGGTTCGGCGGATTGAATTTCCCCAATGCCGTTTATTCAATAGCAACCGAGATGGTTTCGCGTGCCGACGCTTCGCTTATGAACCTGTTCGGCCTTCAGGGTATTGCCGAAACAATCAATAGTTTCGCTTCCGAAGAGATAAAACAGAAATATCTGCACGATTTTGCCCAGGGCAAAGTTACCGGCGCAATGGTTCTGACTGAACCGGATGCCGGCAGCGATTTGCAAAGTTGTAAATTAAAGGCATTTCAGGACGATAGCGGCAGCTGGTATCTCCACGGCGTTAAACGATTTATAACAAATGGATGCGGCGATGTGCTGCTGGTTCTTTCGCGCAGCGAGCCGGACAGAAGCGGCGGTCTTGGTTTGAGTTTATTTGTCTGCGAAAGAGGCCCGACTGTTCACGTCCGCAGAATTGAGGACAAACTCGGTATTCACGGCTCTCCGACCTGCGAGCTGTTTTTCGATAATACGCCTTGTGAGCTGATTGGCGAAAGAAAACGCGGGCTTGCGCCTTATGTTATGACTCTGATGAACGGGGCAAGACTCGGCATATCAGCTCAATCGCTTGGAATCGGCGAGGCCGCGTATAGGGTTGCAAGAGACTATGCGGCGAGCAGAAAGCAGTTCGGCGGCCCGATTGAAAAACTGCCTGCCGTGCGGGATATGGTTATTGATATGAAAATAGATGTCGAAGCGGCCAGGGCGCTGCTTTACGAAACAAGCAGGGTAGTTGACTACGATAACTGTTTCGCAAAGAAGCTCGAATTTGACCCGCCTGCGGATAAAGAAAAGCTTAAAGAAATGAAAGAGGCTTCCAGACGCTATGGACGTTTCGCCGGTATGCTTACGCCGATGACGAAATATTTAAGCTCCGAGATGTGTAACAAGGTAGCATATAACGCGATACAGATTCTCGGCGGCAGCGGTTTTATGAGGGATTATCCCTGCGAAAGATTTGCGCGGGACGCCAGAATCACAACGATTTACGAAGGCACAAGCCAATTGCAGGTAGTTGCTGCGGTTCGAGGCGTATGCAGCGGCACAGCCGCAAAATATATTGAAGAGCTTACCGCCGGCGATTACGAGCCGCAGGTTAAAGACCTGCTCGATATTTTAAAACAGAATACAGAATTACTGTTCAGGGCGGTGGCCTTTGTCAAAGATACCGGCGTTGATTATATGGACCTTTACGGCAGGGCGATTGTGGACTCGGCGATTTACATTATCGTTGGTTACCTGTTCTGTGGCCAGGCGAGCAGTAAAATTGATTGCCAGGTCGAAATTGCCAACGGCCAAAACAACGGCCAAAGCGAAACAATCAGTATGAAGAAACGCAAGGAAATGATTGCCCGCAGGTATATAACCAAAAATTCCGCCGTTATAAAATCTCTTGTCGATACGATAATCAGCGGCGATAGGTCAACATTCGAACAATATGAAGCACTTGCAGGTCCTGTGCCGGGGGAGTAAATGCTTAAGGCTGTAATATTTGATTTCGACGGAGTAATTTCGGATTCCGAACCCTGCCATTTCGCAGCCTATAATAAAGTTCTCGCCGATTTCGGGATTCAAATCAAAGAAGAAGAATACTATGCAGAGTATCTCGGCTTTACCGATTATGAAGCCTTTAAGGACATTCAAAAACGATACAAAACCGATTATAAAGGATTGTCCATTGAGCAGCTTATTGAGCGAAAAGCGGAAGTTTTTAAGAATTTAATCGGCAAAGGCAGCCATTTGATTGACGGCATTGTGGAATTAGTCGGGGAGCTTGAAACGAACAATATAAAGCTCGCTATAAACTCCGGCGCTACCTATGCTGATATAAAAGTTATGCTTGCCGGCTCAGCTATTGAAAATTCTTTTGATATTATTGTTTCCGCTGATGATGTTTCAAAAGGCAAGCCCGACCCCGAAGGATACTTGTTGGTGCTTAAAAAACTCAATGTTGTTTCAGACTTTCCGATTTCCGCAGGGCAATGTGTTGTTATCGAGGATTCGCACTGGGGCATTACATCTGCAAAAAAAGCAGGGATGCATATAATTGCCGTAACAAATAGTTTTCCCGCTGACGAGCTGAAAGGGGCGGAAATAATAATCAGTTCGATAAGAAAACTTAAAATCAGCGATATGCAAAAATTATGCGCCGATTAACGCCGGCTATAATTTTTCAATGATATAATCTATCATTTCCTCATCCAGGCTTTTGTCAAAAGCGGTCTTTGACCAGATATTTCCAATCAGGGTATTTACAATAAAATCAACCTGCTGCTGAACAGAAAGTTTACTGCCAATCAGTTTCAGGTCTCTGCATTGTGTTATCAATTCACGATATTGCTCAATCTGCCATTTCCAGAAGGCATCCAGTTTTTGTTTTACTGTTGTCTGCGTATGCTGGGTTTCACTGCTTAGGCGCAGCATAAGTCTGGAATTGACCCACTGACCCGAATCGTTTAATTCGCCAGGTTGTTTGATTAAGACCTTTAGTTTTTCAAGAGGATTTACCTCTTTAGACAGGGACTCGAAAGTGTTCTGGTATTCGCTTTGCATTAAATCGATGATTTCGCAGCAGATTACCTCTTTGCTTTTGAAATAGTGATAAAAAGCGCCTTTTGTAACGCCGGCAGCGGTTATTATGTCGTCGATTGTAGTCTGGCTGTAGCCATGTGTGCTGAAAAGGTTTTTCGCGGCGTCGGTAATTTTCTGCCTTGTGGTTATTTTATCGGCACTCATTTCAACAAATCCTGCAAACCGTGTTCAATCGCATCGTAAAGCGTTTGGCGATTTTTGTCTATCCAAGCGCATTTACGCTGAATCATCGTCAGAAAATCTGCTCCCGAAAGATTTGCGAAGAATCCTGTTGCTGCTATCGGCAAGACGGCTTCTGCTATAAGAGTTTCAATCATCAAATCAGGCAGCGATTTTAATTCCTTATCTTCAAGTTTGCATACTTCACAGTAGCCGTCGATAAAATGCACTAATTTTGACTGGTCGAGATAGTCCGGCCAGTCCGCAGGGTTGGGTCTTCCGCCGACAATTGAAAACTGCAAAGCGCCGTTGGCAATATCAGTCAGTTTTGATGAAACCTTGAGCGAATCGAAATCAAGGACCGCAACGATTTTCCCGCCGCTGAAAAGCATATTGCCCGGGTGCCAGTCGCCGTGAACAATCTGCACCAGCCAGTCGTCAAAGCCAAGCTGATTGACGTTTACGCTTGAATTGTTATACATTGACATCAGCGAAAGGGCTGTTTTACGCATTGAAATATCTACCTGCTCGTTTTTCTCTGAGCCGATTTCCTTCAGATGTCCCCGGACTGCGCTGGAATCGTGGAAACTTCCTTTCAGCGGTGCCGGCTGGTATGAAAAATCGTGCAAAAAATTGTGAAATTTTGCAAGGACGGCACCCGCATCGACGATAGATTCCATTTTTCCTTCAAAACGAACGCCGCTGACAAACTCAAAGAGTTCATAAATGTGATGTTCAAGCTCAAGAAATGTATTTTTTTCATCGCGCGTCCGCAAAAGAGCGGAGACCGGAAAATTTCTCTCTTTAAGATGCTGCTGAACCGTATGTGCGAAAGCAACGCGATAGCGGTCATCCTTGCCTTTTGCACGTCTTTTGAGCAGGTATTTGCCCGCATCGGAAACAATAATCTGTTTCGGCGCACGGCTGTTTCCGGCAAGCAGCGGTTTTATCTGCTGAATGATGCCGATGTCGTAATGACTCAGAACAAGGGCAATTTCCTGCGGAGTAAAATGGGCGCCGCCTTTGGACATAAAAACTCCATAAAATTACTCATTCCGGTAATATAATGAAGATAAAGTAGCGAATAGTCAAATGCAAATTACGATATGGAATTACTTTAAAGTAAAAAGAAATATGGCAAGCAGCACAAGCACGGCAACAATCGAAGCCAGAACCGTTACGATTACCTTATATTTGTTCAGCGTTTGTTCATACTGGATTTTCTCTTCCGAATCCGGTTCGAGCGATTGGCCCTGTTGAAGCTGTTCGAGCTCGCCGAGGTTGAATTTTTTTCTTGCCATCAGCGGCGGTTCGCCTCTGCTGACTGCTTCGAGGTCCATCAGAAGCTCTTCGGCGGATGAATACCTGTCCTGTTTTTTCTTGGACAGCATAACTTCAATAACTTCGGACACTCCCGATGAAAGCGAAGTATTTATGTGGTCAGGCGGGATTAGCGGCTCTTTCAGATGCTTTCTCATTACTTCCGCCGGCGTCGAAGCCTCAAAAGGCACTTTGCCGGTTACCATATGGTAAAAAGTTGCACCGAGCGAATAAATATCGCTTCGGGCGTCGATATCCATTTCGCCTCTTATCTGTTCCGGCGAGATATAGTATGGCGTTCCGAATGCCTTTCCGGCCTCGCTTTTAGCCAGTTGAACGTCATCGGTTGCACGGGCAAGACCAAGGTCTGCCAGCTTGACCGTTCCCGCAGGGTTAATCATTATGTTTTTGGGTTTTACATCCCTGTGAATCAGTCCGCGGGCATGAGCATGAGCCAGGGCTCTCGCTACCTGGGTAACAATATTTATCGCCTCCGCTTCTGAGAAGACTTTACCTTTTGCCAGGTCTTCATAAAGGGTTTTGCCTTCGACATATTCCATCACGAAATAATGATAGCCACCGGCTTCGCCTACGTCATAAGCCGCGACAATATTATTGTGATTAAGTTTGGCCGCTGCCTTTCCTTCTTTATAAAACCGCTGAACGTAATCGGGATTTTCGCTGAATCTTCGCGGCAGAATTTTTACAGCTACCACGCGGTCGAGACTAATCTGTTTTGCCTTATAGACGATAGCCATAGCGCCTGCACCGAGTTTGCCGAGAATTTTATAGCCGGGTATGTATTGTGTCGAATCTTTGCTCTCTTTTGCCGCTTCTTTTATTCTTTTTGCCTGGCTGGTAGTGATGAAACGATTGGATACCAATAGCTGCTCAAGGGTCGCAATGGTGTCCCCCGGCGGCTGGTTTTTGAGCTGCTTTTTGCAATAAGATAGTTCTTCTTCGGTGCAAAATCCCTGGTCAAGGGCTGCTTTACCGAAGATAGAGTCATAATTCGTTTCGCTCATTACACTTCCGTAAAATTTTAATTATAGCAATCCTTTGGACTAATTATCTGCCTAAAATATCCATTGTCAAAGAAAAATTGACGTAAATCAGTGCATAAATGGCACTTACTACTGTATAATCGACGTTTTTGGAATCCGGATTTAGCTGCTTCATCGGCTAAACCCGCAGGTCCTTTATTAAATAATACGTTCACAAATTCCGTATCGGCAGGGTTAAATGCCTGCCAAATTTCGTCTAGAGGTCTTTGGTTGATGTTTCCAATTGCAATTCCGCTGCAAACCCCGTTAAAAACATTGCCGTAAGGGTCGATATGAATCGATTTTGAGTCTAAAAATGCCTTTTTGCAGTTTTCTGCTGAAATTTGCTCAACCCCTTTATTTTCAAGAGCTTGTGCCAGTTTGCCACCCGCTCTGCCGGTAAATCGAAAACGGTATAGTTTATATGATTCTAAGAAAAGGTTTAATTTCTGTTCGTCTGAAAGGCCGTTCGTATGAGGGGGATTTTTTAGATAATATTGCCATCGAAACAGAACTCTGTCGTCGCCAAAAATCTCACAGGCAATCTCATAAAGCAGCTTAACGTTCTCATAGTCAACAAATTCGCTATGAAAAGGGTCATAGCTGATTTTGAGTTTGTGAACATTATTGGAATTCAGGAATTTAAGTCTTTCGGTTATTTCCGTCCGATTCGTTGCCCAGTATCCGTTGGTTTCTATTATGTCCACCGGCCCTAGAGATAGTTTAGCCGCTGTGGCCAGAAGTTGTTGAAGATGCTGCCAGAACAGGAATGGTTCGCCGCCGGTTATATGAACTTTTGCCTGTTCTCCTGCGATACGAATCAGGCCCTGCCAGGCTGTAATGGCAGTTTCGATGCTCATAAGCCCCGATTTCTCTGGGCCGCAATTATAATAGCAGAATTCGCATTGGGCGGGGCATTGGTATGTCAGCAAAAGACCCATCGAAGTCCATAATTTTAATTTGGACTCGTTCGGGGCCGTATTTTTGTTGTATTCATTGTCTTTTAACTGAAGCATTTTTTGTCTTAAGACATTTTTTTAAAAAAAAATTCTCTGCTCGTTAGCTTCAAATGCTGCATTTTATAGGACAAAGTCCTGTCCGGTCAGGCCCCGGTTTACTGATACCAATATAATGTAATTCTGTCAGGATGCAAGCAATATATAGTGGCTGAAGTTATAGGTCTTTAAGTTTTTATTTTAAACAGGGTTAAAGAAAAATCGCCACTTGTTCCGATATTTCTAAATGTTCAATACAACGGTTTTTTTTCGGAGATACTAACGTGAGCAAACGAGAAATAATAGATTTTATCTGCCAGATTAACCGTAGCGCAAGACCTGATTTTTTAGCGCATTTTCCTGTTACGGAGCTAAGCAAATATCTCGACCACCTTATGGAGATTGATACTAAGGAAATCCAGCTTGTGGAGTGTTGAACCGGCAAAGTTAGAAGAGATTATAAGTATAAATACATCTATAAAATATTGAGCAAAATAAAAGGCCGGGTTTTAACCGGCCTTTCGGTTACATTTCCATAGAAACCAAATACTATTAAGATTCCCCAACAAGTTTTCTAAATTCCAGATAAAATGCGGACAAGTCCCATTTTAAAGCACCCAACGCTTAGGCTATTCTTGGTCTATGGAAGTATGTTTTTTTGCAGGAGAATGTTGTGCAGGGGCCTGTTCTACAGGAATCTGTTGCGCGGGAGTCTGCGGCAGGGCAGTGATTTGGCCGCTTGTTAATTTTCCAACCTGGGCAGCGGCATTTTGTTTATATTGCAGCAGGACAGGCACGGTATTGGTAGGTATACAAAAAACAAAATCAACTTGCAGGGTTTTCCTCTTGTCTGAAAGGTTTTGTGGCTCAACAATATTATCTCTTGTGATATATCCGGTTGGCCAGAAAACCTGTCCGCTGCCCGTAAAATTGCCGGCTGAATCGCTGTTTTTACATATCAGTCTTACCTGTGACATTGTAAATACAGTGTTATCTAAGCGGGCTCTGATAATTACCGCCTTTGTTTGTGAGCTTTGGTTTATCGGCTGATTATCTTTGGCCGATACGAGCGGCGTTTGCGGAGCAATTGCAGCATCAACCGCAATAGCGGATTCTGTGATGGTTGAAAAGTTTTCGCCGGAACCAATTCGGTTAAGATATATTTCATCAAGCAGGCTTGGATGAAATACCGCAAAACTTTTTTGGCCGCTCATTGAACCCCTGCTAATCAGGGATACCAGATTTGTGATAAATCCGTCGGCATTCAGAATCAGTTTTTTTTGAGGCTCTGCTTGGCCGGGGGTGGCGCTGAAACGTTCATAAGGCCATTGTGAGCCGATAGGCATCATAGCCGCTGCTGTTAAAATGACCCCCGCGATGGCAAAGCCAGCGAATACTGCTATGAAGCACTTGATAATTCTGTCCGATGCATCGCCAAAGTATATGTCAGTTTTTATCAGTTTACCGCCGATTGCATTTAAAATAGCCAATGTAAAAGCGAAGATAATTAATAAAGTGGCGCCGAATGCCCATTGCGGCATTAATTTATAGCCTATTACCAGCTGTCCCAGTGTTTCAAAGTATGCAAATGCGATAGTCGCAGCGATAAATGTACTTATCAGAAGCAAAAACGCCTTGATAATTGAGCCTTTAAGATATGTAAAGGCGACCGTCATAAGTATAATCAAAATTACTGCCAGTTCAGCCAGCATTTTTCTTCACTTTCATTCTGTTGTTTCGGTTTTCTTTTTCCCGCTGTCTTGCGCATCCTGTGAGCCTGACAGAACGCGAATCGCTTCATTTATTGATGTCAAACCTGTAGCCACCTTCCTGATGGCCTGTTCCTGCAGGTATAACATTCTTGCGTGCCTGAAAATGTTTTGGATATCAGCTTTCGTTTTGGCCTGTTTCAGGAGTTTTTTGATTTCATCGTTCGGGAAAATAATTTCAAATACAGCCTCTCTTCCATAAAAGCCGGTGCCCTGGCATCGCTCGCAAACAATCGGCCTGCCGCGTTTGGCCTGAGGTTGGCCGGGACGGTAAAACTGCTTTATTTTGTCGGCTGGAATATTCAATTTTCTCAGCATATCCCTGTTTGGCTCATAAGGTTCTCTGCACTTTTCACATAGTATTCTTATAAGCCGCTGATTGCTTATTCCCACTAAATAGTCGATTGCAGCATCCTTGTCGCCTACATAATTTATCCATTTGCCTATGGCTTCGATAACGCCTGACGCTTCCATAGTTATATAGGTCATCTTGCCGTCTTTTGCCGATGCGCAGGCTAATTTGGCTATTCCTTTATCATCATCGCAGTGTTCAGCGCCGACAATGTCAGGCCCGGTCCTGAGTATTGCCTGGAATCTTTTGGCATAAGATACTGTTCCTGTGTCGCTTAGTGAATAAACAATCTGTGTAACATTAGGCAGGTCGCCGATAGGTCTTTTTTCGAGTATGTTTATATTGTTCATAAATGGGTCATGATTGCGTATAAGGGCATAGAAAGTTGAAGTTACGCCGCTCTTTTTGGGGCCGGATATGATAAAAACGCCTTTGGCGTCCCGAAGGTTTTGAAACTGTTCAAGCTGTTCGGGCGCAAGTCCCAAATTAGTCAGTTTAAGAATATTATGTGCTGCGAATAATCTTAATTTAACCTGCTCTCCTGCTGTTGTGCCGGCTGTGGTAACCTCCCATTCGAATGGCTGCTCGTCTTTTTGAACAGTAAATCGGCCGGTCTGGGGTTTGCGTTTTTCTTCGACATCGAGGTCTGCAAGATTTTTGAGATACCTTATGAAAAATTCGCATTCTTCTCTTTGGCGGGGCTCCTGCTTTTCAATTACGCCGTCAATGGCAAAGTGTATCTGATATTGCTGGGCGGCAGGTGTCAGGACTATATCGCTTGTCCGTTTCCAGATTGCGTCATTGAAAAAATCCTGTGCGACTTTAAAGCCGAAAAACTCCGGCGTTTTCGGTCGAGGGGGCGGAACTTTGTTTTTGTTTGCCGTTATAAATAGAAGGCCTTTGTTGATTTTTTCTATCTGCTTTTGTTCATTGGTAAAAAGCCCTTTTATATGGCCGACTGTCAAAACTTTTTGAAATTCACCAACCAGACTATTGCGGTGCATAACATAGACTATCGAGGTTGTGCCTAACGTTATTATATATATCGGAAGTCCGATGATAAAAAGCGGTATCAGCAGCCAAATAAGAATACCTGCAGCGCCGGCTATCAAAACTGTCAAAGTCCACTTGAACGAGTTGGTGCGCACATTTTTTGCGTCATTATTGACCCAGATAAGCAATGGAAACCAGACAAAAAATCCGATTATAAAGACAACCAGCTTGATGATTGAAATATAAGCTCCTAATTGTATTGCTGCTATAACTGTCGGCATTAAGTTCTCCGGTATTTTCCTTGTATAATATTGTCCTAAGCTCTGGCCATAATTCCTTTAAGAGCCATTTTCAATTCTTCTGCGCTTGGAGCATACTGCAGGGCTATCTTCAGGTCAATCGATTCATTTTCAACCAGCGCCCTGAGACTTTCGGTGAAGCTCTGCATTCCTTCGCTTGGGCTTGTTCTTATAATTCCGTTAATGTCGTTTTCCCGTCCTTCTGCTATGAGGTTTTTAACGATTGGATTTGCGATGAGTATTTCAACAGCTGGCACTCTTGGCATATCTTTTTTCGCTCCGGGAATAATTGACTGGCATACAATAGCCTTGAGGGCATTGGCGAATCTTTGTCTTGCCAGATATCTTTCTTCCTGCGGGAACAGGTCAACGATTCGCTGTATGGTTTGCAGGGCGTTTGTGGAAAGCAGGGTGCCGAAGACCAATCGGCCTGTTTCCACTGCTTTTATCGCCGCAAGCAGCGTGTCTTTATTCCGCATTTCGCCGAGCTGGACCACATCGGGGTCCTGTTTTGTCAGCGAGTCCAGCGCTCCTGTGTAATCCTTAACATCGATGCCGACTTCTCTTTGAGAGACAATTGCTTTTTTATCGACGAAGGTAAATTCAAGCGGGTCTTCTATAGTAATTATATGGCAGGAGCGGGTTTGATTTATGTAGTCTATCATTGATGCGATTGTAGTGCTTTTGCCGCATCGTGATGGTCCTGTTACGAGAATCAGGCCTTCATAGGATTTGTCAGCGAGAGTTTTAACCGCAGCGGGCAGATGAAGTGAGTCAAGGGGAGGAATTTTCGAAATCATTCTTCTTGCTGATAAACTGATTTTAGACCTTTGTCTGAAAATGTTTACCCTGAATCTGTCCGATTGGCCGACTTCGTGAGCGAAGTCGAGAGTGCCGTTTTCGAGGAAAAATTGTTTTTGCTGCTCACTAATAATCTCAAAAATAAGCCTTTCAATTACCTCTTCAGTCAGCGGCTCCGTCGTTGTATCTCTAATATCTTCGTTGACTCGTAACTTCAGCGGATGTCCGACTTTAAGATGCAGGTCGCTGGCGTTTGCCTTAATCGCGGCTTTAAAATACCTGTTTATCTCCGGCTCTACCTCCAAACGCACATGTGTATCAATTGGCTGCTTCTTTTCGGCCATTTTTGCTCCGAATTGTAACCTATTGTTAAAAAGAAGGTTACGATGACTATAATTTGCGGCTACGGCCCGCCGCGCCAGGCTCAGGCTAAAATCAGAATATTTTATTCTACTATAAAACGTAAGACCTTGTCAATATGGAAATAAGGAAGTAAGAAGGTAAGGAAGTAAGGAAAACGAAGACCCTGTCATCGTGCTTTGATTTTCCTTATCATTTCTTCGGCGGTTTTTTTTGTAGTTTCGATTTGCCCTTTAAGCTGACGAATGAAACTATTGCCCTGGAAGGTGCCTCTGACCGCATCAAAATCGGCGTCCCTTGTCTCTTTGCCGCCGTCGATTCCGAAACTGAGCCTCTGCTCCTCTGCAAACTCCTTGCCCGCATCTTCGATAATGAGAGCAGTTAATTTTTCGCAGGCGCCGGCCCAGTCTTGAATAATCTTTATTATTTTTTCAGGTTCGGGTATGTTTTTTTGGTTATTCATAATATTACGGATTTTTTCAGCCGCCCACGACCACTTATATTCGCCGTATCTTTCATAAAGGCGTTTGAATCTTTCCGAAATTGAATCGAGCGTATTTAATTTTTCATTTTCAATATTGCCGAGCAGGGAATTTAAAGATTTTTCCGGCACAAGTAGTCCCGCGATATCGAGCCATTTGCCGCAGCCTTCCAAATCCGCATCATTGACAAGCTTTACAATATCCGCAGCCGTTCCCGGCCGGCAGGACTGTAATTTTTCAATCAGGCAGTCGCCGAGGAATTTATTGATTGCGATTGTATAGTATTCTATTCCTTTGAGGAGAGCCGGAACCTTGAAATACTGGTTTCCGCAGGCGACTGTATTTGAAGAGTCTGTTTGAGCGGATTTGAGGCCCAGCAGGATATCGAGTCCTCTTATGATTTTCTGGACGGTGTAAGGGCTTAGAACGTCGAAGATAATCAAGTCTGTTTTGTCCGGCGATTTTCTTTCGTCGCGTTTCGGCCATTTTTCGCCGTCGCGGACTGTGCCTACGGTCCGCAGGTTTATGCCCGGCACGACGAAAGTTTTGCCCTGTTCCTCGAAGAGATATGAAAAAGGCAAATCAGCAGTCTGCGGATGTGCGTAATGTCTGCCCAGAACTACCGAAAACGCTCCAATCCAGACAGGATACATAACGTAGCCGTCGCTGGTCATTTTTGTGCCGCGTTCGAAAATACCCTGATGCACTGCACCGGTTTTATACAAATGATTGCTTTGGTTTGTTCCGCTGCCGGCGTTGAAGAAACTGAACAGTCCGGCTATGAGAAGTGTGGACTTGTGATGACTGACAGTATAAGGGCCGGCGAAAATCGAGCATATCTCGCCGTGATGAAAGCCGCAGTTGGCGAAACAGACTGAATTCTCCGCGGAAAACTGCCTGTTTATTTTTGTTGCCTGGCCGATGAAGCAATTGAAAATTATTGAGCCCTCGCTTATTTTAACGCCTTCGGCGATTATAAAATCCTTTGCGACAACGCTTGCGCCGATCTCTGTTGGGTCTTGTGAGCAGCTTTTTATTGTGCCGTTTTCAAGCCGTTTTACGTTGCCGATAATCGCCGCATCGCCGATTTGGACATTTTTGATTGTGCCGCAGTTTGATAAATGAGCGCCTTTGCCTACTGTGCCGATGTCGGATTTGACGCTTTGGGCATATTGTGCTATCAGCTTTTCAATCTTTTCTCGAACAATCGTCCTATGTCTGTGCAGGGCTAAAATATAAGCAATCTGAGCGGAAAGATTATCGAATATTATAACTTCTCTGCCGCCGGCTTCGTTTATAACCACCGCTTTCGTCTCGTTGCCGAATGTTGTTTGGCCTTCAACTGCAAGCAGGTCTATATGGTCGATTATGCAGTCGTCTTCTATTATGTAGTTCGCTATATGATTCGATACGTTGGAAATATACACATTATCGCCCACAGTGCAGTTATGAATATAGGCATTATAAATGCCGGCTGGTTTGCTTACTCCGCCGTAAAAGTTAATCATTTTATCAAATTTGCCTAATTTAACTTTGCCTGAAAATATCGCATTTTTTATATTGTCAGGCTTAAAATCAGGCGAAACAGCCACATCTTTCCAGTTGCCGGATGAGCAGTTTTGCTTTTGAAGCTGCTTGATTTGCTTTTTCGTAAGTGGAATATATTCGCTCATTTTTATCTTAATATCCTTATTCAGAAAAAACAGCCCTTTTATTATACATATCCGCGTTGAAAATGCCAGAACCAGTTTTAATGAAAACCCCGGTGAAATGCCGAAGAAATTAAAAGGCTGAAAGTGCATCGCAAAAACATCAAAATAAGCGTTCAAACCGGTTGTGCCGGTATATCTGTTAGATTATAAGGAGATTAAAAATGACAAAGAAAAATATGATTGTAATAGTGATGGTCATTGCCATTGTTTGTGCCGCTGTTTACGCGAAAAAACACGATGGCAAAATTGAGCTTCCCAAGGCTGTCCGAGCCGCGATAAAGGCACTGTATCCTGCCGGTAAGGTTGAGAAATCCGAGATGAAGAAGAAATGCCTGGAGCTTTATGAAGTCAAACTTGACGATAACGGCGTAGAGAAGGAAATAATGCTGGATGAAGAGGGGACTGTTGTCACGGTTGAGACAAAGGAAAAGCCGGATGCTCTGCCTGCCGCTGTTGAAAAGGCCGCCGCTTCTAAAGGTAAAATCGTCCAGGCCGAAAAAAAGATTGTCCACGCGAAATACAAATTGGTCAAGCTCGATGCCCCAGTAACAAAATATGAAGTCAAGGTCGAGAAAAAGGGCAAGACTATAGAATTGAAAATCGCCGATGACGGCAAAATCCTGAAAGAAGAGGAAGAGAAGAAAGAGAAAAAAGAAAAACACAATGACGATAAAGATGAAAAATAGTGTTTAGCTTCCTTGATAAAAGCCGCCGATGGATTACCCCTCGGCGGTTTTTTTTCACCCCCATAAAGGTTCCTGATGCCTTTCCTCCCTTCTGCATTATTCTATATTCTACCTTCTCTTTCTTGGTGTCTTAGTGTCTTCGTGGCTATTTTTTCCTTGACTTTTGTTAAGCAATATGGTAAAATACCAGTGTTATTTGACAATTAGCTAACTTTTGGCAATAATTGCCATAAAAACTTTACTGTAAACATGTTACAACTGATATTTTTTCTAAATTTACTGTGAACGGTAAACAGTCCACTGCAAAACCACAAAACAAGCATTCCTATATCCTGAATTTATCACTTTTTTTATAGGAGGAGATTTTTATGAAAATCTATTATCTTCCAGTTCCTGTGCCCGCATTTTTGGATTATTTATTTGTTGCTCCGCTGCTTTTATATAGAAAAATATGTTCTGGCTCAGCATATCGCAAAATATATCTGACAAATGGAATGGTTGCCAAAGTCAGCCAGCGGGATTTTGAAAATGTTAATCAATATAAATGGCGTGCGAAGAAAAATTCCACCGAAGACCTTTTTTATGCCATTCGAATTGAGCGCATTAATGGCGCTGAAAAGCATTTCAGGATGCACCGGGTAATTATGAATCCGCCTTCCGGTTTCGTTGTTGACCATAAAGACGGCGATGGCCTCAATAATACAAGAGACAACCTGCGGATTGTTACAATCGCGCAAAATACTTATAATATGAGTAAAAGGTCGGGAACTTCCTCGATATATAAAGGTGTTCACCGTGAAAAGAGAAATGGAAGGTATCGTGCGATGATTTCATATAGAGGATATGTTATTCGCCTTGGCTCTTTTGAAAATGAAATCGACGCCGCAAAGGCCTACGATGATGCCGCCAAAGACCTCTTCGGCGAATATGCAAAATTAAATTTCAATTAAAAGTGGTTAGCCCCGCCATCCCCGTATGGTGGGGTCCGTTCCCAAATTTTCGGTTGAGTTTGAAAAGAAACAATGATATAATTCCGCAAAGCAGCGAGGATTTGCAACAATGGGACTGTAATAAAAAAATAGGAAATGTCCCCTATTATTGATTATATGAATGGAGGCATGATGGAGTGGAACAAAGAATGGTTATTTAAAGAGGCTCAATTTTGTCCTTTCTGTAGAGAACTAGTTTACCCTGAAAATGGAGGTTACGTTTGCCGCAGTGCATCTTTTTGTGTCGAAAAAAAACGTAGCAAACCAGACCGGCTTGGGTTTATGTCAGATTTAAAATTTCAGAAAATATTTCTTTTTTACCATCTTGATTGTTATATGAAAATGACTGAAGAACAACGTAATCAATGCTTTTTTGATGAAGCAAAGCGAAGAGGGTTAAGATAATTGCTGAAACAAAAATTAGGGCTATGAACTTATAAAATCTAAAGAAATATGGAATTATAGTATCTACCCAATAAAATAATATGTAGGACAAAGGAAGTTATGATAGAACAAAAAATAGAAACTTTGACGGAGTTTATTTCGTTTATTGAAAAAAATTGTAAAGGAGAAAATGTTCTGTTCAGGGGACAGCAACAAGATTGGCCTTTGTTGCCAAAAATTGCCCGATTAAAACTGAAACAGCGTCTAAGGCCTACTGAAAGGAACATGATTGTAGATTTGCAGCGGATTGGTCATCCTTATGTGGGGCATGTTCAATTCCATAAAGAAGGGGAAGAAATTTGCGTTGAAGCACTTGCTTTTGCCCAACACAATGGTATGGCTACCCGGCTTCTTGACTGGTCACTGAATCCTCTTGCTGCATTATGGTTTGCAGTTAGAAAAGCCCCTGCCAAAAGTGATAAAGATAAATTGCTTGACGGTGTAGTTTGGATTTACTTTCCAGAAGATAAATGGCCGTCTAGGCGTCCAGATGGTTCAGCCTTTCCCGAGAGTGGAGTTTATGTTCAAAGACCAAACCACGTTACTCCTCAGATTACAGCTCAGCGAGGAATATTTACTTTGCATGGATATAATGAGGATGAAGGATTCATTACAATGGAGAAGCATTTGCCGTATTGCAACCGATTAACAAAATTGATTATTTTGGCCACAGCCTTTAATGATATATGTTATCAGCTTGATCGCTGTGGTATCAATGAAGCTACAATGTTCCCAGACATAGGCGGTATTTGCAAACACATTGAATGGCTCCATACTTTACCGGACAATGAAGCAGATTTATGAAATAAGTTATGCCACGATGACGATATTTAGTTCAGTGATATTAAGAAGGGAATAAAAAAGAGATGTTGGATTTTTTTCGCTAGTTTATCGTGGCGGAGTTTTTTACGGTTAGGTTAAACTGGAAAGAAAAGCAAGTGTTTTTCGCGGCCAAAAATAAAAAACTATATTTTCCTCTGTGTCTCTGTGGTGAACGTTAAACGTCGTTAGCAGCCTTGGCACTTTCAACGGTGTTATACAGTAGCATTGTAATTGTCATTGGCCCGACGCCGCCGGGGACGGGGGTAATTAAACTTGCCTTCTTGCTGACGTTTTCAAAATCCACATCGCCGACTAATCTAAAGCCATTTTTCTTTGTCGAATCCTCAACTCTGTTCACGCCGACATCAATAACGACGACGCCGTCCTTGACCATATCAGCCGTTATAGTATTTACCTTGCCTGCCGCGGCGATAACTATATCAGCCCTTCTCGTATGAGCGGCCACATCTTTTGTTCTCGTATGACATACAGTAACGGTCGCGTTGCCGGTAGGGGACTTTTGAATCAGCATATTCGCAAGCGGCTTACCGACGATATTGCTCCTGCCGACAATCACGACTTCCGCGCCGTCTAATTTCACGCCGCTGCGGAGCAATAATTGGACAACGCCATTCGGCGTGCAGGGCAGAAACGCTTTTTGCCCGACGCACATTTTGCCGACGCTTACCGGATGAAAGCCGTCAACGTCCTTTGCCGGGTCGATTGCCAGCAGGACTTTCTGCTCATCGATATGTTTAGGCAAAGGCAATTGAACGAGAATACCGTTAATCTTCTGGTCTTTGTTCATTGTATTGACAAGTGCGAGCAAATCCTTTTCGCTCGTCTCGGCGGGCAGACGGTTATCATCTGAATAAATGCCAATTTCCGCGCAGGCCTTTTCCTTTGCGGTAACGTAAGAGATGCTCGCCGCATCTGCTCCGACAAGGATTACGCCAAGTCCGGGGGTTATGCCTTTGGCTTTAAGTTTTTCAACTTCAGCCTTTAATTCAGCCCTGATGTCCGCCGCGATTTGTTTGCCGTCAATAATTTTCGCTGCCATTTAATACTCCATTTAATCTATTCTGTCTGTGTCAGTCAGTGTTTTAGTCTGTGTTAGTCAGTGTTGTTAGAACAAGCCTTTTACTTTTCCTGTTTCAACGTCAACGTCGATTTTTCTAAACGCCGGGTTCGAAGCCGTGCCCGGCATAAGTTTTATATCGCCCGCCACCGGCACGATGAAGCCGGCGCCCTTGAAAATCATAATATCTCTGACGGGCAGTGTCCAGCCTTTTGGTCTGCCTTTGATATTCGGGTCGTGTGATAGCGAAAGATGGGTCTTTACCATACAGGTTCCCAGTTTCTGTGCCTCGCTGTCTTTTTCGAGTGTTTTTGCTTTTTCCAGGGCTTCGGGCGTATATTCCACGCCGTCAGCGCCATAAACTTCTTTAGCTATCAGTTCTATTCGCTCTCTTAATGGCGTTTCGAGTTCGTATAGGAATTTGAAATTATGTTTTTCTTTTGAGGCTGATATTACTGCTTCTGCAAGTTCGATTGCTCCGTCGCCGCCTTTTAGCCAATGCTGCGAAACAGCGCATAAAGCTTCCTCCTGCTCGGCTGTTTTTTTTACAAGTTCGATTTCAGCTTTGGAATCGGTGTAGAAGCTGTTTATGCAGACGACCGGACGAACGCCGCTTTTTTTGACAATGTCGATATGGGCGAGCAGGTTTTCACATCCTTTTTCGACCAGTCCGAGGTTTTCTTTTGTATATTCTTCGCTCAGTGCCGCGCCGGGCTTGACAGCAGGTCCGCCGCCGTGCATTTTTAATGCCCGAATCGTAGCAACAATTACAACTGTTGCGGGCATAATTCCCGACAATCGACATTTTAAATTCCAGAATTTCTCAAAACCGACGTCTGCTCCGAACCCGCTTTCTGTTATATGATAGTCAGAAAGTCTTGTTCCGAGCATATCGGCTATGATTGAGCTTTGGCCGATAGCTATATTCGCAAACGGCCCGGCGTGAACAAAAACCGCTTGCCCTTCAATAGTCTGTATCAAATTCGGATTCAGCGCATCGAGCATCCAGGCAGACATCGCACCATCGACTTCGAGGTCGGCGGTGGTAATTTCTTTTCCGGTTTTACTGTAGGCGACGACAATTTTGGACATCCGTTTGCGTAAATCGGCTAAATCTTTAGCGACAGCCAGAATTGCCATTACCTCGCTGGAAACGGATATCGCGAATCCTGATTCCATCTCAAAACCGTCCATCTTGTCACCTTTGCCGATAATTATATTCCGCAAACTTTGCGCACAGAAATCCATCACCCATTTCATCTGCACTCTTTTTGGGTCAATGTCGAGTCTTTTTAATCCGCTTTTTGCAAGCCGGGCATCATCGTAATTGTTCTCGTGCTGAAGCCTGCTGGTCAAGGCAACCATAGCAAGATTGTTGGCGTTGGTAATCGAATCAATATCGCCTGTGAACCTTATCGAAAGCGGAGCCAACGGAATACACTGAGCCAGGCCTCCGCCGGCGGCTGAACCTTTAATGTTGAACGTCGGGCCACCGCTCGGCTGGCGTATTGCGCCGGAAACCTTTTTGCCGAGCTTGGCTAAACCCTGAATTAAACCGATAGTGGTTGTCGTTTTTCCTTCGCCTAATGGCGTCGGAGTTATGGCGGTAATATCAATGTATTTTGCCTTTTGTTTTGAGCCGATGCGGTCGAGAACCTTTTTGTAGTCAATCTTCGCAAAGAGCTTGCCCATAGGTATGACTTCATCTTCCCTGATGCCAAGCTGGGCGGCAACTTTGACAATGGGTATCGCATTCGCCTCGGCAGCTTCGGCAATCTGCCAGTCTTTAAGTTTTGTAGGGTCAAGATTCATCTATATAATCCTTATTATCAGTAACATAGGGTAAGTTGCATATTCTCATTCAAAAACGGCCAAAAAGCTATAACGAAAAGGCATTTTTTTGAACTATTGTGCTAAAAAGCAGGGTATAGGGGATAGGGTTTAGGGTATAGGAATAAGAGCACAAGGCACAAGTAAAGGAGGTAAGGAAGTAAGGATGTAAAAACGAGGATTAACCGCAGATCTCGCAGATCCCCGCCTTCGCGAGGACAAGTTTTCACGGTCTTTTTTTAGCCACAGAGTTCTGGAGAACACAGAGAGATTATTTTGGACACAGATTAACACAGATTTACACGGTTTTATGGTTTACCACGAAGAAACACGAAGATTTGCTTTAAGGCGGTGTTCTGCGAACACTGTAAAATTCAAACAGCCCCTTTTTGAAGTCAAACTTCAACGGGTCTGTAATTGAATTTTTTACCGCTGCGCAATTACGCCTTAAAGCAAAAGAATTCCTTGGTCGTTCAATATATAGAAAGTAAAAAGGAAGGAAGTAACGCCGCCCTGAATGGCGGCGGCTAAATATAAATTTTATCGTTGAGTTTGAAAAGAAAAAGAGATAGAATTTTGATATAAAAGAATACAGAATTCAGTAGACAGGAAAGGATAATATATGTCTAAAGGTCGTGATGCTAAAAGAGATGTAAAAAAGAAAGCACAAAGAACGTTAAAAGAGAAACGGCTTGCGAAGAGAATGAAGAAAGAAGGTTTCTCCGCATAAACAGCATGGGATGATAAGTTTTTAGTACAGATTTATTGATTTAAACCCTGATTTACCATATTAAGGTGGCGCAATGATATTTGGGATGTTATGCGGATCAATATAAACAATGTTAGGCAAATATAGGAAAAACATTATGCGTAAAATGAGCGGTTTTAAAAGAAAGAAAACAAAGCGAAAAATATTCAAGCAGAGTTGTAAAGGCGCCTTGGTAAAAGGGTATCTTGAGAAAAAAGACAGGAAAGGTTTTGAGCTCCTTTTACCACGATATAAAGAAGTAATAGGGGATAGCTCCGGAATTTATGCTTTATACAAAGGCAAAAAATTGTATTATGTTGGTATTGCCCAGAACTTATTAGGTAGAGTTGATTGGCATACAAAGGATAAGCACAAAAATCGTTGGGATAAGGTTAGTTTTTTTGTAATAGATAAGCACCGATATAGCAAAGATATAGAAACTGTTATCTTGAGGATAGCCGGACCAAAGGGTAATGGCACAAGAGGCAAGTTTGAAAAGCATCACGAACTTCAAGATAAATTGAATAAGATAAGAAGAGAAATGAAGGATCTAATAAGACGGGTATAATCTGGGGACACCATATTGAGTAACAATACCCACACCGGCTGGCCAAAAAATCAGGAGAGTAAGATGTTAGATTTTGATGCAGATGTTCAAAGGCGACAGGTTGATTGGCGTTTAAAGCATATTGGTAATCAAGAGCATGGTAAACAAAACGGTGTGGAAAGGCCATGGATATTGCCCGAAAATCTCTGGAAGGACGGGTTGTGGGAGGAAATAAAAGATTCTCTTCCTGAATATCTCAACAAGGAAGGAGTCCAGCGACATAAAGGCTGTCATAATCTCAAGAGTTCGTGGATGCTCTGTGCAAATCTGTATTTCTCTTTTCGAGATGACAAGGACATGCTGGCTGGATTTCTAAATAAATTTGTAAACAATAAAATCAAAACTGTAGATAGGATCGAGTTGGAATACGCTGAAGACGGGAAATTGAAACCATCTGAACTCCTTGGGGAGCCACAGGGGACAAGAGGGGCAAACCAGACCTCGCCTGATGTTGCATTTGTCGTTAATGGAGGCAAAGGACTCGTCTTGACGGAGAATAAATATACTGAGCATTCATTCTACCCTTGCTCGGGGCGGAAGAGCGATTATGGCAATCCGGATATTAAGAGGTGTCTGGATATTGAAAAGGTCTTGGGTAATACAGAAGACACATGCTATATGAATAAATGGGAAGCTGGAAATCATACCAACAGGAAATATTGGGACTTTATTAAGGTCTCTGAGAATGGAAAGCGAACACTCAAAACATGTCCGGCTGCTACGAATGGTTACCAGCTTTTCCGGCAACAGGCATTGGCAGAGGGCATTGCTCAGTCAGGCAAGTATGAATTTGTTATATCGTGTGTAGCGTATGACCAAGACAACCAAACCCTTATAAGCTGCTTAAAATCTTCCGGAATAGATGATTTCAGAATCGGATGGGGTAGCATTTTTGAAGGCAAGGTTGGGTTCGCAAGCTTCTCGCACCAACAGTTTGTAAGCTGGGTTAGAGAGAATGACTCCAACGGCAAGTGGAAAGACTGGCTATCATATATTAAAAACAGATATGGCTATTGAAGAAATAGGATCAAGTAGGGTCAGCTCCTTCGACTTTGTTCGACTATGCTCACCACAGGCCGCTCAGGACAAGCTCTTAAAATATAAAATAAGTAAAGGGCGGTAATTTATGTTGGAGTAGAATCTGAATAGGGAAGATATATGATTAACTTTGGAATTACAGAGCGGAAGAGACAAGAGCTTGAGCAACGTATGCATAACTGCAATCTGCTCGAGAATGATATCGAGGAAACATTCGTTCGAAGCAGCGGAGCAGGAGGGCAGAAAGTCAATAAAAGTTCCACCTGTGTCCATTTAAAACATATTCCCAGCGGGCTGGCAGTCAAGGTCCAAAAGAGCCGGAGCCAGGGACTAAACCGTTATTATGCGAGAAAGCAAATGTGTGAACTGCTGGAGAATAAATTATTAGGCAAAGAAAGCCCAGCAGCAAAAAAAATAGCAAAAATCAGGAAGCAGAAAGACAGAAGAAGGCGGAGATCCCCGCAGTTTCCTTGCAGAAACTAAGCGCGGGGATGTAAATAGTGATCCCCGCACCTCCGCGCTTTCTGGCGAAAGCAAGAGAGGAGGTAATCGCGGGGATAAAAGGCAGACCCTGATGAGATAGCCGAAGCGGCCTCGCAATGACGCCGAAGAGAAGAACCCCCGACCGCAGGGATCGGGGCTAACCACGAAGGAAAACCCCCACTGAAAGTGGGGGCTAATCAACAGACAAACTTTTAAGAATTGTATCGATATCGACGTTGTTGCGCAAGAGTTCGTAAGTGCGGGCGATTTTGTCGGTGTCTTTAGAACGAATCTTAAAATGCAAATCCTTCATCTTTGCCGTTACCGTAAATGTGTCCTCATCAGTAAGAAGCACCGGAAGGGTGCTCCTTAAAAGGAGCGAAAGAATAGTCGAATCCGGTTTTAAGCCGCCGGTAAGAATCAGGCCACAGGAGCATAATTTATCGTGGAAATCGACTGATTCGGACAATGCCAAAGTGAGTAATATATTGTCAATACGGTCGCCGGGCGTGATTATCAGGGTGTTTTTTTCGATGTAGCGAAGCACGTTCTGCGGCTCCATAGCTGCAACAACCGTATGGCCGATTTTGTTGGAAAGCGATTCCTGGCCGCAAAGGACATCATACTCAAGCTCCTCAGCTACCTGGCCAATACTGAAAAATGAAAGCGATGAATCGTAAGGAATATGGCCGATGAGCTTTGTGCCGATAAGCTCCAATCCCTTCGGCGCAATTTTGTTTATTTTTTCGTATTTTTGCGGGTAGATTTTATTCAAAAGGACACCGATAACGTCCACCTTATATTGCTTAAATAAAGCAAGCGACATAGATACTTCATCTATCGGCCTGCCGATGCCGCCGGAGGAGACTATGACGACTCTTGCATCGAGCATCTGCGCGACACGGGCGTTCGACAGACCAAAACAGCTTCCAACGCCGGCGTGCCCCGTGCCTTCGACGATAATCATAGAATGTTTTTGTGTCAGTTTGTTGAAACTGTTCATTATCCGCTGCTCAAGAGAGGAGACATCGGGATTTTGAATGAATTTTGAAGTGAAGCCTTCTTCAACAGCGATTGGGCTCATATCGGAAGGGTGGTCCTCGTAGTCAAAGGCCTGATGCACAAGCACAGCATCTTCGTCAATGTTGTGGCCTTCATACTGGACATAACGCTGGCCGACAGGCTTGATATAGCCGGGATTATAGCCTTGTTTTCGCAAATGCTGAATCAGGCCGCATATTACGGCGGTCTTGCCGCTATCCTGAACGGTTGCGCTAATATAAAGTGGTTTCATCCCGTTAGACCTCACTGCAATCTATTAATTTGAAAATCTGTATAATAATGCATAACTTTCTCACCATTATAAAACATAAACATCAAAGAGGTCTAACGGGATTCATATTTACTCGGTTATCAGTTATCAGTTTAATAAAAGAAGTAAAGAAGTAAAGAAGTAAGGAAGTAAGGAAGTAAGGAAACGCAACCGTGCCTCCCTTTGAGATGGCTAAACCGGGCAACGGCTAAACCAACTTATATTACGTAAGTTCCTAATTTTAAAGTAGTTATAAAAATTTTAGCAAAATAGTGCTAAAAATTATTTTTTAGCGTATAATTAACCGACAATACAATATGCCAACGTTATTTACAAAAAAGACTCTTACGGAAATAGAAGACGGCTTTCGCGACAGCTTCAAAATGGCTCTTGAGGCGACTGATGCTTATGGTAAAGAGATTACTCAAGTATGCAGCAGGGACTGCCATCCTGAGTTTTGTAAAATTGTCCGCAAAAATTCCACAGGTTTGAAACGCTGCCGGCAGGAGAGACTGAAAAGCCTCAAAATGGCTTTTGAAACAGGCCAGCCTTATATAACAATTTGTCACGCAGGAATTGTGCTTGCCTGTATACCTGTGATGGACAAAGACAAACCTTTGGGCGGAATATTTTTCGGCAAATGCCTGCCCGCCTTGCCGGCAAGTCGAGGCAGGCCGGATGAGCCGGATGCGATACTAATTGAAGACATAAATAAACGATTACAATCGTTAAATATAGACAATGCAAAACTGCTGCGGGCCATAAAAAAACTGCCGATTGTGCCGGGGAGAAAAGTTCACGATGCAGCCGAATTTCTGTTTGCAACCGTTTATAAAAAGACAGGTCTCGACCATAATGTTATACAGCGGCGCGGACAAATAAGTCAGCAGCAGTCAGAAATCGGCGAATTCATTAGAGAACATAAAGAAGAAAGCGGAGCAGGCCAATACCCGATTGAGGCTGAAAAGCAACTGATGGGCAAGGTCAAAATCGGCGACCGAATCGGAGCAAGAGAAATCCTCAATATGATTCTTGCGAGTATTATGCTTAAAGACCCTGGAGATTTGGCAGTGCTGAGAGCAAGGATGCTTGAACTTTTGAGCATCCTCAGTAGAAGCGCGGTAGAAGGCGGAGCTGATGCTGACTTCCTTCTCAAAAAAAACCTCGAATATATCAATAAAGCGATGCAGATTGACAACCAGCAGGATTTGTGCATCTGGATAGGAAACGCTTTAAACGACTTTATTGAGCTTGTTTATTCCGCACAGGACAAGAAAAGAGTCTCACAAATAAAACCCGCGACGGACTATATTCAGCAGCATTATAAAGAGCAGCTTTCTCTTGAAGAGATTGCCAGGGCTGCCCATTTGAGCGTTTCAAGGCTCAGTCATATTTTCAAGGAGCAGACGGAACTTACAATAATAGATTACCTGACGAATGTTCGCGTTGAACACGCAAAGGCGCTTTTAATTTCCACAAATAAAAACTGCACTGAAATCTGCTTCGAATCCGGCTATAATAACCAGAGTTATTTTACACGGACGTTTAAGGAATTAGTCGGCGTGCCGCCGAGACAATTTCGGGAAATGAATAGACGACGGTAGCCACGAAGGCACGAAGACACAAAGTATTAATAATTAGTATATGATGAAAAAAATAGCGATACTTGGTTCGACAGGCTCGATAGGCACAAATGCCCTTCGAGTTATAGAAGCGCTCGGCGCGGATTTCGAGGTGGCCGTTCTTAGCGCTCATAATAACGTCAAATTGCTTGCGGAACAGGTTAAAAGATTTAAGCCGAAAATAGCGGTAGTTACAAATCCACAAAAGTATGATGAATTTAAGACTTTGGTGAGAGGCAGCGAAACCGAGATACTTTGCGGCGAAAAAGAACTTGCAGCAGCAGCTTCAAATGAAAATGTGGATATAGTCATAGCGGCGATTGTCGGCGCCGCAGGACTCGAAGCAATTTTGTCGGCGGCAAAGGCTGGAAAGACCCTTGCCATTGCGAATAAAGAGCCGTTAGTTATTGCCGGCGAACTGCTGACGAAAATTGCGAAGGAAAATAACGCAAAAATATTACCGGTTGACAGCGAACATTCGGCTATTTTTCAGGCTTTGCAGGCGGGAAATCCCAAAGAAATAAACAGGATTATCCTGACGGCAAGCGGGGGCCCGCTAAGAGGAATTACCGCTGAGCAGATGAGGAATGTAACGATTGAGCAGGCATTAGCTCATCCGACGTGGAATATGGGCAAAAAAATCACTATAGATTCTGCAACAATGATGAACAAAGCATTAGAAGTAATCGAAGCAAAGTGGCTTTTTGACGTGCCGGCAGAAAAAATTGAGGTTCTTGTTCATCCGGAATCCATTATTCATTCGATGGTGGAATTCATCGATGGCTCAATTATTGCACAAATGTCCGAGCCGGATATGTGTTTGCCGATACAGTATGCCCTGACATTTCCGAAACGAGTAAAAAGTAGGACAAAACATTTGCGGCTTGAAGAAATTGGCCGGCTAACCTTTGAAAAGCCGAATATGGAGGTCTTTAATGCCTTAAAAATCGGTTACGAGGTGGCAAAAATCGGCGGCACGGCTGCTGCGGTCTTTAATGCGTCAAATGAGACAGCTGTTAAAGAATTTCTGGAAGGTAAAATAAAATTTGTTAAGATAGTCGAACTTATTAAGTATTGTCTTGATAGACATAAGGTTAAAACAAATGCGACGCTGGAAGAATTGCTTTCAGCCGACCAATGGGCGAGAAATGAGGTCAAAGAATGTCTGAAAAGAAAAGTATAGCATCGCGGAATCTTACAAACGCACTAATTTTAGTTGCGATAATAGGGATTTTTGTTTACTGGGTCAGCACAAATCCAGGACGGGCAGCAAGTGTAACATTCGCGCTTGTCGGACTTGGCGTGATGATATTTGTGCATGAATTCGGACATTTTCTCGCGGGAAAATTAACTGATATAAATGTCGAAGCATTTGCACTCGGATTCGGGCCGATTGTTTTAGGCGTTAAGAAATTTGAGAATTTTTTGCGGCTGCGAATTCTGCCGACAATTCTTGTCAAAAATGATGAGCAGGATGATGAGGGTCTTTTGTGTTTCAAAATTCCGCTAAACTGCAGAGCCGGCGAGACGGAATACCAGTTGAGGATTTTTCCAATAGGCGGGTTCGTAAAACTTCTCGGGCAGGAAGATATTGGAGCCGATAAGCCCAGCGATGACCCACGTTCATTTCTTAACAAGCCTGTCTGGAAAAGAATTGTGGTGGCCAGCGCCGGCGTGTTTCTGAATGTAGTCCTTGCACTGGTGATTTTTATTGTGGTTTTCACGGCTGGCATCAGAATACCGCCTGCAATTATAGGAGATGTTGTGCCGGGTTTTCCCGCTGAAAAGGCAGGACTGGCGCCGGGCGATGAAGTGCTTGAAATTGACGGCAAAACAAACATATATTTCAGCGGTATAGACCTTGCAGGCGCTCTATCAGATATAAATGAGCCTGTGAATCTGAAAGTAAAACGAACAGACGGAAGCATTAGTAATCTTGCTATTGTGGCAGAAAAAGTGCCGGGAGCAGGTTATAGAGGATTCGGCGTTTTACCCGCGTTATCGCTTGAAATCGCAAAGGTCGAAGAACCGGAAAAGTTGTATAAGCAAACAGGCCTCAAGGCCGGCGATACCCTGATTGGTATCGATGATGAAAGGGTCGAATACTACTGGCAGGTAAGCACAAAACTTGCGGATGTTTTCGAGCCGAATGTTACACTGACTTTTCAAAGAGAAGGACAGGTTGAGCCGATAGTCAAAGAGGCTAAACTCAATTTTGAACCTGTTCTGGCATATAAAGGCCAGAATGACTTTGTTCATTCCTATATATACGGTTTGATACCAAGGCTTAAAATTATCTCCATTGAACGGTGGGAAGTAAACGAAGTTCTGCGGGCGGATGATGTCATCGTTCAAACAGCGAATGTTGCCAATCCTACATTTAAACAACTCCGGCAGGCTGCAACCGCTTATGCGGAAAAGGAACTGGCTTTAGGAATTTTGCGAGACGACAGACTTGTTAATGTAACAGTAACACCGAGAAAATCGCCGGATGGCGGGGCATTTATCGGTATCGGCGTCGGGCTGGATGTCGGTAACCCTGTTGTTGCGGCTGGGACAGATATGAATATGTTTCCCTGGCCGCAGGATTTGGCAGGCGGAGCAAAGATAGTTTCTATCGACGGAAAAGAAGTGAAAAATTATTTCGATATCGCGGCAATATTAGAAAAAGACAGCGGCAAGACTGTAAAGATAGAATATAGCAAAGGCCTGGATGATAAAAAATTTGATTTTGCCGTTCCTGCCGGCCAGGCTTCGGCGAGCTCAGTCAAGTCGAATTTTGTTAAGGCCAAAGCTACGCTTTCACAGGAACTGCCTTTCAAACCGTTAAAAAAGCTTTACAGGGCGGCCGGGCCGATTGACGCGATAAAAATGGGCTACGCAAAAACTGTCGAGTTCATTGCGCTGAGCTATATGACACTCAAGGGGCTAATCATCGGCAGCGTAAGCCCGAAAAGCCTAATGGGGCCGGTTGGAATGATAGCCGCAAGCTCACGAATCATAGCGGAAAAGGAATTTATTCAATATCTGCACTTTATGGGAATAATAAGCGCCTGCCTTGCAGTTATGAATTTTCTGCCGCTGCCGATACTTGACGGCGGACTTGTTGTAATGCTGATAATTGAAAAAATCAAAGGTTCGCCTGTGAGTATAAAAATTCAGGAGTGGCTCACTTATGCAGGCATTGCTCTGCTGGGAGCATTGTTTGTGTTAATCACGTATAACGATATTATAAGGGTCTTTTTCAACAGGTAGGGTCAGGTTCATTGATGAACGAAAATAATATTGACGTAAATAATGTTTTGAAGTGGAGGGAAAAAAATTCCTATTATTACGGCTGGATAGAGAAGATTCATAAATTTATAGTTAGGCCAAACAGCAGGATTCTGCATATCGGCTGCGAAACAGGAGATTTGCTGGCAAGCCTTAATCCTTCTTATGGGGTCGGGATAGCCGCCAGTGGTGAGAATATAGAACTTGCGAAAAAAAGATTTTCAAACCTTGTTTTTCAAATCGGCGACCCTCATAGTTTTAAAACGGATGAAAAATTCGATTATATCATCATCTGCAATTCGCTTGGTCAATGGCGAGACATACAAAAGATTTTTGAAAATATGCGTTCGGCTGCAACTGCCGAAACGCGAATTATAGTAACGTATTATAATTACCTTTGGGAGTTTGTGCTTCGGCTGGGTTCTCTTATAAGATTAAGAAGACCTTACAAACATCAGAACTGGCTTGCTCAAAGCGATATAATAAATCTGCTGAACCTTGCAGATTTTGATGTAATCAGGCAGGATTCGTATGTTTTGCTTCCGAAGGGAATCTGGCCGATAACTTCTATTTGCAATTATTTTCTATCTCTGCTGCCGGGACTAAAGCATCTAAATCTTATAAATCTTATAATCGCAAGGCCGGTGACTGGGCAGATTCCTGAAAATGAACTTTCCATTTCGGTGATAGTGCCTTGCAGAAATGAAAAAGGCAATATCGAAGATGCAGTTAAGCGAATACCTGAAATGGGACGAAAGACGGAAATTATTTTTGTTGACGGCAACAGCACTGACGGGACGGTGGAAGAAATAGAAAAACAAATAGAACTTCATCCGGACAGAGACATTAAGCTGATTCATCAGGTCGAGGGGAAAGGCAAAGGAGATGCGGTGCGAAAAGGCTTTGCCGCGGCCAGCGGGGATGTGCTGACAATACAGGATGCCGATTTAACTGCGCCGCCTGAAGACCAGTTAAAATTTTTTCAGGCATTGTGCCGGGGCAAAGGCGAATTTATCAACGGCTCAAGATTAGTCTATCCTATGGAAAAAGAGGCGATGAGATTTCTTAATCTGCTTGGAAATAAATTTTTCAGCGCCTTGTTTACGTGGATTTTAGGCCAGAGATTCAAAGATACCCTTTGCGGCACAAAAATGATAAGCAAAAAGAATTATGAACTTATTGCCGCCAATCGCTCATATTTCGGAGAGTTCGACCCATTTGGAGATTTCGACCTGATTTTCGGCGCCGTAAAACAAAATTTTAAAGTAGTCGAGCTGCCGGTCAATTACAAGGCCAGGACTTACGGCACAACAAATATAAGCAGATTTCAACACGGCTGGCTTCTGCTGAAGATGAGCTGGATAGCCTTTAAGAAAATTAAATGGCTGGGCAGAGGTTAAAATGCTGAATTTACTTGAATATTTAAGACAACCCCAGTCGAAAAAAATTGGAAATCTTGACGACCCGCAGGCTACGGTTCTGCACTCACAGATTATAAAAGAAAAAGTCTTTCTGAAAAATTTATATACTGATTTTTATAAAATTTTCAGGAAGTCAATTGCTCCAGATTCCTGCAAAATGATTGAGTTGGGCAGTGGGGGCGGCTTTATCAAGGAAGTTATTCCTAATGCGATTACCTCTGATATTATGAATGTGCCAAATATAGACATGGTATTTTCAGCAGAGCAGATGCCTTTCGAAAATAACAGTGTTGACGCGTTTTTTATGATAGATGTGCTTCATCATATAAAGAAGCCAAAAGTTTTTCTGGCTGAAGCGCAAAGGTGCCTCAAAAGCGGCGGCAAAATGATTATGATTGAACCTGCGAATACGGTATGGTACCGGTTAATAATTAAAAATTTTCACCATGAAGTATTTGACACATTGGCAGAATGGGAGATGAACAAGACGGGACGGTTATCTGATGCCAATGGGGCATTAGCCTGGATAATATTTCAAAGGGACAGGGAAATTTTTGAATCGGAATTCAAAAGCTTAAGAGTCAAGAGTATTAATTTTCATACCCCTTTCAAATATATATTAAGTGGAGGATTAACCTACAGGCAATTTGTTCCTTCATTTATGTATGGTTTTGTGAAATTTTTGGAAATTTGTCTAAGTCCGTTTAACAAATGGATTGGGATGTTTGAAACAATTGTTTTGGAAAAGCAATGATGGATGATAAAACTGCGGAAAATTTATATACCGACAAGAAGAAAGTTTTAATTTTTATTGTCTGCTATAACGCGGAAAGCACAATTGAAGCCGTGCTTGACCGTATTCCGCAAACAATATGGAATAATGAATACTATAACAGCGAGGTGCTGATTATAGACGACCAGTCTTTCGACAAGACTTTTGACAGGGCACATAATTATTGCCGGCTTCATCCTGAACGTCATATTACGGTGCTGTATAATCCGAGGAATCAGGGTTACGGAGGCAATCAGAAAATAGGCTATTGCTATGCCATCAAGCAGGGTTTCGATGCCGTTGTTTTGCTTCACGGCGACGGCCAATATGCTCCCGAATATCTTGACCAGATGATAAAGCCGATTATTGAAAACGAAGCTGATGTGGTTTTCGGCTCCCGGATGATTAACCGTATTAGCGCTCTTAAAGGCCGAATGCCTTTTTATAAATGGATTGGCAATCAGATATTGACTTCTATTCAGAACAAAATCATAAAATCGCGGCTTTCGGAGTTCCACAGCGGCTATCGGGCTTACAGTATAAAAACTCTTTCTGAAATACCTTTCGAGTTTAATTCAAATTATTTTGATTTTGATACGGATATAATAATTCAGCTTGTGGATACAGGAAAAAGAATCAAGGAAATCCCTATTCCCACCTTCTACGGCGATGAAATCTGCAGAGTCAACGGTATCAGGTATGCGATTCGGATTATCGGGTCCTGCATACGATCGCGTCTGAACAAAATTGGTTTGTATTATCATCCCAAATTTGATTATGGCCGGGGTTCAAATGCTCATTATGAAAGTAAATTCGGATACGCAAGCTCGCAGCAATTTGCACTGGATAATGTCAAGCTGGGTGCGACTGTTATTGATATTGGCTGCGGTCCGGGATTTATAGCAGAAAAACTTAAAGAGAAGGGCGTCCAAACCGTTTCGATTGATTTGCAGATTCAGCCGCAGGTAAAAGAAAATTCCTGGAAATATGTCGAAGCTGATGTTGAAAAGTATGATTTTAACGATGATTTCGGCAAAGTAGATTGTGTGCTGGCTCTTGATATTATCGAGCATCTCAAATCGCCGGAGCAATTTCTGCTTACGTTGCGGCAAAGATTTTCCAAAGATAATCCTGCTATAATCATCACAACCGGAAATATCGCTTTTTTGCCTATGAGATTGAGCCTGCTTTGGGGTAGTTTTAATTACGGCAAAAGGGGTATTCTTGATTTAAGCCATACACGTTTGTTCAGTTTTTATTCGTTAATAAGAACGCTGGAAAATGCCGGATATGAAGTCGTAAAAAAACAAGGCATCCCGGCTCCGTTTCCGCTTGCTGTAGGCCGGGGCAAAATGGCTGATTTTTTACTTTGGGTCAATAAAATTTTGATTTTGATTTCCAAAGCCCTGTTTTCCTATCAGATTGCGGTTATGGCAAAACCTTTGCCGACATTAGAACACCTGCTTGACGATGCACATAAGGCCAAGGACAAAAAAATACAGGAAATAGAAGAAAAAAGTAAAGAAACTATATGATAGCAAAAAATAACCGATCTGATTTAAAGAAGGAAGTATCCTTGAACGGCGGAACCAAAACCAGATTCGGCTGGCTGGCGGGTTTTTTTGTGTTTTTCTGGCCGATGATATATTTATTTAATCATATTATTCCCATAAATGGACAATATGTAGCGGCTTCCAATGATTTTATGGTATTGTATTATAGGTATAAGATTTATTTACTTGCGTGCCTTGCCAAATTTAAATTTCCTCTCTGGTCGCCTTCAGAATCTGCTGGATTTCCATTCTTTACAAACCCATTTGCCCAGGCGTTTTATCCATTAAATATACCTTTGACTATATGGTATAAAATAAGCGGCGGATATAATCCGTTAGACCACCAGGTTTTCACAATAATCGGCATTTCAATATTCGCGCTGGGATTATACAAATGGCTTCGATTAATCAACAAAAATATAAGAGCCGTGATACTGAGCACCATTATTATTTCCGTAAGTTTTAAAATGACGGAGTTATTGAGATTTCCCAATGCAGTGCATACCGCTGCGTGGTATCCGTGGGTTCTTTACGCGATAACAAAAATGTTTATAAGCAGGTCTCTGACAAGCAGAATATTTTCGGGTTTGATATTTGTTTTCTTTATAATATGTATGTGCACAGGAGGATACCCATACTATGTTTATTATTCCCAGTTCTTATTTTTGCCGTATATTCTCATCTTTCTTGTCAGGCCATTACGCCGGTATCTGCTTGGTATGGATACAATAGAATGGAAGCCTGTCATTATTACTTTGACAGTCTCCGGCGTTTTAAGCAGTTTGATTTGTATGCCTTACCTGCTGGCTATTAAAAATCTGATGGCCCAGGTAACTGACCGTGCAGGTCATGACTTTGGTTATTCAACAGACAACCCATTTAATTTAGTTGATACGATTGGGTCGTTAGTTTACCCTCCTGCGTCGCGGGCGGAGGGCTGGTATTTCTTCAGCATAACAGCTTTGTTGATAATTCTTTTATATTTATTAGCAAAATCTGCTGAAAAATCGCCCGCAGGTTCTTCGTCTTCGGAAGGAATTGTAAAAATATTTTTTGTTCTTTGGATTGCAATCATAAGTTACATAAGTTACGGCAAGAATTCATATCTTTTCATATTTTTATGGAAATATATGCCGGGCTTTTCCAGCCTTCGTATCTGGGGCAGAATGAATATTATTCTTCTGCCTATATTGGCGTGGCTGCTAACGTTAGCCCTTAACTATTTTGAAAGTATAATCTCTGTTTCTATTTCAGTGGAACAAAAAGGTTTCTGGAAGAAAAATCAGACAATTACAACGCTAATTTTGGTTTATGCTGTAATTCTGGGTGCCCAGCTTTATCTTGTTAAGAATAAAGTATATGACTTCTATTGGGGAGAGTATCTGGGATATTCTCAATCTGATGGGATATGGTTCGTATATCTGGGAATCGCGGCTTTTGCGGTTATCCTGTTAATATTGATAGTAGCTAAAAAATATGCATTCGGGAACAATAAAGCTTTGATTATAATTTCCGTTTTATTGGCAGCTACCTCTGTTCTTGAGATGTGGCCGGTTGGAACACATACTTGGACGATTAAGGGCCGACCGCTGGATTTTAGAATTAATATGGATGTTGCCAAGATAAATCAGGCATCATTTAATTATGTAAGAATAGAAGGCGACGACCATCGCAGGTTTTCAATCTCACTTCAACCTGTCTTTAGCGTCGGTATATTGCCAAACTGGTATTTTGAGCGTTATATAAAATTTTTCGAGGGGAAATCCGATGATTTAGAGGCACAACGAATTCTACTTGGCGTATTCGGCGGACGGAAAGTATTCTTTTCCGAATCCATAGCCTATAATACCGTAAGAGATTTTTTAAACGACGCTTTACGGTATGGAAATTCAGGTTATCCGTGGTTATACACGGGCGATAAATTGGATTGGAGAATGGATGCTCCTGCAAACGGGTATGTTAGTTTTATTGATAACTGGGACAGCAGCTGGAAAGTGTTTGTTGACGGCAAAGGGAAGAAAATAGAACTACTTTTCGGCACATTTAAATCGGTTGCTGTCGAAAAAGGAGAGCATCGTATAGAATTTGTATATAAGCCAACCTTGCGGACTGTATTGGGTATCGGACAAAATAATTGACTGGGTTAAAATTATGAAAGCGAAAAAACAAAAAATAAAACCGGTTGAGCTGAAACCAAATACAGACAAACAGGACAGGTTTTTTGAATATTTTGCAGTCTGCATTTTAATAGCTATCGGCGTTTATCAAAGTATCATTCTTTTCGGCCATAAAGTTGTACCGATATCTGATTTTCCGGCTTTTGTGCGAACCGGCCATGAGATTTTGTCGTTTAAGTGCCCCACAGATTTCAAGAGAGGGCCCGTAACAGGTGTTTTGCAGGTTCTTTTCGGTAAAATTGCCGGCGGAAGATTTCCCGATTTAAGGGGAGGCTGGTTTCTGAATGCCGTCCTTTATCCGTTGATTCTTGTTCTTACGTGGTTAATCGGCAAAAGGATGATAGGCAAAACCGCAATATGGCTTGCAATAATTGTTGCGATAAATCCCTGGACGGTATATCTGCTCAGAGAACCTCTTGCGGACATACCGCTGCTGTTTTTCGTTTTACTGACGGTGTGTCTTATCTTCAGAAATTCGAGCTGGGCGTATCTGACAGCGTCTGTCACAACGATGGTGCGATACGAAGGAGCGGCGTTAATTCTGGCTGCATTTATAATGGATATGATATATAAGAAAACAAAAAAGGAGCGGATTATTGCATTTGTCTATTCCGCACTGGCTTCTGTTCCTTTAATGTTATGGCTCGTAGGCACATTTTTACATAGTGCAAGCATGGCAGCCGGAGAACACTATCTAACGACTTTTATTCAAGGGAAAAAACATGACCAATATTATATTATTAAGGATCGGACTGGAATAATAATGCATTTGGGTTTAATATGGAATGCGGGTTTCAGGCCTTTATTTATGATAGACCCTAAGTCGAGTCAGGAAGCGTTTGGAACATTATGGTTTCTGAATAAGTTTATGACGTTAGCAATTTTTGCATTTGGAACAATTTATGGTCTTATTAAGAAAAACTGGCTGATACTTCCCCTGCTGATTTTTTTAATTCCTTATTTTCTTATTCACGCTTTTTATCCTTATCCGATACCTAGGTATTATTCGACAACCTTTTGGATAGTTTTGCTGATAAGTATATATGGCATTAAACAGGTTTGGGACATTATAAACAGCAAAACACCTGTGCCTAATGTTATAATTAAGATTTTTCAGGCCGCCATATTGGTTATTATATTATTTTTGATAACACCTCTTGTGCCTTATTTAAGCCAGCTTGCGGCGTTTTGTTCCGCGGTCAGGTTTTTGCCTTTTGTCGTAATTTTCGCGGTTGTTTTGATAGTTCTATTGAGAATCTTTTTGTATAAATTCAGATATTTATTATCTGATGCGGCAGTTGCAGCAATAATGATTTTTATCGTTGTATCTAATCAGTTTTCTCTTTCACCTCTGTTGGGAGACGGCAAACAGGACATTGAGTTTAAATATCTGGCGGACTGGTATGCTGAAAATGCCAAATTAAATGAGAAAATGGTAGTGTATATGTGCGAGACAGTGGGAATATTTGTGCCTCAATCCAAAGAGAGTATTATTAGCTTTTCTTATGCCGAAACTCCAGAAGAGCTTGTTGAGAAATTCCGGAAGCAAAATGTTACTTATGTCTGCTGGGCAAGCAGGGAAGGCTTTAGCAAAGACCCTTATGGCGACCGGGTGCTGAATATGCACAAAACAGTTCCTTTTCTGGTTAATCCCCGGGATGAAGGGCCTTATAAATTTGTAACGCAAATCAGAAGTGGCGAAAGGTTTATCAACGTATTCCGACTTGAATATTGATAAGGGATTTATATGAAGCCTCAGATAAAAATAGATTTGGAGCGGGTTTTAAGCTGCAAGCCGGTTGTGTTGGATATTGGCTGCGGCAAACAGAAAAAAACCGGGGCAATTGGTATTGACAGGGCGGATTTACCCCAGGTGGATATCGTTGCGGATATCGAAGATGGACTTGAATTCATACCGGATAATTCAATTGATACGATATATTGTCTTAGTTGTCTGGAGCATATATCTAATTTTGAAAAGCTGATGAGTGAAATGATAAGGGTTCTGAAGAAAGGTGGAAAAGTTGTTGTCGAGGTGCCTCATTTTTCAAATCCTTACTATTATTCCGACCCGACGCACAGAAGGTTCTTCGGATTGTATAGTTTCTACTATTTTGTTGAATCAAAGCATCAGCTCAGGCGCAAAGTCCCTGATTACTATTTTCCTTTTAAAATCAGAATTCTTTCGCAGAAAATTCTCTTTGATTCGCCGTTTCTGTTAGGAAAAATTTTTAAACGTCTGCTTCAGATTATATTTAATCTGAACTCGTTAATTCAGGAGTTTTACGAAGAAAATCTCTGTTATATGCTGCCCTGCAGGGCAGTAGGGGTAACATTTACAAAAGAAGATTTCATTATATGCAAGTCCTAAGTAAAATCAAAGGCGAGCTGGCAGAAGGCAGAGTTTTTTTACAGTTCGGTATTCTTGCTGCTTTTGGACAGGGGCTTGGGATGTTAACACCACTGATTATTGCAAAGTTCCTGACACCTGCATTAATGGGTAACTACTATCTGACAAAAACGGCAGTGTTCTTTTTCACAACGCAGCTTTTGTATTATATGCAGACTCCTTTTGTTGTTTTTGCGAATCAGGAAAAGGAAAAATCAGGCAAAATAAACAAATCTTTTTCGGTGCTGTGTGCATTTTATGCTTTTAGTCTGACAGTATTTTTACTTTTAATTGTTTCTGGTTCAAAAAAAATTACCGATTTCGCAAAAATTCCCCCCGCTGACATATTTATCGTAATCGCGGCATTTGCCGGAATTGCGATGAAGACATTCATCTGCGACCTTTTTCTGGCGCTTGGCCAGAGGATGAAAAATGCTCTTGCTGAATTTGTGTTTGGCAGCGTTATTCTTATATGCATTATTACACTTTGTCTGACTGGTTCGGTTAATCTGAAAACCGTATTTAGCGTTTATTTTGTTGCAGGCCTGCTGGTTCTTATTGTGTTTATTAAAGGAGTTGATTTCAGGCTGTTGACGCCTTTTTTGTTTGACAGGCAGCAATTCAGGGACACTATTGCTTTTGCGAAGTGGGTTTTCATCGGTGCCACCGCCTCATATTTTATCTCATGGGGCAACGACAATATCGTCCTGAGATTTAATACTTCGACGAGCAATATAGGCACATACAACCTCGGCTGTGATATTTATAGAAGTATTCTGATGTTGATATTTCTCATATACATTTATTTTCTGCCATTCGTCAGTCAGCATATTCAGGACAGGACAAAGATTCATGAATATCTGTGGCGCAAAAGACCGCGTATATTCTTTGTTGGGCTTGCGGTTATCTCGCTGATTTTTATTTTTGCGCCTTTCGCCTTTAGAATTGTCTATCAGAACGTATATGAAGGTTCGGCAGCAGTTCTCAGAATTTTGCTTATAGCTGCAGCGCTGGCCCTTTACAATATTTTTTATGAAGTGGTTTTCAACTCCTTGAAAAAATATAAGGTAACTCAGACTGTCAATGTGTTGCATGTTTTACTGAACCTGATTTTGAATATTGTCCTTGTGCCGATTATGGGAATCAAAGGGACGGCGGTTGCGACGGTAATCAGCTATGCGGCCCGTGTAGTGATATATGAAACATATTTCAGAACAAAAATTAAACCAGGCCTGCATTTATCAAATTGATAATAGATAATTGATATGGTTGACCAGATTAAAATAGCAATACTTACAGGCGGCGTTAAAACACCGGCAGCAGGATTTCGCATCAGACAATATATGACCGCTTACCGGCAATTCAGTTGCTCTAAAACCGAGATTAGCTTTGGAGCTGCAACTTCAAATGAGTAATTTTTAACCACAAAATTCCTCCCTCTCATCCCTATGTTTTTTCTTAGTTCCGGGTCCCGAATAAGAAGTGAAATTTTTTCGTACCATTCGTCTTCTGTGGCAGCTAAAAATCCATTTTCCCCGTCCTTAATCAGTTCCATATTTATTCCTACCGGTGAAGCAATGCAGGGAATACCCACCGCCATATATTGCAAAAGTTTGTAACCACCCTTGCCTCTTGTCCATTCATCATCAGGCAGCGGCATAATCCCTATGTCGAAGTTCTGCAAGTCTGCAACCTCAGTATCTAAATTCCACATTTTTTGCCTGAAGGGCTCTCTCATAAATTTCGTGCTTCGAGTGCCAATAAATTCGAAAATTAAATTTGTATGGGTTTCGTTCAATCTTTTGAATACATCTTCGAGCATATCAAGATAAGCTTGTGTGGCAGGACTGCCGATCCACCCAACAACGACGGCATCTCTTCTAATCTGATTTTTGGGATAATAGCGATTACAGTCTATAGGGCCTAAAATGACCAGTATATTATTATCTGTAAATTGGCGGGCGTATTCTTCCGTGAATGTGTTTTCAAGCACTAAAAGATTGCACAAGGGCAATTGTTGGTCGAGTCTCCTTTTATTAAAGTCTTTGGGATTTGCATAAATAGCATCATCAAAATCGAAAGCAAATTTCTTCTTGAAAATGCCTGAATACAATTTAAAAACAAAAGTTGGAATAAAAACCTTTTGAATGAAAAGCACATCGTAAAACATCGCCAAAAAAATAAATCTTCCAATTTGAAAAAATGAAAAAAGTGCATCGAACATTTGTACCATCTTGGCTGCAGATACTTTTGTCATTCTTATAACAAGGGTGTCGGAACAAAAAAACTTGGTTAAGTAATAAGAAACTTTTTCAAAACGCTTACTTTTGCCGGTAACCTTCTGTGTGGCTTTGCTGAAAGGGAATGCAGATGGCCAATAAGTTAATCCGGTACTATTAGTGATTACTTTGTATCTTATACCTTCTTTTTGAAAAAAAGGCAGGTATTGAAATACACGTGTTCTGCTGCTTGCTACCACCGGCGGCCCGTATGTTAGAAACAATACCTTCATACAAATATCCTACAGCCTTTTTTGCCTGCCGAACATAATGACTTCAGTTACGACTTTATCAAGTTCGCCTTTTGTCATATCTGGATAAAGTGGAAGCGTAAGCAGCCGTGGCCATACCATTTCGGTAATTGGTAAATCAGTCTTCGCATCACCAAAAATCTTGAAGTGATGAATTGGCTCATAATGGACACCCGTAGAAATGCCCTTCGTGCCAAGATACTCATTCAACTCATTTCTGAACGGGACCTTCACAACATAATTGTGACGACAACTATAAGTATAATCTTTTTCCACCGGAGTCTTAATCCAGGCCACATCTTTAAATGCTTCATCATATTTTCGAGCGGACTCTCGACGAATTAAGTTATGTTCATCAAGTGCCTTAAGTTGTGCTAACCCAATAACTGCCGTTATATCATTCATATGGTACTTAAAGCCCAATTTATTTACGGCGTATTGCCAGGAGTAGCCTTTTTTTGTGGATCTATCCCAAGTGCCTTTGTCGATCCCCACCCACCTTAATTTCTTGAGGTCGTTATATATTTTCTCATCGTTAGTGGTTATCATTCCGCCATCACCCGTGGGCAAGTTCTTTACGGCATGAAAACTAAAACATCCCATAACACCAACAGAACCCAGCATGCAGTTCTTATATTTACTACCACAGCCATGAGCCGCGTCTTCTACGACATAAAGATTGTGTTTACGTGCTATTTCCATTATTTCATCCATCCTGCAGGCATGGCCTCCGTAATGAACAGGGATTACCGCTTTTGTTTTTGATGTCACTTTTTTCTCAACATCGGCCGGGTCAATACAAAGCGTATCTTCCTCTATATCAGCAAAAACAGGGGTGCCTCCGCAATATAAAGGAGCCAGCGCCGTTGAGACAAAAGTCATAGAGGGGACTATAACCTCATCCTCTGGGCCTATCCCTAAGGCCAGATTTGCCAGATGCAGCGCAGCCGTGGCAGAATTTACGCCGACCGCATACTTGACACCTATATACTCCGCAAACTTTTGTTCAAACTCCTCCGTTTTTGGACCAAGTCCGATCCAGCCGGAGTCAAATATCTTTTCCAGCTCCCGGAGGATTTCCTCTTTTATCATTTTAGGTCTAAATACTGGTATCATTCCTGTTCTCGCGGATTTATCTTCTCACTATTTGTAACTATATGGAGAGCCATAAACTTAAATATAAATTTCAAGTTGTTTTCTACAAATGAACAAATCCTTAGCAAAATCACACTCCACGAATGAGGCAATACCCTGAAAACATTCCTTTCAGGTATTATAACATTGAGCTCATAATTCAGAATGTTAAAATTATTGGAGCGTAAAAGTTTCCGTAATTCCCAACTGAATAAAGGATTATCGTATGCTCTTTCACGTTTCTTTTTTGCAATCTCCGAATAAGCTGCATTAGCGGGAAACAAACGGCCCAAAATCTTCTTCGGAATCTTCCAAAAATGTAGTAAGTTTAAAATAATTCCATACATATTAGACCAAAATGATTCTGCAAATCTTGACGGAGTGGACAGTAATAATCTTCCTCTGTTTTTTAGAACTCGGCTCATCTCCCGCAGCGCCCTCTTTTTATCAAATATGTGCTCTAATACTTCAGTGCACAAAACCAGGTCCATCTTTTGAGTTCTTATTGGCAGTTTCTCGGCATCAGCTAATATGGGCACAATCGGGTATTTTTCTTTTTGTGCCCTCTTTATCAATGATTTTAAGCGATTTCTGGAAATTTCCACACCTATGAAAAACAAATCAAGAGAGTATCCATCCAAAATAGCAAACTCTTTGTCCCCCACCCCACAACCTACATCTAAAATGATGTCCCCCTCGTGGGGCTTAAGCCACTCTAAGAGCCTTCCTTCAATTAGCGGGTAATCATAATCAGTAACTTGCCTTGGGACACCCTGTTTATCCCGCCATTCGTAGTCATTCTCATAGTAGCCCGTTCTTTGATACAGCTTCTCAAATTCATTCTGGGACCAAAAATCGCCTTTATTTCCTTCTCTTTCTTTTTCGCCAACCCAAAAATCAAATATACCCTCATTAATTAAATATGTCTGTTTACAGGAAAGACAAGTAATTATTCCTTCCTCGATTCCTAAATTATCTTGTTTTACTACGTCAAACGCTAAATCTCCGTTGCAAATGGGGCATACAAGAATTTCTTCTAACCGTAATTTGAACTTAAAATCTTGGTTTCTAATCATATCCCGACACCATCCAAACTTTTTCCTTTTGTATATCCATATTACTTTTTGATAGCTTTTTCAGACGCTGCCGGGGACATCGGACAGCTGTGCTGGTTATCGATTTTTGGCCAACCGTGTAAAGATGAACTTATACTCGGCAGCAATTTTCACTATGTCATGATACTGCTCGACATATCTGCGGGCATTGGAATTATACTCGACATAGCGATTGTTTTCCAGCATAAACCGCAGGTTATATATTAGCCGACTGAAGTCGCCATTGCAACACAAACCACAAGCGTGGGTGTCCAGAAAACCGTTAGGATTTACCTTGAAAGACAGTATCGCTGTGCTGGATTTGCAGGCCTGGATGAATGTATTTGGGAAGCCCTCCGCGTCGCTGGTATTGACGAATATTTTGGCACGCTGAAAGTAAGCGTCAATTTTATTGAAGGGGACATGTCGAATAAATGTCAGATTGGGGATTTTACCGGCCCGTGTAACAAGATTCGCATAGTTCTGGTCGTCGTTGAACGTCTGGCACACAATAGTGAAATGTTCATTTGGAACGGCCTTGGCCAAGTCGAGAAACCGTTCGGGTTTTTTGATTGGGTCATCACGGCCGACCCACAGAATCGTATCGCGGGGTTGTTGCTGCATTGGCGGCAGGGGATGGCCGTTGGGGATGACTTGTGAAGAAATATTCATAGTTCTGGTCAGATTTTCAACGTCAATTGCATTCTGGGCAAAGACTAAGTCTGCCCGTTTCAATGACCAGGCAAACAATTTTCCCCAAATGGGATGCTGTCTGACATAAGTGCCGTTACTCTCAAGCAGACTGGCGAGCCGGTAAACAAATATCCGCTTATACAATTTGCAAAACCACGCAACCAGCGGCACACCAGGTGAAGCGCACTTGAGGAAGTAAATATCGGCATTAGCCGATTTCAGACCATTCCAGACCTTAAAAATACCCTTAACAGGTTTTTTGAAATCTATCGTTTTTATCACTCTTACATTTTCGATAAATTCCTCATTAGGTTGCCCGTAATCGGCAACAATGAAGCTGACTTCAAACGCATTGTCTTTAGCCAGTTCAGTTGCCAGATAATAGAGGTCAACCTCCGCCCCCCCAAAATAAGTCCCCACATTGGGATTAAATATGGGATACCCCTTAGGGGCGATAAAACAAACGCGAATTTTAGCATTATTTATCACTTCATTTTTCCTGAAATGAGGTTTTTTTCCTGGAAATCACGGTAATCGGATAATAAAATCCGGTTGCACAAGCTGTCCAAAGGAAACATTTTTTAATTGCAGGGATAGCGTTCAATACTTTCAGGCATTTCTTCAGGAAACGCTGATTTACTTTCTCTATTTGTTCAGGGTTGAATTTCCTAATAAATTCCTTTTTTCCCAATGAAATCATTTCCAGCTCATTTTGATATTTTTTGAAGACTTTTATTATATGCTTCGGTTTAATAATGTTAAGCCCTTCAAAGTAAGACGTGTAATGGCCGAGCAGTTTCAGGTATATACGAGCTGTTTTCTTATTTAAAAATGGGAGCCAGAAAACCTGATAATGACCCTCGTAGAAAGAATGGTAATTGGGACAAATATGGTACATAATGCCGCCGTCTTTTAGGACTCTTAAACATTCTTTAATAATATGTTCTGTCGAATTGACATGTTCCAGAACCTGGAAAGAAACGACAAAGTCGAAATAATTGTCAGGGATGGGGAATTTGCCGCCATCATACCATCGCAAATCGAGATGAGGAAATTCTTTTTTAACTTTTTCAAGGTATTCTTTGTTTATCTCCAATCCGGTTGCTATTAAGCCAGCTTTGCGGCATTCATCGAGAAATAGGCCATTCTTGAAACCGATTTCCAGTGTTTTTTTGCCTTGGGGGTTTTCAATATTACAATCGGACAGAAAGGATTGAAGTTGTTCGTGTGCCCTTTGTTCTGTTGAGATTCCTCGTTCCATATTGTTTCTCTGCTTCAAATTTTCTCCGCGGTTGCCAGATATGCCCATGGAATATTCAACCGGGAGTTTATATTGATGATTTCAATATTTCTGAAACCTACCCGGTCGATAAGTTCCGATATCTGTTTTTTGCTATAGCGGTGTTTATCGACATTTTTCAATTGTTTTGCAAATTTTATGTATGCACATCCAAGGCAATAATTTGAAATAAATGTGCTTATAAAAATTCCCTGTTTGTTTAAAACTTTTTCGGCCTCACTTAAAAAGGCGCTTAATTGCTCAGGATTCAGGTATTTTGTCATCCAAGTTGAGAACACCATATCGAATTTTTCATCACCGATAATCTTTGAAAGTTGTGTCGCGTCGCCTTTGTGCAAGGGGATAGACAGTCTGCAAAGATGAGGATTCTGGTCAATGCCGACGACTTTGTTTTTTTTAATTAAAAATTTTGTATAGAGACCGCTGCCGCAGCCGACATCGAGAATTTTTTTATCTGAGGGAATCTGGCAAAGATAATACATAATCCTTTTTTTCTCGTAGGAGTCAGCAGTTATATTTTTATATCTTTCGTAATTTTCCATTATCTTATATATTTGGAATTTTTATTCATCCAGTAATTAAAAATAAACACAAGCCATAATTCTCTGGCGTTATCCTGACTTTTGTCTGTATGGGATTTAAAGAGAGTTTGAACATAATCATAATTCAGAAAATTATGTTTATAAAAATCAGCGTTGGTTAAAAAATTGCCAATTAACTCACTTTGCCTTATCCATTTGGAAATCGGAACTGTAAACCCTCTTTTTGGTCGATGGATTATATTTTCAGGCAGATATTTTGCAGCGATTTTTTTCAAAATCCGTTTTGTTTCGAATAGACTAATTTTGTATTTCTCCGGCAGGCTTAAAACAAGCGGAAGCAATTGATGGTCGAGAAAAGGCACCCGCGCCTCAAGAGAATTCAGCATAGAGGCAATATCGACCTTTTTAAGAATATCTTCCGCAAGATAGTTGTGTATATCGTTAAGCTGAATAGATAGAAGGTCTGTCCCATAGTCGCAATCAATCAAGGATTCAGCAGGGACGAAATTCTGATTAAGTAGTTTCTGCCTCTGTAAATCGTTAAAAGTTGCCATCCAGTCTAAATGCCTTCTATTGACCTCTGCTTCGAAATCCCGCAGGAATCTCTTTGTCTTAAAAGCAAATGTTACTTTTTTTTCAGAAGGGGCAATTAAATCAGCACAATATCTTGCCGATTTCAGCAGAGCAGTTGGGAAATATTTAGCGTATTTATAACCTTTATAGGTATCATAACCGCCGAAAACCTCATCGCCGGCATCACCTGACAGGGCAACAGTTACTTTTTGACGGGTTATTTTAGAAAGTAAATATGTCGGCAATAAGGAAGAATCCCCGAACGGTTCATCCATATTTTCCAGAACAAATTTAAGAACATTTTCATCGACTTCCATATACTCATAATGATGTTTAGTATGAATATAATCCGAAACGAATATCGAGTATTTTAGCTCGTCATACGATTCGTCTTTAAAGCCAATGGAAAAAGTATCAAAAGCTTTGTGTCTTTGGCTGATAATAGCGGAAATCAGCGAAGAGTCTATTCCGCCGGACAGGAAGCTCCCCACCGGCACATCCGCCACGAGTCTTTCCTCAACCGCTTGGGTCAACGTGCTTTCAATCGATTCGAGCCTTTGTTCAAGCGGTATTGCCTGATGGTGGGCTATATCTTCAAGAAGATTATAATATTTTTCCAGACGGATTTCTTTGCGGTTTAAATCAAAAAATAAATTCTCAGAAGGCCTGAGTTTAAAGCAATTTTTAAATATCGTCAGATTATTTCCGATATATTTCTGGTAAAAGAAGAAATTGACGGCACGAGTGTCTATTTTGAGATTTATGTTATGAGTTTTTATTGCCTTTATTTCTGAAGCAAAGATAAACCTGCTGCCGTCGAAGTAGTAATAAAGAGGTTTTATTCCGAACCTGTCCCTCGAAAGAAAAAGAATGTTTTTCTTTTTGTCGTATATACAAAACGCCCACATACCATCGAATTTTTCAGCGCAGGACGGCCCCCAGCAGTGATAACTGTATAATAAAACTTCCGTATCCGTTCCGGAGTTAAACTGATAACCTTTTAATTCGAGCTGATTTTTCAGCTCTTTGAAATTATATATTTCCCCATTATATACAAGGACAAGGTCTTGTGATTCCATAGGCTGATGGCCTTTTGGTGAAAGGTCGAGGATGGATAATCTTGTATGTCCCAGCGAAACATTTGTATCCGTAAAAATACCATTATCGTCCGGCCCTCTGTGGCGCAGAGTAACAGTCATCTTTTCGGCTGCTTCCTGACTTGACCAGTTAAAGCCGGCTATCCCGCACATATTTGCTCCGCATAAACAGAAGCCAAAGTCTTGTTTTTAAAACCTTTTTTCATTATGTATTGTATGATTTTTTCAAGCCTGCGAATAAAAAGTTTTTGTCCGAACTTTGTCCGGACAAATGGCGTCTTGCCGGGTATTATTTCCATCGAGTGAAACATCATATTTAAAACAGGATTTTCAAAATTTGCAAGAAATTCGTTTACAACCATTTTCATCTCGAAAACGGTCATATGTGTCGGCCTTAGCCAGCGAGTAAACAACCATTTATCAGGCAGGAAAGGGAATCGTTTTTTGGAAACAGTAATCGGCACTTCAAGGATTTTCATACTGCCGGACTTATACATATTATCGTCGCTGATAAAATACGGCTGTTTTGGTGCAGTTGAATGATTTGGACCTCCTGCATAGGACCAATTGGTATTTGGCGTAACAGAACTGTCAACTTTATAACCCAGCTTTTCGAGGGACTTTATTGTTGCCAAATCCGCTCCATATCTTGCTGCCCTGTAAGAGACTGGCTGGATATTCAATTTTTGCTTTATCAAATCTGTAAGATTTTTTATTTTTTCAAATTCGACATCATCACTATACGCGATACAGGGGAATTCATTGCTTGCGGTTCCATCGGCTTGTGTAAATTTCATTTGTGGTTCTATATATTCTGAATGTAAATGTGTGCCTATTTCTGCTCCGGACTTAATCTCATTTTTTAGCACCTGACAGCATTGGACATTATTGATTACTTCCGGCGAAACAAAATATACCGGCCTGATGTCATATAAGTCCCAGATAGGCCTTAAAATATTCGGAATACCGAACAAAACAGATTCAAAAGTCAGTGGCTGCGACCTTTTCCAGTGAATATCACAGTCTGGTTCGGTATCAATGGTTATACAATATGTTTTCATGATAAAATCTTCTGATAAAAATTCAGATAAGTCTGCGAAATAGATTTCCAGGTGAAATTTTCAGCGTGTTTTCTCGCTGCCTTGGACATCGACTCCAGTTTTTCGGTGTTCATAACCAGCTCTGATATTGCCTTTGCGATTCCGCCCGCCGTTTCTTTCTTGACTATTACGCCATTTCCTTTAATTAGTTCGTCAACGCCCTCGCAGGGAGTTGTTATAATCGGCAGGCCGCAGGCCATTGCTTCAAGCATAGCATTGCTCATTCCTTCCTGCATTGTTGCGCTGACATACAAATCGCTGTTTTGATAAAATTGAGGCATTTGTTCCGAGTCCACAATGCCCCTGAATTCAATATAATTGGAAAGATTTTTCCGGGCGGCGGTTTTTTCAAGGGAATCTTTAAGCGAGCCTCCGCCGACAACAAGCAGCTTGACGTTTTTTCCCTGTCCGACAAGAATTTTTACTGCATCTGTTAGAATATTGACCCTTTTGGTAATGCTGAGTCTGCCGACTGTGATAAGTCTGATTAAATCGGATTTTTTTGTTCTGTTTTCAGATATAGGGTAAAATTTCTCGATGTCAACGCCATTGGGTATAACCTCTATTTTTACTTGTGGGTAGAATCTTAATGCCCGCTGTTTCAGACCCTCGCTGCACGCTACCAAACAGGATGCGTTTTTCCAGATAGCTTTAAATGCAAGTCCCAGCAGTTTGTATTCGAATGCAAATCTTAAATTTTTTCCGGGAACATCCGAACCCCTTAGCGAGATTATATATGGTATTTTTTTTCTGCTTTTATAGCAGAACCAGCCTGTTGGGAAACCGAAAAACGAATGAACAATATCATATTTTTTACTCTTAATTAGTTTTTTATAATAAACGCCGGCCTTGACAAGCCACTCAAGAATTTCAATTTTTCTCCAGAAATGCAGATTTTTTTTATGAACTCCGACTTTATGAATGTTTATATTATCGTAGAGTTTGATAATCTGGTTTGGCGGCTGCGGCGCCGAAGTAAGCACATCGATATTGAGGTCATTTTGCTTTGAATATTCCCTAAGTATATTCAAATGCACCTTGCCTGCACCGCCCCCGATTGGAGGAAATTCATAATTTAACATTAAAATATTCATTTACTGTTCTTGAGCTTAAATACAACACAATCGCCGAACATTTGAACTATATCATAATTATCTCTTATAAACTTCCTGAATTTGCCCATAATCTCAAATCTTTTGGCCTCATCGTCTCCGAATCTTTCACGGGTTATCTGCTCCCATTGTTGTTCAAATTTTTCCACCATTTGCGGGTCTGGCGGCAAAAATTGCGGCTGTCCCTGACTCGAATAGCCTATAATTGGCCAAAGCTCGAATTTAAAACGATTCAGCGGCAAATGCTGCTTTCTGGCATCAACAATATATTTGGGCATATCTTTTTTGAAATAACTAAGAAGCTCGTCAATCATCTGTTCAAGCTGCTGTGGGGATTTGGTATGCATTTCACTTTCAAATGCGACAGGAGCGGGGCAGAATCTCTGTGCCGACAAATATATACCCGGCACCCAGCCCCATACATAAATTTTGTCGTTCGGCTGAGTATTTGTCCGTATGTATTCGCCCGTTGTTTCCCACGAACCTTTCCAGCCTCTGCTTTTGCGCTGCTCAATTTCGTTCCATCGCTGAGCATAGCCATTCCGTTTTTCATGATATATTACACCTGAATATGGACTTCTCGGAAGACCGAAAAATATATGCCAGGACATAATTATCATCAAGACTACGCCAGCTATTCCGGCAAAAACCCATTTTGTTTTAATTACCGCTTTAGCGAGTGTATCTCGCCAAACAGCTATTAGATAACTGCCTGTCATAGCGCCTGAAGCGGTCAGAGGCAGGTAATATTGTTCATAAGAAGCTGCGCTTACCCAAACAAGCCCCATATCGAAGACCCACCAAAGCCCTAACAGCAAAACAAATTTGTCGTAATTGTTTGGAAAAGAAGTATGTAACAATTTTGCAATAGGCTTACCAAATAATCTTGCCAAAATTGAAATGATAGCCAAAAAGACTGGGACACTAAGTGCGAGATAAAATCGCAGCACTCTCGGCCACTGCTCGGAAAAAGGCATTACCGCTCTTAAAGAAGAGACAAAAGATTCTGCCTGCGGCGCCGCTGCCTGTGCTGCCTGATGTGCCGGCAGAAATCCCCTGATGTTTTCCCATACGAAGTAATACGGCACCACCCATTCAACTTTCCATCCTATTATCCATATATATATTGTCCAGATATATAGTGGCGCCATTGCCGCCAGAAAACCTGCAAACAGTAAAACGATGTCAATTCCAGTTTGTTTCCATGTCCTGTTCTTAAATATCGGCTGCAATATAACGAATAATCCGATTGCCCCTATCGCGGAGATACCCGTTGCCTTAAAAAGAGGTGCCCAGCTTAAAAACACTCCTGTAAGCAAGCTGTTCCACCAGCCTCCGCCTGATTGCCTGAGTATAAATAGGCTTACTGCCGTTACCATACAGGCTATCATAAACTGTTCTTTGACGTTGCCGAACTTTGCTAAAAAAGGAGCTGAAAGATAAATTGAAGCGACAATTACGCTGACGGCCGCCGGTAATTTGCCCATTATTTTTTTGACGACGATATACATTATTATCAATGCGCCGGCCTGCATAATTGTTTGAATCAGCTTCGGCCCGAATTCGCTAAAACCAAACAGCTTCACACCTAAAATATTAACCAGCAATGTTCCCAATGCTTCGCTTGGTATTTCATCTATCCCGATTTTTGCTCCATTGAGAATATGTTGAGCGGAATAAACATTTGCGGCGCTGTCGAAAGGGTCCGGATAGTTGAATTCAAAATATCGTCCCAGTGCAAATGGGATTCCTGCAAAAATTAGAACGATTAGAATAGCGGTTAGTTCCGAGCCGGTTTTGTCTGTTGTCGCGGCCGGTTTTTTATTTTTATGCACCGGCCTGTCCGGCTGCCTGCTTTTTGCAGGAAGCTTCGTCATTTACCGTCTCCCGTGGATGATTCGAGGATTTTACGAATCACATATATCGGCCGTTTTTGCGATTCGTGGTAGGTGCGGACAATCATCTCCGCAAGCAGACCCATAAGAACAAGCTGAACGGTCGTAATCATAAGCAGTGCGGCAAGCAGCAGAAGCGGGTTGCGGTTCATCGGCAATTGCTCGGAGCTTATATATTTCTTATATAGAACGCAAAGCCCGATTAAGACAGAGGCAATGCCGCTGAAAATCCCCATACCGCCGAAGATATATATGGGCTTAGTGGCATAAGAACCTAAAAATTTGATTGTCATCAGGTCAAGAAAGACTTTAACCGTTCTTTCAAGGCCGTATTTTGCGACACCTGTTACTCTCGGCCGATGGTTCACTGCCATTTCCGTAATTCTTGCCCCATACCAGCTTGCAATAGCAGGGATAAATCTGTGCATTTCGCCATATAAATTAATCGTATCGAGTATTTCTCGTCTGTATGCTTTCAGACTGCAGCCGTAATCATGCAGCTTAACGCCGGTCATTTTCCCGATTATCCAGTTTGCGGTCATTGATGGGATTTTTCTGCTGATAGTTTTGTCTTTCCTGTCTTTTCGCCAGCCGCTTACTATGTCGTAGCCTTCTTTTAATTTTTCTACCAGAGCCGGAATATCCGCAGGGTCGTTTTGACCGTCCGCGTCGAGGGGAACTATTATCTCGGCTTTTGCGTGATTGAAACCTGCGCTCATTGCTGCAGTTTGGCCGAAATTTCTGCGGAATATAATTATCCTGACCCTTGAATCTCTTTGATGTATCTTTTCAAGAATTTTTTGGCTGTCGTCTTTGCTGCCATCATCGACAAATATTATCTCGAATGAATATTTAAGCCCAAGGGCATCAACAATCTGCTGATATATGTTCTCCAGATTTTCCTGCTCGTTATAGACAGGAACTATTACCGAGATATCTAAATTTTTTTGCATTATTATGAGTTTCTTACCAAAAGTTGAATTATATCAAATTATTTACAACAAAGATATAACCATTTTATGCGTATAAGTATTTTATTTTAATGGAGTTATAACTATACGCACGATACCAAAAGGGCGCCGATAAGCATATAGATTATCGACAAGACCCGCAGAGTCGTATTATTTTTTGCCGCGAACCATTCGGCCATAGCCCTGGCTTTTTGAGGGCTGATTACGATAAAAACTGCGCCGCCAAGCGCCAGAATTCCAAATAGAATTATCACCGCGGGCATTTTGCATCCTGAAGCGCCAATGAGAAAAATCGCTCCAATTGCCGCCTTGAGAACAGCAGCGAGGTAAATTCTTTTTCCGCCGGTGAATATCTCAATATATTTTTTCAAAAAATCCGGTCTAAATAGAAGCACTATGCCATCGAGAATGATGAGAATTGCAATGATTTTCAGCAATAAAATCATAAATCACCTCCATGTTAAAAATATCATTTAAAAATCAGTTTTCCCCAATCACTTCGAGCAAAGCGGAATCTATTTCAAGACACGTAGCCTTGCCGAGTATATCGACCTGGAGAATGAGTCTTGTCTTGTTCTGGTCGCTGCTAACCAGACCTTCCGTTCCCATAAGAGGGCCTGCAATAACCTTGCATCGCTGGCCCGCCTTGATATAGGTGTATGGCGCAAGGTTTATGCCGCTTGTAAGGGCCTTTTCAATCGGCAAAAGCTCCGTAATCAAATGCTGCTGATTTTTTACCTCCAAAAGCCCGGCAACACGGTTTGTCTTTAGCACATCTAACCTGTTATTTTCATTTCCGCAGAAAAAAACATATCCGCCAAACAGCGGCAGCATTGAACGAAACACTCTTCGGCTTTTCCTGTAAACTTTTTCTGTCAGAGGCAAAAAATAACTAATATTTTTCTTTTGCATCTGCCAGGCAAGGGCCTTTTCGTTTCTGCTTTTAGTATGTGCAACCCACCAGGTTCCCTGGAAGTCTTTTAAACTCGAACCGGCAGGCCATATCATTGGCGGATTTTCTTCAGGCTTTAGCATAAAAACATTGTATATGTTATTGATATAACTGTCAATAAAATCAATCTTGAATTACAGAATTGTTGTTAGATATTCGGTATAATCGTTGAAATGAAAATTGCCGGAAAAGGCAGCTGGCAGAAGGATTGTCTGACCTTTTGAAAATTCAACAGCCTGTGAATCTTTTGATTCTATTTTTCCGCCTCCTTTTATAACGATAATGACTTTCATTATCCCCTCGGGAATTTGTCTTTTTGAGCCTGCCTGTATCGTGATTTTATCAACCTTGAAAAATTCAGTATCGACAAGTCTGCCGCTGGTAGTTATAGGCAGGTCGTCCGGTTTCTGGTTGAAATTGATACTTTCAAGAGCCTCTGCTATATGAAGCTGCCGGGGTTTGCTGTTTTGAAGCCTGTTCCAGTCAAATACGCGGAATGTCGTGTCCGAAGGCGTTTGAATTTCAGCAATTAGAATGCCTGCGCCTATTGCATGAACAGTGCCGGCAGGCAGAGAATGACACTGCCCCGGTTTTACAGGCACTTTATTGAGAAGTTCTACACAGGTGCCGTTTTTTATCGACGCGGCAAACCGCTCTTTTGTTGTGCCTGTCTTTAATCCTTTGTAAATACAGGCATTAGGTTCGCTATCAATTATATACCAGCACTCGGTTTTGGGCGTTCCTGTTTTGAGTTTTTTTACCGCTTCTTTATCGGGGTGGACCTGAACGCTCAAAACATCACAAGCGTCGATAAATTTTATAAGCAGTCCGAAAAGGGGCTTATATTCTTTTTGTCCCGTAAGCTGCTGGGGAAATTTTTGTAAAATTTCTGTGATTGTTTTGCCGGCAAATTCGCCGTTTGTGATAATAGATTTGCCATTTGGCAAATCGGCAAGTTCCCAGCTTTCGCCGATTTTTTTACCTGCAGGAATATCTTTGCCGAAGAATTTTTTCAGCTTATCGCCGCCCCAGATAAGCTCTTTGTAAATCGGTCTGAATTTCAGGGGATAAGGATTCATTTATTTACACAAATAATAACAGACTTATCGCCATTACAATCATACCTGCGACAAAACCATAAACAGCATAATGATGTTTACCGTATTTTTCCGCAGCCGGCAAAAGCTCATCGATGGAGATAAATACCATTATGCCGCCTGTAGCGGCAAATATGGCATTGCACATAACATTGCTTTGAGTTTTAAGGAGGATGAAATATCCTATCACCGCGCCGGCAGGTTCGGCAAGACCGGAAAGAAAAGAAAACCAGAACGCTTTTTTTCTATTGCCTGTTGCGTAGAACAGCGGCACTGAGACCGCAATCCCTTCTGGTATATTGTGAATAGCTATGGCAATGGCAATTGGTATGCCAAGCCGCAGGTTTATAAGAGATGAAGCAAAAGTCGCAAGGCCTTCAGGAAAGTTATGTATCGCAACTGCAATAGCAGTAAATAATCCGGTGCGATACAGACCGCGGTCTAGCGATGCTGTTCCGGGATAATCGCTCATTTCGGTGCTTCGTAATTCGTGGGGGTTATCCACTGCCGGTATTAGTTTATCAATAACTGACATTATAAAAACACCGGCAAAGAATGCTCCGACTGTTGCCCAGTAGCCTTTTGCCGGTCCCAGTTCGGCAATCAGATCGGTTTTTACCTGTGCAAATATATCAACCAGGGAGACATAAATCATAACACCTGCCGAAAAGCCCAGCGATGTCGAGAGAAATCTGGTGCTGGTCCTTTTGGCAAAGAAGGCCGTTGCGCTTCCGATGCCGGTCGAAAGCCCTGCAAGCAGTGTCAGGCCGAATGCCGCTGGAACATTATGTAATATCATAATTGTCCGCTATTCTTTGGATATAAAATCAATTATGCCGTCGGAGATTGCCTGTGCAAGTTGTCTTTGTTTTCCGGTATTTTTAAGCTGTTTTGCTTCCCAGTAGTTTGATAAATACCCCAGCTCAACCAAAACGGCAGGGCAGCTCGTATGTGTCAGAACCCTGTAATCGGCGCTATTAACGCCATTGCTGCTTATATCAGTTTGAGCCATACGATGATTAATAGCCCTTGCAAGTCTTGAAGATTCCGATGAACCACTCCTTCTAATATAAACAGTAAAGCCATTTTTATTGCTCTTTTCGGAAGAATCCGAGTGAATGCTTACAAAAACATCGGCCCAGTTTCGATTGGCGATGTTAGCCCGTTCTTCGAGTTCGATAAACTCATCATTATTACGGGTCATTATAACTTTTAATCCCTTGTCGCGTAACATCTGTGCTATCTGTAAAGCGACATCGAGATTGACGGTTTTTTCCTCATAACCGTAGGTGCTTGTAGCGCCGGGGTCTTTTCCGCCGTGGCCTGGGTCAATTACGATAGTTTTATTAGAAAAATTTGTAACAGGTTTCTCAACCTGTTTTTGGAGTTTCGGAACAATAGGCGCCGGTTTTTCAATTATGGATTTTGTAAGTTTGCTTTTTATTTCATCTTCAAGAGAACTTCTGACATTAAGCAAATCATCAATAATTTTTGTTTTGCCGAGCTGGCCGATGGAATCGCTGTTGACGAAAACCTGGTCCTGATTTGTAAGAATTGTTACGGTATTTACGCCGTCGTTAAATATTACTTTTTCCTTGCTCGTTAGAGACAGTGTCATTCCGAGTCTGCCTGCAAGATAATAAACATTGACTAATTGTTCGCCGGCAAGAGCCGGCTTGCCTGCCGCTTGTTTTGCGGACTGCTGGCAGCCTGCCGCCGCGAATATCACAAAAACAGACGATAAAATCAGTGAAGCAGTTTTTCTCATTTTCATTCCCTTTAGATTGTTTTTATTTCTAAAATAATTCGCTTGTTTCCTGCTGAGTTTTTTCTTTTAGCTTAATCCCCAAATGTTTGCAAGCCGAATCGGTTATTTCCCTGCCCCTTTTTGTTCTGCGGACAAATCCAATCTGTAATAAATACGGCTCTACAACGTCTTCAAGCGTATCTTTTTCTTCGCCAAGTGTTGCAGCCAATGCCTCAATACCAGCCGGCCCGCCGTTATAGACATTTGCAATCGCTCTCAAAAACGACCTGTCTAACTCATCAAGACCGAGTTCGTCGATTTGCTCCATCTGCAAAGCATTTCCGACAATATCATCTGTGAGTTTGCCTTTTCCTTTGACCTGTGCGTAGTCACGGACCCTTTTTAAAAGCCGGTTTGCAATTCTCGGCGTGCCGCGGCTGCGCGATGCGATTAGCTCAAGTGTGCCATCTTGGCAGGATAAGTTAAGCAATTTTGCCGAGCGGATAAGAATCTTCGCCAGCTCATCGGCACTGTAAAATTCAAGATGATACAACATCCCGAACCTGCCCCTGAGCGGCGCGCTCAAAAGACCTGCCCGTGTTGTCGCGCCGATGAGGGTAAATCGCTTCAATGGGAAATTTATCGTCTTTGCGTGAAGCCCGCTGTCAACCGTAAAATCGATCCTGAATTCCTCCATCGCGGGATATATAAATTCCTCAACCGGCGTGCTTAATCGATGTATTTCATCGATAAAGAGAATGTCGCCTGTGTTTATATTACTCAAAAGACCCATCACATCGCCTTGTTTTACAAGTGCCGGGCCGGAAGTGGTCTTTATTTTTGCGTTCATTTCATTTGCGATAACGTGAGCAAGAGTGGTTTTGCCAAGCCCCGGCGGGCCGTAAAAGAGAATATGGTCTAAAGGTTCGCCTCGCTTTTTAGCGGCAGCGATAGCGATAGCCAGTTTTTCTTTGACGTTCTCCTGGCCTACACATTCGACAAATTTTGTCGGCCGCAGCGAAGCGTTAAAATTCTCTTCCTGCTCGTTCATCGAATCAGAGTTCAATACCCTGTCTATCGCCATTTTTTACACCTCAATCCCTTGCTTTATTCTATACACCAGCGGCACAAGTTCTTCTGCGGTTTTAATTTGTGGATGCTTCTTGCACGCCAAATTGATAAGCTCGGTTGCCTCAATCCGTTTTTCGCCCCAGGCAATCAAAATCTCAAGCGCTTCAATCTGATAAGCTTTAAATGCAGGCTCCTGAAGACCTTTCGCGGATTCACCCACAGCAAAATTCGCTAATTTTCCTTTTAATTCGGCTATTATATGCTGAGCAAGTCTATTACCGATTCCCGGCAGGGCGATAAGCGTTTTTTCATCGCTGTTTTCCACTGCCGAGGCTATTGTTGCAATCGGCAAAGCCAGGGATTTCAGACCTTTTTTAATTCCAATACCGCTGACAGATGTGTAGCGTTTGAAAAAATCCTTTTCGCCAGGCGTTAAAAAACCAACCATTTGCGGCACAAGATTTCCGCCTGCCATATTGCCTTCGTAATATTCCATAATGCAAAGCGTGATATCCTGTCCGATTTTACTGGAAAGAAAACTCGCAAGATAGCCCGGCAAAAGTATCTCATAGCAAATCTGTCCGATTTGCACAAGTGCCGTATCGCTGGCGAGATTAACAAGTTTTCCTTCTATCCGTGCAATCATAATCAGCTATCACAATAATGCCTGTTTTATATCTTCTATAATATCTTCCACATTTTCTACCCCGACCGCAAGCCTGATAAGTCCGTCTTTGATGCCTAATGCCAGGCGTTCTTCTCTGGTTATGCCGTAGTAGCTTATCGTAGCGGGGTGCGTTACGAGCGATTCCACACCACCGAGGCTTGGTCCGATGTTTATGATTTTCAGCCGGCTTAAAAACTCCAGGGCATACGAAACATTATCTTCCACTTCGAATGTAACCACACCGCCGAAGCCTTTCATTTGTTTTTTCGCAATTTCATAATGCGGATGGCTTTTAAGGCCCGGATAATATACGCGTTTGACTTTTGGATGGCTCTCAAGATATTCAGCGACCTTTTGGCCGCTCTCGTTATGACGCTGCATACGGAGTTCGAATGTTTTCAGGCCGCGGATTAGAAGATAAGAAGAATGCGGGTCGATGCAGCCGCCCGTTATCTTGAGATATTCACGAACGACGTTGGTCAATTCTTTTCTTCCCAGCACAACGCCGCTGAGAAGGTCGTTGTGCCCGCCGAGATATTTGGTACCGCTGTGTATGACCAAGTCGATCCCGTATTCCAGCGGTCTTTGATTGTAAGGCGTTGCGAAAGTGCTGTCCGATATGACAAGTATGCCTTTTCCCTTGAAAATGCCCATCAGCCGTTCCATATCCATTATATTTAGATATGGATTTGTCGGCGATTCGGAAAAGAAAAGCTTCGTATTTGGTTTTATCGCCTTTTCTATCGCTTCATAATCGCCCATTTTCACAACCATACATTCGATATCAAATCTGTCGAGACAGCTCAAGCAGAAATCGAGTGTCCGTTTATAGGCATCGTCTGTTATTATGATATGGTCGCCTGCCTTTAGCAGCGCGAAAAGGGTGGTTGTTATAGCACTCATTCCCGAAGAAAACAGCACGGCATCCTCAGCATTTTCGAGAGCGGCAAGTTTTCGCTCGGCAGCGACCTGTGTCGGATGGCCGTATCGGCCGTATTCGAATCTGTCGATCGCGCCTTGGGCAAGTTTTTTTATCTCATCGATGTTTTTGAAAATAAACGTGGATGTCTGGACAATAGGTGTGGTTATTGAGCCGTATTCATTGTAGCGTATTTCGCCGGCATGCACAGCCGTAGTGGAGAAACCTGCCTTTTTAACTTGTTTTTTCATAGCAGCCCTTTCATCAGGCGATAGATACCCTTGTTATCAAGTGAGTTGGCACAGCAAATCGCCGTCGCAATCGCATCGGCGACATCTGCCGGTTCAGGCATCTTTGCAAGACCGAGGAGACTTTTTATACTCCTTTGCATCTGCAATTTAGATGCTCTGCCGTTGCCAGTCAGCGATTTTTTAATTCTTGTCGCGGCGAAACTCTTGACGTCTGTTCCGTCTTTGCAGGCCTGTGCAAGTATAACGCCTCTTGCGTGCCCCATCAATATCGCTGTTTTCGGATGGGCATAATGAGAATACAAATCCTCAACCGCGACGCAGGCCGGCCTAAATTTTTCAATCAGCGAATTTATATCCTGTACTATCTGCAATAATCTTTTCTCAATCGGTAATTTCGAGTTTGTCCTGCAAACGCCTGCTTCAAGAAGTTTAAATTGGTTTCTGTCGGCTTCAATCACGGCATATCCGCAAACCTGCAAGCCGGGGTCTATGCCGAGAATCTTCATTAAGCTTCCTCCCTGCGTTTTATTCTGTAGCCTCCGCCGGGAGTATCTTCAACTATCCAGCCCTCGGCCAAAATTTCTGACCGCACGGCATCGGCCGTTTTCCAGTCCTTGCTTAATTTAGCGGCCTTTCGCTTCTCAGCAAGCTCTATTATCTTACTCGGCACTTCCGGGCCTGTGGTTTCCAGAACGCCGAGCACCGAATCAATTTTGTTAATGGTATCGAGCAGGACACCGGCCTCGGTCGAATTCATATCATTGACCTTATTGACTTCCCGAAGGAAATCAAAACATACAGCCAGGGCTTTTGAAATATTCAAATCGTCACAAAGAGCCTCATCGAAATCCGCCAGGCAGACAGATACCAGGTCTTGTATCTGCTCTCTGATTTTACCATCTTTTTTATTTTTGCGAAAATCTTCAAGATGTAAAACGCATTGCTGTATTTTGTCTATCGCCTGCTCGGCTGCTTTTAGACCGTCGAAAGTAAAATTGTAATTTTGTTTATAATGCGAGGAGATAAGAGCATACCGTATGGCGTTTTTCTTAAAACCCTTCTCGACAAGTTCCTGAATTGTGTATAGGTTGCCTTTTGATTTGGACATTTTTTCGCCGTTGAAAACCAGAAATCGTGTATGTAGCCAGTAATGGACAAACTTTTTGCCGCTTGCCGCTTCTGATTGAGCGATTTCGCATTCGTGGTGCGGGAAAATGTTGTCTTCGCCGCCGGTATGAATGTCAAATTCCGCCCCCAGATATTTTGAGCTCATTGCCGAACATTCTATATGCCAGCCGGGAAATCCTCTGCCCCACGGACTGTCCCACTGCTGAAGATGTTTCGGGTCGTGCTTCCAGAGAGCAAAGTCTTGAGGATTTTTCTTTTCCGGATTAACTTCAATCCTGGCGCCTGCGTTTAATTCGTCTAAGGTATTACCGGAAAGCTGTCCGTAATTGGGAAACTTGGTTACATCATAATAAACATTATGCCCGACAACATAAGCGTACCCTTTTTCAATAAGGGTTTTAATCATATCTATCATTTCGCTGATATGCTCTGTTGCTTTCGGGAATTTGTTGGGAGGCTTTATATTAAGAAGTCTGCTTGCCTCCATAAATGAGTCAGTATAGACTTTTGCGATTTCTAAAGGGTCTTTTTTTTGCTTTCTGGCAGTTTCTTCAAGCTTGTCGGCTCCTTCATCCGCGTCGTCAACCAGGTGTCCGACATCGGTTATATTCATTATATGAGTAACTTTGAAGCCTTTGAATTCCAGGAACCGCTTCAATAAATCAGCTACGAGAAAACTCCTGAAATTTCCTATATGCGGATGCGAATATACCGTCGGCCCGCAGCTATACATCCCGACTTTGCCTTGCTGCATCGGGACAAATTCTTCGATTTTGCGTGTAAGCGTGTTATATAATTTCAGAGGCATTATAATGTTCTTTTTATTCTTCTTCTTAATAATACTGTAGCTATCGCTGATATTGCTAACCCTGTTCCTATATCACCTAAACCCTCGTTTGTTTTCGCTTTTACATTTACGTTTAGAAAATCGATTCCCAAAAGGCTGGCAATACATCTTTTCATTTGCGCTTTATACGGCCCAAGGTTTGGTTCTTCAGCGGTAATCGTTATATCTGCGTTTACAACTTCCCAGTTTTTTGAGGCTATATAGTCTTTGATTTTCAGGACGAGTTCCTTGCTGTCTATATCTTTAAACTGCGGGTCGCTATCGGGGAAAATTGTTCCTATATCGCCAAGCCCTGCTGCTCCGAGGATTGCATCTATCAAAGCGTGCAGCGCGACATCGCCGTCGCTATGGGCGAGCAATCCTTTTTCAAAGGGAACAGCTATGCCGCCAAGTTTCAGCTCTCTGCCTTCAACAAGGCGGTGAATATCAGTTCCGATACCCGTTCTATATTCGTAGTTTATATCGCCGTTCACAGCGAACCCTTTGTGCTTGGAATATCCTTGCCGCTGATTTTAACAGCCTGTCCTAATGCCTGTCCCAATGCCTTGAATACTGCCTCAGCGATATGATGACTGTTTGTGCCGTGCGGCACGGTTATATGCAGGTTGAACTTTCCGTGATTTGAGAAACTTCTCAGTAGCTCCTCAACGCACTCGACATCGAAATCGCCGACCTTTTCCGTTCTATACTGCACGTTGTAAACGCAGAAAGGTCTGCCTGAAAGGTCAACAGCGACATTCGCAAGTGCATCTTCCATCGGCACAGAGCTGTTGCCATAGCGGGCGATGCCTTTTTTATCGCCGAGCGCCTCGATAATCACCTCTCCTAAGCATATCGCTACATCTTCGACCGTGTGATGCTGGTCAACTTCAAGGTCGCCTTTTGCTTTAAGGACCAAATCTATCTTGCTGTGTTTGCTCAGATGGCAGAGCATATGGTCTAAAAAGCCTATGCCGCTATCTATTTCATATTTGCCTTCGCCGTCGAGGTTGATTTGAACGCTGATGTCCGTTTCTTTTGTTTTTCTCGTTATTTTTGCGATTCTTTCTTTCATAAAGGTATCCTTATCAAGTTTTGCTTATTTTAACCGCAGATTTCGCGGATTGCACGAATTTTTTTCAGCGCAAAAAGGCGCAAGATTCACAACACAAGCGACGAATTAAAAATATGGGACATTCGGTTTGATTATTACGGGATAAGGTTTTCTTATGCTTCAGTCAGCTTATGGTTATAGGACACTTCTTCATAAGGTAACCAAATATCATATCTGCGGCAATTCATGCCAGATTTGATATAAAAGCGTCAAACACAGTTTTTTCTTCACCTGAGAGAATTGTCTGAAACGTAAACATCTGTTCAAAACCAGGTTTAATTAAAATCGGGACTTTAATACATTCACGGCCTTGCTGGCTATAATGTACTTGGTAAGCTTTTGTGTGCCTAATCTTAATATAACATGAAGAAATTCTCATAAATATCGGCTCTAAAGTCGAAGGGTTCCAAACCGCTAATGTATGATTGGCGCTGACGGCCTGTTGCCAAGGATATATATATCTGGTTCGAGCTGGTTTATCAATAGCTATTAAAGCCATAGAAAATCGGCTCCTAAGTTTAGCTTGTATTTGCTTATTGACTAACTTATCGAAAGAAGCCCAAAACCATCCATCCTTATGAAAGCCCTGTGGAATTATCCACTCCGGTTCTTTTCCAAATGGTTGGAATTCGCGGTCGGCCTTCATTTTCAAATGTTCAGGATATTCATCAGGCGTCATAAGAAAATCTATATAATTACCAGCATTATAGCTTAATTCGATGGCAATATCACTGTCTGGTTTTCCCGTGCCACCTAGAAGTTTGTCTAAACGAAGGCATGCATTCAATCCGTGCGGGTCTTGTGGAGTACCATGTTTTGCTTGCCATAAGTCGTCAACAACTAGTGGCGATTCCATAACTTTTTCGAGAATCTTAGAATCAATTGCATTATCCATTCTTTTATTCTCCTATTACTCTGATAACATTGTTTTAATGATCTGCAAATAGTATAGGGCTCGCTTGAGATATAAACACCCACCAATAACGACAGCAAATAGCAGAAGTCCAAATACAATCCAGTCCCTTCCGGGTAAGGGAACAAGCCAGAAGAAGAAATAATTCAAAGTGATTATGGTGGATAGTACAAAGGCAGCCAAGACGCCCAATGCATGCTTGAAAAAGGATGGAAAGAGGTATTGTGGCGGACTACATAGCCACTGTTCTGCCAGTCTTATTCTGGAATCTGGATCGTGAGTCGGAGACCCTGGCCAACGAACCTTACCTATCCACAATGCCTGAACAAGACGCAGAGAAATCGGCAAAATGCGTAAAAACTGCACGCCGAAATATAATGCACTGAGAGCTGCGGCAATTAAAATCACTCGGTTCTCCACATTCATTCACTCCTTTTTCCCCATATTTTTGGAGTTCGGTATGGTGCTGAAAATTCGCTTAAGCTCCCACCGAACTAATCCAAACGTCAGAATAAGCCCAACTAAGAGCGCTTTGCCTTGACCAATTGTCAAACCAAGCACCTTATAGAGTATATAGCCACTAATACAGTAGGCAACTAATTTAACCTCAAGATTCTGCATGAGACTCATTGTCTCCGACGGTAGAACACCCTGCCTTTTCTTTCTATGGAGCCACTCAAAACGTGAGGAATTCTCTCCCAGTAGAACCCCAAAGCAGACAAAAAGAATCCGATCGACCCATATGACTTGCACAAAGAAAGGACCGTACTTCAAGTGAACAAAAAATGCAATGACCACCAAGATAAACGTAAAAACAATGATTTGTATTGCGTCTGATCGACTTGCTGATAAGTTCCTCGACATATTACGGTCTTTCTGGAATTCAGGAGACGCCATACTTATTTCCCTTACGATACAAAATTCCTTCTTCCGGCTTTGAATAAGTATTATATTATTGAATAATGAAGGAGTCAACAATTTTTTCGTGGCGAGATGGCGAGAATCCGTATTGAATTTTTTTAAAATATTCCAAAGTTGGTGTCCAAGATAGCCGAAAAACTCATAGATTGGTGGTTGCTAAGAACATTTTTCGTAAGAAACCCCTGCCAAAAACTTGCTGGGGCAGGCAAGACACAAAACATAGACAAATTTAATCCGCGTTAATCTGTGAAATCCGCGGTTACGATTTCTTTTAATGCGCCTATGAGTTTTTCATTTTGCTCACCTGTTCCGACTGTAATTCTGAGCTTATCGTTTATATCCGGATAAGCCCAGTATCGGACATATATATTTCTGTCCTTAAGTTTCCCATAGACATCGATAGCCCTGATTTTCGCAGGCTTTGCGAATACGAAATTTGCCTGGCTGGCAGGCACCTCAAAACCTAATTCCGTTAATTTTTCAGTCAGGAATTTTCTTTCAATTTTTATTTTCTGAACATTATTTTTAAAATACTGCTGGTCTTGTATTGCCGCTGTGGCTGCCGCTATTGAAACAGCATCTGCATTATAAGAATCTTTTACCTTTTCAAGACCTTTAATTATTTTTTCGTTTGCTATGCCGAACCCGAATCGAAGTCCTGCCAGCGAATAGCCCTTGCTCATCGAGCGGAGGATAATCACATTGTCGAATTTTTGGACAAGCTCAAGGCAGTTGTCCTCTGCGAAATCTACATAAGCCTCATCAATCAGAAGCAGTCCTTTTAATTCCTCGGCAAGCTGCGCCAGTTCTTCTTTTGGTGTGAATGTTCCGCTTGGTGCGTTTGGATTGCAGACGATTGTCAATGCCGCGCCGCTTGAAGCGAGTTTCGCAGGCAGATTAAATTCGCTGTCGAATGGAATTTCAATTACAGGGGCATTTGCGATTTGAGCCAGCACTGGATAAAGCGTATAGCTCGGCGTCGGATACGCAAGCGGCCGGTTTTCATCGCAACAAGCCCTGATTGTCATATTTAATAATTCATCGCCGCCGTTGGTGCAGATAATATTTTCGCATTCAACGTCTAAAATTTCAGCAACAGCCTCTCTGAAGGTATCGGCCATTGACTGAGGGTATCTTCTTAGCTGGTCTGGGTTTATATTCCTTATTGTTTCGATTGCTTTTGGACTTGGCGGGTATGGATTTTCATTGGTATTGAGCTTGACTACATCGGCTTCTTTTGGCTGAAATCCCGGCTCATAGCCTGCCATTTTTTCGATATTTTCACGGAAATAACCCATAATGGTTTGGATTATACGCAGAAAAATGTGGATTGCAAAGTATGATTTTTACGTTGGATTTTTACCGCAGTAGTCTATCAGGCGGGCTATCTCGCTTCTTAAGTCTTTGCGGTGGACAATCGAATCGACAAAGCCGTGTTCGAGCAGGAATTCAGCCCTTTGAAAACCTTTAGGCAATGCGACCTTAATTGTCTCATATATTGTTCGCGGCCCGGCAAAACCTATTAACGCGCCGGGTTCAGCGATAATAACATCTCCTAACATCGCATAGCTTGCCGTAACTCCGCCAGTAGTCGGGTCTGTCAAAACCGATATAAAAAGACCACCGCTATCGTCTAATTTGGCCAGTGCCGCGCTGGTCTTTGCCATTTGACCAAGCGAAACAACGCCTTCGTGCATTCTTGCCCCGCCTGTCGAGCTTACTACAACAAGAGGCAGTGAATCTTCTATTGCCTTTTCAATAGCGACGCTCAATTTTTCGCCCACAACAGCACCCATTGAACCGCCTAAGTAGTCGAAATCCATTACAGCGAGCATCAACGGCCTTCCCTTTATAAATGCCTTGCCGATAAGCATTGCCTCTTTGCCTGCCGCAGCCTTTTCAGCCTCCTTTGCACGTTCTTTATATGAAGTCCCGCGAAATTGGAAATCCAGCGGGTCAGCCGTAACCATATCAGCCAGCATCTCTTCAAAGGAGCCTTCGTCAACGAGGTATTTGAGCCTTTTGCCTGCTCCAATACGAAAATGATAGTTACATTCTGGACAGACATCCATATTTTCTGTAACAGACTTTTTGAAGAGAGTTTTCCCGCATCCGGGGCATTTGAGCCACAGGCCTTCCGGCATCTCTTTTCTTGGCTTTAGACTAAAGCCGTCCCAGCTTGCTTTTGGTTTTTTAGCCATAGTTTTAATCATACTCATTGTTAAAGCAGGGGAGATTATATCAGAATTGTTTGTAAAAATCGAGTGTTATTTACCCCCACACCTATTTATCCTTTGGTTGTGTTTTTTTTAAAGCCGGCCAAAGTAATTTTGGGTATTTCTTCCATTTTGACGTCATAATATAAATAGGTGTGGGGGTTTACAAGCTTTTCGGATTGCTTCAATAGCCGCAGCGCGATTGGGCTTTGAGAATATTGCATTGCCTGCTACGAGCGTATCTGCTCCAAGAGAGGTAACAATAGGAGTGGTATCCGGGTCGATTCCGCCGTCAACCTCAATGCGGATATTCGGTCCGACTATTTGACGAATAGGCTTTATTTTCTCAGCAGCGTCCTGAATGAAATGCTGACCTCCAAACCCCGGATGGACCGTCATTACAAGAATCATATCCGCCAGTGAAGCGTATTTTTCGATTTTCGATACCGGCGTTTCTGGATTAAGACACAATCCTGCCGTAATGCCGGAACCGTGGAGTTTTTTGATAAAGTCTGTTGGGTTTGGCACTACTTCTATATGGAAGGTGATATGGTCAACGCCTGCCTTTATAAAATCATCGGCGTATCTTTCCGGCTCGCTTATCATTAAATGGGCGTCGAAAACGAGGTTCGAGTATTTTCGCAGCTTTTCAATAACAGGGGGGCCAAAGGTTATGTTCGGCACGAAATGGCCGTCCATCACGTCGAGGTGGACTATTTTCACGCCTGCCTTTTCGATATCCGCGATTTCAGCGGCAAGATTTGCGAAATCCGCGCTTAGAACTGATGGCGCGACCTCGATAGTTCCTGCTTTTGGCAGTCTTCTTTTTTGTTGCTTTATCTGTTCGCCCATTCCCTCATAGTAATCGTTTTAGATATTGATTGCAACAAATCTCCTGAACGCAGAATCCTGTTATTTTCTCGATTCTTTGTTCATCCCGTTAGAAATCTTTCCAATTATAACCCTTTTGCAACAATATTTCGAAAAGAAGCTATCCCTTAAATTTTATCTCAATAGGTGATTTCTAACGGGATTCATCAGTTCGATAAATTCGTCGAACAGGTAGTTAGAATCGTGCGGGCCGGGCGATGCTTCGGGGTGATATTGAACGGCAAAAGCAGGGGCATTTTTGCAGCGGAAACCTTCCAGTGTGTTGTCATTGAGATTTATATGTGTAATCTGCACGTCTTTATCTAAAATCGAATCCGGGTCGATGCAAAAGCCGTGGTTCTGACTGGTAATTTCGATTTTCTCGGTAATAAGATTCTTGACTGGATGGTTTGCGCCGTGATGGCCGAATTTTAGTTTGAAACTTTTGCCGCCGATTGCAAGACCCAAAAGCTGATGTCCCAGGCAAATCCCGAATATCGGCACTTTGCCGAGCAGTCTGTGTATCGTTTCGATTGCATAACTTATAGGACCGGGGTCGCCGGGGCCGTTGCTCAAAAATACGCCGTCGGGTTTTTGCTTAAGTATTTCCTCAGCGGTCGTCTGCGGCGGAACAACTGTAACTTTACAGCCGTGCGAAACTAAAAGCCGCAGTATATTCTGCTTTATGCCGTAATCAAAGGCTATAACGTTATATTTAGCCTGTGGTCGGACAGCCTGGCCGAATTCATTTTCGACGGGTTTGTCCCAAATATAGCTCTTTTTTGTGCAGACGTTTTTCACAATGTCTCTGTCAACAAGGCCGGGGTATTTATCAAGTTCGCCTTTCAGCTCTTTGATACTTGTTCCATCTGTGCAGATAATCCCTCTCATCGCACCGGTTTGACGCAGGAGCATAACCAATTTTCTGGTGTCGATGTCCTCAATAGCGGGGATATTATATTTTTTAAGATATTCATCAAGCGATAAGTCGTTTCTCCAGTTGCTTGGAAAATTGCAGTTTTCCTTTACAACAAAACCGCTCAGGAAAGGTTTATTGGATTCAACATCGAGCAGATTTGTGCCGTAGTTTCCTATTAAAGGATAGGTCATAGTTACAATCTGTTCGTGATAGGAAGGGTCTGTAAGGATTTCCTGATAGCCGGTCATAGCGGTATTAAAGACGACTTCGCCGCACTTTTTGCCTTCGGCTCCGAATCCGCAGCCTTTAAAACAGGTTCCATCTTCGAGTAGTAATATGCCTTTCATCCCGCACCTTCTTTAATTCATTTTTAATTTTTATGTGTTTTTATGTAAATCTTTAAATTCTTAAGGACCATCCCATACCTCCGAATTGAATATTTAGAAGGTGCGGGATTCATATTTCCTTATCCGTAATACAATTGTATTGGCTTAACTTCAGTTTTTTTCTGTTTCAGCGATTCGATTGCTTTTGTAACCGCCGCTGCGCCCCTGATTGTCGTGGTATAAGGCATGTTGCGGTCAAGAGCGGTTCTTCTTATCGCAAACGAATCTTTAATAGTTTGTTTGCCGATTGTAGTATTTATAATCAATGCAATCTGATTATTTATAATTAAATCTACTATGTGCGGTCTGCCTTCGGCCATTTTCAATACGAATTCAGAAGGCACGTTGTTCTTAATTAACTCGATACAGGTTCCCTTTGTAGCGAGGAGTTTAAATCCCATCTGGTGAAGTTTTTTGGCTATTTGAACAGCCTTTGGCTTATCAGCGTCTTTAACGCTGATAAAAACATTTCCGTTTGTCGGCAGAGAATTGCCCGCGGCAATTTGTGATTTCGCGTAAGCGATACCGAAATCATCTGACAGTCCCATTACTTCGCCGGTCGATAGCATTTCAGGCCCAAGCAGCGTATCGCAGCCGGGGAATTTCAGGAATGGAAATACCGCTTCCTTAACGGAAAAGTAACTGCGATGCACCTCTTCTGTGAATCCGAGTTCTTTAAGTGTTTTTCCTGCCATAACCTTCGCGGCCAGCTTGGCCAGCGGCACGCCGATTGCCTTGCTGACAAACGGCACTGTTCTTGAAGCTCGCGGATTGACTTCGAGTATATAAATCTGGCCGTCTTTTACAGCGAACTGGACATTCATCAAGCCTATCACATTCAGTTCCAGTGCGAGCATTTTAGTCTGCCGTTTTATTTCCTTGATTAAGGCGGGGCTTAACGAAAACGGCGGCAGAGAGCAGGCGCTGTCGCCCGAATGGATACCCGCCTCCTCGATATGTTCCATAACTCCGCCGATAACGACAATTTTGCCGTCGCTTATTGCGTCAACGTCAAGTTCCATTGCGTCGTCGAGGAATTTGTCGATGAGTATCGGATGCTGCTCCGAAACGGCTATTGCGTTTTCGACGCAGCTTTTCAATTCTGTTTCGTCATAAACTATTTGCATCGCTCTTCCGCCCAATACGAACGATGGCCGTATAAGCAGAGGATAGCCTAATTTCTTTGCGATTTTGACTGTCTGCTCATAATTCATAGCTGTTCCGCTCGGCGGCTGATTGAGCTTTAATTTTTCGACTATTTTGTTAAACCGTTTTCTGTCCTCGGCGGCGTCGATGCTGTCGGGACTTGTGCCGATGATTTTCACGCCGGCTTTTGAAAGGGCGTTTGAAAGTTTCAGCGGCGTTTGGCCTCCGAACTGAACGATAATGCCGTCGGGCTTTTCTTTTTCGACAATGTTCATCACGTCTTCATAAGTCAAAGGCTCAAAATAAAGTCTGTCTGATGTGTCGTAATCCGTGCTTACCGTTTCGGGGTTGCAGTTGACCATTATGGATTCGATACCGATTTCTTTCAGTGCAAATGCCGCATGGCAGCAGCAGTAGTCGAATTCGATTCCCTGCCCGATTCGGTTTGGCCCGCCGCCGAGAATTATGACTTTTTTTCTCTTTGTCGGGTTTGCCTCGCACTGGTCTTCATAAGTCGAATACAAATAAGGCGTATTTGCCTCAAATTCTGCGCCGCAGGTATCGACAATCTTATAAACGGCGGAAATTCTATCTGTAACCCGCTGTTTTCTAAGCTGCGGCTCGGTAATATTCAATTTTGACGCTATATATTTATCGCTGAAGCCTAATTTTTTGGCTTGTTTGAGATTTTTAATGCTTATTTTGTCCTCGAACTGGACAATCTGGTCTATGTTGTTCAAAAACCAGGGGTCGATTTTTGTAAGCTCATAAATTTCACTCACCGGCAGTTTTCTTCTGAGAGCCTCGGCGACATACCAGATTTTGTCCCAGCGGTTGGTCCGCAGCAATTGTTTGAGCCGGTCGTTGTCGATTGTTGAGTCGATATGTTTTCTATCAAGCGAATATCTGTTTATTTCAAGCGAGCGGATTGCCTTCTGGAATGCCTCCTTAAATGTTCTTCCGATTGCCATTGCTTCGCCGACGCTTTTCATCTGGATAGTCAGTTCCGGTTTTGTTGCCGGAAATTTTTCGAAGGTGAATCTTGGCCATTTAACTACACAGTAGTCGATTGTAGGCTCAAAGCAGGCAGGCGTCCTTTTGGTTATGTCGTTTGGTATTTCATCGAGGGAGAAACCTACGGCCAGCAGCGAGGCGATTTTTGCAATCGGGAAACCGGTAGCCTTTGAGGCAAGTGCCGAGCTTCTCGAAACTCGCGGATTCATTTCGATTACACACATTTTGCCGGTTTCGGGATTAACGGCAAACTGGATATTCGAGCCGCCTGTTTCGACGCCGATGGCCCTCATAATTTTCAGCGCCGCATCGCGCATCGTCTGGTATTCCTTGTCGGTGAGCGTCTGAGCAGGTGCCACTGTTATGCTGTCGCCGGTATGGATTCCCATCGGGTCAAGATTTTCTATCGAGCAGACAATCACAACGTTGTCTTTTTTGTCGCGCATCACTTCCAGTTCATATTCTTTCCAGCCAAGGACCGATTCTTCAACCAACACCTGTCTTTTTGGACTCAGATTCAATCCCCAACATATGAATTCCTTGTATTCTTCAGCGTTATAAGCGACGTTTCCGCCTGTTCCGCCTAATGTATAAGAAGGGCGGATAATCGCGGGAAAACCGACCTGCTCGACAATTTTTTGAGCTTCTTCCCAGTTGTGGGCGTAGCCGCTTTTCGGCACTTTCAGGCCGATATCGAGAATGATTTTCTTGAATCTGTCGCGTTCCTCAGCCTTTTTTATCGTGGCCAAATCAGCGCCGATAAGTTTGACATTATATTTTTTCAGGACGCCGCTTTCCGCAAGTGCGACAGCGGTATTAAGTCCGGTTTGTCCGCCGAGTGTCGGCAGGAGGCAGTCCGGCTTTTCTTTTTTAATGATTTTTTCAACCATTTCCGGAGTAATCGGCTCGATATAGGTGCGGTCGGCCAGTTCCGGGTCGGTCATAATAGTTGCAGGATTGCTGTTGACCAGCACGACCTCGAAACCTTCTTTTTTCAGGGCCTTGCAGGCCTGGGCGCCGGAATAGTCAAATTCACAAGCCTGGCCTATTACTATAGGACCGGAGCCTATTATCATTATTTTGTGGATATCTGTTCTTTTGGGCATTTTTTTAATCCGTGTTGTAGTCTAATTATTTTTATCAGGAGATTGCCGATAGTGATTTGTAATCGGCATCCTTCTGTCCCTTCCGAATGCTTTTGGCGTAATCTTGACCCCCGGCGGACATTGACGCCGTTTATATTCGTTCCGGTCAACCATTCCTATAACTTTTGCTGCTGTTTGGGCGTCGAAACCGCTTTCGACAATTTCAGCCAACGATTTTTCTTCTTCGATATAGGCTTTTAATATGCCGTCGAGAATATCGTATTCCGGCAGCGAATCGCTGTCTTTCTGTCCGAAGCGGAGTTCTGCAGTGGGAATTCTTTTGATTACGCTTTGCGGAATGATTTCTTTGCCCTGAATCTTATTTACGTATTCGCTTAACTGATAAACAACCGTTTTCGGCACATCTTTTATTACGGCAAAACCGCCGGCAGTATCGCCGTAAAGCGTTGAATAGCCGACCGCGGTCTCGCTTTTATTGCCTGTTGTCAAAACAAGGTATCCGAACTGGTTGCTCATCGACATCAGGATAGTGCCTCTGATTCTTGCCTGTAAATTTTCATAAGCAAGACCTTTTTCATTCCAGCCGGGAATTTTTCCTATTTCCTGATTGAAACTTTGCAGTATTTTTTCTATGGGTATATTGTGAAATTCTATACCGAGGTTTTTCGCGGTTTTTTCAGCGTCGCTTATGGTTTCTGCCGCGTTAAATCTTGTCGGCATCGTTACGCCGATGACGTTTTCTTTCCCGAGCGCATCGACGGCCAAACAGGCTGTAAGCGATGAATCTATTCCGCCGCTTAAACCGATAATTACTTTTTTAAAGCCGTTCTTTTTGATGTAATCTCTTGTTCCAAGCACAAGAGCCTGATAAATTTCTTCTATATAGTCGGTCTTTAACTGTTTCGATTCCGCCTTTATCTGTCCGTTTTTATCAATATCGGCGATAAGCAGGTCTTCTTCGAATGCCTTTGCGCCGGTAACGAGTTTGCCGCTCGAATCAACAAACATACTTCTGCCGTCGAAGACCAGCTCGTCCTGTCCGCCGATGGTATTGCAGTATGCGACACAGCATCCCAATGTCTTGGCGCAATCCTCAAGCATTTCGAGTTTTTGGTTAATTTTTCCCGCGTGGAACGGCGAAGCGGATATATTTACGATAAGGCTTTTTTCAGCTACCGGAGACAGGAATTTTTTCAGCCATTTCAGTTCCCAGATGTCTTCACATATTGTGCAGGCTACGGACAGGTCTTTTATTTTTATTAATGCCGGTTCAGTGCCGCTGCTGAAATATCTTTTCTCATCGAATACCCCGTAGTTCGGCAGCAGAGCTTTGCGGTAAATTTTTATGATTTTACCGCCGCCAATTACGGCAAGAGAGTTGAAACAAGTTCCGTTATCGGCTTCGGCAAAGCCGACCATCATAGTCATATCCGGACAGCTTTCGGCAATTTTCTGAACTGCCTTTTTATTTTCCGCGAGAAAGTGCTTTTTGAGCAGCAAATCCTCCGGTGGATAGCCGCAGACAGTTAACTCCGGAAAAACGAGCAGTTCGACTCCTTCCCGCTGCGCGCGGGTGGACATCTGCCGAATTTTATTCAAATTTGCGGTAATGTCCCCGACGGTTGTGTTTATTTGTGCAAGACCTGTTCTTAAGCTCATTTTATTTTCCGTTTTAGAGCCTATTTTACAGATTATTTATTCTTTGTCCATAATCCATTTGTTAATTTGTTCGGCCGCTCTTCTTCCGGTGTCGATTGCCTTTACCACCAGCGAAGCGCCGAGCACCGAATCGCCCGCGGCAAAAACGGCAGGGTCGCTGGTCTGGAAATCCTTTACAGCGATATTGCCGTTTTCATCTAATTTAAGCTGCAGACTTTTTACGAGGCCTTCCTGTTGGACGTGCAGAAAGCCCATAGCTAGAACCACAAGGTCTGTCTTTATTGAAAACTCCGTGCCGGCTATCTCTTTGATATTCCAGCCTCTCGGCGTTTTTATCCATTCGACCTGGCAGCCTCGAAGTTCGCTTACGCTGGTCTCGGCGCCTGAAAGTTTTGTCGTTTTGACGCCCCAGATTCTTTCACAGCCTTCTTCGTGCGATGATGATGTTCTCATAATTCTCGGCCACATCGGCCAAGGCGTATCGGGGGGTCTGCTGTCCGGCGGTTTCGGCAGAATTTCGAGCTGATAAATCTTTTTTGCGCCTTGCCTTTGGGCAGTTCCGACACAATCGCTGCCGGTATCTCCGCCGCCTATAACTATTACGGTTTTGTCTCTTGCGGAAATTGTTTTGCCTTCGTTTTTTTCACCATTGCAGATTTTATTTTGCAGAGCTAAGTAGTCCCACGCAAACACTACATTTTCATATCCTCTGCCTGTAACGGCCAAATCCCGCGGCTCACCAGCGCCCATTGTCAGGCAGATGCAATCGAACATCTTTTTCAGATAATGCGCGGATATATCTTTTCCGGCTTCGACGCCGGTCTGAAATTGAACGCCTTCAGCGGCAAGTTGTGCCAGTCTTCGGTCGATAATATCTTTTTCAAGTTTAAAATCGGGTATTCCATACCGTAAAAGTCCGCCGATTTTGTCATCTTTTTCAAAGACGGCGACGCTGTGTCCTGCTCTCGCAAGCTGCTGAGCAGCGGCAAGTCCTGCCGGGCCTGAACCGATAATCGCTATCCTTTTACTTGTTTTTTGTTTTGCGATAACCGGTTTTATCCAGCCTTCTTTAAAGCCCCGCTCGACAATCTGGTATTCGATGTGTCTTATAAATACCGGCTCATCATTTATCGCCAGTGTGCAGGCCGTTTCGCACGGAGCAGGGCAGACGCGGGCGGTAATTTCCGGAAAATTATTCGTCGAATGAAGAAGCTGGCAGGCCTTTTGCCATTGATTTTTGTAAACCATATCGTTGAATTCAGGAATATTATTTCCCAATGGACAGCCGACGCCGTGACAGAATGGTATCCCGCAATCGATACATCTTGCCGCCTGCTGGATAATATCGTCGGGCGTAAGAGCAAGTTCTACTTCTTTGTAATCCAAGATTCTCTGCTCTATCGGCCGATAGCCGATTTTTTTGCGTTTATATTTTAGAAAGCCTTTTATCTCAGCCATAGAAAACCTCTTCAGTCGCAGGAGTTGTCTCAGTGCTTCGCTCTTCAGCAGCTCTCATTTTTTCAAGTGATTTTCGATAATCAATCGGTATAACCTTCACAAATCTGCCTAACATATCCGCCCAGGAATTTAAAATTCTTTCCGCCTGTTTGCTTGTTGTCCATTTATAATGTTTTTCGATAAGTTCTTTTAAGAGTTTTTTGTCCTCATTCAGCCGGATACTTTCAAGCTCCACCATATCGAGATTGCACAGAGTATCGAATAGCTGCATTTCATCGAGAACATAAGCTATGCCGCCGCTCATTCCCGCAGCGAAATTACACCCCGTTTTACCCAATACAACCACAGTTCCACCGGTCATATATTCACAGCCGTGGTCGCCCAGTCCCTCTACGACCGCGATAGCTCCACTGTTCCGCACCGCAAATCTTTCGCCCGCCATACCATTAACGAAAATTTCACCTTTTGTAGCTCCATAAAGTAAGGTATTTCCGACTATGATATTTTCGTGAGCGGCAAATGGCGAACCTTCAGGGGTTTTCACAACAATTCTGCCTCCTGAAAGTCCTTTTCCGAGGTAATCATTGCTTTGGCCGGTCAATTTCAGCGTGATTCCCGGAGCAAGAAATGCCCCGAAACTCTGACCTGCCGAGCCGGTGAAATTTAACTCGATAGTCCCATCCGGCAGACCTTTTGGACCATATTTTTTCACTATATAATTGCTTATTATTGTGCCGACAGTTCTGTTGACATTGCGAATCGGCATTTCAAGTTTTTCCTTTTGTTTGTTGTCAATCGCAGCTTTTATTTTTTCAAGAATCTGCCAATCGAGATGGTCAGCCAATTTATCCGGCTGAGGATGAATTTTCCTGATTGCTCTGCCGTTTGACGTATCGGGCTTGTAAAAAATAGTGGAGAAATCGAGTCCTTTTGCCTTGTAATGTTCAATGGCCTTTTTAGTGCAAAGCATCTCGACTCTGCCAACCATATCCTCAAATTTTCTGAACCCCAGTTGAGCCATAATGCCTCTGGCTTCCTCGGCGACGAAAAACATAAATCTTTCGAGGTATTCCGGCTTGCCGGCGAATCTTGCCCGTAATTCTTTATCCTGAGTCGCGATTCCAAATGTGCAGGCCCCTTCGTGGCATTTGCGAAGCAATGTGCAGCCTAACGTAACCAAAGCGGCAGTTCCGAAACCGAATCTTTCAGCGCCCAACAGGGCGCCTATAACGACATCTCTGCCGGTTTTCATTTGCCCATCGGCCTGAACGGTAATTCTGTCCCGCAGGTTATTGTTTACAAGAACCTGTTGCGTTTCCGCCAGTCCCAGCTCCCACGGACAACCGGTATGTTTTATTGAGCTAAGCGGGCTTGCGCCGGTTCCGCCATCGTGGCCGCTGATTAAAACTTCATCTGCGTTGCCTTTTGCGACGCCTGCGGCAACGGTTCCGACGCCGATTTCGGCGACGAGTTTGACTGAGACTTTCACGCCGGGATTGCTGCATTTCAGGTCATAAATAAGCTGTGCTAGGTCTTCAATTGAATAAATATCGTGATGCGGCGGGGGAGATATTAAAGTTACACCCGGCGTCGAATATCGTAATTTTGCTATTTCTTCTGTTACTTTATGCCCCGGCAATTGTCCGCCTTCGCCCGGTTTTGCACCCTGTGCCATCTTAATCTGCAGTTCTTTTGCGTGAGACAGATAATTTATCGTTACGCCGAACCGACCGCTTGCGACCTGCTTTATGGCACAATTCAGTGAAACCTTACCTTTTTTCTCGATGTATCTTCCTTCATCTTCGCCGCCTTCGCCTGTGTTGCTCATCGCCCCGATAGTATTCATTGCGGCGGCAAGACATTCGTGAGCTTCTTTGCTTATTGAGCCGTGGCTCATAGCACCTGTGCAGAATCTTTTAACAATTTCGCCTGCAGGCTCGACCTCTTCAATTGGAATCGGCTGAGCATCTTTAAATTCAAAAAGTCCCCGCAGGGTGCATAATTTTGTTCCCTGCTGGTTGACGGCGTTTGCGTATTCATCATAAGCCTTTTGGTCGTTATTTCGGACAGCGTGCTGAAGACGGGAAATTGTTGTCGGGTTCCACAAGTGTGCTTCGCCGGAATTTCGATAATGATATTCGCCGCCGAATTCTAATTCAAGCTCGCCGTCTTTTTTCGGCTCATAAGCGGGTAAATAACGCTGAAGAACCTCCTTTGCGATTTGGGCGAGACCAATTCCTTCAATTCTGGAGCTTGTATTTGTGAAAAATTCCTTCACAAGCTCTTTATTGAGGCCAATCGCTTCAAAAAGCTGCGCGGAATGATAACTTCTTAATGTCGATATTCCCATCTTGCTCATTGTTTTCAGGATACCTTTTTTTACCGCGGCGATGTAATTATCCGCGATTTGAACCGGGTCCATACTGGTCGGCAACTCGCCTTGCATTTGCATTTCATCGAGACATTCAAATGCAAGATATGGATTTATCGCATTTGCGCCATAGCCGCAAAGAAGGCAGAAATGCATTACTTCTCTCGGCTCTCCGCTTTCGACGATAATGCCTGCGTCGGCCCTTAATCCTGCCTTGAGCAGTCCGTTGTGCACCGCGGCAGTCGCAAGCAGGGAAGGAATCGGCGCCAAACTTTGCGATGCGGATTTATCGCTGATAATAAGTAAACAAGAACCGTTTTTAACGGCTTCTATCGCGTCATTTACGAGTTTATCAATTCCGACACGGAGACTTTTGGTGTGGTCATTCGTTTGAGAGTCAAACAGGGCATCGACCGTAGCGATTTTAAAATCGCCGCGATGGACTGAACGAAGACGTTCGATATCTTCATTGGTAAGAATTGGATGAGGCAGTTTTAATTGTCTGCAATGCTGCGGCGTTTCTTCGAGTATATTTGGTTTTCTGCCGGTAAAGCCCATAAGGCTCATTACCAGGCCTTCGCGCAAAGGGTCAATCGGCGGGTTCGTAACCTGTGCGAAAAGCTGTTTGAAGTAATTAAACAGCAGTTTCGGTTTATTGCTCAGCACCGCCAGCGCCGCGTCATTGCCCATCGAGCCGATAGGCTCCTGACCGTTGACGGCCATCGGCGTAATAATCATTTTTAGCTCTTCGCGGGTAAAACCGAACATTCGCAGCCGCTGGAAAATTGTTTCAGGGTCGCTTGTTGCGAGTTTGGGACTGTCGAAAAGGCCTCGCAGTTCAATGCGGTTTTCATCGAGCCAGCGTCTGTATGGTTTTTGTCTCGATATTTTGCTTTTTATCTCGTTGTCCGTAACAATTCTGCCTTCAACCGTATCGACGAGGAACATATGGCCGGGCTGAAGACGTCCTTTCTTCTGGATTTTTTCCGGTGGGAATTCCACAACACCGGCCTCGCTTGCCAGAATCGCAAGGCCGTCGGTTGTTACGATGTATCTGCAGGGTCTTAGGCCGTTTCTATCGAGCGTTCCGCCGATTATTTGTCCGTCAGTAAAGACCATCGCAGCAGGGCCGTCCCACGGCTCCATTATGGCGGAGTGATATTCGTAAAAGGCCCGTTTGTCCGTGCTTATGTGATATTTTTGCCCAAAGGCCTCAGGAATCATCATCATCATAGCGTGCGGCAGGGTGCGCCCCGCCTGCACTAATAATTCCAGAGCGTTATCGAAGCACGCGGAATCGCTGCCGTCCGGCACAAGCACTGGGAAACAATCGGGCATAAACCGGCCGAATTTTTCACAGGCCATTTTGTATTCTCTTGCTGCCATACTGCTTTTGTTTCCGCTTAACGTGTTGATTTCACCGTTATGCGCAATGCAGCGGAAAGGCTGGGCCAGCTTCCAGTTTGGAAATGTATTTGTGCTGTATCTTTGATGGACTATCGCCAGCGCGCTTTTGACAGTTTCATCCGCCAAATCAGGATAATAGGCAAACAATTGCCAGGCCATAAACATTCCCTTATAGCATATTGTTCTGCCGCTTAGCGAGCAGATGTAAAAATCTTTTCCCGCGGCGCCGAATTTTTCCCTGATTTGTATTCCAGCGCTTTTTCTCGCAAGAAATAATTTTCTTTCGAGTTCAAGTCCCTCGAAGCCGCAGGCGTCGACAAATATCTGGCTGATATGCGGTTCTGCTTCGAGTGCGATTTTGCCGAGACAGTCCGGCTTGACCGGCACAATTCTCTGGCCGATGATTTTCATTCCGTGCAGTTCGATTGCCTGCTGGAAAATGGAGAGGCATTTTTTCCGAAGTTCATTATCTTTTGGGGCAAATATCATTCCCACGGCATATTTGCCGGGCTGGGGAAGATTTATATTGAGTTTTTTACTGTGTGCAAAAAAAAACTCGTGCGGAATCTGGAACAATATTCCCGCTCCATCGCCTGTGGTTTCATCGGCGCCGGCCGCTCCTCTGTGATGGAGATTTACGAGGATTTCCCTGCCGTAATTGATTATTGAATGGTCTCTTTTGCCGGAAATATGGACAACGGCTCCGATACCGCAGGCATCGTGCTCGGTTTTCGTTTCATACAGACCAAAATCTCTTTGTTCAGGTAACAGTGTAAAATCCCTCCGAAAATTCCGATATTTTATAATAAATCCTGTTGTCTATGTCAATGTTATATCTTCCTATAGACACGTCAACCCCTGCCGGTTTTTTCAGGCCGGCAGGGGTAGTTGTGTATCAAAATGACAGTTCTTTGCTGACCGTTATTAGCAGTCGTAATACAGATGAAACTCGTGCGGATGCGGCCGCAGGGATATTTCATCTATTTCTTTTTCCTGTTTCCACTGAATCCATGTCTCGATAAGGTCATTGCTGAATACATCGCCTTCAGTCAGGAATTTATGGTCTTTTTCGAGAGCCGCAATCGCTTCTGACAGTGAGCCTGGCGCCTGTTTTGTGTTGGCCAGCTCTTTGGCGGAAAGTTCATAGACGTCCACGTCCATCGGCTTACCCGGGTCGAGTTTGCGATTGATGCCGTCGTTGGCAGCCATAAGCATAGCGGCGAAGGTAAGATAGCCGTTACAGCTTGGGTCTGGGCAGCGGAATTCGACGCGTTTGGCTTTCTCGCTCGGAGAATACATCGGAATTCGGCAGGCAGCCGAACGATTACGGGCTGACATACAAAGATTTACCGGCGCCTCGAAGCCTGGAACAAGCCTTCGGTATGAATTTGTGGTCGGTGCCGCGAAAGCAAGAATGGCCGGTGCGTGAGCGATAAGCCCGGCGATTGCGTGCAATCCGAGTTCGGATAATCCTGCATAACCTTTTCCGGCGAACAGGTTTTTACCGCCCTTCCAAAGAGAGAAGTGTGTGTGCATACCGGAGCCGTTATCCTGGAATATCGGCTTGGGCATAAATGTTGCCGTTTTGCCGTGGCGTTTGGCCACATTTTTAACGATATATTTATACCACATTAGATTGTCGGCCTGTTTGACTAACGGTGCGAAAAGCATATCGATTTCAGCCTGGCCGCCGGTAGCGACTTCATGATGGTGTTTCTCGACCACGATACCGACTTTCTGCATTTCCTCGACCATTTCGGTCCGGATATCCTGCTGAGTGTCGGTTGGGCTTACCGGGAAATAACCGCCTTTATACGATGGCTTATATCCAAGATTCGGTTCCTCGAAACGTGCGGTATTCCAGGAGCCTTCCGAAGAATCGATTGAGTACATACCGGTGTGCTGGTTCTGCTCATAGCGGACTTCGTCGAAGATGAAGAATTCCGGCTCCGGGCCGTAATATGCGGCATCCGCTAACCCTGTGTTTTTCGCGAATTCAGCCGTTTTCTTGGCGATATTGCGCGGGTCGCGATTGTATTCTTCGCGTGTAATAGGATCGACGACGTCCGCGAGGACGCTGACCGTCGGCTTGGCGAAAAACGCATCCATAACCACGGTATCCAAATCCGGCACAGCCATCATATCAGACTGGTGAATTGGCTTCCAGCCGCGGATTGAGGAGCCATCAAAACCGAGACCTTCCTTTAAAGCCTTTTCGTCCAGGAATTCCACCGGGAATGTGCAATGCTGCCAGGTGCCCAGAAGGTCAACGAATTTCAAATCGACCATCCCGGCATTGTTTTTCTTGCAAAAATCAAAAAATTCTTTGGGGGTCATTTCTTATTTCCTTTCAACCAATATCTTGTTTTTTATTCATAACTTTTTATATAGACAGCAACTTACTGAAAGTTAATATGCAATAACTATACCAATCAGCTTTTTGATATATAAATTTTCATAGGTTCTTATTGTAGAAGATATTACGAATACATACAAAGTCAATATAAAAATTTTCGTTCATACATTTTTGTAGATATTTACATATAAATCTACATTATTGTATTTATTACGGAATTGTCCGCAAAAAATACAATTTAGTTAGTTTTGAGTTTTTCAACCTATAGCTTCACCGCCGCGTTCTTCCGTCCTGATTCTGATACATTCAGGAAGGTCAACAACGAATATTTTCCCATCGCCGGTATTACCCGTTTTCGCCCCGGCGATTATTGCCTTTATTGTCCGTTCAACGTAGTTCTCATTTACCGCTATTTCGAGCCGGATTTTCCGCAGCAGGTTGCCTGTTTCTCTCATACCGCGATAGACCTCTGTAACGCCTTTTTGTCTGCCGTGGCCGAGAACCTCACTTACAGTAATGAGGTTCACTTCTTCCTTATAAAGCTCTTCTTTTACTTGTTCGAGCCTGTGAGGCTGAATTATGGCTATAATCAGTTTCATAACAGATTTCCTTTCTTTTACTCTAACATCGTATAAGCCCGCTCATTGTGTTCAGTCAGGTCAAGCCCGATTGCTTCTTCCTCTTCAGTAGCTCTGACACCGATGACCGCATCGATAATTTTGTAGATGATGAACGTGCCAATGAACGCATAAGCTACCGTTGCTGCTGCCGCGACAAGCTGTATGAAAAATTGCCTGCTGTTTCCCGCAAGCAGCCCGTTGGCGCCGGCCGGGTTTATAGCCTTGGATGCGAACAGTCCTGTTGCTAAAGTTCCCCAGAAACCGCTTATGCCGTGAACGCCGAATGCGTCCAGCGAATCGTCGTAATGAAATGTGCGTTTCACAAAACTGACGGCAATGAAACAAAAGATACTGGCTGCAATACCGATTACCAATGCCGCACCCACCCCGACAAATCCTGCCGCTGGCGTAATTGCCGCAAGTCCCGCTATTGCTCCTGATATGGTTCCAAGCATTGTTGGATTGCCGTTAAGTTTCCAGTCTATCAATGCCCATGTTAATGCTGCTGCAGCTCCTGCGGTATTTGTAACAACAAATGCGTTTACCGCTATGCCGTTTGCAGCTAATGCGCTGCCTGCGTTAAAGCCAAACCAGCCGAACCACAGTAATGCCGCTCCCAACACACTGAACGGCAGATTATGCGGCGCAATCGCGTATTTATTGTAGCAGGACCTTTTTCCTATTACTAATGCGGTAACCAACGCTGCAATGCCGGCGTTTATATGAACCACCGTGCCGCCTGCAAAATCCATAATACCCATATTTTTAAGCCATCCGCCGCTGCCCCAGACCCAGTGTGCTATCGGGTCATATATAAATGTCGCCCAAAGCAGCGTAAAAATCAGATATGCCGAGAATTTCATCCGCTCTGCGAACGCACCAATAATAAGTGCAGGTGTAATTATAGCGAACATTGCCTGGAAAATCATAAACGCCTGATGCGGAATAGTTGCGCTATAAACAGCATAAGGTTCGAGTCCGACTCCTCTAAGTCCGAACCATTGTAAGCCGCCTATAAATCCATTACCCGGAGAAAAAGACAGACTGTATCCGAATATTATCCACTGAATGCTAAGAGCGGCCAAGGCTATGAAGCATTGCATAAGGATGCTGAGATAATTTTTTCGCCTGACAAGACCGCCGTAGAAAAACGCCAGCCCCGGCGTCATCAGCATAACCAGTGCAGCCGATATAAGCACCCATGCGGTATCGGCGCCGTCTATTTTGGAGTTTGTTGATATTCCTTCGGCAGGGCACAGGCTTACGGCGGCGCAGACCAACACCGCGCAAAATACCAGTTTGCGAACACTAACCTTCATTGGCACCACTTCCTTTCTTATTTTTATGCTAATGTATTAGTTAGTAATTCAGATTTATTTAATTATTAGGTGCAATAGTTATGCCAACCTGCGTATTTAACTATAAGTGATGGTTACTAAGATACTTATGTGATTAGTGTTTTATTTTACAATCTACAACTTACTACATTTTTGTAATTTAGAGGTATGATAATTACAATTTTGTATTTTTAGCGACATTTTAGAGAATTAGGGGCACGAAAAATCGGCTCCCTAATCTCTCGGCACTTTTGGAAGTGGTGCCTTTTACACGAACAACAGTTTAGTTCGGTATTATCCTATTGCTTCACCGCCGCGTTCTTCCGTCCTTATTCTGATACATTCAGGAAGATCCACAACGAATATTTTTCCATCGCCGGTATTGCCGGTTTTCGCCCCGGCGATTATTGCCTTTATTGTCCGTTCGACGAAGTTCTCATTTACCGCTATTTCGAGGCGGACTTTCCGCAGCAGGTTACCTGTTTCTTTTGAGCCGCGGTAAATTTCGGTTACACCTTTTTGTCTGCCGTGGCCGAGAACCTCGCTTACGGTAATGAGGTTGACTTCTTCTTTATAAAGCTCTTCTTTTACTTGTTCGAGCCTGTGAGGCTGAATTATTGCGATTATCAGTTTCATATTCGGTTTCCTTTATTCGAGCATTGTATAGGCACGTTCGTTATGTTGAGTCAGGTCAAGGCCTACAGCTTCATCGTTATCGGTTACTCTAACTCCGATTATTATATCAACGAGTTTATAGATGATATATGTCGCTATTAAGCTGTAAATAACAGTGGCAGCTGTTGCCGCCAGTTGGATGAGCAGCTGTTTTGGATTGCCTGCGAGCAAACCATTAGCGCTGGCAGAATTTACTGCTTTTGTAGCGAATATTCCGGTTGCGATTGCACCCCACATACCTCCTATGCCGTGAACTCCAAATGCATCAAGCGAATCGTCGTAATGGAATTTATGCTTTATAAAGCTGACCGCAATGAAGCACAATATACTTACAATTACACCAATTCCAATTGCGCCGCCTATACCGACAAACCCTGCGGCAGGCGTTATGGCTACCAGTCCTGCGACCGCTCCGGAAATAGTGCCGAGCATTGTCGGACTGCCGTTTAGCATCCAGTCGATTATTGCCCAAGTCAGGGCAGCCGCTGCCGCCGCGGTATTGGTAACGACAAAGGCATTGACAGCTAAACCATTAGCGCCCAGAGCTGAACCGGCGTTGAAGCCGAACCAGCCGAACCAAAGCATCGCTGCCCCCAGAACGCTGAAAGGCAGATTATGCGGTGCAACCGCGTATTTATCGTGGCACGACCTTTTGCCTATTATTAACGCCGTAACTAATGCCGCGATACCGGCATTTATATGAACCACCGTCCCGCCCGCGAAATCCAGTACTCCAAGATTCCTAAGCCAACCTCCGACGCCCCAAACCCAATGAGCTATCGGGTCATAAACGAAGGTCGCCCACAGCAGTAAAAAGACCAGAAATGCCGAGAATTTCATTCGTTCTGCGAACGCACCTATAATAAGGGCGGGCGTGATTATTGCGAACATAGCCTGGAATATCATAAATGCCTGGTGCGGAATAGTAGCGCTATAGCTGGCGTAAGGTTCGAATCCGACTCCATTAAGTCCGAACCATTTAAAACCGCCCCAGAATCCGTTTGACGGTGCAAATGATAGACTATAACCAATCAATACCCATTGAATGCTTAACGCCGCAAGAGCGATGAAACATTGCATAAGAATGCTGAGATAATTTTTTCGCCTGACAAGGCCGCCATAGAAGAATGCCAGCCCAGGCGTCATTATCATAACCAAAGCTGTTGAGATAAGCACCCAGGCAGTATCGCCGCTGTCTATTTTATTAGGTATGGCGGGTGAATCTGCTGCAAGACAGAGACTGGCTGTGAAAGACAGAAATACTATACAGAATATCAATTTGTGTAAACTAACCTTCATTAGCACCACTTCCTTTCAATTTATATGCAAATGTTTTCGTTGGTAATTTATTCATTGTTGTTATATGCAATAGTTGTGCCAATTTATTTATTTTTTAAAAAATCGTTATAACCTGTTGTTTTTAAAGGAAGTTAAGGAAGGAAAGAATTTAAAAATTTATTTATTAATATTTTACAATTTTGTATATATTGCTTTAAAATATACATTTTTGTATTTATTTTGGGTATGTAAAAATGAATTGAAACAATTGATTTTTTACATTTCCAGTCTTATGGGCAATATAACATTTGCGATTCCGTTCCATTGCAGCCGCCGCTGAATGGCAAATGCCGCCTCGTTGTGAAGCAGTCTATGATAAGATTTCTCAAGCTGGAAAGAAAGCTGTCCTGAAAAAACTGTGGATTTAATCGTGGATTTGTTAAATTCCTCTGAGACTTCCTTAACCAATTCAGTTGCCGTTTCCACAAGGTCAGTTCCAGTCGCCATTCTGTATTCGGCGGGGAACCCGAGTGTCCGGGCAAGTTCAACGTATTTCCTGAGAGATTCCTTCGTGGATTTCTTCAAATCCTCTAATCCTTCTTTGCCTTTAAATGCGCCCTGGTCTATGACGACAACAGAAACAAACACAAAGTTTTTATATAACCCCGGAAAGGAACGAATAATTGTAAACAGCGTATGAACCCCAAAACCGTTGTATGTGCTGACAAGCTGTATTGCGGTCATATTTTCTTTGTTAATCGGCTCGGTATTAGGCGAACCTGATATCGGCATTCTCGCAAGCAGTTTGTCCAGCCGCATTAATTCGTTTTTTACCTTTGAATAATGGCTGTTAATCAGGTAGCAGAGCATTATCAGGAATGACGTTATAACAAGCGTCATCCAGCCACCTTCGCTGAATTTTTCAAAGGTTGTTATTACCAGAATTGTCAAACAGAGAATAAGGCCGGTAAGGTGAACGCTAAGATGCTGTTTCCATTTGGCCTCTGTCCTGTGGTTTTTTATAAAGAACCGCGACATTCCGAACTCTGAAAGCGAGAACGTAAGAAATACGTTTATCGAATACATAACCACAAGCGCTGATATCGAGCCGTGTGTATAGAACAGTATGGCAATGGCTGATATTCCTATCATTAAAACGCCGTTGCGCATTGTCAGACGTTCCGAAAAAGACGCGAATCGGTGCGGCAGCCAGGAATCAACTGCCATATTTGCCATAACACGCGGGGCGTCAACAAATCCTGTCTGGGCGGCAACCAGAAGAAGTGCACCTTCTGAGAAAATAGTTATAAACGCTATCCAGTGACCCAGCCGCCAATTTGCGAAAAGGCTATCGGCAAGGATTGCATTAAGTGTTCTTCCAGAAAGAGGCCGAACTTCCCAAATCAGGTAACATAGAAAAAGTCCTCCTGCTGTCAGGGCGAGGGATGTCGCCATATACAACATAGTTCGTTTGCCGGTTTGCACTTTCGGCTCTCTCATAATTTGCAGGCCGTTGGAAACAGCCTCTATTCCGGTATATGTTCCGCCGCCGAGTGAATAGGCACGCAAAAAGAGAAGAAAAATGCCCATACCGCCTATTGTGGAAATGTCCCTGGCAAAACTACTATGAAAATTATTCACGACCGGCATTATCCTGTCAGTGTGGCTTAATATGCCATAGCCGAGCATCAATATATGTGTGATTATGAAAGTAATAAAGATGGGCGCAAGCATCATTATGGATTCTTTAACCCCTCTGATATTAAAAATTATCAGCAATATAATTAAACCGGATGCGGTCAAAATCTTAAACCTGTGGAATTCCATCGGCAGATAGCTGAACAATGCATCAACGCACGAGGTTATTGAAACGGTAATAGTCAATATATAATCGACAATTAATGCGCATCCGGAGACTACGCCTGCTTTTTTACCGAGCATGTGGGTTGCAACTATATAGCCGCCGCCCCCGTGCGGAAAATGCTCAATAATTCTTGAATATGCGTAAGAAATTATCGCTACGGTCAGGGCAGTCGCTATGGCAAGAAATAAAGATAAATACACATGAGAACCCAATGCTCTGAACGCTTCTTCCGGGCCATAAGATGACGAGGAAAGTCCGTCTGCGCCTAATCCTATCCAGGCAAGCAGGGGGATAAGAGATAATTTGTGGAAAATGCGAGGGTCCTGAATGTCGCGAGGAGCGCCAAATATTTTTCTGGTAACTGTTTCAGTAAAAGTTAATTTGCTATCAGAATCCGATTTCATCCTTTTTTCTTTTCGGAGAACATACAGGGAATAGACAAAGATTGCCCATAAAACAAAACCACCTGTTTTATACGTTTATTCAAAACCGTAATAATACAAAAATCCTGTCTGCAATGCAACAGTTTTGATTTGCTTTGATTTAGCGTTTTTTGTCTGATGTATTTTTGAGATTTATATTAGAGAATCAGGGACCCGAAAAATCGGGCCCCTGATCTCAAGGCACTTTTGGAAGTGGTGCCGTCTATACTGACGACTGTTTATATCTGTGTTATCCGGTAGTTTTGTTATCTTATTCCATAAGTTTAAGCTATTCTTGTATTGATGCTGCCGGTTCTGAGCTGGTCATACTAATGCTGCCTCGCTTCGTTCATTGGTGCGTATCCTCACCGCATTTTCAACGGGATAAACAAAAATCTTACCATCGCCGACCTTGCCGGTGAAAGCTGTTTCTCGTATGGCATTGATTACCTTGTCAACATCGCTGTCTTTGACCACTATTTCAATCCTTGCCTTGGTAAGCAGACCCACTTTGTAAGTTTTGCCTCGCACCTGTTGTTCGAGACCTTTTTGCTTTCCATGTCCTTCAACTTCGGTGATTGTAAGGCCGGGATAGTCGATTTCTTCCAAAACGGCACACACACTGGCGACCTTGCCGGGTCGAACAATAGCTTCAATTTTTTTCATTTTTATTTCCTTTCACGATTCTTTCGGATTTAGATAGCGGCAACGCCTTTTTCTCCAGTGCGTATTCGCATTGCTTCTGACGCGTCAACCACAAAAATCTTTCCGTCCCCGGCTTCGCCGGTATATAAGACTTCTCTCATAATACCCATTGCATACGGAACATCCCAGCTCCTTACCAGGACGTCAACCCGCATTTTGGGAATAAAATATGTCATATCGGATACAGGCTTTGAGTCGTCCGAATCTATGTGGCCTCTTTGTCTGCCAAATCCTTTTACTTTTGTTACAGTCATTCCCATAAGAAGCTCTTCGTCTTTAAGAACCTCGGTCAGGATGTTGAGTCTTTCGGGGCGAATGACAACTGAAATCATCTTTAAATCATAAGTTTTGCTCACCGTGCTGACAGCGACATACAGGAAACTCATAATGGCCCATCCGCCGCAGATATAGAAACAAATCGTTGCTTCTCTTTTCGAATCTGCGTTTCCGATAGCATACAGATAAATAATCGCTATAAGCATAATGACGTTGGTAATTACTCCCAGCACCGGAATAATTCCGTGTTTGAAGATGCTGAAGTCAAGCCGTTTCCTGAAAGCGATAATGGTCCACACGCAGGTTAGGCCGTAGAGCACAAAGGTTCCGAAGTTCGAGGCAAGCGTGATGCCTGTAAGACCTACTACGGATTGAACGCCTATGGCGCCGATTATGGAAGTAATGATTACCAGCGTCCACAATGCCGTATGAGGCGTGCTGTGTGAGCTTATGAAACTCAGGTATTTCGGCAATTCAAGGTCTTCCGCCATACCGCAGGTTACCCGCACAGCGGTGTTCATACAGCTTAAGGTTGTGCCGATTACGGCAATTGCCACAGTGATTGCCATAGTTATCATCAAACCAAAGCCAAGTCCCGGCACGATGCTGTTGCCGATAAGCTGAGCAAGGTCTCCGATAGGTGCACTTGAAGCGGCTGCGGCGGCCATTCCGGTTACCGGTTGTCCGGCGGCCGTGCCGGCCAGTTTATCGTTAATCATAAAGCCGGCACCGAAATACTCCAGCAGATACGCGAACAATCCTTGAATCACCAGGGACAAAATGATGGCCTTGGGAATCGTTGTTTTTGGGTCTTTTGTCTCGGCGGCAAGGGCGGTGCAGCTTTCAAAGCCAACCAATATCAGGATGGCAAGGGTAGATTGAATCAGGATGCCGTTGAGCGAATGCGGACGGATTACATCCCAGCCGCCGGTGAATGTCCAGTTTGTCGCACCTTGAGGGTTAGAAGTGCGATACCAGATTGCAAGAACGGTAAATACAACCAGCGTAACAAGCTGAATCACGTTAATCCAGATTGAGGTCTTTGTCGAGCCGGTTACACCGCGATAGGCTACGAATCCTATGATGCCCGCGAATAGAGTGCTGACCACAACCAGCATCACCGTTGTTAAGGTATGTCCGGTGAATGCTGTGTAGAGATAGCTGATAAGGTTGGCCATCATAGCCACCATAACTCCCGGATAGACCCAGTAGAAAAGGTGGGCGGCCCATCCTGTAACTATTTTCGCCATACGGGCTAAAGAGGTAGGCGTTCCTCTTTTTACACCTTTGCTGTCGAGAAAGGCTTTTTCTGCAAAATATGTGACGCTTGCAAATCCCGCTTGCGGATATAATTTTGCAAGTTCCGAGTAGGAAATGGCGGTAAGGAAACAGATAGCCAATGCAACAACGATTCCCGCCCAGATATCGCTTGAAACCGATGCCCCGCTCGGAGATGTGGCAGCAGCTTGCAGTTGATAAGTAATCCACAGGAATGCCCCGGGCGCAATCAGTGCCATAGCGTTTGCGGTAGCGCCAAACAGGCCTAACGTAGCCTTTATTTGTGGTTCGATTATTTTATTTTCAGACGGCATAATAATTTCTCCAAATTTTTATTTTTTCTTTGTTTGGATTTTTTCACCAAATTTTCGTTTAAGACATTTAAAAACTTTTGCTGATGCGGATGCCTGTAAAGAAATAGTCGCTTGACCTGGCATAAACATCGGAGCTGCGAATCGCTCCATCAACCAGCGTTACATAATTAATGCTTGGACTCACAGTCCATCCGCCCGGGAAACATATAGGCAAACCGAGGGTAAATGCCAAATCATTCAGATGGGACCCATTCACGCCCCAATAATCCCTATTATATGTCCCGTTACCCCAGCCGAGCGATGCACCCCATTGCAAATTACAGTAACAGTTTTCGGTAAATGTCATAACTTTTTCGATTGTATGTCCTATACTGAAATTTACATAAGTTCCATTTTCATTACCAAGCCCGTGATATACTTTAATGGCAGGACTTAGCGGCAAGTCAAAATTGAATCCCCAGTATATTTCAGTTGTATCCGTATAGGAGAAACTCGGGAAGTGATAATGAATCGTTCCAATAGAATAGCCAACTTTTTCGGTGAGTTTGTTGCTGTAATCGAGTGTCAGGTCGTATTCGGTAAATTCGCCGCTTTGATTGCGATAATCTGTCATATCCACATTACCCCAGATATTGGCAGTCCATCCCTTGTAGCTGGCGCCGATGCTCGGCTGAAAAACAGCGCCATTAGTAATCACCTGACCTCGCCATATATACCTACTGTAAAAATCACTGGTAATGGTGAAAGCGATTTTGTCCTTTGCTTCGTCCGGGACGACTGAATTGGCGTCGGCCAGGACAGTTGAGTAAATCATAAAAGAACCCATAAATACAATGACGAACTTTTTCATTTTTTGCCTCCAGTAAAAAAATGACAAATCCTTTATTTAAATACAGAAATCATAAATCTCATATAATATAAAGCAATATCCGTGCCAGATAATTAAAAATTTATAAATTTGATATAAATGTTTGCAAAAGAAGATGTTATGATGAGATGGCTACGATATGAACGCTTTTTTAATTTTATACAATAATGTATAAGTATGGTTTTTTGTGGACATTTTCGTATTTAAAATTTACGAGAGCATTTTGGGAAAGATGCCGTATTTTTTAATTTTGTATCCGAGAATACGTTCCGTAATACCAAGCTCGTTTGCTGCTTTTCTTTGCTGGCCGCTATGTTTTTTAAGAGAATCGATAATGATTTCTTTTTCCTTGTTTTCGATAATTTCGGTAAGCGACCGACCTAAGGGCATATCACTTTTTTTAATCATTTGCAATGATGGGGGCAGATGTTCTGAACGCACGACTTCGTCATTACATAGAAGAACAGCCCGTTCGATACAGTTTTCAAGCTCTCGGACATTTCCGGGCCAGTGATAGCTCGTAAGCATTTCAATTGCCGGCGTTGAAATGCGTGTAATTCTTTTGTTATTTTCTCTTGAAAATTGTTCGAGAAAATAATCTGCCAGAAGCATAATATCGTCTTTTCGCTCCCTCAGCGGCGGCAGGTAAATCGGAAAAACATTTATCCTGTAATAAAGGTCTTCTCTAAAGAGTTTTTCCTTGATTTGCTCTTCAAGATTTTTATTCGTAGCGACGATGATTCGGACATTTGCTTTTATGGTTTCTGTCCCGCCAACCCGTTCGAATTCTCTGAACTGGATAATTCTCAGCAGCTTGATCTGGAGATTTATGGAAAAATCGCCTATCTCATCGAGGAAAATGGTGCCGCCGTTGGCTCTTTCAAATCTGCCAATTTTTCTTTCTGTTGCGCCTGTAAAAGACCCTTTTTCGTGGCCGAAAAGCTCACTTTCGAGCAGGGTTTCCGGCAGGGCGGTGCAGTTTACTTTTACAAAGGGTTTGTTCGCTCTGCTGCTGTTATAGTGTATCGCGTGGGCAACAAGATCTTTACCTGTGCCGCTTTCGCCTCGAATCAGCACGGTAGCATTACTGTCGGCCACTTGTTCAATAAGCCGATAAACCTGTTTCATTGCATTGCTTGTGCCTACCATATTGTTTATATTGAAATGTGCTTTTAGCTCCTGTCTTAACCTCAGATTTTCTTCGGAGAGCTGTCTTTTGTCGGATTCGACAAGCTTGTTCAATTTTACGGCCTGTGCGACCATTGTCGCGATAATATTCAGAAGACTTAGATATGCCTCTGCATCGTCGCCTTTCTGAACCTGCCTGTCAACGCTCAGTGCACCGATTGTTGCGCCTTCGAGTTTTATCGGCACACAGTAAAAGGCAATTTGTCTGCCCTGTGTTTCTTTTCTGGAACGTGTTCTATGAAGGAATCTGCTGTCTTTGGAAATATCCGGCACGACAATTTCCCTGCCTGTTTGAACGACCGTGCCGGTGATGCCTTCGCCAATTTTATAGCTGCCCAATTGTTTTGACTTTTCACTCAGGCCGTGAGCTACTTTGATATTAATGGTTTCTGTTGCAGGGTCGAGTAAAGTAACAGTCCCTTTTTGCAGTTTGACATGGGTGTCCAGAGATTTCAGGATGGCCTTGAGGGTCAGCTCAAGGTCGAGTGACTCGGCAAATGCCCTTGCCATATCGCCTAATAATTGCACTTCTTTGGAGAATTTTACGGCCATATCTTTTCCTTTAAAAATATACGAAATTGTAGCCAAAAAACAATAAATTACAATATTGTTTTAAAAAAAATTATTGATTAAAGATTTTTATTGTCTTTTATTAGTTGCAAATTGATAGATGATAATTGCCTTAAATACCTGTGTTTTCTAAACTAACATTAGAATTTATCAAGAAAGCCAGACCTCTAAGATATAGAGAATCTGGCTTCGGAGGAGGGTGATGAAAAGATCAATATACCAAATAACTAAGACTATTTTGCTGTGATTCTCCATAGTCAATTATTGCAATTTAAGTAGGGAAATCAAGTATTTTCTTGTAGTTGTTTTAGATGAATAGGCAGTTTATTGAGAGCCTGTTTGGAATTGTAAGGCCGCGAGAATCTGCTTGCCAATTGGTCAATTCTTACATATCCTTATTTCTAACAGCCAGATATGAAAATTACAATTGCGATATTATGTCAGGCAAAAGCTGAAAAGCGAAAATTTGTCGCGGTGAGCTGTTACGATTATACAAGTGCGAAGCTCGTTGCCGCTGCCGGCGTGGAGGTTCTGTTTATAGGCGATTCTGCTGCGCAGTTAATGCTTGGTTTCGACTCAACCCTGCCGGCAACTATGGACTTTATGGCTGCCATAACTTCTGCAGTTAAAAAGGCTGCTCCTGACAAGCTGATTGTCGCAGATTTACCTTATGAGTCTTTTCAGGCCGGCACAGAGCGGATAATAAAAGATTCTCAAAGATTCGTTAAAGAATGTAATGCCGATATTGTAAAGATTGAGGCAAATGACATACAGATTGAGATAATAAAAGCGATTGTGGATGTAGGGATTGCTGTAATGCCTCATTTGGGCATAAGGCCGCAAACCCTTCAATACAAAGCAAGAGGAACGACTGCCGATGATGCGGCGGAGCTTATAAAACTTGCTGATGAGATGTGCCGGGCCGGTGCAAAGATGCTTTTGCTCGAAGGCACGGCGAGGGAAGTCGCTAAAATCATTACGCAAAGATTGCCTATACCGGTCATAAGCTGCGGCAGCGGTCCTGACTGTGATGGGCAGGTATTAGTTCTGCCAGATATTTTGAATCTTGACGACGGCCATAAGCCGAAATTTTCCAAAAGTTTTGCAGATATTGGAAAAGCATATATCGAAGCGATTACTTTGTATGCAGAGCAGGTTAGACAGGGTTCTTTCCCTGACGACGCTCACTGTTACCATATTAAGGCCGGCGAATATGAAAAACTTGAAAAACTTACGAGATAACTGATGGAGCAAAATGAATTAACAATTCCGAAAGAGCCACAGACAGGCGTTATTCGTCTGCTGTTTATTGCAGACAGCCAAACAGTTCAGCAGTTTTATGAGCCGCTGCGTCATTTGCTTTTTGGTTTTGAGGCTCAGGATATTCATTGCTGTGTCGTAGTTCCTCCTGACAGCAGAATTGAATCTTTTCTTTGGCCGGGTATAGAAATAATAGAATATCCTTCGTGGCAATTCCCCTTATTTTACAGACAGAATCGCTATCGGCTCATTTCACAGATTGACAAATTTCAACCCACGATGATACATTGTCTTGGCACCGGCAGAATGCTGCTTGCCAGAGCTGTCAGTCGTTCTTTTAATATTCCTGTTGTTTTGACGGTCAATTCTGCAAGACAAAGTTTTTGGAGACGCTGGACGATACGCAAGGGTTTTTCCGCTGTTATTGCACCTACGGAGAGAATTGCCGAGTTATTTAAGAAACGCAATTCTCACATAGCAGAGCGTGTTAAACAGGTTAATACCGGCATATTCGTTGATGAGACCTGTGTTTGTTTTTCGCAGCCGGGCAGGATTCCCAGTCTGATTGCAGTTTCGGATTTTTTGCGTTTTGGCGATTTGGAGCCATTTTTAAATGCCATCAGGCATCTTTCAATTAACGGTTATGAATTTCTTGTTGTTTTAATGGGCGAAGGCCCTGCTCAGTGCGAAGTTCGTAAATTTGTTCAAAGTGTGGGTTTGTCTGATGTCGTAAATATTTCATCTCAGATAGGACAATTGCGTGCAGTGTTCCGCAATGTTGATGTTTTCGTCCAGCCCAATGTTTTAGAAAGGTTTGACCCTGCAATATTCGAAGCAGCCGGTGCAGGAGCAGCAATTGCCGCCGATAAGGGGAATGCGGACGGTTTGCTGCAGGATAACATAACAGCCATTCTTTTTGATAAAAGAGATGAATTAAGCATTTGTTCAGCACTTCAAAAACTTCTTGACGACCGTGAAAAGGCAAAATCTCTTGCCTCTGCCGCGCAGAATTATCTCCGCACAAGCCATTCCGTAAGCTCAATGGTCGAAAATCTGCTGAAAATTTATACGGAAGCGATTGAAACTAAAAAGCATAAGACGGATTAAAGTTCTTGTGTAAATGACAGTCTCTATCTGCGGCAGAAGAGGATTCCTAACTCATATAATATATACATCGGCACAGCTAATGCGGTCTGAGTTACTACATCAGTAGTAGGCGTAACAATTGCGGCTATGATAAATATCGCAAGCAAGACATACCTTCGGGCTTTTTTGAGAGTTTCAACTGGGAGGATTCCTATCCTGTTGGCCGCGACGATAGCGACGGGCAATTGAAAACAGGCGCCGAAAATCAACATCATAACCAGCATAAAATCAATATAGCTGGAAAGCGTAACCTGTGTCTTAATCGATTTTATGCCGGGGTCGAAATCGATGAAAAATTTTATCATAACCGGTGCCATAACAAACAGGAAAAACAATGCCCCGATTATAAACAGTAAGGCGCAGACAGGCGCTATTATGTAAATAAACTTTTTTTCGTTTTTGTATAGACCTGCCGAGACGAATTTCCATAATTGATAAAAGACCCACGGCGAAGAAAGGATAATGCCGAAAAGAAGAGCCGTCTTCATATAAACAAAGAATTTTTCCGATAGTGTAATTGCCTGAAGCGTCGCGGCTGAACCTGCCTGCTCAAGATATGGTTTTGCCAGGAGCGAAAGGAAAAAGCCTGCGTAGAATAAACAAATTGCTAGGCCGACGCCGATTCCAAGCAGGGCGAAAATAATCCTTAACCGCAACTCTTCAAGATGGTCGCCAAGGGTCATTTCAACGAAATTTTGCTCTTTTTTTTCGTCCATAATGAATAATTGTATTGTAACTATTTCTTTTGATTTATGGTATAAATTTGTATAATTATGTTCGTTAGCGTAGAAATTACAAGACAGGTGAAATATGGCACAAGAGTATTCCGTAAATGCAAAGGTTTACAAGACCGCCGACTCCGGCGACTGGAGCATCGAGGATATGCTGGCTTATTTCAAAAAACACGGGGCAATGAGGGTCTCCGATTTGCACATAAAGGTCGGTGTCCAGCCGACATTCCGCGTTGATGGGGATTTGATGAAACTCAGAGGCCAGATTGTAACAAAGGAAATTGCCGAGGGGCTGATTTTCCCGCTGTTAGGTGAAAAAAAGATAGCTGAATTCAAAGATAAAAGCAATGTTGACTGCTCATATCACTACTCCGATTTGCAGTTCAGAATCAATGTGTTTGTGGATAATGACGGACCGGCAGCGGCTATCAGGGCATTGGGACTCGATGTGCCCAAACTCGAAGATATCGGATTTCCAAATGATGTTTACAAGGATATTATCAAATTGCAAAATGGGCTTGTCCTGCTTACGGGTATTACCGGCGCAGGAAAATCAACCACTATCGCATCCTTAATTGACAGGATAAGCGAAACAAGAGCCTGCCGGATAATTTCAATCGAAGACCCAATCGAATACATCCTTAAGCAGAAAAACTCCGTCATATCGCAACGTGAGGCAGGCAGGGACGTTCCTACATTCACTGATGGTTTGAAAGCGATGATGCGAGAAGACCCTGATATAATTTTTGTCGGCGAAATGAGAGACGCGGAGACAATCGCGATGACGCTGATGGCTGCCGAGACAGGCCATTTGGTTTTTTCGACTCTGCATACACGCGATGTTACAGGAACTATAACAAGAATATTGGATTATTTTCCGGCCGTCAGGCAGGATGAGATAGGAAATCAGCTATCGCTGGGACTTGCTTATGTTATCTGCCAGAAACTAATTCCAAAAAAAGACGGAACAGGAAGAGTAGTCTGTATGGAAATTCTGAACAATAATTATGCCTGTGCGAATATCATCAGGACAGGAAAAATCGAACAGCTTTATTCGCAGCTCCAAATCAAAACAAAAAACAGGCCCGAAGAAAAAATGGTGACGTTCGAACATCACCTTGCAAAATTGGTCAAGACCGGCAAAATCGACCTGCTCGAAGCCCAAAAATGGGTCAACGATAATCAGTGCTTTATGGATGCAATGAACTCTGTGACAATGTAGAGAGAAATGGCTTCAATTACATTTAACTGTCCTAATTGCAAGGCGTTATGTGCATTTAGGGATATTTACAAAGGCAGACGTGCAAGATGCCTGCAATGCAATCAAATATTTATAATTCCAGATAAAGATGGCGATTCGCCAAAAAAAATTAAGCAGCCGAAAGAATTTGATGAGCCATTGCCGGGGTTTTATGAAGCGGTTTTCAAAAAATCATTAGCTGCCATCTTCAGTGAACAGAGTCTGCCGATGCTTGTTTTCATATTTGTTGTAACTACTCTAAAATTTTTTGTTGCGCACCTTAATTATTCCTTTACAATACCCTGCCGAGGCGGCGGCACGATAGCAATCCTGCTGCCGATAGGTTCAGCAATTGCCATCCTTGTATGGGGCGGGATTTTATGGTGCTATGCTGAAATTATCTATTCGACAGCTTTTGATATTGAATCATTGCCGCAAATAACTTTCGGCGGCGGATTCGGTTATCTGTTTTCAGCTCTTGGAGCGTTGTATTCTTTTTTTGTCGCATTAGTGGTAGTTTTTCTGCCAGTGATTATCACAAAATTTATATTCTATCTCATCGGTTTTGAACTCCACTGGCTGATTTTTCTTTTAGCCGCAATCGGAGGATTTCTGTTTCCTATGGCTGTGCTGACGGTAAGTATAGGGCGAGACCTGACAATGCTTTTCAGGCCGGACTATTTTTTTGTGCCGATAAAAAATGCCTTTCGGCATTATTTATTTATTGCGATATTATTTGCCATTTTATGCTGGCTTCAATTTATGACTCGAAACTATGGCGATGTTGCCAATACAACAGTATTATTGAACCTTGCGGCAGTGCTGGCTGTACAAATATTAGGGGTCTTTGTAATGAGAATAATAGGCTTATTTTATAGGCATTTTGGCTGCTATTTTAATTGGTAAAGTGATATAAGTTCTTGGAAACAAAAAACTTGTGATTTGAATATAAAGCGTGAAAAAATGAATAAAAATATAAAAATAACAACACTTGTGGAAGATACTGCCGAAGGAAACGGCCTGCACGCCGAGCATGGGGTTAGTTTCTGGATTGAGTATGGAGACAGCAAACTCCTGTTTGATACAGGACAAACTGGAATCGTAGTCAAAAATGCCGAAATACTCGGAATTGATTTGGCGCAGGCGGACGCTATTGTCATAAGCCACGGGCATTATGACCATACAGGCGGGCTTGAGCCGGTGCTGAATCAAGCAAAAAAAGCAAAGCTATACCTTCATCCGGATGCGCTTGATAAAAAATACAGTTTTACCGGCGGGACGAGCAGATTTATCGGAGTGGCACATGGAATAAAGAGCATTATCGAATCTCATTCGCAAACAAATAAGGTCGTGTGGACAAAAGGGCCGACGGAAATTTTTCCGGGCTTGTTTGTTACGGGAGAAGTGCCCAGAACCAATGATTTTGAAATCGATGAGAACGAATTCTTTCTCGATGAGAAAGCAAAAAAGCCTGATATATTGGCTGACGACCAGTCGGTTTTTTTCAATACGGCAAACGGGCTGGTAGTTATATTCGGCTGCGCTCATGCGGGGCTAATAAACACCCTTGATTACGTTACGAAAATCAGCCGTACGGACAAAATCTATGCGATTATAGGCGGTATGCACCTGATCGGCGCTAAAAAAGAAAGGATACAGAAGGTCATAAACCGTTTGAAATCGCTAAATCTGCAAAAAATCGGGCCTGCTCACTGCACAGGACTTAAGGCAACGCTTGAAATAAGACAAGCATTTCCCAGAAAATGTTTTATATGTTCGGCGGGAACAATAGTAGAATATTGAATTTGGAAGTTAAAAACAGAACAAGGAAGAGATTTGCAATTTGAAAGAACCGAAAAAACATATTTTCGGGCCGGTGCCGTCGAGAAGGCTTGGGCGCTCGCTCGGTATTGACCTAATTCCTTATAAAACCTGCACTTATGATTGCGTATATTGCCAGGTAGGACGCACAACACAAAAAACAATTATAAGGAAAAGCTGGGTAAATATAGATGAGGTTATTGAAGAGCTAAAAGAAAAACTTTCAACGAAGCCCGATTTTATCACGCTTTCCGGTTCAGGTGAGCCGACGCTGTGCAGCGATTGCGGACAGCTAATAAATAAAATCAAACAGATTACCAATATACCTATCGCGGTTATAACTAATGGTTCGCTGCTTTTTAATAGGGAAGTTCGTCAGGATTTATTGGAAGCTGATGTTGTTATGCCGACCCTTGTTGCCGGCGACGAAGTAACTTTTAAAGAAATAAACCGCCCCGTTCCTGAAATAACATTTGATAAAATGCTTAAGGGCTTGATTGATTTTCGCAGGGAATTTAAAGGCAAATACTGGCTTGAGGTTTTTCTGATTACCGGTTTGAACGACAGTGATGAGCAGATTGATAAAATTGCAGCCTGCATTGAGAAAATCCAACCCGACAAAGTTCAGCTTAATACCGTGAGCCGGCCGCCGGCTGAAAATGTAAAGGCAGTCAGCAGAGAAAGAATGCGGCAGATTGCGAAAAGAATTTATAAAAATGCCGAAGTTATCGCTGATTTTAAGGGCGGTGATAAAGCGGGCGACTTTAAAATCAAAAACGATGATATTATCGAAATGCTTAAAAGAAGACCCTGCTCGGCGGATGATATAGCAGCAGGACTGAAAATATCAAAGATAGAAACTCTAAAACATATCGATGAATTGATTAAATCGGGCAGAATCAAGGCTGTAAAGCAGGACAGCGATATTTATTATAAAGTGATTATATGAATGAACGGCAGATGAAAGTTACATTCCAGCCGCAGGGCAGGTCGGTTTATGTGCTGAGCGGCACAAAGATAATTGAGGCTGCCGGTGCTGTCGGAATCATTATAAATACGCCCTGCGGGGCAACAGGGGGCTGCGGAAAATGCAGAGTAAAAATTATATCGCCTAAAAGTGAACCGACACCGGCTGATGAGAAAATCTTCAGCGAGGAAGAACTAAAACAAGGCTGGCGATTGGCCTGTCAAAATACAATTACTGAAGATATGGTAATCGAAGTGCCTAAAGAATCGCTCCTGTCAGGCATTGAAAAAATTGTTATTGAGTCTGATATCATTCAGACGCTTATTCCTGACGAGCGGCAAATCAAAGGCGACAAGTATTTTGGCGTCGCAGTCGATGTCGGCACAACGACGCTGGCAGCCTCACTTGTCAATCTTAAAAATGGAAATGAAATTGCCGTTATAGGCGAGGTAAATCCGCAGATTTCCTTTGGCGACGATGTTATCAGCAGGATAAAGCACGCTGCGGACAAAAACGGCCTTGCCGAATTGCAAAAGACAGTTATCAGACAAATAAATGCAATTATAAACCAGCTTTGTAAACAGGGCGGAGTTGGTAGAGAAAATATTTATGAGGTTGCCATCGCAGGCAATACAACAATGGAGCATCTTGTTTGCGGGATAGACCCTTCGCCTTTGGGGCAGCTGCCTTTTGAACCGGTTTGGCGAGGAGCAAAGGTGATAAACGCGTCTGAATTGAAGATTGAAATAAATTCAAAAGGCATCGTTTATATATTTCCGATTATTGGAGGTTTTGTCGGCGGCGATATTTCTGCGGGAATGCTGGCTTTGGACTTACTCAACCAGCCGCAGCCTGCGTTAATGATTGATATCGGCACTAATGGCGAAATTGTGCTGGTAAATAATAATAAAATAATGGCGGCATCAACCGCAGCAGGTCCTGCGTTTGAAGGAGCGAGAATATCCTGCGGAATGAGGGCAACAATCGGTGCGATTGAAAAAGTGAAGTTCAACAATGAATGTATCTATAATGTTATTGGAAATGTAAAGCCAATGGGTATTTGCGGCAGCGGGCTTATTGATGTTACAGCGGGACTTCTTAACGCAGGTATCATTGATTCATCAGGTAGAATGAAGCAGCCTGAATTTGTTATTGCCGATAAAGTTAAAATTACGCAAAAGGATATTCGGCAGATTCAGCTTGCTGTCGGGGCAATCAGGGCAGGAATAAATATAATTCTTAAGCAGTCAGACCTTAGACCTGTCGACCTGAAAAAAGTGTTTATAGCAGGGGGGTTCGGAAGTTTCATCAGAAGAAATCATGCTCAGCGGATAGGACTATTGCCGATGGAAATCGGCCACGAAAAAATTTCTTTTGTTGGCAATACATCGCTTGCAGGGGTAAAACTTGCGCTGCTTTCAATTAAGGCAAGAGAAAAGGCAGAAAATCTTGCTAATCAGACAAAACATATAGAACTATCAGCTGATAGTGATTTTCAGGATGAATTCGCATCAGCGATGATTTTTCCCGGTTAATCAGCAGCGGTGTATAGTCTGTAGGTTTTGATATAATTCAAAACGGCTGGATGCAGAAATTTGCTAACATCTTCGCTTTGTGATAATTTCTGACGTATTTCAGTGCTGCTAATATCAATTAGAGGAGTTTCAATCGAATTTTGGCGCAACTTTTCAATGTTTTTCTCGCCCAATTTGCCCGCTAAATCTTTGAAATCAGGCCTGTCAAAGCCGCCGCGGTTCATAACACAAATTGTGCATTCATTCATCAGTTCATCAATCTTGAACCACTTCGGCAAATCCTTTAGCATATCGGCGCCGATGAGCCAATAAAGCTGACAGGCCGGTCCAAATTTCTGCCTGAAATATATGATGGTGTCAATTGTGTAGCTGGGTTCAGCCCTGTTCAGCTCCACAGGACTTATCTGGAAAAGGCTTTTACCCGCAATGGCAAGTTTCAACATTGCAATCCGGTCATCATCTGCAGCCAAAGGCCTGTTTTGCTTGTGCGGTGAACGCCTGGCGGGTATCAGGAAAACTGTCGATGCGCCGATTATCCGGGCCGCCGAAGCCGCAACATCTATATGACCAATATGAACGGGGTCATAAGTTCCGCCAAATAAAATTATCTTGTCCGACATTCGCAGTAACCTTTAATAAGTTAAAAAACCAGACTTAATATTATAAAAAACTATATCAGCAAAGGCAAAAACAACTTTTAAGCAAAAAATTTCACAAATAAACTGTTGCATATTTTGGTATAAATTCAAAAATTTATCTCAAAAAATCCTTTAAAATACGGATTTTCACTATTTTTTTAAAATTTCAAAAAAAAATTCTTGTCAGATAGTTTTCATTCAAATTAGTAATTTTAATTTTTCGATTTCTCACATTTTTTATTGCGCAAGAGAAAATTACAAACAATATTTCAAAATCAGGAAAATCGTTGATTTTCGCTTAATATCGAACCATTTTAGATGGTTTTATGATGATGCTATTAGTGCATAAAAACATTCGCAGCATATTTTCCGATTTATAATTTACTTGTGCCATTCAATGAATCAATGAAGCGATAAAAGAGAAATTATTAAGAAAATTGTGAAGAAATTTCCACTTATTTGACGATAAATATGTTGAGCACGTGAACTTATGACAAAAATTTGTTGACAGAATTACAAAGAAGTGTAAAAAAGTATTGTTCAGTAAATCCTTTTTGTTGAAAGGAGGTGAACAATAATGGCTAAGAAGAAAAAAGCAGCAAAAAAGAAAAAATAGTTTTTAGTAAAATGTCGTCGCAGCAGTAGGTTTCGCCACGGTTAATTCTTGCGACGACTAATTAAAACCGTGAGCCGTAACTCAAAATTTTGACTTCAGCTCACAAGGCTAACGGAAGATTCTAACGCTACGACAGAATCTTCCGTTTTTTTGCAATTTTACCTTATTTAATTATTGTTGACCGGTAAAGAAAAGCCGATATAATTGCAGGTCTTAAATGACAGAACTTCTTATTAAAGGGCAGGTTATGAAAAGATTAAGCTTTATTTTATCGGTAATACTAGTAGTTATTTTAGCGGGCTGTCAGCAGTCGCAGGAGAAACAAACTACTGAGATTTCAAGGAAAGACAGGCTCGTAGGCAATGAAAACCTGAACCTTAAAAATGAGTTGAAGAGCTGTCAGGAAGAAATAGAAAAACAAAAAAGTCTTGTCCGCCAGTGCGAGGATGAAAAGGAAAAGGCAGACCAGCAGTGCAATGAAAATATCAAATGGCTTATGGACGAACTGCCCAAAGACCTGCTGGATGATGCCTCGAAACTTTCAGAAGAGAACGCATATCTGTTGTCAAGAATCGCAGACCTTGAAAGAGAATTGGGGCAATATAAAACTCAGCAGCAACAGCAGCAGAAATAAATACTTCTTAAATCAGCCGCATACCTTCTCTACTGCCCGACAAACTGCGGCATTGTCCTTATTATTTGAGCGTGAAGCTATTGCCGCTGCAACAAGACCAACGAACATCGGCTGAGGATGCAACGGCCGAGAAGTCAAACAAGGATGGGCTTGCGTCGCGATAAAATACGGGTGGCCGGGCAATTCAAGCATCTGCATAATCGGCTGGTTTGGAGCCTTGCCGGAGAAAACCAAGCCCGCTTTTTCAATCGTTTCGATATAACGCGGGTCAACTTCATAGCGATGCCTGAACCTCATCCGGACAGCTGAACTATTGCCGAAGAGCTTAAAAGCCATCGTGTCCGGTTTTATTTCTATGTCTTGGCCGCCAAGGCGCATATTACCGCCGAGACCTTCAATTTTTTTCTGCTCCGGCAAAATGTCAATAACTGGTTCCGAACAGGCCGGCTCTATTTCAGTGCTGTTTGCTTTTTTTAGGCTGCAAACATTCCTTGCAAATTCGATAACTGCCATCTGGAAACCGAAACAAATCCCAAGAAACGGCAGATTATTGGTTCTGGCGTATTTTATACAGGCTATCTTGCCTTCGGTGCCTCGGACACCAAAACCGCCGGGAACGATTATGCCGTCGACTACTTTCAAATGCTGAGCGGCATTTTTATCGGTTATAGCGCTTGTATCTATCCAGTCAATTTTAACCTTGCAGCCGAGTGCAATTCCCGAATGCTCAAGCGCGTTTATGATTGATGCGTAGCTGTCCCGGACGGAGGTATATTTGCCGGTAATGCCGATTGTAATTTCCTGTTTTTCTTTGTCGATTTTATCTGTAAAATCACACCATTTTGCCCATTCAATCCGCTCCCTGCGCAAATCAATCCTGTCCTCAATGTGCAAAAGCCTTAGAACTTCAAAATCCATCCCGCAGTCCCGCAGCATTGCCGGTATCTGATATATGCTCGCTGAATCTGCAAGGCTTACGACCCTGCTGATCGGCACATTGCTGTAAACGCTGATTTTCTGGCGGACCTTATCGCTGACGGCACTTGCCGCTCGGCAGGCAATAATATCCGGCTGAATGCCGGACTGCATAAGCTGTTTTATGCCAAGCTGGGCTGCTTTTGATTTTTGCTCGCCAAGCGTTCTCGGCTCAAGGATATATGTCAACGCTACAAAACAGCAACTATAAGTGCCTTCCTCATAGGCAAGCTCTCTCATCGCTTCGATATAGAAAGCGTTTTCGAGATCGCCTGCCGTGCCGCCGATTTCGACGAATACGATATCCGCATTGGATTTCATCGCCAGCGTCCGCAGCCTGAGCTTAACTTCTCCCGTAACGTGCGGAATCATTTGAACATCTCTGCCTAAATAATCGCCGTGACGTTCTTTTTCCAGAATATCGCGGTAAATCTGGCCGCTGGTTGAAAAATTGTCTTTGCTTAAATCCTTATCGAGCATCCGCTCATAAGTACCTAAATCCATATCGCATTCCATACCGTCATCAAGGACGAAGACCTCACCGTGGCGAAATGGATTTAATGTGCCTGAGTCGATATTCAAATAGCCTTCGAGTTTTATCGGGGAAACCTTAAGCCCCTTGTCCTGCATAAGTTTTGCCAGGCAGGATGAGAAGATTCCTTTGCCCAGGCCACTCATTACGGTTCCCATTACAATTACGTATTTTGTCTTGCCTTTTTTGTAACCTGCCGGTATCGGCGAAAAGAATTCGCTTTCAACCGAGGCCTCGCTTACGCCTGCAAGTAAATCGTTTTTGTCAGTCATTTCCAACCTTACTTGAAATTTTATATCTTTTTACAAATTCCGCATACTGCTGCGGGGTGTCTATGCCGTCTGCAGCGCGGCGGACAAGGCCGGTAAGTATATTATAGCCATATTCGAGGACGCGAAGCTGCTCAAGCTGCTCGATTTGTTCTAATTTTCCAACCGGCAGCTTTGTTATACATAAAAGAAAATCTTTTGTATAGGCATAAACGCCAAGATGCCTGTAATAGTCAATAATACTGCCGACAGGGCCGTTAGTTCTGCAATATGGTATTACAGACCTTGAAAAATATTTTGCGAATCTGCTTTTATCGATAACAACCTTAACAATGTTCGGGTTTGCAATCTGCTCTTTGTTTTCAAACTTAGCCACAAGCGTAGCCGTTTTTGTCTGCGGATTGTCAATCATTAATTGAGCGAGCAAATCTATATTGGCCGGCTCGATTTCGGGTTCATCAGCCTGAATATTTATGACAATATCGGTATCAATTTTTTCAACAACCTGGGCGATTCGGTCTGTGCCGCTCTTGTGAGTGGAGGCAGTCATTACGCAATCTGCATCAAAGGATTTGCAGGCCGACATAACTTTTTCGCTGTCAGTGGCGATGATAACTTTTTCAACAAGTTTTGCTTTGCGGACTTGTTCCCAGACGTGCTGAATGAGATATTTGCCGGTTTCTTTAGCGAGAACTTTACCGGGAAATCTTGTTGATTCGTAGCGGGCAGGTATAACAGCTATGATTTTCACAAATTTACCGCAGCGATTCCCCGCCTTCGCGGGGACAAGTTTAAAATTATTTTTAATTTCCAAACCACTGCCCGTTCATAATATTGACCGGAAAGATGTTTGTCAACAACGGGCATAAAAAAAACCGGGTGAAAATGCACCCGGTTTTGTAATTTTTGCAAAAACTGATTTTTTTAGTATCTTGTTGAGAATTTTGCTGACCTTGCTGCCTTTCGCCTTCTTCGGCGGTTCCTTTCAGATGGCTTTTCATAATAGCTGACGCGCTTCATATCGCGAATAACGCCTTCCTTTTCGCACATTTTCTTGAAGCGTTTGACCATCTGTTCGACTGATTCGCCGAGACGGGCTTTAACCTTAATCATAAAATAACAATACCTTTCTTGTCTAAAATACGATTTATACTGGAAAACAAAGACCCAAATAATATGAGTTTGGCGGCTTTTTTCAAGTTAAAAATTGAACAAATATCTCTTATTTTTAGTGATGCCGCCAAAATCGAGGTATTTTACGGCTTTTAGCAGGTTTTTCGTTACTTTATCAATATCGTCAATTGAATTAATTTTTGCTAATTTTCTCTTATTTAGTATAGTTTCAACTGCTTTAGGGCCAAGCCCCGGCACGCGTAACAGCTTGTATTTAGTTGCTGTGTTTACACTTATAGGGAAACATTCCGGATGATTTATAGCCCAGACTTCTTTTGGGTCTTTTTCTGTTGAAAGGAGACCTAAACTGTCGCATACAATATCAGACTGCTCAAATCCATATTTACGGAGCAGAAAATCAACCTGATATAACCTGTGTTCCCGAATAAATGATTGCTGGGAATCGATGTTTACTTCCGGATTGGGGTGCTGGTAGGCTGAAAAATAAACCCTGCTTAGGTTGAGCCTGTTATAAAGTGCGGCTGTGTAATCGACAATTTGCCTGTCGGTTTCGCTGGCGGCACCAACGATAAACTGGGTGGTTTGTTTAACTCTTCGGCAACTCTGGCTGGTAAGCCGGCTGATAAGTTTCATAGGCTCGACAATATCCTTTAAAAAATCTTTTTTATTCGACAATTTTTTGAGAAATTCCTTTCCCGGCGTTTCGATATTCAGCGAAACGGCATTGGCAACTGAAACTGCTTTTTCTATAGCGGCAGGGCTTGAGCCTGGCAGGACTTTCAGGTGAATATAGCCCCTGAATCCATACTTTTTACGAAGGACTTCAGCGGGAGCAATCAATTTTTCCATTGTTGCATCAGCCGAGCCGAGGACGCTGCTGGAAAGAAACAGGCCGAAGACCTCGCCTCTGTTGTAATAATCCATAAATGTCCTGACAGTTTCTTCACAATTAAGCGTGCATCGCGAAACGTCGGCATCCTGTCGAAGGGGACAGTATTTGCAATCGCTCGAACAGACATTTGAAATAAGCGTTTTGAACAGAATAGTGCTGCCGCCGTTGGGAAGAGTTACCGGATAAATCCATTTGCCGTTGTTTCCCCGTGTCCGATGTCCGGATTTATCGGTGCCGCAGGCGCAGGTAAGGTCATACTGCGAATCACGGCTTAGAATTTCGAGCTTTTCAAACGTGTCTGGTTTTGCAGTGGTAAGCATAGATTCCAATATAATCCGGCAAATCAATCTGGCAAGAGGTTTGTGCAAAAAAATCCCATCTTTGTAAACACGTTTGCTAACGACCGATAATTATTTGACGGATGTCGATTTCGGGTCATTTTTTTTGAAAAAGTACTATTTCTTCAATTACCGACTTATTTCTGCCGATTTTCATAGATACAGTCGAGAGAGCTGCTTCCAAGTGGAATTCATGAATGAGTTTAATGATTAAAGGGAATTAAAATGATACAGAAGTTGCGGGGTGATGAAAATATATACAGAACGCTACTTGATAACCTGCCTCAGAACATATTTCTTAAAGATGGAAACTCTGTTTACCTTTCCTGCAATGAGAATTACGCCAGAGCTTTAAAGATTAAGGCCGAGGAAATCGTTGGAAAAACAGACTACGAATTTTACCCAACGGAATTGGCTGAGAAATACAAAGCTGACGACAAAAGAATTATGGAATCCGGAAAAGCAGAAGAAGTCGAGGAGAAATATATTCGGGAAGGAAAGGAATTTATTGTCCAAACAGTCAAGACACCTATCAAAGATGAGCAAGGAAACGTCATAGGAATATTAGGCATTTTCTGGGACATCACCGAACGCAAGAAGATGGAGGCGATCTTAAAAGAATCAGAGGGAAAATATCGTTCCTTGGTGCAAAATATTCCAGATGTGGTTTGGACGACTGACCTAAAGGGCAGAACCGTCTTTATAAGTCAAAATGTAAAGAAAATTTATGGATATACGCCTGAGGAAATATTTGAAGGCGGAAATGAAATTTGGTTTGGCAGGATTCATCCTGATGACATAGAAAGGACGAAAAAGAGTTTTACAGCATTATTCGAAAAAGAAGATTTGTTTGACATTGAATATCGGATCAAGAGAAAAGATGGAAAGTGGATTTGGCTGCGCGATAGAGCAATGTCGGTTTATGAAGAGAACGGCATAAAATATGCAAACGGTATATTTATAGACATCACCGAGCGCAAGGAGACGGAGGAGAAGATAAAAATATTCTCAAACGCTGTTCAAAATGCTTACGATAGCTTTATACTGACTGATATAAACGGCAATGTTACTAATGCCAATGAGTCTTCTATTAAGGTCTTTGGTTATTCGCACGAGGAGATACTAAAATTAAAAGTATCTCAATTTACAGCAGATCCAAAAGATGCAAATAATATTGTAGAGGAGGTAAAAAATAAAGGCAAATGGTCGGGAGAAACAATCTGTATTAGGAAAAATAAGGAAAAATTTACTGTTTTATTAACTGTCTCTATTGTTAAAGATGACAAAGACAATCCAGCAGGAACGATGGGAATTTTCCGCGACATCACCGAGAGCAAGAGAGCGGAAGAGGCGCTGCGGGAGAGCGAGGAGCGATACAAGAGTCTGTTTAAGGCGAACATTGACGGGATACTCATAGCCGATCCCACGACAAAGAAGTTCAGGTACGCCAACCCGGCGATGTGCAGGATGCTGGGCTACAGCGAGGAGGAATTTACGCGGTTGGGCTTGGCCGACATCCACCCGAAAGAGTCGCTCGAGCAGGCGTCCGCCGATTTCGAAGCCCGAGTTTCCGGGGCCAAGATAACCTCAAAGGACTTGCCGTGCGTAAGGAAGGACGGCCAGGTGATATTCGTGAGCATAAACGCAGGTACGATGACAATAGGCCAAACCGAATGTATGATGGGGATATTCCGCGACATCACTGAGCGCAAGCAGGCGGAGGAGGCATTGCGGGAGACCACCGCGTACCTCCAGAACCTCATCACCTATGCGAATGCCCCCATTATCGTCTGGGATCCGCAATTCCGGATCAGCCAGTTCAACCATGCCTTCGAGTCCCTCACCGGAAGAAAGGCCGGCGATGTTATCGGCAAGCCTCTCGATCTTCTCTTCCCGCCGGCCCTCGTGGAAAACACGATGAATATCATCCGGAAGACACTGACCGGCGAACGATGGAAGGCCGTAGAGATCAGCATCCTGCATATCGACGGCTCTGTCAGTACCGTCCTCTGGAACTCTGCCACGATCTTCGCGCCAGACGGCAAAACTGCTGTGGCCATCATTGCCCAAGGCCAGGACATCACCGAGCGCAAGCGGGCGGAAGAGGCGCTGCGGGAGAGCGAGGAGCGATACAAGAGTCTGTTTAAGGCGAACATTGATGGGATACTCATAGCCGATGTCACGACAAAGAAGTTCAGATACGCCAACCCGGCGATATGCAGGATGCTGGGCTACAGCGAGGAGGAACTTACGCGGATGAGCGTGGCCGATATCCACCCGAAAGAGGCGCTCGAGCAGGTGATCGCCGAGTTCGAGGCTCAAGCCTCAGGGACCAAGATAACCGCGGACCTGCCGTGCGTAAGGAAGGACGGCCAGGTAATATCCGTGAGCATAAACGCAAGTACGGTGACTATCAACCAAACCGAATATGTGATGGGGATATTCCGCAACGTCACCGATCGCAAGAAGGCAGAGGAGAAACTGAAAAAACTCAACGAAGAGATGCGGAACACCGTAGCAGAGCTTGAAGAGACCAATAAGGAGATGAAGAATTTTGTCTATATAGCATCGCATGATTTGCGTGAGCCATTGCGGAAGATTACCGCTTTTGGCGCTATGCTGGGAAGCTCG